>Ga0070741_10000933_pt1 | contig 96446 bp, 102 predicted proteins | sample Coa_R1_4_FD_66440 | JGI IMG/M metagenome (GOLD analysis project Ga0070741, IMG submission 66440) | Surface soil microbial communities from Centralia Pennsylvania, which are recovering from an underground coalmine fire - Coalmine... | ecosystem: Environmental > Terrestrial > Soil > Unclassified...
CTACATCACCGATCGTTTCCTGCCGGACAAGGCCATCGACCTGATCGACGAGGCGGGCTCCAAGCTGCGCATGGAGATCGACTCGCTGCCGGTCGAGCTGGACGAGGTGGAGCGCAAGATCCGCCAGCTCGAGGTCGAGCGCCAGGCGCTCACCAAGGAGACCGACCCTGGCTCCAAGAGCCGGCTCGAGAAGCTGGAGCAGGAGCTGGGCCAGCTCAAGGAAGAGGCCGACGCGATGCGTCTGCAGTGGAGTCAGGAGAAGGACGCGATCCAGAAGATCCGGGGCATCAAGGAGCAGATCGAGCAGACGCGGCTGGAGATCGAGCGGGCCGAGCGCAGCTCCGATTTCGGCCGCGCCGCCGAGCTCAAGTACGGCACCATGACGCTTCTGGAAAAGGAGCTCCAGGATGCCGAGCGCAGGCTGGCGGAGCTGCAGAAGGATCGCCCCATGCTCAAAGAGGAAGTGGACGAAGAGGACGTGGCCGAGATCGTCTCCAAGTGGACCGGCATCCCGGTGTCCAGGATGATGGAGGGAGAGGTTCAGAAGCTGATCCACATGGAGGAGCGGCTGCGGCAGCGGGTCGTGGGACAGGAGGAGGCCATCACGGCGGTCTCCAACTCGATTCGCCGGGCGCGGGCCGGCCTGCAGGACCCCAACCGACCCATCGGCAGCTTCATCTTCATGGGCCCCACGGGCGTGGGCAAGACCGAGCTGGCGCGGGCGCTGGCCGAGTTCCTGTTCGACGACGAGCAGGCCCTGATACGCATCGACATGTCGGAGTACCAGGAGCGGCATACGGTGGCCCGGCTGATCGGCGCGCCTCCCGGCTACGTTGGCTACGAAGAGGGCGGCCAGCTGACCGAAGCCGTTCGCCGGCGGCCTTACTCGGTGGTGCTCTTCGACGAGATCGAGAAGGCGCACCCGGACGTGTTCAACGTGCTGCTGCAGATCCTGGACGACGGCCGCCTGACCGACGGCCAGGGGCGCACCGTCGATTTCAAGAACACCGTGCTGGTCATGACCAGCAACGTTGGCAGCATCTTCATCCAGGAGCTGGGTGGGACGGATGAGGCGGCCATGCGAGCCCAGGTCATGGACGCGCTGCGGGCTCAGTTCCGGCCGGAATTCCTGAACCGCATCGACGAGATCATCATCTTCCACAGTCTGAGCCTGGAGCAGATCGAGCAGATCGTGGACATCCAGCTGCAGCGCGTGCAGCAGCGGCTGGCGGAGCGCAAGATGGATCTGCGGTTGACCACCGCCGCCAAGGAGCTGCTGGCCAACGAGGGCTTCGATCCCGTCTTCGGCGCGCGCCCTCTCAAGCGGACCATCCAGCGGCGCATTCTCGATCCGCTGGCTCTGCGCCTGCTCAATGAGGAGTTCCGTGAAGGCGACGTCATCGAAGCCGACGCCGTTGGTGGTGAGATCGCGTTTCGCAAGATTGTTCAGGCCCAGCCGGAGCCGGTGCAGGCTGCCGCCTGACTTGCTCCCGCTTTCAGCCGAACGACGCTCGGATGGCGGAGAAGATGCCGTTGCGGATCATCGCCACGGCGATGGCCGCCAGCAGCAACGCGGCGATCTTGGATACCACCACGGTACCGTCCCGACCGAGGACGCGGGTGACCTGCCGGTAGCTGCGCAGAACGCGCCAGGCGATCAGATAGTTCAGCAGCAGCGCCAGCAAGGTGATGGCGTAGCCGTGCAGCGTCACCTGCAGGATGACGGTCGCCAGGACGCCGGGCCCGGTGATCAGTGGCACCGCCAGCGGGACGATCCCGGTTGAGCCGGAGGCGCGGTTGGCGGCCTCGGGCCGGCCGATCAGGTCAGCCAAGGAGACCAGGAGCAGCACCAGGCCGCCGGCGATCTGGAAGTCGGCGATGGTGATGCCGAGGTAGCGCAGCAGCGGAGCGCCCGCGACCGAGAACACGGCTGCTACCAGAAACGCGACTAGCAGGGACTTGTTGAGCACGTCGGTGGCGTCGGGATGAGGCAGATCCCGCGTCATGGCGATGTACATCGGCAGGATGCCAATGACGTCGAGCGCGACGAAGATCGCCACGAACGTGACGGCGAAGTCCTGCGGCGTCGAAGGGCTCAGGGCCGCCAAGCGTAGACCTGGCCGCCTGCGCGCTGACGTGGGGCGAGGCGGACGGTCAGGCGGCGGCCGAGTGGGGGAAGTCGCCGTGCTGGTCCAGGCCCAAAGCTTCCCGGTTCCGCAAATAGGAGAGCAGCCTGGGACGCGAGATGATGCCTTTGAAGTCGTCTCCGGCTACCACCGGCAGGAGCGGCAGATCGCGCTCCGCCAGCAGCCGCAGCGCCCCCTCTACGCTGTCGTCGGGAGTCACCGTGGCCAAACCGTCGCGCGCTTCCATGACCTGGCCCACGTTCACCTCGGGCCATTGGCTGCGCGGGACCCGACGCACGTCGTGCAGCGTGAGGATGCCGCATAGCTTGCCGTCGCACAGCACCGGCACGAAGCGCAGGTTGCCGTCGAGCAGGAATCCATCCACGAAATCCGCGATCGGCGTTCGGGCGTCGACGGCCACGCGGTCGGTATCCATGAGCTGCCCTACCCGGAGGCCTCGCAGGCGGCTGCCGACGACGACCTGCGCGCCGCTTTGCTCGGCCGCGTTGGTCAGGAACCAGCCCATGAAGACGAGCCATATGCCGCCCAGGAAGTTGCCGCTGAACGCCTGGTAAATGCCCCACAGCACGATGGCGAAGCCCACCACCTCACCAGCCGCGACGGCGATGCGTGTCGCCTTGAGCAGGCTGCCCGTGATCTTCCATACGGCTGCTCGCAGCACTCTGCCGCCGTCCAGCGGGAAGCCCGGAACCAGGTTGAACAAGCCGAGCAGCAGGTTGATCACCGCCAGGTATTGCAGCGCGGCCGCGACCGGGGAGTCGCCCGGCGGAAGGAAGGACAGCCCGAAGAATACGGCCGCCAGGACGAAGCTGGTCAGCGGGCCAACGATCGCCGTCCAGAACTCGTCGCCGGGACTCTCCGCTTCGCCGCTGATGGTCGATACGCCACCGAAGACGAACAGCGAAATGTCGCGCACCGGCAGGCCCCGCGCCCGAGCGATGAACGAGTGCGTAAGCTCGTGCAGCACAACCGAGCCGAAGAACAGAATGGCCGTGACCGCCGCTACCGCCCAGTATGTGGCGGTCGACCATCCCGGATAGATCGCCGGGAACACTGCCGCGGCCAGAGACCATACGATGAGTCCAACCGCCAGCAGCCAGCTGGGGTGGATCTTGATTGGAATGCCGGCGATTCGTGCGATCGTCAATCCGTCGTTCATTTGTCACGAACTCTGACACCGGGAACGTAAGAGCGCCGTGGGCGCCGCATCGGAGGAGTGTTAGAACCTGCTCGGTCCCGCTGCTCCTTCACTCAGGCAGATGGAAGGGCACCGTTGTCACGACGGTGGCGCGCTGCAGGCGCAGCGTCCGGCGCAGACGGTCGCCCAGCTGGCTGTGAAGCAGCCTTTGCCAGAAGCTCCGCACCACGATCTCGGGGATGATGACCGTGAGGACCAGGTTCGGCCGCTGCGCGCGAAGCGCTCGAAGGTAGTGGACGAGCGGGGGCACTACCGCTCGGTAGGGCGAGACCAGGACCTCCAGCGGAAGATGGTTGCCCCAGATCTGCCACTGGCGTCGGAAGCGCCGGGCTTCTTCCTCTTCCGGGCTCAAATGCACCGCCAGGACCGGCTGCCCCAGGGAGGCCGCGTAAGCCAGCGCGCGAAGGGCAGGCAGGTTCATCTGCGCAATCGGCGTCACCAGCAGATGGCGGATCTCGTCGGGGCTCTCTTCGAGCTCGCGCCGGGCCACGTTGGGACGAGCCGGAACGATCCCCTTGCCCGCAACGTCCACGACCTCGTGCAGCGCCGTCACCCGCTGAATGCGCCGGTAATGGTCGCGTATGCGCAAACACGTCCATACCAGCAGTGGGATGCCGATGACCACGATCCAGGCCCCTTCGGTGAACTTGGTCACCGCCGCGGTGAGCAGCACCACCGCCGAAAGGCCGCCGCCCAGCGCATTGAAGAACAGGCTCAGCCGCCAGTGCTCCTGGCGACGGCGCCACCAGTGCACCACCATCCCCACCTGGGACAGCGTGAACGCCAGGAAGACGCCCACGGCGTACAGTGGAATCAACGACTCCGTTTGTCCCTTGAAGATCGTGAAGATGGCCGCGGCGGTGACGGCCAGCATGAGAATGCCGTTGCTGAAGGCCAGCCGGTCGCCCATCCGCAGGAAGATGCGGGGGGCGTGCTGCTGACGCGCCATGTAGTACAGCAGCCGCGGGAAATCATTGAAGGCGGTATTGGCTGCGAGGAGCAGGATGACCGCGGTCGTGGCCTGCACGTAGCCGTACAGCGGGCCAGGCCCGAACGTTCGGTGGGCCAGCTGCGACAGCACCGTCTCGTCCGCGGACGGAACGAGTCCGTTCAGGTGAATGGACAGCGTCAGACCCGAGAACATGGTCACCAGCAGCACCACCATCCAGCTCAGCGTGGTTCGGGCGTTGCGCCATTCGGGAGGATGGAAGGCCGGAATGGCGTTGGACACTGCCTCAATGCCGGTCATGGAGCTGGCGCCCGAGGCGAATGCGCGCAGTATCAGCATCGCGCTGAGCGCTTCGGTTGGGGCTATCGGCGGTGGTGGAACCGGGCTGAAACCGCGCTGCGCCGCCTGGGCCAAGGCGACGGCAATCAGCACGTACATCGCGAGCATGAAGGCGTAGCTCGGAGCCGCGAACAGGTTCCCTGCCTGCCGCACGCCACGCAGGTTGCCGGCGAGCAGCACGGCGATCACCAGCAGCCCCATCGGCACTGCCAATGGGCGCCATTCCGGCAGGGCTGAGGTGATTGCCGCCACGCCGGCGGCTATGGACACCGAGACGGTCAAGACGTAGTCGAACATCAGGCCGATGGCCGCGCACAGCCCTGGCACCTCGCCTAGGTTGTCGCTGGCCACGATGTACGACCCGGCGCCGTTGGGATACGCCCGGATGGTTTGGCGGTACGACATGCCGACGGCGATCATGAGCAGCACCAGGGCGCCGCCAAGCGGCAACGATAGGCTCAACGCGCCGCTGCCTGCCGCGACCAGCGCTGTCAGCATGGCCTCTGGTCCGTAGGCCACCGACGACAGTACGTCGGACGACAGGACGGCCAGCGCGACGAGCTTGCGCATGCGCTCTTGGACGACCGCGCTGCTGGCCAGGGGCGGACCGACGATGGCTCGCTTCAGCGCGGCCAAGGCGCGCCCGGACCGCGTGGACTCCTCGGTCGCCTGCTCGGTGGCCACCAGCTCTCCTCGCTCGCCGGGCCGGAACATCAGGATGCGGGCAAAGCGTCCGAAGCGCGTAGGTGCCGGCTCCAGGCTGAACCGGCCCAGGGCTGGGTTCACGGGCAGACGCGTGAATCTCTCCGGGTCGTCTATCAGGACGCTGGCCCAGCGCCGCCCGATCTGCCGCAGTGTCGCGAGCTCGCCTTCGTCCGGTGCGGGAAGCTCCTCTGAGGGACTGATGACGGCCGTCGGGGCGGAGCCGTCTCCGCCTGCCGGCCCGGACGAGCTCAGCTGTGTGCCGGCCAAGGCGTGGTCAGATTGATGGTGCTCGACTGCTGGTTCGACTCCCGCATGCGCAGGTACAGCAGCGCCAGCCCTATCGCCCCCACGATGAGCAGGGAGATCTGCACGTCCAGGCCGGGAACGACGACGCCCATGAGCGGCACCGAAGCAAAGAAGTCCCACGCGGTGTGCAGAATCACAGCGGTGAGAAATGCGCCGAGCACTGGCAGGCCAACGATCGAGCGGCCCTCGGCGCGCTCGCGCCACATGGTCGAGGCGACGAGCGCGGTCCAGGTGCCGTGGCCGAACGGTGAGAGCAGGCCGCGCGTCAGCAGCACCGACCCAACAACGTCCAGGTTGCCGCGGGACAGCAGGAAGAAAGTGAGCCCGTAGCCCATGCTTTCGAAGGCCGCGAAGCCCATGCCCGCGGCTGCCCCGAACACCAAGCCGTGCGCCTCGCTCAGGTACTCCTGCCGCCGCAACAGCCACACGATGCCCAGCAGCTTGGCGAATTCTTCGGATAGCGCGACGAGGAACAGCGTGCCAAGCGAAAGCGTGCGAACGAATTCCACCTCCAGGAGCGTGGCGGTGGCGGTCCCCAGGACGCCTCCGAACAGAAACGCCAGGGCCACGTCGCCGAAGCCCCGCAGGTCGTGGGTTTCGTTCTCGGCAATGAACACTACGAAGGCCACCGGTACCAGGAAGCTGCCGAGCAGGAGCACGGTGGGGACGAGGTTGATGTTGCCTGATGCGCGCAAGGCCCGGTTGGCGATGTAGTACAGGATGATGCCCAGGAGAAGCACCCGCCAGTAGTACCGCTGGCGTAAGGACAGCGTCGGCTGCCGGCTGGAGGGTTGCATGGCTGAACTCCTCGTCACGATGGGAATTGGCGCGGCGGATGCAGACCGAAGATGGGCATTCTCAGAGCGTGTTTTCCGTCTATAAGCAAGACTCTGGCCGAGCTGGAGGGGCGGCCGTGCTCATGCATCAGGCTTCGAGCTGCCGGCCAGGTTGTACACAGGCTCCTCGACGCGGGCCTCGGACCTCATCAGCCGCTGCGCAAATTCGCGCAGCTCCAGCGTCCGCAGCGTGGTCTGGAGCGAGCGAAGGTGCAGCTGCGCGACGTAGTCGGTGGCGCGCATGAGCAGTCCGCCCAGCCGGACCGGCTCGTGGCGCAGCGCTTCGAGCAGGAATTGCGAGGTGGGCCTTTCCGGGAAGCTTGGCTCTCGCCGCAAGACCTCGTGGTCCACCTCCGCGGCGACTTCTGGGATGGCCAGCACCGGCCAGCTCTCGATCAGGGTGCGGACGGCGGCTTGCGGCTCCCACGGTCGATCCAGCAGGGCGGCTACGGCAGCATTTCGCACCGGGACGCGCCAGGAAAGGTCGACAATGTCGCCGGCCAGACGGCGCGAGAAGCTCCGCTTCCTGGTTCGAAGGGCCATCGTCCTCCCGAAGCCTAGGCAGACCAGTGTTGGATGGCTGTTTGAGGCCCGTTAGACGTGGGTCGGACGTGGTGAATCGTCGTGCCGGACAAGGCCAGGGCGCACCGCTGGCTGTCCTGTCAGGCGGAATCCTAATCGGATTGGCTCGCGGACACCGGCTCGCGAATGACGGATGCAGGCTCGGGAGGGCTGTCGTGGTTATCCGTCGGAAAGGCGGGCGGCCCTATCTCGGCATGACGTCCGAGGAGAAACAGCGCCAGCGCGATGGCCAGGATCGCGCCGGCGTTGACGCCGAGATCGACCATCGCCTGCTGAAACCGCTCGGGCGTGATGGTATCTCCGGCGACGCTCATCTGTGCGCCGATGGCCAGGATGCGCCGGGTTCCACTGATGGCGGCGATGAACAGGAAAGGCTGCAGGGAGCTGGCCTTTTGATCGAGGTACGACAGGAGGGTGCGCAGCACCTCCATGATGATCATGACCAGCAGCAGGTCGTTGACGGTGGAGATGATGGCGATGGGAAAGCCGTCAGCCGCCAGGTTCCTCGGGAAGGAGACGACCGTGAACACCAGCATGCCTACCGCCGCGGCCAGAAAGACGATGCTGACCAGGGCATAGACCAGCGAGTCGGCGATCTCCAGTCGGGGCAGTATGGTCCCGCGGAGCCGGCGCATCGTCTCCAGCTCGGACGAGGCTTTCACTGCTCCAGCAACATGTAAGCGCAGCTCGTGGCTGCTGCGTAGACCGCGTGGTGGAAGGCGTCGACGGCTATTTCGGTGGTTCCCCACTGAGATACCGGAGGGGTCACGCCGAGCTTGGGCAGCATGGCCAGCTCGGTGCCCCAAACAGTGGCGAAGAAGGCCGCGGCGGCGCCGAGCGGGGGCAGCTGCGCCAGGGCCAGGTAACCTCGCATGCTGCCCCAGGCGGTGCCGTACAGCCAGTGCACCGCATTGGCAAAACCGGCTTTCTGCTGTTCCTCGGCAAGCTCGATGCCCAGGACCTTGCAGGCGGCCACCGCCGGAGTCGTGCTGGCCGGACGGCCGCGCAGCTTCATCTCAATCGTGCTCGAGGCGGTCATGGCCGCGGTGCCCGCTACTCCCGCGAACAGCCCTTTGCCTGCTGCACAGGCCATGGCGCCCAGTGGGTTCATGCGGGCCGGGCAGCACAAAGCGGACCACCTTGGACCTGGGCAATGCGATGATGGGTCCCGCCGGGCAAGGCATTAGAGCGGCGCTGGCGTTGCGTTGGTTCTGCACCTGAAGGGTGAGCAGGTGACGCTCCGGGCACGACTAATGCAGGGCTGCCATGCAGGAGTGTGATGACTAACGAGGATCCCGCACCCCAGCGCCCCGTGCCCCACGCGCCGGACATGACCGATGAGCAGCAGCCGGCCGAGCGGCCCTTGGGCGAGTCGCAGGAGGATCTGCGGGCTGAACTCGAGGCTGAGCGAGCCCGAGCGGCGGACTACCTCGAACAGTGGCAGCGAGCTGCCGCCGAGTTTCAGAACTACCGCCGGCGCAGTGAACGGGAACGAGAGCAGACCATGAAGCGCCTCAACGCGCGGCTCATCAAGGCATTGCTGCCGGTGCTGGATAACTTGGAGCGCGCCCTGCGGGTGCTGCCCGAGGACGTACGTCAGCAGAGCTGGGTCCAGGGGATGCGGCTGATCGAGCGGCAGTTCCGTTCCACGCTCGAACGCGAGGGCCTATCGGCTATTGACACGGTGGGGCAGCGCTTCGATCCCGGCCTGCACCAGGCAGCAGGCCGGCAGGAGCCGGAGGACGAGCTTGGCGAAGACGTCGTTGTCGAGGAGCTGCAGCCGGGTTACCGCTTGTACGAGGAGGTCCTTCGGCCGTCCACGGTCAAGGTGGCTCGACGCAATCCGGATGAGCGTCAAAGCACCGGTGCGGGCCCGGCAGATCGACAGCCTCGAACCTAAGTCAGCCTAGGTCAGCGGAATTTCAACGCTCCGCTCGGCGCCGTCTCGCCGTACGCTCAAACGCAGCCGGCCGGCCAGCGATGCCAGCGTGCGCCAGCGCCGCTGGAACTCGTCCACCGTGCCGATAGGCTGCCCGTTGATCGCCACGATGACGTCACCGGGCTGCAGTCCCGCGGCCGCTGCACGAGAGCCGGGGTGAACCTGGCCGACCCGCACTCCTCCGCCCGGATCGCTGGCCACCGTCGCGCCCAATCGAACCTGTGCGGTGGCGGCCGACAGCAGCCGCTCCAGCCGAGGTTGATCGAAGCCGACCACGATCTGTCCGTCGAACGCAGTTACCGGCACACCCATTTGCCCCGAGCGGCGTACCATCTCTTCGGCTGCCGCGCGGTCACGAGACACGTCCTTTTCAATGAAGGACAGGCCGTGCTGCGAGAGCCAGGCCTTGGTGCGGCCGCACCAGGGGCAGGTGGGCGTGGTGTAGACGACCACTTCCGGAGAGTTGGCGCTGGCCATCAGAACCTCAGCACCGCGCCCATGCCGCCATGCTTGCGCAGCCGGTCGGCCGCCTCCCCGCCCACGACATCCACCAGCCCTTCGAGGTCGATCGCCTTCTGAATCGCCCGGTCGGCCAGATCGTCGACCGCCATCATTTGAGTGCCGCACCATGGGCAGCGATCGATTGGTTTGGCCGATAGGTACTGGTCGCGCGGGCAGGCCCAGCCCGACAGCTGCAGACCGTGGGCCACGACGAGCTTGTGCACTCGGGTGAGCAGCAGCGCTTCAAGCGTGTCGTCCACGCCGACTACGGCGCGTCCGCCGCGGCTGGCCACGACGATCAGCTCGTCGATCAGCTCCAGCTCCTGCTCGCGCTCCAGCCGCTCCTCGATCGCCAGGGTCTCTTCCAGGATTGAGGCCGCGGTGTCGTCCATTGAAGCTTCGAACGAGCCCGCGAAGCGCCGCGCGAGCGGATCGGGCAGGAGCTCGCGCAGCGTGCTGGTCGTCTCCTCCGGGCCGGCGACCACGAGACGGTCGAACGGATGGCGCTCGTAGAAGTCGTCCAGCTTGTCCACGACCCGCTTGAGGTGCCAGCGCTGATGCATGAGGTAGTGGGTTTCGGATCGGCCGGGCGGGCCCTTCTTGCTCTTGGGGATGACGTCCTCGTCGAGGAATTCGAGGTGCTCCTCGATGCTCCCCATGAACACGCTGAACAGCCTGGCCTGCCGTGTATCGACCAGCAGGACGGCATAACGCTCGTAGTCGTCGAGCACCGCCACGAGCGGGCGAATTGCCGGCTTCGCGTCGAAACGCAGGATGTTGGGCATACGCACCGGCAGCCAGTACTCCTGCCAAAAAGAGACAGGCTGGCAGGAGTACAGCGCAAGGCCCCGGCCCGGCCACTCTTGACGCTCTCGCAAGAATTCCTGGACCAAGCCCACTTCGCGCTCCAGCTCCTCCGACTGCCCGCCATGCTCGCGTGCCAGATCCTCCACCAGCGCGCCCAGCTCCATCCTCATGCGCGGGTCTTCGGGAATCTCGAGATACACGCTCAATACGCGGTGGCCACGGGAATCCAGATGCTGCAGCTGTTCGAGATAACTCTGCGTGATGGGAGGCGCTTGCGGCCGCTGCGCTCTTTCGATAACGCTGCGCAGCACCGCCTCGCGGTACTCTCGCGGCAGCTCGTGCTTCCTCGAGGGCTTGAAGAGATGGGTGACCACCTCATTGCTGCGCAGCCGGACCGGCGGCCGGATCATGCCTCACCCGCTCCTGGCCGACTGTCACGGGTTACTCGCCCGGCAAGCAGCTCCTCGTACTCGTCCTCGATGTGCGCGGCCAGGAAGTCTCGCGCGCGATCGATGTCACGCTCGACGCCCTCCTCGGCGCGGCTCTGGATCGAGGCTATTTCACGGATCGATAGGCACTCCAGGGCGAACAGCACAAACGTTTGCCGCCAGCGCCGGGGCAGCAGGTCGAGCAGTCGCATCAGCCGCCGCTGGACCTCCGCGCTTTCCAGGACGTCGTCGGGGACAGGCGACTCAGGGTTAGGGACCAAATCGGCCAGGGTCACCAGGTCATCGGAAAGCGGCCGAAGATAGGGGTCGTCGCCCTCGTCCCACTGGGGCTTGGCTCGCTCCAGTGGGACAACGAGCTGCCGCGCCGCCCGCCGGCGTCGCGCGCGCTCGACTCGGCGGCGGATGACGTCCACCGCCAGACTCACCAGCCAGGCATGGAACGAAAGACTAGGTGGGCGCTGGCTGCGGCGCCGCCATGCTTCGGCAAGCACGTCGTCGACCAATTCTGTGGTCGAGACTTCAGCAGCTTGCAGGTCGCCCGCGCTCACGTGGTAGAGCCGCTCGCGACGAAGGAAGGCGCGGAGTCCCGGCAGCGCCGTCTCGACGTCGGCCTGGAACGCCTGGGACTGGTCGCTGCCGGGACTCGATGGTGATTGCGATCGCTGGGCGGCGTCCGTTACCTTGCCAGCCTGGCCGCGGTTGGGGACCGCCGAGCCCATGGGACAGAGACTCCCGGCCTACTGCGTCTTGGCCGTTACCGAGATCTGCTTGGGCTTAGCGAACTCTGCTTTTGGCAGCCGGAGGGTAAGGACGCCGTGCTCGTACTCGGCCTTGGCGGCGTCCGGATTCAGGGGCGTAGGGAACGTAAGCCGGCGGGTGAAGGTCCCTTGAGACCGTTCTTGCAGCAGGCACTGTCCGGGGACCTCTGGCTCCTTCCGCTCGGCTTGGATGCTGACCGTGCCCTCGACGACCGAGATCTGCACCTGCTCGGGCAGCACTCCGGGCACGGACGCCCTGACGATGTACTCGTCGTCCGTCTCATAGACGTCGACGGGCAGCATGCCCACGCGCTGCTCCTCGCCCCCTTCCGTGGGCTGGACCACACTGCCCTCAACCAGGCGGTTCATAGCATCGCGAAGACTCATCATGCTGGGCGGTCCGTACAGCGTCTCGATAGCCATAGAAAGCTCCTGTGTCTGTGGATGGTTCGGAGCGTATCGCCGGCCAGGCCAGAGCGATGTAGGAGCAACGCAAGAAAAGCCATAGAGTTTGGTCTGCGGTGGCGATTTGGCGCTGCCAACCGCTCAGCCTGGCGCGCGCTGTGCTGGCTCGGCTTCGATGGGAAGCTCGGAGACGGTTGAGGATTCTCGGCCACAGCCCGGCAGGATCGTGCTGGTCGGCACACTCACTTCGCCCGAGACTCACCGGCTGCGCGATTTCCTCACCCGCAATCGAGTCGACTTCGAGTGGGTCGACGTCGAGCGCCACCCCGTGGCACGATTCCTTCGCAGCACCGAAACGCTGCAATCGACTGACCTCCCGGTCTGCCTGTTCGAGGACGGGACGCACCTGGAGCGACCGTCCAAGATGGAGCTGGCAGCACGTCTGGGCTTGCTGTCCAAGCCTCGGCAGCAGCTGTACGACGTGGCCATCTTTGGGGCGGGGCCCGCGGGGCTCACGGCGGCGGTCTACGCCGCGTCCGAAGGCCTGGCGACTCTGCTCGTTGAAGCCAATGCTCCGGGTGGGCAGGCGGGCACGAGCGCGCGCATCGAAAAATTACCTGGGCTTCCCGGACGGTATCGGCGGTACCGAGCTGGCCGAGCGTTCCCTGCGGCAGGCACGCAAATTCGGTGCGGAGATCGTCATTGGAACGCCGCTGGTATCGGCCAGCTCGCTGACCTCGCCGTTCTGCTTCGAGCTTGATCATGGCCCCCAGGTTCATTGCCGCTGCGCCGTCGTGGCGACCGGGGTGGAGTACCGCCAGCTGGAAGTCGAGGGCGTTTCGCGGCTAGCCGATGCCGGCGTCTACTACGGCGCTGCACCGAGCGAGTGTCATCTCTATCGCGACGCGGACGTCTACGTGGTCGGTGGCGGCAACTCTGCCGGGCAAACGGCGCTGAATCTGTCCCGCTTTGCGCACAGCGTAACGATGCTCGTCCGTGGAGGCAGCCTCGCGAAATCGATGTCCCACTACCTCATCCGCCGGCTCGAGACGAACGACAACATCACGGTTCGCCTCAACGCCGAGCTCGTCGCCGTGGAAGGCAAGGACTGCCTCGAGGCCATCATCGTGAGGAACGCCGCGGGCGAAAAGGAGCGCCTCCGAGCCGCCGCCCTGTTCATTCTCATTGGAGGCGTCCCGCAAACGGCTCCGGTCGCCGGGATCTTGCGGCGCGATGGCGGCGGCTATCTGTTAACTGGCCGCGATCTGCTCACCGACGGCGGACAGGAAGGTTGGCCCGCCGATCGGGAGCCGTACCTGTTGGAAACCAGCGTGCCAGGCATTTTCGCTGCTGGTGACGTGCGCCATGGGTCGGTCGAGCGCGTAGCCTCAGCCGTCGGCGACGGCGCCATCGCCCTGCGCCTCGTCCACGCCTACCTTTCCGAGTGCTGAGCCGCCGGCTGACGCAGGCCCGGCGCGAGCCCTCGCAACGCTGACCATTTCCCGCCGCACCCCAGTCGGTACGCTAGGATCCGCCGTCGAGGACGAGCATCGCGGCGGCGGCAGGCCCCAGGTGCCGGCGGCGCAGTTGGGGAAGTCTGGCGGCGGCTGCTCGTCCGGGCTGTCCGCCACCTTGTCGATGAGCGGCCACTGGCCGGATGGCGGCTCGGTCTGGCCGCTCAGGAGTACGAGATGGTGATGCGGTTGTCCACCGACGTGACCCCGGGCGCGGACCAGGCGGCTCGCTCGGCTTCCTGTTTCTCGGCGTACGACTTGACGGTGCCCTTCAGGATGACCTTGGTGCCCTGGACTTCGACCGTGATTCGCTCAGCATCGGTCTCGACGCTGCGCACCAGCGCCTGCTCGATCTTCTGCTTGAGGTCGGCCGCCGTCAGTCGTGGCTTGACCATGATGAGGTTGGTCACACCGCGGACGCCGGAGAGGCGGCGCACCACCCGCTCCGCGTCTTCCTTCTGAAATTGCCATTCGACTTCGCCCTTGAGCGTCACCCAGCCTTTGGAGACCGTGACGTCGAGCTTGTCGATGGGGACGAAGGCATCCCATTCCAGGGCTCGGGTGGCAGCGGCGGCGATGTCGGGATCGCTTCGTTCTGTCGAGCTCGACAGTCGAACCTCGACGTCATTGGCAACCGCCTTGACACCTCGAACCCGGTGGGCCGCCTCTTCAGCAGCCCAGCGCTTGGTGTAGCTGTCGACGAACCCGGTAAGCGTGACCACCCCGTCTTTGACCGCCACGCCGATCTCGTTGGGTTGAACTCGTGCGTCCCACTTCATCTCGGCTAGGACGTCTCGCTGGATCTCCTCGTCGCTTCTCGTTTCAGAACGGGGGGCCGTTGCTGTAGCCATGTCGTCTCCCTTCGAGCGGTATCTCACTGAAAACGTAGGTGGGGACCTGCTAGAGAACCATCAGCAGCCGGCAAATCCTTCGTTAGAAAAGTGCGGCGATGTTGCAGCCGGCCTGCCCGCGGGAGGCCTGCAAGACGTACGCCCGGCTTGGCCGAGTGTCCGCCGCCTGTCCTGAGGTAGGTGGCGGAGGCCAATGCCAACGAACGTCTTGCACAGGTCTTGCTGGCCTCCAGCATGCGGGTCCTAGTCTTCGACCCATATCGACACGACAACTAAGGCAAGGAGACACTATATGGCCTCAGCATCCACTGAATCGGGCGCGTTGACGCGTGAACCGGGAGCGTTGACGCGCTGGAATCCCTTTCGAGAGATGACGTCGCTGCGTGATGCGATGAACCGTTTGGTCGATACCAGCATGGTGCCCTGGAGCATCTTCGGCGACGGCGGCGCCATGACCTTCCCGCCCGTGGATATGTCGGAGACAGAGAATGAGTACATCATCGAGGCCTCGCTGCCGGGTATCAAACCGGATGAGGTCAAGATCAGCCTCCAGAACAACGTCCTGACTATCGAGGGCGAACGAAAGGAAGAGCGCGAGCGCAAGGAAGGAGAGCGGACCATCTATCGGGAACACCGCTATGGCTCGTTCACGCGCTCGTTCAGCCTGCCATCGCCGGTCGAAGCCGACAAAGCTGAGGCCCGCTTCGAGAACGGTGTTCTGCGATTGATCCTGCCGAAGGCCGAGTCCTCCAAGCCCAAGCAGATCCACGTCCAGTCCCGCTAGCGATCTGGGGATGGCTGGTGCAGGAAGCGCAAGGGGACCGCATGCTGTCCGAGCGCGGGCCTGATTCGGGGGCGCTTCGCGGCTGCGCTGACGACCCTCGGCGAGAAGCGGCGGAGGAGACCGCGGTCGCACTGCTGCGGGACCTCCTGCCGATTGTCGACGACCTTGAGGCGGCGCTCAAGAGCGCTCCCGACTACGTGGAAGAGGTGCGCCGGGCTCGTCTCGAGCATCTGTATCGCAGCTTCCGGTCATTTCTGGAGCGCTGGGGAGTCGAGGAGATCAGGCCATCCGAGGGCAGTCAGTTCGATCCCGGAAGCCACGAAGTCGTCGGTTCGGATCCTCGAGCGGATTTGCCGGAAGGCCATATCCTGGCGCTCAGCAGGAAGGGCTACCGCAGAGGTGACCGCGTCCTCCGCCCGGCGCAGGTGAGGATCGCGCGCGGCGCCGTGGCCAAGCCGCAGGACGCCGGATGATCCTGCTGCTCGACAAGGCGACGGGCGCCGAGCTGGCCGAGATCAGCGAGGACGAGCTGCGCTTCCTGGTGGATGAATTCGAAGAGGAGTCGCCAGACGATCGGGACTACTTCATCGATCACGTGACCTTTGAAGTGCTCGAGCAGCACGGGGCAAGCGAGCACCTGCTGCAGGTGCTGGGCCAGGCGTTGGACGAGCGCTCCGAGATGGACGTGGAGTGGCTCGACACCGAGGATCCGGACCGGCCGCCGCCCGGCGATGAAGCCAATGGCTAGCCGGGTGTGCGTCATTCCGGAAGTCCACGACGAGCTGGAACGGGAGCTGAACGAGCTGGAGACAGTGAAGAAACCGGAGCTGCTGCGGCTGCTGGCTGAGCTTCGAGACGAGATCGGCTTCGACGATCGCACGGACGATGGGGTCACCGACCAGCTAGAGGCGCTGGAGCGCCGTGAAGCTGCCCTTCGCGGCTGGCTTGCCGAGGCCGAGATCGTTCCCAAAGGCTCGTCCGGAGGCGTGGCAGACGTGGGCTCCACGGTTACGGTGGACGACGGTCAGGCCCGGTCGACCTACGTCATCGTTGGATCGGTTGGGGCGGATCCGGAGCGTGGTTGGATCACCACCGAATCGCCACTCGGAGCCAGCTTGCTCGGTAAGCGGCCGGGGGATCGCGTAGAGATGGTCACACCATCCGGCCGGCAGGAGGTGACGATCGCGTCGGTCGACTAGCGTCAGGCGCCGAGATAGTGCTGGAACCAATCGCGTGCGAGCAGCGCCACGCGCTCCAGCGCGCCCGGCTCCTCGAACAGGTGCGTGGCCCCAGGCACAATCTCCATCCGTTTCTCCACCTTGAGTGCGTCGAGCGCACGGCGGTTCAGATCCAGTACCAGCGCGTCCTTGCCGCCCACGATCAGCAGCGTTGGCGCGCGAACGCGGGCGAGATACGACGCTGCCAGATCCGGCCGGCCGCCACGCGACACGATGGCTCCCACGTCATCCTGCAGCTCCGCCGCTGCCTCCAGCGCCGCGGCAGCGCCGGTGCTGGCGCCGAAGTAGCCAAGCTTCAAGCCAGCCGGCTGGTCGTTCTGTCTCAGCCAGCGGCTCGCGGCGATGAGCCGAGCCGCCAGTAGGTCGATGTTGAATCGCAGCTCGGCCGTTTGTTCGTCGATCAGCTCTTCGCTCGGCGTCAGCAGGTCGAGCAGGAGCGTTCCCAGCCGCGCTTCATTGAGGACGTGTGCGACGAAGCGATTGCGTGGGCTCAGGCGGCTGCTGCCGCTGCCGTGTGCGAACAGGACCAGCGCATGAGCGCTGGAGGGCAGTGTCAGATGTCCTTCGATTTCACCGGCTGCCAGCGGGATCGTGACCTGCTGGCGCTCTGCCGGCCCCGCTATTCGATTCATCTCGCTCTCCTTGGTCACGGCGTCGACTCCTCGCGGCTGTCAGCCGGCTGTACTGGATCGCGAATGGTCCGACCGGCGAGCTCTTCCCGAGCGCGGTGCAGCAGCTCCTCCACCTCCGCGTCGCTCGTCTGGGTGAAATCCTCGTACCACAGGCCTACGGATAAGAAGGGTTCGGGTGTTGCCGCGCACACTACCTCGTCGACCTCGGCGCGGAACTCTTCACATGTTTCGGGCTCCGCGATGGGCACAGCGACGACGATCTTGGCAGGTCCCAGCTGTCGCAGCGCTTCGGTCGCTGCGCGCATCGACGATCCCGTGGCTAACCCGTCGTCCACCAGGATGAGCGTCTTGCCTGTGAGTGACGGGGGTGGCCGCCCCTGCCGGTAGCGCTGCTCGCGGCGATCCAGCTCGCGAAGCTCCTTGGTCACGACCTCCCTGAGCACCGGCTCCGTGATCCCCAGCGACTGCACCAGCCCTCTGTTGAGAACGAGGAGACCGCCGCTGGCCACTGCTCCCATGCCCAGCTCCTCGTGGCCGGGGACGCCGATCTTGCGGACCAGGAAGACGTCCAGCGGCGCGTGCAGCCGCCGGGCGATTTCATAACCCACCGGCACGCCTCCCCGTGGCAGCGCCAGCACGACCACGTCGGGCCGGTTGGCGTAGGCTGTCAGCCGCTCAGCGAGCACTTCTCCGGCCTGGCGGCGATCACGATAGCGAGGACGTCCTAGGCTCATTCGGCGCTCCTTCCTGCCCAATTGCGGGCATCATCGTCCCTTGGGTGATAGAGCTGGTCCCGTTTCGTGCTGTGACTGTGGCTTGTGGATGTGGGAGGCACACAAATCTTGAGTTGGAGGAGCGATGGAAGTGGGTCCTATCCGGGCTGTCGCGGGGTTGGATAGCGGATGAGCGGCGCGCGGCGGCGGCCAGGGGGCATGCAGAGTGCGGCTCCCCTGTTCGGAGGATCGGTTGTTGCTGGCTGAGCCGGACATGTTGACCGGCCTCCGCGAGGAGGGACTGTGACCGGATTTGAGTGGGCTGAAAACAATCTGGACGTGCGCGATCCGCATGAGCTGCAAGGCAAAGGTGTCAACGTGTTCTTTGCTCCGAATATCGAGCGCGGCTGCAGGTTGGTGAACCTGGCAACAGGCCGGGTGAAGCGCCTCCAGCCGGAAGAGGAGCCACCGCAGACGGGCTACTTCGCCGACCTGGAAGGGCTGCGCCGGTACCTGGCCAAGCAGGGAATCGAGCTCGAAGAGATCGACGGGCAGATCAGCTTGCGACGCTGACCGAACGATCCTGGCCGGCTGACTTGGCTCCAGCGGCAGCAGCTTGTGCGAACGACGCGAGCTTCGCCCAGATTTCTTCGGGAACGCGCGTCCGGCAGGTGTAGGTGTAGTCTTCCGGAATCCCTTCATCGCCGCTGGCGACGAAGGGCCCGCGCTTCAAATTGTCCAGGTCCAGGTACATGATGCCGCGGCGGAAGCGCCTGCCCTTCCATATCGGTATGAGCTTGAGCTCCTCCGGGGTCAGAAGACGTGCGAGATCGGGCAGATACTGTCGCGCCTCGTAGGCGGATGGAAACTGGCGAAGATCTTTCTTGGGTCGACTCATACTTTCGGCGCCGCAGTTGTCATGCCCCGCGCCTGTCGCATGTGGCACAGCGCGTGCGGCCTCGTTCCGTGAGCCATGTCTCCCCACAGCTCTTTGGTCGAATATCGGGGTAAGCGGCACTTCGACCGCACGCCCGAACCGCCGGGAGGAGAGACGAGTAAGTCGAATGAGCCGCTGTTCGTGGTCCAGAAGCATCAGGCCAGCCGGCTGCATTACGACTTCCGCTTGGCGGTAGATGGGGTATTGAAGTCGTGGTCGGTGCCCAAGGGGCCGTCGCTGAACCCACGCGATAAGCGGCTCGCTGTCCCGACCGAAGATCATCCGCTCGAGTACCGGAAGTTCGAAGGGATCATCCCGGCGGGCGAGTACGGCGCAGGCCGCGTGATTGTGTGGGACGCCGGCCGCTATCGCAACCTGACTGAGCGGGACGGCAAGCTCGTGCCCATGGATGAAGCCATTGCGAGCGGCCACGTTGCCGTGTGGCTGGAGGGGCAGAAGCTCAAGGGTGGCTTCGCACTGACGCGAATCCGCGACGGCAGGAAGCCGATCTGGCTGCTGGTCAAGATGAATGACGAGCACGCTGATCCCAGCTTCGACGTGGTTTCGCGCCGGCCTGAGTCGGTGCTTACCGGCCGAACGATCGAGCAGATCGAGGGCAAGCAGATGGCAGCTGGCGGAAAGGCTGCCAGGGCATGAACGAGCTGCTGTCCAGCCTGCCGTCCGAGGAGCGCGCCAAGCTGAAGAGGTGCCCGCAGCCGGAATGGATCAACCCCATGCTGGCAACACTCACGCATCGCCGCTTCTCCGATCCCAACTGGCTGTTCGAGCTGAAGTTCGACGGCGAGCGCTGTCTGGCTTTCCGCAAGAAGGATGGTGTCCGTCTCTATTCCAGGAACCAGAGGCTGCTGAATCAGACCTATCCCGAGATCGCCGCGGCCCTCGCCGCCCAGCGCCGCACGGACTTCATCGTCGACGGCGAAATCGTGGCGCTCGAAGGCACCGTCGCCAGCTTCTCGCTGCTGCAGCGGCGCATGCAGCTGAGCGACGCCAACGCCGCGCGCCGCAGCGGCGTCGCGGTTTCCTACTACGTCTTCGACGTGCCGTACGTGGGTGGGTACGACACCACCGCGCTGGGACTGCGCTGTCGCAAGCTCCTGCTGGAGCGCGCTCTTTCGTATGCCGACCCGCTGCGTTTCACCACGCATTGGGACGCCGAGGGCGAGGCGGCTTTTCGGGATGCGTGCGCCAGGGGCTGGGAGGGCGTGATCGCCAAGCGCGCGGACAGCTCCTACGTGCAGCGCCGGTCGACCGCCTGGCTGAAGTTCAAGTGTGTGAACCAGCAGGAATTCGTCATCGGCGGTTTCACGGATCCGAGAAGAAGTCGCGTGGGTTTCGGCGCGCTGCTGATCGGCTACTACGAAGATGGCCGGCTGCGCTACGCCGGCAAGGTCGGCACCGGCTACGACACGCGCACCCTTCTGGAGCTGGGCCAGCGCCTGCGTGAGATGGAGATGCCGTCCTCACCCTTTGCCGAGCCGGTGAAAGAGCGGGCTGCGCACTGGGTTCGTCCTGAGCTGGTGGCCGAGGTTGGCTTCACCGAATGGACGGACGATGGCAAGCTGCGCCACCCGCGCTTCTTGGGATTGCGCTTCGACAAGCCGGCTGAGGCAGTGGTCCGGGAGGTGGCGCAATGAAGCTGCGGATCGGACCGTATGCCTTCGAGCTGTCGCGTCCGGCCAAGGTGCTCTTCCCGGACGACGGCATCACCAAGGCCGAGCTGGTGGACTACTACCGGCGGGTAGGCCCGCTGATGCTCAACCACGTGCGGGATCGGCCGGTGATGATGGAGCGCTTCCCCGACGGCATCGAGGCAGAGGGCTTCATCCAGAAGGACGTACCGCGGTACTTTCCGGAATGGATTCCCCGGGCAACCGTCAACAAGCAGGGCGGCGAAGTGACGCATGCGGTGTGCAACAACCTGGCGGCCATCGTCTATCTCGCAGCCCAGGCTTGCATCACGATCCACGTCTGGCTGAGCCGCGTGGACCGGCTGGATCGCCCGGACCAGATGATCTTCGATCTCGACCCTGGCGACGATGACTTCTCCGTCGTGCGCAGCGCCGCGGTGGACCTACGACAACTCTGTGCCTCTCAGGGTTTGGGAACGTTCGTGAAGACCACCGGTTCCAGGGGTGCCCACGTCGTGGTGCCGCTGGATAGAAGCGCCGGCTTCGACGAGGTGCGATCGTTCGCTCGTACCCTGGCCCAAGCGCTGGTGAGTCGCGATCCGGGACGCCGGACGACCGAGGCGCGCAAGGACAAGCGGAATGGTCGCCTGCTGGTTGACGTCATGCGCAACGCCTACGGGCAGCCCGCCGTCGCGCCCTATGCCGCCCGTCCAATCCGCGGCGCCCCGGTGGCCATGCCGCTGAGCTGGCCGGCATTCGAGCGCGACGGCACTGGCCCCAGGAGCTTCACCCTGCGAAACGCGTGCGACTACCTGGACGAGCACGGCGACGCATGGGCCGACTGGCCGCGGCGCGGCTATTCCCTGTCCGGCGCGGGCATCCCGGCCATGGCCTGAAGCGACCAAGAGCGCTGGGGCGCGGCATGTGCCATGCGGCGAGTTCCTCTTGGGTGCGGGATGCCCGAGCTGCCTGAAGTCGAATCCTACCGACGTTGCCTGGCGCGGCATGCGCAGGGCTATCGTGTGCGGCAGGTGACCGTGGCGGACGCAGCGGTGCTGCGCAACCTCACGCCCGAGGAGCTGAATCAGGCCGTGATGGGGCGTCGGTTCGAGGATCCTGAGCGCTGGGGCAAATGGCTCCTCGCGCCGCTGGAAGGGCCAGTGGTCCTCTTTCATTTCGGTATGAGCGGCTGTCTCGAATGGATGGAATCCGTCAGCGGTCCCCATGCTCACGACCGCGTCACGTTCGTCTTGGAAAATGGCTGGTTGATCTACCACGACCAGCGCAAGCTGCAGGGCGTTTGGCTGGCGTCGGATCGCGAGCAGGGGCTTTCGGTCATGGGGCCGCTCGGCCCTGACGCGCTGACCGTTGGCAGGAGCGAGCTGGAGGCGATCCTGAGCCGCTGTCGAGGCCTCAAGGCCGGGCTCATGGACCAGGAGCGGATCGCTGGCTTGGGCAACATTCTGTCCGACGAGATCCTGTGGCAGGCGAGACTACATCCGGAACGTGCCGGTGCGAGCCTGCGAGAGCGAGAGTGGGATGAGCTGCACCAGGCGCTGCGCTATGTGCTCGATCGCTCGGTGGAGCTCGGACATGTACCCAACGGACCTGGCTGGCTGACAGGGCAGCGAGACCAGCCCGTGCCCACCTGCCCGCGCTGCGGGACGGCATTGAGGCGCAGCCGCTTCCACGGTCGCAGCAGCTACTGGTGTCCGGCCTGCCAGCCGAAGCCCGAGCGGCGCGAGTGCATCCCGTCTCACGGCCATGGCGCACAGCGCGAGGCCGCTCGCCGGCCGGCAGGATAGACGTTGGATTGGTTCCAGGCATCCGACTACTGGCTCAGCCGGTTCATCTTCGGGCGAGCCTTGGCGGCCGTCTACTTCATCGCTCTCCTGGTCACCGTTAACCAATTCCCGGCCCTGCTCGGAGAGCGCGGACTCCTCCCGGTGTCGCGCTTCGTGCGGATAGTGCCGTTGCGCCACGCCCCCAGCCTGTTCCATTTCGCCTACTCAGATCGGCTGCTCCGCGTGGTTTCGTGGGTTGGGATAGTCCTGGCCGCCTCTCTGGTGGTTGGCCTGCCCCAGCAGGGACCTGCCTGGCTGCTCATGCTGGTGTGGCTTGCGCTGTGGTCGATGTACCTCTCGATAGTGAATGTCGGCCAGACCTTTTACGCCTTCGGCTGGGAGACGCTGCTGCTCGAAGCCGGCGCGATTGCCATCTTCCTGGGCCCGGATCGGGTGGCGCCGCCGGTCACGGTGATGTGGCTCGTCCGCTGGCTGCTGTTCCGGGTGGAATTCGGGGCCGGCCTGATCAAGATTCGCGGCGACCCGTGCTGGCGCGATCTCACCTGCCTCTTCTACCATCACGAGACCCAGCCCATGCCGAATCCGCTGAGCTGGTACTTCCACCATCTGCCCCAGCTTGTCCACAGGGTCGAGGTGCTGGGCAATCACGTCGGCCAGCTGGTCGCGCCCTTTGCCCTGTTTGCGCCGCAGCCGGTGGCCAGCGCGGCCGCGCTGGTGATGATCGTTCACCAGCTGTGGTTGATCCTGTCCGGGAACTTCTCCTGGCTCAACGCGCTCACGATGACCCTCGCCTTTGCCGTGGTGGGAGACGGCTGGTGGCAGCTGGTGCTGCCGTTTGGCCACGGCGCTCTGCAGCCGCTTGCTCCGTGGAGCGCAGGGTTGACCCTGGCGTTCACACTGCTGGTGGTGGTGTTGAGCTACTGGCCCGTGCGCAACCTGCTGTCACGCCGGCAGCTGATGAATGCGAGCTTCGATCCCTTCCACCTGGTGAACACGTATGGCGCCTTCGGCAGCATCACCAGGGCCCGCTACGAGATCGTCATCGAGGGAAGCACTGACCGCGAGGTCGGGCCCGGCACGGTGTGGCGTGAGTACGAATTCAAGGGTAAGCCCGGAGACGTCCGGCGCCGGCCTCCGCAGATCGCTCCCTATCACTTGCGGCTGGACTGGCTGATGTGGTTCGCGGCCATGTCCACCCCACTGGCGCATCCCTGGATTCTGGCGCTGATAGAGAAGCTGCTGGAAAACGATGGACCGACGCTGAGGCTGCTCCGCCGCAATCCCTTCCCCGATCGGCCTCCGGCGTTCGTTCGCGCGCTGCTCTACCACTACCGCTTCACGACCTGGAGGGAACGGAAAGAGACCGGCGCCTGGTGGCTGCGCACGCGAGTCGGCGCCTATCTCCCGCCGCTGAGCCTCTCTCCGGCAGTGGACGAACGGCTCGGGGTGGAGGACGTCGTTCCCGAGCGCCAGGTCCTCGATCCCGACACCGGCGCCTGAGCCCGTGCCTATTGTCCGCACCACGTCGCCGCATTTCTAACGAGCGCATTATTTGGCGCTAGCGTGGCTCTTGCGCGGCCCTGGCTAGCGTTGGTTTCGAGGAGGGCAGCGCTGGCCTAACCCTGACTCATTAGGCGTGAGCCGGCGTTCGCCCAGGCAAAACGTGATTCACGAGGAGGCAGCCATGGCAATCGCAACGGAGACCAGGAGCGATACGCAGATCCAGGAGGACATCCTCTCTGAGCTGCGCTGGGATGCGCGCGTCCAACCCAATGAGATCGGCGTCGCGGTGAAGGACGGCATTGTCACCCTCACCGGCTATGTGGATTCCTACATCAAGAAGTGGGCTGCCGAAGACGCGGCCCACCGCGTGCGCGGCGTCAAGGCCGTGGCCAACGACATCGAGGTCCGCCTGCCCAGCTCGTCGGAGCGCAGCGACGCCGACATCGCCGCGGCAGCGATACGGGCATTGGAATGGGACGCTCTGGTCCCGGTCGAGCGACTGGACGTCACGGTGTCCAAAGGCTGGGTGACCCTCAAGGGGGAAGTCGAGTGGCAATTCCAGAAGGAAGACGCGGAGCGGGTGGTGCGCCGCCTGACCGGAGTCACTGGTGTGACCAACCTGATAGTCGTTCGGCCCCGGACGGGACCACCCTCGCCGTCGGAGCTCAAGGCGAAAATCGAGCAGGCGCTGCTGCGCACCATCGAAACCGACGTGCAGCGTATCAACGTGGAGGTGCAGGGTACCAAGGTCATCCTGAAAGGAACTGTCCGATCGTGGGCCGAGAAGGAGGAGGCGGAGCGCGCGGCCTGGTCTGCGCCGGGCGTGACCTCTGTCGATAACCGCATCACGATCTCGTACGTCTAAGGCTGAGGAGACGACAATGGCAGTCGCATTGGCAACCAAGGTCAAGCCGCTGGCGGATCGCCTGCTGCTCAAGCCCTCGGAACGCGAGGAGGTATCCAAGGGTGGAATCGTCCTGCCCGATACCGCCAAGGAAAAGCCGCAGCAGGGCCTGGTGATCGCTGTTGGCCCCGGCCGTCTGACCGAAGAAGGCAAACGCCTGCCGGTTGACGTCAAGGAGGGCTCGCAGGTGCTGTTCGGCAAATACGTGGGAACAGAGGTCACGCTCGACGGTGAGGACCACCTGATCGTGAGCGAACGTGACGTCCTCGCCGTCGTCGAGGACTGAGGCTCAACAGTTGAAAGAGGAAGTCTGCGATGGCTGCTAAAGAGCTTGTGTTCGACGAGGAAGCGCGCCGCGATCTCAAGCGCGGGGTCGACACCATGGCCGAGGCGGTTCGGGCGACGCTTGGACCGAAGGGCCGTAACGTGGTGCTCGACAAGAAGTTTGGCGCTCCCCTGATTACCAACGATGGCGTAACCATCGCCAAGGAGATCGAGCTGGAGAACCCGTTCGAGAACATGGGCGCGCAGCTCCTCAAGGAGGTCGCCACCAAGACCAACGACGTCGCCGGCGACGGCACCACCACCGCGACGGTCCTAGCGGAAGCGATGATCAACGAAGGCCTGCGCAACGTGGCGGCCCGGGCCAACCCGATGATCCTCAAGAACGGCATCCAGAAGGCCGTGGACGCGATTGTCGAGGAAGTTCGCGCACGCAGCAAGCAGATCACCACCAAGGAAGAGACGGCCCAGGTGGCCAGCATCTCCGCGGCCGACCCGGAGATCGGTCAGCTGATTGCCGACGTGATGGAGAAGGTGGGTAAGGACGGCGTGATCACCGTCGAAGAGGGCCGTGGCTTGCGCTTTGAGACCGAGTACGTCGAGGGCATGGAGTTCGACCGGGGCTACATCTCGCCCTACATGATCACCAACCCCGATCGTATGGAGTCGGTCCTCGAGGACCCCTACATCCTGATCACCGACAAGAAGATCTCGGCCATCGCCGACCTGCTGCCGGTGCTGGAGAAGGTGGTGCAGGGTGGCCGCAGCCTGCTGATCATCGCCGAGGACATCGAGGGCGAGGCGCTGGCCACGCTGGTAGTGAACAAGCTGCGCGGCACGCTGAACGTGCTGGGCGTGAAGGCACCGGGCTTCGGCGACCGGCGCAAGGCCATGCTGGAAGACATCGCTATCCTGACGGGTGGCCAGGTGATCACCGAAGAGGTGGGCCTGCGGCTGGAGAGCGTTCAGCTGAACCAGCTCGGCCACGCTCGGCGCGTGACGGCCAACAAGGACAAGACGGTCATCGTCCAGGGCGCTGGCAACCCCGAAGCCATCCAGGCGCGGATGAAGCAGATCAAGGCGCAGATCGAGGAGACGACCTCGGACTACGACCGGGAGAAGCTGCAGGAGCGGCTGGCCAAGCTGTCGGGTGGAGTAGCCGTGATCAAGGTTGGCGCGGCCACCGAGGTGGAGCTGAAGGAGAAGAAGCACCGCGTCGAGGACGCCCTGTCGGCCACCCGAGCCGCGGTTGAGGAGGGCATCGTGCCTGGCGGAGGAGTGGTCCTGGCCCAATCTGCCGGAGCCCTCAACAACGTCACACTCGAAGGTGACGAGCGTGTGGGCGTGCAGCTGGTGAAGCGTGCCCTGGAGGAGCCGCTGCGACAGATTGCCTACAACGCCGGGCGGGAAGGCTCAGTCATCGTGGAGCAGGTGAAGCATGCCTCAAGTAACCAGGGCTACGACGCGCTGAACGACCGTTTCGTGGACATGTTCCAGGCGGGCATCCTGGACCCGGCCAAGGTCACGCGCTCCGCTCTTCAGAACGCCGCCTCCGTAGTCTCCATGCTGCTCACCACCGAGACGCTGATCGCGGAAAAGCCGGAAAAGAGACCCGCTCAGCCCACGGCCTCACCGATGTCCGAATATTGACCTTTCCAAGCGGCCGCCACGCATGCAGCCTCTGCGAACCGGATGCTCCAGGAGTCACTTTGCCTAGGGCCCGAGGGTGCGGCTAGCCCGATTGAAGCCCTGGCTAGTGGTCAGCCACTCGCCAGCCGTTGCTCAAGGCGAGAGCGCACAGCGGGCCACTCGCTATCGAGCACTGAATAGTACTTGCTGTCGCGGCGAAAGCCGTCGGGCAGGATGAGGTGGCTTCGGAGCGTGCCCTCATAGCGAGCGCCCAGCTTCTCGATCGCTGCCTGAGAGTGGAGATTGCGGGCATCGGTCTTGAGGAACACCCGGAAGGCGCCCCAGCTCTCGAATGCATGCTTGAACATGAGGTACTTGGCTTCGGGGTTGACGGTGGTGCCCCATACGTCCGGGCTGTACCAGGTCCAGCCGATCTCTACTGACCGATGCGGGCTGGAGACCTCGAGGTAGCTCGTACTGCCGACGATACGTCCGCTGCCGCGGAGAACCACGGCGAAGGGGTGCTCAGACCCGTCCCGCTGTCGATTCAGCGCTTCGCGCATCCGGGCTTCCATCGCCTCGATCGTGGTCAGCCGCAGCGGGAGATAGGTCCAAATCTCATCCGCTTGGCCCGCCGCGACCAGGGCAGGAACGTGACCGGGCTGGACCGGCTCCAGCCGCACCTGATTGCCTTCCAGCGTCACCGGGCCCAGGCGATCACTCATGGGCTTGATGCTCTGAGTTGCCTGCTTCCACCGCCGGTTCTCCTGTGCGATTTGCTCCGGTCGCTCTGCCTCGCACTACGATTCTGCCAATGGCCGTTGAGGTTCGTGAAGTCGAGGAGGCCGACGTCGAGGTGGTGCTCATGCTGCTTGGCCAGCTGAGCGATAGTCCGGCCGAAGCCTGCTCGCCTGTGGACGTCAGGCGGACGTGGCAGAAGATCCGGCGACAGCATGGGCGCACGCTGCTGGTGGCGACAGTCGACGGGACCCCAGCCGGAACGGCGGATGTCACCATCGTTCCGAATTTCACCCACGGCTGCCGCCCATGGGCCATTGTGGAGAACGTCGTAGTCGATCGGCGTCAGCGCCGTCGGGGCGTCGGCCGTGCGCTCCTGGCGGATATCATCCGGCGGGCCCACGACAATGGCTGCTACAAGGTCCAGCTCTTGTCGAACCGTCGACGAACGGAGGCGCATGTTTTCTATCGCTCGCTTGGGTTCGAGACGACGGCCGAAGGCTTTCGTCTGTACCTCTGACAGGAGCCGAAGCCGTTAACGGCTCGCCTCCGTCCTGATTGTCTGGAGGTCGTAGTCGGGGGCGAGCCGTTTGACTTGCGCGTACTGGGCGTCCGCTTCAGTGCGGTTACCGGCAAGCTCCGCCAGGTAGGCCAGGGCATCGTGGAGACAGGCTTTGTCCTTGGCGCTCCAGGCCGGGGTTGTTTGGGCCGCGTTGGCTCGGGCGACGGCTCCCTGGAAGCTCGTCGTGTCCTGCGCGATCACGCTTGGGAACCTATCCGTGGCTGGGGCGTAGGAGCCGCTCTCCCAGACGTAGACCGTATTGAGGCGCGGACTGGCAACGTGGCTTTGGCAGAAGGGCGACCACGACTTGATCACCTCGGCTGAGCCGTCGTCGTTGAGGTCTCGCATCTCAAACGAATCGGCAACGGCATCGAATACGACAGCGTTGTTGCGCACGACAATCAGCCCCTGGCTGTTGGCGCCGGTGTGGTACTCCAATCCGACGGCCGGGACGTGGTCTATCTGCACGGTTGCATCGAGCTTCGGGGCCTGCGCGAAGCTTTGGATGACAGCCTTGGCCAGCCGCCATCCTGAAGGCGTCTTACTGACGATCGCCAGCTCGGCCATGGGCGGCATCGAGCCGGCAGAGGCGGCCGGCTGGCCGGTAAGCGCCAGCAGCACGACCAGTGTGCCGTTAGGTCCGCTTCCCACCGAGCGGCTGTCGATGACCTGCGCGCCGGCGGGAAAGAGCCCGAGCGCTTCCTCGGGTAGGGTCGCGCCTGCCTGCCGAACCGTTGATGGCGCCGGGGACGTCGCTGCCGCCGTACCGGCAGAGGGGCTTTCGGTGCCTCGTGCTAATAGCCCGGCGCTCTGTGCGGGAGCTCCACGGCTGCAGCCGGCCAGCAGCAACGCCAGGATGCTGGCGGCCGATCGGTTGCGAAATCGGAGCGCCATGGCAACACAACTATGTCAGACGGCGCCGATGTCGGACCCGCGGCTCGCGCTGCCGGCCGGCGCGCAGCCGGATGCGGCCCCATGCTTGCGAATGGACCCGCCCGAATGGCTTCAGTTCGCCGACCGAGAGCGGCGCGCCCAGCCAAGCGATCGCGGCTGGCTCAGACTCTTGCCCTGGCCCGCCAGTTCGGTCCTGGCCTCGTGGCCGGAGCTTCGGACAACGATCCGACCACCGTTGCCACGCTAGCGGTCATCGGGTCCACGACCGGCTACGCGCTGTCATGGCTCGTCGTCCTGACTATCCCCATGCTGGTGGTCGTGCAGCTTATCAGCGCGGCGGTGGGGGCGGTGTCCCGCGCGGGCCTGCAGAAGATCATTCGGCTGCACTACGGCCGGGGATGGGGTTGGGCTACGCTGCTGGCCGTCCTGGGGGTGAACGTTTTCACGCTGAGCGCGGACCTGGAAGGTGGTTCGGCAGCGCTGGAGCTGCTTACCGGCTGGCCGTATCGGTGGTTCCTCGTCCCATTCGCGGGCGCCGTCGCGGCGCTGCTGGTGTGGGGTAGCTACGAGCATCTGGAGCATGTGCTGCGCTACGTGCTCTTTGTGTTCCTCGCGTACGTGGCAGCGGCCGTTCTGGCCCATCCCGACTGGCTGGAGGTCGCTCGTGCTACCTTCATTCCGCGCTTCAGCTTTTCGTCGGATTACGTCGCGGGCGCGCTGGCACTGCTTGGCACCACGCTCACCAGCTACGCCTACATCTGGGAAACCATCGAGGAGGCTGAGGAGCAGCCGCCTCTGCACCGTCTCGGCCTGGTCCAGCTGGACGCGGGCGTTGGCATGGTGCTGGCGGGCGTCATCTTCTGGTTCATCTTGATTGGCACCGGGGCGACGCTCGGAGCTCATCATCAGGCGGTGCAGACGGCCGAGGACGCAGCGCAGGCCCTTGCTCCTCTGGCCGGACACTTCGCGGCCGTGATCTTCGGCGTGGGTTTGCTGGCTTCGGCGGTGCTCGCCGTGCCTGTTCTCGCGGGCACCAGCGCGTATGTCCTGGCCGACGTGCTCGGCTGGCGTGCCGGGCTCAATCGCCGTTTCGGCCACGCTCGGCCGTTCTACATCACGCTGCTGGTGAGCCTCCTGGTTGCCGTGGCCGTCGCCTTCGCCGGAGTCAATCCCATCCATCTGCTGTTCCTGAGCTCCATCGCGGGCGGTCTCGGCACGCCGATCACGCTGGCGTTGATGATGCGGGCCGCCCGTGACAGCCGCGTCATGGGCAGTCACCGCATTGGGCGGGGACTGGCCACCTGCGGCTGGGCAGTCACCGCCATCGTCAGCGCTGCCTGCATGGCGTTTCTGTGGCAAAGCCTTAGCCAAGCTGGTTCAAGCTGACGGCAAAACAGCGATGGAGTATTTGGTCGGGCTGAGGTAGGCTCCATGCGATAAGCAAAGGGAGGGAGCCATGGCAATTGCAGTCGCTGCCCAGGCGGGTGAGGTCGTTGAAAACGGCCAAAGCACGCTGACACGATCCGAGTTGCACGAGCCGGTGACGCTGGGTGAGCGCGTGGCTGATTCAGCGGCCGCGGGCATTGGCAGCTGGCGATTCATCATCATTCAGACCGCTCTCGTAATGCTTTGGGTGGCGCTGAACCTTACGGCCTGGGATCTCAAGTGGGATCCCTATCCCTTCATCCTGTTGAACCTGATGTTCAGCGTCCAGGCTGCGTATACGGGACCGATCCTGCTGCTGGCAAGCAATCGGCAGTCGGCGAAGGATAGGGCCATGGCTCGGCGCGATGACGAAGAGCTCGGCGTCATCTACAAGCTCCAGCATGAGCAAATGGAGGTGCTGACCCTCCTGAAGGATGCCCAGGATAGGCACACAGAGATTCTGGAGCTGCTCAGGGGTCGCGGCGAGTCCGAACCCCCTCAGTAACCGCCGTCTCGTCGGGCTTCGCAGGCGGAGAGGACGGAGAATGACGACGGGTGGGACCCGCTCATTGCTTGATCATTGCCCGCGATGCCCCATAGCCCGTTTCTGGGACGAGCTCGATGGCTCGTCGGTAACAGGGAAATATTGACGTTCGGGTGCGGCGCTAGTCGGCAGCTTATGAACGTCGAGCTGTCGACCAGGTGGCGATACACTCCCCATTTTTCGATCGCTGGCGCCATGACCGCTGGCACAGACGCTGCGCGATTGCCTGACCTACAATGCACCTCGGTCTCCTTGGGATGCCAACGACATGATCGTGAGCTCTTTGAGCCAATCCGGAGTCAAACGCGTTCTCAACAGGAGGTTACGATGCCAACCCAACCCACGGTCAGCGGCGAGCTCAGCACGTTCTTCGTACAGAGCGCCGTGAAATCTGTCGTGCAACGAGGAGCAGAATCGTGATGATAAGGCTTTCAACTGCTTTCGCAGCTGTCGTGGTCTTCCTCGCTGCTTGCGGCTCGCAAGCTGCGCCGCCGAGTATCTCGGCGCCCCCGCCTGGCGCGAGCGCGTCGCTTGCCACACCGGGCTCGCTGGACGCGCTGTATCAGGCGGCCAAGGCAGAAGGCGCAGTCACCTGGGAAGCGGCTCCGATTAAACAGGCAGCCACCGATCTTGCCGCCGCCTTTTCCAAGAAATATCCCGGCATAAAGGTGACCTACAGCTCTACCAGCGATCCGCAGTTGCCGGCGCAGATCATCACCGAAGTATCTGCCGGAAACCATGAGGTTCGTTCCATCGATCTGGCCCATGGTGGGCCATCGTTGTTCAAACCGCTCGTGGACCGCGACCTGCTGCTGGCCACTGACTGGACCAAGCTGGGTGTCGATGCCAGCCAATCGCAGCTCGACGGACGGTGGTTGTTCAATGAGGACGGTATCCCGGTCCTGAGCTACAACACCAACAACGTCCAGCCCGCGGACGTCCCGCACGAATGGAGTGACCTTTTGAAGCCGCGCTGGAAGGGCCACAAGATCGCCGAGAACGCAGGGCCCGACACACTGGCGCAGCTCTTCTTCGCCATGGGCGAGGGTCCCGCAAAGAGCTATTTGACTTCGCTGAAGGATCAGCAGTTGGTGATTACCAAGTCCAAGGGTCCGGCTCGTGAGATGGTGCAGGCAGGGCAAGCCGATATTGCCGCAAGCACCGCGGACGAGCTCGTCCGCGGAAAGGCTGCGGGAATACCGGTGGAGCTCGTGCCACTTGGGCCCATGCTGCACGATGTGCGCGGCTGGTATATCCCTAAGGCTGTTCAACACCCAAACGCCGCGCGCCTCTTGGCGGCATGGCTGGTGTCGCCCGAGGGCCTGGCGCTCCAGGAGAAAGCGGGCGTCTCGAAGGATACGCCGTGCTCGGCATCCGACATCGCCAAGTTCGTATGCGACCGCGGCATCAAATACCTGGATCCCCAATCGGTGGGCCTCGATCAGTTCACCTTCTACGACAAGGTCGCGCAATACCAGACGCTGGCTGGGCAGCTCATCGGTGCGAATCCCAATGACGCTGGCTCCAATTAGCGGAGGTCGTCTCGCCGTTTGTCGACGTTCGCGTCAGCTCTTGGGTGACGCAGTGAAGGTTTGTCAGACGATAGGTTGTTAGATACGGACGCTGCTGCCTGGCTGCGGCAGATCGACTACTTTGCAACCCTGCCCGAGGATGACTTTCATGAGGTTGCGCGGAGCATTCGTGTCCGCCGCTACATGGCCGGCCAGGTGATCATGATCGAAGGCGATACGTGCGAAGGGCTGTACGTGGTGCGCGAAGGCCGTGTGCGGGTCTACAAGATGTCGCCTATGGGCAAGGAGCAGGTCCTGCGCATCATTCCCGCGTGCGAGTCATTCAACGACGTGGCGGTATTCGACGGCGGCCCCAATCCCGCCAGCGCCGACTGTCTCGACGATTGCCACCTCGGGATCCTCACCAAGGCGGACGCGGATCGCCTGCTGCGCACACGCCCTGGCTTCAGCGCGGCCATGCTGCGCGTCTTCGCGCGGCGGCTTCGCCAGCTCACGACGGTGATCGAGGACTTCGCCTTCCACAGCGTTCGGGCTCGCCTGGCCCGGGCGCTGATCGAGACGGCGGATGGCGGGGCGAGCCATTTGACCCAGCGTGACCTGGCCGAGCTGGCAGGTACGGCCCGAGAGGTAGCCGGACGGGAGTTACGAGAGATGGAGCGGCAGGGTGTCGTCCGCATCGGTCGAGGCACGACCGCGCTGCTGGACGTGGGGCGGTTGGAGCGCATTGCTTCGGGGGGCTAGCAGTGCGGCCCGATCCGTGACGCTGCCAGCCAGCGTCCGCCACAGGTTCCAGGTAAACAGCATCATGCCAGCCAGCTGGACGATGCCCGATAAGCCAAGCAGCGGGCCGATCGCGCCACCCGTCGAGCTGTACAGCGCCTGCGCTGGCACGCGCAGCAGCGTGCCCAGCATGAGGCACCACCAGGTCAAGACGAACAGCGATCGACTGTGCAGCCGGGTAGCGGCAAACGCCGGGACGATCCGTGCGGCCATGCCCATGATCATCATGGAGATGAAGCCGATGGTGACGGCGTGCAGACCCGCGAGGAACAGGTCTTCCGCCGGCAGTCCCAGCCGCCCGAGCTGCGCCAGCGAGGTGAGCAGCTCCAGGAGGAGCCCAAGCCCGAGCCAGGCGTACGCGCCCACCACGTAGGCTTCGTACCAGCCTGATTCGCCGGCGGTCACGATCTGGCGCGTTCGGGGTCCAAGGAGGCCGACGGCCCGGACGTACAGCCCGGCGATGACCAGCAGCCCAGCCCAGCCCGCGGCCGCCATCATTCGGCCGCCACCCAGTGAAATCGCCGACACGGCCTGTCCTGCGGCGCACAGCGCGACACTCGGCGGCAGCAGCCTCAGCACGGCCAGCAGATCGTCGGAGGACGCGGGTCTCACACGCATGAACAGCGGCAAATTCCGGGCGTTGACACCGAAGATCATGGACGTGACGAAGCCGAATAGCTCAACCACGATCAGGGGCCTGTCCAGCCAGTCGGGCACGACCGAGCCCGCTTGCAGCGCCAGGTAAACGGTCGTGCCCAGGTTGATTAGCAGTGCCACGGCAAACCACTGCAGCGCTGCCCGGCTGAAGCGCTCCGGCCCCTGGATGCTGTCTGCCATGACGCGACCCTTGATCAAGCCCCCCATGAACAGGCCAAGGCCGGCCAGCTCGAGCAGCGCCGAGAGGACGGTAAGGCCGCGAAACAGCACGGAGGCTGCAGCCAGGGGCTGGGAGATGGCCCTCAGCACGATCCCTGCGACCATCAGCGCGAGGACTACGTATGCCATCGTCGAGGCGTGGATGGCTACTCGCCGCTGGCGCGGAACGACCTGGTAGGAAATGCCCATGATGAACAGGCCCACCCAGCCAAGGATCTGGCTCTGGCCATGGACCTGGAACAGGGCTGGCGAGATCAGCCGGGCAGCCAGCGAAGGCGAGGCGTCATGGAACGCGATGGCGCTCAGCTCGATGGCGCCCAGCAGCCAGCCGATGGTCATCGCCAGGAGCAGGCTGGCCTTCAGGAAGTACTGATACGGCTCATGGCGCCGTCGCGGCACCATGCCCGCCGGCATCAGGCCGCCCAGCCGAGCGCCTTGCGACCTGCCAGCGTGATGCGCTCCGGGGTCCACACCGGATCCCACACCAACCGCACTTCCACGCGCTCGACGCCGGGAACGCCGTTCAGCGCATCGCCGACGCCGCGCAGCATGCTCTCGTGCAGCGGGCAGCCGGGGGTGGTCATGGTCATGGCTACCGTGATCTTGCCGCCATGCTGCTCGACGTCATAAATCAGCCCGAGGTCGACGACGTTCACTCCCAGCTCAGGGTCATAGACGTTCTTGAGCGCTGCCATCAAGGCATCTTGGTCGATCATCGCAACACCACCCGAATGAGATTGACCGCCGTAAGGGCGGCGCCCAGCGTGCACAGGCCAAAACCGGCCTGGATAGCTGGAAGGTAGCCGGCGAGGATGCCGGCAAGAGCTATGGTCAGGCTGGCCAGCAGAGCGCCGAAGCCGGCCCGTGCCAGCACCTGAGGATAGAGGTCCTTGAGGAGGGGAACCGGCGCCTTGCCCATCCTCGGGGCAAAGCGGTGAGTCCAGACCAGGAAGGGCACAATCTTGTACAGCTGCCCCAGCGTGGTGAGCCCGATCCACCCGCCCAGGCTTGCGGCCGCGTAGGCCAGCTGCAGCCGCGGATGTAGGTCGGTCTCGGCCGGCACCAGGATCAAGGCTAGGCCGAGCAGGGTCGTGAGCAGCAGTCCGCCCAGGCCGGCGATGTTGTGCTGCTGCGTTAGGTCAATGGGCCGCCGGCGGCGTACCCGCAGCATCGTGGCGTAGTCCCAGGCGTACAAGCCAATCCCGATCGCGGCCACCGACCAGCATCCCAGCAGCGGCGCTTGTCCGAGCCGCAGCAGTAAGCTGACGAACAGCCCAACGACCGCGGCGGTCAGCAGGATGAAGATGGGCCTTCCAAGGCGCCACTCATTGAAGGGGTGGGACAGCGCGAACATCGGCGTCAGCTTGTAGGAAACGCCCATGACCAGCAGGCCTAGCCATCCCAGCGCTGCCAGGTGCGCATGGGCTTCGACGAACGCCAGCTGGCTCAACGGCAGGAACCCCAGGGTGAGGTTCAGGGCCAGGGCGAACCCGACCGTCACTACCAGGGCCAGCGACGTCAGAGCCGCAAGGATGTACCAGCCTGTGAGCGGCCAGCGCTCCACACGCGCCAGCGTGCGAGCGGCGTTGTAGAGGAACACGCCAACGGCCAGCACCAACAAGCCCGCCGGCCAGGCCATGACCTGCGTCCGGCCCGTGCCCATCTCCACCGTCAATCCCAGCACTCCTGCCAGGTACAGGTAGAACTGCACCTTGCCGAGGCGCTCGCTGAAAATCGGTACGTCGAGCACGACGGGAATGAACTGGTACAAGGCGCCCATCGCGACCATGGTCAGCCAGCCCAGGGCCGTGAGGTGGGTAACGGCCAGAAGGCGGGGCGTGAGAAACACCGTGCCTAGGAATGACGGCGAGTAGGCCAGCGCGAAGCCGAATGCCAGCACGGCGAACGCCAGGCCCGCCACCATGTAGCGCAGCGGCAGGCTGAGCGACGCAGCGCGGGAGGTGCTGAGCCCGGACAGCAGCGGTCCCGCGGGCATGCTCGGCAGTGGCTGGGCCGGATCCGGCATGGTGGGCGTCGTGACAGGCTGGCTCATCGGGATCCTACGCCTGCACGTGACCCGACCGGAAGAAACGCACGCGCCAATCGCCGTTGGGCTGCGCTTCTGCCTCGTATTCAAAGCCCATCCCCGTCATGACGGCAAACAGCGGCTTAGGCTCGAACAGGGCCCACAGCTCCATCGCCTGGTCGGGCGCGAGGCTGTTGGCGGTCATCATGATCCGCTGGAACGGCTCGCGGCCCTCTCGTAGGTCGTCACGTACGTCCAGCACGACGGTGTTGTGTGGTTGCTCCATCTGCGCCCTCCACGAAATCATGTCTTCGTTTCACACGCTAGCGTGGACACCGCTGACCGTCAGGGACCTAGGTTCCTTTTCCGGTGCGCTCGACCATGGTTGTGGGAAGGAGCGAGCCGCGTGTCGCCCTGGACGGCGCTTCGGACAGCCTGGTCACCGGACCGAAATGGACCTATCCTAGGTTGTAGGTAGAGTATGAGCCTCCGCGGCGCTAGCTTGCTCAAGCGGGTTCGTTGGACCGTGGGCGTGCTCGCGGCCTTTACCGTGGCAGCCTGCTCGGCCAGTCCAGGGCAGATCGCACCGGCCTCTCCAGCCAGTCAGGCGCCGTCAGCCGGGTCCGCCCTGCCAAGCGCTTCGGGCGTATCGCTCAAGGAGATCCTCCGCCAGCCGGTGGGTGAGGATCACGTGGAGACCGTCGCCTTTTCACCGGACGGACTCAGGCTGGCCATCGGCGCCGAGGACGGCACGGTGGCCGTGCTCAAGCTTCAGCTCCAGCCGGGTGAGGACGCGGTGATCCGGAAGCTGCACGTGGGCCAGACCACGGGCCTGGCTTGGTCCCCCGACGGCAAGCGGCTGCTGACGGCCGCGGGCGACGGCAGCGTGCGTGTCTCCGATCCCGAATCGCTCCAGGTGGCATACAGCGTTACCGCGTATCCGACGACGTACCCATCCGTGGCGTGGTCGCCCGACGGTCAACGCTTCGCCCTCGCACAAGGCCGAAACACGGTGCAGCTGTTCGAGGCCAAGGACGGCACCCTCGTCGACAGCTTCCAGGTTGGGGACGTTAGGACGCGGGCGCTGCTGTGGCTGCCCGGCGGGGAGGTCGCCGCCAGTGACGAGACGGGCCGGGTCGCCTTTTTCGCTGCAGGGCAGGCCAAGCCGGTGCGCATATTCCAGCCGGATGTCGCGCACAAGGCGGTGAACAGCATGAGCCTGTCCCCTGATGGGCAAACGCTGGCCATCGCCTACGACGACGGAGCGCTGCTGCTGGTGAATCCCGCCACCGCCAAGCTCATTCGCGAGCTTCCCAAGGGGCGCCAATCGGGCACGGTCTCATGGTCGCCCAATGGCAAGCTGCTGGCGCTCACCTCGGTGTCCTTCGACCTGAAGATCCTCGACGCCGGGGGAGCCCTTATCGCTCGCGACGACGTGGGCTATGACACGAACGGGACAGCCTGGTCACCGGATGGCCGGTATCTGGCGATGGGTGCGGACGACAAGACCCTGCGCGTCTATGAACTCAGCCCGCCGCAGACGCCCGATCGCCTACGGCCTACGCCTCCGAGCTTCATGGGCCGCTGAGCGCGGCCCATCGCAGCCGCGGCTGCCGAGCTATTTGAAATAGGTGCGGACTGCTTGTTCGATTCCGCTGAGGCCCTTTTCGAGGTCGGCGGGACTCATGACCGGGTAGAGATCAACTTCGGCATTGAATGCGAGAAAGAACGGCTCGCCCACGGACGGCATCTGTGAGGGGTCCTGCAGGTCGAAGAAGACGAAGGCGGTCCGCTTGCCTTGGAAGGTTGTGAAGTAGGCTGCCTCGGGTTTCAGCTCGCCCAGGATTGCCTGCATGTTCCTGGGCAGACTGCCGTCGGCGATGGTCTGGTTCGCCTTTTCTACCGGGAAACTGACTTTCATCATCATGCGCATGGGTAGCTTGCTCCTCGCTCCGTAATCAACACCAGGATAGGTTCCGGGCAGCGCACCGGCAAGGTCGAAAGCGGCACACTTGTTGCCGGAGGCAACCACCCCACTTTGCGTGGCCGTTGGCGTATCGAAAAGGCCGCGCCCGTTCGTCGAAGCGGCGCTACACAGACCCCAGGGGATGGAAGCCGGAGAGGTCGGCTATCCCGTTGTGCAAATTGGCCAGGCCGTTGATGTTCCCGATGACCGGCTGCACCTCGGTTGTGCCGCCGCTGCTGTTGACCAGCAGCCGGTAGTCGGCGTTCATGTTGCTGGCCACCATCTGTGCCTGGCTCGCGTCTACCGTCTGGACCACGCCCACGGTTTGGGCGCCGATACCTAGCGAGACCAGCTTGTTGGGCCCGATCTCGGGTGTGCGCGGGCTCAACCCCGCCTGGTCGGCCGCGCGCGCCGCGGCTTCCGCGAAGGGTGGCCGTTTGAAGATGTTCAGGAGCGCTTCCCTGCCGGAAGCGAGCGGTGGAAGCGGGTACAGATTCATGGCACCTTCCCCCTCATAGGCAGCGCAAGGTCGATTGAGAGCAAGTGGCGAGAAAGCGGTGGGATTTCACGCCGCCTGCGGCTCCGCGGTGAGATCTTTGATGGCTTGAATCATCTTGACCAGGACGGCCTGGGCGTCGCCGTAGACCATGGCGCAATTGGGCGCGTAGAACAGGGCATTCTCGATGCCCGAGTAGCCTCTCCCCTGCCCGCGTTTGATCACGTAGACCTGGTGCGCATGGTCCACGTTCAAGATCGGCATGCCGTAAATCGGTGACGATCGGTCCACGCGGGCCGCCGGATTGACGACGTCGTTGGCGCCGATCACGAGAGCGACGTCGGCATCGTCGAACTCGTCGTTGATGTCATCGAGCTCGAAAATGAGGTCGTAGGGTACGCCCGCCTCGGCGAGGAGCACGTCCATGTGTCCGGGCATGCGTCCCGCCACCGGGTGCACGGCGAACTTGACTTCCACGCCGGCGGCTTGCAACAGCTTGACCAGCTCGTAGAGCTTGTGCTGAGCCTGCGCGACGGCTAGCCCGTAGCCGGGCGCGACGATGACTTTGCGGGCATAGCGCATGAAAATGGCCGCGTCGCTGGCCTCGGCCGGTTTGAGAGCGCCCACGGCACCGGCTTGTGCTGCGCTGCCGGTCGCGCCGAAGTTCGCGAACAGGACGTTGCGAACGGAGCGGTTCATGGCTCGTGCCATGAGCACGGTGAGCAGCGTGCCGGCTGAGCCCACAATCGTGCCGGCAACCATCAGCGCAGGGTTCTGGAGGACGTAGCCATCGAGCCCCACCGCCACACCGGTGCAGGCGTTGTACAGCGAAATCACCACGGGCATATCGGCCCCGCCGATGGGCAGCGTCATGAGCACCCCAAAGAGCAGCGCTGCGAAGAAGAACAGCGCCGCCAGGCCAGGGCTGCGCGGCATGACGAGGATCGTGCTGAAGCCAAGGACGATCGCAGCCAGCATCACCAGCGCATTGAGCATCTGCTGGCCCTTGATTCGGCACGGTCGCTTCAGCCGCTCGTCCAGCTTGGCCCAGGCCACGACTGATCCGGACAGCGACACGGAGCCGATCAAACCGCCAACAACCGCTATGGCCAGCCGAGTGCTGGCCCCCTGGCCGGCACCGAGCAGCTCGGTGGCGGCAATCGCCGCCGCGGCCCCGCCGCCCATGCCGTTGTAGATGGCGACCATCTGCGGCATGGCGGTCATGGGAACCCGGGAGCCGGCCCACCACGCCCAGCCCAGCCCTAGAGCCAGGGCGAGCGCGGCGAGAATCGCGTTCGCGGTCACGTGTGGCTGGGCGTCCGGCGCCACATCGAGGACATACAGCAGAGCGGCCAGCACGGCGGCGAGCATGCCCGCGCCGGCTAAGCCGATGCCGGATCGCGCAGTGACCGGGGAGGCCATCTGCTTGAGGCCGAAGATGAGAAGGAAGGCGACCACGACGTCGACCAGGGCGACCAGCCAGCCGAGGTTCACGTTACCTTCTCGCCGGTCCGGGAATGGCTGACCTTGAACATCTCCAGCATGCGGATGGTCACGACGTAGCCACCGGCGGCGTTGGCCGCTCCGAGAACGACGCCCACGAAGCCGATGATCTGTTCGGTGAGGGACGTGGCATTGAGAAGGGCATACAGTGCACCCACGACCACGATGCCATGGACGAAGTTGGATCCGGACATCAGCGGCGTGTGCAGGATGGCCGGAACCCGGCTGATGACCTCATACCCGGTGAAGGCCGCCAGCATGAAGATGTAGATGGCCACGAAGCCAGTGATTGTCAATTGCAGCGTCATCAATGCCTCCTCACGATCGAGCAAGCCCTGGCTGCACGTGGTCGGGTGCCTGCACCGGCTCACTCCGGCGCGGCTCCAGCGCCTGCCGCGCAGTGCGGTTCTTGATCTCCCCATCGTGGGTGAGCACGCTGCCGGCCAGGATGTCATCGGACCAGTCGATGTCGATGCGGCCATTGCGGAGCATCAGCTGGAGCAGGTTGACCTGGTTCTTGGCATAGAGCTCACTGGCGTGCTCGCCCAGCAGTGAGGGAACGTTCGAGGGAGCCAGGACGGTGACTTGGCCTACCCGGACAACCTCGTCGGGACGCGAGCACTCGCAGTTCCCGCCACCCTCGGCGGCCAGGTCCACGATGACCGAGCCTGGCTTCATGCCTTCCACCTGGGGCCGGCTGACGAGCCGCGGGGCCGGCCGGCCAGGCACGGCGGCCGTGGTGATGACGAGGTCGGCCTGCTGGATGTGCCTGGTCAGTACGTCGGCAACGTGCTGGCGCTCGTCGCTCGTCAGCTCGCGGGCGTAACCGCCTTCACCTCGGGCATCGATGCCGGTGTCGACGAATCTCGCTCCAAGCGACTGCACCTCCCCCCGCGTTTCGGGGCGAACGTCGTAGCCCTCGACGATGGCGCCCAGGCGGTGAGCCGTGGCGACGGCTTGCAGCCCGCACACCCCGAGGCCCATGACCAGCACGGTTGCCGGACGCAGGGCGCCAACAGCCGTGGTCATCATCGGCAGAATGCGGGTGAGCTTGGTAGCTCCCAGCAGCACCGCGTAGTAGCCGGCCAGGGCGGCCTGACTGGAAAGCGCGTCGACCGCTTGCGCCCGGCTGGAGCGCGGAACCAGCTCCATGGCGAAGCAGGTGACGCGCCGCGCGCACAGAGCCTGGACCAGCGCGGGCTCTCTTTCAGCGTAGACGAAGGAGATCAGGATCGCGCCTGGCTTCATAGCGTTGACCACTTCAACCGCCGGTGGCTGAACGGCCAGGACGATGTCCGCGTCGCCTACGAGGCTGCGCGGGTCCTGGCCGAAGGCCACGTTGTGGAACGCCGCGTCGGGCAGACTGATGCCCTCGGCGGCTCCGGCCTGCATCCGGACGTCGGCTCCGAGCTGGCGCAGCTTGTCGACCGTGCCGGGCACCAGGGCGACTCGCCGTTCGCCCGGGCGGGTCTCCTTCAGGACGGCGATTCGCACCGGACTTGCTCCCGGCTGTCCCACCGGGTCGGCTTCAGGCTGCGGCACAGGCATGGATCCGGCCTGGCTGCATTGCGTCCCAAACAATCTGGCTCATGCCGAAGCCGGGCTCGATGATGCGCTTGCCGAACGGGCGCACCTTCGCCCGGCGGAGCATGAGCGAGCGATAGATGCCCGCGGCGCTGATGTCCCCGGCGAGCTGCGCGCCCACGATCTGGCCGTCGCGCAGGTAAATCGAGCGCAGCCCCGCGCCGTCATGACGGCGCAGGATCTCATCCGGGTGGTCGGTGCTGCCCATGGCGACGATGGGCACTCCGAGGTGCTTGAGGCTGTTCATCGCCTCAGCTCCCTCGTAACGTATGTCTCGCCCCAGGGCGTTCAGGGCGGCGACACGGCCCTGGGCCACGGCATTGGGGAAGATGGCGTGCACGTATGGCTCGCCGGTGAGGCGGTCGGCGGCTTCGGTCACGTCGCCGGCGGCGAAGATGTTGGGATCGGTTGTGCGCAGCCGGTCGTCGACCTCCACGCCCCACCTGGCCGTCACGTCCGAGCCGCCAAGGAACTCGACGTGCGGCTTCACGCCGGTGGCGGCGATGTACATCCCGGCGGTGACGACTTCTCCTCCGGCTAGGCGCACCCCGGTGACGCCGCCATCGCCTATGAATGCCTCAGCTTCCAGGCCCAGGCGGAGGGTCACGCCTCGCGCCTCCAGGGCTGCTTCGGCCACGGCGGAGGTCTCAGGATCCAATACGCGAGGCATGACCCACGACCTGCGGCCGATGATGGTCACGTCGACGCCGAGATCGGCCAGCAGCAGGGCTAGCTCGATGCCGATAAAGCCGTTGCCCACGATCAGCGCGCTCTTGACCTCGCCGGAGCGCACCCGACCAATCATCTCGGTGGCCACTCGCAGCGACTTGAAGTCGTACACGCCCGGCAGCTCCGCGCCTGTTAAGGGCGCGTGCAGCCGGCTGCCCGAAGCGACGATCAATCTTTCGTACCGGATACGGTCGCCGTCCGCCAGGACGACCTCGCGGTTGCAGCTGTCCACCGCCGCGACGCAAGCTTCGCGCCGCTCCTCGATGCCTAGGCGCTGAGCAACGTCCCTGCCCTGCCAGTACAGCGTCTGATCGCGGCCGGTCAGGAAATGGTCGGCTATCGCCGGCGGCGAGTAGGGCGGGTACGGCTCGGCCGACAGCGCGGTTACCGCGCCGGAAGGATCGAGCTGCCGCAGGGTGAGGGCGGCGGTGATGCCCGCCGGACCCGTGCCAATAATCACCGCGCGCATCAGCGCACCGCCTGGAGGATGGGAGTGGTGGCTGCCGGAACCAGCTCGGCCGCCAGCGCGCCAACGGCGCCGGCCAGATCCGACCCGCGCAGCAGCTCGTCGACTGCCGGCTCACTCGCCATGGCTAGCTCGTCGTAGGGCAGCGCGTGCAGCGAGTGGAAGGCAAAGTCACCCGCTCGGCTGATGTTGTCCAGAGCGCGGCACAGGTCGTCGGGCCCACGCACGCGGTTGACCAGCAGTCGGACGTCATGGATTCCGAGGTCGATCGAGAGACGCGCCGCTTCGACGCCAACGTGCATGGCGTTGAAGGTGGGATCGACTACCACGAGCGCCCGATCGAAGCCGCGGGCCAGCGCGCGGCCGAAATGTTCTACGCCGGCGTGGGTATCCATCAGCACCACTTCACCTCGGCGCAGGCTCATGCCGCCCACGGTTGCCGCTAACAGTGAGTGCTCCGGACAGAGGCAGCCGCTTCCGGCGCGGCGCACCGTGCCCATGACCAGCAAGCGGACGCCATCTGGCGCCGGAACGCCCAGGCGCTCGACGACGTCCGAGACGTCGGGATTGAGCCGCAGTATGCCGCCCGACCCTTCACCCGGCCGAGCGCCCGTCTTCTCTTCGACGTAGTCGGCCTGTTCGGCCAGGGGAACGATTGCGGCGGCGGCGGCGGCGAGGCCCAGGGTAGCTGCGAGGTTACGCTGCTCATCAGCGTCGACAGCCAGCACCTGGGCTCCTCGCCGCGCGAGAATGCGGGCCAGCAGCGCGGTGATCGTCGATTTCCCCACTCCCCCCTTGCCCACGACCACCGTGCGCAGCCCTTCGCCGCCTGCTATGGCGGCATCAACCGCGTGCTGATGCCGCTCGTCGACGTCGCACATCTGGCTTACGCTCCGGTCCCCACGGCCTCGACCGCCGGGGCCATCTCCTCCACTTCCTCGTATGGCAGGCCGAGCGCTTTGCGCTTGGCCTCGATGTGTCGACGAATCAGCAGCGACGCCTTGGCCGGGTCGGGCTCGATGGCGAAGGTCGCGCCAGTGACGCCCTCGAGCCCGTTGGCCAGCAGGTCGACGACATGCGGACTGCCGAAGATCGGCGGCTGCACGCCCAGCACGGTCTTGACCCCGCTGGCGACGACGTAGGCGCCGATGGCCACGGCCTTCTCCGAATACCACTCCGGCGCGGCTCCGGCCAGGGGCAGCTGATCGATGTCGACTCCCAGGTAGCTGGCCAGCGCCCCGGCCAGTACCAGCACGCGGCTGTTGTCGACACACGAGCCCATGTGCAGCACCGGCGGGATGCCGAGCGCCTCACACACTCCACGCAGGCCCGGCCCGGCCATGCGGGCCGACTCCGGCAGCATCTGGCCGGCCTTCCCGTTGGCCACAGCGGCGCAGCCCGTCACGATCACCAGCACGTCGTGCTCGATGAGCTGGCGGGTGAGCTCCACGTGGCCATAGTCCTGGGGAACCTTGGGGTTGCTGCAGCCAACCACGGCGACCGCTCCCCGGATGGCTCCGCCGGCGATGGCATCCACCAGGGGCTTGGGGGTTCCGCCCAGGGCTCCGAGGATGGCTTCCACCGAGAACCCGGCCATCATCTGCACCGGCTTGACTGGAATGCGCACGCGATCCGGGTTGCGATTGGGATAGGCCTCAACAGCCATGCGCACGATCTGCTTCCCGATCTCTGCGCCGCGGTGGGGATCGAAGGACACGTGCGTCGCCCCGGGGAACTTGGCCTTGTCGGCGGTGGAGATGATCTGGGTGTGGTAGCACTTGGCCACGTCGGTGACCGAAGGCATGATGCACTGGTAGTCCACGACCATGGCTTCCAGGGCGCCGGTCATCATCACCAGCTCCTGCATCAGGTGGTTGCCGGCTATCGGCACGCCACGCCGCATCTGGAGTTCATTGCCCGTGCAGCACAGGCCGACGACGTTGATACCGGTAGCGCCATAGGAACGGGCCAGCTCGAGCAGCTCGGGGTCCTGGGCGGCGCTGACGATCACGTCGGACAGGAGGGGATTGTGCCCGTGCATGGCCACGTTGACCTGGTCGGACCGAAGCACGCCCAGGTTCACTTCGGACATGCGTGGGCTTGGCGTGCCGAACATGATGTCGGACAGCTCCGTAGCGATCATCGAGCCGCCCCAGCCATCCGACAGACCAGTGCGCAGGCCATGGAGCAAGATGTTGACATAATCATTGTCAACGCCCATGTGCGTGCGGTGCAGCATCTCGACGTTCTCACGATCGATGCCGCGAGGGACGATGCCGAGCTTCTCCCACACTTCGCGCCGTTTGGCCGGCGCGCGCTCCACGAACGACAGGTGCTCTTTGCGGCTGCCGAAGTCCTCGAAGAGGCGGTCCGCGAGGTCGCTGGCTACGTCGCTGACCGAGCGACCGTCGCTGGGGATGCCGAATTCGGCGGCGAGGCGCAGCAGCTTCGCTTCATCGGCAATGCGATAGCCGGTCGTCTCACCTTTGGCCGTGGCCAGGAAGACTTCCAGAATGTCGCGGCCGTGGTCGGAATGGGACGACGAGCCGGCAGCGATGGTTCGGCCCAGGTTGCGGGCGACGATAACGTCGGCGTCGGCGCCGCAAACGCCCTTTTGCGGTCCGGCCCCGAAGGGGTCGATGCGACATGGGCCCATAGAGCAGTTGCGGCATGAGACCCCCAGGGAACAGTAGCCGCACTGGGGCTGCTGGGCCTGAAGACGATCCCACACGGTCTCGATGCCTTCCTCGCGGGCGACGTCGATCATGCGTCGGGCGTCTTCGTTGATTGTGAGCCGGCCGCTGTGGTGGCCGTCGCGGCTGACGGTGCTCATCGGGAACCTCCATCGCTCTTGTTAGTGCTCTTGGCCGGGCCGTGCCCATTGCCGTGCCCGTTATGGTGGTTGTGCCCCGGCATGTGCGCCGCGGCCGCGACCGTGAGGATTTCATCACCCCAGGCGTGCCAGCCGGCGAGCGGGTCGGCGGCTGGCTGGTGAGTGAGGTCCGCCGCCCCTAGCACCGCGCGGGTTTCGCGCACCCGGCCGGACCGGATCAGCTCGTTCAGCTCGCCGTACACCAGCGCTTCCACTTTGCAGGCTTCGGCGCAAGCCGGAACCTCGTGGCGGCGCTGTCGGTCGATACAACCGTCGCACTTGACGGCGACGGCGGTCTGTGGATCGGGCCCTTCGGCCAGCGGATAGAAGCTGATGACGTCGAACGGGCAGACGACGGCGCACATGGCGCAGCCGATGCAGCGCGTAGCCTCGATGAGGACAACGCCCATCTCGTCGTCGCGGCTGACGGCTCCGGTCGGGCAGACTTGCTGGCAGGGAGCCGGATCGCAATGGCGGCAGCGGTTCGGGAACGAGGTCGAGGGCACGTCCCCCGCCTCGACGTGCACCCTCGTGCGAGGCACAGGATCCTCGAGGAAGGCGGCGAACTGGTCGTTGCTCCGCGAGTGCTCGACAGCGCAGGCGAACTCGCACTGGCGGCAGCCAATGCAGTGCTCGGGGTTCACGAACACGCTGCGTGGCGCCCGCCTTTGGCGCTCGGATCGAAGCCCCATGGTCATGACGTCTGCACCTGCTGGTTGATGTGAGGCAAGGCCTACAGGAGTACGGTAGGCAGCGCCGCGCGAACTTCCCGTCAAGGACGTGCAAACGGGTGCTAAAGCCGGTCCTGCTGCCGGCAGAGAGGGGGATGACCATGCACGGGCCAACGAGCAGGGCCCGATTTGTGCGGGCACGTCCGGCGCGAGCAGGGAGGGACAGCGGCGACCGTGAAGCCCCAGTGCGTTCGCCGTTTATGCAACGTTTTCGTGTCATTTGCCGGGTGTTGGCTTCCTCGTTCCTAGGCTCGAAGCAACAGGAGAAGGTGGCTTATGCAACTCGATTTCAGCGACCAAGAAGTAGCCGTGATCGGGGGTGTCTTGCGGAACTACCTGGGCGACCTGCGGATGGAGATCCGGGACACGGAGAACTATGAGTTTCGGCAGGGACTGAAGCAGGACGAGCAAATCATCGTGTCCTTCTTGGCGCGCCTTCCGGAGCTCGCTCCCATCCAAGACTGAGCGGCTTTCGGCCACAAGCGCCCCCGCCCGAGCCAGGGGCGGAATTTATCGGCGGTTGCCAGCGGCTTTAGTGGGCGTTTAGCGCCCGGAGGGGAGCATGAGTGCATGGACAGGTCCGCCCGCCCGCCGTCGCCAAACGGCCAGCAACCGACCCCAGACGCAGTGGATACCCGTCCGCTCGAAGTTTCGCCGGCGCAGCTGCGCTGGACGTGCGATCCGACGGCCTTTCCCTTCGACACCACCGAGCAGGTACCGCCCCTGGATGGGACGGTGGGTCAGCCGCGTGCACTCAGCGCGCTGTCCTTTGGCCTCGCCACCGAGGCGCCGGGCTTCAATCTTTTCGTCGCCGGGCCCTCCGGAACCGGCCGCAGGACCACCGCGGCGCTGTATCTTCGCCAGCTGGCAGCTCGCCGCCCGGCCCCTGACGACTGGTGCTACGTCTTCAACTTCAAGGACCCGGCTCAACCTGCCGCCATCAGCCTGCCACCGGGCCGAGCGGTGGTGTTCCAGGAGGACGTGCGGCAACTGATTGCTAACGTGCGGCGAGACCTTCGGCGCGTGTTCGAAAGCCGTGAGTACCGGCGGGCGCAAGAAGAGGTGCACAGAGCGGTTACCGAGCCCCGCGACCGGCTGCTGCACGGCCTCAGTGAGCAGGCGGAAAAGGAAGGCCTGGGCATCACCATCACTCCCGGCGGTCCGGCTGTCATCCCCATCGTGCACGGCCGGCCGATGAAGCCTGAAGAGCTGGATAGTCTGCCGGAGGACAAGCGTGCCGGCCTCCTCCAGCATGGCGAGGAGATCAGTCGAGCCTTCATGGACGTGTGGGAGCAGATCCGGCAGTTCGAAAAGGACGCCCATGAGCGCATGGCCGAGCTGCATCAGCAGGTGGCGCGATCGACGATTGCCCCGCTCATCAAGGTCCTGCAGGAGAAGTACCAGGATCAACCGGCGATTGTCGATTACCTGCTGCAGGCCCAGGAAGACCTGGTGACTCATGACGAGGAGATCTGGCGCCAGGGTGAGGCCGGCGAGTCGGAGCAGGGTTCCCTGCCCCAGCTTCTCCAGCAGATGCGTGGTGAGGCTGAGGACGCCGTCTTCAGGCGCTACCAGGTGAACGTCCTGGTCAACAACCAGGGTCTGGCCGGCGCCCCCGTGGTGTTCGAGTCCAACCCCACGTACTACAACCTGCTGGGCCGGATCGAGTACCGCGGCCAGCTCGGGGCCATGGTCACGGATTTCGCGATGATCAAGGCCGGCGCTCTGCATCGGGCGAATGGCGGCTACCTGGTGCTCAACGCGCTGGATGTTCTGGGCAGCCCATTTGCCTGGAATACACTCAAGAGGGCTCTGCAGACCGGCGAGCTGCGAATCGAGAACCTGGGCGAGCAGTACATGGCCTTTCCGGCCGCGACCCTGCGCCCGCAGCCCATTCCACTGGACGTGAAGGTCGTCCTGATCGGCCTGCCGCGCATCTACTACCTCCTGTATTTCTACGACGAGGACTTTCCGAAGCTCTTCCGAGTTCGGGCCGACTTCGACAATGAGCTCAAGACCAATGCCGAGCAGCTGGCAAGCTACGCCGGGTTTGTGAGCAGCCAGGTTCGGGAGCTCAAGCTCAGGCATTTCGACCGAAGCGCCGTCGCCAAGATTGCCGAATACGGCGCTCGCTTGACCGAGCATCAGGGCCGGCTCAGCGCCCGCTTCAAGGACATCGGTGACGTGGTTGTGGAAGCCAGTCACGCGGCGGGCCAGGCGGGCGGCCAGATAGTAACTGCCGAACACGTCCGGCAGGCTATCGAGGCCCGGACCTTCCGCTCCAACCTGTTCGAAGAGAAGCTGAGCGACCTCATGGAGGAAGGGACCCTGCTCATCGATACGTCCGGGTCCCGCGTTGGGCAGGTCAACGCGCTGTCGGTCCTGGACGTTGGCGACTACTCTTTCGGCCGGCCGGTGCGCATTACGGCTCAAACATCCCTCGGCAGCGAGGGGGTCATGAACCTGGAGCGGGAGACCAGGCTCAGTGGCCGCATTCACAACAAGGGCTTCCTCATCCTGACTACGTTCTTCATGGCCCGATATGCCCAAGACAAGCCGCTGGCGCTGGCTGCGCGTATCACGTTCGAGCAGACCTACGACGAGATCGAGGGCGATAGCGCTTCCTGCGCCGAGCTGTGCGCGCTCCTGTCGGCGCTGGGTACCGTGCCGTTGCGGCAGGACATTGCCATCACCGGCTCGGTGAATCAGTTGGGCGAGGTCCAGCCGGTTGGGGGAGTAACCCGCAAGATCGAAGGCTTTTACGACACCTGTAAGTCGAAGGGTCTCAGCGGCGATCAGGGGGTGATCATCCCGCGGCGGAACGTCAACCACCTGATGCTCAGGGAGGACATCGTCGACAGCGCTCGTGAGGGGCGTTTCCACGTCTGGGCGGTGGATACGGTGGACCAAGCTATCGAGATTCTTGCTGGCGTTCCTGCCGGCCGGCGTGACCTCGATGAAACGTGGCCGGACGGCACCGTCAACGGCTCGGTCGATCACCGGCTGCGGGAATACGCCGAGCGCTTGAAAAGCTACAACCGGCCGGTAGAGCAGCCCGAGTTGCGCGAGCGCACTCCGGCGGAGGTCGGGCCACGCACGCCACGTCTGAGGCGGCGGCAGCCGGCTCCCGGGCGAGGTCGCGGTGAGCCCAGCGCCAATCCGGCCGCGTGAGGCCGGCTAAGGAGGTTGATTGGCACACATGGCTGACACAAGCACCAAGCGAGAACGTTTGACGCTGCTGGAGCTCGATCGTCTGATGCGGGACCCGTGGAGAACAGAGATCCGAAGGTTGGCGGAGGTCATGGAGCGACTCGCCTCGTGGCCATGGGATTGGCTGCCGTGCGAGCCGCCGTCCGGCAAGCTGCAGCCGGCGGTCGACATGTTCAAGGAAGACGGCCGAATCGTCGTCAAGATTGGGCTGCCCGGCGCCAAGCCGGAGGAGATTGAAGCCACGATCGAAGGTGACGTCCTCACCGTACGGCGCTTGCGCACCGAGCCGCAGGAGCCCGCCGAGAGAGACTACTTTGTGAGAGAGCAGTACTCCAGCTCTTTCACCCGAACGCTTCGTCTGCCCAATGACGTGGACGCCGACAGGGCCGAGGCGAAGCTCAAGGATGGGATGCTCACCGTCACCCTCCTGTCGTCGGGCCCTACGCCGCCGCAGAAGAAGCTTGCTATCAAGGACTAAGACCATGCCGGGAACGATCGAAGGCGGCGGGGGAGGGGCACCGTCGGAGCGGACGTTGCGAATGCTGATCCGTTTTTCGGGCGGAGGGAATGCACCGGGAATCGCATTCCGGGCATGCTCCTAGCCCTCAGGCGGTGGGAAGGAAGTGAACATGCGCGCTTCGTTGCGTATCGCCCGGGTGTGGGGCATCGAGATTCGGGTTCACGCCAGCTGGCTGTTGATCTTTGCCCTGGTTACCTGGTCCCTCGGCGCAGGCTACTTCCCGGAGAGCTATCCCCTGCTCGATCGGCCAACGACCTGGATCCTGGCCGTCGTTTCCGCGCTCTTGCTATTCGCTTCTGTCGTCGTTCATGAGCTGAGCCATTCGCTCGTGGCGCGGGCCCACGGCCTGGAGGTGCACTCCATAACGATGTTCGTCTTCGGAGGCATCTCTGAGCTGAAGGGCGAGCCCACGCGAGCTTCGACGGAGTTCCTGGTTGCCATCGCGGGGCCCATCGCCAGCTTTGTTGTTTCGGGGGTAGCGTACGCCGCGTCGCTGCTGACGTCCCAGGTGAGTCTGCCCTTGACGGCCATGGCGGAATACCTGGCGTTGATCAATGCCATCCTGGGGGCCTTCAACCTGCTGCCCGGCTTTCCGCTTGATGGTGGCCGTGTGCTGCGGTCGGTGCTGTGGGGTATCACACGGGACTTGGCGCGCGCTACCCGAATCGCGGCTTCGGCGGGCAAGGGCGTTGCTTATGGGCTCATCGCCCTTGGCATGCTGCAGCTGTTTGCCGGAAACGTGGCGGGCGGTCTGTGGATAGCGTTCATCGGTTGGTTTCTGATCCAGGCGACCGAGCAAACCACTCATGCAATGGACGTCCAATCGGCGTTCGTGGGGGTGAAGGTCGGCGAGTTGCTCAAGGGTTCGCCGCGTGTGGTGGAAGGCGACGCGGCCGTCGCCGATCTAGCCGCTGCCATGCTCCAGTACGGCGAGCGAGCTGTGCTGGTGATGCAGGCATCGCAGTTGGTCGGCATCGCCGATCTGAAACAGGTCCGGCGCGTTGCTCGGGAGCTGTGGGGCTCGACGCCTGCGCGAGCTATCATGCATCCGCTCGAGCAGGAAATCGTCTCTCCGTCTGAGCGACTTCTTACCGACGTTCTGACGGAGATGGGCTCCAGGCACGCGGACTACGTCGTGGTCATGGATGAGGAGCAAGTCCTTGGTCTGCTTACGCTCCTCGACATCGCCCGTTTCATGGAGCTGAGGACAGCCCTGGCCGAGGCCAGGCCCCAGGCCGAACGTCAGCGCGCAGCCTGAGCCCATTCGCCCGCTCGTTCGCGTCCCGACTGATCCCATGCAGCTCTTACGGCCCGCCGGTCTCCGTTCGCCTTCTCATGGGAGCTCCGGCTAACCCGTGGGAGACAAGCCCCCGCGCTGCAGCAGGTGTGCCGATTGCGGCTGTTTGCCCGCGGTCAATACCTTGTCCAGGCACCAATTCCGCCAGCGGTCATGAGCTGGGCGGCGGCCTCGCCGGAGACGACTTCGATGCTGGCGCCGGCCTTGAGGCTCCGCTGCACGACTGCCTCCTTGAGGTCCGGCACCGGCTCGGTCTTCGCGCCGCAGCGGCCGCACACCTCGTCCGCCTGGCTCAGCAAGCCGCATTGCGGGCACTCGTGACCGGTCGGTCCAAAGGTGTCGGCTACGACCAGCCGGTGGATGCGATCATCGCTGGCCGCCTGAAGGGTGCTGTCGATGCCGATCGCCGGGTAGCGCTGCCGAGCAGCCTCGAACAGCCTTGCCACTTCTTGCAGCTCGTCAGCGCGCTCCGCGGCTTCGGCCTGGCGCAGGGCTGCCGCCAGCACCTCGCCTTCCGGGGCGAACAGCTCCAGTTGGAGCTCACCAGCCAACCTCGCGCGCAGCGCGGACGGAAGCTGGGAGCGCAGCGCCGCCAGCGCCTCGTCGGTTCCCGCCAGGAACAGCCGGTCGAACGGATGCTCGCGCTGGACGTCCATTAGCGTCCGAGTGGCGCGCTTGGCGTGTCGCAGCACATGGTCCATGTGATGCCGTTCGTAACGGGTCTGGGCCAGGCCGAACCACTCGCCGGTGGCCTGTTTCCCAGGCGCTTCGTCCGTCAGCTCATGGCGTTCTTCGATCTGCCCCAGGAACACTGTGTATATTCGCGCACGCTCCTTGTCGAACAGCAGCACGGCTATACGCTCGTAGTCGTCGAGCACCTCCTCGAGGGGCTCCAGGCGTGGCGTGACCGACCAGCTCATGCCGGGGAGTGGGGGGTCCGGAAGATCGACCTGCTCCAACACCTTGCCGGTCTCGGTAACGAAGACGGCCAGGCCCGCCGTCGCCGGCGCTCGGTCTTCAACCAGAAGCCGCTCAGCTCGCTGCGCCGCCCGATTGAAAGCCGTCCGCTGGCCTTCCGGAAGGGCTTTGCGCAGCTCCCGGCATTCTTCTCGGAAGGCGACCAGCACGCGCTCTTCGGTGCGTGCCCGCGGGCTGACGTCCGCGTAGACAGACAGGACCTGCCCGTCGGGGGGACGATGCTGCAGATGCTCGACAGTCTGCGCCAGGTTCTGGGGGTATGCTCGCATGACGATGCTCCTAAGAAGGCGCCTCTGAGGCGTGTGGCTTCTCTCTTCATCTTGTCCGCACCACGACAAACAGCGGATGAATTCGCCGTTAACGTGCGAATAAGGCGTGACTGTGGCGCTAAATTAGCTGGAGACCTGGACGACGCCCTTGAGTGTGTACGTGGTGACGGTGCAGTCGCAGCTGGTGTCGTGGCTGTAGATGGGCTCGGTCGACGAATGGTAGCCAAAAGAGCCCGGTTGGCTGAACGTCACCGAGAAGCTATCGCCTGGGGCAAGCCCGCCTGAGTCAAAAGCGGGGATGTAGCCTGGGTCGCTGACCACACTGTGCACCAGGCTCCCTCGATTAGTCCACGTCACAATCTGGCCTGCCTTGATGAGCAGGGTATACGGCTGGAAGCCGCCAACTTCGTCCAGAGCAACAGTCGTGTTCGGGGCGGGCGCCGCGAGGTATGGCGCCTGCGTAGGGACTGGCGTTGGAGCCGCCGGGACGATGACCGGGCTACTGCTCACTTCCACTGTGTATGGCCCGCAGTCGAAGCCGGGCGTGTAGCTGTTGTTCAGGCAGTCGGGAGCGGACGTGTATTCATACCTGCCGGGGGTGGTGAAGACGACGTTGGCGCTCTGTGCCCAGCCCAGACCGCCGGTGTCGAATCCGGGGAAGATGCCCGGCAGGCTTGTTGCCGTATGCACGGCGCCGCCCTGGTCGATCCAGGTCACGCTGCCATTCAGAGCGATGCTGACCGAACGTGGGGAAATGCCCGTATCCGTGATGTTAAGAGTGGCGGCCTGGGGCAGCCCACTCGCTGACGGCTGCTCGACCGCTGGCAGCGGAGCCACAGCTGCGGGTTGTGGGGTGGGTGTGGCCGGCACATAGGGCACGATCGAAGGAGCCGGACCAACCTGGACGAGGTAGCTGATACTGCATGGGAAGGCCGCGTTGTTGACTCCGTTGAGGCAGTCCGTAGAGGAGGTGTAATAGTAGCGGCCGGACGTTCCGAAGGTGAAGCTGGTTGTCTCTCCCGGGCCGAGTCCGCCGGTGGTGAAGGGCAGAGGGGCGCCGCCGATTGTCGTGGCGGTGTGGACGCTCGATCCTCGGTTGATCCAGGTAACCGTTCCATCCACGGGGATGTTGACGGCAATGGGTTGGAATCCGGTATCCGCCATCACCACGACGGCGTTATTCGACGTCTGGTTGGCCCTTGCCGCCAGCGGACCCGCCGCGAGAAGCGCGATCGCCACGAGCAAAGGCGCCCAGGCACGACCTAGACTGCAAGTAGTGAGACGCTGCATGTTCTGCCTCGCGAGCCTTTTGCTCCAAGTGTTGCCGCCAGGCCGTGATTGCTGCGTAAACAGGACGAAAAAAGCGGATCAACTCCAGCCGGGCTGCCGGGCGGCGTGTTGAGCATGGCCGGTATGGAGAAGGACGTGCAGGCTGTAGAACGGCGGTCGCCGGTGGCGGGTTTTTCCTTGACTGCAGGAGCCCGAAAAGCTATGACCTCTGAAGAAACACGTCAGAGGGTGCTGGAGATGCTCGGCCGGATGGCGCCCGAGGCCGACCTGGAGGCAATTGATCCGCGCCAGGACTTGCGAGAGCATCTCGACCTGGATTCGATGGACTTCCTCAACTTCGCCCTTGGACTCAATGAGCTGTTTGGGCTCGACGTGCCGGAGCGCGACTATCTCAGGATGTCTACCCTCGACGGCTGTGTAGGCTACCTCGTGGATCGCTCCGCCGCGGAGGTGCAGCGCTGAGGCGCATGTAGGTCGATGCAACGCCGACTGTGATGATTGCCGTCACTCGCCTCAATGGCACCAAGGTGATCATCAGCAGCGACCTCATTGAGACCGTGGAGGAGACGCCTGACACGGTGATCACCTTCGCTCACACCAAGCGCATGGTGGTTCTCGAGTCAGCCGACGAGATCGTGCGCAAGATCATCCAGTTTCGGCGGCAGATTTTCATGCTCCGGGCCCCCTGACAGCCGCCTTCCTACCGTGGCGCAGATTTGACGGGCGCTTCACTCGGCGTCAACGTCGAATTGATGCCCCTCGGCGGATGATCGAGATGAGCGACCGGCCGAAAGGGGACGAGACTTATGGACGCTGATCTGCGACAGTGCGTTGTACGAGAGCTGGAATGGGACCGCCAGGTCCCACGTCATCGATAACGGTCCAGGTCGACCATGGTGTAGTCGTCTTGCAGGGTACCGTGGAGCATTGGGCGCAGCGTGCCGCGGCGCAGGAGGCTGCCCACCGAGTCCCGGGTGTAAAGGACGTTGTCAATGACATTGTGGTGCGCTTTCCGGTGAGCCTGGCACACGCCGATGCGGACATCGCCCGGCTGGTGCGGGGCGAGCTCGGTGGCCATCGCCAATTGCCGGGTGAACGCATTCATGCGACGGTCTCGGCCGGCTGGGTGAGGCTGACCGGTACGGTCGATTCCGAGCGCCAGCGCAGAGACGTGGAACGAGTGGTGCGCGCCATCGAAGGGGTGCGCGGCGTCACCAACGACATCGTGGCCCACGGCCTGCCCGCCGTGGCGACACCGCTCTAGGCCGGGGCTTCGCCGGGAGCAAGCGATGTTCGCCAAGATACTGGTGCCGCTGGACGGCTCGGACCTGGCCCGTAAGGCTCTGCCTCATGCAGCCTTTCTGGCGAAAGTGGCTGGTGGCCACCTCGTTCTCCTGCGAGCTGTGCGAACCTGGGCTTCCACGCCCCACGAAGCGATCGAGAGGGAGCTAGACCAGAAGCCGGAGATCGAAGCGGAGCTGCAGGCCGAGGTTCGACGACTGGCCGCAGACCAGGTTTCGGCCGAGGCGCTAGTCCTCCCTGGCGAGCCGGCGTCGATTATCGATGGCGTGGCGAAATCGCATGACCTAGACCTCATCGTCATGTCCACGCACGGGCGCGGCGGACTGGCACGCTGGGCCTACGGCAGCGTGGCCGAACGGGTCTTGAGGCTTGCGAGCCGTCCTCTGCTGCTCGTGCCTGCTCATTGCGAGCATGAATGGGTGCACGGCCGGAAGTCCACGGTTCTCGTACCGCTGGATGGCTCTCCTCTGGCCGAGGAGGCGCTCGTTCCGGCCAAAGAATTGGCGCGCGCTCTGGACGCAAATCTGAGCCTGGTGCAGGTTATTGAGCCGCCGCCGGCCGTGGCCTACGAGGTCCCAGCCGGCTATGGCTATTTGAACGTCGAGGAGTGGGTGGAACAGGCCAAGCCGTATCTCACGGACTGGGCAAAGCGGCTTGGTTCGGATGGATGGGCTGTCGATACGGACACCCTGGTGGGGTATGCGGCGGCAACGATTGCTGAGCTGGCCGAGGCTGAGCAGGCCGCCGCCATTGTCATGGCTACGCATGGACGTTCGGGGGTTGCCCGCGTGGTTCTGGGCAGTGTGGCCCTCGGTGTCGTGCAGCGGGCGAGTATGCCGGTCCTGGTGCTGCGACCGGCAGCGCTGTCGGCCTGATCTGTCAGGCGCGGCTTCGTGACCCTTTAACGGGAGCTTTAGCTCAGATTGACGGCTTCGTTGTGAGCCACTGCTTATGGTAAGCCTGAAGGGCGAAACAGATCCGGGCTTTGCGGCAGCTCTCCTGAAGGGCCACCGCCAGCGCTATACGGGTTGAGTTCCGCAGCTCGTCCTGAACGTCCTGAACCCCATGGGAGGTCGAGCTATGAGTGCCATCATCGTGCCGCTTGACGGGTCGCCGCTTTCTGAGCGGGCGCTGCCGTTGGCCTGTACGTTGGCTCGCGAGATGGACCTGACGCTCGTGCTGCTTCACGTGCATGAGCCCGAACCCAGCTTCAACAATGGGCGTGACGCGCAGGCAGCGTTGCACGCCGCGTACTGGCACGTGCGCCGGCAGTACGGCCTGGACCCGGAGACGCAAAGTCGCTGCGGCTACGTGGGACCAACCATCGCCGACGAAGTTCGCGAGCGCGATGCGTGGGCCGTGGTGATGGCCTCGCACAGCCGCGCCGGCTTGCTGAGGAGCGTCCTTGGCAGCGTGGCTGAAGAGGTGATTGACCTTTCACCAGTGCCGGTGTTTCTCATCCCGGCCAGCGTGGACGCCCCCGGGCTGCCTCGTTTCAGACGCATCCTGGTGCCCCTGAACGGCTCGTCGCGCGCCGAGGCCGTGCTGGCGCCCCTTCGCCGGTTGACCGAGGCGTTTGGGGCTGAAGTGTTGCTGTTCCACGTCTTCGAGCCTGTTCCGGAACCGGAGCGCGCCACCTACAAGATGCTGTCGGCTGTCGGCCAGGTGGTTGACGGATTGACGCCCGGCGAGATCGATTCCACGAAGGCCCACGAGCCCCGGCGACCGGTCATGGTCCAGAGAATCACGTTGGGCGAGCCGGCGCGCGAAATCGTCGAGGTTTGCGGGCGCGAGCAGGTGGATCTGGTCGCGTTCGCGACGCATGGACGAACGCCCTTGGATCGTGAGCATATGAGCACAGTGGGCGAGGCGGTTCTCCGGCGCAGCCATGTGCCGCTGATGGTTCTGGGCCGTGAAGCCCTGAGGCGGCTCGGACACGAGCCGGCTCATCCGGCTGCCGACGAGCGGGCAGCTCCGCGCAAGGTGCTGGCTCATGTCGCCGGGGAACCCGAAATAGTGGCAATGTCGCATTAGGAGAGTGCAATGGAACGGGAGTCGCTGGCGGATCGAATTGAGGACAAGCTGGCCGAGGCCGGCATCTACGTGCATGTGGGCTTGACGGAGGAGGGGGTCCTGCTCGACGGCACGGTAAACGACCTTAGCGAGCGTTCGCTGGCCGAAGAGATCGCCGGGCATGTGGCCGAAAACAGAAGAATTGAGAACAACCTCGACGTCGTCGAGCTGGAGCCTGCTGAACCCCAAGCCGGCGAATACGAGTATCTCGAAGAGCCATTCGGACAGGAACCGGCAGTGGTCCTCGGAGCGCCCGAGGACAATGGCGCGAGCACGTACTTCCCGCCGACGGATCCCGTGCTGGAGAACGGCGAGGTGGTTGGGGGATTCGATGCCACGTCGATGGATTCGCTTGAAGTCGAGCCGTCGGTGTCTGGCGTGGGCCCCGGAGACGATGCTCTGGCCGAAGCCGTGCGCCGGGAGCTGCGCGAGGACGCAGCCACGACCGATCTGCCGATTCGCGTCTGTGTCGAAGAGGGGATCGTGCACCTGCGTGGTCGCGTGCTGAGCATCGAGGACGTCGAGAACGCGGAGGAGGTTGCCGGCCGTTTACCTGGCGTTCGCGAAGTCGTCGAAGAGCTCGATATTGCCGGCGTCGAATAGGATTGCCGCCTCGATTCAGCTGCCGGAGCTCATCTTACGGAACGCTTCCAGGCGGTTTCTGTGTGCGAATACGCTCGGTTTCTTGAAGTGCTCGGTCTGATAGTGCTCGATGAGCCGGTCTACGAGCTGCACCGGATCGCCATCGTAGAGCACGGCAGCTCCCGTGTCCTTGGCGCACAGCCGTACCAAGTCCGCCACGGCGTCAGCGATGCCGCCAGTCCCGGTGAGCACCCCAATCAACCGGCCTTCGTCGTAAGCAATGGCGAATTCCCCCAGCGTGCCTGAGCGTCCTCCGGCTATGACCACGATGTCCGACGAGCGAATGTTCTCGATCTCCCTGGCCATGAGGCCGGAACCGGTGTAGATGAGCACGTCGAAACCATCCGCCGGCGAGTCGAAGCGCTGCACGTGCTCCTGAAGCGAGAGCGCCGGAGAAATGCCGACAGCGAGGCCGCCGCATTCCTTGACTCCCTGCACGGCCGCATAAGGCAACCCTGGGCAGGCGCCGGTGAGCAAGATGCAGTCACGCTCAGCGATGCGGCGTCCGAGCTGTACCAGCTTGTCCCAGGCGCCGTCCTCGTACGGCGGTCCGGAGGAGCCCATGACGCCAATTGCCAGCCTCATACCTCCTCCCAGGTGACGTGCGTTTACCAGTACTTGTACGCTTCGGCCAGGTCCCATTTTTCTCGCCGGCCGCTGATTTCCTCAACGCGCAAAGCCCACAGCACGGCCTGCTCGGGCTCCTGCAGGATGTCGGTGTTCGCTAGGGCAGGCCAAAGCGGTCCACGGACCGCCCGGTACAGCGCATCCGCCGCTCGGGAAAAACGTTCCGTGCCGGTCACCTCTTCGAAGCGGCCCGTGACGATGACGCTGGTCCAGTTGAGCTGATCGTCAACCTCTTCCACTTCCAGGCACACGCCGGCAGGGTGCTCGCGAAGGTAGCGCAGCTTCTGTCCCGCGATTGAGGCGGCATAAAGCGAGCCCTGGCTGTAGATGTACGACACGGGCACGACATAGGAGCGATCGCTGCTGACGGAAAAACAGCCGAGGTGGCCTAGCCTGTTTCGCGCCAACACGGTCGTCGCGGCTTCGCGGCTCAGTGCCTCCATGCCTTGGGCTCCATCTGCAGCATAGGCGGCTTCAGCCGACAAAGCCGTAAACGGCTGGAAAAGGGCGCCTAAGAATGGCTGGCCACGGGCATGCTCGCTGCCAATCGTCCAAGTGGCCAAGTGGCACAAAACCGTTACTCAACGTTTGCTGGTCCTTTGCGCGCCGTTGCGGGCGGCTGAGACATGCTTGACGTACAGAGCGGGCTCGGGAGAAACACCTGGGACCGTGAGGAGCAAGCCAATGCCAGGAGGCCGGGCTGCTCCGCGAGGCTCGGAGCCCAAATCCGGGCCTCTTCTGCTGTTCGGCTGGCTGTCATTGCCGGAATGGCTGCACTGCGCCAGTGAGCATTTATACCCAAACATTTCCTGCACATTTCTTCGGCTCTTAGCGGTTCTTTACCTGGGTCGCCTTACCTTGCCCGCAGAGGGTGTTCCAACCCATCTCGAGGAGCGAGGGTCATGAGACGAATCGCGAAGCGCACCATCGTGCGCGCCATCTTCGTTTGGCTGGTGGTCCTAGGGCTGACAACGTGCGGAGTGCCGGCGGTCGCCCTGGCACAGACCTCCACGCCGACGCCACCGCCACCCACTCCGACCGATACGGTCATCCCACCGACTCCTACCGACACGCCGACACCACCTCCGCCGACTCCGACCGACACGGTCGTTCCACCGACGCCGACACCACCCCCGCCGACTCCGACCGACACGGTCGTTCCACCGACGCCGACACCACCTCCACCGACTCCGACCGATACGGTCGTTCCACCGACGCCGACACCACCTCCGCCGACTCCGACCGACACGGTCGTTCCACCGACGCCGACACCACCTCCGCCGACTCCGACCGATACGGTCGTTCCACCGAGTCCGACTGTCACGGGCACGCCGCCCGGCCCGACTCCATCGGGCACTCCTGGCATGAGCCCCACGCCCACGAGCACGCCGGGTGGGCCTCCGCCAACGGTCACACCGGGAAGCCCGTCGCCGACCGGAACGCCCATGAACATTCCTCCGGGCTCACCGACCGGACTCGTGGCGACCGCAGGCGACGGCCAGGCAATGCTCAGCTGGTCGGCGCCGACGGATTCCGGCAGCAGCGCCATCACCGGGTACGTGATCACCGTGCAACCGGGTGGGCAGACCTACACCACCGACGCCACCAGCTACACGGTCACTGGTCTTACCAACGGCCAGGGTTACAGCTTCATGGTGCAGGCCCTGAACGCTGCCGGGGCCGGGGCCCCCATGACGTCGAGCGGCCCCATCATCATCGGCACGGCCGGCGCGCCCATTGAAGTAAGCGCGACAAGACCCGGTTACGGCCGAGCAGTGGTCACCTGGATCCCTCCGGCCAACACGGGATCCGGTCCGATCACCGCCTACGAGGTCATGGTCGTGCCCGCGACGGCTACCTTCCGGGTGATACCCGACGTAACTGGCAATCAGGCCGCCGTATTTGGCCTGCGGAGCGACTCCTATCAGTTCCAGGTGCGGGCGATTAACGCCAGCGGGCCGGGCCCATGGTCGATGCTGTCATCGTTTATCGCGGCGCCAACGGTAACGGGCACGCCTCCCGGCACGCCGACGAACGTGACCGCGAGCGGCGGGGCAGGGGCAGCCACGGTGAGCTGGACGGCTCCGACTGATCCCGGTAGCGCCGTTCCCACCTTCTACCAGATCTTCGCCTCGAACCTCACGGCCGGCACGGAGTCGGAGTGGACGGCCGACATCATCGTTGGATCGGCCACGGTCACCGGCTTAACCCCTGGGGACTATCAGTTCATGGTCTCCGCGGCCAGCGACTCCGGGCTCGGGATCTCGTCGGCCGGGTCCAACGTTGTCACGGTGACGCAGGCCAATGCCTCACCCACGCCTGGGCCTGGGGGCGGAGGCGGTCCTCCGCCGAACAGCGGGCCACCCACGGGGACGTTCCAGCTTCCTCCTGGCGTGACCCTACCGCCGGGCGTGACCCTCCCTCAAGGATTCACTCTTCAGCCCGGGGCCCCAATACCGATGCAGTCCCTGCAGCCTGGCGCTGGACTGTTCCCCGCTGGCGTCATACCTCCGGACTTCCTGTTTGCCCCCGCGCCAATATCGCTGGCGGCAGTCATGGATGCCGCGACTGGCGGAACGTTCGTCGCGGGCAACGTAGTGGTGACCTTCCCGCCGGCGGCCCTGGTCGGGTTCACGGGACCGCTGTCCATGAGCGTGCAGGCTCAGCCGCCGAACGTGCCCATCCCGGGCGGCCCGTCGCAGTACAGCCCCAACGGCACGGTCCTGGACGTGAGCATCAAGGACCAGGCCGGTAATCCGGTAACGACCTTCCCTGCGCCCGTCCCGATCGTCTTTCGCTACAACGCGGCCGACGTTGGCCAGGCAAACGGTGACCCCACCAAGCTCACCGCCGCCTACTTCGTCGACGCGACTACCCCGGACATTGCCAACCCGCTGCACTTCCCGCTGGGCACGATGGTGCTGGCGCCGCCTTCCGCTGTGACGCTGGACACCACTTTGGGCACGATCACCTACAACACGCAGGCCATCGGCTCGGTGATGGCGGTGGTTACCAACCCCGTCGGCTACGTGCAGACGCTCACGCCCAACGCTCCGGTGCTGTCCAGCTTCGACGTGCAGAATGCGCAGACCTTTGGAACCAAGGATCAGTTCACGTTCCTGCAGGTGGTCGAGCCACAGATTGGCGATCGTCTCCTCGTGCTCGACCCGGATAGCGGTAACTACGGCTATGTGAACGCGGTCGACGTTGGCCCGGCCGGATCGCCACCGCCGAAGACCTCGTCCGCCGTGGTCCGAGGACTGCAGAAGTCTGGCTGATCGTCCTTTCGGGAGGGTGCAGCTCACTTCCTCGAAACGGGCCCGCCGCATTGCGGCGGGCCCGTTTCGCTGCGCGCGCTCTCGTGCTGGGCAGACCCCGCCGGCCGATAGCTGCACGGCAAGCAGTTATCATCTGCCGGATTACCTACGGGGAGCTATGCCCAGCATCCATGGATCCGGTCATCGTGTCTGCGCTCACAATCCTTGCCCTTTCCCAACCCACCACCGTCGCCTACATCAACGACCACCACGTGGCCATCGTCCAGAAAGCCGTGCCGAACGGCGCCTGGGGACTGTACGATCCCCGCGCTCGGATGATCAGCCTTTCGCCGGTGACGAACGATCCAGCCGTTCTCGCCACCATCCTGGCCCACGAGGGCCAGCATGCCGTGGATATCGGCACCACGCTCACTACCAACCGCGCGGGTTGTGAGGCTACTGAAAATCGCGCCTATGCCTCGGCTTTACAAACCTGGCAGGCCATCGAGGCAGGTCCCGACGCGCCGGCCCTGGACACGCCCAAGGATCGCGAGTTCGCGTGGTATATCGACGCCACCGCGCTGCTCGCGCCCTATATGGCGCACGCGGAGTGCGCGCCTTTCCCCGTGTAGATAGCACCAGCGATCTTCGGCGCTCTCGAATCGGCCACGCCGCTCCGGATGCCGCGTAAATCCGGGCGGGTGCTGGCTGGTGGCGGAGTGCTAGAATGCCGCAAATTTCGACTGGGTGCTCGGGGGGAGCTGGGCCCCCAGGGGGAGAAGATCTGTGAAGCGATTGTCGACGGCTGTCTTTGCTTGCCTGTTCCTGGTCGCTTGCGGGGGAAGCGCGGCGGCACCTGCCCAGGTTAGCCTGCCTGCCCAGGTCAGCCGGCCTGCGGCTGCCACGAACCAATCCGACAGCTGGCAGCAGCTGGTCCAGGCTGCCCAGCGTGAGGGCACGGTCTCACTCTATGGCCCACCGGGAGGGAACTACCGGAATGCCCTGATCGGCCCCTTCGAGCAGGCCTACCCGGGCATCAAGGTCGACGCCTACTTTGGCGACGACCAGAGCCTGGTCAGCCGCATCACGACCGAGCGAGCGGCACACAAGTATCTGGCTGACGTGCTCGTCGACGGCACGACCAGCCCGATTACCGCGCTCAAGCAATCCGGCGCGGTGGCTCCTATTCGGCCGGTGCTGATGCTGCCCGAAGTGCTCGATGAGTCGGCCTGGCTGCAGCAGAAGCTCTGGTTCCCGGACGCGGCCGAGCCATACGTCGACCTGCAGTTCGAGGGCCTGGTCAGTGCCCCTATCGCCTACAACAGCAAGCTCGTGGATCCGAAGCAATTCACCTCGCAGTGGGACATCCTGGACCCGAAGTGGAAGGGCAAGATCGTCGCCACGGACATTCGCCGGCCCGGCACCGGGGCGGCCCAAGCTCGCTACATTTACAAAAGTTCTGACCTGGGCCCCACGTTCTTGACTCGACTGTATGGGGAGACGAACCTCAAGCTCAGCTCTGACCAGCGCCAGATGATCGACTGGCTGGCTCAGGGCCAGTACGCCGTCAGCATCTTCGTGAGCGGCACGGAAATCGTCAAGGCCAAAGCCACGGGCCTGCCTGTGGACGTGGTCCCGGCCGAGCAGCTCAAGGAGAAGCCCCCGGTGACCAGCGGCTGGGGATCGGTGGCTATTCTGGACAGCCCGCCGCATCCCAACGCTGCCAAGCTGTACATCAACTGGCTGCTGTCCAAGCAGGGGCAGCTGGCCTGGCAGCGGGAGACCGGCGAACCGTCGCTGCGCATGGACATTCCCAAGGACGGGATCGATTTTTCGCCTAAGGCAGGGGTGGAGTACGTTAACGCGCAGACCGAGGAGTACGGGCGCATCACGTCGTCCGTCTTGGAGCCGCTTCTCACCGGGGCCCTGGAGAAGGCGGGCCAGGCCTCGCCCAAGTGATAGTCCCGGTGCAGATGCCCATTCCGGCGTCCGGCGGCGGACGCGCGAGGAGATTGTCATGTCGCTAGTCAACGTCCATACGTTCCTGCACACTGGGATTCCGGTGAATGACCTGGAGCGCGCCAAAGATTTCTATATGAACGTGCTTGGTCTCAAGGAGTCGAACGACTACGACTACGGCCCCAACTCACCGGTGCGTCTGTACTGCGGGCAGGAAGCTGCCCCGGGACAGCAGGTCGTCCTGTTCAAGCGGCCGGCGCCTATCGAGCGAGACGCGGTCGCCGAGGATGGCTACACCCACCATGCCTTCGTCGTGACGCCCGAAGAGTTCGACCTGGCCATGGAGAAGTTCCAGGAGATGGGAATTTTTCGCCGCGGCCCGATCACCTGGCCGGGCACCACCCATCGAACGCTGTACTTCCACGACCCGGACGGCAACAACCTCGAGCTGGCGGATTGACGTCCGAATCCCGGCGCTCTCCTAAGTGCTGATCCTGTCACGAGCCGAGGTCGAGGATCTGCTCGACCTCGAGCAGGCTATGTCGTGCCTGCAAGAGACCTTCGCACACCAGGCGCAGGGAGAGGTGACCGCCTGGCAGCCGCTGGCGCTCCAGGGCGCGGGGCCGACGCTGCGCGTGCGCTCCGGCGGCCTCACGGGGCAGGGCTACCTGGGCCTGCGCATGACCTGTGAGGCGACCAGTGTGGCTTGCCTGTTCGAATCTCCCAGTGGCCGGCTGGCAAGCGTGATGGAGTATCCGTTTTCGGCCCTGCGCCTGGCCGCGTCGGTCGGGTTGGGTGTCCGCCAGCTTGGGCCGAGCCGCGTCCGCCGCTTGGGCATGTTCGGGAGTGGGCGCCTGGGCATGATCGCCCTGCAGAGCGTTTGCACGGTATGTCCTCCTGAGGAAGTGCGGCTGTTCAGCCCCAACGAAGAGCATCGGCGAAGCTTCGCCGAACGGGCAGCGGTCGCGCTTGGTGTGCCGGTAACGGCCACCGGCAGTCCCGAGGCCGCGGCCGAAGACGCCGGCCTGATCTTGACCGCCACCAACTCGCCGGCGCCAGTCCTCCAGTCTGCGTGGTTGGCTCGTCCTGCCCTGGTAGTAGCCATGGGCGCCCGCTCGGAAGTCGACGAAGGGGTGTTCGACGCGGCGGACCTGGTGGTCACCACCTCGCGGAAGCAGGAGGAGTCTGAGCTGGGCGCGCATTCGCAGGGCACGTTGGGCCGGCTCATGGCTGGCGGTGCGCTGCCTGCCGGCAAGGTCGTGGAGCTCGGCGAAGTGGTGACCGGTCGGGTGGCTCCGGTGCGCGCCGGCCGTATGGTCTTCCGCGAAGCACAGGGCGGCTTCACCGACGTTGCTCTGGCGGCCTACGTCTTCCGGCGGGCAGTCGAGCTTGGCCGCGGCTTGTCCGTGGGGAACTAGCCGGACCGATACCCGGCCGCCGACCCCCCTGGCCCGCTCGAATGCGTCCGCGCCCGAGCGTCGAGGTATGGGGAACGATCGCCACCGGGCAGGCGTGGCGGCCGTGCCGGTTGAATCCGGAACGGCTAGGAGCCGCCAGCGCGCGTAGGCGGGTCCCACTCGACAGCCTCGGGTTTGGTCCACAGCACATGGCCGCCCCATAAGCCACCGTCGTTGGAGACGACGGTCACGTTCTCCGGGAGGGCTTTCTGCTTGAGGTGGCGCGAGTTGCCCCCGCCGAGATACAGCCGGCGGTAGTTCCACACCGGCTCGATCTCCTGGACCAGGTGCAGCACCCGTTTGCGCCAGCGCCGCACCCCGATGCTGGCGAGCGCGGCCTTGTTGAGCAATCCGTCATAGGTCTTGCCATTGGCGGCGCGCTGCTGGCCGATTTCAAGACCCGGCACGAGCTTGCCGTCGACGAACACGGCCGAGCCGAGGCCCGTGCCCAGCGTGATCATGATCTCCAACCCGTCTCCGGAAATGTGGCCCAGCCCCTGGACTTCGGCGTCGTTGATCACCCGCACCGGCTTGGTGGTGATGTCCTCCAGCTTCCGGCGCAGGTCGAAGCCCATCCAGTTCGGGTGCAGGTTGGGCGCCGTTCGCACGATGCCGTCCTCCACCCAGCCGGGAAAGCCCACGGCCACACGGTCGAAGCCCTTGCGGCGTCCAATGAGGCAGCGTATGGTCTCGATCATCCGCCCCGGCGTCGCCGGGCGCGGGGTGCTGAGCCGTTTTCGCTGGCTGATTGGCCGGCCGCGGTTATCGAGCCTCATGGCCTTGACGCCCGTTCCACCGACGTCGATTGCCAGTGTGATCGGATGACGGCCCTGGCCGCTCGGCTTGGAGTCACGCGCTTCTGCCACGCCCCACGTGACGCAGGAATCATGCAAGGAGCGGGTGAAACCGGGTCTTCCAGTCAGACCAATGGCACAGTTCTGGCGACCGCCCGCCGTATGCGCTATCGCGCGCTTGCCTGCGATTATGACGGAACGCTGGCCGAGGATGGAAGCGTGGCGCCGGCCACTCTCGATGCCCTGAGGCGGCTGCGCCAAAGCGGCCGGCGGCTCATCCTGGTCAGCGGCCGTGAGCTCGAAGATCTGCAGAAGGCGTTCGGCAGCATGGACCTGTTCGACCGGGCGGTGCTGGAAAACGGGGCCCTGCTGTACCGGCCCGCCGATGGTTCGGTGACCATGCTTGCCGATCCGCCGCCGCCGGGCCTGGTTGAGCTGTTGCAGCGGCGTGGGGTATCGCCGTTGTCGCAGGGCCACGCAATCCTTGCGACCTGGGAACCATTCGAAGGGCTCGTCTTGGAGGCGATTCACGACCTGGGGTTGGAGATGCAGATCATCTTCAACAAGGGTGCGGTGATGGTGCTTCCCTCGGGCGTGAACAAGGGGACGGGGCTGTGCCACGCATTGGAGGAGCTGGGCCTGTCGACGCACGAGGTTGCCGGCATTGGCGACGCCGAGAACGACCATGCATTCCTGGCGTGCTGCGAATGCGCTGCCGTCGTGGACAACGCCGTGCCGCTGCTCAAGCAGCGAGCCGACCTCGTGACCAAGGGGGCACGCGGGTCGGGTGTGGTCGAGCTCGTCGAACGGCTGCTGGCCGACGATCTGGCCGGCGTGCAGCTTCCTCGGCACGACTTGCTGCTGGGACGGGACTCGAGCGGTGAGGACGTTCGGGTGCCTGCGTATGGCAGCAGGGTGCTCGTGGCGGGCCACCGTGAAGCCAGGTCCCGTCTGTCGAGAGACCTTATGGGGCGGTTGGCCGTGCAAGGATATCAGTTCTGCCTGCTGGACCCGGAGGGTGAGCACGGCAGCCTGGCGGGCTGCGTGCACCTGGGTGACGTGGGGCACTCGCCAGGAGTGGACGAGGTGCTGCACGTTCTGGAGCAGCCGCGTCGCAGCGCGACGGTGGACCTCAGCGGTGCCAACGCGGACGAGCAGCGGGCGCTGTTCAGCGAGCTGCTGCTGGCCCTCTCGGGGCTGGGTAGGAAGGCCGGCCGCCCGCACTGGTTGGCACTGGACGAAGCGGAACGGTTGGTGCCTGCCGAGCACAGCCTGGTGGCGCTCGACGATTTCGCCGGCGTGCTGCTGGCGACGGAACGGGTTGACGACGTCTCGGTCGAAGTGCTCCAGGCCACGTCAACGATGGTGGCCGCGGGTGACGCCGCGGTCGGCGGCCTCGCCGCCTTTGCGCGAATTGCCGGCCACGTGCTCCCCGCCGCGAGGGCTCAGCAGCTCCGGCCCAACGAAGCCGCCGTGTGGCAGCGCTCGGCGGAGGCGAGACTGAAGACGATGATGCTCGAACCCGAACAGCGATCTGCCGACGTTGCGGTCCCCTCCCATCCGGCAGCGCGTTAGCTGGGAGCGTGGGACGCGGGTGTCCCGTGACGGATGATGGGCACGTGCCGGCGGGCAGGTCTGCGCTGAGCGGCGGCTCGTGTTGGTTGGGCCTCCTCACCGACCAGAAGCCGGCCGAAGCGCGTCTTGGTGGCGAGCTCGACACCTAACGTCGTGGTGACGATGGTGGCGCCCCACAGGAGAAGAAAGCGGGGAGCGGTTGGCAGGAAGTTTGTCGGCGGGCCAATGAAGACGAGCACGATCTGATGGAAGACGTAGATGCCAAGGCCGTGCTGGCTGAGGGACCGGGTAACGGCAAGGATGGCGGGTATCCGCTGGACAAGCTGGTGGGCCAGCCAGGCGATGAGGAGGATCCAGGTCACGGTCATGGGCAGGCGCGAGAGCCAGAAGAACCCATACATGCCTTGATGCGTGTCGTCCGGCCGGACCATCGTCCCTTCCCACAGCAGCAGCGCGCTCATGCCCAGCGCGGCAGCAAGCGCGAGCGGCCACAGCTGGCTCAGTCTGAGGATGCGGACGGAGCTGAGGCCGGCCAACGCACCGAGCACGAAGTAGCCTATCCACAGCACGAAGGTTTCGGGCGCCATGTACTGGGCAAACCAGGCCGGCGCGCCGGGTGGTGGAGTCAGATACGTCAGCGCCCAGCCGCAGCTGAGCTGGAGCGCCAGTGCGGCCAAGGCGACCATTGCCAGACTGCCCGAACGGCGCGGCAGCAGCGGGAAGATGAGGTAGAGCTGGGCCAGCAGCACCAGGAAGTAGAGGTGCCCCGGGCCGGAGGCCAGCCAATCGATCAGGGACGAAGAGGTCGCGATCACGCCTTGCCACCTGGCCACCATCCCGAAGACTGCTACGCCGGCCAGCCATGGTAAGGCGATACGGCGGAAACGCTTGGCCAGGAAGAAACTACAGGAGAGGTCGCGTCCGCTGTACTGGTGCATCAGGGTGAAGCCGCTGACGAACACGAACGCGGGTACCGAGAAGCGCGCGACGGCGACCAGGGCGGCTATCGCTCCAGCATTGGGTGGGGCGCCGGGAACGGTTAGCCAGGCTCCGGCATGGATGATCACGACTGCCGCCAGCGCCAGCGCACGCAAGACATCGATCTCGTGCAGATGGACCGAGGATGACTCGCGCGATTCGACGCCCGACCGAGCGGCGAATCGGGCTTTCACCCATGAGAGCCCAGCACAATCGAGGCCGCTTGGCCCGGAACGAGCTCCTGGCTACTCGTCCGTGATCAGCCTGATCGCCCGCTCGTAACGGAAGTAGCTCCAGGTCCAGTCGAGCAGCACGGCCACGCGGTTGCGAAAGCCGATGAGCTGCACCAGATGCACCACCAGCCACAGGAACCAGGCAATGGGTCCGGATAGCCGCACGGGGCCGATCTCGGCCACGGCAGCGTGCCGCCCAATGGTCGCCAGCGTGCCCCTATCGACATAATGAAACGCCTTCGGAGGTTGACCTGCGATGAGCCGCAGGATGTTCTCAGCCACCAGCTCCCCCTGCTGGATGGCGACCGGCGCCAGCTGGGGGAGCGGCCTGCCGCGCCGGTCTTCGAGGTAGGCTATGTCGCCGATCGCGAACACTTGCGGATGCTCGGGGAGCTGCAGCGAGGGCACCACCAAGATCCGGCCGCCGCTCTTGGACTGGCCCACGCCGGCCGCCGCCGCGACGTTGGCTGCGCGCACGCCGGCCGCCCAGACCAAGGTCGCCGCCGGGATCTGCTTCGCGTTCGATAGCACCACCATCCGCCCGTCATAACCTCGTACCTGGGCGCTGAGCCGGACTCGAATCCCGCGCGCGTTCAGCTGACGCATCGCGGCGCGGCGCAGATGAGGATGGACCATGCTCAGCAGCTCCGACTCAGCCTCCACGATGTAGATGCGGACCTCATGTCGAGAAATGGTGCGATAGTCCCGCCGAAGAACGATCGCGACCAGCTCGGACAGCGCGCCGGCGAACTCCACGCCCGTGGGCCCGCCTCCCCCGACCACGAAGGTCAGAAGCGCCGAGCGTTCGCCCGGATCCTCCTCCGCCGCGGCGCGCTCGAAGCAGCTGAGGACGTGGTTGCGCAGCCGGACCGCGCCGCGCAGGCTCTTGAGGGGGCAGCTGTGGGCGGCCAGATCCTCCATGCCGAAGAAGTTGGCGTCACTGCCGGCCGCCAGCACCAGGTAGTCGTAGCCAATCCGGTGACCTGAGGCGTACAGGCAGCTCGCGGTCAGATCCAGGCGGTCGACTCGGGCCAGGCGGAACTCGACGTTGGGGTAAGCGTGGACGATACGCCGCACGGGGTAAGCGATCTCGCCCGGCTCGAGCCCGGCGGTGGCTACCTGGTACAGCAGCGGCTGGAAGAGATGGTAGTTATGCTGGTCGACGAGCGTGACGTCGATGGGCTTTCCGCCCAACGCCTTAGCCACGCGAAGTCCCCCGAAGCCCGCGCCGACAATGGCTACCCTGGGCCGGTCCGCGGTCATGCGACGACGAGTTCTCGGAGCACGGCCGGCAGCAGCACGTCGATGTGGTGGCGGGCCGCGCGCTGCATGGGCCTCCACGGAAGCAGGTTTCGTGCCCGCGGGTGGGCCGCGAGCGGCTGAGGCAGGCGACTCGTACTCACGTCGTACGGGCCCGATGCAACGGAGTGCGCATGCTTTTGCGATGTGAGCGGGCGATGAAGTGTTGCCTGCCGGGCCATGGCTCGGAAATGCCCGCTGCACGCCGGTACGTTCTCGTGGGCCTCGAAGTTGCGACTCGGCCGAGCATGACACCATCGGATGTCGCCCGCTGCGGCTTCTGCCGTAACGACAAGCCCCTGGATCGGCAGTACGGCCGGCGCGATCCGGGTGCGGCCCGCATCTGCGACGCCTGTGTCGATCGTCTATCGGAGGAGGCGCAGGCGGTGGACGGCGCGCAATGCTCCTTCTGTCTGCGGGCCGCCCGCCCCGGTCGCCAGGTTTGCGCCGGTCCCGAGAGCAGCACCACGTACATCTGCCAGGACTGCCTGGTAGCTGCCAAGCGCTGGTTGCAAGCCGTAGAAAGCCGGGGAACGGGGAAGCTTCTTTAGGCGCGAGCGCGATTCGTTGGCGCTTCATGGGGGCATTCGGTTGACGGGCGTTTATGTGGGGGATCCAACTTGCAGGTGTGTGTCACGTTGAGCTGGGCCCTGGCGAGGCATGCGACGTGACAGTTGAGCCAACGGGCCCTGGGTTGGCTGGAGCCCGGGCCGAGCGCTAGTGGCTAAGGGGGAGAGGAACCAACCACCGGTCTCCCATGGACGCGCCAGCCGTATCCTTGGCGGGCAGCCGGCGCAGATCGCCGGGCGTATAGAGACCGATCTCCAGTTGGGTGGCGGAACTGATCGTCCCGGTAAGGATATGGGTGTCCTCGACCACGTCTCCCTTTTGCCAAAGATCTGTCGGAAAGCTGCCATCAACCGGTGGACCGTCATGCTGTCCCACTACCTGACCGTGATCATCCAACGCATGGACGAAGACGGTGTAGCCGGAGCGAGGATTGCCCAGCGCGGTCCAGGTGAGGATTACTTGCGGGCCGTTGGTACGGATCCCCGCGAGGGCAATTTCGTCGCTACCGAATATCGCGGTTGGGAGTGGCGGCGGAGTTGTCCCACCGGTTAGGCGGAATGGTCCCATGCGGAGGGCCGATCCCATCTCACGATCGCCGTCGCGCAAGGTGAGCCGCTGACCCGACGATGCTTCGTAAAAGCCCGTCTCCAGCCAATAGCCTCCGGTCGGAATCTGCATGGGCGGATTCAGATCGAACCACGAAAGAACTGTGTCGCCAGCTTGCCAACTTTGTCGTGGGAAAGCCTCCACGTCCGGGTCAGTGGAAACGACGCTGCCCGATCGATCGAGCAGATGTGCAAACATGCGCACACCGGGTTGAGCCGGAGACGGATTTGCCAGGACGCGCCAAGCCAAAATGGCTGTGGAAGGCCTTCCCGCCACGAAACCCTCTGCTCTATAGCCCGTGAACTGCACGGCGTTGCCCACGTCAGCGTGTAGGGGCTGGAGAGCTGAAGAACGTGCTAGCCGCAGGGAATCGTCGGACGAAAGATGGTACACCGCGTAAACCACAGCGCCAGAAGGATCGCTGACGGACGCCGTGGGTGGGCCATACAGGGAGGTAAGGGCCTCCTGGGCCCTGCCGCTGCCCTGCGCAACGTACACGCCTCCCCCAGGAGGAATCACCAGCGCGGCCTGGCTGTTGAAGGCTTGAACAGGGATGTGACCGCCACTGAGGTAGCGGAAGATGGCGCTGTTTGGCTCGGTGCGGGCGATCAGCAGGGGCCCAGTGGGCTCCATGTGTGTGGCGAGGTCAGCTGCCTGAATCGAGTAGCGCATCGGGATGCCGTACGTGCCCGGTACTTTGACCTGTGCAACGTTGGCCTGGAAGGCCGCGTAGTCCACCAAGCGCCAGACGATAACTATGGTCAGCAGGCTGAGTCCTAGGGCACGAGGTCGAACGGCAGCTAGTCCTATGCCTGCCAGCGCCATCGCCGGGGGCAGCAAGGCGAGCAGGTAGTGCGGTTGCACGAACTGTCCGGAGGCAATCACGCCAGCAATGGGCAGCGCGAGAACGAGTGGAAGCAGCCAGCCGCTGCGCACCTTCATCACTGCCAGGCCTATCCCAAGCAGCGTCAACGCTAGGACGAGCCACAGCAGCGGCTCCTGAGCGACGTTAATAGCTGCGCCGCTTGTCCCAAATGAGCCCTGGCCGATGAGCGAGCCCAGAGGTTGCAGGTTGTAGAGCTGAAATTCCGCTTCGACTATGTCCTGGAATCGTCCACCGATCAGAAGGAGCGCTGTCGGCACGGCTTCGATATTGAATTGCCGGGGCGTTCCGGAAGTGTGCAGCACCGCCAAGACGTCGCTCCAGCCAGATTGGGTTTGAAGATAGACGTATGGCGCGAGCGTGAGGCCGACAATGACCGCAGCGCTGGCCAGCGGGCGCCAGCGTACGTCTCGCCAACGAAGGACCGCTGCGATGACGACTGTAAGTAACAGCACGGCTGAGGTTGGGTGGAGCTCCGCGGCCACGGCAAAGGCCAAGGCCGCGACGGCCAAGGCTCTCGACTCGCCACGCCGCAGGAACCGAGCTGTGCCCCAGAGTCCCACAGCGCACAAGCAGGGCACGAAATCCGGATTCCACAGTTTGCGGCTGTACACAATAGCTGCTGGCGCAGTCGCGTAGAGTAAACCTGCCGATGCCGCAGCAGCCATGGCGCCGCGGAATTCCAACGCCAGGAGGAAGATGAACCCAGCCCCTATCGCATCGAGCGACGCCTGCAAGGCGGCAAAGAGAGCAGGGTTGTGAGAAACGCCTGATGGGATGGCCAGGATGAGTGCCAGAAGCGGCGGTTGCCGGGCACCGATGGTCAGCGGGGCGCCGGTGTACAGGGGAAGCCTGTGCTGATCGAGCGCGTCGGCGGCCGTTTGGAGGATGGCGGTTTGATCGAGGTCGAAAGGCGCCAGGTCGATTTGCCAAACTCGTACGCCAATCGCAAACAGAGTTACGGCCACCATCGCCAACAGCCGCTGGTGCGAATGCACGAACTTCAAGAGCACGACGATCAAACAGGATTCCCGCGTACAATCTAGCAGCCGGTCTGAGGGCTCACTTAGGGCGCTCTTCACGAGGCATTGCGATCAATGCTCGGAACAATGCGGGTTTACAGGGCTCTTTCGAGCTCCCGTATGGCATTGGGAGGCCCGGCTACCACGAGCTCGTCGCCCATCTTCAGCTGGGTTGCTGCGTCCGGCCGGAACATGAGCCGCTCTTCTCGGCTGATGGCCAGCACCAGGATCTCCTTGTCCGCTCCGGGCAGCTCGCCGACCGTCTTGCCTATCCAGCGCGAAGAGGCCGAAACGCTGAGGTCCTCCAACAGGAGGTCGCTGGCGCCGACCGACAGGACTGTGTCGACAAAGTCCACCGCAATGGGGCGCATCGCCAGGTTTGCCATCCGGCGTCCTCCGATGGTGTAGGGCGAGATGACGCGGTTAGCTCCTGCCAGGCGCAGCTTGGGCTCCGCGTCCAGCTCGTTTGCCCGTGCGACGATGAACAGGTCGGGCCGCAGCACCCGGGCCGACAGGGTGACGTACACGTTGTCGGCATCGTTGTCGACCGCAGCCACCAGGCCTCGGGCTCGCTCGATGCCGGCATCCTGCAGGACGTCGAGCTGCGCCGCGTTTCCGAGGACCACACGATAGCCCTGCTCGCTGGCTTCGGCGAGGGATCCCTGGTTCACGTCTACCACCACAAATTCGACCCCTTCCTCGCTGAACTGCCGCGCGATTTCACTGCCCACGCGCCCGAAGCCGCAGAGCACGAAGTGATTATTCAAGCGCTCGACCCTGCGCCGCATGCGCCGGCGGCCAACCAGCTTGCCGAGCTGGCCCTCCAGCACGAATTCCGCCGTGGCGACCAGGACGTAGAAGACTCCGCCCACCCCCAAGACGATCAGGCCCAGCGTCCATGCCCGTCCGGCAGTCGAAGGCGGTCGCGGTTCGCCTCCCCCAACCGTCGTCAGCGTCGTAACCGTGGCGTAGAGCGCGTCGAACCATGACCATCCCTCAATCACAACGTAGCCCACGACTCCCAGGGCCGTGACGGTGATGAGCAGTCCCGCGCCAATGAATACTCGCCCCACCCCGGAGCTTCTCATCTGCACCGCGCTATGGATGTTGGCATAGATCGCCAACTGCCTGCCGCGGCCCGACCCGGCGCTGCCCCCGGCGGTGAGCGCCTGCCGAGACGGCGTGGCCCGGCATGAGGGAGGCCGGACGGCTCGCTCAGCGGAGGGAGAGTCCGACCGTGGCTGAAGGTTGCGAGTCGCTCGCCGATCGGCGGCGCCAGATCCAGGCGAAATTGGACAGGACGGCTAGTCCGACTGAGCACGCCGTCCCGCACAACGAAGCGATGATGTAGTGGACCCCGAACATTGGGAGGACATTGGTCACGCAATACCAGGCCACAAAGCCGCCGCCGCAGGCCACGTGATATTGCCACAGGCGGCGCCACGTGGGGCGTGCATGGCCGAAGACGTAACGGTCGTTGATAAAGAAGCGAGGAAGCGTGGTCAGCTCCGCTACCAGCGCCGTGGCCCCGAACAGCGGCATGAGCCATATCCCATGCAGAAGAAAGAGCAGCGGCGTGCCAATGACCTCGAATACTCCGCCCACCAGCATCCAGCGCAGCCACGGATTGGAGAGACAGCGCACGAGCGCGGCCAGGATGGCGCTCATTTCACGAGCGTTCGGAGTGCCCGGTCTGAAACGGTGGTGACGTCCGTCACACGACAATATTAAGGTTTTGTGAAGAGTCCGGTGGTCGCCAACCGGGAATTACTATGGATGTGGAGATCGCACGCCTTGATCGTTGGGAGCATCCCGACGATGTATCGAATTATCGATAACTGTTAAAATAATAGGGTGATCGAGAGCTTCGGAGACGAAGTAACCCGCGATGTCTTCTTCGCTCGCGACACAAAGGATGCGAGGCGATTGCCGCGGGCGCTGTGGCCAGTAATACGAAGGAAACTGACGATGATCAACGCTGCAGCGACCATGCGTGACCTCCGCGCACCTCCGGGGAATCGTCTCGAGACTCTCAAGGGCGAGCGACAGGGGAGTTGGAGCATCCGGGTCAACGACCAGTACAGGATCACCTTTCAATTCAAGGGCAGTAACGCGCGGGAGGTGCGATGTGAGGACTATCACTGAACGTAAGGTTGGGGAACAAGCGACCATTCCCCGAGGCGATGACTTTCCGGTGCAGCCACCTGTGCATCCGGGCGAGGTACTGCTCGAAGAATTCCTGAAGCCAATGGGGCTGACGCAGACGGAGGCGGCGCAGCGCATGAGTATTCCGATCGTGCGCATGAACGAGCTAGTGAACGCGAGGCGTGGAGTAACAGCAGATACAGCATTGCGGCTGGCCAGGTTGTTCGGCACAACGCCTCAGTTCTGGCTGAACATGCAAGCCGAGGTCGACCTGTACGAGGCTCGCCTTAAGCAACTCCGCCGGGAATCGATTGCATCGTCATCGATCTGAGGGCTCCTCCTGAATTTCGACAGACCGATGATGAACGAACGGGGAGGAGGCACACTCGAGTCTCTTCGATGGCAGGAGCGCTACTAAGCTTCAGCAAATGTTGCCGCAGGGGAGGCAGGCGCATGTGCGCCATATGATCGCCGACCATGTAAACCAAGGTTTGACCTCGAAACTGAGTGGCGATCGCGAGAGGATTCGAACCTCCGACCTCAACCTCCGCAGGGTTGCGCTCTATCCGACTGAGCTACGCGATCGGGTGGCCGTGTTGACGGCGCCAGCTAATGATAGCTAGCGCGGCAATGGACGGCTGGAACGACCCATCACCGCGCTCGCAGGGAGCGAGGACCCGCCGTTAGAATCCAACGGTGAGCAACGAGCATTTCGTGCGCAACATCGCCAGCCACGACGAGGAATACTCGCGCTGGTACACGGACGTCATCTACAAGGCGCAGCTGGCGGATTGGTCGCTGGTGCACGGCTGCATGGTCATCCGACCGTACGGGTTCAGTCTGTGGGAGAACATCCAGCAACTGTTGGATAAGCGCTTCAAGGCTACCGGCCACCAGAACGCCTACTTCCCGTTGCTCATCCCCGAGAGCTTGCTGGCCAAGGAGGCGGAGCACGTGGAGGGCTTCGCGCCCGAGGTCGCCTGGGTCACCCGGGGCGGGCAGGACGATCTCGAGGAGCGGCTGGCCATCCGCCCCACCAGCGAGGCCATCATCGGCGAGACGTACTCCAAGTGGGTGCAGTCCTGGCGTGACCTGCCGATCCTGATCAACCAGTGGTGCAACGTCATGCGCTGGGAGAAGGTGACTCGCTTCTTCTTGCGCACCACGGAGTTCCTGTGGCAGGAGGGGCACACCGTCCACCGCACGCACGAAGAGGCGCGTGAGGAGGTGCTGCGCATGCTCGGCGTGTACCAGGACTTCGTGGAGAACGAGCTGGCGATCCCGGTCATCGCCGGTCAGAAGACGGAGCAGGAGAAGTTCAAGGGCGCGCTGGAGACGTTCAGCATCGAGGCCATGATGGGCGACGGCAAGGCGCTGCAGGCCGCCACCTCCCACGATCTGGGCCAGCATTTCTCGTCGGTCTTCGACATCAAGTTCCAGGACATGGACAAGGAGATGAAGTACGCCTGGACTACCTCCTGGGGCGCCAGCACGCGGCTGATCGGCGCGCTGATTATGGTCCACGGCGATGAGAGCGGGCTCATCTTTCCGCCCAACGTGGCGCCCTACCAGGTGGTCATCGTCCCCATCTGGCGCAGCGACGAGGAGCAGGCGCAGGTTGGCGCCGCCGCACAGCAGGTGCAGCGCCAGCTCGGCGACTTCCGGGTGCACTACGACGGTCGGGACGAGTACAAGCCCGGCTGGAAGTTCAGTGAATGGGAGATGCGCGGCGTCCCGCTGCGCATCGAGATCGGTCCGCGAGACGTGGCTGCCCGGCAGGTTACCGTGGTGCGGCGCGACACGCGCGAAAAGCGCCAGCTGCCCATGGATGGCTTGAGCGCGACCCTGGGGGATCTCCTGCGTGAGGTGCAGGGCGACCTGCTGGCCAGGGCGAGAACGTTCCTGTCGGATAACACCGTGGCGGCCTCCAGCCTGCCGGAGCTGCAGGAAGCGATTGCCGCCCGCAAGTTCGTGTGGGCCCACTGGTGCGGCCGCACGCAGTGCGAGCTGGCGGTCAAGGAGAAGACCGCAGCGACGATTCGCAACATCCCGTTCGAGCGGGACAAGGCTCCCGGCTCGTGCGTGAACTGCGGCCAGCCGTCCACCGGCCCGGTTCTCTTCGCCCGCTCCTACTAACCCTCGGGGTGTGACCCCGGACGCGAGTGCGGCCGTGGCCATTGGCGGGCGAACCCCGCATGGCCTTCCAGCGCCCTCCCATTCGCTGTCTAAGAGAGAGGAAGCCCGGCGGGGGGCAAGCCCCCGCTCTACATTTAGCCCCCCTAAACCCCCCGGCCCCTAACCACCGGCCCCTGGCCCCTAAACCCTGAACCCTAAACCCTGACCCCTAATCCCTCGCCTGCCCATATTCCACCAGCTCGATGAGCACGCCGCCGGTGGCGCTGGGATGGATGAAGGCCACTTTGGTGCCGCGGGCGCCGGGACGGGGAGCGTCGTCGACGGTACGCAGCCCCTGGGCCTTGAGACGGGCGAGCGCGGCGGCGCAATCGTCCACCTCGATGGCGACGTGGTGCACGCCTTCGCCGCGCTTGTCGATAAAGCGGGTCAGCACGCTGTCGGGCGAGGTTGGCTCCAACAGCTCGATGTCGCTCTCGCCGATGGGCACGAAGCCCACGCGGGCCTGCTCGCTGGGAACCTCTTCCACGTGGGCGCCGCCCAGGCCGAGCGCATCCGTATACAGGGCCAGGTGGTCCTCGATCCGCCGGACCGCGACGCCGATGTGATCGATCCGCGGGCTCATGGCGCGACGAGGAGGCAAAGGGAGTGGCGCATCCTGATTCCTCACAGCACGGTTGGGGGCACGTATTCGCCGAAGACGTCAACCAAGGCGCGGCAAATCTCGCCGACCGTGGCGTAGCTGCGCACCGCGTCGAGGATGGGTGGCATCAAGTTGTCGGTGCCGGCGGCGGCGCGCCTGAGCGCATCCAGCGAACGAGTCACGGCGGCGGCATCGCGCCGACGGCGCAGGTCTTCCAGCCGGGCAATCTGGCGCTCGGCCAGCCGCTCGTCTATGCGCAGCAGCCCCGGCAGCGGCTCTTCATCCATGGTGTAGGCGTTGACGCCCACTACCTGGCGCTCGCCGGACTCGATTTGCTGCTGGTAGCGGTAGGCCGAGCTCATGATCTCCGTTTGCTGGAAGCCCTGCTCGATGGCTTTGACCGCCCCGCCGAGGGCGTCGATGCGCTCGACATAACTCCAAGCGCGCTGCTCCACTTCGTCGGTCAGCTGCTCGATCAGGTATGAGCCTCCCAGCGGGTCCACGGTGGACGCTACGCCGGACTCCTCGGCAATGATCTGCTGGGTACGCAGGGCAATGCGGGCTGCCTCCTGACTGGGCAGGGCCAGGGCCTCGTCGTAGGAGTTGGTGTGCAGCGACTGCGTGCCGCCCAGCACCGCGGCCATGGCCTCAACCGCCGTTCGGACCACGTTGTTCAATGGCTGCTGAGCGGTGAGGCTGGCACCGGCAGTCTGGGTGTGGAAGCGCATCGTCATGGAGGCCGGCTTGGTGGCGTGGAAGCGCTCCTTCATGATGCGCGCCCACATTCGCCGGGCGGCCCTGAACTTGGCGATCTCCTCCAGGAAGTCCATCTGTGCGTTCCAGAAGAAGGCCAGCCGGGGAGCGAAGCTGTCCACGTCGAGCCCGGCGCGAACCGCGGCGTCGACGTAGGCGATGGCGTTCGCGAGGGTGAAGCCCAACTCCTGCACGGCCGTGGACCCAGCCTCGCGCATGTGGTAACCGGAGATGCTGATGGTGTTCCAGCGCGGCACCTCGAGCGAGCAGTAGGCGAAGATGTCGGTGGCCAGCCGCATCGAGGGCCCAGGCGGGAAGATGTACAGCCCGCGCGCGATGTACTCCTTCAGGACGTCGTTCTGAACGGTGCCGCTGATGCGGTCCGGCGAGACGCCCTGCCGCTCCGCCACGGCGATGTACATGGCCAGCAGCACCGCCGCCGGCGCGTTGATGGTCATGGAGGTGCTGACCACGTCGAGCGGGATGTCCGCCAGCAGGATGGCCATGTCCTCCAGGGAGTCGATGGCGACGCCGACCTTGCCGACCTCGCCCTCCGACAGGGGCGCGTCGGAGTCGTAGCCCGACTGGGTGGGCAGGTCGAAGGCCACGCTGAGGCCGGTCTGGCCGGCGTCCAGCAGATATTTGAAGCGCCGGTTCGTCTCTTCGGCCGATCCGAAGCCGGCGTACTGGCGCATGGTCCACAGGCGGCCGCGATACATCGTGGGCTGGACGCCGCGCGTGAATGGATACTGCCCGGGCAGGCCCAGGCGCTCCGCATCGCCTTGTCGCGGGAGGTAGACGTCCTCGAGCGGGATGCCGCTGCTGGTTTCGAACGCTGCCTTACGGGGTGGGATGCGGGCCGAAGCCTGAGCGACCTGCGTCTCGCGCCAGTGGTCGCGGGCCTCGGAGAGACTCACCCGGCTACCTGCTGATGCTCGGGTGGCCGCTCGGCAGCCGAATCCGAGCCGGAGCGCGTGCGCCGCAGGTAGGATGGCTGGCTGCGGCGGTAGACCGCGGCCAGGATGCTGCGGTAGCCGACGAAATAGAAGGCCCCGGAGTAGATCGAGGCCACGACGGCGGCGAGGGAGCCCCAGAAGGCGATGCTTTGCGCCAGCGAAATCGGGCCGGCAATGAATGACACCATGATCAGCAGCGTGACCAGGGCCTGGACGTTGGCCTTGATCTTGCCCGGCCGGGCGGCGGCGATGACCAGCCGCTGGTCGGTCGAGGCCATCAGCCGCAGCGACGATACCGCTATCTCGCGCCATACCAGCACGATGACCATCCAGCCCGGCACGAGCTGCAGCGTAAGGAAGATCATGAACAGGGTGAGATGAAAGATCGCGTCGGCCATGGGGTCGATCAGCTTGCCGAAGTCCGAGACCTCGTTCTTGCGGCGAGCGACGATGCCGTCAAGAAAGTCGCTTATTTCACCGACAATAAAGAGAACCAGCACGAGTATCCGAAGTGGGGTGCTGGGCAGGAGAAACAGCAGCAGGAGTGGCGAAAGTCCTAGCCTGAACAGGGACAGGCCGTTCGCGAGGCTAATAGGAACTCTCCTCTAAGACCAACTTTGCTGGCGCGGAGGGGAAAAGTCAAGCCGAGCGTTGCGGGCCGGCCGGGCTGCTGATAGGATAGCGGAGACGAAATGGCGGTAACGGCGACTGAGCTTCCCGACGAGGAATATCAACAGGAAGCAGCGGCTGCACCACGCCGTGACCAGCGCCACCTGCGACCCATCTCACGCACGGCTGTGCGCCGTGCTGTTTCGGCTCTGGAGGCGTTGGACGAGATGAAGTTCATCCTCAACAACCGCCGCGACGAGGAGGGCCGGCTGGAGCTGGCTATCACCTACCTCGAAGACCTGGAAGTTCGTGTGCCCGGCGCCACGCTGGCGCTGGAGAAGTGGGCCAACCACAAGCGCTCCAGCCGGCAGTGGGAGTTCACCGCTCCGGCGGTGCTGCTGACCATCTTCGGACTGTTCGTGGGTGAAATTGGGCGCATGCTCGACCTGGGCCTGCTGATGGGCGCCATCCTGTTCTTTGTCGCACTGGTGGCCATCTTCTACCGCGTATTCGTGGACATCGACATCAAGGCCCTGTCCCTGCTGTCAGAAGCCTCCACCCTAGTCGACATCTAGCACCGCGGCGCGGCGCCCAGGTGCCTCAGCCGGTGTGCGCCCTGTGACGAGGGTCAACCTGCTGATGAACGCAGCGCAGTCTTCGGCTAGCCCTTCTCGATGGGGAATCCTCGGGCGAGCCATTCGGAATAGGAGCCAGGGTAGAGCTTGGCGCCATGGATTCCGGCCAGCTCCAGGCCAAGCAGGTCCACGCAGGCGGTGACGCCGGAGCCGCAGGAGACCACGATGGCCTTGCCGTCCAGCACGCCGAGCTGCCGGTAGAGGCTGTGCAGGTCCTCCGGGGATCGGAAGCGGTGTTCGAGGAGGTTCTGAGCGGCGGGCGCGTTGACGGATCCCGGAATGCGGCCGGGCTCGCGATCCACCGGCTCGATTTCGCCTCGCCAGCGCTCCGGCGCTCGAGCGTCGAGCAGGTGGACCTGGTCGCGTGCCAGCAGCTCCCGCAGCTCCAGCGCTTCGACGCTGTCGTCGCTGACTTTCCGCGCGGTGAAGAAGTGCTGCCGGACTGCCGGCTGCCCGCGCTCTGCCGGCCTGCCCGCGGCCAGCCAGCCGCGCAGGCCGCCGTCCAGGACGTAGACCGCCTCGTGCCCGAAGTGGCGCAGCAGCCACCACAGCCGGGCGGCTCCCAGGCCGTTTTCATCGTCGTAGGCAATCACCGTCGTCCCGTCGCCGACTCCTGAGCGGGCCATCGCGGCGGCGAAATCCTCGCTGCTGGGGAGTGGATGGCGCCCTTGGCGGCCGGGAGGCGCGGCGAGGTCGCGGTCCATGTCCACATAGCTGGCGCCGGGAATGTGTCCCTCCTCGAACAGCCTGCGTCCGGCCTCGGGATCGCCCAGCTTCCAACGGGTATCGACGAGTCGAACCTCGGCGCCGGGCCGAGCGAGCAGACCATCCAGCTCTTCGAGCGAAACGATAGGTCGGGCTGATACCAAGCTCGAACGATCCTCCCGAGTTCCTCGGCTGCCCGCAAGCAGCCCTGTCCTGATCTCAAGGTCAGTATATGGACGTGCCTAGTCGCAGCCCGGCAAGGGAGGCCTTCGCCGGTACACTTTGGATGCCCTTGAAGATCACCTTGCTGCTGGTCGAACGCAGCTTCCTGGGCTCGCTCAAGCAGGCTTGCGCCGAAATTGAGCGGGTCCATCATCTCGGCCTCGAGCTGGCCGTTCACCTGCTGCCAGACGTGCGCACCACCGAGGACTGGCAGCGTGTCGCGGCCGACGTCTCGTCGTCGGTGGCGCTGCTGGCCATCCACGTCACCGAAGAGGCCTCGGCACGGCGGATTGCGGAGTTGCTGGACGAACAGGGCCCGCAGCTGCGGGCCTTCGTGCCCCTCAACTGCGTGGCCAGTCTCATGCGGCGGGCGAGACTGGGCGGCCTGGACCTGGCGCGGCAGAGTGGATTCATGTCCCGCTTCGGCAAGCTGATCCGCCGTCCGTCGGGGGAGCGATCGGCCGAATCATTCGCCAGCTTGGCCGGCCGCGTTGCCGGCTGGCTGAGGTTCGCGCCGGGCCGGGGGCAAGACTTCCGCGCCTACCTGCAGATCTACGGCTACTACCTGAACAGCTCGCCGGAGAACCTGCGCAACATGCTGCTGCTCATCCTGCGGCGCTACGCGGGCGCGGCGGTGACGCCTGGCCCGGTGGTGGAGTATCCGACGGCCTCGATTTACCATCCCGATGCGCCCCGTCAGTTCGACGCCCTCGACGACTACCTGGCCTGGTTCCATTCACGGCCGGGCGCTCCATCGGCCGGCGCGGCACAGGTGGGCGTGATCCTCTTTCGCACCTTTGTGCTGAATCACAATACCGCTCATTACGATGCGGTGATCGCTGCCATCGAGCGCCGCGGCCTCATCCCCGTGCCGGCGCTGGCATTCGCGCTCGACAATCGGGTCATCCAGGAGCGTTTCTTTGGCCGCGTGCAGACCATCCTGTCGCTGACCGGCTTCGGCTATGTTGGTGGCATGGGCGCCAACGATGCCCCGGCCGCGGTGGCGGCGCTTGGACGGCAGGACGTGCCCTACCTCGACGCCGTGTCGCTGACCTTCCAGCGAATCGAGGAATGGCTGGCCAGCCCCACCGGCTTGAACCCGCTCCAGAGCATGATGCAGGTCGCCATCCCCGAGCTGGATGGAGCGATCGAGCCGTTCATCTTCGGCGGCGTGACCAGCGCGACGGACGGTTTCCAGCCCCTGCCTGAGCGTATCGAGCGCCTGGTGGATCGCCTGGCCCGAATGGTCGAGCTGCGGCTCAAGCCGAACGCCGAGAAGCGCATCGCCATTACGCTGTTCAGCTTCCCGCCCAACCGCGGCAACCTCGGAACGGCGGCCTACCTGGACGTGTTCGCCAGCCTGCAGCGGCTGCTGACTCGGCTGGCCGGCAGCGGCTACGCGGTCGACGTGCCCGACAGCGCGGAGGCGCTGCGCGAGGCCCTGGCCGGCAGCAATGCCTCGGAGCATGGGACGCCGGCTAACGTCGCCGCGTCCATTCCGGTCGCCGACTACCTGCGCGGCTGGCCATATTTCAGAGAAGTCGAGGACTGCTGGGGACGTGCGCCCGGCGCGATCAACAGCAATGGCTCGGAGCTGTTCGTGCTGGGCCGGCATTTCGGCAACGTGTTCATTGGCGTGCAGCCATCCTTCGGCTATGAAGGCGATCCGCTGCGCCTGCTGGCCGCGCAGGGACAGACGCCCTCCCACGCGTTCTGCGCCTACTATCTGTACCTGCAGAAGCTGTGGCAAGCCGACGCGGTGCTGCACTTTGGCACGCACGGCTCGCTGGAGTTCATGCCGGGCAAGCAGATCGGGCTTTCCGAGGCATGCTGGCCGGACCGGCTCATCGGGGCGCTGCCGCACGTCTACCTGTACAGCGTGGGCAATCCCTCGGAGGGCACGATCGCCAAGCGACGAGGCTACGGCAGCCTGGTGTCCTACCTGACGCCGCCCATGCAGCAGGCCGGGCTGTACAAAGAGCTGCTGGCGCTGCGCGACCTGCTCGACACCTACCGGCGCACCCGCGACGGCGCGCTGCTGGCGGAGATCCGCCAGCTCGCCGCTGCCCTGGACCTGACCCCTGTGGCGGCTTCTGACGCTCCCGTGCCGGCTGGGCAGGCGTGATGATCGAGACGCACGATTTCGCCCAGGATGCCTATCTTGGCGACGATGGCTACGTCCTGGGATTGCTGGAGGGCTTGCGGGAGATTGAGCTCCGGCTGATCCCGACGGGTCTGCACGTCCTCGATCAGCCCCTGCCCTCGTCGAGCGTCGAAGACGTCCTGGCGCTGGCGGCCGAGCACCAGCCGCCGCCCGTGCTGGCCAGGCTGCGACAGGAGCTGGCGAGCTGCGATGAAGGCGAAGCGATTCTCAGGGCCCTGGACGGCCGTTATCTACCGCCCTCCTCAGGCGGCGACGTGATCCGCAATCCCGCGGCGGTGCCTACCGGCCGCAACCTGCACGGCCTCAACCCGGCGCTGATCCCGACGGCCTACGCTTTGCGAGCCGCCGTTCGCGCCGCGGATCAGCTGCTCGAGCGCGCGCAGGCCGAGCAGGGCGCCTACCCGCGATCGGTTGGCCTGGTGCTATGGGGCACGGATAACCTCAAGACGGACGGAGAAGCGATCGGCCAAGCGCTGGCGCTGATTGGCGTGGAGCCTCAGCTCGACGACCTGGGTCGCGTGCACGACGTTCGCCTGGTGCCTCTGGATCGGCTCGGCCGCCCCCGGGTCGACGTGGTGATCACGGCGTCGGGCATTTTCCGTGACCTGTTCGCCCACCACCTGGACCTTCTCGATCGCGCCTTCCGGCTGGCGGCGCTGGCCGACGAGCCGCCGGAGCGTAATTTCGTTCGAGCCAACACACTGGCCATCGCCGCGGAGCTGGAAGTGCCTCTCGAAGAAGCTGCGCTGCGGATCTTCAGCAATGCCCCGGGCACGTATGGCACCAACGTCAATTTTGCCGTCGAAAGCAGCGCCTGGAGCGCCGAGGAGGAGCTGGCCCGCATCTTTCTGAGCCGTAAGAGCTTTGTCTACGGACGCGGAGTCGAAGGCGCGCAGAACGGCCAGCTGCTGGAGCGGATGCTGGCCGGCGTGGATGCGACCTTTCAGAACGTCGACAGCCTGGAGTTCGGGCTCACCGACATCGACCACTACAACGAGTATTTGGGCGGGCTGACCCGCGCCGTGGAGCAGATACGCGGCCGCCGGCCGGCGGCCTACGTCGGCGACTTCGTCATGCCTCAGGGGAAGGTGCGCAGCGTGGAGGAGATGGTCGCGCTGGAGACGCGCACCAAGACGCTGAACCCGCGCTGGTATGAAGGCATGCTGGCGCATGGCTACGAGGGCGTTCGCGAGATCGAGAGTCACGTCACCAACACCTTCGGCTGGAGCGCCACCTGCCGGGCAGTGCCGGGCTGGGTGTACGACGCGATCGTGCGGACTTACGTGGACGATGAGGCGCTCCTCAATCGGCTGCGCGAGCTGAACCCGCACGCGGCCAGAGGCTTGCTCGCACGTCTCCTCGAGGCATCAACGCGTGGCTACTGGCAGCCGTCGCCCGAAACGCTGGCTGAGCTTCGCCGCCGCTACCTCGACCTGGAAGACGGCCTGGAAAGACTCTAGTCGCGGTATCTGCGGCGGGTCACCATCCTGTCGCCCATGAGGTTGGTCTGCGAGTTGCCTACCACCAGGACGGTGAACATGTCGATGGCGTCGAGATCCAGGCTCTTCAAGGGCGAAACCGTCACCGTCTGGTCCGGGCGGTAGGCGTGGCGCACGATGCCCACGGGCGTGTCGGGCGTGCGATAGGTCGAGAGGATGCGGTGCATCTCCGTGAGCAGTATCCGCCGCCGCTGGCTGGCCGGGTTGTAGATGACCGTCACCAGGTCGCCGGCGGCGGCCGCTTGCAGGCGCTGGAGAATCACGGTGGCGGGCACGTGCAGGTCGCTGAGGCTGATGACGGCGAAGTCGGCCATCAGCGGAGCGCCCAGCAGCGCGGCTGCGCTGCTGGCCGCCGTGATGCCTGGAATCACCCGGACGTCGATGCTCGCATCCCCGTTCAGCTCCTCGAATACCAGGCCTGCCAGCGCATAGATGCCCGCGTCGCCGCTGCTGACGAGGGCCACTCGCTGCCCGGCGCGAGTCAGCTCGATGGCCCGCCGCGCGCGCTCCGTCTCCTCGCCCAAATCCAGCGCCTCGTAGACCGCCAGCGGCAGCCACTCGCGAACGATGTCGACGTAGAAGCGGTAACCAACGATCACGTTGGCCGCTCGCAATGCCTCCCACGCCTCAAAGGTGAGCTGCTCGCGTCCGCCGGGACCGAGCCCCACGACGTCCAGGTGCCCTTGGGCCTGGATGAGGGCCACGGCGGCGGTGACCTGCGCCGACTTCCGCTTGGGAACGAGTAGCGTAGATCCGGCGCCCGCGCCGAGCAGCGCGGCAGCTTCCGCCACACTGGCTGTGCCGATCGCTTGGGCGACGACGGCCGAGGGGTTGGGTACCTGCACCGCGTCGAGATCGGCGGCGGAAAAGCAGTGGACGGGCAGATGCCAGCGGCGGGCGTACGCATCCAGGCCGGGCTCGTCCCGCTTCAGGTCGATGGTCGCAATCCCGGCGACGGATTCGATAGACGCCTGGGCCTCGAGCAGGGTCTCTCGGGCCAGCCCTTCGATGGCCTCGGCGGAGGCACCGCGGGAGCAGCCGAGGCCCAGCACCAGCCTCCTCTGACCAAGGATCTCGCTGGCCGTGGTCACCACCGGCTGTGCGCCAAGCTGACTGCCCACCCACAGCGCCAGCTCGTTGGCTCCGCTCTCGTGGCCGCCCAGCAGGCTGATGGCATGGCGCCCGGCGTCATCGACGACGACAAGCGCCGGATCGACATCCTTGCCGGAGAGCAGCGGGGCGGCCAATCGGACGGCGATGCCCGCGGCTCCGAAGAAGACGATGTGCCGGCTTTCGCGCCAGGCTTGCTCCAGAGCTTCGCCTGGGGGCCCGGCCATCAGCCGGCCTGGCAAATGGTTGGCCAGCTGTCGGCCGTGCTCGCTGACGGCAACGAGAGCGAGATCCTGTGGTGCTGCCAAGTCAGCTAACTTTACGGCGCGAAGGACGCAAAGTCGCTAAGCTTGCCTTGACGCCGTGGAGTACGTGGACCAGCTGCGCAGCCTGGCACGCCGCCTGGATCAGGCGAACAGGGCGCTTATGGTCTGGGACCAGATCGAAGCGCAGGAGCGATTGCCCGCAGCCGTTCGCGAGCCCATCGAAGCGCCTGAGCTCAGCCGGAGAGCGCTCAAAACGCAGCTGATTCTGCTTATGGCGGATATGAGCCGGCTGGAGCAGGAGATCTTCGCCGCGGCGGTTGTGGGGAACAACTAACCGCGGCGGTTAGGGGAAACATGCCGAAAAAGAAGACGCGGACCCGCCGTGCGAGGCCGGCAGGCAAAACGGCGGCTGCGCCTCGACGGGCGAGCGGCGCCAAGGTCGAGAGCGCGCCCAGTGCGGAGCGCAACGGGGCCAGCCATGCGCAGACACAGCGCATCTTCGAGCCAGCGGAGATCGCTTACGTCCAACGACTGGCCGCGGCGCTGACCGATCTTGGCGGCGCGCAGGCGACCTGGGTGGCCGCGCTCCAGGACGCGGTGGGCAGTCCGCAGCTGCTGAAGGACGAGACCTGGCAAGCCAGGGCCAACGCCGCGGTTGGAGCCATGTTGCGGGCGGCCGGCGAGATGCGGGTCAGCCCGCTGCCGGAGAGCATGGCGAAGGTGGATGCTACGCTCGCCAAGGCCCATGATCGGGTACGGCTTCTGGCGCAGCGCTACGACAAGGTGCTCGCCGCGGCCGATCCCACCCTGATCAAGTCGCTGAGTCAGCACGTGGACGCGATGCTGCGCTACATTCGCGACGCCCGGTCTCAGCTGACCTCGGGCTGAGCGGTCCCCTCCCGTACCGACGCGGCTAGGGTTGCAGCCGGAAGAGCTTGCGGGCGTTGTGCCCGGCGATGGCCTGGCGGGCGTCGCGCGGCAGCGGCAGGTCGCCAATCATGTCGACCAGCTCGCGGACCGTGTCGCCGGAATGGGATTCGAGCGGATAATCCGAGCCGAACAGCATGCGGGCCGGGGTGACGACCTCTGCGGTGTATTTCACAGCCGGGGACCAGGCACCCGTTCCCGCCGTGTCGAAGTAGAACTTGCTCCACTGCTCCTCGAATACACGATCGAAGCCCAGCGCCCGCTGCTCGCGCTGTGTCTTGGCCAGCGCTTTCGTGGGGCTGTCGTAGTTGGGTGGTGAGAAGAACATCGAAATGCGTCCGCGGAGGAACACCGAGGTGCCGCCGAGGTGCGGCAGCACGAAGCGCAGGTCGGGGAACTCGGGCAGGACGGCGTTGATGAGCCGCACCGCTGCCATGGTGGTGTCGAACGGCCGGGCGCAGGATCGCTCCATGGCGTAGTCGGTGGATGCGCCCTGAGGCAGCAGCGCCGGGTGCAGGATGACTGGCAGGTTCAGCTCGGACACCTTGCGCCAGAGCGGTCCCAGCGCCGGATCGTCGAGCACTGCGCTGCCGTCCGACGTAGGCAGGCCGGCGGCTACCAGGCCAAGGTCGCGGACCGCTCGCTCGAGCTCGGCCGGCGCGTGCTCGGGATCGGTGAGCGGGACATGAGCCGCGCCGTACAGCCGAGGCTTGTTGGCTTGCTGGATAGCGGCAAAGCCGTCGTTGAGCTGCCGGCAGGTGTTCATGCCCAGCACGCTGACGCCGGAGTAGGTCAGGATGGCGCTGTCTACTCCGCCCTCGTCCATGGCCTTCAGGTGGGCGTCGACGCTGTGCAGATCCTCGCTCAGCGTGATGCTCAGCTTGTCGTTGACCAGCCTGTTGGCTCCGCCGGCCTGAGCTTTTAGATCATCGAACACCGCTCGCGGCAGGAAATGGTGATGGACGTCGACGACGGGCGTGTCTTCCAGCATGTTGCAGGGCGCTCCTTTACTCGAGCCGGACGTTGTTGCTGAAGTCGTAGGCTTGGCTGAAGGCGCTCTCGAACTGCCACTCGACGCGGCCGGACGCCGGCCAGCGCCCTTCGAAGACGTCGGACAGGAACCCGAGCAGCACCTGCCAGGCATGCTCGGCCTGCTCCGGGCGGTATCGACCGGGCATGGTGTCGTTGAGCCAGCCGTGCGGGACCTCCGGGTAAATCTTCATGCGGTAGCTCTTATGCAGGGCCTCCATTGTGCCCTTGAGGCGGAGCACATTGTCGATCGAGATGACGTGGTCCGCCTCGCCGAACACGTACAGCCCCGGCGCGGAGAGGGCGGCGATCATGTCGGGCATCGGCGCGGGCTGGTCGGTCGTGACACGCCAATCGGACTCCTGCGCGGCGCCGTAGAACACCACCAGGGCAGCCAGATCGGTGCGCCGGCTGCCCACGACGATGGGATAGCGCCCACTCTGGCATACACCCATGACGGCGATTCGGCGGGGATCGATGCGCGCGTGGTCCTTCAGGAGGTCGATGGCGCTGTCGACCACGCTCGCCACTTCCTCATCGGGCAGCACCGCCCGCACGTCGCCGCGCCGGAGCGCCTCTTTGTTTCCTGGCCAGCGTGAGAACAGGTCGGGCGCGAGGGCCGCGTACCCGTCGCCGGCCAGTTTGGCGGCTAGGTCGAGCGTGTGCTGCACCAGCCCGTAGCGCTCGTGCAGGATGACCACGGCGCCACCGCGGCCGCTCCCTTCGGGGAGGAAGAGCTGGCCCTCCAGCTGGCGTCCGAACCTCACGTGTTCCTGGCTCACGGCCCACAGTGTATCCCTACGTGCGGGTGTTGGCGTTACGCCGTGCGCGGGTCCGCAAGCAGGTGCCCGCTGTCGCCCGGGAGGGTGCAGGGGTGCAAGCCTGAGATGCGGTGGCGAAACGGAGGTCGTGGCCAGGCGGCATAGATCCTCCGGACGGCCGGAGGCCGGTGGCGTACTATGCTGCAGGCATGGCTCTGTGGCATCTCGCAGCGGCAATCGCTGTCGCCGTGGGGCCGGGGCTGTGAACCGGCGCCTCCGCGGTAAGGTCGCGCTCGTGACCGGCGCTGGTTGGGGAATCGGACGGGCTGTTGCGGGCCGTTTGGCGGCAGAGGGTGCGGCTGTGGGATTGGTGGATGGAGACCCGCAAGCGGGTGAGCAGGCCGCCTGCGAGCTGGCTCGCGCTGGGGGACGTGTGGTGGCGATGGAAGCGGACGTGTCATCCGCTGACCAGGTGGCTGACGCGGTCAGGGCCATCGAAGCGAAATTCGGCCCCATAAGCATCCTGGTCAATGCCGCCGGCGGCGGCGACCAGGCTGATCCGCGATACCATCCGCCCGAGCCTGGCCTCGACCTGATCGGCATACTGCTGTTGACCCGGGCGGTGCTCCCCAGCATGCAGAATGCGAGATGGGGCCGAATTGTGAGCGTCCTCCCCGAGCAAGCGTCGGAGACTGGCGATGGCCCGCTCTCTGCCGCCGCCCGAGCGGCAGCCGCGAGCTTCTGCCAGACACTGGCGATCCAGGCGGCTCATTGGAACGTCACCGTCAACACGATCGCGTCCGGCGGCGAAGAAGCGACCGGCACCATTGTGGCTTCGATCGCCGCTGACGACGCGGCCGGCATCACCGGGCAGACGTTAAGGCCCAGCTTTGGCATCACTCAGCTCGTGTGAGCTGCCGCCTCATCAGAACGGTGCCGCCGGGCTGGTACTCTTAGGTTGTGTCCAGGCATATCGTGGCCATCGGCGGCGCGGGACTCATGTCGCCTAGTGGCCCGCTGCTGCGTGAGTTCGTCTTCAGTCTGAGCGCCCGCCAGCGCCCTCGGGTGCTGTACCTGCCCACAGCCAGTGGAGACGCGGCGGAGGGCATTGCCGCCTTTTATGAGGCCTATCCGGCCAGCCGCTGCCATCCCAACCATCTCCCATTGTTCGTTCGTAAGGCGGAGGATCTGCGGCCGCTCATCCTGGAGCAGGACGTCATCTTTGTGGGAGGTGGCAACACGGCCAATATGCTGGCGATTTGGCGGCTGCACGGTGTCGACACGCTGTTGAAGGAAGCCTGGGAAGCCGGAACCATCATGTGCGGGTCGAGCGCCGGTTCGCTGTGCTGGTTCGAGGCCGGCATCACCGACTCCTTCGGCCCCCAGCTGGCTCAGCTGCCTGACGGCCTGGGCTTTCTGGCCGGCAGCAACTGCCCGCACTACGACAGCGAGGTGCTGCGCCGGCCGGTCTATCGGGCAGCAGTGGAGAGCGGCTTTCCGCCAGGCTTAGCAGCCGAAGATGCCGTCGGCCTGCACTTCGTCGACCGAGCCTTTCACGAGGCGATCACCGCCAAGCCGGGCGGCCGCGCCTTCAGGGTCGAATGCCCAGGCGGAGAGGTGAGCGAGACAGCCATTCCCGCCCGTTACATTGGCTGACCGCGATGTGATTCGGGCGCGCTCGCAGCCGGTTACGTCCGAGCTGCGAGCGGCCATTCTGGAGCTCATCGCAAGCCCCCTCTATCCCTACCTGATCACGACGACCAGTCGGGACTTGCCTTACACCCGCCCTGTAATCTGCGTCAATGACGGTTTCGTGATCCGCATGGTGACCCGGCGTGGGGCCGTCAAGCTGCGGCACCTGGCGCGGAACCCGAACGCGAGTCTGCTGTGGTGCGATGCCGCCGGTACGCCAGCCCGCAGCGTGCTGCTGCAAGGACGTGTGGAGGTGATAGACGATCTGGCGGCGGTTCGGGAGTTCGCTGCGCGTTACGCGGTGAAGAATCCCTCCCGTCGCCGTGGCTGGGACGCTTCGGAAGACACCGGGCGTGTCGTTCTCGAGCTGACCCCAACCTTTTGCCGGGCCGACTGGTTTGCCGGCTTCGTCCCTGTCATCCTTCGGCCGGTTGACCTCCTACCCAACGCCTAGCCCCGCTCCCGTCTGCCGTTACGGCGCCGCGACGGTTGGCAGAGCTGGGCCGGCCCAGGGGTAGTACGACTCGAACGCTTCCGCGTAACGGGTGCTTTTCGCCCCTCCGTTGCGCACAGCCAGCACGCCACGGCGGCGGGCAACGTGCTCGTAGTACTCCCACAGGTACTGCTGCGTGGCCATGCATTCCATAGCTTTCTTCTTGATCGGAAAGACCTCGGTAATGTCCACGTAGAAGCTGGGCTTGAAGCCGCAGGTCTCGGATTGGTGCGGCTCGAATGCGTAGACGGGCGGCGCGCCGATGATCGGGATATCGGGCAGCATGCCGAGTGCTTGCGCCACCACACGTGCCTTGAGCGTGACTTCAGCCGCCGTCTCGTGGTCCATGTTGTAGGGATCCTTCGCCGAGTGGGTGAGCACGATGTCCGGCCGCACCGCCCGAAACTCCCTCACCAGCTCTTCGATCACACCATCGTCGATGTGCATGGGATAGTCGCCGAGATCGAAGAAGCGGACGTCGGCGCCGATGACCGCGGCCGCGGCCGCTGATTCTTGGTGCCGGTTGGCCTTGACCTTCTCCAGCGTTGCGCCCGGCATCTTCCACTGCTCGGCTGATTCTCCTCGCTCGCCGTAGCTCAGCACGAGGAGACGAACTCGTGACCCGCGCTGTCGATACAGCGCCATCGTTCCACCGCAGCGCCATACAAAGTCAGCCGCGTGGGCGCTTACGACCAGCAGCGTGGGCTCAGCCATCGCGCGCCCTTAGACCGCCAGCCCGTAGAAGCGGCGGGCGTTGTCCCAGAGGATGGACCGCCGTGCGTCGGATGACAGGTCCTCGCGCTCTTTGAACTCGTCCAGGTCTTCCAGGTACTGGTCGAAGGCCAGCTCGTGCGGGAAGTCAGTGGGGTACAGGATGCGCTGGGCGCCGAAACGCTGAACGGTGTAGGCCAGGCCGGGCTCTTCCGGCTCGCAGGCTACGTACACATTTTCGCCTGCCAGGTACTCGGAAGGCAGACGCTTGATGCCGGCCTTGCCGGGCCGGGCCTTGTACTCGTAGTCCATGCGGTCGGCCATGTATGGCAGCCAGCCGGCACCGGCTTCGAGAAAAGCGACTCGCAGCTTTGGGAAGTGATCGAATACGCCCTGGTAGATGACGCTGACCATCTGTTTGAATTGTGGAATGGCGTGCTCCAGCACATGCGCTTCGAGGTGACTGTCGAAGCATTCCAGGCCGAGTCCGAGCTGCGGTGCTCCGTGGAAGACGATCGGCTTGTTCAGCCGAACGGCCTCCTCATAGAGGGGCCAGAATCGCTCCTTCCCGAACACCGCGTTGTCGTAGGTCACGGCCGGCAGCAGACCGCCCACACAGCCAAGCTCGTTGACCGCTCGGCGTAGCTCTTTGACCGAAGCTGCTACGTCCTGGGGACTCAGCAGCGCCACGGCCAGCAGCCGAGGATCCTGGCTGCTGTAGCGCGCGTGAATCCAGTCGTTGTACGCGCTCGCCAGGGCAACCGCCCAGTCCGCGTCCTGAATGAGCCCGTGGGCCAGCCCGGCCGTTGGATAGACGACAGCGGCTTGGACGCTGGCGCTGTCGAGAAAGTTCCCCCAGATGGAGGCGCTGGTAGCGGTAACGTTGGGGCTGCGAAACCGCCCGTCGAGCGACGGCCAGGAGGCGAAGAAGCGCTTGCGTCCGGCAAACGGCTCGCGCAGGAAGCTTCCGATGTCCTCCTCATCCTCGTTGATGTGCCCGTCCGCGTCCATTACGCGTAGATCCGCCATGGGTCTCCCCTGTTCCGATTTCCTGCCTATTGTGCCCCAGCGGGCGCGGAGCGGCTAGCCACCGTGGGCAGGGCTAGGGAGTGGGCGTTGCGGTTGGGGTGTGGGTTGGTGTCGCGGTGCGGGTTGGTGTTCGGGTCGGCGTCGCCGTGCGCGTTGGCGTTTCCGTCCTCGTCGGCGTGATCGTGGCTGTTGCCGTTGGCGTTCGGGTGGGGGCCGCCGTGAAGGTGGCCGTCGGCGTGGTGACAGGGGTGCCGGTGGGGGTGTCGGTTGGCGATGCATCGTTCGTTGACGTGTCTGCCGTATTGGTGGTGGTATCGCCGCTGCTATCCGTCGATGCGGCGTCGGTCGACGCGACGTCCTGCCCCGTGTTGCCCGCGGAGGCGGTCGTGCCCGACTGATCGACCGGCGTGGTTGCGCCAATCGCGGCGCCCGGAGCGGAAATCGCTCGAGCAGCCGGGTTCACTCGGGCTGCCGACGGGGCAGCGGGTGTCAACGACGAGCTGGTGAAGGGAAAGGTCGGATGCAGGTTCCGCGACGTATCGCGGGATGCTTGAGAGCTGGGTGGGTTGAGCTTGGAATCGTTCAGGACGTCGCGTAGGTCCGGTTGCTGTGGCGTGCTGGTTGGGATGGCAATGACCTGCGCGGTCACCTGGGGCCGTGGCGTGTCGGTGGGCGCTACCTGCTGAGCGTCCCGCGGCGGGATTGGTGTTGCCGTTGGCAGCTCGCCCGTAATCTCCTTGCTGCTGGCCACCATGCGCAGTGTCACGGGAGTCGAGGCGACTCCCGTGACCGGTGCCGGAGTTGCCATGCCCTGGCACGCCGTCAGCGCTCCACTGAGCAGCACGGTGGCCGCTGAACAGACGAGCCGCCGCTTGCCGCCGCTCAGCCGGGCATTGCCCCGCGTCCCGGCGGCTCGCCACAGCTCCCGGATAGCCGACTCGCCGATCACCACTCTCTGTGAGTATCGGCAAGCGGGGGTGGGACCTGGAAGACGGCGCGGCCTGCTGGCAGGCGCTGGCGTCACATTCCGGGGAGCCGGCCACCTCGTGCTTTGACGCGATCCGCCAGGGCGTTGGCACCAAGCTGGCGCAGCTTGTCCGCGCCGGCGAGCCAGTTGGGCGAGCCTGATTCCGGCAGCTCTACCGGAAGGTCGCTCTTCAGCCGAACGATGTCCCGAAACGTCAGAAGCTGCTCCGCCTGCGGAGCGAGGCTGCCGTCGCGATCCTCGAGGACGCGATCGAGTGTGCCGTGCTTGAGCAGCAGGGCAGCGGCCGACTTGGGGCCAATGCCTCGGGCTCCGGGAATGTTGTCCGACGAGTCGCCGGCGAGCGCTTTGTAGTCCGGGACCTGCTCGGGCAGCACGCCCAGACGCTCGACCACCTGCTGGGCGTCCACGCGGACGATGTCGCTGATACCCTTGCGCGGCCATAGGACGGTCACCGCATCGGAGACGAGCTGAAAGGCGTCGCGGTCGTTGGTCAGGATGAGTCCCTGGCCGCCGTTCGCCGTCTCTTTGCGCGCGGCAGCCGCCAGGAAGTCGTCGGCTTCGTATCCCGCCTCTTTGCCGATCCCGAAGCTGAACGCTCGGCAGAGCTCGGGCAGGAGGTCGAGCTGCTGGATGAGCTCGGGGTCGAATACCCGCCCGGCCTGATAGCTGGGCCAGAGCTCATGGCGGTAGGTGGGGATGCCGAGCGTATCCCAGGCCACGAACACCGCCCGCGGCTGCTCCGCGTCCCACATCCCGAGGAGCATGTTGGTCCATCCCACGATGGCGTTGATGGGCTGCCCTCCGCTTCCCCGAATGGAAGCGGGCACCGAATGGTAGGCGCGGTGGGCGAGGTTGTCGCCATCGATGAGCAGTAACGGGCGGTCGTTCGCGAGATTCAGCTCGAAGGTGCTCCTGGCGCAAACGCGCGGCGCTGCGATAATTGCTGTTGCCGGCAGGTTTCAACCACCGTCCGGCGCGTCCAAGTATCACATCACGCAGACCCAATTCGCCGAACTGAAGGAGCTCTGAACGTTGGCAGTCAAGCGCATCACGGTGCTCGGGGCGGGCATCATGGGCAACGGCATCGCTCAGGTGGCCGCGTCCGCCGGGTACGAAGTGACCATGCGATCGCGCGAGCAGCGAACGCTGGACACCGCGATCGAAAAGATTCGCAACAGTCTGGGCCGGCTCGTCAAGTCCGGCAAGCTGGAGGAAGCCAAGGCCGACGAGATTGCCAGCGGCATCAAGACCACGACCTCACTGGAGGAAGCGGTCTCCAACACCGATTTCGTGATCGAGTCGATCCCCGAGGTTCTGGACCTGAAGCAGCAGCAGTTCGTCGACCTGGACCGGCTGTGCCCGCCGCACGCGATTCTGGCGACGAACACCTCGCAGCTCAGCGTCACGGACGTGGGAGCTAAGACCAGCCGCCAGGACAGAGTGATTGGCGTGCACTGGTTCAATCCGCCGCCCGTCATGAAGCTGGTCGAGATCATCCGAGCCGCGCAGACCTCCGACGAGACCCTGCAGACGACGCTCGATTTGTGCCGCTCTTTCGGCAAGGAAACGGTCGTGTGCAAGGACACTCGAGGCTTCATCGTCAACCGACTGCTGCTGGCCCAGCGCGCCGAAGCGTGCCGCATGCTGTCCGAGGGCGTGGCCTCGGTCGAGGAGATCGATCGAGCCATCGAGCTGGCGCTCAACCATCCCATGGGGCCCTTCAAGCTGGCTGATTTCGCCGGTCTCGACACTGCTACCCGAAACCTCGAGGGCATGGCCGAGGCCTACGGCGATTGCTTCCGTCCCAGCCCGGCGATTCTGGAGCTGGTCAAGGAGGGCCACCTGGGGCGCAAGAACGGGCACGGCTTCTACGACTACTCGTCCGGGGAGCCGAAACCGGTCAAGTAGCGAAGGCTAGACAAAGAAGCCAATAGGGTGGGTGGGGTAGTTGCCTACCCCACCTCCCACACCACCGGGCATGCGGGTCCGCACCCGGCGGTTCACGTAGACGCGAGCGCGAGATAGCGCGCATGCAGACTGTGGAAGCCC
>Ga0070741_10000934_pt1 | contig 96175 bp, 93 predicted proteins | sample Coa_R1_4_FD_66440 | JGI IMG/M metagenome (GOLD analysis project Ga0070741, IMG submission 66440) | Surface soil microbial communities from Centralia Pennsylvania, which are recovering from an underground coalmine fire - Coalmine... | ecosystem: Environmental > Terrestrial > Soil > Unclassified ...
AGGTTTTCCTTGCAGTGCGCGATGCGCGCGACGCCGGAGCGAAGTTCGTTGTGGAGTCGGTCGCTGCCGGAAAGACAATCGCCGGATATCAGGTGGATCAGGCCGTTCGCGGCAAAATCAAGATGGCCGGACTAGGGAGCCATTTCGTGCACCGCACTGGACACTCTATTGGGACCGAAGTTCACGCCAACGGTGCCAACATGGATGATCTCGAAATTCACGACGAACGCCGGATACTTCCAAACAGCCTATTCTCCATTGAGCCCGGAGCGTATTTTCCAGAGTTCGGCGTGCGCAGCGAAATCAATATGCTGGTACGAAGCAACCGGGCCGAAGTAACTGGTAGAATGCAAAGTGAGGTCGTAATCGTCTGATCCAGTCGTGTGGGTCGGACATTCTTGTCCGACCAAAGATCGTCATGGCAACTACCCCCGTCAAGAGAGATCCCGTTTCTGCGAAACCTGCGACTGCTGCTCCAAGCACAATGTCAGTTGTCGCTCCTGCCGTCGCTTGGCTTATCCCCGGAGCCGGTCACCTGATCCAGAAGCGCTGGATTCGTGGTTTCCTGCTCATGGCGTCGATCGTCATCATGTTTGTGCTCGGCCTGCTGATGGATGGCCGTGTTTACAGGCCCAACGGGGGAGACATTCTCGATATTCTTGGCTTCATTGGCGACCTCGGTGCCGGCGGAATGTACATCGTCAGCCGGGCCATGGATCTCGGCCACATCATCGTGCCCCATGCTACGGCGGACTACGGGACAAAGTTCATCATCGTCGCTGGCCTACTGAACTTTATAACGGTGGCCGACGCCTATCACATCGCAATTGGTAAGAAACCGTAATGGCCATCTCTCATTTCAATGCAGCTCTACTATTTTCAATCTTCGCTTCCGTAGTCTTCGGAATAACTGTACGGGACAATCCGCGCGACCAAGTGCGCTACGGCCTCTACTGTTTCGCCATGTTCATGGGCGGATTAATTGTGGCGGGCTGGGTCATGTGGGTGTTACGGCACTAGAGCGTTCGTAGCGTTTGGTCCGTAGCTTTAGCGCTTCTCGATTCGTTCTAGCTAAGAGCTAGAAGCTAGTAGCTAGAGGCTTGTTTTTAACCCTCCCACACAAACGCATCAAACACGCGCTTCGTTTCAAACCCCAGTCGATTGTAGAGCTCGACTGCACGGGCATTTGCCTCAGTAACAGTCAGCGACAAGGCCGAAAACTTACGCTGCTTGAGATTGCGAATCGTTGCCGCCATTAGCAATCTTCCAAGCCCATGTTTCCGATACTCCGGCAACACGCACACCTGCGTCACATGGCCAACATCATGCCGTACTCGAGAGCAGAGAATAATTCCTGCCAGCGCGCGAGAATCTCGATCCATCGCAACGAACGACGACTCCGGATCGAATGTTCCACACCCAGGGAACCGCACAATGTTGTTGAGAAATCGTAACGATCCGCTCAACGTCCGGTACTGATCGTTAATCTCCGAGTCCACGTGATTGCGATATGCCGCCGTAATCACGGCCGCCGAGGGCTGATAATCGTGCTCCGTCCAGCGCCGAACCTCGAATTGCGGAGAGAGTTTGGTTTCGCCGTTCTGGGAACCCATTAATGGCAGACTCATGAACAGCCGCGCATGGCGGCTGAATCCCTGGTTAACAAACGGTTTTGCAGCCGCACCCGCCTCATGCGCCAGAAGCTGGGCTTCAATGCGATGAATTCCCGGCGACTGCTGCAGGGTTTCGATCACATGGGTCAACAGTCTGCGCTCGACTTCCGGGCGTTCCGTGCCGTTCTCGCCTGATGCGACGAACAAGTCCCCGATCACGCCTTTGTTATTTTCGTAAACGAAAAAGGAATAGCCGAACACTTTCCCGCGCGAAACAGCTGCATATCCCGGTAGAAACTTTGCGTCCATGTAGCGGAGAATCATCTCTGCTGAACTGCTGTAGTCCCAGCAGAGCAGGTTCGACCAGACCTGGATTTCATCCTCGAGGAGAGGGCGTAGGTCGACTGAGGAAAAATGTCTAAGGTCTAGGATCTCCAATCGCGCTCCTGCCAGAACGCACGCGGCTGACGCCCGTGCTCCCCCTCAAGTACCCTGAGTTTAGTGGGAAGGGCGTGCCACTATCAAACCACGGGAATAAGGAGCAGCAACTAGAGCCAAGATCGCCGAAGGCTAGGTCAGTGAGCTGGGACGTAGAACAAGTCGAGCCTTTGTGGCGCGAAATTTCCCAGATATTTGACTTGCCGTCCCGCGAGCTTGGCAACTCCCTCGGGGTAACCCTGCGCGGCAATGACAAGATGTTCGCCGAGGGGTACTTGCCCGAACTCGTAACGCGGTATCACCCGATTGCGGTAAAACGCCAGCCCAAATTCCACTTCGCGCGGGACCAAAAACACCGCAACCGGAAGCTGATGGGTCTCGAAATTTGCCAACTCATTTGCAACCGGCCGTGCTGAGAGCTGTTCATCGAGGGGTTGCGAACCAAAGCGGACCGCCAGCGCCAGCGCAATAATCACAGGAGCCAGCGTCGCAAGCCTCAAAGCCCGAAAACGAGACTGGATGAGAAGACCTGCGACAATTGCTCCGACCACGATAGCTGCGAGGATCGGCACGGACCTATTCCAAAGCGCCTTGTGCTGCAAGACTAGTGATTGAACATTCAGAGCGCAAAAGACTAGTGCGGCCGCCAGGAAGGCGTGCATTCCCGCGATTAGGATTCTCAACCTCTTAGCCTTGTTCGGGAGCATCGAGAGTGAGTATTCCGCGCACAAGATCGCTCCCGCCGGAATGGCCGGCAAGATGTAGCCGGGCAGCTTGGACTGTGAGATGGAGAAGAAAACCACGATGACGAATATCCAGATCAACAGGAACGCATGAAATCTTTCGGCCGCAGGGTTGTCCTGCACGCACATCCTCTGTGATGTGTCTCTGTGTAATTCTGTGCTCTCTGTGATTGGGGTCTTGAAACGTTGACCACAGATGCCACTGAGTTTCACAGAGAAAAGCCACAGAGAGAAAACAACTAGAGCTGTCCAAGGTAGCCAGCCAAGTAGCGTTACGGGCACGTAATACCAGAACGGCTCAGGGTGCCGATAGAGATTTGTCCCGAACCGCGCCAGATTATGCTCGATGATGAACTCGTGAAAGAATTGCGGGTTTCTGAATTGCACTAGTACGTACCAAGGCAAGGTAATCGCGCAGAACAACACGATTCCGGGAATCCAAAGAGATTGTCGAGCCAGCTGCAAATTCCGGTTGAGCGCCGTGGATAGCCCAATAGTTACGATCGCAAGAAACGGCGCGACCGGGCCCTTTGCAAGCATCGCCAGAGAGACAAACACATACGCTGCGGCTAGATATTTTCGTTGCGCAGTTTCAGACCACGCATACCACGCAAGCATCGCAACACCGAACATGGCGGTCAGCGGCATGTCCATCGATGCGGCACGTGCGAAACCTACAACACCTGCCGAAGTTCCGAGAATCACGGCGCTGTCGAGTTCTATTCCTGGCCGGATACGACGAACCATCAGATACGTCGCAATCACTAACAGGAACGCGTCGACCACCGAAGGCAGGCGTGCTGCCCAGTCGCTCACGCCAAACATTTTGTAGGCGATAATCGCTTGCCAGTAATAGAGTGGCGGCTTCTCGAGCCACGGCTTTCCGCCCAATGTTGGCGTCACCCAATCATGCCGAGTCAGCATTTCACGCGCCACTTGCGCGTAACGCGGTTCGTCGGCTCCGACCAGGCCAAATGCGGAAAGTTTCCAGAGAAAGAAAAATGCAGGAACGGCGATAAGCAGGAGCCAGTCGGTTATTCGGGAGCGATGGTTCAAGATGAGTTGTTGGCGGTCAGTGCCTCGTGCCTCGTGCTTAGTGATCAGTGGCTAATCAACGGATTGTGATAACCCCTAAATTTCAAGTCCCTGGCAGGGTATTATGCATCTTGCCTGAACTGATGCCAACGAGGCGTCACACGCATCACGAGCCACGATTCACCAGCCACTGACACTAGCCACTCTTCTCCAACTGTTGGCCCCTGATCTTCCCCAGTACTTTTTCGACCGCAAGATGCAGCGGCCCGTCAACCGAACACCCGCTTGCGCACGCATGGCCGCCACCGCCGAACTCCTCGGCGATCTTCGCGACGTCGAGCTTGCCTTTACTGCGCAAGCTAACGCGAAAACGTCTATTGGGCAGTTCGCGAAAGAATGCAGCGACTTCTACATCGCCGATGGAGAGCGCGTAGTTCACCAGGCCCTCGCAATCCTCCTCCTTCGCGCCCACGCGCTCCATCTGCTCCTGCGTGACCCAAATCCATGCCAGCGCGCCCTCCCGCTGCAGTGCCGAAAGCGCTGCGCCGAGCAGGCGTAGCTTTGCAGTTGAATGACCGAAATAAATATGTCGCGCGCAACGCGCGGGGTCAGCCCCAGCAAGCACCAGCTCGCGTGCCAGCTCGAATGTGTGCTCGTTAGTGCCTTCAAACATGAATGCGCCCGTGTCGGTGAGCACTGCGGTGTATAAACAAGTCGCGATCTCGGGAGAAATCCTCACCCCTGCATGCCGCGCCAGCCGATATACCATTTCCGCGGTCGCAACTGCTTTCGGATCGATCCAATTCACATGTGCAAACGTGCGGCCGCTTTTGTGATGGTCAATGTTGATGAGGAATTGGTCCTCCAGGCCATGCAGGCGAGTGCGCTGTATGCTGTCGCACTCAAGCAGGATCGCGGCGTCGTAATTCCCGTTCACTCGCTCGGCTTGAATTACGGTTCCGGCAAAGGGTAGTTGCTGGTACACGCGCGGAACGCCATCTCGCAGCACCACTTCTGCGCGTTTGCCCATCCGCTGCAGGATCTCGCGACACGCCAGGGTCGAACCCACAGCGTCGCCATCGGCGCGAGCGTGTGAGGTGAGCACAAATCGCTCGCGCCTCTCGATCTCGGTTAAGACCTGATCCAGCATGTGTCACTTCGGTTTTTTCTTTGTTCGCTTCAGCAACTCGTCGATTCTCGCGCTGTACTTTTCTGAGCGGTCCAGCAGGAAGAACAGTTCTGGCGCGCGTCGTAACTGTAATCGATCGGCAACTTCGTGCCGGATGAAGGCCGCAGCCGCTGCGAGTCCTTCCATGCTGCGCTGGCACTCTTCATCACTTCCCTGAACCGCGACCATCACCCGCGCCGAGCGCCCGTCGTCGGCCATTTCAACCGAAGTCACCGTCGCGAGCCCAATTCGAGGGTCGCCTAACTCGCCTTCGACAATCGTTTCAATCTCCTCCCGCAGGGCTTCGCCGAGGCGCTCTCGATGATATTTCTGCGCCCGCTTTTCCACGTTTCACCTCACAAACGGATACTCCACGGGCCACGATGCCCGCAGCGGCAACTGGTTTTAATATCGAAATAAAACGCATGAGAATATCAGAAATTCCGATTAACAGTTTGTCAAAGGAATGATGCTGGACATCGGATTATTGGTTTCTTACGGGAGGCAATGCCGGCTTCGCAAGGCAGGTTTAGCTCGACTTGCTGGCTTAGCGATATTTCGGTCAAACTGGCTACACACCATTATGGAATTGAACGGGAAACGCGTGCTGGTCCTCGGGTTAGGACGCTCGGGTTTGGCCTCTGCAATGTTCCTGAAATCACGCGGCGCGCAAGTTACTGTCTCTGACGCGAAATCTGAGGCCGAATTGCGTGATCAGATTCCAGTGCTGCTCGACGAAGGAATCGCGGTCGAAACCGGCGGACACGCCGTTCGTACATTGCAGAACCAGGATCTAGTCGTCATCAGCCCCGGAGTCGCCGTGGACTCTCCACCGGTTGTACAGGCGCGCAAGTTAGGGCATACAGTCATCGGAGAAGTTGAACTCGCATCACAATTTCTCCGTGGGCAAATTGTCGCCATCACCGGCTCAAACGGAAAAACAACAACAACCACGCTCACGGGTGAAATTCTGACAGCGGGGGGACTGAAAACGTTGGTCGGAGGAAACATTGGTACTCCGGCGATTTCCCTCGCCGCGCAGTCCACTCCTGAGACTGCCGTCGTGCTCGAGATTTCCAGCTTTCAGCTGGAAACGATCTGCACCTTCCGGCCGAAAGTTGCAGTGATTCTGAACATTACCCCTGATCACCTGGATCGGCATCGAACGTTCTCGGCCTACATGGACGCGAAAGCGCGCATCTTCGAAAATCAGGAAGCCGACGAATTTACTTTGCTGAACGCTGACGACCCTTCGTGCGTAGAACTCGGCAAACGCAGCCGGGGGCAGGTGTTCTGGTTCAGTCGCAAACGTGAGATGGAATCCGGAGTATTCACTCGCGCCGGACAAATCATGTTCAGCCGAGATGGTGCGGAGCGGCAAATCATGCCTGTCTCTGAGATTCCATTGAAAGGCGCGCACAACCTCGAAAACGTGCTGGCAGCCGTCTGCGTGGGGGCGCTCATGGGGTGTGCCTGGGAGAAAATCCGTGCGGCCGTGGGCGCCTTCAAGGCAGTCGAGCACCGGCTGGAATACGTGGCCACCGTTCGGGGAGTTGATTACTACAACGACTCTAAGGCCACGAACGTCGATGCGACTATCAAGGCCCTGGAGTCATTTCCCGCCAATGTTCACCTGATTCTCGGCGGTAAGGACAAGGGCAGTGACTATACGGTGCTGAATGAACTATTACGCGAGCGGGTCAAGTCCGTTTACACGATCGGCGCCGCGGCGGAAAAGATTCAGTCTCATATCAAAGGGGCGACGCGAATCGTCCCTTCCGGCACAATTGACGCCGCCGTGAAGGACGCCGCCAAAACCGCGCAGCCAGGTGACATAGTCCTTCTCGCCCCCGCCTGTGCCAGCTTCGACCAGTTCCAGAATTACGAGCATCGGGGCCGCGTCTTCAAGGAATTGATCCACAACCTTGCGGCCAGGCCAGGCTGAGTTCGCCAGGAACCCGAAGAGTAAACTGTCCCGCGAAATTCCCGAACAAGAATCCTGCGTGCTCCCGTGTCTCCGTGGTGAAATGAAATCCGCATGGCAATGCGCATTAGTGTCGACCGCCTTCTATTCGTCGTCACCTTGCTTTTGGTTTTCGTCGGTTTGGTAATGGTCTTCAGCGCGTCAGCCGTCATCGCGAAAGAACGTTATCACTCCGGATACTTCTTCCTGCTTAGGCAATCCGGCTGGGCAGTCGCCGGCCTTGTCGCGATGCTTGCCGGCATGAGAATCGATTACCGGCGTTTGAAGCATCCTGCCGTCGTATTTTCGTTGCTGGGACTCACGACATTAATGCTGATCTCGGTCTTCTTTCTCGACCGCGCACACCACACGCATCGCTGGATTCACTTCAGTGGCTTCTCCTTTCAGCCTTCGGAACTGGCGAAGCCTGCGCTGATTTTGTTCCTCGCATTCTTCCTTGAGACGCGCACTAAGTCGATGGGCGATTGGCGTAACACCCTTCTTCCTGCCGTGTTGCCAACTCTCGTGTTTATTGCGCTGATTGTCTTTCAGCCTGATCTTGGGACAGCGATTGCTTGTGCTGCTATCACTATTTGCATCCTTTTCGTCGCTGGACTCGAGGTGAAGTACCTCGCATATGGATTTATGGCTTCGCTGTTGCCGCTGTATTTCTTGATCTTCCACGTTGCCTACCGTCGTGACCGCATCCTCGCATTTCTCGATCCTTACGCTGATCCGCAAGGGCGCGGTTTTCACATAATTCAGTCCCTGATTGCAGTCTCGACTGGCGGCCTGACTGGAGTGGGACTGATGGAAGGCAAGCAAAAGCTGTTCTATCTCCCCGAGCCGCATACAGACTTTATTTTTTCCGTTCTCGGCGAAGAACTGGGTCTGGTCGGATGTCTGGCTGTCGTGCTCTTGTTCGCGATTTTTTTGTGGCGGGGCGTGCGCACAGCATTACGCACTCAGGACATCTTTGGTCGCTTCCTGGCAGTCGGGATCACTAGCATGGTCGTGGTGCAGGCATTCATCAACATCAGCGTGGTGCTCGGCCTTATGCCGACAAAGGGAATTCCGCTGCCGCTGATCTCATATGGGGGCTCGTCATTGTTTATTACACTGGCCTGCATTGGTGTACTGCTGAACATCACCAAGCAGGCGGAGTAGCGACGACTATTCTTCGAGCATGTCATCCCGCGCTGCAAGCGCACGAGAGAGGGACCTTACGACGGAATGAGATCGGCAGAGGCGCCGTGAGGATAAGACGGGCACATCGAAACGGATCCAACAACTCATTTATAGTCCTCACATGAGAGCCATCCTTGCCGGCGGAGGCACCGGCGGCCACGTCATCCCAGCCCTTGCCATCGCGCAGGAACTCCAGAAGCGGTACCAGGCCGAAGTACTGTTCATTGGCACAGCGAGGGGGCTCGAAAATCGATTGGTTCCAGCCGCGGGATTTCCTCTGCAATTAGTCAAGGTCGGAGCACTGAACCGAGTAAGCCTGGCTACGCGATTGAGAACGATGTTCGATCTTCCTCGCGCAGTATTTACCGCCGCCGGAATCATTAATGAATTCCAGCCGGATGTCGTGATCGGTGTCGGTGGCTATGCTTCTGGTCCGGCCATGCTCGCTGCCATCATGAAACATCTTCCCACGCTTGCATTTGAGCCCAATCTGGTTCCGGGATTTGCGAATCGAGTGGTCGCGCGCTTCGTTTCGGCAGCCGCGGTTCATTTTGAACAAACCGCCGGACATTTTCGCAACGCAGTTGTCACTGGCGTCCCCGTCCGTCCGGCATTTTTTCAAATTCCTCGGAAAAACTACATCCCCGGTTCGCCGACTTTGCTCGTCTTTGGCGGCAGCCAGGGCGCGCGCGCAATTAATCAAGCCATGATTCGTGCGCTGCCTGAACTTGGGAAGCGTCTGCCCAGCCTGCATGTAATCCACCAGACCGGGGAGCGTGACTATAATGAAGTTCACGCCGCTTACTCCGGGATCCCCGTTTCTGCCGAGGTCCACAAGTTCGTCGAAGACATGCCAGGATTCTTTGCACGCGCGGACTTGATTTTGTGCCGTTCAGGCGCCAGCACTGTCGCGGAAATTGCGGCCGCTGGCAAACCAGCTGTCTTCGTTCCGTTTCCGCGCGCAGCGGACGATCACCAGCGCCGCAATGCCGAAGCCATGGAGCAGGCCAAAGCGGCGGTCGTGCTAGAAGAAACGCGCCTTGATGAAGTCTGGCTCGTTGATACGATCTGCGCACTACTTGAGGATCCATCGCGGCTTGTACACATGGGTGATAGGGGGCGCGCGCTATCGCATCCAGACGCCGCAAAAGAAATTGCGGAGCTAGCCGTGAAGGTGGCAGGAATCTAGCCTCTAGCTACTAGCCTCTAGCTTCTTGCAGGCCAAATCGCTGGAAGCTAGGAGCTAGAAGCTAGCAGCTTTATGTTTGCAAAGATTCAACGTATCCATTTCGTCGGCATCGGCGGCATCGGCATGAGCGGTATCGCCGAGGTGCTGCTGAATCTCGGCTACAAGATTTCTGGCTCTGATCTGAAGCGATCGTCCGTTACAGATCGTTTGCAGGTTCTGGGTGCGACCATTTTCGAAGGCCATCAGGCTGAGAACGTCTCAGCTGCAGAAGTCGTGGTTACAAGCTCGGCAATTTCGGCCGGCAATCCCGAGGTCGAAGAAGCGCGCCGTCTGCATATCCCGGTAATCCAGCGCGCCGAAATGCTCGCCGAGCTCATGCGTCTGAAGTATGGGATCGCCATTGCAGGCATGCACGGCAAAACGACAACCACCTCCATGGTCGCCGCTGTGCTGGCTGCGGGCGGGCTCGACCCTACCGTAGTCGTTGGCGGACGCGTAGACGCGATGGGCTCAAACGCCCGTCTCGGGCGTTCACAATATCTGGTCGCTGAGGCAGACGAAAGCGACCGCTCTTTTCTCAAGCTTTCTCCGATCATCGCTGTAGTCACCAACATCGACCGCGAGCACATGGATTGCTACCGCAATATGCAGGACGTGAAACGGACATTCCTCGACTTCATGGATCGTGTGCCGTTTTACGGAATTGTTGTGGCATGTAACGATGATCCAATTTTGCGACGCATGCTGCCGAAGCTGAAGCGCCGCATGGTGAGCTATGGAACGCGCAAGGGCTCAGATTTTCAGATCACATTAAAGAATGTTTTGTGGGGCACCGGGCGTCCTCGCCCTTCCAACTCCGTTGAAATCGGTAATCCCGGGAACGGCACCTCTTCCAGCCGCGCCTCGCAGCCGAGTAATGGAGCGGCTTTAGCCGCCGAGAGCCGCGAATTTACAGCAACGAGAACGGTATCCCCTCAGTGTGTTAATTCTTTTTCGGTTAAATTTCGCGACAAGGAGCTTGGCGAATTTCGGTTGCACGTGCCCGGCCTGCACAATGCTCTGAACGCAACCGCCGCAATCGCCGTCGGCATCGGACTCGATATCCCCGTCCCGCAGATTCGCGAAGCCCTCGAAAACTTCCGAGGCGTCGATCGCCGGTTTCAATTACGCGGCATCGTAAACGGCATAGCGGTGATTGACGACTACGGTCATCACCCGACCGAAATTCGTGCCACACTCGCCGCTGCCCGCCAATGCGGATATCGCAAGATTCACGTCATCTTCCAGCCGCATCGCTACACCCGAACTCGCGACTTGATGGATGAATTCGCAACCGCGTTCTCCGATGCCGATTCGCTCTACGTTCTGGATATTTATCCGGCAAGCGAGCAGCCGATCGAGGGGGTCACGGGGGAAGCCCTGGCGCGGAGGATTGCAGAGAAGGGAGGCACCTCGGCAAAGTACGCGAGTTCGTTCGATGAAGCTATATCAGCGGCAATCGAGAATGCGCACGAAGGCGACATGATTCTTACGTTAGGTGCGGGATCGGTTTCGCAGATTGGGCCGATGCTTCTGGAGAAGTTGCGAGCCAATTCGGCTGCAACGATCGGTTAGGCTGGAATAATCGCCAGTCGCGCAGCGACGAAATTTAACTAGCCCAGCACGTCAGTGCTGAGAAGGCGATCTAACGTGGTCGAGTCCCCTAAGGGACGGCATATCAGGCTGTGAGTGCCTGTTTGACATCGTGCGGAATGCCTGCTTTTCTCAGCAAGGCTAGGAATTCTTCTTCAAAGCTTCGTCTGCGATGATGCTCTTCCTGGGTGAGAATATAGTCTCTCACGCTCGCAACGTGCGAAGGGCTTACGCTCAGTGCTGCATAGCCCTTCTGCCACTCGAACGTCAATTCATGCTCGCCCATCCAACGTGAGGAATTTGCTTTGAGCTTTTGCACGGCCTCGGCAACCGTCATATTTGGTTTGAGTCCCAGCAGCAAATAAGCGTGATTCGATGTCCCTCCAACCGCGACGGCAATAATGCCGAGATTCTTAGCTGTGCCTTCGATGTAGGCCCATAACCTGGGCCGTAGCTCATCAGAGATAGTGTTGCGACGGTCTTTCGTCGAGAAAATGCAGTGGAAGTAGCTGGCGCTGTACGTGTGTGACATGCGTTGATTTTCGATCACCGGCTGCACGTTGCAAAAGAAAATCGAAATATTACGCGTGATCGTTTCAATTTGGGAAATCGAGTGGCGTCCCTTGTGGGACTCGCGCAGGGTGTCGAACCACTCCCAGCACTCACGTGCTGGGCTAATTAAATTTCGTCGCTGCGCGACTGAACTCTTTACCGCACCCTAGCTCCATGTACGTCGATAACTGACCAATCACCGCCGACAAAGGAGTGGTGTTCGCAATCGTGTTCCGAACATTCCTCTGTACAGCCCATGCAAACCGCTGCGTGTCCATTCTCAAATGGCATGGCGCCGTCGTAAACAGTTGGGATCACTAGCTGACCTCGCCTGTTCGCGAAACCATACTTTCCTTTCACCACGACTCTTACCAGCCCGTCATGAAATGGATCGGGGCCATTGTCGAATATCGGGACATCAGCTATCACGACCGTCCCTCTTCGATTCACATAGAACCACGTGCCTTGACTAGAACGAACTGATGCAAGGCCGTGTGAGTCGAACGCTAGTTCGCGAACTATTTTTGGCGCAATGAGAAGTGCACCAGCTTTGGTCGTGAGAATGCAATTGGCGACAAGGCCACGATTGAAGTCAAATAGGCATGGTTTCGAAGCGAGGTGATTTCTAGTTGGAACATCCGAGCCGGACGTTTGTGCGAAAGCAGTGGATGCAGAGAGCACGAACACGAGGATTACGAGCTTCATGTAATCAGACTACGTGGAGCGGGAAGACAATCAAGATTACTGCCGAGTAGAAGAGGTACGGATCTCATCCCGAATGCCTGATGTGCAGCACATCCCCATCCTGCACGATGTAGTCCTTGCCTTCGAGGCGCAGGATGCCTTTGGCGCGGGCATTGGCTTCGGAGCCGGCTTCGAGCAGTTGGTCCCAGCGGATGGTTTCGGCGCGGATGAAGTGTTTCTCCAAATCAGAGTGAATTGCTCCCGCTGCTTGTGCTACTTTTGTATTCACCGGAATTGTCCAAGCGCGGCACTCGTCTTCGCCGATCGTAAAGAACGAGATCAGTCCTAGCAGTTCATAACTCTTGCGAATCAGCCGGGCGAGCCCACTCTCGGTCAGCCCATAACTAGAAAGAAATTCTGCAGCATCGTCGTCGCTCATCTCGGAAAGTTCGGCTTCGACCTTGCCGCAAATGGCAGTGGCCCCGGCATTCGGTCGTGCGGCAACATCTACCAATTTGTATTTCTGCACTGCGCCTTCGAGGTCCTTACCCAACTCCGAACTCTCACCGATGTTCAGCACGTAGAGGATCGGCTTCTCGCTCAGGAACATGAATCCTCGGAACCGCTTCTTGTCCTCAGGCGTCATCTCCAGTTCGCGCAGAGGACGCTCGGTTTCTAGATGCGCTTTGGCCCGTTTCAGCAGCTCAAATTCTTTCTCGAGATCTGCCGACTTCATCTTCTTCAAATCTTTTTCCACCCGCTCCAGACGCTTCTCAATCTGTCCGAGATCGCTGACCATCAGATCGAATTCGACATTCTTGATGTCGCGTAGCGGATCGACCGGCCCTACGTGCGGAATCGATTCATCCTCAAACGCCCGTACAACATGCGCCAGCGCATCCACGTTTCGCAAATGTCCGATGTAGCCGGATTCTTTCAATGCCTCTTGCCCGATCGCACCAACATCCACATAGTCCACGGAAGCATGCGTCAATTTCTTGGGATTGTAGACAGCAGCCAACCGGTCCAGCCGGTCATCCGGTACTTTCGCGACGCCGACGTGTGCTTCGCGCGGATTCGCGTGCGAAGGCGACAGGCTCGCCTTGGTAAGGATCCGAAACAGCGATGTCTTGCCTACCTGCGGCAGGCCGATGATGCCGGTTTTCATAAAACAAACTTCTAGCTGCTAGCTCTTAGCTCCTAGTTTTTGAGGAAGTTTACTGCTGCAAAATATCCACTTGCGAAGACCACTTGATAAACAAAAACTATGCCGCGGATTTCCCTGCGATTTCTTCCAATTGCCTAAGATGATTGACGTCGTGTCCCGCAGCGGTTTCAACCAACGTTCTGAAGACCATCGCTCCGCGTTCCGGATGTGTCACTGGCTTCGACCATTGCGCAGGCGTGAGTGTCCGCAGAAGGGCAAGGTTCCAGTTTCGTAAAGTGGCAAACGTGTCGAGAGCGTCTCCTGCGCTGTAGGCCGAGTAGGATTTCGCCCACTTGTCCTGATCAAACGGTTGCACGACGTGATTGTCTTCGCCAAGTGCCTGGCGATAACGGAAGCCGAAGCCGATCTCACAGTCTGCCAGGTGAATCATGATTTCGCGAGGGCTCCACTTTCCCGGTGCGCGCGGTTGTTTGATACGCGCGTCACCAATAGCTTTCGCGAGTTCCGAAAGCCGTGATGCGGTTGATTCAAGCACCCGAACGGGGTCTTGTTTTCCTAGCTGCGCTGCATAAGGATTCATGCAAACTAGGCTAACATGTTCCGAACATTGCGAGCTCTCAGTTCAATCTTCTAAATTTATCCTTCCGCGGATTAAGATGAACTGAACTCAAATTGAGGAGCAATATGGCTGAACCAACCTATGAAGAATTGAAAGCCCGTCTCGCAGAACTAGAGAAACAGCAGGGCACACGTCACACCGGGAGTCTGGAATTTCGCGTAGGCGAAAAGGGCGGCGTGAGCGTCTACGGGCTCGGCCGCTTTCCCGTAACACTCTATTACGAGCAGTGGATTCGCTTGCTCGATTCCGCCGACAAGCTGCGCGAGTTTCTGGAAGAAAACAAATCGAAGCTAAAGCTCAAAGGACAATGAGCAGCATCAACAGTGCTGCAAGAAGTTAACCAAATAAGCTCATCTGCTGCTGCTGCGGCGCCTTCGACTCAATTACCTTCCAGCCTGAGTCCCTGCCGATTCCGTATTTCTTGCGTAGGCCGGACATCAATTCGGAAATTCGCTTGCGATACGCAGGGGAAAGAAATGCTCGGCCCTGGTATCGCTGTTCGTAATCCTTCACCAGGTTCGGAAAATTTCCTTTAAGAAATGGCACGAAAATCGCCGCAGAGCACGGCTTCAGGAATAGCGTATTCGCGAAAATGTGGTTCGCCTTTGCCTCAGCTGCGGCTTGGACGACTGCCTCCAATTGTTTCGGCGAATCGGTGATTCCAGGCAGCACCGGCGCACAATTCACCCCCGCATGGATTCCAGCATCGCGTAATTTTCGTAAGGCCGCGAGCCGCAAATCAGGACGCGGAGCACGCGGTTCCAGTATGCGGGCAAGATCTGCATCGACCGTCGTCACGGTGAAATTAACTGATATGCGGTTCTTTCGAGAAATCTCTTGCAGCAGATCAATGTCTCGCGGCACCATGGCCGATTTGGTCACGATCCCCAGCTCCAGCCCAGAGTGCCGGGCGAATTCCTCGAGGATCGTTCGCGTGATTTCCAGTTTTCGTTCAATCGGCTGATATGGATCGGTCGCGGTACCAATCGCGATCGACTCTCCTGGCTTTACTTTTCGAAGTTCCTGGTGCAACAGATCAGCCGCATGTTGTTTGGCATAAATCTTCTGCTCGAACTCGATGCCGTGGCGCATCTCCATGAATTCGTGCGTGTAGCGGGCGTAGCAGTATTTGCAGGCAAATTCGCATCCGCGGTACGGGTTGATAGTCCAGGTGAACGGCAGCTGCCTTTTGCTGATGCAGCGGTTCAGCAGGGAACGAACCGGCAAGGTGAAGTATTCGACGTTATGCCCCTCGCGAACACTTTCGCCGTGAGAGGCGAGCCGAGCAATGCCAACAAGGCGAGGCCCGGAATCTGGGAGCAGGGGAAGGGAGGGCGTCATGTATTCGCCTTTTATTCGCCATTATAGGCCGGTTGGATGTTAAAGGAAAGAAGGGAAATGGAAGTCTCTTAAACTCGGTCCCACGGCTCATGGCGTGCGGTTCTGCTGGTCCGCTTAATGTTTTTTTCTTGTTCGGACGGCGTTGTCTGGAGTGGACACCGCCAGGCGAACACACTCCTTTGCTATTGCCCAATCCTCTTGAGCCCGAATTACGAGAACCCGCACGGCAGAATTCGGAGCGGCGACATCTACGTCAGGCTTCGGCGATGAGTTTGCCGCCTGGTCCAGCTGGACTCCGAGAAACCTGAGTTTCGCGCAGGCGGCCTGGCGCACCTCTGCCGAGTTTTCTCCGATTCCCGCCGTGAAGACAATCGCATCTATTCCGCCGAGAGACCCGGCCATCGCGGCGATCCCCTGTCGCAGCCGGTGAACGAAAATATCAAACGCCAGCTTTGCCCGGCTGTTGCCTTGATTGGCTGCCTGTAGGACCTCGCGCATATCACTCGAGACACCGGAAATCCCCAGCAGCCCTGAGCGGCGATTCAAAACATCATCGAGCGCTTCAGCATCCATGTGGCTCGTTCGCAGCAGGCGGATCAGAATACCTGGGTCGACCGAACCAGCCCGCGTACCCATCATGAGGCCTTCGAGCGGCGTGAAACCCATCGTTGTCTCCACGCTCTCACCGCCTTTGATCGCGGCCAGAGAACAGCCGTTACCTAAATGGCAGCTGACGATTCTTAACGTCGAAGGATCACGACCGAGAACCTGGGCTGCCCGCTGAGCGCAATATTGATGATTGATTCCGTGGAATCCGTATCGTCGAATTCCGGATTCGAACCATTCGTAGGGCCCAGGGTATACGGCCGCATGCGCGGGCAAAGTACGGTGAAATCCAGTGTCGAAGACTGCAACCTGTGGTTTGCCGGGGAAGAGCTTCTGCGCAATTTCGATACCACGCAATCCGGCTTGATTGTGAAGCGGCGCGATCTCCGCAACATCCGTGATCGTTCGTTTCACTCGTTCGTCGATCAGTACAGGATCGGCCAGCTTGGGCCCACCGTGAACAATCCGGTGCCCGATAATATCAATTGCTTGTGGATCTCCAATCACTGCGCTCGGTCCGTCCCACACATTGCGCAGCATCACCTCCACAGATGCATTTCTATCTCCCGGTTCCCCCCTCTGCTCCTGAATTTTCTTGCCTTCCAAGTTCCGAATCGTCAGCACTTCCGCGCGGCCGTTCCATTGCAGTTTTCCTTCCCAGCGCGGTTCCGCTGGATAGCTGCCGATGTCATGCCCCAGTTCAAACAGCGCGCTCTTCTTACTGCTCGATCCGGCGTTAAGGACGAGAACTTTCATTCATGAAATCTAGGTTTTCCTTCGTGTACCTTCGTGCCCTTGGCGGTTAATTCTGTTTTTCGAAGCCAACAACCACAAAGGACACGAAGGTACACGAAGGAGAAACTGGAGATTCAGTGGGTCCACTTCCAATTCAGTACTTCCGGCATGTCGATCCCGTATTCGTGAATGTATTGTTTATGCTCGATCAGTTTGTTACGGACGAACTGCTTGAAATGTCCGCCCATTCTCTGCAGCTTGGGTACGCGATCAACCACGTCGCCAGCCAAATGGAAACGATCGAGATCGTTTAACACGGTCATGTCGAACGGAGTTGTAGTTGTGCCTTCTTCTTTGTACCCGCGCACGTGAAAGTTGTCGTGATTGTGCCGCCGGTAAGTCAGCCGGTGAATCAGCCAGGGATATCCGTGATAGGCAAAGATTACTGGCTTGTCGACTGTAAACAGCGAATCGAAGTCGGCGTCCGACAGGCCATGCGGGTGCTCGGTAGACGGCTGAATCGTCATCAGGTCAACAATGTTGATGACACGAATCTTGAGATCAGGAAAATGCTGGCGCAGCATATCGACCGCGGCGAGGGTCTCGAGCGTTGGCACGTCACCTGCGCAAGCCATCACAACATCTGGTTCGGAGTCGGCATCATTGCTGGCCCATTCCCAAATCCCAATTCCATTCGTGCAATGCTCGATGGCCGACTCCATGTCGAGCCACTGCAGCTCTGGCTGTTTGCCCGCAACGATGACGTTGACGTAGTTTCGACTGCGTAGGCAGTGATCCGCCACTGAGAGCAAGCAGTTCGCATCTGGAGGCAGGTACACGCGCACAACATCCGCTTTCTTGTTCACTACGTGATCGATGAATCCCGGGTCCTGGTGCGTGAAACCGTTATGGTCCTGTCGCCAGACGTGAGAGGTGAGCAGATAATTCAGCGACGCGATTGGTCGGCGCCACTCGATGTCGCGCGTCACCTTAAGCCACTTTGCATGTTGATTGAACATCGAATCTACAATATGAATGAACGCTTCATAGCAAGAGAAGAATCCATGCCGGCCGGTCAGAAGGTATCCTTCTAGCCATCCCTGGCACATGTGCTCGCTCAAAATTTCCATGACACGGCCATCGTTCGATAAGTGTTCGTCGACAGGAAGGATCGGCTCAAGCCACTGTTTCTCACTGACTTCATAGATCAGTTCCAGCCGATTTGAAGCGGTTTCATCCGGTCCGAACACGCGAAAGTTTTTGGATTCCAAGTTGAGCTTCATGACGTCGCGCAGGAACCCGCCGAGTACGCGCGTAGACTCAACTTCTACCGCGCCCGGTTTTGGAACCTGCACTGCGTATTTCCGGAAGTCGGGCATGACCAAGTCGCGCAGCAACAAACCCCCATTCGCATGCGGATTAGCGCTCATGCGTCGATTCCCTTTAGGTGGAAGCTCCGCAAGCTCTGGAATCAGAGTGCCATTTTCATCGAACAATTCTTCCGGGCGATAACTCCGCATCCAGTCTTCGAGAATCTTCAGGTGCTCGGGCTTCTTCTGCAGGTCGGCCACTGGGACCTGATGTGCCCGCCACGTGCCTTCCACCGGCTTGCCGTCGACGGACTTTGGCCCCGTCCAGCCCTTCGGTGTGCGCATCGCGATCATCGGCCACGCAGGCAGGCCAGAGCTCTTTCCCTTGCGCGCCTCATCCTGGATCGAACGGATTTCTTCGATCACATGATCGAGCGTTGCGGCCATGACCTGGTGCATGTGCTCGGGATCGTCTCCTTCAAGGAAGTAGGGTTTCCAACCATAGCCGGAGAACAACTTCGTCAAGTCGTCGTCAGCCATCCGGCCGAAAATTGTAGGGTTGGCGATCTTATACCCGTTCAAGTGGAGGATCGGAAGCACCGCGCCATCGCGCCGAGGATTGATGAACTTGTTGATATGCCATCCAGTCGCGAGTGGTCCGGTTTCAGCTTCGCCATCTCCGACAACGCAGCAGACCAGCAGATCAGGATTGTCGAATGCCGCACCCGCGGCGTGACTTAGCGAATAACCCAGCTCTCCGCCTTCATGAATCGACCCCGGCGTTTCTGGCGCGTCATGGCTTGGAATGCCTCCCGGAAAGGAGAACTGCTTAAACAATCGCTGCATTCCTTCTTGGTCGCGCAGGATATTTGGATAGAGCTCGGTGTAGGTGCCCTCGAGATATGCATTGGCCACCATTCCCGGGCCGCCGTGACCGGGACCACAAATATAAATCGCATTTAGGTCGTATTTCTTGATAACACGATTCATGTGCACGTAAATGAAATTCAGCCCAGGAGTGGTGCCAAAATGCCCGAGCAGCCGCGGCTTTACATGTTCGAGCTTCAGTGGCTCGCGCAGAAGCGGGTTCTTGTACAAATAAATTTGTCCGACGGAGAGATAATTCGCCGCTCTCCAGTACGCGTGAACTCTAGAAAGTTCCTCGTGAGTCAAAGGGGAGTGCGAAATGCCGGGGAGGGAATTCACGGTCGTCATGAAACCACCTCAGATGAAATGATCGGCGGGACAGATCATTATCTCGTATTGCGAGTGAAAATTTGTGGGAAGAAGGGGAAGGCCCGGGAGGAGGATCAGCAGCAAAAGACCGCAAAAAAATAAGGCCACGCGGCGGCGGATCTATACGGGTGAATCTCTCTCGATATTTAGTCCGTGAAAATCAGTGTGGATCCGTGGCTGTTTGGCTACGGGTGAGGATGTCTGTAGCCCACGCCTGATTTATGGCTTCTTCGGTGTCAACCCGCACGCCTGCTTCACCAGCCTGAGGTCCAGCCCGGCAGGCGAGAATTCCGCGATCTGCGGACCATCGGGAGTCTGGAACTCCACTCGGAACAGCTGAGCTCCAATCAACTCTCTCGTGGTGCCCTTGTCCATGGCCAGGAAGTGTCCACGTATCCAATTCCAGCTGTGCTCGTCGTGAGAGTTGTCGACTCGGACTCTCACCCGCATTTGTCCTTGTCCCCAGAATCCCGGCCAGTTGGGACGCGAGAGGCGTTCACCAGGATGGAAATCGGCAAGTGTTAATTTGCCATCCGTGCAATACAGAATGATCTTTGCATTCTCGTCGCTGTTCGGTACGTTGCTCGCTCGTAGCTCGAACCGGGTCCGCTTTGCTGCTGTCATCCGGTCTTCGGACGAAAATTGAGTCCAGCCTCCGCCCGCGCTAACGCGGTTTGCAGCCCCTTCGTAATTCCCCGAATCATCTCCCCTGTATTGCGCGAATAATGCCGCGCTCGAAAACAGTATTGTGGCGATTCCAACAGCTTTGACGAAGGTGCGGTTCATACTCTGCAGATACGCTCCGAAGCTCTTCATAGTTTTGGTTTACGGCGCAAATCTTTCAAGTACCAGACGCAATACACTGGTGCGGCGGAATTGTCGTCTGCAATGTACTAACCCGGCTATAGGAAAAAGTTGCGCAGAAATGCCGCCCACTTACGCCGAGGCAGGGCTCTTGGAAGGCGCTTGTACGACCAGATCCAGCAGATCTCTGGCAAGCCGGTCGGTGTTATGCCGCGCGACCCCGTCTTCAAATAGATGATCGCCGAGAACCGGGCAGACACCTAGGGCTTCGATGGCGTCCAAGTCGATTACGATTTGTGACGCTCCCTCGAGAGCATATTTTGCCTTGAGTTCCTCGGACGCAGGCGTGCGATTGATCAGTGCGTAATCGAAAATCTGGTATCCAGCATGTTCGTTGAGCGCGCGAATGTGGTCGGCGGCAGTTCGTCCCAGGCTCTCATTCGCCTGTGTCATCAGGTTACATACATAGACCTTAGCGGCTGCAGAATCTCGAATCGCCTTGGAAATCCCTCGCACCAATAAGTTCGGAATCAGGCTGGTAAAAAGCGAGCCCGGTCCAATTGTGATCAGATCCGCTCGTGCAATCGCTTCGAGTGTTTCTGGCAGGGGTTCAGGATCGGGAGGCATGAGAAACAGTTCTTTGATCCTTCCCTTGCTGCCTGTGATTTTGGTTTCGCCGCGGACTCGCGAGCCATCTTCCATCAGCGCTTCGAGTTCTATATTGGCGGTTGTTGCCGGATAAATGTGACCTCGCGTTGCCAGGATCTCTGATGACAAGCGAACGGCTTCGCTGAAATCGCCTATGAGCGAGGTAAGCGCCGCGAGAAACAGATTTCCGAAACTGTGGCCTTCCAGCCCGGTTCCCCGGTCGAAGCGGTGCTGAAACACTTTCGCTAGCAATGCCTCGTCTTCCGAAAGTGCAACGATGCAGTTGCGCACGTCGCCGGGCGGAAGCATGTTGAAATCTTTGCGCAGGCGCCCGCTCGATCCGCCGTCATCGGTGACTGTTACGACGGCGCAGAGGTCTTCAATGCAGGGCAAATCGCTACTGGTGCTTTTGGGAGTGGTCGGAGCGGCTCCGACGTATTTCTTGAGACCTTTGAGGAGAGTAGAAAGGCCGGTGCCTCCGCCAATTGCTACAACACGCAAGTTGCCACTCTTACGTGGTGGCATTTGCTTCAACCAATCTCCTCAACTCCTTCTTCGGAAGGGAGAGGCATTTCGCCGCCGGGATCGGGATAGAGCAGCTCGGTGAAGCGTGGGTCTTCGGAAAGATTCTGGAAGTCAGAATCGTTGCGCGCTTGATAGCGCAGGGTTGGATTCAAGTTGATGGCCCGCGCAAGGTTCTTGAGTGAGTCCTCGACGCGACCTGTGAGGCAGTCAAGCGCCGCCAGACCGTAGGCCACGTAATCGGCCTTCGGCACCTGCTTCGATAATTTATCGAGGTGCTCACGCGCGCTGACGTAGTCTCCCAGGTTGATCAGTGAGACCACAAAGTCGTAGTGCTCTTCCGTCGTTTTGAATTGCGTAGCTCCGCGCTCGAGTTGCTGATTGCAGGCATTCATGTGGACTGCGGCTCGATCAGCGAGCTCACGGTTGGTGCCGGCAACCACTTTCTGCAGCAGAGCTTTGGCCTTGTCATATTTGTGCTCCTGCATCGCGCGCAGGCCAGCTTCGTACGACTGCAAGAGTTGCGTCAGTTGAGGATCACTGACGAGAGTGTGCTTGGCTGTCGATTTCTGGGCCATCTGGAGTACTTTTCCTGATTGAGGCATTGAGAAGTTAAATCATTGAGTCATTCAGTCATTGAGCCATTGAATCATTGGGGCAATGCAATCGATAGTACGACGAGCCGTCGAACTGACGGAGTCTTCAATGTCCAATTAAATATATCGTTCATTGATTCGATGTCTTGATGACTCAATGATTCAATTGAGCTTGGCTGCCGACTCTAGATCAACCTGCTTCCATTCACCTGCAATGATTCCTTTGCGAATCTGCGCCGCAGTTTTGTGCTGCTTGGCCATTCGATACGAATAGTAGAGCTCTCTTAAGCAAACGGAGCATTGTGCGCCGTGCGTGCCTTCGAAGCAGCTGCGAAGGCTTTTGTGTCCCATGCGGTCGCAATGACAATAACAAGGCTGCTGGTAGATAACACGCGAAACCTTCGGCGCCAATTCGTATGCGTGTGACTGATAGGGCTGCTGATCGTTTCCGCCCCAAAGTTGCTCGCGTCCCAATAGCGGCGGCAGCTTTTCACCCGGCGCAGGAGGCCTGGAATGGTAAGCAGGCACATCCGCCGCTTGTTCGCTCTGCGAAATTGCCCACGGGGTGGAAAAGGCAAACACCAACAGCAGGATCAACCCGAGCATCAGGCCACGTCTCAGCATGCAATACCCAGCGCGTATTGTAACCCGAATTAGGAAGACAGTGCACGAGGCTTCATTCTCCCGCTCTCCGCAAGTTCTCGTTCAGGTCAAATCGTTCCCCAAAACGGCAAAACTTTGTCTTGAATCAGAACGAACTGATCAAGAGACTCTAGCCACCTGAAAACAATCGTTCTTCCCGCGATTTCCACTTGACAGCCGCGCCGGTTCCCATACAATAGATGAATAATTATTCATTAAAGTGAATATTAATTCATGAGCAAACTGGCGAGACAAAGAGCGATCCTGGACCTGCTCGATGGCGAACCGATATACAGCCAGGAAGAGCTGCAGAAATTGCTCCACCTTCGCGGCTTCGACGCCGGTCAAGCCACGCTTTCGCGCGATATTCGCGAGCTGGGCCTGGTGAAGTCTGCGCAGGGATATTCGGTTCCGGGAAAAGAACTGATTCCTGAAGCCGGGTCGTCCGTCGATCGGTTGGTGCGCGAGTTCGTCACCAGTGTAAAAGCGGCGCAGAACCTGCTCGTGACGAAAACCAGCGTTGGCAGCGCACAGCCTGTGGCTGCGGCGCTCGATGAAGAAAACTGGCCGGAAGCGATTGGCACCATCGCAGGTGACGACACCATTCTCATTGTCTGTCAGGACAGTCGCGCCGCCGGTCGCCTGGCCGATCGCATTCAGGGAATGCTCGCCTGATGTCCTCCAAACTCAAAGTCGCTGTACTTGGCGCCACCGGCTATTCCGGTTTGGAGCTGACGCGCATTCTCTTGCGCCATCCGCGTGTGGAGAAACCGCTGCTGTTGCGCCGCCCGGAGAGCTTGCAGAAAGAAGTAGATGGGCTGCCACCTTCGCGGTTTTCGAAGGGTGGGAGTAACGGATCAAGCGACATCAACCTTGCTGATATTTTCCCAGTGCTCTCCGGAAATGGCAGCTATCCGCTCGAGCCTCTGTCGTGGTCGTCGCTCAAGCAGAAACGTATGGAGCTTTTGTTTCTTGCGACTCCGCACGAAGTGTCACGAGAGCTGGTGCCGGAAGCTGTTGCTAACGGAATTCGCGTAATCGACCTCAGCGGCGCGTGGCGGCTGAAGCAGGCGCAGCATCGAGCGATCTATGGGTTCAAGGATGAAGACTCGCTCACGGCCGCCGAGTTGACCGAGAAAGCCGTCTACGGATTACCGGAGTTGAATGGCGACAGGATTCCGAATGCGACTGTCATCGCGAACCCGGGCTGCTACGCAACCACCGTGATCCTTGCACTTGCACCACTGCTCAAGGGAGACCTTGTGGATCGCGAGAAGGGAATCATTGCAGACTCGAAGTCCGGCGTTTCGGGAGCTGGCAAAGAGCCGACTTCGCGCACACATTTCGTGTCGGTTGCCGACAATCTCTCTGCTTACGGTGTCTTTACGCACCGGCATCTCGGCGAAATTGCCGAGCAGTTGCAACTGAGCACGAACGAGATCACATTTACGCCCCACCTGTTGCCGATTCCGCGCGGGATTCTTTCGACGATTTATGTGCACCTGAAGCAGCCGATGCAGGCGGCAACAATCGAAAATTGCTATCGGGAGTTCTACAAAGGCAAAAAGTTTGTTCGCGTTTTTCAAATACCGAGGCTGCCGGAAATTCAGTTTTCGCTCAATACCAATTTTTGTGATTTGGGTTTTTGCCTCGCGCCGGACAAGCAGCGGTTAGTAATCATTTCCTGCGAAGACAACCTGGTCAAAGGCGCGGCCGGCCAAGCGGTTCAGAACATGAACTTGATGCACGGGTGGAATGAAGAAGAAGGGCTCTTGTAAGAGGAAGCAGGGCTTTTATGAAGATCGTAATCAAAATCGGGGGAGTCGCGCTCGAAGACGAAGCGACGCTGCACAAGTGTGCGCGCGCGGTCGTCGAGATGGCGAAGGATGGTCACCGTGTCGCGGTGGTGCATGGCGGTGGCTCGGCGCTAACGCGCACGTTGAAATTGCTCGGCAAGCAAAGCGATTTCATTAACGGCTTGCGTATCACCGATGCGGAAACACGCGATGTGGCGCTTATGGTTCTCGCAGGCATGGTCAATAAGAAAGTTGTTGCGGCAATTGTGAAGGCAGGCCTCCCCGCAGTGGGCTTTTGCGGCGGCGACGGAATGACTTTCCGCGCGCGCAAGAAACAAACAAATGGTTACGACCTCGGATTCGTTGGAGAAATTTGCGCGGTCGAGCCGCGCTGGTTTGAAGCTATCTGGAGCGAGGGAGGAATTCCGGTACTTTCATCGCTCGCCCTCGGGTCCGACGGTGAGTACTACAACGTAAATGCCGATCAGATGGCCTCTGCCTGCGCCATTGCATGCAAGGCCGACACCCTAATCTTCCTGACGGACGTGCCGGGAGTGAAAGATGCTGACGGTAGCGTGATTCCGTGGCTGAACACGAAACAAGTCCCCGCGCTGATCGCTGGCTCTGTGATCGGCGGCGGCATGTTGCCGAAGCTCGAGGCCTGCGGTAACGCCCTGAAGCGTGGGGTTGGGCGGGTGCGAATTCTTCCCGCTGCTCAGGCCGAAGTTCTCCCACAGTTCTATTTTCAGAAGCTCGAATATGGCACGGAGGTGATCGGAGCGTGAGTCTGAGTTCTGTAATTCGTGCCGAGGAGAGACTCCTCCTGCCCACCTACGACCGGCAGAAAGTGCTGTTCACTCGTGGACGAGGAGTCTACTTGTGGGACTCGAAAGGGAAGCGTTACCTCGATTTCTTGAGCGGGATTGGCGTGAATGCGCTTGGGCACGCGCATCCGGCGATTCAACAGGTGTTGAAGCGGCAGGCGGGCAAACTGATTCACACTTCGAACCTCTTCTATCACGAATATCAGTCTGAGCTGGCGAAGCGGCTGACGAAAATCTCAGGACTTGATCGGGCATTTTTCTGCAATAGCGGGACAGAAGCTTGGGAAGGGGCATTGAAGCTGGCTCGCGCCTATGCTCGCGCAAACAACAACAACGGCCATAAGGCAAAGTGGCGTCTGCTGGCGCTTGAGAATTCATTCCATGGACGCACGTTTGGTTCGCTGGCGACGACAGGACAGGAAAAATACCGTCACCCGTTCACTCCGCTTGTGCCTGGCGTGAACTTTGTTGCCTTCAACGATCTCGACGATCTCAAGCGGCAGTTCGATGGAAGCGTTTGCGCAGTTTGCATTGAGACTATTCAGGGCGAAGGCGGAATTCGACCTGTCAGCAGGGAATTTCTGCAACTAGCGCGAGACCTGACGCACAAATCAGGAGCGTTGTTACTGCTCGATGAGATTCAGTGCGGACTCGTCCGCACCGGAAAATATTTCGCCTATCAGCACTACGGAATTGCTCCTGACATGGTGACGGTTGCAAAGCCGCTCACGGCCGGATTGCCGCTGGGAGCATTGCTCACAACGGAGCGCGTGGCGAGCGGCATGCATCCCGGGCTGCATGGCACGACATTTGGCGGCGGGCCGCTGGCGTGCGCGGTCGCAATTGAATGCTTGAAGCAAATTGATCGATTGCTACCGAACGTCAAGAGCGTAGGGCAGTACTTCCTGTCCCAGCTCCAGCAGCTTCAGTCGAAACATTCTTCAATCAAAGACGTACGCGGCATGGGCCTAATGCTCGCCATTGATCTTGAGTCGGCGCACCTGGCCAAGTCCGTAGTTGCCCAATTGCTTGCGAGGGGTATTTTGATTAACCGCACGCACGATACGGTACTGCGCTTCTTGCCGCCGTATATCGTCGAGAAGAAGCACGTGGACGAGGTTATCGTCGCGCTCGATGGTGTGTTGGGCAAACAAAAAATCATGAGCCACAGAGCACGCAGGGGCATACACAGAAAAGCCACAGAGGAAGGAGCCACTCAGTGAGCAGTCAAACCTATGTAGTGCCAGCGCGGCCGCAGCCGGCAATCAATCCCATCCGGGGAAGGGATCTGGTTTCAATTCGCGATCTATCGCCAATTGAGGTGGAGTCGCTCTTCGAATTGACAGCGCTGATGAAAGCCCGCCCGCAGGATTTCCGTACTGCACTCGCGGGAAAACACATCGCGATGTTTTTCGAGAAACCCTCGCTGCGCACCCGCATCACTTTTGAGGCCGGAATCTGCGGCCTGGGCGGCTCAGTCTCGTTTGTCGATCAACGCCATGAGCGTCTCGATGCGCGCGAAACGCTCAGCGACATCGCGCACAATCTCGAGCGCTGGGTGAGCGGCATCGTGCTGCGAACCTTCGCGCACGAGACGGTCGAAGGTATGGCCGAATTTGCCTGCGTTCCGGTCGTCAACGCTCTTAGCGAAGTCGAGCATCCGTGTCAGGCTCTCGCCGATTACTTCACCTTGCAAGAGAAGTTCGGAAACCTGAAGAAGGTCACGCTTGCCTACGTTGGCGACGGGAACAACGTGATGCACTCCCTGCTGCTGACAGCGGCGCTGCTGGGATCAAAGATTCGCATCGCGACTCCCAAAGGCTACGGTCCGAATCCGCAAATTGTGTCCGACGCACAGGAAATTGCCAAGACCACTGGCGCGATGATTCAACTCATGACCGATCCGCACGTGGCAGTCGGCGGAGTCGATGCTGTGTACACGGATGCATGGACGAGCATGGGCCACGAGCATGAAACCGAAGAGCGGGCGAGGATTTTCCCGCCATATCAAGTCAATGAGAAACTCATGTCCGAAGCCGCGCCGCATGCGGCGTTCATGCACTGCCTGCCGGCGCATCGAAATGAAGAAGTGACAGATGCGGTGATTGATTCACCGGCTTCGGTCGTGTTCGATCAGGCGGAGAACCGGATGCACATACAAAAAGCGATATTAATGATGCTGGTGGGTGGCAAGAACCGCCAGCCCTTGAGGAGCGCACATGCCTGAGAAAGTTGTACTCGCATATTCCGGAGGCCTCGATACCTCCATCATCATTCCCTGGCTGAAAGAGAACTACGATTGTGAAGTCATCGCCATGGTCGCCGATGTGGGTCAGGGAGATGACATCGAAGAGGTCGTTAAGAAGGCTTATAAGACCGGCGCGAGCAAAGTTGTCGTCGAGGACTTGCGGGAAGAGTTCCTGACCGGATACGTTTTTCCGTCGTTAAAAGCCGGGGCTGTTTATGAGCACAAATATTTGCTTGGGACTTCGATGGCGCGGCCGGTGATTGCAAAGCATCAGGTTGAAGTCGCGCTGCGCGAAGGAGCGACTGCCGTCGCGCATGGATGCACCGGCAAGGGCAATGACCAGGTTCGTTTCGAGCTCACCTATCAGGCACTGGCGCCAGAGCTGAGAGTGATCGCGCCGTGGCGCGAATGGAACCTGAAGTCACGCGAAGATTGTCTCGACTACGCCGAGGCGCACGGAATTCCCCTGGCCCAGAGCCGAGAGAAGATTCACAGTAGGGATCGCAACTTGTGGCACATCAGCCACGAGGGCGGGGAACTGGAAGACGCTGCCAACGCACCGTTCCCGACTACGTGGCAGATCACGAAGTCGCCGCAGGAAGCTCCTGATCGCGAAGAGCAGGTGCAGATCGAATTCGAAAAAGGTGTTCCTGTCGGCGTGAACGGGATGCGTCTTGATCCGGTGTCAATCGTCGAACTTTTGAACGAAATTGGTGGACGCAATGCTATTGGCCGCGTGGATATTGTTGAGAACCGATTCGTTGGCATCAAGTCGCGCGGATGTTACGAGACTCCTGGTGGGACTCTGTTGATTACCGCCCATCGCGAGCTCGAGGCCCTTTGCTGCGAGCGCGACGTGATGCATTTCAAGCAGCACATCGGGCTGAAATACGCCGAGCTGGTGTACTACGGGCTTTGGTTTACGCCGTTGCACGAAGCCCTGGACGCATTTGTTGAGAGCACGCAAAAGAATGTCACAGGCACGGTCACCCTTTCTCTCTACAAGGGCAACGTGTCAGTCGTGAGCCGGAAATCCGACTACTCGCTCTATCGCACAGACCTCTCTTCATTCACGATGGGAGAAAGCTACGATCAGAAGGATGCGGAAGGATTCATTCGCATTCTCGGTCTTCCTTCGCGCTCGCATGCGCAATTACAAAAACAAAAGCATTTAACCGCAAAGGACGCAAAGGCCGCGCAAAGCACGCAGAGAAAAGAAGCAGAGGTTGTGCGATGAAGATGTGGTCCGGGCGATTTCGCCAGCCGCTCGATCCGGCATTTGAGAAGTGGCAGCGGTCGTTCGATTTCGATTGCTGCCTGCTTGAATGTGAGCTTGAGGCAAGCGCCGCTCACGCGCGTGCTCTTAAGCAGGCGAACGTGCTTTCGGCTGGCGAACTCGAGTCTATCTTAAACGGACTCGATCAGATCGGAGAAAAGGCGGCGAATTCGTCCGACTTCCTTGACGACCACGAGGCGGAAGACGTCCACCACTTCGTCGAAAAGCAACTGGTCAACCTGATTGGCGACGCCGGATACAAGCTGCACAGCGGCCGCAGTCGCAATGAGCAGATCGCGACCGATCTGCGGCTTTACGTTCGCTCGGGCTGCGATGAGATCGCGGAAGCTGTTTCAGATCTTATTGCGGCCATTCTGGATCGTGCTGAGCAGGCCGGGCAAGCTGCCATGCCCGCGTATACGCATATGCAACGTGCTGAACCGGTGTTGGTCGCGCACTGGCTGGTTGCGTACACGGAGATGCTCTTTCGTGATCGCGAGCGCCTGGCGGACTGCCGCAAGCGAACCAATGTTTGTCCCCTGGGCTCTGGAGCCGTGAGTGGTTCAACCTTGCCGCTCGATCGGGAGCTGATGTCTTCAGAGCTCGGTTTCTCCGAACCAACCTCCAACAGCATCGACGCCACCAGCGATCGCGACTTCGTTCTCGAATTCGTGAATGCGCTCTCGTTGGTGGCTCTGCACCTGAGTCGCTTGGCGGAGGAGATGCTGCTCTTTTCGTCGCAGGAGTACGGCTTTGTGCGTCTGCCGGAAGCTTATTCAACCGGCAGCAGCGCCATGCCACAAAAAATGAATGGCGACTTGCTCGAACTGGCTCGTGCCAAAGCTGGCCGTGTGATCGGCGACGCAACCGCTCTCATGATCGCAACTAAAGGTCTGCCGCTCGCCTACAACAAAGACATGCAGGAAACTCAGGAGCCACTCTTCCACGCGACCGAAACCGTGCTTTCATTGTTGCCGTTGATCACCGGATGGATGGAATCGGTGGACTTCAATTTCGAGCGCATGCAGTCCGCAGCTGAAAGCGGTTACATGAACGCTTTCGCTGCGGCAACTTATCTCGTGCGCAAAGGCGTACCTTTTCGCATTGCCCACGAGCAAGTCGGGAAAGCGGTGCGACTAGCGCTTGATAAAGGCTGTGAACTCGAAAGCCTCACGATCCAGGATCTAAAAGATATCGATTCTCACTTCCGTGAAGATTTCTATCAATTCGTGAAACTCGAAAACGTTCTTGCGATTCATGATGTGCCAGGAGGAACCGCTCCCGCCCGTGTTCATGAAGCTCTAGCTGCGGCACGAAAGAAACTTGGAGCTATTCAGGAGGATGCCCATGCACACGCGTGACGCGCTGCTGCCTGATGCTGAGCGAATTCATGAGCTTATTTGCTCCTACTCGACCGACGGCACACTTCTGCCTCGAACCCTGGCGGAGATCTGCGAAAACGTACGCGACTTCACGGTGCTCGAAGAGGCCGGGCAGGTGATCGGGTGCGGCGCGTTGCACCTCTACGGCCCGCATCTCGCCGAAATTCGCTCCATTACGGTTGACCGAAACTACCAGAAGCGTGGCGGCGGCGAACTTCTGGTTCAGTCACTCATGTCCGAGGCGCGCAAGCATCACGTCAGCTGTATCTGCCTTTTCACGCGCAGCCCGCAGTTTTTCGCAAAGCTTGGATTTGACGTGGCACAACGCGAGGATCTGCCCGACAAGATCAACAAGGACTGCTGTGTTTGTCCTCGTTATCATTGTTGCGATGAGGTGGCAATGGTCAAGGGTGAGCTTCCCCGGTTTGCAATCCTTCCCGAACCGGCCAACTTCCTTGTGAAGTTGCACGCATGATCGAGTCCGGTCCGATTTTTCTCCCCAAAGGATTCAGATTTTCGGCAGCAACCGCAGGCATCAAGTCCAGCGGGAAGCCTGACGTCGGCTTGATTCTCGCGGAGCCGACCGCTGCAGCATCTGCTCTATTCACCAAGAATCTGGTAGTTGCCGCTCCGGTTGAAGTTGGACGCACGGCGATCGCGAAAAGCAAGGGCCGCGTTGGCGCTGTCATCGTAAATTCTGGCAACGCGAATTGCGCAACTGGGGGCGCTGGAATCCGGAACTGCAAAAGCATCTGCGCAGAAGCCGCACGGCTGCTGAAGCTTCGTCCCAACGAAGTATTTCCTTCCTCAACTGGAATTATCGGAGTGTTACTGCCCGTCGATCCGGTCGTACTGCAGCTCCAGTTTCTAATTTCGACGGCTGGGGCTTCGGCCGAACATCTCCGGCGGTTCAGCGAAGCCATTCTCACGACAGACTCAACACCAAAGCTGGCCAGCGTTCCGTTACGCTCAGGACGCGGTGCAATTACCGGAGTGGCCAAAGGCGCGGGCATGATTCATCCGCAGATGGCGACCATGTTGGTCTATCTCCTGACCGATGTGGCGGCGAAACCGGCATCGCTGCGTTCTTCACTCAAGGCGGCCTGCGATGAGAGCTTCAACACGATTTCGATCGATGGCGATACCTCGACAAACGACACCGTGCTGCTCCTTGCCTCTGGCGCCAGTGGAATCCGTTACGAAAGCGTTCGCAAGGAATTCGATCGCGCTTTGGCCGAAGTTTGCCGTTCACTTGCCGAGCAGATCGTCGCCGACGGGGAAGGCGTGCAGCACGTCATCCGCCTGCGAATCGAGCAGGCGGGGACGCGTGCCGAGGCGTTACAAGTCGCCCGTGCTATCGCCCATTCACTATTAGTGAAGACGGCCTGGGCGGGCGCCGATCCGAACTGGGGCAGGATACTTGCTGCCGTCGGACGAAGCGGAGTTCAGGTTAATCCCCACAGACTTTCAATCCTTATCGGAAACCAAACCGTTTGCAGAAACGGCGCAGCGTGCTCCTACGACGAAAGAGCTGCCCACGAAGAGCTTTCAATGCCGGAATGCAAGGTTAAGGTGCGCCTGGGGCGAGGGAAGGCGTCACTGAACTTCTTAACGACCGATCTCAGCGCAGAATACGTAAGGATCAACGCCGACTACTCGACGTGAGAGACTTTCTGGCGTGGCCCGGATTGACATCGTTCAACTTCATCCGGGCCCAAGCGGGGAAACGATAAAAACCCGCGCCGCCAGTATCCTTCTCATGGTTAGATGCTGGTGGACGACTTATGAATCTGCTTCAGGCAGCACTCCTGTTCAACAACGCACTACGCTTCTTGTCGAGTGTGTGGATGAGTTGGTCATACGAGCGCTCGAATTTCTCGACCCCTTGATCCGTTAACTCTGCTCCAATCGACCGCAAGTTGATCTGCATCGCCGTCAGCCGCCCATACACGTCTTCTGCATCAGGCAGATTCTCAGTTAGAGACGCACTCACCTTTCCGTGCTCGCGAAAAGAAGACAGAGTTTCCGGAGGCACAGAATTGATTGTGTCCGGTCCGATCAGCCCTTCAATGTACATGACGTCAGAATAAGCTTTGTCCTTGGTGCTTGTGCTTGCCCACAAAGGCTTCTGCGGCCGCACTCCTCGTTTCGCATCCAATTTCCGAAATTGTTCTCCGGAGAAGACTTCCCGAAATCTGAGATACGCGAGCTTCGCGTTTGCAATTCCGGCCTTGCCGCGCAGGCTGGCTGCTTCGCGAGTGCCCAGTTCATCGAGCACTCTATCCACAGCCGAATCCACCCGACTCACGAAGAAGGATGCCACAGATGTGACTTGGTTTGGCTCAGGTGCATGCTCAATGCCGTTCAGATACGCCTGCACCACGTCATCATACTGACTGACCGAAAAGATCAGCGTGATGTTTACGTTGATTCCTTCTGATGTTAGTTGCTGAATGGCCGGCATACCTTCGCAAGTTGCAGGAATTTTCACCATCAAGTTCGGCCGATTGACTTCGCGCCACAACCGCCGTGCTTCCGAGATGCTCTTGGAAGTGTCGTACGCAAGATGAGGGTTCACTTCAATACTGACAAATCCGTCAGCTCTGTCGGAGTTATCGTAAGCCGAGCGGAGCACGTCTGCCGCCATACGAATGTCCTCGACCTCGAGCCTTTCGAACAGATTGGACGAGTCAATTTCAGGAAAATTGCGCAGGTAATCTTGAATTGCGGCTTCATATTCAGCACCCTCGGAGATCGCCTTTTCGAAGATCGTCGGATTGCTGGTAACGCCAGTGATGCCTTCGTCGATCAAGTGTTGTAATTTGCCGCTCGTGATCAAATCTCGCCGAAAATAGTCGAGCCAAATGGATTGGCCGAGCTTTCGGACTTCTTTTAATCGATTCATTGTCTGCCTCTCGGCATGATGGGATGGGCGGCGGCCAGGCTCCGGTTGTACTAGCGCAATTGATAGAGCGAGCCGAGAATTGCGCCAAACGCCGCATGCGCTACAAAGACCGACAGCGGTGTCTGGTAGCCATAATTAAGCGCCATGAATCCCGGAGGTTCCAGTCGACGCTGTGTTGTGGCGCCCTTCTGTTCGCTGGCCATCCGGGGGTGGAGGCTTGGTATCAACGTTGTCACAACTGTAAGCACGAAAAGAGCGTGCCCTAATCCGATCAGCAACCCGAACCACCAGTTGGCGGTGTGTCTGATTTGAAAAATGTAAACGTAGAAAAATGAAAAGAACCAGCCGTTCACAAAATGTGCGAGAAATCCGTACACGCGCGCCTTCTCACGTTCTGGCGTGATAATTGTTCCCAGCATGTAGGGCACATTCATGCGCGTCAGTCGAAGCCCTTGGCTCATTGCCAATAGAGTCGAGAGCGCCAGGGTTGCGATAAATCCCGAAATTACCCAATTACCCCAGTTCATGCCGCTTGTTTTTGATGCGGTTGTTCTCCCACCGGGCTTTCAGGACGATGCGCCAGTTGCTGTTCTCCCTTTTCACGCTGGTCGAGCGAAAGAGCCGCCCCAATAAATCCAATGTGGGTGAACGCTTGCGGAAAATTTCCCAGTGCACGCCCGTTTCTTGCATCGATTTCCTCGCCGTAGAGCCCAAGTTCATTGCGGTATTTCAGAAGTGTAAGAATTAGATTACGTGCATCGGCGGTGCTTCCACCGCCTAGTGCCAGATACTCAGCTTCCCAGAAACTGCAGATGGCAAAAGTTCCTTCTGCCGGAACCTGCTCTGTGCGGTATAGCAACCCCTCCGCCGTGCTCAAGCGCTCCCGCAGACGGTTGTACGTGGAGCGCATTCTGGGGCCGTCTGCTTTCTCAAAGCCGTACCAGGAAAGCAGGAGCAAACTCGAATCGAGTTGCTGTCCATCGAGTTCGCTGACGTAACTTTGTAATTCCTGATTCCACGCGCGTTCTTGAATCTGGCGCCGGATAGCCTCTTCTTGATCCTTATAGTCCTGTAGTGGCGCGCCTTTCAGTTTGTCCTGCTCGGTCAGAGCCACCAGCCGGTCCAGCGCTGTCCAGCAGAGCAATCGAGAGTGAGTGTGATGGCGTGGACTGGTGCGCGGTTCCCAAATTCCTTGATCTGGAGTGTCCCAGTGCTTTACTACATAATTCCCAAAGCCAATCAGGACTTTCTGCATTTCACGATCGAGATATCCCCCGTGGAAAGCATACTGAGCGGCTGCGTCAATTACTTCTCCATAGACGTCAAGCTGTACTTGGTCACGTGCCGCGTTGCCAATCCGGACCGGACTCGATCCCTTGTAGCCGCGTAGAATTTTGGAAGTGTGCTCGTCCGGTGGAGCATTTCCGTACACTGTGTACATGATTCTCAGCTCTGGTTGCGTGAGCCGGGTTGCATGCAACATCCAATCGAGAAAGCCGGTTGCTTCGTTCCAAAATCCGAGTTCAAGCAGTGCGCGAATAGTAAATGAAGCATCCCTCAGCCAGCAAAAGCGGTAGTCCCAATTCAGGTCGCCACCGATCCTCTCCGGAAGGGAAGTAGTGGGAGCCGCAACGATTGCTCCTGACGGAGCAAAGATCATCAATTTCAAGGTCAAGGCGCTACGAATTATTTCTTCGCGAAACTCGCCGTCGTACTGTATCTGGCCAACCCACCTCTCCCACCAGTCCACGCAAATTTTGATCCTTTGCGGAATCTGTTCAAGGGGAGGGAGAACGGCCGGAGATGACAACGAGTAACTGAACGAAAAAGACAATGTTTGCCCCTGTTGCAGAGTGGTTGCCGCAAATACCCCGGAATCTTCAATGCGCAAAGGGAGATTACTTCGCAACCAGAAAACCCCAGGGCCATCCACCATGCGTATGCCGAGTTTGCCCTTGTTGCAAATCGCAACCGGGTACTCTCCATAGTTCGCGCGCGGCACGAGCGCAATCTCAATTTCCATTGCGCCGGAAGTGCACGTTATTTCGCGAAGAATTTCGTGGTCAGGGACCATGGAGGACATCTCCGCATCTCTGATAGGCATTAGGTCAGTCAGAACAGCTTCACCCGAACCAGTTCGGAACCTGGTTTCCAAGACGTTCGAATTTCCGGCGTACCTGCGCTCGGCCTCATACTCCCCGGTAGGCGAGATCTTCCAATATCCGCCGCGCTCACGGTCCAACATGGCAGCGAATATCGAGGGCGAATCGAAACGTGGCCAGCACAGCCACTCAATGCAGCCGAATTTTGATACCAGTGCTGCGGTTCTGCAGTCTCCGATTACGCCATACTCATCAATTCCGGGGAAGTATCCGCAACCACGGTAACCAACACCAGGGTTACGGGCAGGAGTGGTAGTCAGATCCATGGACTCCAGAGAAACTCGAAACCGCGAACGGATCGTAAGCGGCGTGGCGCGAACGAAAGAAATAACTGTAACTAGATGCAAACGTTGAACTAAGCTTTGTATTACTACCTCGGTGCTGTGTTCGTCCCGATACAAAAATACAGTATTAACCCGATAGCTCAGCCGTCTGCGTCTCAATTACACATAATTCAGCCCCAACGCGAAGGAGACGGAAGGCAGGCGTTGGTCGTACCTCCCCTTTATCCAGCGCCTGCCACCTCCCTAAAAACATCTGCTCCCGAAAATACTGACAAGATCATATCGACCAGTCAAAAGTGAATTAGCTAGGAAGCCGCTATGCCTGGGCGGCAGTAATAGGTTTTAAAACCACAGCTTTCATTTGGTCGAAAACTGGTGTCAAATTAGACGAGCACTCCCCACACAACCAAAAGTGTGAAACGCAAGCGGAGATTTTGCCGGAGTGAGGGGAGCCGGGGGGCGGAGAGTTATCGGCGCGCGACTGTGGACTCACTTGAAACTGGAACAGGCGGCCGTCTCGCAGATATCGGAGGGGAACGGCGCAAGCCGGATTGGCGCATTGTGAAACCAAGATACGTACTCGACCTTGCTATCTCGGTATCGCACGTGCGCGACCACTTTGAAATCAGGTGAACATTGTATTTGCGAATGTGGGACGGCGAATGCTCGTTGAATTACTGGGCCGAAATGGGAGACTTACTGGGAAAGAAAGTGCCACCACTCAAGACCGAACGCACTGCATCAAGCAGGTCACGTGCGGCTTCACTCTTCGAAACGGCTCCTCGGATTGGACCAGCTTTGAAGCGAGAGACTACATCTTCAGACAGATGCAATGAAAACATTATGACGGGAATGTCAGGACGATGTTGCGCAATTTGCGCCGCAGCTTCGAATCCATTCATCTCCGGCATGGTGATGTCCATGATGATGATGTCCGGGGAGGATTGCAGTGCAATGTCCACTGCTTCCCTGCCCGTTCCTGCCTCGCCAGACACAACCCAATTGGGAACCGATTCCAGAAGGTTCCGAATCCCCATACGCATCACTTCGTGATCGTCGGCGATCAGAATCCGGACCTGGCGAGACCCGTTTGCTGTAACAGCATCATTAGTACTGGACAACTCCATACCCAAAAGCGCGATGCAAAGCTGATAGCATACAACTTTTCCGAGCAAAATTCGCTATTGAATTGTCGGTGAGTTCCTCAGAAAGAAAGTTTTTCAAAGATCACGCAACCAGCGACATAGCGAGCAATTCTTCCGCTTTTGCTCGGTACTTTCTATAAGCAGAATCGAGCCGCTTTTCCTCGGCTGAGCCGAGCACCGTGGATCGCGCCATTTTGCAGAACCCAAGACGAAAAATACAATAAGCGAGCATGTGAAGTTCAAAATCTTCAGCAGCATCAATACCGGAATACTGACGGAATCGGCGAAGTAGAAATTCCGTTTCTTCGGCTCTCAAGTCCCACTCCACGGTTACGCCTGCTAAGTCCCAGCCGATCCCCGCCGGTCCCGGGAAAAAGTGATTATCTCCATGACTGATTGCGTCAGTCTTTAGAATTCGCCCATCTTCACAGGCGATCCATTCATAAGGTTGCATGCGGCCGTCGACCAGCACCGCGTGCTCCTGAGGCGAAAGTTGTCCTTGGTCGACTTTTAGCTCGTATCCGAACTCCTGTTGGACGTTGTAGACGAGCATCTTCTCCAGTTCGGAAGAGTGCCCCTCGCGGCATCGGAATTCCGCCACACGAAAGGCGCAATAGCGCGCAATTTGCTCCAGCACGTCCAGTGTCAAATCAGATTTTCGAAGATGTTTGCCTTGCACCGCGGCATAAGAAACGAACCCATCACCAAAATCCGACGATGGCGGTGAAAACCCCGCTTCCGCGAGCGCAATAGCGCGCTGACGAACTTCCTTTCCGATTCTTCCCATTCCCTCGAACTTCACGAATTCCCGCCGGTCGGGAGACAGCACTTTGAAGCGCTCCATCTGCGTCCATGTTTCGGGCCACTCCTGTTCGCTGGAGCAAAAATACATGCGCCAGTCTCCGTTGCCCAGATATCGCCAATCTTCAAAGCGGTTGCTGAGCGATGGCGTCGTCGCGACATAGCGAAACTGTTTCCATCGTTCGACAGCGCCTTGAGCGCATAGCGACTCCGGATCAAACGGCCTGCTCCCCACAATTGTGATTCGCTTCCGTGAAATTCCGCTGGCAGCAAGCGCCTCGGCGACCGACAAGAAAGTCGAGCCGCTGCGTCCAGGCCCCTCGTCCACGATTAGAAAATGAGCGGCCCTCATGTTCTGTTCAGAAATCCAGCGCTCGTCGCTTGACGAAAACTTTGTGCTGCGCGAATAAGGATGTCCGGTGGGCCGCACCGTAATCCTCTCGGCGGCTTTCGCTGTTGCAATCAGCGCCGCGGTAGTGACCGCGCTTAGCGTTGTTCCAATGCTGCGGATGCCAATTACCGCGAATCTTTCCGCCGTAGGAGCGATCTGCTCTGCTGCTCTCGCAAAGTCCAGAGGGTGCAATGCGTAGTAGGTAAACCCTTCAGGTGGTGAAATGCTGATCGTTGCCGGTACGTCAATTCGCCTTGCAAGTTGTTCGGGGTCGTCTGCGCCGCGATCGCCGGTACACATCTCGCGCGCGAGAACGTCAGTGATGGCGGCTGCTATCGGTGCATCGTGCGCGCCGGCATCCGCGAGTGCCGCCTCCAACTCCCCGGCATGAATAAGGGAATCAAGAAGCGCTTGATTTGTAGCAAGCGCTTGCTGGAGCTCGCGCACGAAGGCTGGTCCAGAAACCTGCCGACGCCCTTCGCGGAAGATCCACAAATCGGACTTCGACAGTTCCTCCGCCTTGGTGAGGTCAACTGAAGTTCTTGGTGTCGGTAAACTGCTGTCAGAAATTTGTGTGGAACTTGCCATCGACCGCAACCCCGCCGCTTTCATTTCTCACCGCGCTCACCGACCATCGTTTCGTCAACTGGTACTCCCCTTGCACGATTTCGCTTTGCGGCTGAGTCACATCCGTGGAGAAAGTAAAAATGAAATTCCTTGTTACACGTTTTTGGATGCCGATTCGCGCCGAAGGATTGCTATTCTCCCCTCCTATAAGGGGATCAATCTGCAGCCCGGAGATTCCAGTCAACTTGGTCACCTCACCACCGACCTGGCCGAGTCCAGCGGCCAGCACTTGATCGGTCCCGAAGCTAGTCGCTTGACCCTCAGTCGTGGTTTGGCCACGCGCAATCAAGCTGATGATGTCAGCCGGTGGTAGCGCAGGATCAGAGACATACGTGGTCTGCAACTTCTCGATGGGACCGCGAATGGTGATGCTCAAGTTGTACTGGTTGATCGTGGTCGTGATCAGCACATTCAGCACCGGGGTGGTCTGGCTTGCGTTTGCGAACGTGATTGTTCCCCGCTCCAAGTGATATTGGTTCTTCTGAAAAAAGATGTCGCCGGAGGTGAGGTCCGCCCGGCCAACGATTACGGGTTCTGAAGCCGTGCCAATCACCCGCAAGTTAGCCGTGCCTTCAAATCCAAGCTGTGCTGTTCCCGCACTCAGTTGGCTGGTGGACTGCAACGCTATTTGTAACTTCAGATTGTCGGCCATACTTTGCCCTGTCGGAGGCGTACTCGTGTTCTCCGTAAATTGAGACATAAAGGTTGAGATATCAAAATCGGAGGTGAACGAGAGAGAGTCAATGAGTACACGCCCTTGCAGCAGGGATGCCTGCTGGTTTCCGGTTAGCGTCAGTTCGGAATCGAGAACGGTCCGCACACCTTCCGGGTAGCGGATCCTCACGGACTTGGCCGAGAGGGCAACATTCGCTTCAAGCTGCGGTCGGTACGTAACTGATCCACCCAAATGAAGTTCTCCACTTCCCAACTTCCCAGACCCATTGGTAATTTGAATGCTCTTCTCATTAATATCTACGGCGACATTCAGGTCCTGAACGCCGAGCGGCATCTCCTCTGACGAGAACGAGGCGTTTTCTAGACGGACTTGCCCATTGATGGATGGGGCCTGCACTGTGCCGCCTGCGTTTACGTCAATAGCAACGTTGCCCCCGGTGCGCAAGTCGGAATTGAACATTTGAGCGAGCTTCAGTCCGACAGATCCGCGAGCAGAGACCTTCATGACTTCAGAATGTTTCAGCGGAATTCTGCCCTGAAACTGTAATGAAGTGTCTGTGCCTTTAATGGCAGCCGGCTGCAGGACCACAACCGAATTTGTGTAGTCGGCCCGGATCGGCCCAGCCGCCGCGATTTGCAACGATTGATAGCTGGCGTTGAGCACAGGAATTGTGATGTGCGCTTCGATTTTGTCCATCTCAGCTGCCGGCCCTTTTACCGAGGCATGCAACTCCGTTTCGCCGTGTAAATCCTGCGGCCTCGACGGCATGTACATTGCGAGGAACGGGTCGACCGCGAACCTGCTGGTATCAAGCGAAGCCTCCGTGTAGTAACCGGGACTCAACCGGACCACGGCTCTACCGCGTAACGCGGCCCCTTGCACTCCTGAGTTCAACTCCAACTTGGCAATGTGATTGGCAACCCTCAGGTCAGCTCTCACCCTGCTGAAACTTGTATCGCGCAACTGCAATTGCTCGATCTGCACTGAAGCTGCGAGTTGGGGGTCGTTGAATGTTCCTGCGCCATTGGCGGATAGCGTGACCAAGCCTCTTACCGGCAGATTTTTCGCTTGAACTGTGTGGCTCTTCGCTATATCAAGTGTCGAAGCGTGGAGGTTGAGCTTGTATGCCTTTGCTTTTGGAATAACACTTACGTCCGCAATTACTTTTCCCACGACGATCTTCGAATCAACGGTCCCGTTCGCTGCTTGGAACTGCGCTGACACTGTTTTCAGCGGCTCGTCTGAGACCTTAGCCTTATCAATGTGGATGGCCCCTTGCCCCTGGGGATTCAGCTCTGATCCATGCAACTCGATTCTGCCCGAGATTTCTCCCTCGACGGGGTATTGCGCATTCGCTATTTGCTGCAGTTCTGCAATCCGCATTCGCTCTATTTGAACATTCGCTGCAATCGAGTCAGACGGATCATATGACCAGTTCCGCAGTGCGATGCTGCCGCTCAGATTCAGCTGTCCTTTCTGCGCTGACACGAGCGACGCGTTCTGGATTTCAACCTGCTTCGGACTCGCCGCAACCGCAGCCTGGATGGATTTCCATTCGCTCTGGTTAACTTGAAGCCGGCTCGCGGAAACCTGTGCTGTCACCTGCGGATTCTGTAACGTTCCGCGAATCAATGCATTCAACGTCGCCGCGCCGCGAATGTTTGGGTAGCTCAGGGTGCTCGTGTCCTGGGGATTTGCTGAAGGCAATCCTGCCGCCAACAACATCAGCTGGTGGAGATCACTGCTCTTGGCGTTAATTGTCAAATTTGAACTGTTTCCTACCTGACCCTGAGCGCGAATCGAGGTCGCAGGCAACTGAATTGAACCGGATGCAACCGTAAGCAGGTTGTGCACGCCGTCGTAGTTGGCGCGCACATCCGCCGAAAGTGGAAAGTTCTGCCCTCGCGTCTTGTTGGCAGTGATGACGCCTCCCCGCATCGTGAGGCTCGTGTCAGCTCGAAGTTTCTCGAGCGTGCCTTGCCACGTCGCATCAGCGGTCGCATTCAGCGTGCCCGTTACGGGAGCTGATTGCGGCGAAACATGCCTCAATGATGACTTCACCTCCTGCAGCGAAATGCCGGCAAGTTGAATGTGTGCACGTGATCGTCGTGAAGTATCGACATGTGCAATGGTTCCGTTTGCCGTCAGGCGGCCATTCAACAGGTCGGCCTGAAACCCGTCAGCCTGGAAATTTCCATTCACTAGCCGATACTTGCCGCCAATTCTCTGAATCTTCACCTGCGACTGAGGCACGGCAACTGTCAGTCCACTACTGGCAATACCCCCCGAAAGGCTCACGTTTCTCAATGTCGATTGGCCGGGGACATCGCGATAATTGAGGTCGCCGCGCAGAACAATGTCGCCCGTCGCATTTGCCGGTTTTGAGAGTTCCGCGAAATCCTGCGTGTGAACGGAAATGCTGTAGCGGCATTGAGCAACCGGACTGGAGGCGTAGTCTCGCACATTGGCTTGTAATTCAATCTTTGAGCCGCCCAGCTTCAATTGGAGGGGCTTCACATTCAGCTCGGAAGCGCTGACATCGAATGCAGCGTTCAGTCTGTGTGCAAGTGGCGGGAGCTTTTGGTATTGGATCAGTCCATTGTCGTAGGAGATCGTACCATCGTATTTCTTGTGCAGCTGGTCAAAACTGATCTCGATGTGAAGATTGTTCAAGTTCGCATCGACCGGAATCGCCTGATCTCGGGCCACGATTTCACCATTGGCAAGGAGGACATGTCCCACTGCGAGATCAAAAACATTTGTACTTGAGCTCTTGTTCTTTGCAGGTGGAGGCTGAGGCAGATTACTGTGGCCTTGCTTATCAACCGTGAGGTTTACGACCGGATGCTCGATGACCAGTTCACTGAGATTTACTTTTCTGCGAAAGATCGAGATGATCTTAATGCCAATTCTGGCATGCTGGACTTGTAGGAGCGGCTTCTCATCTGCCGCTTCTGTTCCGTGTACCACTAGACCGAAAACATCCGCAGTCAGCGTTCTTATCTGTAACTGGAAATCTTGAATTTCAACCGTGGCGCCGGTTGATTCAGATGCGGCTTGCTGAAGCTGTGACAGCAGATAGCGATGGAAACTCGGGCTGTGCAGCAATATGGCCGCGGCGACGATCACCAGCAGTAGAAACGCACCAATCGTTACCGCCGTCCATCCGATCACGTTTTGCCACTTCGGCATAGCGGAAATACCCTAGAACGCTTGCCCCAGTGTGATGAAATATTGCGTCGAACTGATGCCACGTACGGGATTGAGATTGTGCCCGATATCAAACCGAACCGGCCCAATTGGTGTGTTGTAGCGCAGTCCGATCCCGACTGTGTTCGTGTAGTTGTTTACCAAATCCGCAAAGTTGATCCGGTTGTACACGTTGCCGCCGTCATAAAAAACCACTCCGCCCAGGTTCTTGATGATCGGGATCGGGTAACGCAGCTCAGAGTTCAGAATAAAAAGCTGATTGCCGCCGATCGGTATGGCAATGTTCTGGCAGACTGGTCCATTGCAGAACGGAACGTAGCGCACCGGCCCAGCCTGGTTAATTGGAAACCCGCGAAGCGTGGTGCCACCGCCGGCAAAGAATCGTTCGCTGGTAGGCACCCGGCTGTCCGCAAATGGGGCAGCCAAGCCCAGCCGAATGCTGTTGGCGAACACCATTCCGTGTACCGGTTTATAGAACGCATACTGGCTGAACAGACGCGTAAAATCCGCGCTCGACCCAAGCGCGCTGGGGACCAGGCGAAAATCCACCGTGCTGTAAATCCCCCTATGCGCGTCGAGTGGTTTGTCACGTGTGTCTTCAATGAGGGTGCTTGAAACATAGGAAAGACGAACGTTTCGGTCTTCCGGTAGCACCAGTTGTGGGACAAGCAACTCACTTAGCACGGTATGGTTGTAGTCGTAGCGGACTTGGAGCTGGCGCGTCTTCTTGCGATCCAGGAAACGCTGAAATTGTATCGATGCGTCCCCTAATCGCGCGGCGAACAGAGGGTTTTCAGTATTGCGCTCTGCCGAAAGACTTGTCAGAGCCTGCCAACTCGATCCACGAAAATGCGGGATGGTATAAGTGGCAAGCGCCTTCTGATCAAGCCTCGCAACTAGCAGCGATATCGCTGCCATTTCTCCCAGCCCTCGGATGTTGAGTCGCGTGTACTCGATCGATCCGCGGGGACTAACAAACGTCGCCTCGGCTGGCACAGCTTTTTGTAGATTTAGCCCTTGTAATCCAACTGTAGGCAGACCTGGCACAGCTACGCTTCCCGCAGGAACATTGCCGCCGCGCTTTGATACTTCGAATCCAAACCCGTACGTTATTGAATTTCTTTTCGACTCGTGGACTCGCACTAAAGCTTCTTCCTCGTTCTGAGTCGTGATCTCCCTGCGTGGTCCGATACTCGACCAATCAAATACGCCGGCATCGTACAGATTGGTCTCGCCTTCTAGCAGTTTGGTCTGGCTCAGCGGTTGCTCCGGCACGAGGTTCGCGCTCTTTTGAAGAAGTGATAATCGCGTATGCTCATAACCCAAATAGACGACCTGGCTGACACGCACCTGCTGATTCTCGTTGACTTGATAAACAACATCCACCTGATGCGGGTCCTCCGGATGTCGAGAGACGACTGTCTTTACATCGGAGTTTAGAAATCCTCGGTCCAGATATTGCGCCGCGATGTGGTTGCGGTCGTCCGCCAGTCGTCGTGGAGAGAACGGTTTTCCTTCTCTCAGTTCAAATCCTTGCCTCCTGAACAGGAGCTGATTCAACGGGATGCTCTTGTTTCCATCCACGCGAACCGAGTTGACAACTGTCCGGTCCCCTTCCGCTACATTGAAAGTAATGTGAATAGCTTTGTTGTGCTGGACAGCTTGCGGCGTTACTTTCACATCTTCAAAGCCGTTGTCTTTGTAAAAGTTTTCGAGGTTCCTGGCGCTTGCCTTCAGTAGTTTTTCGCTGTACAAGCCGCGGCTTATGAACCTAGTACGTTTCTTGACCGTGACGTGGTCCATCAGGTCCCGGCTGCTCAGGTTGTGATTGCCGGTGAACGCAATTTCGTCTACGGCGTATTTGGGGCCGCGGTCGATTTGAAATGTAAGTATTGTTCTTCCATCTTGTTGTTTCTCTGAATGCGTGTCCACCTTTACTTCGAAAAAACCCTTCCGCTGAAAATAGTCGGCCAGATTGCGGCGGCTCTCTTCAATAATGTCTGGATCAACTGAGCCTTCGTCGTAAATGGAGATCAATCTCTTCTTTCGGCGTCCGGACTGGAACGGAATCCAGGTGAGACTCGCGCCCACCAGGCGAATCTCGATCCGCGGGCCGGTGTCGACCGTGATCGAAACATCAGCCAGATTGGTCTCCGGGTGATACTTGGGCGGGTTAACAACGAGTTTGTTGTCCGGGTAATGCTGCTTGCTCAACTCCGATTTCATCATTGCGGTTGCAGCCTCGATTCGCCGTGGGGAATACGGCGTGCCATGCTTCAGAAGGGCTCCGGTGAATCTGGCGCGAAGGGAACGCACTACAGCTTCCAGCCTACGGTTCTTTTCCGGGGTCGAGCCCTTGACCTCCACCTTGCCAACATGCGCATGTGGGCCAGGCTGGACATGAAACGTCAGGTGCGCAAGTTGGTTTTTGTCGTCGAGTCGCACATCAGTGTGGACCTTCGCAAAAAAGAAACCGTGGTCCTGGAAATACTTCAATAGCGCCTGTTCTGCCTTCTCCTTGTCAGCCTGGCGAAATACGCTCTGGTCCGGCAAATTTGCGACCTGTAGCAGTCGCGTGTAGGAGAAGTATTTTGTCGCTTCCGGAAATTCCAACATTCCAACGTAATAGGCGGGCTGGAGCACAAAGTTGACCTTCAGTCCATCCGGTTGCGGTTCAACTTTCAGTTCCACGTTGCTGAACGCGTTGGTCTGCATGAGCGCTTGAACGCTTTCCTGGATCTTCTGGTTTGAATATGGCTCTCCCGCCCTCTGGGTAATGAGAGGACGATACTGTTCAGCGTCCAAGTGAGGATTTGAAACGATCGCAATTGAGGCGACTTTCAGCCCTTCGTAAGAAGGCTGCTGATTGTTGGCCTTGGTCTGGCACATCCCTGAAATAGAAATAAGCAGGAGCGTCGAGAGGAGTGTCCAGCGCATGGCGAGAACTCGACCGGAAGCGTTGCCTATATGCGAGCTGTACGGTCCGCAGCCGGGAGTTTGTTCTGATGCCTTGAGGAAAACGTAAGATGTCCCATGTGCATAGCGACTTAGGAGTGATGTGCTCCTCTTCTGTCCGTGAACGGAAGGATTGGGGACCTTCTCTGGAATACAGCTTAGTTCTTCACCGTAGCATCGAAGTCCTGAACGGAAAAAACCTCAAATACGGCTTGGCGAACAGCAGCGATGCGCGATTCCCTTTTTTTTCAAGGCAAGGAGCGATGAAGTTCGTTATTTTTGGTTTGACTGTGAGCTCCTCATGGGGCAACGGCCATGCCACGCTTTGGCGCGGCTTATGCAAGGCACTGTCGCGGCAAGGTCACAGCGTCACATTTTTCGAAAAAGATGTTTCGTATTACGCCAACCATCGCGATCTCGCGCAAGCAGACAATTACAAACTGGTTCTCTATCCGTCCTGGAGCGATGCCAATTCGGTCGCCGCTGGCGCTGTTCGGGAGAGTGATGTCGCGGTCGTGACCTCATACTGCCCAGATGCTTTGGCAGCCTGCGAACTGGTTTTAGCTTCGTGCGCGGTCAAGATTTTCTACGATCTCGACACCGCCGTTACCATTCAGCATTATTGGAGGACCGGAGCCGTCGATTACGTACCGCCACAAGGACTGAAAGATTTCGACCTGGTTCTCAGCTATGTCGGTGGTCGAGCGCTCGACGATCTCCGACGGATATTTGGCGCAAAACGAGTTGCCCCGCTTTACGGCAGTGTAGATCCAGATGTTCATCGGCCGGTCCCGCATTCAAGTCACTACGACTCGGATCTTTCTTATCTGGGGACTTACGCGTCTGATCGGCAAGATATTTTGCAAGAGCTCTTTCTTGAGCCAGCGAAGAGATTACCGAAGCGAAAGTTTGTTCTGGGAGGCGCTCAATATCCCGAAGACTTCCCCTGGAGCCCAAACGTCTGGTTTGTGCGTCACGTGCCGCCTCCTGAACATCCCGCGTTTTACAGTTCTTCGACGGCGACTCTCAATGTGACGCGCGGCGCAATGGCGAATTTCGGTTATTGCCCCTCTGGTCGACTATTCGAGGCCGCAGCTTGCGAAACTCCGGTTGTGAGCGACTCATGGGAAGGGCTCTCGGATTTCTTCGAACCCGGCAAGGAGATTTTGGTCGCTTCCTCCTCGGACGACGTCATTCATGCAATTGAACGCGATCGTGCGGAGTTGCGCCGGATCGGCAAAGCTGCGCGTCAGCGCGTGTTGGCGATGCACACCGCTGAGCATCGGAGCCGCGAGTTCATCAGCCTGGCGGAGGGTGCCGCATGAGTCTACGTTGGGGAATCGTTCCTGCTGCGGGCCGCGGGACTCGTATTCAACCGCTCGCATTTTCTAAGGAGCTTCTTCCTGTGGGGACGCGGTTGGAGGGGGCAAGAGAACGACCCCGCGCAGTAACTGAACACCTGCTCGATCGCATGCTCATAGCCGGAGTGGATCGAATCTGTTTTGTCATTTCGCCGGAAAAAACGGACATTGTTCGATATTTTGGCGCGGGCATTGCTGGTGTCCCCATCTGTTATGCCGTCCAGCAGAATCCCGCCGGGCTTTGCGACGCGTTATTCAGCGCGCTGCCTTTTGTCGGTCATGACGACGAAGTACATGTTGGCCTGCCGGACACCGTATGGTTTCCGATCGAAGGCTTCCGCTTTCTCCCAGACCGCCAGTTCTCATTTCTGCTGTTTCCAACCGCTCGGCCCGAGCTCTTCGATTCCGTGGTTACAGATCACTCTGGTGCAGTACAAGAGATTCAAGTCAAGCGCCCGAACGCAGTCTCCGAGTGGATATGGGGCGCATTCAAGCTTACTGGCAGGCAACTTGCAGGACTTCATCATCTTTGGAATGAGCGCGGTCGCGAGGATGAATATCTCGGAACTCTGGTCAATGCTTATCTCGCCGAGGGCGGAAAGGTTCTGGGGGTGAAGCGCGGAGACGTCTATGTTGATGTCGGCACACTAAACGGATATCGCGAGGCACTGCGAGTGCTCTCCGATCAGGCGACGGTCCATGAGTTGGCAAGCTGATGAGAACGAGATTTGGGCCACGATTTCGAAGCGACTTCAGGCCGCGCAAGCCCTCATTCTCGCCGCGCACCCGGATGATGAGACGATCGGCGCATCCCAGTTTCTCGCATGGTTCCCGAATTCGTCAGTCGTCTTTCTGACAGATGGTGCGCCGCGTGATCAGCGCCTGTGGTCGGCAGGGCAAATCGGTTCGCGAGAGGAGTACGCCGGTATGCGTCGTGAAGAAGCAGTCCGTGCGTTGACCCACGCAGGCATCTTATCCGAACAAATCTCCTGGCTCGGTGCAGTGGATCAGGAAGCTGTACTCGAAATACCACACCTGACAAAAGGCCTTCTGCAAATACTTTCGGACCGACGCCCGGGCGCCATTGTGACACACCCGTACGAAGGCGGCCATCCTGATCATGATGCCGCTGCAGTGGTCGCGAGAATAGCGGTCATGCTATGCAAGGATGAAGTCCGTCCACTGCTGCTTGAAATGACTTCATATCATGCACGAGATGGCCGATGTGTGACGGGCGAGTTCCTGACTGCAGAAGGCGGCTCAGAGTTCGTGTTCGCGCTTTCAGACGCAGATGGTGAGCGCAAGCAACGGATGATGCAAGAGTATGCCTCACAGCGCCTCGTATTGGAGAATTTTCCGATACATCCTGAGCGCATCCGGCTCGCCCCTGAATACGACTTCGCCAGACCGCCCCATGAGGGCAAGCTCTGGTACGAGTGCATGGGCTGGCCCATGACCGGCCCGCGCTGGCGTGAATTGGCCCGAGCGGCTCTGGAAGAATTTCAGGAGTGTTCATGCCGCTGACCGTGCTTAGCGTTAGCTACCCGCTGGCGCAGGTCTCGCCACGTACCGCCGGTGGCGCTGAACAGGTGCTTTCACTTCTTGATGCGGCGCTGGTCCGGGAGGGACATCGATCTCTTGTCCTCGCGCCCGCAGGTTCCCGCTGTTACGGTCTTCTGATTCCTGCGCAAGTCCCGACTGGAGTGTTGCACGAAGCTGCAAAACGTGAATCTCAAAAGGAATTCAAGAGGCTGCTGGAACGCGCTCTGAACGACTATTCGGTTGACATCATCCATATGCACGGTCTCGACTTCATCGAATACCTGCCGAACTGTGAAACGCCTGTACTCGTCTCTTTGCACCTTCCATTGAGCTGGTATCCGCGACATGCCTTGATTCCTCCGCATCCCCGTCTGAATTTTGTCTGTGTGTCAAAGTCTCAAGCCGGTACCGCTCCACCCGGAATGCAAATCGCACGCATTATTCCTAACGGAATCGAGATCGCGCGTTTTCAGCTGGCAAGGAGAAAATCCAATTATGCGCTCGCGATCGGCCGCATTTGCCCTGAAAAGGGACTGCATCTTGCGATTGACGCGGCAGAACATGCAAGTATCGATCTCGTCATCGCCGGTTCCGTATTCGAATATCCGGAGCATCGCGCCTACTTCGAATTAATGATTCGACCACGTCTGAATGACCGGATTCGTTTTATTGGCCCGGTAGGCGGCGTGCGTAAAGCCCATCTGCTTGCAGGCGCAAGATGCCTGCTGTTGCCAAGCCTAGCTCCTGAGACCAGTGCTCTGTGCACGATGGAAGCTATGGCTTCCGGAACCCCCGTCGTTGCCTTCCGCACTGGCGCGCTCCCTGAAATCGTTTCGCCCGGCCGCACAGGTTTCCTCGTAGATGAGGCGCAAGAGATGTCTGAAGCCATAAGACACGTGAGCTCGGTCTCTCCGCACGCCTGTCGCCACGAGGCAGAGCAGAGATTCTGTTCCGATCGCATGTTCCGTGAGTATCTCGATCTGTATCGCTCCGTGCTGGCTCCTGAGAACTTCGCTGAGCTAGTTGCGGCGTGAAATCGTGCCGGGGCCAACCAGGGAAAATGGTGAGACAGGAATTCAAGACGCGTGTCCTGACTAGATTGCGAGACCTGCAGACCATCGCTGCTGAATGGCGCGAACTCTTCGATCACTGTCCAGACGCCACTCCGTTTCAGCACCCTGCCTGGATTTTGTCCTGGATTGAGGTGTTTGCTCCGAACGATCTTTTTGTTATCGAAGTACGACGCGAAAACAGCCTGGTTGGTGTTGCCCCTTTGCTCGTTTACCAAAGGGAAGGCGAAAGGGTACTTGTTTTTGCGGCCGGAGGCGTTTCGGACTATCTCGATGTACTCGCCGATCCCGCATGGGAGTGCGAAGTTCTCTTTGCAATCCTGGAAGCACTTCAAAGTCTGAGTAACTGGACAACGCTGGACTTTACTGATCTGCATCAGTCTTCGCTGCTGAATCGAACAGCGCTTGCGCAATTCGCGGCCCCGCATGACGACTGCTCGACTCTGGCACTTCCTCGCACCAGGAGCGAATTGCTGCACATCCTCTCAAAACGCCAGCGGGCGAACCTGCGCAACGCTCGTTCACGCCTTCAACGGATCGGAGGGGGCACCATCGAGTTTGCGACCGCGAACTCGCTTCCAGAATTCTTGGATGACCTATTTCGTCTTCACACGACGCGCTGGTTCCGAGTAGGTGGCCCCGGCGTTCTGGCGGATGAAATGATCCGGGCCTTCCATCGAGTCTCTGCGCCGAAGTTACTCGCAGAGGGCATCCTGCATCTCGCTCGTCTCCGGGTAAATGGACGCAGCGTCGCTACCCTCTACTCGTTGTGGAATCATTCAACGGTTTTTTGTTATCTGCAAGGATTCGATCCCGAGTTCGCCTATGTGAGTCCGGGAACTCAACTGATGTTCTCTGCAATCGAGCACGCGGTCGATTCAGGAATTCGTAAATTCGATTTCCTTCGAGGAGAAGAAACCTACAAGCGGCACTGGCGCGCTGATCATCAGTTCACTTATCGCATTCAATTGCCGCGTCTTACGCTTAGATTGGTTATTTCGGTAGATACCACCGCGGGGTGAGCGAACTTGTGAGCTTCCCACCCATCTGTCAAATCCACCCATACTGTCAAATCCGGTCCGCTTATTCTTTCGCTCTACAGGATGCTACGTTTCGGCTTAACCGATGAAGGGGATACCCTCGCTTTTCCATGACAGGTAGATTCTTAGGCGTACGTGGTTCGTGCCCAAAGGGTGGCAAGAAACCCCCATTTTTGGGAGTGAGGCCCATGATGAAGCTGGAAACAGCAAATCGGCACGAGTGGCAGGGGTTCAGCCGGATCCTGGAAATAATGTCTTTCATTGACGAAGCGGACGACTTTAATCCGCAGGAATCAGGGGAGATTCTCGAGGACCTATGTCAACTTCCGCCCTGCCCAGGCGAAACCATGAGTATGGAAGAAGTCGTTTTCTGGGCGGGGGTGGCTGCCGGAGTGGAACTTTCGCAACTAGCTGAAGAAGGTCATATAGATCCAGAGACCGCAGAAAAGGTCTTCGTCTTCTCGTCGATTTTCGCGCACTCGACGAAAACTGCGATTGTTGACCTTGCACTCGGAGACATGGAACAAGATTCGACTTTCCAGAAAAACGGTGCGCACTAGCTTAGGCGATCTTCTGCAGGACGCGCAGCCCGCGCGTTAGCCTCTGTTGCTGGCGGCGAAGAAACCTATACGTCATCACCCCTGCGATTCCGGTTGCAGCCAACCCCGCTGCAGGCAAAGCCCACAACCATGCGCGATGTGTGTTGAGCCAGAGTTCGGCGGAAGTCGTGTGTGCGCGGTCATCGAAACGGCCATGGGCGCCAAAATCGCCATCTACCGACTCCCACAAGTTGCTCGGCGCATTCGGATCGCGGCGACCATCGAATTGTTGCGATCGGTAACCCGTTTTTCCCAAATACTCATCAAGCAACCCTGGCGCAACCTTTTGACCGACAATTGCGGCGATTGTTGATCCACCGACGATCAGCTCCCGCCTGCGATGGTGCGCCGCCCAGTAGACGGCGCGCGCCCCCACCTCGGGCTGAAATATCGGCGGCACCGGTTGTGCTTTGTGAGGTAGGCGGCTCTTTACCCATTCAAATTGAGGTGTGTTGAGCGCCGGCATTTGCACCATGCAGACATGGACGCGAGATCTTTGGTGGATCAACTCACACCGCAACGAATCTGTGAAGCCACTGATTGCGTGCTTTGCGGCGCAGTACGCCGACTGTAATGGAATGCTACGGTAGGCAAGGGCCGACCCCACCTGCAGAATAGTTCCACGATCTCGTTCTCGCATGCGTTTCAAGGCAGCAAGCGTTCCATATACGACGCCAAGATATGTAACTTCCGTTACTCGTTTAAATTCCTCAGGCTGCATTTCCTCGACAGGAGAAAATACTGCCGCCATGGCGTTATTTACCCAGATGTCGATGGCGCCTAACTCATCCTCTATGCGCTGAGCCGCATTTTCGACTGCCTGCGCGTCAGCGACGTCGAGGGGAAGCGCCAGAGCGCGCCCTCCGAGCTTTTCTATTTCGTTCTTGGCTGCATCCAGGCGGGACGCATTTCGTGAGATGAGGGCGACGAAGGCCTTGTGACGGCCAAATTCGCGCGCAATCGCGCGACCTAGCCCCGCCGACGCGCCCGTAATGACCACCACTTCGGGTTTCCTGCTCGTCGGCATTGGAATGAAATAGTGCGAGAAATGCCGTCCCCGGTGCATGGCGATAGATTCGGGCACTATCGCGGCAACCGGGGACGGTTCCACCGCACCTAGTGCACGCTTAGATGGCACTCATACAGGGCAGGTTGGTGCAGCTCTCTCCCTTTGTCCAATTGAATTGTCTGGCCCCTGCAATTGTGTATGCGAGCGGGCCTCTTAGTCAGCTTTACGGCCTTTTACCGATTGGTGGTGCCTACCAATGTGCCTAAACTCAAGTTGTAAAGAGGTATTGAAGGAGGAGTATGCCAGAAAAAGAAACGCTTAGACGGGCACGGCGGGACGCACAAGAAGGCAAATCACCCACAACACAGGCTGGCGAATTTGTGCGTGAAGAGGTTCATCACGTCAGGGAAGGGAGACACGGTGTACGCAACCCAAAGCAGGCAATAGCCATCGGGTTGTCAAAAGCAAGAAAGGCTGGAGTGAAACTCCCTCCTCCTCCGAAAGGCACCGCTTCTGCTCAGAAACAGAGCCGAAGACATCGCTCTACGCGTCGCAATCGGCCCTCGAGCAAGCGTGCCCGTGCGACAACTCGGGCTCTCAAAAGGGAAGGTCGTTCCGGCGCCTCGCGACGTGCGCTTTCGAGCCAGGCACACCGCGCGGCCGCGCGACGGGGAGCATCAAGGCGCTCGCAGGCGGCTCGTAAAGCTGCCCAGACTCGGGCCTCCCGTCGCCATTCCCGGAGATAAGTTGACAACGGTTCAATCGCCGGTCCAATCCGCGAGCCCGGTATGTGTCGGCCGAGCGGCGATTCACATCGGCACATCTGGCTGGCATTACAAGCACTGGATTGCCGATTTTTATCCACCTCGTTTTCCATCTGCGAAGATGCTTGCCTGGTACACTCGTGAATTTCAGACAGTCGAAATCAACAATTCCTTTTACCGGCTCCCCTTGGAAGCAACCTTCGAGCAGTGGAAGCGGACAGTTCCTGTAGGGTTCATCTTCGCCGTGAAGGCAAGTCGCTTTATCACTCACATAAAGCGCCTCAAAGATCCCAAAGATTCTATCGACCTCTTCTTTTCTCGCGCGAAGCATTTGGGGCCACACCTCGGGCCGGTACTGTTTCAGCTTCCGCCGAAGTGGAAGGCGGACATTGGCCGGCTGCGCGAATTCCTTTCCTTACTCCCTCGGGGCCAAAAATACGTGGTCGAGTTCCGCGATGATAGCTGGTACACCCATCAAGTAAGAGATTTGTTACACCAGCACAATATCGCGCTATGCCTTCACGATTGGCGTTCTGCGCAATGGTCGCGCGAGTTGACTGCAACCTTCACCTACATTCGTTTTCACGGAACGACAGGTAAGTACGCAGGGAATTATCCAGAGCATCTCTTGGGAACTTGGGCGAGCCGCATCGCGGAGTGGGCGCAGAACCTATCGGAAGTCTTCGTCTATTTCAATAACGATGTTGGCGGGTACGCCGTACGCAATGCTCGTACTCTGCGAAGCCTGCTGCAACGCCTGGGGAAATCAGCAGGGGTGGGTGTCGCTCACTTCGGGCACAAATCGAGACATGCCGCCTGATCACAATGGTCGCCTCACTGAGACGCTAATCCCAAGAAAAATAAGCTATCTTGCGGCTTCTTCCCTACAGCAAATCGCGTTTTGAAGTACAGCGACGGCCTGATCCCAAGATACAAGCGCCGCCGATATGCTGATTATGTTGGAAGTCACAAAACGAGCTAACGAGGAGGAAGCATGCTGTATTGGGCGCTGGTATTTCTGATCATCGCGATCATCGCCGCGATCTTTGGTTTCGGCGGTGTTGCGGTAGCGGCGGCCGGAATCGCGAAACTCCTGTTCTTCATCTTCCTGGTGGTGTTCGTCATCACCTTGATCACAGGACTGACGCGGCGAGGACGTACTCCCGGCATCTGATCGCGTGCTGTGAGCGGGTGAGCGACGCCAGAGTTTAAAAGCTCCGGGCTAGGCCTGCTGTTTCGCGTGAAAAAGGCAGGTCTGGACCCGGAGTTTTCTTTTCGTGGTCTTCCAAAAACTTTTTTTCGCAATTCTCCACCTCACCTTCGAACGTCTAAGCAACGGAAAATTTCTTGAGGAGAATTCTTCATGAAGGCAGTCGTGTTTCATGGCATTGGCGACATACGGTTTGAGGATGTGAAAGATGCCGCAATAAGGGACGACTTCGATGCGGTCGTGCGTATTACCGCAAGTGCAATCTGCGGAACCGATCTGCATATGACTCGCGGCACCATGCCTGGCGTGAAGAAGGGCACCATCCTGGGTCATGAGGGTGTCGGCATCGTGGAGGAAATTGGAAGCAAAGTGAGAAATCCTTCGCCCGGCGACCGCGTGGTGATTCCTTCCACGATCGGTTGCGGAAATTGTTCTTATTGCCGCGCCGGATATTTCTCGCAATGCGATACCGCAAACCCAAACGGTCCTTCTGCTGGCACTGCGTTCTTTGGCGGGCCCGAGCAGACCGGGCCTTTCGACGGATTGCAGGCCGAGAAGGCCCGTGTCCCGTATGCGAACGTAAATCTTGTGAAGCTGCCGGACGAAGTGGACGATGACGACGCCATCCTTCTCTCTGACATTTTCCCCACTGGATATATGGCCGCCGAGAATGCCGAAATCAAGGCAGGCAACTCAGTCGCGGTCTTCGGGTGCGGTCCTGTTGGGCTATTCACAATTGCCTCCGCTAAGCTTCTGGACGTCGGTCGTATCTTTGCAATCGATAACATCGAATCGCGACTCGAGATGGCGCGGGAGCTGGGAGCCGAAGTTATCAACTTTGATCGCGAGGATCCCACCCAAGCATTGAAAGAACTGACGTCGGGCATTGGGCCAGATCGGGTGATCGACGCTGTAGGTATCGATGCAAACATGCCGCACTCGGGTCCGGCCGCGAAGACGGCGAAGACGGCTAAGGAAGAACATGAGGGCGAATCGAAGCAGATAGCTCCTCGGAGGAATGCTAGCAACGGGAATTGGGAGCCCGGCGATGCGCCATCACAAGTCTTATCATGGGCGGTTGAGTCGGTTGCCAAAGCCGGAACAATGTCGATCATCGGCGTCTATTCGGAGAACCTCAAGACGTTCCCAATCGGAAATGCAATGGAAAAGAATCTGACAATCAAAATGGGAAATTGTAATCATCGGCGCTACTTGCCCGGCCTGATCGCCCTTGTCCGCAACGGCACCGTTATTCCATCAGAAATCTTGACTCAGGAGGAACCCCTAACATCTGTGCTTGAAGCCTATAGAGCATTCGACAAGCGTCAGCCGGGATGGATTAAGGTGAAACTCGAACCAGCCGTTACGAGAGAGCTCGCAGCGTAATTCAGTAGAGCGCAATAGAACTTAGGCAGCTAAAAAAACTAAAGGCCCCGAAACGTTTCGGGGCCTCACCCTTACAGGAAACTTACGCTTGGCCGTTTACTGCGGAGGCTGCTGGTTCCCACTATTGGGCGGGGTCGTTGGCGCAGTTCCGGAAGGCGAACCTGTGTTTCCAGAGTTGCCCATGCCTGAATGATCTGAACTGCTCTTTCCACCGCACGTCTCGGAGATCATCTTGACGCTGGTTACGTTCAGGGTCTTTTCAGATCCGCTCGAAGCACTACCGGAATTGCCTGACGCGGCTGACATTCCACCGCCGCTTTCCATTGTGCCCTTGACTTGCACTTCGTGGCCAACATGAGCTGAAACGTCCTGGCCGGTCAGAGCCACGGTTTTGCCTTTCTTTGTTTCAAGAACATACTGTCCGCCCTGAGATTGAACACAACCTTTCAGCTTCTTCTCGCCGGTATTCTGGTTCTGATTCGTGGTGCTCTGGTCCGACGGGGCTGTCCCGGGCTGCTGGCCGTAGCCGGGTTGCTGGCCGGGTTGCGATGTACTCGGCGAAGAACCTTGCGTCCCCTGCGATCCACCGGGCGCCATTTGTGCAACGGCCGATGCCACGAAGAATGCGAACGCCACACAGATTGATAGCGATAGTTTCCTCATTGCTACTCTCCTGCTTGTGAATTTTCGACGATCGTTCGTTTCGGGGTTAAGCGACCGTCCTACGACCCACATCAGACGCCCCATGGCGAGGCTGAGGTTGTAGGGAGGAACTGCGTTTATTGTGGAGCACACGAAAGATTGTTGAGCAGAGCTGGTCCCGAGATCCTGCTTTGTCGCAGCAGGCGTCCGCCAAACGGCGCACGCGAGCCGGAAGCAGTGTACTTCCGGAAAATAGAACCACCGGGATCTCTGGATCCACGGCTTTAATCGCAAGAGTGACCGCTTCACCGTTCATACCTGACATTTCGTAATCTGTCACAGCAATGTCGACATGATTGGCGCGTGCAATTTTCAAGCCCTCTTCGCCGGTCGAGGCAGTAAGGACTCTGAACCCGAGCCGCTCGAACATCACGCGATAAAGTTCTAAACCGAGTTTGTAGTCGTCAATCCACAGTAGCGACGGCTTATCAGCGCCTGCTCGCTGTCTCTTGTTGCTCTCTCTATTTTTCGGTTGCCATGAAAGCAAACCTCGAGGCGAACGCTCAAACCCGACGGAAGTGGCACTACGCGGCATGATCACACCCTACCCTCTTCGGTTGTGAAAAACAATTGGTTTAACCCTGTAGTTAAATTGCGGCTTAGTGCTTACGGCCTTTGCGGCGAATACCTTAGAAGGAAATTCGAAGCAAAAACGTTATGGTGTGATAGGTACATCAAACCACTCTTAAGTACATGTGATCCGAGGTGCGGTGGAAAAGCTATAGTCTTCCTAACAACAGAAGCACGATCAGAATCAGCAAAATAAGTCCCAACCCACCGCTCGGGTAATAACCCCAACCTGTGCTATACGGCCACGTGGGAAGAGCTCCTACTACCAACAACAACACGATGATCAGCAGAATCAAACCCATAGTTCCTCACTCACGAACTGACTTTCTACTGCAAGATCTCGCCACGTGGAACATGCGGGCATTTCTGCCCACCATGGCAAGGTAGGCGATATGTGATGGGCGGATAATCGGGTCAACTCTGTAACCCCACACGAATGATTCTGTAACTGCCATAGACGGCGTCAACAATTTTCGCCGCATCCTAAACAACGAAAAATCGCGACAGGGAGTTTAGCGATGACAGCTGGCGACATTCTCGTTGAAAGGCTTATTGACTGGGGCGTGGAGGTGATCTTTGGACTTCCGGGTGACGGCATCAACGGAATCATGGAAGCATTGCGAACGCACCAGGAGAAGATCCGTTTTATCCAGGTGCGTCATGAAGAGAGCGCGGCATTTATGGCATGCGCATATGCGAAGTTCACAGGCAAGCTCGGAGTGTGTCTTGCGACTTCCGGCCCCGGCGGCATTCATCTACTGAATGGTCTCTATGACGCAAAACTCGACCACCAGCCTGTGCTTGCGATCACAGGGCTTCAATTTCACGACCTGATCGGTACGCATACACAACAGGATGTTGCACTCGATAAGTTGTTCATGGATGTTTGCGTATACAACGAACGCATCATGGGGCCAAACCATGTAGAAAATGTGGTGGATCTTGCGTGCCGCACGGCACTTGCGTACCGCGGAGTTTCCCATATCACTGCTCCGGTAGATTTTCAGGAAATGGAAGCGAAGAAGAGCATGCGGTCTCGCCGAAATGTGCCCCACCACAGCTCCGATCGTTATGCTCAGCCGCTTCCTGTTCCAAGTCATGACCAACTGAGAGCGGCCGCCGACATCCTGAATGCAGGAAAGAAAATAGTGATTCTCGCCGGACAAGGGGCGCTGCACGCCGGCGATGAACTGGAGCAAGTCGCTGAACTTCTTGGTGGGCCGATTGTCAAGGCGCTACTGGGCAAAGCTGCTGTGCCGGACGACAGCCCTTACACCACAGGTGGAATCGGATTGCTGGGTACCCGGCCTTCGCAGGATGCCATCGAGGACTGTGACACGATTTTGATTGTGGGTAGCGCCTTTCCTTATATCGAGTTCATGCCAAAACCAGATCAGGCCCGCGGCGTTCAGATTGATTGTGAGCCACAACAGATCGGATTGAGATTTCCGGCGGAAGTTGGGCTGGTCGGCGATAGCCGGCAAACACTGCGGTCATTGATGCCACTGTTGAGAAGAAACGAAAATCGCAAATTCCTGGAGAAGGCGCAAGACGGCATGAAAGATTGGTGGAAGGCGATGGAAGAACGTGGCATCAACCGTGACAAGCCTATGAAGCCGCAGGTTGTCGCCTGGGAACTGGGCAAGCGTCTCCCCAGTAATGCAATCACAACCTGCGACAGCGGAACGATCACCACCTGGTGGGCCAGACACATTCCATCGAAGCGTGGCCAGATGCATTCGCTCTCAGGCAACCTGGCCACTATGGCGTGCGGCCTTCCCTATGCGCTCGCTGCGCAGGTGGCGTATCCGCATCGTCCCGTGGTCGCATTCGTAGGCGACGGTGGTTTCTCGATGCTAATGGCTGACTTTGTGACCGCAGTGAAATATCAGTTGCCGATCAAAGTCGTAGTCGTAAAAAACAATGTTCTCGGCCAGATCAAGTGGGAACAAATGGTGTTTCTCGGTAATCCAGAGTACGGAGTGCAACTGCACCCAATTGACTTCGCGGAGTTCGCACATGCTTGCGGTGGAATTGGATTCACGGTGGAAGATCCGAATGAGTGTGCTTCGACTGTTGAGCGGTTTCTCGCCGCGCCGGGACCTGCAATTTTGCAGGCCGTCGTAGATCAACTCGAGCCGCCGCTGCCAGGAAAGGTCACCGCTCAACAGGCGCTTCATTTTGCTGAGTCCCTTGCAAAAGGCGAGCCGAACCGCAGCAAGATCGCGCTGACCGCAGTCTCAGAAAAAGTGCGCGAGCTGATTTAGAGGATCGAGAGGCTGATCACGCCAGCGGAGGTATCGGATCCAATTACACAGGATGTCTTAAATTCTTTGTAAGGCTTGCGTGGTTGACCCGTATTTCCTTCGTGTACCTTCGTGCCCTTCGTGGTTGATTTTGTTTTTGAATGACGAAGATCAGAACTTTGCTTGAAGGAATTCAACGTAGCGTCAAATAACCAATTCCCACTCGCATGTGATGCAGCCACTTATCAGCAAAGCTACACGCAATCGTTAGACCAAGCGCTGCGTGAATGATCCCGATCGGAAACAAATTTCTCCAGCGACGGAATAATTCGCAGAAAATCAGCCCACCGAAAAACGAAAGAACGGTGAGCAGTAAATTGGGTATGTGTGCGATCGTGTAAAGGCCGGTGGTGAAGAGCACGGCGCGCCGGCTCCTGAACGTCGACTCGAGTCTCACGAAAAAAATTGATTGCAAGATGAACTGCTGCACGACTGCCCAGATTGCATACTGCCACGAGCGATTCCATGGAATCGGGTAAGTCGGGCTTGCCGACCTCAACGTGAGTCCCACAACCCAAATCAGCCCGCAGAGTAGAAGTCCCACTAGGAAGATTTGCCCAATGCCCGGCCACGGTCTTGTCAGTCCCATCTCGCGCGAACCCCACCTTCCTGCGATCGCAAAGCCAACAACGCAAGCCGCGGCGGAAAGGCTGAAGAGCGCATTCCATCGGCCTTGGGGTGTCCAGACCGTGGCCATAATCAGCGCGAACACGACGGAAACTTCAGCCAGATTGCGCCAGGCTGATGGCAAACTGCGCTTAGCACCTCCCGCTTTAAGCACATCCTGACCTGCAATAATTTCCAACTTATCCGGCATAACTGAATCTATATAAGGCTCAGATGCGTTCACAAAAAAAGTGACTTGCGGCGCCTGAGCAGGGGGCCGTTATGCAGGGCAAGCGACTGCGTGTTGTGGTTGTGGGTGCGGGTTTCGGTGGACTTGAGGCGGCTCGCAAACTCGCGAAGTTGCCGGTGCAGGTTACTCTGATCGACCGCAAGAACCACCACACTTTTCAGCCTCTCCTTTATCAGGTGGCTACAGCTGGAATCTCCCCAGGAGAGATCGCTGCGCCCATTCGTTGGATCCTTCGCGGACGAGACAACGTCGAGGTCCTATTGGATGAAGTCGTCGATTTTGATCTGAACCGCAAGGTCGTCAAATTGCCGGAGCTCGAAATTCCCTATGACTATCTCGTGGTAGCTGCCGGAGCGCAACACTCCTATTTCGGCCACGATGAATGGGAGCCTCTAGCGCCTGGTTTGAAAACCGTCGAAGACGCACTTGAAATCCGCCGCCGTGTGCTGCTCGCTTTCGAGTTAGCAGAAAAGGAGGCGTCTTCCGGCCAGCCTCAGTCCATGCTGAATTTCGTGATCGTGGGCGGAGGTCCGACCGGTGTTGAATTGGCCGGAACTTTGGCCGAGATCGCCCACCAAGTTCTTAGAAATGAATTTCGCTCCATTGATCCAAAACGGACACAAATACTACTGTTAGAAGGCGGCCCACGCATCCTGCCGACCTATGCTCCTGATCTTTCGCAGAGTGCGGTAAGGCAGTTGCAGAAACTCGGGGTTCAAGTGCGCGCTCCGGCCATGGTGACTCGCATTACTCCCGGAGCAGTATGGGTGGGAGATGAACGAATTTCCGCAACCGTGATTCTTTGGGCTGCCGGTGTAGCCGCGTCTTCGCTTGGCAGAGAACTCGGCGCCCCAGTCGACCGTGCCGGCCGTGTGGTGGTGAATCCTGATCTAAGCGTACCCGGCCACTCTGAGGTTTTCGTCATCGGCGACCTTGCAACCTTGAAAGATGAGAAGGGAAGATCTCTGCCCGGAGTTGCTCCGGTAGCTTTGCAGGAAGGCCGTTACATTGCCAGGACGATTGCTGCGGACCTGAAGAAATCTCCACGCAAGAACTTCCACTATTTTGACAAGGGCAGTCTTGCGACTATCGGCCGCGCGGCCGCAGTCGCGGAAATTCGTAAGCTGCATATCTCTGGCTATTTCGCCTGGTTGGCATGGCTATTTGTCCATATCTTTTTCTTGATTGGCTTCCGAAACCGCCTGATCGTACTCATTCAGTGGGCCTGGTCGTATTTCACTTATGAGCGTGGTGCGAGGCTCATTACCGGAGACAGCAATCTGCCCGGCTGGAGCGCTTCCGAGCAAGAATCTGCCGATAGCGCCCACACAAATGCTCGATCTGCTCTGCGGGCTTAACTCGCGGGCGATTGTGAGCTTATGCTCGTAATCCTGCCACAAGTAACCAGCGCCTGATCGTATTTCGTGCGCCCCCGGCCAATTTTGCGCGAAAATATGAGCAGCAGCTCCGCCAGGAGTTCCATATGCGCGTGCGAACATTTCTAGGAATCGCGATCTCGATCATCTTGTGCTCGGCTTTTTCAACCGCAGATGTTCTAAAGATTGTGATTAACGATACGATTCAGGCCGCAACAGCAGAGCGCATCGAACGGGCTCTTGATCAGGCCTCGGCGCACAAGAATGATGCCGTGCTGATCGAACTCAACACCCCGGGCGGCGTGATGGGCTCAATGCAGGAAATCATGCAGCGCATCATCGCGTCGCCGGTTCCGGTCATCATTTACGTCACTCCGAGCGGCAGCCGCGCGGCTTCCGCCGGATTCTTCATTCTCCAGAGCGCAGATATTGCCGCAATGGCGCCTGGCACTAATACCGGGTCGGCCCACCCAGTAGGCCCGTTTGGCGGCGACATCAAAGGAGCGATGGGCGACAAGGTCTTGAACGACGCTGCTGCCCTCATGCGATCAGTTGTTTCCAAGCGTGGCCGCAATGTGGAGATTGCAGAGAGCACGGTACGCGAGTCCAAGTCGTTCACCGACGGCGAAGCACTTGCCAAGAATCTGATCGATTATGTCGCCCCGAACGAGCAGGACCTCTTTCGCCAGATCGCATCGAAGCCGGTCAAGCGCTTTAATGGCGAAACGGTTACATTGCATCTTGTTGGGGAGCATGAAAGCGTTCTTCAGCCGACTCTAAAAGAACAGATACTTGCCTTCCTGATGGAGCCCGACATTGCCTTCATCCTCCTGGCGATTGGCGCTTTGGCTTTATATACCGAGTTCAACCATCCAGGGGCCGTTTGGCCGGGCACCGTGGGCATTGTTTTCATCCTGCTTGCGATTTTTGCCTTACACCTGCTTCCAATTCGATTCGCAGCAGTAGTGCTGATCTTTTCCTCATTCGTACTCTTCGCGCTTGACGCAAAGTTCGGCACGCATGGCGCCTTGGCGGTCGGTGGGATTGCGACCCTCACCATCGGTGCCTTGTTGCTGGTGGATGCGCCTATCCCTGAGCTCAGAGTCAAGTTAGCCACGGCGCTCGGAGTCAGCATTCCCCTAGGCGCAATAACAGTTTTCCTCATGTCGATCGCTTTGCGTGCGCGCCGGAACAAGATTACAACCGGCAGAGAAGGACTGATTGGGGAGATCGGTGTAGCCCAGACGTTGCTATCTCCCGCCGGCAAGGTCTTCGTGCATGGCGAAATTTGGGACGCAGTTGCGAGTAGTGACGTGCCTGCAGGAGAAAAAGTTGTAGTCCAGAAAGTAGACGGTCTCCAGCTCAACGTAGGACCCGCAAGCGAACGCAAGCCAACAACCGTGCAGGGGGCGTAGTTTACCGCCGCGATTGTTGCCAGAAACGACCCGCATCTTTCCTGTAACTCTGGTAACTCACGTCATATCCAGGTCGTTGCAGTACAATCAGCTCAAATCCACAATCAGAACGGAGGACGCGAGATGGATCTCGGCATCGGCACGTTAGGGGTCATTATCATCATTGTCGTTCTCTATGTCTTGAGTTCGATCAAGATCCTCGCCGAGTACGAACGCGGTGTTATCTTCCGATTGGGCCGCTTGCGACAAGCGGCAAAGGGACCCGGTGTAATTCTTGTCTTCTCACCTGTCGATCGCATGGTGCGCGTTTCTCTGCGGCAAGAGGCCCTCGAAGTTCCTCCGCAAGACATCATCACTCGCGACAACGTCACGCTGAAGGTAAATGCTGTCATTTTCCTGCGCGTGATCGAGCCGACTCGCGCCGTCGTCGAAGTCTCGAACTATGTCTATCAGACGTCGCAATTTGCACAAACAACCTTGCGCTCGGTCCTCGGCGAGCTCGACCTCGACGAACTCCTCGCCCACCGCGACAAGATCAACACGCGCTTGCAGACCATACTCGATATGCACACCGCGCCCTGGGGCGTGAAAGTTGTGAACGTCGAAGTCAAACAGGTCGATATGCCGGAGTCGATGCTTCGCGCAATGGCTAAGCAGGCGGAAGCCGAACGAGAGAAGCGGTCGAAGATCATTCACGCCGAAGGCGAATTCTCTGCCGCCCAGCGCCTCGTGGATGCCGCGCACCTGCTGGCCACCGAACCGGTCAGCGTTCAGCTTCGTTACTTGCAGACCCTGACAGAGATCGGCGTCGAGAAGAACACAACTGTTGTTTTCCCCGTGCCTGTCGATTTCTTCTCTGGAATCCAGAAGTTGCTCGGGAATGCACCTTCCGCGCAGAAGTAGGGTTTAGATTTGTGAGGCTTTTATGTCACCCGTAGGTACAGCGCCGGCAATGCACAATTCGTCGCCCGAGTCCGTAGATACCGAAATCACACTGGGGACGGGCAAGATGCTTGCTATTTTTTTTGGCCTGGTGGTCCTATGCGCAACATTCTTTGGCATGGGCTATTCAATGGGCCGGAACGCAACGAAATCAACGGCCGAGTTGCTTCCGTCACCGAGTACTTCGCGCAATGGACGCGCCTTGACTCCGGCTCGCTCACCGATAACCACAACGGCGCCGCAACCCGACGCGGACTTTAAGCCAGCTGATGCTCAGGGTTCCTCGAGCACCAACAACACAGGCAGTGCCGCTCCGTCCATCGGCTCCGCGCCATCCGATCAGGCTGCTGGGCAGCCCTCTGCTGGCGCACAATCCGCCCCGAGTTCCGGATACTTCGTTCAGGTCGCCGCCGTCAGCAAGCAAGAGGACGCGGAAGCGTTGGTTGAATCGCTGAAGGCGCGTCAATATCAGGCGTTCATCGCCGATCCCGGGACCGACAAGCTCTTTCACGTCCAGGTCGGCCCATTCGCAGACGTCAAAGAAGCCGAGAATATGCGCACTCGCCTCGCGAACGACGGCTACAACCCCATCCTCAAGAAATAAGCAAGTGAAGTTGGTTGTTATGCCCTCCGCTTCGTTGCTTTGCGCAGAGGTTTGTATCAGCGCATGACTTCAGTTGTGTGCATTAGTAAAGTGACACGCCTCTGACGCCGAGGTCCCTAGGCGGTTTTCAGCCGGTTCTGCCAGTGTGATCGCACGAACCAGACGATCCCAATAACCAGCGCGGCGAGAATAACGACGTCCAGCTTGTGAAAGTATTTCCCCAGTTCGCGCCAATTTTGTCCAAGCTTCATTCCCAGCCAAGCCAGCGCAAGACACCATGGCCACGATCCAAGAAATGTGTAAATGTGAAAACGCAAGCGTGGCATGCGTGCGATGCCCGCAGGCAATGCGATGAACGTCCTTATCACAGGTAAAAGGCGTGCGATGAATACCGCTAGATATCCCCAGCGAGCAAAGAAGCGGTCTGCCCAATCAAGTTCACGCTGTCCCAAGAGAATCCAACGACCGTAGCGCTCGACCAGCGGACGCCCTCCATAACAGCCGATCTCATACGCAACCAGCGACCCCACATTGCAGCCGATCGCGCCCGCGGTTGCGACCCAAAACAGGTTCATGCTGCCTTCAAAGACCAGATATCCCGCAAAGGGCATGATTAGTTCCGACGGCAGCGGAATGCACGCGGATTCTATCGCCATGAGAATGGTGACGCCGCTATAACCGGTGGCAGCAATCAGGGTTTTGATAAAGATAAAAAGTGCAGCCAAAATTCTTTCGCTCATTTGGGATCAGACTCGTACGGCCACGCCTCTTTCCTTTGTCCGCTGTGGATTTTTGCTACGAGAAAAGCCAGTTTACAGCGTCGGAGCAGCCGTCGCGGTTGCGCGCTCCCGAAAGAAGTGCATCAGGTCAAGGAGAATCGGCTCGCCTCCAAGTTGCCGCAGCAAGGTAGTGACCTGGCCACGATGATAGGTTCCATGATTTATAACGTGCAGCATCGACTGCCAGAGCGGATTCTTGTACACGCCGAATTTGAGCGTCTTGTATTCCATCTCGCGGGCGAGGTCCGCTTGAGTCACTCCCGCGACAAACGCCTGAATCCTCCCCTCCAACTCTCGCCATGTTTCCCGCAAGCTCTCGACATCGGGAAATTGATTCACGTTCGGTAAAGCTGAGGGTGAGCGGCCCTGAAATCGTTCCAGCCAAATCCACTCCGCACCGTAAATGTGCGCGAGCGTGTCACGAACGGAGGAGAAGCTTGAACCCATGGGCCGCGTAAACTGCTCAGCGCTGAGCTTTGCCGCCGCATTTAGCGAACGAGAATTTGCCCATGAGTTGTAATCGAAAAGCTGGCGGATTTCTTCGGGAGACATAGGCTTTCGTGAACCTGGCGGCAGTTTGATGGCTAGAATGCACCGTCCTGGGTGAACGTGAAACCGGGTAAAGCTGCGCCCGCCGCTGTCTTGGCGACCTTTACCCGCACCGTCGGCGCATCCGGAGCTGTAACCTCTGCGGGACGAAGCACTGCATACTGCGTAAAAACTTCGCTGTAGACCTTGGTCACGAGATAGTCCTGGCCATTTTCGTCTTTCCGCCACACTTGACCGAGCTGAATTGACTTGACTGCCATGCCGCGCCCCTCCAAGGATCACGGAATTCGCTTAGAGTTTGTCCCGTATCACAAGACTAAAAGGCAGCATACGTGGCCGTCAATTCTCGTCGAAGTCACGAATGGAAGTGGACCTTTGAGCAAGCACGATACCTGTCTCAATTATTGTTAAGATTCTCGTTCCTGCTGAGGAGGAACAATGCCTAGAGGTGTCATGCCGCGAAGACCGGCGAAGTCCGGAAAACATGAAGGGATCGGGCTTAAAACAGCGGCCGCAAAGGTCCTGCTTAGTTCCGTCCGTCCCAATAAAAATCGGCAACCGAAAAATCCTACGCAGTTTGTGAAAGCCCCCCCTTTGCCGAAGCCCGCAAGAGCAGGACGATTCAATCCTACCGCCCCCGAGCGCGTGGTCGAGATTCTCAAGCGGCTCGACCAGCTTTATCCCGATGTGACTTGCGCCCTTACCCACAAAGATCCATGGCAGTTGCTGGTCGCAACCATCCTTTCAGCGCAATCGACCGATGTGCGCGTCAACATGGTCACGCCCGAGTTGTTCAGAAAATATCCCAGCGTGCAGGACTTCGCGAAGATCGAGCCCCAACAACTCGAGCCAGACATCCGCTCGACCGGGTTCTTCCGCAATAAATCGAAATCCGTCGTTGGTGCGGCCCGAAAAATTATCAACGACTTTGGCGGCAAGGTCCCGGACAACATGGATGACCTGCTAACCCTCCCCGGAGTAGCGCGCAAAACCGCCAACGTCGTCCTCGGCACCTGGTTCGGTAAAGCCGATGGCGTCGTCGTCGATACCCACGTTCATCGAATCTCTCGCCGCCTGGAGCTCACCAGGAACGACGAGCCCAGGAAGATAGAGGAAGATCTGATGCGCGTGATTCCGCGCGAAAAGTGGATCTTATTTGCGCATCAGGTGATCTGGCATGGGCGCAAGCTCTGCTTCGCCCGTTCTCCTAAATGCGCAGATTGTTTGCTTGAGAATATCTGCCACGCGGAAGACAAAACCTGGAGCACGGTGGAGAAGCACAAAGGAGCTAAAGCCTAAGGGTAGGCTCCAGCTGCTAGGCTCTCGGCTTTAGCTTTGCGGTGAACTGAACTCCAAAGCCCAACGCCCAAAGCCCAAAGCCCAAAGCCCAAAGCCCAAAGCCTTCAGTACTGGCTGTACGGCACCCCATCCGTCCCAACGTCATTCGAAGCGCTGAACACGTCGTCGATCCCACCTTGGTCCTGTTCATCAGGAGACATGATCGTGCCTTCGTCGGCCGTGTGCCAATTCCAGTTTGGCTGCCCGGTCATAGGATCGTTTGGCACCACTTTCAGATATCCCGCTTGCACCAGATCATCCGCTGATTGCGGCATCTTCTGTTTGTCGAGTGTGTATTGCGAAATTACCGAGCGCATGGTGAACAAATCCTGTCGCAGCACCGACTCGCGCGCGCGTTTCACCGAACCGGTGTACTGCGGGACCGCGATCGCGAGCAGGATGAGCAAAATGCTCACCACAATCATCAGCTCGATCAGCGTGAAGCCGCGGCTCCGGCGGAATTTTCGGCGCCGCAGAATTTCTTGTTGGATGGGCCTCGATGTCATTACCAGTCCTTGTATTTCGTCCCATCCAGTGCTGTGCCGGTAGATTTCGTATACACGTCGAAGACGTTGTTCCCGTCCCAGGAATCGGAATTTGGATCGTCCTGCATCGAGCGCAAACCCCAGTCCGTACCACCCGTCATCGGGTCTGTCGGAATCCTGCGCAAAAACTTGAGCTTCTTTCCACCAACATCGACTCCGTTGACCAGCGTATCCAAATCCGGCGGGTACCCTTCGGATCCAACCTTGATCTGAAACGCTCCCCGGTCGGCAGCGTCCTTATAGCGGTCAATCCCATCTCGTAGCTGCCAGAGTGCCGCGCGAAGGTCCTTTTCCTTCTGCCGTTTAATCGTGACCCGAGCCAATGGGAGGGCCATCGTGCTCAGAATCATCAGGATCGAGGTGGCCACGATAAGCTCGACCAGCGTTAGCCCACGTTGTTTCTTGGCGTTGCGCATTCTTACTTGGAACGTTTCTGCTGTCTGAATTTGCATGGAATTCAGCCAATCGAACTACCAGCTCTTTAGACGCGAGCTCTTAGCTTAAACCTCTGAACCGCAGAACGTTAGGGGAGGTGCAGGCACAAAGGACCGAGGCCCTAGTAAGTGTTTGAAGCTAGGCTAAGTAGCCGCCTCACTGAATTGTAACCGCCGCGCTCGATCCATTCACGGGAAGGGCCTGCATAGCCGGATCACGCGCTCCGCCCTTCGCGATCGTAAGCGTAGACTGCCCGGCAGCCTTGGCCACAAAGGTTAAGGTTACAACCGGGCCCTGACCCGAGATTCCCGATGCTCCTGGCGGTCGCGTGGCTGTCACCTGAATGTTTCCATCGTTTTCGCGGTGCGTCACGGTCACGATCTGTCCATCCTGCGACAGGAGACTGCCATTGGAGACATTTGCCACTTCCAGCAACTTCGGATCATACGAAATCTGCATCGGAACTTGAAAAATGTTCTGTCCGCCGTTCAGTACTACATTCACCGTGAAAGTCGATCCCACCCGTTGAGTTGTGTTTGGCGGATCGAAGGAAAAGCTCGCCTGAGACATGCGCTCGGTCAGCTGGGGAGCCGGTGCACTTACCGCCGGCTGCGGCAGTGCTACCGCGCCTGCTCCAGACGACGGTCCTGTTCCTGGCTGCGCCGGATTTGCCGGCGCTGTATTCGTGCGGCTCACACGTCGCAACCCGATCGCACTTGCGGTGCCCACGTCGATCGCCTGCTGGTTTAACGCGGTTAGTACTTGCCTGCGCACTACGTGCGGAATCAGCACGAAAACTGTTTCCGTCTGCGAGTGATCGACCGAACTCTGCCCGAAGAGATACTTGAGGAGTGGAATCTGTGCCAGGCCAGGTATGCCGGTGAGGTTCTTCGTCTGAGAATCCTCGAGCATTCCACCCAACAGGTTCGCCTCGCCCTCGCGCAATCGGATCACGTGCTCAATTTTCCTTTGACCGATGATCGGTTGGGTAATGCCGCCAATGTTCGCGTTGCCGGTCACCGATGAAATATCCATCGTGGTCTTCAGCGTAACGTCGCCATTCGCGTGAATCGTGGGCGTCACATCGATGTTCACACCAACATCGATATATTGAAACTGCGTGTTGACCAGCGGATTGATTCCAACGCCGCCAATTCCAGGCTGAAACGAACCCGACGCAATGGGCACCCGCTCGCCAATCTTCAAAGATGCTTTCTGTCCATCTAGCGCGCGAATCTGCGGATTCTGAATCAGCTTGGTGTTATTGTCTGAAAACAAAGCGCTGACATTGGCTTGGCTGATCGCCACCTGGAAATCAGTCGCATTCAGGTTGGCGAGGGAGTTCAGGTTGATCGAGCCGCTCGTACTTGTGGTCGAGGTGGTACCGCTGGTACTGGTAGTCGAAGTGTCGGAAGTCGTGCTTGTGGTCGTGCTACTTGTCGTGACGTTCGGCTGCAGCTGTATGCTCATGCTGGTGGGCGGACTGATGCCGAGGGTGCGGCTTTTGTCTTTTGTGATCTGCATCACCGCTACATCGATCATTACTTCCGGTTTCGAGCGATCAAGGTCGCTGACAAGTTTTTCGGCAAGCGCAACCTGGTCGGGAGTGCCGCGCACAACGATTGCGCCTTCGGAAGGTAGCGGCTGAATGCGAGCTATTTCAAGAATCTGGCGCATCGCATTCACTACATCCTGCAGTTCTGTCGGCTGTGACAGGTTCGTCAAATAAAAAGTCTTGATGACGCTCTGTTCCAGTTCTTTGCGCTTCGCGGGATTGTCAGCCGCTACGAATATCGTGTTCGGCGTCACTGGCCGCCAGAAAGTCTTGGACTGCATAGCCACGATTTCCAGCGCTTCTTCGAGCGAAACAGAATTGAGTTGGACCTTGATCCGGCGCGAGGTATAGTCGGGATCGAATAGTACGTTAATTCCTGCCAGCTTCCCGATGGTCTCATAGACAATCTTGCTGTCCTCCGTGTAATTCAGAGTCATCGGGATATTCGGAATTGGAGCCAACTCGACAGGGCCGCTGGCCTCTTGCACCATCTTGTCGAGCTGGTCTTTCTGCGGGGCCGCAGCGGTTGGAGCCGGTGCCTTCGCAGCATCGATCATCTGCTGCGTGACTTTGATCTCTTGCTTTGCTATGGCGCTGGCCGGGTCGATGTCACTGGCTTTCTGGAATTCGGCGAGCGCTTCCTCCAAACGTCCCGCCTCACGCAGCAATTGACCTCGATGAACGTGCGAAGCCCCCGCCAGAAACCGTAAACGCTCATAGGCTGAGCGGTAGGAAACATCCTGAGGATTCTTCTCAAAGGCCTGCTTGTAGAAATCGTACGCCTGTTCGTAGTTCTGCCGTGCCTCGGCGATTTTGCCCTTGTTGTAAAGCGACCTGGCGCTTTCAGCGACCAGTGGAAGGATTAAAGCAAGAAGAAGGAGTACAGTCAGCGCCGGGCGGATTGCGCGTTTCATCAATAAAATCCTCAAAACTGCTCCCTGTGGGCATCGCTGGCCCGTACCGCACTGAGCTGTGGGAGAAGCGCGATTATAGCATCCGGGGTAATCATCTCGAAGTTACTGTTCGCGCTGCACTTACACTCACAAGTACTAGTACCAAGGGAAGCGGCTATTTGATCGCAAAGCGTGATCGTACGCTTTTTGAAAGCTTCGACTACCGAGGCTTGAAACCCCGAAACCTGCCTTGCGTTACCCTATCTTCATGCCTCGCCAGGCGACTCAGCAGACCAAGCCCAGTCCCGAAAAGAACCCACGCCGTGATCCAACCGCGGCAGGACAGAGAGATGCCGCTGTTAACAGGATCGCTTCCCACAACTATTTCTTGCTGGAAAAATTTGAAACCGGCATTGCTCTGACCGGCACCGAAGTGAAGTCGGTCCGCGCCGGCAAGGTGCAACTACGTGATTCTTATGGAATTGTCAAAGACGGCGAACTTTGGCTTCTCAATTGCCATATCGGCGAATACGAGCATGGCAACATCTACAATCACGCTCCGCTCCGCACGCGGAAGCTGTTGGTTCACAAGGAAGAAATCCGGAAGCTGATCGGCAAAACCCAACAGAAGGGACTCACGCTGATCCCCACCCGAATGTACTTCAAAAACGGCCGCGTAAAAGTTGAACTCGCCCTGGCCAAAGGCAAACAGCTTTGGGACAAGCGCGAGACCGAACGCCGCCGCACCGCCGACCGCGAAGCCAGAGAAGCAATCACGCGCTCCCGCAAAAACTAGTGTGTGGCGCGGGCACCCTCGCCCGCGAAGATGCTTTTCTGGCGCGGACACTCTTGTCCGGGTTGTTGGTTAAGAACCAGATTTCAAGGAAAAAAAAAGGCGGGCGCGGACGCCCGCCCCTACGGTGTGGGAATTACTTCTGTTCTGGTGTTACCACCTGAGCTTTTTCTGTTGACTGAGCATTCACTGCAGGCGCGGCAGCTGGGCCCATTGTCGGCTGAGCTGGAGATGTAGTCCCCGTGCCCGAGGCAGCCGTGGAAGCGCTCGCCGTCTCCGACTTCTCGAGTCCCGGCAATTCGACTTCCTTAATCTTCGCTGTCGTCAGAATCTTCTCGAGCTGTTTGAAGACTTGTCCGCGATCAACCTGGGCAAGGTCTTCATCCGCTTTCCGGGAAGTTTCGACATCCAGTGCGAACTCATAGCACGCGCCATTCTTGAAGGTGTGGAAGTACTTCGTGTCGGATTGCTTTTCGTCCGTTCCCTTCATCTGTTCCACCGCTGTGAACTCGTTCGATCCGAGTTTCAACGTGGTTGGCTTCCCAGCTTCCGTGGCCGAGTTTGTTGAAGCATCGGTTGCCGCCTTCGCCGTCTCATCTGATTTTCCGGCAAACTGACCGCATTCTTCAGCAGTCATCGCCGGATTTACGCTCACGTTGAGCAGCGCCGATGAAAAGTCAGTATCAGGATATCCACCATCGGGCATATTGACCGAAGCGACCTGCACAGCTCCCGGTTTCGCAAAGCCAGACTCGACCGGCATTTCGCTCTTCTTGTCGCCAGCCTGCAAGCTGTACTTGCGCGGATAGCTGAACGACACGCCATACGTGCCATTCACATACGTTGCATTGGCCGGGCGATGTTTCTTGGCTGCCTTCTTTGGCGCTTCTGGAACCGCAGCCGCGCTTGTGGCCGGCGCAGGGCTTTGCACGGCCGGAGCAACCGGTGCGCTGATTTTCGCTGCTGGATTGTCTGACTTTTTCGAGCAGCTGACTGCCATGAAAAGTACAATTGTCATCACTACCCCGGCGCAGATTGCCGGAAGATAGATGTTTGACCAGTTGTCTCCCTCGAGTTGTTTGAAGTTCTCTTTTTCACTTCCTGACATGCGATTGATGTTTGCCATGTTCCCCTCCTTGGGACTGCGCTCAGAGGAGTGGCAAGCCCAGAACCAAATTCGCAGAGCTTGATTTTGAAGAGCTTACGTGGGATTCAAGACTTCTACCGCGTGGCTGTCGTCACACGTCGTGGCATTCGCGACACAACACTCGAAACCGATGAACGAACCGTAAACAGGAGAGGTAATACGTGAATGCAGCTAGGCCGAACCTTAGAGCTGTGTGTGTCCGCCAATGCGACTAGGCCAGCGCCCTCCCTACCGCTTCAAATGTCATCTCCTTGGCGCGGCTGCCTGTCTGCTCCTTCCAGGCGAAGAATAGTCCCGCATAGGTTTCGGTTATGTAATCTTCTGGTTTGATGCCGAGATCACGTGCAACTGCGTCAATCCACTCTGCTGGACCCTCGATCTCGGCGAAGTTCCCGATTGGAGTTTCGTCGATCACTACATGTCCTTCTGACCCGCTCCACTCGGCGCGGAATTTTTCGTATCGAAAGGTGGGCTCGAACTGCAGCGCGCGAAGGATAGTTTCCATCTTCTCACCGTTCTCAACGCGGGTTTCAGTCTCGACACGAACTTTGTGCGGCCCGTTTTGTTGCTTGCTTTTCGCTTTGTGCGTTAAAACCCAGAGATCGCCATACTTGCGCAAGCGCAGGAGCTCGCCGCGATTGCGTAGCGGTTGCCCAGGCAGATCGAACAACACATTCATCTCGTGAGTGCGCGGAGTAATCTGTTGCAACCCGAGGCGGCGCAGACGGGAGACTAGGGCGTCAAGGTCATCAATTCTGAATTTGATTTCGATTTCATTTGCGCCCATGCGCTCAGTATAAGGTAGTGGAACAAGCGCCAAGCTCTCCGCGGAGCGCTGCAGGTTGCTCGTGGAGGCTGGTCAGCTGAACGTCGGCAGCTTCACCAGATCACCTTCTGGTACCGCTTCCAGTGGCTGACCCGCTTTGCGCCAGGCTGCGAGCCCGCCTGCGATCACGAACGCGCGAAATCCTTGTTTTCTGAGTATCCGCGCCACACGGGCGCTGGTGGCGTCACGCGCTCAAGTACAGTAGAGGTAAATGTCTTTGTCGCGCGGCAGATTTTTCACTTCTTCTTTCAGTCGATTCGGCTCGATCCGAATAGACCCCGCAATTCGTTTTGTTTCCGGATCGTAATACCCATGGCTGCGCACATCAGCAATAATCAGGTCTCCATTCCCTTCCGATGCAAGTCGTAGCATGATTTGCGCGACTCCGACTCGTGGTACTAGATCCGAACTGCGGTAACGAAAAAATTGCGTAATTCGATATGCCACGAAAACAATAAGCAGGATTAACACAAACACTGCGACCGCATGAGTCGCCGTTTGCAGCCCCGGCATGATTCTTGCCACAACATCGCGGAACAAAAACCCTGCAAGCCAGTAGGCGGAAACATAGAACCAGGTACCCAGGAAGTCCAACTGCAGAAACTGTGCCAGCTTCATTTTCATGCTGCCGGCCAGCGGCGCGGCCATTGTGTTGACGCCGGGTACAAATTTTATGAAGAGCAGGGTTACGCGGCCGCGCTTATAGAAAAATTCCGCAGATCGCAAAATGCAGGTTTCCGGGTTGAGCGACAAATTACAAAGGAACCCCAGAAGCGCCCATCCAGTGTGGCGACCCAGGAGAAACAGGATCGTATCCCCTAGCATGATCCCAGCTGTCGCGGCAAGCAACGAAAAAGGGCCTAGTACATGCGCGGCCGCTGCCGCTCCTGCAGCCAGCAACGCCAGGCCCGCAGGAATTGGCAGGCCAACCGCCTCGCCGAAAGCAATCAGGAAGACCAACAGGTATCCGTGATGCGTAACTGTTGTGAGCAGATTGTTCACTGTTTACCAGAGTACAAGAAAAAAGGACGGCCGCAGCCGTCCTTGATTGACCGGGTCCGGGCTTACACCGAAGCCGTCTATGCCTTTAATGCGTTTCACGTTTCTCAAGTGGATTTCTGCGACCCATCTTTCGATTAAATTCCCGGCCCGAATTTAGACTACCCGCGACGAATCAAGACGGGGAAGGTGGGAGGAGAGAGTCTTACAGTTCGACGAGCAACTATTTTTCTCGGGCTGCCACAAAACCCGGGGCCCACAGCAGAGCCCGTTTGATCTCCGAGTCTGGAAATGTGCAGATCGCCTTGCATGCAGAGTCCGCATATTCGACAGCTCGCGCGATGGCCGAATCCAGAGAGCCGTAGCGTTCGAGTATGCCGAGGATTTCCTCATGCGTTACCCCGTTGAAGGCTCGCTGCTCAATCACGGTTCCAATGAGCTCTCTTTCCTTAGGAGTGCAGCGCTCCAGCGCGTGTATCACCGCCATGGTCACTTTTCCTTCGCGTAGATCGCTTGCGACCGGCTTGCCCAACACTTTTTCCGACGCGGTGAGATCGAGCACGTCATCTACGATCTGAAAAGCCATTCCCAGGTCGCGGCCATAGCGCGCGACTTGATCTTCCTGCTCAGGGGTAGCGTCTCCCAGTATTGCGCCGAGTCGCATACAAACTGAGAACAGGCAGGCCGTCTTGCGATAAATAAGGTCGAAGTGCTCGTCGAGGGAAATAATCCGGCCGAGCTTTTCCATCTGCAGCAGTTCGCCCTCGACCATCTGTTGCGTCAAGTCGATCAGCGCGTCCAGAATGCGGAAATTTCGCTCCTGCACTGCGACTTTAAACGCCTGCATGTACAGCCAGTCGCCCGCCAGCACACATTTCGAATTACCCCATTGCGTATTGGCGGCCGGCCGGCCGCGCCGGGTTTCAGCTTCATCGATGATGTCATCGTGCACAAGGGTCGCAGTGTGAATGATCTCAACCACTGCGCCTAGCTTGACCGCTCCGCGCCCCTCGTAGTTGAAGAGCTTCGACGAGAGCAACAGAAGTGCAGGCCGAAGGCGCTTGCCACCACCGCCACGCAGGTATTCGCCGATTTCCGTAATAGCGGCGACGTTCGAGACCGTGTCTCGGCCGAACTCGCGTTCGATGGCCGCCAGATCGTCGCGGAGCAGTTCGAAGACTTCGGTCCCGTTAATGGCAGTTGTGCTCATGATTTTTGGTGAGCTCAGTTGCTGCGGTAGTTCGTGAACTGCATATCGATTCCGAAGTCCTGCTGTTTCAGTAGAGCGATCGTCTCTTGTAAGGTGTCGCGATCTTTGCCGCTCACACGCACCAAGTCGCCCTGTATCGAGGCCTGCACCTTCTTCTTCGAATTTTTGATGATCTTTACGATCTCGCGGGCTTTCTCAACCGGAATGCCTTGCTGCATCGTGATCTTTTGTCTAGCCGTTCCCCCGGCAGCGGGTTCTACTGCGCCGTAGGTCAGGCCTTTTAACGGCACTCCGCGTTTGACGAGTTTTTGCTGCAGAATGTCGTTCACCGCTTTCAGCTTGTACTCGTCGATCGAGCTCAGAACAATCGCATCTTTCCCTTCCATGGCGATGTTCGACTTCGAGTCTTTCAGATCGAACCGTGTGGTGATCTCCTTCATCGCCTGCTGAATGGCGTTCGAGACCTCCTGCAAGTCGATCTTGCTGACAATATCAAAGGTATTCTCTGGCATGACGTAATAGATTAACTTAGTCGGCGCAAAAGCTTAAAACATTTCGCGGCAGAGCAGCCGAGAACGCTAGCCGGCCTCTGGCGTTTGCAAAGAAAAGAATCTGTAGAAATTTCGAGAAGTCTCCTCCCCGATCTCGTCGGCGGACAACTTCCGCAGATCGCCAATTTGCCGCGCTACTTCCTTCACGAATGCCGGCTCATTACGCTTGCCACGATAGGGGATTGGCGCAAGGAAAGGGGAGTCGGTCTCTACCAATATCCTATCGAGTGGAACCTGGGCTGCTGAATCGCGAATCTGTTGCGCCTTAGGAAACGTGATATTTCCCGCAAACGAAATCATGAAGCCCATTTCGAGAGCGCGGTTCGCGTGTTCCGAGGTGCTGGTAAAGCAATGCAAAACTCCGCCGAAGCCGGAACTTGTCCAGTGCTGTTCGATCAGAGCCAAGCAGTCTTCCCATGCGTTGTCGCTGTTGTCCGAAGGTCGGCAATGAATCACGATTGGCAGCTTTGCTGCTCTCGCAAGCTCCATCTGGCGAATGAAGACACTTTTCTGAATGTCGCGAGGCGAGTGGTCGTAGTAGTAATCAAGGCCAATCTCTCCCCACGCAATCACCTTTGGATGACGCGCGAGTTGCTCAAGCTCGGCGAAGTCAGACTCTTTAGCTAGTTCTGCTTCGTGTGGATGAATTCCAACTGTTGCGTAAATCATTTCATGCTGCTCAGCTAGCTTTACTGCGCAGTCGAGCGTGCCCGGGCCGTCGCCGGTACCGACGGCGAGCAGGTTTCTGAGGCCCGCTTCTTTCGCGCGGGCAATTACCTGCTCGCGATCGGCGTCGAAGCGAGGGCCATCAAGATGGCAATGAGAATCAACGTACATTGGCACCGATCGTGTGGGTCGGAGATTCTTGTCCGACCGCACCCGCAGCATTCGATGACTTTCGCGGAGAAGAGTGTCCGCGCCACGCAGCTATTTGAGCCTCGCGCCTATCGGCACATCCTCCAGAAAGCCCGCCAGCACCGGCTTTCCGCCTTCGAGTGATGCCGCGAGCAGCATGCCATTCGACTCCAACCCTCGCATCTTGCGAGGCGCAAGATTAGCGACGATGACGATCTTGCGACCAACTAGAGTTTCCGGAGCATAGGCTTCCGCAATACCGGCAAGAATCTGTCGAGTCTCAGTGCCAAGATCAACCTCCAACCGCAGCAACTTGTCAGCTCCTTTTACCTTTTCAGCCACCTTCACCTGAGCAACGCGAAGCTCGACTTTGGCAAAGTCCTCAATTGAAATCTTTCCATCAACCGTCGCGGTTACAGGTTTGTTCAGCGGCGCCGAGCCCTGCGATGCACCTTGTACCTTTGGTGGCGCCGCTGCCGGCTGCGCCTCGGTTGCAACTAATCTTTGTTGCTCCTCCATCTTCTGCATCCTTTCGATTGCGCTCTTGTCGGCGCGCGGGAACACCGGTTCGACTTTACCGAGTTTGGTTCCAAGCTGAAGCTGTCCCCACCGCAGATCAGACAGGATAGCCTTTGCAATGTCACCCAACCCCAGCTGAGCCCAGATTCGTTTCGTCGCATCGGGGATCACGGGATGCGCCAATGCTGTTACAATTCGCAGCGCCTCAGCGGATGTGTAGAGCACGGTGGCAAGTTGCGCGCGGCTATTTTCATCCTGCTTCTCGGCGAGAGCCCAAGGTTCGTTTTCCACGATGTATTTATCGACAGCGGCAACCAGCGCCCACACAAGCTCGAGAGCTCGCGAGAACTGGAGTTGACCAAACAGCTCATTAAACTCGTGGATTGTGTGGTTCGCGAGTGCACTAATCATGTCCTCTGCTGCTGTATGCGCGCTGTGATGTGAGGGATACGGCACTTCACCCCTGAAATACCGTGTGATCATCGCCAGCGTGCGACTTGCCAGGTTTCCGAGACCGTTCGCAAGATCAGAGTTATAACGCTGCACGAGTGCATCGAACGAAAACGAACCGTCCTGCCCGAATACCACTTCGCGCAACAGAAAATATCGCAAGGCGTCGGCGCCAAGTACATCGAGAATCGTTTCCGAGCGCACGATATTGCCGCGCGACTTCGACATCTTGCTTTCTTCGAACAGCAACCAGCCATGCGCGACAATCGACTTTGGCAGCGGAAGTTGCGCAGCCATAAGAAACGCAGGCCAATACACGCAATGAAAGCGCACGATTTCTTTCCCGATCATGTGCATGTCGGCCGGCCAGAATTTCTTGTATCTGCTGTCGTCGTCAGACCCGTAACCGAGCGCGGTCACGTAGTTCGCCAGCGCATCAAGCCAGACATAGATGACGTGCTTGGGATCATCCGGAACCGGGATGCCCCAGGAAAATGTTGAGCGGCTGATTGATAAGTCGCGCAAGCCCGAGCGTACAAACGCGATCACTTCATTGCGACGCGTCTCCGGGCGAATGAAATCTGGCTGGCTCGTATAAAGTTGTAGAAGCGGCTCGGCAAAGGCGGAAAGTTTGAAAAAGTAGTTTTCCTCCTTCACTGTTTCCGTCGGACGTCCGCACTCGGGACACGGTTCTCCCGGTCCCACCTCAACATACATTTCATCAAACACACAATACTGGCCAGTGTAACTGCCCTTATAGATGTAGCCGTTCTCGCGAATCCTTCTCCAGAGCGCTTGCACGCCGCGCTTGTGGCGGTCCGAAGTTGTACGAATGTACTCGTCGTAAGTAATTCCCATCCGGTCCCAAAGCGCGCGGAACTCGGCGGAGACTTCATCGGTGAACTTCTGTGGAGTTTTCCCGGCAGCCTCGGCGGCTCTCTGGATTTTTTGTCCGTGCTCGTCAGTACCCGTCAGGAAATAGGTATCCGAACCCATCACGCGCTCGCGCCGTGCAATCGTGTCGCAGGCAATGGTTGTGTACGCATGTCCGATATGCGGACGTGCGTTCACGTAGTAGATGGGCGTCGTGATGTAGAACTTTTTGGACATGAAAATAGTTGTTGATCGTCTGTCGTGGGTTGTCCGTCCCGCGTGTGCGCGCTTACGGTAGCGGAATCAATTTTGATCCTGTCCCTGATAAAAGGCTTCATGCGGACGACGTGCGACTCGCGAGCACGACTCTGAACGACGCTATCGGCTCTCTAATCTCAAATATTCCCACACCGCTTCCTGCATTACCGTCTTCAATGGTACACGCTGCTCGGCGGCGATGCGGCGGCAGTCCTCATATTCGGGAGCGTAGCTCGTGACCGATCCATTCATGCTGGCGACTTTCATTCGCACATCGCCGAACTTTGTGCCGACAGTCTGCCACTTGCGATTCAACGCCTGGCGCTGTTCCTCGCGGCGACGGACACCGAGCGTAGTCGTCTCAGCGAAGATAATCTGCGTCAGGTTGTTAGTGTCCTGCGGCTTTGCAAGAACCGTCAACAGAGTTCCCGGGCGGTTCTTCTTCATCTGCACCGGTGTGCCGAAGACATCGAGTGCTCCGGCTTCAAGCAATCGGTCCATGACATATCCGAACACCTGCGGATTCAGGTCATCAAGATTCGCCTCAAGCACAGAAATCGTTTCCTGCAGAGCTTGTGTGGCTCGGACATTCTTGTCCGAGCCGGGCTGAGCCTCACCGATGGTGATCCGCAGCACATTCGCATGTCCTGAAAAATCACGTGTTCCAGCCCCATAGCCCGCCTTCTCAATCTTCATCTCAGGGAACGGTCCGAACCTGTTAGCCAACGTGCTCACGATCGCGGCTCCCGTTGGCGTGACCAACTCCGCTTCAATTCCTGACGAATACACGGGAGCGCCTTTAAGCAATTCAACCGTTGCTGGTGCCGGCACCGGAAAAGTCCCGTGTGCGCAATGCACCATGCCACCCCCCACGTTTAATGGCGAGCATACGATCTCATCCACGCCCCACGCTTCCGCACCAACTGCTGCGCATGTGATGTCAACCAGCGCGTCAACCGCGCCGACTTCGTGAAAATGAATCTTCTGAATGGGAACGTTATGGATCTTCGCCTCCGCCGCGCCCAGAATCTCGAAAATTGCAATCGCTGTTTTCTTGGCAGATTCGCTTAGCCGAGCCTTGCCGATGATCTCGCGAATTTCCACCAACCCCCGGCCATGCTGATGATCGTGTGAATGGCCGTGCTCACGGCGAGCGGACCCGTGGGAATGCTTCTGCGACTGCTCGTGCGGGCCTAAGTGTGAGTGCTTGTGTGGGTCGGACATTCCTGTCCGACTAGTTTCCGGGTGATTTCTGTCGCCGTCCACAATTACATCAAGTTTTGTCGCCGTAATCCCACTTCGATTCACGCGTGAGATTTCCAGATTCGCCCCGACACCAAGGGCTTCAACCGCCTTCTCGAAAATTTCTCGCGGAACCCCGGCATCAATCAGCGCACCCAGAAACATGTCACCGCTGATACCAGAAAAGCAGTCTAAGTAAGCAATACGCATGAAATCGTGGTTAGTCGTTGGTCCTTGGTCGTTGGCCAGCCGAGAACAGCAAATTTTGATTTTAAAGCCTTTTGCTTCAAGCCAGCGGGTCTGGCGCGAACATCCGCCCAAGACGGCGCATGTACCCAACGGGGTTGGCTAAGGACGAACGACCAACGACTAAGGACGAACGACGTTTGTTAGAATCGCATATTTCCCTACTGACTAGAGGACTTCTTGTATCGCTATCTGGAACGCCTTCTCGCCCAGCACATTCGCGAATTTCTGCGCAAAAACTACGGCGTGGAGCTGGAAAAGATCGTCATCGAGCAGCCTCCGAGCGTGAAGTTCGGCGAATACGCTTTGCCGCTTGCCTTCGAACTTGCGAAAAAGCTACGTAAGCCTCCGCGAAAGATCGCCGAGCAGATTGTCGCGGGTATCGGCCCGATCGAGGGCTTTGAAAAGCTGGAGGTCGCGGGTGCGGGATACATCAATGCCCGTGTGGACCGCGTAGCTCTGGCGGGCGCGCTCATCCGAAATGAGAATCCGGCGACCGAGATTCCCGGCGGAAAAATTCTCGTCGAGCATTCGAGCATCAACCCCAACAAAGCAGCACATGTCGGCCATCTTCGCAATGCCATTCTCGGCGACACGTTTGTTCGGCTGCTGCGGTTTGCCGGTCGCGAGGTCGATGTCCAGAACTACATCGACAACACTGGCGTGCAAGTTGCTGACGTGGTCGTTGGTTTTGAGCATATCGAAAAAAAATCACGTACTGAAATCGAGCAACTCACTCGCCAGCCCCGCTTCGACTACTATTGCTGGGACTTATACGCTCGAGTGTCCCAGTGGTATGAACAGTCGCCGGAGAACAAGAAGGTTCGCCTCGATACTCTTCACGCAATCGAAAGCGGTGGGAACGAGACAGCTGAGATTGCCGAGCTGATCTCAGTCGCTGTCCTTCGCCGACATCTGGAAACAATGGATCGCCTGGACATTGAGTACGACTTCCTGCCTCGCGAGAGCGAAATTCTTCACCTGCATTTCTGGGATGCAGCGTTTGAGAAACTGAAAGCTGCCGGCGTGCTGTATTACGAGACAGAGGGCAAGAACAAGGGTTGCTGGGTGATGCGGCGTGCGGGAACAGCGAAATCCTTAACTGCAGAGAACGCCGAGCGATCAAACTCTGGATCCAGCACCGAGAGTGCCTCGAGTGCGGCCCAAACCGATGCTGCCGAGCGGATTTCAGAAGAAGACCAGAAGGTCATCGTGCGCTCGAATGGCACTGTCGGCTACGTGGGCAAAGACATTGCCTACCACATGTGGAAGTTTGGTTTGCTTGGAAAAGATTTTGCCTATCGCAAGTTCTATCTGTATCCGAACAATCACCAGTGCTGGATCTCCGCCGAACAGGGCGAGCCGGACCATCCGCACTTCGGCGATGTCGCCGAGATTTACAACGTAATCGATGCACGCCAGTCCCAAGCACAAAACACCGTAGTCGAGGCATTACGCGGTCTAGGTCACGATGAGGCGGCAGACCATTACACGCATTTTTCCTACGAAATGGTTGCGCTCACGCCACGCTGCGCCGGGGAACTCGGCTACGAACTATCAGAGGATGAAAAAGGACGGTCGTACATCGAGGTCTCAGGCCGTAGAGGGTTTGGGGTCAGAGCGGACGACCTGATCGACCAGCTTATCTCTTCGGCCAAGAGCGAAGTCGATTCGCGGCATCCCGAACTGTCAGGCGAAGAACGCAGCAGCATCGCCGAGCAAATCGCTGTCGGTGCGCTTCGATATTTCATGCTGAAATACACGAAACCGTCTGTGATCGCATTCGACTTCGAAGATGCGCTGAGCTTTGAAGGAGAGACGGGCCCGTATGCGCAGTACGCCGTCGTGCGAGCGACGAATATCTTTCGCAAGGGGGGGCTCGATCCAGACAGCTTCGCAGCTCCTGAGATCGACTTCGCGAGTTTCCTAGATCCAATGCGGCCTGCGGCATCTGAGTCTGGATCAGTCGCGCCCCTGAAAGGGCCGCTCGTCCAAGATGGTGATGACCTCTGGGAACTGTGGCTCGCCGCTTCAAAAACCGCCTACGTCATCGATCAATGCATCGCTACAACCGAACCGGCCTATCTCGCCAAGCACATTTTCCAGCTCGCGCAGCTATTCAACACGTTTTATCACCGCTATCCAATCCTCTCCGAACCGGATGAGCAAAAGAAGAACTTCCTTCTCGCGACAGCAGCAGTTGTTAGGAGAGAGTTGATTCGTGCATTAGCAGTGATGGGAATTGAAGTCCCGCCAGTGATGTAGGCGCAGTCAGCGCTTCCGGCCCGCGATCATCAATCCGGCGCCGACAATAACTAAGCCGACCCCAACATAGGGTGGCAGGACTTCTCTTCGGTGCGTTTCCACACCGAATTGCACATCACCAGCGTTGATCCCGTGATGTTCGGTGTGCGGAACAGGAACAAAGAACGCCAGAATACCTAGCACGAGGACGATGAGCCCCACCGCGAACGGCGCTTTCATTCGTGCCTCCTCGCCTGACTTAACTCCCAAACTCTCGCGTAAACTCGATCAGGCTCCTCACCGCAATTCCTGATGGCCCTTTCGCAATCCACGGCTTGTTGTCTTCCATCCAGGCGGTGCCAGCGATGTCGAGGTGGATCCACGGAGTATCTTCCGCGAATTCTTTGAGGAACGCCGCAGCCGTGCAGGCGCCGCCCCATCGCCCGCCGGTGTTCTGCAAATCGGCAATCGAGGAGCGCATCGCCTCGAGATACTCGTCGCCAAGCGGCAGGCGCCACATCTTTTCACCCGCTTCGGAGATTGCCTTGGCAAACTTCTGATACATGTTGTCGTCGTTGGCAAAAACGCCGGCATTTGCGTAGCCGAGTGCAACCACCACGGCGCCAGTGAGTGTCGCCGCATCGATCAAATGGGTGCATCCGAGTTGGCGCGCGTAGCAGAGGCCATCGGCAAGCACCAGCCGGCCCTCTGCGTCGGTATTGATGATCTCGATCGTTTTGCCTGACATTGCCGTTTGAATATCGCCTGGTTTTTGCGCTTTACCGGAAGGCATGTTCTCTGTCGCGCAGACGATTCCGATTACCTTCACCTTCGGCTTGAGCAACGCTATCGCCCGCATAACGCCGATCATCGTTGCGCCCCCGGCCATGTCGTATTTCATCTTTTCCATGCCATCAGCGGGCTTGATAGAAATTCCGCCGGTATCGAACGTTATCCCCTTGCCCACGAGCCCGAGCACAGGTTTTTCCGGCGCACCGGCTGGTTCGTAGCGCATCACAATTAAAGCCGGAGGTTCATCCGATCCCTGCGCTACACCCCAGAATGCGCCCATCTTCAATTCTTTAATCTTCTCTGCACCGTGAACTTCACACTTCAATCCAACTTCCTTCGACATTTCCTGCGCGCGCTTCGCAAGAATGCTCGGCGTCATGCGATTTGATGGCTCATTCACCAGCTGTCGTGTAAAGTTCTGCGATTCGCCGATGATGCGGGCCTCGTCAAGCGCCTGCTGCAGTTTCGCCTGGTCGCCTGATGCCACAACCGTCAGTGATTGCACGGCCTGGTCTTTGCGGTCGCTCTTATAAGTATCAGGATCGAAGTCTCCCACCATCGCTCCCTCAATGATGGCTTTGACCGCATCTTCCGCTCCGATCTGTTCGGGAGCAACGAACGCGAGGCTCCGCAGATTTCGAGTCTTAAGCGCACGCACCGCCGCTCCCGCCACCTTGCGCAATTCGGCAGCAGAAAAGTTCTTAACCTTTCCTCCGCCGACTAGCAGCAGTCGTTTCGCTTTGAGCCACGTAGGCTTGTGGAGCCACGAGGTTTCAAAAATCTTGCCGGCAACATCGCCAGACGAGATCAGGTCCGCGGCGGCCTCTTGCAGGGCCTTGTCCGAAGCCGAAACAAACGCTTCGGTCTTATCTTTTTCGCCTCGGTCGAGCACAATAGCGACCAAGCATTCGGTTTCAACTTGAGCAGCAGGAGTAAGCGAGAGTGTCGTCTTCATAGTCGAAACTAACAGTATGAAAGGCGCAGAGCTGATCGCGCAACTGCGCTTCTTGAATCACCACCAAGACACGAAGGTGCGGGAAACGGGGAAAACATCGTCTTCCAGGCGATCGCAACCAAGAACAGCTGCAGACCGCCTGCCTTTTCGCATTTGGCAGGACTTGGTTTGGGCCGATGCAAGTGTTTAGAGTTGTTTCCCTCCGTGCCGGAGCCTGCCCCGAGCGCAGTCGAGGGGTCTCCGTGGTGAATTATCGTTTTGTTCCAATTCGAGACTTTCCGCCGTGATTTCCCGTTCACGGCCAACCCAAAACTGCTATATTTGTCCAAATCTGACCACTGATCCCAGTCACAATGGCCATCGATTCAAGGAGCCTTTCATGGCAGGAAAAAGCGTCAACAAAGTTATTCTGATCGGCAATCTCGGCAAGGATCCCGAGGTGAAATACACCCCGCAAGGTACGCCGGTTGCCAAACTCACTCTCGCAACCAACGAACGTTACAAAGATAAAGACGGCCAGTGGCAGGACCGCACCGAGTGGCACAATGTGGTGCTATGGCAGCGCCTGGCAGAAATTGCCGGCGAGTACCTGAAAAAGGGGAGCAAAGTATACATCGAGGGCAGACTCCAGACCCGCTCCTGGGAGGACAAGCAGACCAACCAGAAACGCTACATGACTGAAGTCGTCGCCAACGATCTGGTGCTACTCGGCGGACGCGGCGAGGGATCGAGCGACAATGGCGGTTACTCGCGTGGAGTCTCTGCTGGCAACAACAACTTCGACCAGCGCGTGCCCGAGCACGAACCGGCCGGCGTAGCGGCTTCAGCGCCGATCAGCGACGAAGACATTCCGTTCTAACATGACTGTGTGGCGCGGACGCTCTCGTCCGCGCCTGTTCGCCATGATTCGCGAAACCTTGGATTAAGAAACGTCATCTAGGTACCGGAGCATCCCGATGCCTGAACTTGCCGCCAAAACTTGCGTCCCCTGCCGCGGCGGAGTTCCTCCTCTAAAAGGTAAAGAACTCGCTGACCTTCACAAACAGCTGCCGGACTGGGCCCACTGGAAAGTCGTAAATGAGCATCACATCGCTCGGATTTTCACTTTCCCGGATTTCAAGCAAGCCCTCAATTTCGTAAATCGCGTAGGAGCAGTCGCCGAGGAACAAGGACATCACCCCGACATTCTGCTTACGTGGGGGAAAGTTGAAATCACGCTTTGGACCCACAAGATCGATGGCCTGACCGAAAGCGACTTCATCATGGCGGCGAAAATAGACAAGCTCTTCGGAAGTTAGCCAAGGCTGAGTTGGAGAAGATCCCTGCAGCGAGCCCTCAGCTCTCGATGCTGAGTTCTGAATGCTGAATGCTTAAGTCACCACCTGCCTCAAATGGGCCGCGATCTGCTGGCCATGGAAGCGTCCGTTTTCGATGAAAATTTCATTCGTTCTTGATCCGGCCACAATCACTCCTGCGACATAGATTCCCGGAACATTGCTCTCCAGGGTGACGGGATCGCAAACCGGCCGGCACTGCTCAGCAGAAAGCTCAATGCCCATTGACCGCAAGAATTCGTAGTCAGGGTGATATCCGGTCAGAGCGAAGACAAAGTCGTTTTTAATCCGGAATTCTCCTTCGGGTGTTTCCAGCGTCACATGATCAGGCGCGATCTCCTGAACAACGCTCTTGAAATATGCGGTGATTTCGCCGTTCTTAATGCGGTTTTCAATGTCCGGCAGAATCCAGTACTTCACGTGCGAGTGCATTTTTGGGCCGCGATGCACTAACGTCACACGCGCCCCATGCCGCCATAAATCCAGCGCCGAAATTGCTGCCGAGTTTTTTCCCCCAATCACGAGCACGTCGTTGTCAAAGTAAGGATGCGGCTCACGATAGTAGTGAAAAACTTTGGGCAGATCTTCGCCGGGGATTCGAAGCATATTCGCGCGATCATAGTAGCCGGTCGCAACAATGACCTTCCTGCACATGTAGTCGTATACCCGCCCCAGCCGGTCGCACGTCGTGATATGAAAATCGTTGTTAGCGCCAGTAACGGTTTCCACGCGCTGATACTGGCGGACATCGAGCTTGTAATGCTCCGTAACCTTCCGATAGTACTCAAGCGCCTCCAGACGATTGGGTTTGGGATTGGCGCTACTGAATGGAATATCTCCGATTTCCAGCAGTTCCGGCGTGGTGAAGAAAATCATGTTTGCCGGATAATGAAAGATCGAATTCACCAGACAGCCCTTGTCGATGCTGATCACCTTGAACCCAGACTTCTGCGCCTCAATGGCGCAGGCCAGACCCGTGGGACCTGCGCCGATCACGATTACATCGGCTTGCATCTCCGGCCTCGCCTGCAACTGCGGCTTCGGCAGCGTATCTGGAATGAGTTTGGTTGACAAGGCTTCTGTCCTGAGAGGTAAGCGCAGCTTTAGGGATTGTAGATTCTAGCACGGAGAAAAATGAGGCTTCAGGCTTTACGTTCTAGGCTTTGGGCTTCAGCGGTTGAGATATCCAGCTTTATTGAAACCGCGATTGTTCAGAGAACACTTCGAGAGAAGTGTCGGAGCAAAAAATCGGCAAATGGCCTTCGCCTAAAAGCCTGGAGCCTAAAGCCTGAAGCCTGAAGCCGGACACCACTTTTGCATTGCTATAATTTTTTGTTCCCCTGGAGAATTCATGGCTACTTTGGCTCAATCCGCAACTCGCACTGAGAAAGACTCCCTCGGCACAAAGGAAATTCCTGCTGACGTCTATTACGGAATCCAGACTGCACGCGCTGTTGAGAACTATCCAATCTCCGGAATGCGTGCCCATCCCACGCTGATCCGCGCTTTTGGCATGGTGAAGGAGTCGGCAGCTGAAGCGAATCGTGAGCTGAATCTGATCGACTCTAAGGTGGCCGACGCCATTATTCAGGCGGCGCAGGAAGTTGAGCAGGGCAAGTGGAACAAAGAGTTCGTCGTGGATGTGTTTCAAGCGGGCGCTGGCGTCAGCTTCCACATGAACACGAACGAAGTCATCGCCAACCGCGCAACGGAAATCCTGGGCGGTGCCCTTGGTGACTACTCAAAGGTTCATCCGAACGACCACGTGAACTATGGGCAAAGCACGAATGATGTCTTTCCAACCGGGATGCGCCTAGCCACTCTGCTCGAACTAGAGAGGCTGTATCCAGTGCTCGACTCACTTGCCGCGGCACTCGAGAAGAAGGGAAAAGAATTCCATCACATCCTCAAGTCGGGTCGCACACATATGCAAGATGCCGTGCCCATGCGCCTGGGGCAGGAATTTACTGCCTATGCGGGTGCAATACGTCGTGCGAAAGACGCAATTGATTCGAGCGCCGAGATTCTGCGCGAACTTGGACTGGGCGGCTCTGCTGTCGGTACTGGCATCAACACCCATCCCGACTATCGTGAAAAAGCAATTAAGAGCCTGGCTCGCATCTCCGGACAGAAACTCACGCCCGTCGATGACATGCGCTATGCCATGCAATCCAATCTGGCAATGGCGGCTGTTTCTTCCGCCCTGCGCAACCTCGCCCTCGAAGTGATTCGCATTTCGAACGATCTGCGGCTTCTGTCCTCCGGGCCAAACACAGGCTTTTCGGAGATTAATCTTCCTGCTCTGCAGCCGGGTTCCTCGATCATGCCCGGCAAAATCAATCCGGTTATACCTGAGCTCGCGGCTATGGTTTCGTTCCAGGTAATTGGAAATGATGTTGCCGTCGCGATGGCTTCGCAGGCCGGCCAACTCGAGCTCAACGTAATGATGCCGACCATGGCGTACAGCGTGCTGCAGTCGATCACCATCCTCACCAATATGCTGCGTCAGCTCAATGAGAAGTGCGTCGCGGGTATTACCGCGAACGAGAATCGCTGCAACTTTTACGTGCAAGCAACCGTGTCGCTGGCCACGGCTCTAAACCCTTACATCGGATACGCCAAGGCCGCCGAAATCGCCAAAGAAGCCGTCGCGACCGGCCGATCCATCATTGAGATCGCACGCGAAAAAAAGCTCCTTAGCGAAGCAGAGATCAACGAGATCCTCGATCCGGTCCGCATGACCGAGCCAGTACGCCCGCTTGAAGCAGCCAAGAAGCGGGAAGAGATTAAGGCGAAATAGAAGCCGGCGACTTGCAAGCTTGCGGCATGTACAGGCGCCCTGTACAATTCCTATATATGGTGGAAACTACCTATACCAGTCTTCGCGAGAACCTCGCGTCGGTAATGGACCGAGTTGTAAATGATCGCGAGGTGGTTATCGTACGTAGAAAGGGCGATCAGCGAGTCGCGATGCTTCCCGCTGATGAACTTTCTGGACTTCTTGAAACAGCTCATCTGCTGCGGTCGCCGCGGAACACTCAGCGCCTCCTAGATGCCATGGCGAGCGTGAAAAAAGGAAAAGGCAGGGTTGAATCCCTAGACAAACTCCGGCAGGAGTTAGGGCTTGCCAAGCCGCGGTAAATACAAAGCCGTTTTAGCACCACAATTCATGGACGATCTACGGTCATGGATTGAGACCGTCCGGTGGGTCGCGCTGCGCATTCTTGAACTCATGGAAGCGGTTCTTCGCGACCCGTTTACTGGTATCGGCAAGCCGGAGCCATTGAAATACGTCTTCGCGGGTTGTTGGTCCCGTCGTATAACCCAAGAACACCGGCTTGTCTACCGAGTATCAGCAGGACGTGTGGAGTTCTATCAAGCTAAGTATCACTATTGATAGCCCCTGCCGCCGGGGACAGCAGGGGCCTTGATTCCGGCGAGAGGTCTCAACTTCCCTCCGGCATCCACTTACAAATACGTCGATCGCCGAGTCGAAGTTCAATCACCCAGTGGCCGAGTTATCTCAGCAGCCGCTCGTCGAAGGTAAATGAAATGGGCGCACCGATAACCAACTTGCCAAAATCTGCATGGGATGGATTCAGCAAGAAGTTACTTTCATTCGGAACCAGCGCGCTCGGAACTCGAAGTGCAACCGAAGTACCGCCCGCAGCCCACTCGTCGCCGATACTCTTCAGCTGAATAGGCGGTGGCTCTGTGCGCCAATTCGGCGGGAGGCGGCCATGGTCGACGTCAGCTAAAAGGGAACTATTGATCTCGACCGGGATCAGAACATACTGTTGCAGCAAGGCGGGTGCTTCCAGGTGAACAAGGATTTCCAGCGCCGCCAATGATTGAGTCTCAGACGTGTAGACAATAGCTGTGCCCGGACTGTTCCATCGTCCGCCATACTTCCGGGCGCCAGCACCGGTGAAAGCCGTTGATGCATGTTTTCGCTTGGTAATGCGCCAAGCGGTGATGGTCACGAAAAGACCCCGTGCTCCAACCGGCCTATCAGCTTTTCAACCTCTCGCGCCCCCAATTCCGTCCGTGAGTACTCGAGGGGAGTTCGGCCTTCGAGCGACCTCTTTGACGTAGTCAGCCATTGGATTGCAGTTACACGGTTGCCGGCAAACAGGCCCATCGCCTGCTCGAAAATCGCAGAAAGCCTGAAAAGTTTTTCCGACTCATCGGGAGTGAGTCGTCCCGCGGCCTTGCGTCGCGCAAAAGTACGCGGCGGAAGCCCAATGAGAGAAGCAATTTCCGGAAGACTGATCCCAGTTCTCGTCTCCAACGCGTGCATTGTGTTGAACGAAAAACCACGGCCTACCTCCCGGATCACATCCCCGGAGCTTTCGGCGCGCAATCCGAGAGTTCGGGCCGGCAAAAGGCCGGGAGCGACACTCTTAGGAGCATGAGCCATCAAGCAGAGAATAAGCCGAGTTATGCCATATTGTCAATATTTAATTGCCATGTGACAGAAGTGGAACTCTCTAGTTCTCGCTGGATTTCTCGCGGCTGGCATATTCGTATACGCCTCGCCCGCTTTTCCTGCCCAATCTTCCGTCCCTTACGTACTGCACGAGCAGCGGAGCCGGCTTGTACTTTTCCCCCAGCGTTTTGTGCAGATACTCCAGAATATGCAGTCGCGTATCGAGGCCGACAAGGTCGACCATCTCAAAAGGTCCCATCGGATGATTCAGCCCCAGCTTGAGCGCCTTGTCGATGTCCCCCGCGGAAGCAACTCCTTCTTCGAGCATGTAGAACGCCTCGTTGCCAATCAGCGCATTGATGCGGCTGGTAACAAATCCTGGCGACTCCTTAACTACAACAACTTCTTTCCCCATTCGTCGCCCGACCTCGCACGCCGCCGCAATCGTCTCGTCATCCGTGTGCAGCGCTCGCACCACCTCGATCAGTTTCATCTTGTGCACGGGATTGAAGAAATGCATGCCAATGCACTTGTTTCCGCGGTACGTCACGCTGGCAATCTCGGTGATGCTCAGGGAAGAAGTATTGGAAGCAAGAATTGTTCCCGGGCGGCAGATTTTGTCGAGCAGCGTGAAAATTTCTGTCTTCGATTCCAGTTCCTCAGGGACCGCTTCAATGACCATGTCGGCTTCACGAGCGGCTTCGTCAATGCCGCAGGCATACTCGATCCGGCCCAGGGTCGCATTCGCATCCTCCGCCGAAACTTTCTTCAGCTCAACCGCCTTCTCCACATTTGTGCGAATTTCGTTTTTCGCTTTGTGCAAGGCGGCTGGAACGATGTCTTCGAGAATGGTGCGATACCCGCCGAGCGCAGCCACGTGCGCAATGCCGCGTCCCATTATGCCGGCGCCGATTACGGCAATCGTTTTGATCTCCGGCACTACTTCTCCAGCAGAGTTAGCAATTCTTTGATTCGATCGTTGGCGTTGCGCAGACTCTCCGCTAGCCTCTTCTTTTCCTCCGCATCTACTGCGGGAAGGGAAGCCTGAATTCGTCGCAAAGTGGTTGTTATGTCGTCAACATAGTTGATGAGGCGGATGAGTTCTCCCGTAGCTGCCATGAAGATTCGCTCCTGGTGCCACCAAAGTAATCAGGTGGCAAATTGTTTATTTTCAACTGGCAAACCGATTAAGTAAAGACACCATAAACCTGACGAATCACCTCAATAGATTCTTTTACTTATCCTTTGATCGGCCTCGTAATCTAATAGACCCATGAATGATTCGACTCTAAAAGAATTCATTTTCGCCAGCGACTTTGATCAGACGCTGACCTTCAACGACTCCGGTTATGTCCTGGCCGAACTCGTCGGCATCCCGACTGCTGAATTTGAACGCAAGTCGACTGGCATGGCGCGCCTCAATCTTGTCCAACAAGGCGCGGAGCTTGCCTACTTGCTTCTGCACGATCCTGAGTTCAAGGAACGCGTCCGCAAAGAGCACCTCTACGAGGTTGGCAAGCGGATTCGCCTCAAAGAAAATATTGCACTCCTGTATCAAATCCTGGACAGTGGAATTCCCGGCTATCACTTCGATTTTTATGTTCTTTCGGCGGCTCCGGTTGAAATCGTGCACTCGGCCCTCGAGGGCATTGTTCCGAAGGAACACATTTACGGAACCGAGTTTCTCTACAAGGAGTCGGGTGAGATCGAAACCATCACCCGAGCCACCGCCGGTTACGGCAAAGTTTTCGTCTTGGACCAACTACTGACCCGCGCCCAGATCGGCCCCGATCATATCGTTTACGTGGGCGATGGCAGCTCCGACGTTCACGTCATGCTGCACACGAATGTTCGCGACGGATACACAATCGCCGTCTCAGAGGCCAAGCACGTTTCCCAAGTCGCTAAGCGCACCGTCCTCAGCACCAGCGCGCTTGCTGTCCTCGCGCCGATTCTCGAAGATATCGCGCAGTGGCCGCGTCTGCGCGTCCGCTCGTTCTTCGAATCTTATGGGGTGATGATCCAGGAGTGGGACCGCGTACGTACCGACTGGCTGACATTGCGCTCTGTGGCTAACGAGGCTGAGCCCGCCACCGCGAAATAATCTGTAACCCTGCGGGTGCCCCACTTCTCCCCGGTTCTGGGAGAAGTGGGACCTGAATCAAACCCGACTCAAGACTCATCTATCAGGCATGCTCGAATTTGTCTCTGCGGGCGGTTCCGTAATCGGCGAGCCAATTCTGGAACCTAGTTCGACGAGTCAGGACGCCAGTCTTCTCGACGCCTACTCGCGAGCCGTCGTCTCCGCGGCGGAGAAGGTAAGTCCTTCCGTTGCTAAGATCGAGGTCACGCAGACCGCGCGTGGGCGCAATGGCCAATCACAAGAACGCCAGGGCGGAGGCTCCGGATTCGTGTTCACGCCGGATGGACTCGTGCTTACCAACAGCCACGTCGTTCATGGTGCGACGAAGATCGCAGTTTCGCTTCCCGATGGCCGCAGTTTTCCGGCTCAGCTCATCGGCGACGATCCCGCAACCGATCTCGCGGTGATTCGCGTCGGTGCGCCGAACCTTGCTGCCGTTCCCCTGGGCGATTCGCAGAAGCTGCGCGTTGGCCAACTCGCGATTGCAATCGGCAATCCGTATGGCTTTCAGTACACGGTGACCGCGGGCGTGGTTAGCGCCCTCGGCCGCTCTTTACGCTCATATTCCGGCCGCCTCATCGAAGACGTCATTCAAACCGATGCTTCGCTTAATCCCGGGAACTCCGGCGGGCCGCTGGTTTCTTCAAATGGTGAGGTGATCGGTGTGAACACCGCCACGATCATGGGCGCGCAGGGTCTATGTTTCGCTATCGGCATCAACACCGCAAAGTTCGTTGCCAGTCGTCTGTTGACTCAGGGCCGCATCCGGCGCGCGTACATCGGTATAGAGGCCCAAACCGTCCCGTTGCATCGCCGCATCGTTCGCTTCTACGATCTACCGAAAGAAACGGGCGTGATCGTCGTCGGAGTCGAAAGCGGCAGTCCGGCACATCGAGCCGGGCTCCGCGAAGGCGACGTGATCATCGCGTTCAACAGCCAGCCGACCGCGGGCGTGGATGATTTGCACCGTCTCTTGACCGACGTGCATGTTGGGGCAACCAGCTCCATCACGGTGATCCGTAGGACTGAGCGATTGAACCTGTCGATCGTTCCTCAAGAATCAAAGTGAATTCGGGCTGCGCTTAGCAGCCCAAGGATTTTCCTGACCGATCACCTCGCCGATGCTCACCGCTTTGTCATTTTCCACTTCATCTGACGAAGCATGCCGAGCAAAAGATGAGCGTCCGCCTGGGTCAACGATAAACGCCGCACGAACCGCTGCAGTTTTTGTTGAGACGTCGGATTCAAAGGAGATTCGAGATATCCACAGACCCGAAGCGCGTCCAATAATCCGGCAGTGACACGGTCGAGTTCTTCTGAACGAGCGTTCGCCTGACGTTTGGTCTCGGTTCGCGATATTCGATGCTGCGAAAGCTGATACAAGCAGACTGCGACCGCTTGTCCCAGATTCATCGAAGGCTGTTGCTGCGACGTTGGGATCCGTATTAACCAATGGCAGCAACTAAGGTCTCGGTTGGAAAGGCCACGCTTTTCGGAGCCAAACAAAAGAGCGACCCGGCCCGATCGGAGTTGACGCCTTAGCAGTCCCGCCGCTTCGGGCAAGGATATCAATTCGTGATCAAGTCTTCGCCCGCGAGCGGCGGTAGTCCCAACAACAAGAGAGCAATCTGCGACCGCCTGTGCCAGAGTTTCATATTCTTGGGCGCGCTTCAGCAGTGCAGCCGCGCCAACCGCCGACTTAGTTTCCCGGAAAGAGGGACCAAATGGACTGACAACTCGAAGCTGCTCAAATCCAAAATTGCTCATTGCGCGAGCTGCCGCGCCAATATTGAGTGGATTTCTGGTGGAGACGAGTACGACGACCAATCGGTCCTGTATTTTCACATCGTGCCCCTTCATTGCAACTCCCTTTCCCCTATGTTAGTTTCTGAAACAGAAGGAACTGCCTTGCCGGTAAAAATTCCTGCCGGTCTGGATCGCAAAGAGGCCGAGATATACCAGCGGCTCGATCCGGAACGGCTCCCGAAGCACATTGCCATAATCATGGACGGCAACGGCCGCTGGGCCCGCAAGCGCCATCTGCCGCGCGTTGCCGGCCATCGTGCCGGAGTTACATCCGTCCGCTACGTGGTTGAGTGCGCCTCGCGCATCGGCATTCCTTCCCTGACGCTATACGCTTTCTCGGAAGAAAACTGGAAGCGCCGCCCCAAAACCGAAGTCGACTTCCTGATGAAGCTTCTAGCGCGCTATTTGAAGCAGGAAGTCCCGACTCTGCACAAAAACAATGTTCGCTTGCAATACATCGGCCGTCTGCACGAGTTGCCGGAATTTGTGCAGGAGAGAATGGACTGGGCGCGTGAGGAAACCTCGCATAATACCGGGATGCTGCTCACCCTTGCGCTCAACTACAGCGCCCGTTCGGAAATCGTTGATGCCTTCCAGGCCATGCTGCACGCGGCGGCCAATAACGGCGGCATCGAGCACCTGCAGATCAATGAAGAGACCGTCTCGCGCCATCTTTATACCGGTCACCTTCCTGACCCCGACCTTGTCATTCGCACCAGCGGCGAAATGCGCCTGAGCAACTTTCTCCTCTGGCAGCTTGCGTACGCTGAAATCTATGTGACCCCCACATTATGGCCGGAGTTTCGCGGTGTGCACCTGCTCGAAGGCGTTGCTGAATATCAAAAGCGTGACCGTCGTTACGGCGGGCTCAATGACTCCACCCATGCGCGAGCTCTGCGGAGCTAACTCGGCTTGGAACTGATCAAGCGCGTACTCACCGCAGTCGTACTCATCCCGATCGTTCTGCTGCTCGTGCTCCGCGCACCTGTGGCTGTCGTAGTCTTCGTCACGGCGGTGGTGGCGCTGCTCGCAACCCGCGAACTGCTCAAACTGTCCGAAGCCTATGGCATCCTGCCACTCCAGACGCCGACGTATGTTTTTACCGGTTTGTTTTTTCTCGTTTTCGCTATCAGCCCGGGCCAAACTCCGCTGCTCTCAAGCTCCGCGTTCACTCTGATCGCGCTCTCTGCCGCGGCTTTCGCTCCGTTTCTCTTCCTCATGATCGCGATGAGACGCGACGAACTCTCTTCGCCATTTCCTGCTGCTGCGGTCTCCTCCTTCGCATTCGTGTACATCGCCGTACCGATGGCCTCTCTCGCCCAGCTGCGCGAACAATGGCAAGGCAGTTTCTTTCTTCTGTATCTACTCCTGATAGTCTGGGCCGGAGATATCTTCGCCTACTTTATCGGTAAATCACTCGGCACACACCGTATGTCGCCGCGAGTGAGCCCTAACAAAACCTGGGAAGGTGCAATCGCTTCGGTGATCGCCAGCGTTGCCGTCGGCATGTTGCTATTTCACTACGCTGCGTCCATCTCGACCGGGCTGCTCCGCGCGCACTTGATCGAACGACGTGACGGCGTTTTTTCCGAGCCGGCGCTCCTGCCGATCGTCATTCTCTCAATCGTGCTTAACATCGCCGCCCAGTTCGGTGACCTGGTCGAATCGCTGATTAAGCGCGGCGCCGGAGTCAAAGACTCTGGGGCAATCCTGCCCGGGCACGGTGGAATGTTCGATCGCATTGATGCGCTCCTCTTCGCTGCTCCAGTGCTGTGGTCTTACATGGCTTGGCACGTCCTGATGCAATGATGAGAACTTTCAAAACTAAGAGTCCGTATAAAACAACATGAACATTGGGAACCTATACGCGATTCTGTGGTCGGTTTTTCTTCTGGTCTGGCTCATCGGTTGGCTTCTGACCAAACGCACACAGGAACGCGCCCCATTCACCACACGCCTGGCGTATGGTGTCCCAATCACTTTCGGTTCATATCTGATTTTCGCCAAAAATCCAGCTTTAACCCGACTCCCTCGCCTGCTTCCAGAAGGCATGCCATTCGAGACTTTGGCGTTGGTTCTGACTGTGTCCGGCCTCGCAGTGGCCATATGGGCCAGGTTCTATCTCGGCAAGAATTGGAGTGGTGCCGTCACCATCAAAGTCGGACACGAGCTTATTCGGCGAGGACCGTATCGCTGGGTCCGCCACCCTATTTATTCAGGACTTCTCCTGGCTTTGTTGGGTACAGCGCTGAGACGCGGCAGGGTGGTAGATCTGTTTGCCGTCCCTCTTTTTGCGCTTGGATTTTGGATCAAGATTCGCCAGGAAGAGCGGTTTATGCGCAAGACCTTTGGTGAGCAGTACACCGAATACGGCCAGTCGACGGGAGCCCTTGTACCAAGGTTGTATTCCTGAGTCGCTCAAGCCTCATTTCCGCGAATGAAATCAGGCCCTAATCGCGCCTCCCGCGAAAGAATTCCTGCAGCACCTCCGCACACTTTCCAGCCAGCACACCGCCGCGAACCTCCATCTTGTGATTGAGCGC
>Ga0070741_10000935_pt1 | contig 96174 bp, 86 predicted proteins | sample Coa_R1_4_FD_66440 | JGI IMG/M metagenome (GOLD analysis project Ga0070741, IMG submission 66440) | Surface soil microbial communities from Centralia Pennsylvania, which are recovering from an underground coalmine fire - Coalmine... | ecosystem: Environmental > Terrestrial > Soil > Unclassified ...
TGGTGTGCTTTGTGAACGTAAAAAGCGTGGATCGAATCATCTACTCCATTTTCCAGCGTTTTACCCTGGAATGGAAAACCCGCACCCTCAAGCTATTTACACAAGCCGCGTGACATCACCCATAGTCGAGGCCAATTGTGAAAGTGCCGTGGTTCAGCTAGAATAGATTTGTTGTTCGCGGCGGGCTGTTCCTCGTATGAGCAGCAACGGTAACTGTGATTTCCACATTGGTGATCGCGTGGTTTACCCCAACCACGGGGTGGGAATTATTGAACAAATTGGCAGCCGCACACTCGGCCAGCAGGTCGAGAAGTACTACCTCCTCAACATCAAATCCAGCAATCTGAAGGTCACGGTGCCCTTTCACAGTGTGGGGATCGTAGGATTACGACGTGTGGTCAGGAACGGCGAGATCCAGAAAATCTTGAACTATCTTTCTGATGGTAACGGCGATAGCGCTGCGGATTGGAAGGACCGCTTTAAGGAGAACTCTGACCGCATGCGGACTGGATCGTTGCTGGAGGTTGCCGCCGTCCTTAAAAGCTTGCTGGTGCTTAAGGAAACCAAAGGCTTATCTTTCCGCGAAAAGAAAATGCTGGAGCGGGCCCGCTACCTGCTGGTTAGCGAGCTGGCAATGGCCAAGAACTGTGAAGAAGCAAATGTGGAGTTGCTTCTAGCCAAAACACTTTCCAAGACCAACCTCCGGTTTCCGGAGGCGAGCGAGTTCCAGTCCTAACCTTCCTGGGCGCGTTCTGACCCCATATTCCCGTTTGGCGGTTGATCTCCGCCCAGCCAGGCCCCAAATGGCCGGAGGCCATCGACGTGATCAAAGACAATCTTCATACCGCCTGTGATCGGGACGGCGAGGATTAACCCGGCAGCGCCCCAGAGCCAACCCCATACCAACAGCGCAATAGTGACGGTAAGCGGATTCAGTCGTAACCTCCCGCCAAGGAATTTTGGATATAGCACGTTGATCGCAACGAGATGTAGCGCAAAAACCGTGAGCACAATCCATACGACTTTTGCCAGCGTGAGATGGCCGATGCCCAGGAACAATGGAGGCAACAGCGCCAGTACGACGCCGAGATAAGGAATAAGGCTCACAAATCCGCTGATAAAGCCAGCAAAGTAAAAGAAAGAGATGTGCAGGATTCCAAACACAATCGTACTGACCACGCTCATGATGAGGCCGATCATCAGATTGCCTACCATAAAGTTACGGATCATCCCGGAGATCAACCCGATAGTTTTGTATGCCGCCCGCCGATTATCGACCGCAAACAACCCCACCGTTGCCCGGCGGGCATGTTCTTCCCAAGTGAGCATGAAAAACACGAGAAAAGGAACAAATGACGCCGCCAGAATGACTTGGGAAGCTGAGCCGAAGCCGCGGCTCAGCAGATCGGTCCAATTTGGAGTCGTGTGAACATTCACTGCACCTTTTTCTTGCGTAGGGTTCAGCGACTCGAGCTTCCTGGCTTTTCCGGTGAATTTCATGATTTGCTGGCGGATTTCTGCTGAGTGCCTGGGCAGTTCGTCGAAGAAGTTCGAGACTTGATTCACGCCCAAGTAGGTCACAGCTCCGAGCAGCGCAAGCAGCAGGACAACAGAAATTCCGGCCGCGGCGGGCCGAGGAATGCGAAGGCGGCAGAAAAAATCGACCACGGGAGCAAGAACGAAGGCAATCAGTACTGAGACGAGAACTACGACCAGAGGCTCTTGCCCGAAATAACAAATTGCGAGGACACCGCCGAGCCCGAGCACATGCAGCGCCCAACTGCGTCGCGGCGCGCGCGGTTCGATCACATTGGGGTGCGAAATGCTTTCCGCCGGCGCCGGTTCGCGCTTGTTCTCAACGTCGGCGACCGAATGAGCCATATAATTCCTGAGTGGATCCCGGCGACGCATTGACGACCAAGCCGAGAATCTTGGGATTAGATGTCGGCTCGAAGACCATAGGAATGGCCATCTCCGACCCCTTGGGTATTACAGCGCAAGGGCTGCCGACACTCCGAAGGAAGAATAAACGGTCGGATTTTGAGCTGCTTGCGAGGATTATCGCTGACTACCAGGTGGCTGAGATCGTCGTCGGCTACCCTCTCCGACTAAGTGGGGCTGAGGGGACTCAGTCGGCCAAAATGCAGCATTTCGCCGAGGAGCTCCGAACAAGATTCGGATTGCCGGTGCATCTTTGGGACGAACGGTTGACGTCAACTCAGGCGAACCGGATTCTGCGTGAGGCCGAACTTTCTATTAAGAAGCGAGGCGAGGCCGTCGATCGGCTTGCGGCAACGTTGATACTGCAGAACTGGATGGAAGCGAGGGCAAGTTCCTAGCCAACTTCGGGGTACTTTGCGGTAACGCCTTTCACCGCAAAGAGCGCGAAAAACACATCGCATCTACTTTTGTTTGAAAACGATCCCATCTTTCATCACGAACTGAACGTTCTCCAGGACGGTCACGTCTTTCAAGGGATCACCTGCGACCGCGATCAGGTCCGCGTACTTGCCCGGTTTGATGGATCCAAATTCGCTAGTGCGCCCGATTAGGTCGGCCGCTGATGAAGTTGCCGCCTGAATCACCTGCATTGGACTCATTCCGTACTTCACCATAAACCCGAACTGCATGGCTGACGTTCCATAGGGACAGATTCCGGCATCCGTGCCAAACGCCAGTTTCAAGCCCGCCCTCACCGCCTTTCTGAAGTTCTCGCGCTGCGTTTCTCCGAGCTCTCGGTCATGTTCCAGGAAATCAGCGGACATACTGCCCTTCTTGCCTTGCTCCTGGATGCATTCATCGTCGTAGATGTCCATCACAAGGTATGTCCCGTGCTGTCTTGCGAGAGAAATGCCTTCATCGTCGATTAGCGTCGCGTGTTCTACAGACGCTACTCCGGCGCGGATAGCGTTCTTGATCCCTTCCGGCGAATGTGCGTGCGCGGCCACTCTCAATCCGAAATGGGACGCCTCATCGACTGCGGCTGCCAATTCCTCGGGGGTAAACTCCTGCGACTTCGGATTGCTGCCGTGAGTGAGTACCGCTCCACTCGACAACACCTTGATGTGGTCGACACCATTGTGTGCAAGCAGACGAATCTTCTGCCGCACTTCCCATGGGCTGTTGGCTTCACCGTAGTGAAAGTCCCATGGAAGCTGGATATCTGGTGCCATGCCGGTCATAGCGCCTGCGCCGCCGCTGATGGTCACATAGGCGCCAGCCACATACATCCGAGGGCCGATGATGTCGCCGCGATTAATCGCGTCGCGAAGCGCAACATCGTTCAGAGCCCGGTATACGCCGACATCACGGACGGTGGTAAAGCCAGACTCCAGCATGGCGCGGGCATTTGGAACAGACTCCAGCACTGCCTGCGAAGCCGTTTTCTTGAGCTGGAGCATAGGGTCGCCTTCTCCGTACTTGCCATCGGCGAGGTGGGTATGGCAGTCGATCAGTCCGGGGAGGGCCGTCATCTTGGAGAGATCGATCACTTTGGCAGCTTGAGGAATCGCGAGCTCGGTGCCAACGGCTTCGATTTTGTTTGCGCGCACAACGATGATCTGATCAGTCAAAAGCTTGCCCTGATCAGGATCTACCAGTTTGCCGGCTTTGATGACCGTGACCTGCGCGAACGCTATCTCCGTTGCGAATAGCAAGGCACATGCAATACATGAAGACATTCTCAAATCCGTTCTCCAGTCAGAGTTGTGGGAGCGAATTCTACAACAGGACGTGGCAAGAAAAAGCCGCCGCAGGGGACGCAGGGTTATACAGAGAAATTCCACGGAGAGAAGACGTTACCTCCGTACAGTCTGGTTCTACTCGGAGTTCCTCTAAACTAGAATTCAGTGCGCACATTCCTCGGATTCATATTCATTGTGGTGTTGGCGGCGGCCGGTTGGCTGACCTGGGCTCTGTGGCTACCAGTGTCTCCGGGCGGACAGAAATTCGTGATGCTGCGTCCGGGATACTCTACGCGCCGGGTTGCGCGCGAGTTGAAAGCGGCCGGAGTGATCCGCAATGTTCACGCCTTCGTGCTGTGGCACTCATTTCATCGGCGTTCGCGTCTTAAGGCCGGCGAATACCTCTTTGAGCACGACGCCAGCGCGATCGCGGTCCACAACCGGATTGCACACGGAGACATCTACTTCCACACTGTGGTAGTTCCCGAAGGCTACAACATCTTCGACATCGCCGCCGCGATCGATAACGCAGGGCTCGGGTCAGCCCAGGATTTCCTGAAGGTCGCCACGACGGAGACCGCGCTCATTTCCGATCTCGCGCCGCAAGCTACGTCGCTTGAGGGCTATCTATTTCCGAATACATATCAGTTCACCCGCACTCAAAGCATGCATGATATGGCAGCAGAAATGGTCAAGGAGTTTCGGCGAGTGGCTGCTGAAATCGGGTTGAATCAGGATGTGCAACGGACCGTTACTCTGGCCTCCATAATCGAGAAAGAAACGTCCGTGGCCGAGGAGCGCCCCGAGGTGGCGAGCGTATATTTAAACCGGCTGAAGCATGGCGTGGCGTTGCAGGCGGATCCGAGCATTATATATGCGGAACTCTTGCAGGGCACCTACGGTGGCGCGCTGCACCACGATGACATGAGCTTCGACTCTCTTTACAACACCTACCGCCATCCTGGCCTTCCGCCCGGACCGATTTCCAATCCTGGGAAAACCGCTCTCACCGCCGCAATGCACCCTGCCGACACACATTTTCTCTACTTCGTCAGCGACGGTAACGGCCACCACCATTTTTCGAATACACTGGAAGAGCACAATAAGAACGTAGCAGCCCTTCGCCGTGCTGTCGCACGGCACTGAGGGGTGAACTTTGGGGCAATCTCGGGGTTAAATTCCTCGAACCGAGTTCCCGGTTGGGGCCATCTCTATATACTAACTTGCTAGTGTTTCGAATGCACATGTCTTCATTTCGTCGGACTTATCTCATTTTTGTTGTTTTGGCTTTTTTGCCTTCTACGGGATGTCTGTTCCGTACCCGCAAAGTTGAACAGAACCTCAGCCCGGTAGCCTTAAAAAGCGCTACCAAGCCTGAACTCGTGGCTTATATCAATTCGCAAGCTGCCAAGGTGGAAACCATGCAGGCGACGGTTGATATCGATACTGCCGTCGGTGGCGCGAAAAAAGGCAAGGTAACTGAGTACAAAGAAATTCGCGGCTATGTATTGGCCCGGAAGCCCGCTATGTTGCGCATGATCGGACTGCTGCCCATTATTCGGAATACGGCGTTCGACATGGTCAGTGACGGGCGCCAGTTCAGACTTTCGATTCCCCCCAAGAACCGCTTTGTTGTCGGGCGGAACGACATCACCGCTTCCAATCCGCAGCAGCCGCTCGAGAACCTACGCCCTCAAATGATCTATGACGCATTGATGTTGCGTGCGATTGATCCGCAACACGAGATCGCGGTGATGGAAAGCGACTTCGAAACTGTGACTGGCGAGAAGGGGCGCATATACCAGCAACCGGACTACGTGATCGATGTCATTCGTACCGAGAATGGTAATACCTGGCTGTCACGCAAAATTGTCTTCAGCCGAATCAACCTTCTTCCGAATCGGCAGCTGATTTACGATGAATCCGGAACGCTGGCGACAGACGCCCGTTATCGTGACTATAGGGACTACAACACGGTGCTGTTTCCCTCAAGCATTCAAATCCTGCGACCGGAAGAGGAATACGATATTACGCTGCACATGGTGAAGCTGGACATCAACTTGCCGCTCGACAACAATAAATTCGTTCTGGAAAAACCAGCAGGCGCCCAGGAGATTCGCCTCGACCAGCAGCAACCTGCTTCGAGTGGCGGCGGAACAGATTGATTCAGCCGTGGTGGTCCTGTTTTGTGATTTGTGACCAAAGCTCGTTCGCCGAGACCTTCTTCTCATGATGAACAAGATGATCGTTGCGAACCTGACGCACAGACCCTTGCGCTCGGCGATCAGTGTTGTAGCCATTGCGCTCGAAGTAACTCTGATTCTATTGATCGTGGGCTTCGCGTTGGGCGTCCTCAACGATTCCAAAGCTCGTTACGCGGGAATTGGTGCTGACATTATCGTGCTTCCGCCCGGCGCATCCAACGTTCTCACCATAAGCGGCGCTCCCATGCCGGTGAGGATCGGTGACCTCATCGCAAAGCAGCCTCACGTGAGCGTGGTTTCCCCTGTGCTCATCCAAATTGCAACCTCCGGTGCGCTGCAGCAGGTGTATGGCATCGATATTAAGAGCTACCAGGCGTTGCGCCCGTTTACATTCGTAGGCGGCGGACCGTTTCAGGGGCCAGACGATCTTCTGGTTGATGACGTCTACATTCATGGCAAAAACCTGAAGGTTGGCGATGAAATCAATCTCCTCAATCATAAGTTTCGAATCGCGGGAATTGTTGCTCATGGCAAAGGAGCACGTCTCTATGCTCCGCTCAGTACGCTGCAGGATTTGAATGGCGTGCAGGGGAGAACAACTGCCTTCTACGTGAAGGCTGATGATCCGAGTCATGCTGACGAAGTCGCTCGCGCGATCAAAGCCATTCCACATATGGAAACGTACAACGTCTACGCAATGCGTGAGTGGCTTTCGATGATGACCCCCGACAACATCCCAATGCTCTCGAATTTCATACGTATTGTTATCGGTATCTCAGTCACAATCGGGATTATTGTGATTTTCCAGGCGATGTACACCGCGGTAATGGAGCGCACTCGTGAAATTGGCATACTGAAGTCGCTCGGCGCTTCAAAGATGTACGTTGTGAACGCGATCTTGCGCGAAACAACGCTTCTATCGATCGGCGGGATTATCGTTGGTATGGTCGTCAGTTTCGTGGCGAGCTGGGCCATCTCTAAGCGCACAACATTGCCGGTTCAGATCACCACCAACTGGCTTATATATGCGACGATCATTGCGATCATCGGATCGCTTGCCGGGGCGATTTATCCGGCGTTCAAAGCCGCGCAGAAGGATCCGATCGACGCGCTGGCGTACGAGTAGCTACCTCCACGTTGTGTCGTACCCCAGAACATTCAGTATGTGATTTTCGAATTCGTACTCGACCAATGTGTCGAAATTATCCCCGGCAAATTCCCATGATGCGGCGTAATGGGTGGCCGGACGCGCATACAACGAGTAGGCCGGAGCGTAATTAACATTGCAGGGTTGTGGGCAAAGAATGAGTCCGGTCGGATCCGTGCGATTTGTGCCTGTGGCCGCGTAGAGTGTGGTAGACGAGACATCGGGCTGAGAGGATACGACGAGCTGACGCGGTGAAATTTTTAACGCTCGCAGATCACCGGGCAGGATTTGTGGCGGGGCATTGTTCAATTGCCGCTGCAAAGGATTCAGATCAATCTGTTGCGATAATCTCTGCTGTGCCGCTCTCCAGAGATTCCACAATTGCGCATCAGAGTGCTCAGTCTGATTTATGAATCCTACGGCGCCCGTGCGATCGCTTCCGCACGCTGACAGCACAATGCACACAATTATGACCGCTCGTGCATGCCAGCGCATCGCGAATCCTCTTATTCTGAGGACTCTATCGGCAGGCGCAGTCCCTGGGTTCATACAAGCTTCGCTACTCAGGTGTTACGTCTTCCGGAATCTGGTTGCTAGTGGCAAGGGTGATTACAACGTGGCTCTAGGCTTTAGGCTATAGGCTTTGCTTTAGGCTAATAAATTCGAGGGTGGGCAAGATCAAACTCAAGTCTAAAGCCCAAAGCCTACAGCCTAGAGCCGAATTCCTATGATCCAGATTCGACGAAGCGAAGAGCGCGGCGGAGGCGATTACGGCTGGCTGAACACGCGCCATACTTTTTCCTTTGACCAATATCACGATCGGCAGTGGATGGGGTTCCGTTCTCTTCGTGTGATCAACGAGGATGTACTCGCTCCCGGGGGATCGTTCCCCATGCACCCGCATCGGGATATGGAGATCATCACGTATGTCCTCGACGGGACCCTTGCGCACAAGGACACGATGGGCAACGGCTCGCTGATTTATCCGGGCGATGGACAGCGAATGAGCGCTGGAACCGGAATACGCCATAGTGAGGCCAATCCTTCGCCAAAGCATGCAACGCATCTACTGCAGATTTGGATTCAGCCGGACCGCAAGGGCCACCAGCCAAGCTATGAGCAGAAGTCGTTCCCACGGGAAGAAAAGGAGGGTCGGTTGCGACTGGTCGCTTCTCCTGACGGGGCGGATGGTTCGGTGACTATTCACCAGGACGCGAAGCTCTATGCTGCCGTGCTTGCTTCCGGGCAGGAAGTCCGGCATGAGCTTGCCGACGACAGATACTCATGGCTGCAAGTCGCCAGAGGCGAGGTCATACTCAACAACCAAAGCCTAAATCAGGGAGACGGCGCCGCAATCAACAGAGAATCTCTGGCAATAATTGCTCCCATGGACTCGGAAATCCTGCTCTTTGATTTGGCATAAGAGACTTGGCCTAAGTGCAGTCAGAGATGGCGGCTTTGATTCAAAATGAGTACCTCGCGAGCTACATTCTTTTACACATCTTCAACAAACTTGAGCAACTTTCCTTGCGTTCTGTGCTTCAATGTGAATGGACGAGCAACTTCCCCAGCCCGCCCCAGCGGACGCCGTTCTGGACCTGGGCACCGCAGGAGGTCGCCATGGCCACTCGCAGTTGCGGTTCGCGTATCATCCGTCTTCCAAACAAAAAAGCCTTACTCGTCGGCAGCTTGGTTTGGCTGCTGGCCGGCGTGGGTGCAGCCCAGCTAGCGGAGCAATTGCCAGATGCACCTATTCCTCAGCTGTTGGCGCAAGCTGACCAACCACAGGCGCCACCGCAGACTCCACCTGCGGATGACGCTACGATCACGGTTCCTGCAGGAGCACGACTACAGCTGATGCTGACGCATCCCGTAAATAGCAACTCAAGTTCGCAGGGAGATGCAATCTTCGCGCAAACCAGCGCTCCGGTCATTGTTAGTGATCGGGTGGTGATCCCCGGTGGAACGTATGTGCAAGGAAAGGTGCAGAAGCTGACCCGGAAGGGGACTCGCGCAGAGATGCTGATGCAAACCGTCTCACTGGTGTTTCCGAATGGGTACATCGCGCAGGCTGGCGGGCCAGTAAACATCGAAAGCGAAGAGTGGACGGCGTGGAACAATCCAGAGGGGCGATCGAGAGTCGCAATCGTTCTCGCGCCCCTGCTCGGCTCCGGGCTGGGAATGGCGATCGGTGCCGCAATCGACAAGCCGCATACGACTACCCTCGGCGGCCCCGGATCTGTTCCTCCCGGATTTCCGACAGTACCCCCGGTAAGCTTCACCGAGAATTCACACAAGGGCTTGATGATTGGAGGAGCGGTAGGAGGAGCGGTAGGAGTTATTACCGCGTTTACTCTGATCGCCCGCAATCACCAGTTCTACATTCAGGAAGGCTCGCCCATGTCGATGACGCTCCCCCGGGCGATCACGCTAACCCGAGCGCAAGTCGACGAAGCGAATGAAAAAGCTGCGGCGCACCCCGCGCCACTGACGCGAAGCCGCCCACCAGTTATAGTTTCAAACACGACAAACAACGACACCTGCTATTTTCCGGGTTCTCCTGGCACTCCGGGCACACACATTCCGGGAACTCCAGGCGCCAATGGTTCGCCGGGGACCCCCGACATCGACATTCCGGGTACTCCGCCAACACCGCCGAGTCCATACCCGTGTCCATAGGACGCACAGGTTCAGAGATTCGAAACAACAGACTCGTGAAATTACTTTTCCTGCGGCAGAGCGGCATTGATGTGGCGAAGGGCAGTTTCCACCGAGGTAAGAATCACGTCGAGACCTACGTAGACCAGATCAACTCCTGCGAGCGAGATCACCAGGTTTCCTCGCAGGATTACTCCCTGATTCAGTACATGATCGAGGACATCGACCAGGGTCATCTCATCACTGAGATCGTGGCTGGCGAAGACCACACTGCTCGCAGTTGCACTCACTTTGATCTCACTCCATCATCGGGACGAGACACAAAAGAATACGGAGGCCAGGGCCCAGTGCACTCGATTCTGCGTTCGCTCTCCCAATCGCGAGCGAACTTTTCAAGCACTGACTCTAAATGCTTTTGCATGGAACGCTTCACCAATAGCGTGGTTTGGAATGACAATCCCCGTTGCCCCCGGCTTACGCTTCCTGCCGTCGCAGTCTCAGTCGCGACAGCATGGAGCGCGCGTTCGAACTTCACGAGCTCGCCGTTCATCCCGGACTTCCGTTTGCGTCTCGGTAGCAGTGCCGCCTTTGCCTTAAGGTAACCTCTGCCGGAATTGACTTTGGGCAATGCTGCAACCACAGGTTCCATCTCGAACACTTTGACCCCCCATTCATCAGCGCCTCGGATGCGTGCAAAGTCGCGCTTGAGGCTGCGGACACGGCGCTCCACATGCTTGCAGAGAGAGGCTTCAGTTCGAAAAATAGTCCCCAGCCGCGCTGGGAGGATGTCTGCTCCTTGCGCGATCGCAGCGATCACGCGCTGATGCGCGACACTAACCTCAGCCAGCCACTCGAGGTTTTCCATGTTCTGCGCGAGGCTCTTTTCAAACTCAAGGGCCGAAACTCGAGCTATCCAGCAGAAAATCCCGTCGCATTCGATGCACTCTATCTGAGAGAAGCGGTCCACTCCAACCAGGTCTGGAAGTGTGGCAGGCCTGGACTCGGTAATGCCGTACAAATAAATGACGAGACGCTCGTTTTTTAGTTGAGCCGCCATAACTCCCGGGTGATCGCTCGTAGCCCCTTTTCGCCCGCAATTTCCTGAGGGAAATTCCGAATCACAAAAACATCTCTTGCCGAAGTCCAGTGCTTGAGCTCATCCAAGACTGAGACCTGCCATACACGAGCCGCTCTACACCGAGCGCAGCTCCCGCCATCTGCCTCACGGAGTACCCGATTCACGAACAGTGCCCCTGGTCGCAATCGGAGTTGGTCCAGTTCGAGAAGCAAACGCTTCGTTTCGTGATCTGGCAGCGGCTCAGGAAGCATCACCGAAAAGACGCGCACATCATTTGGGCTCCCGAGCATTCGCGATAGTGCTCGCGCTCGCACTTCCAGCTCAGCTATTCGCGCCGCCGCATTCCGGACAAGCGCCAGTTTACGGTGCGCGGCAAGGCTTTTCAACAACACTCGGCACCAGCTCACGATCCGGTCAGGCATGCGGAGCAACTCAAGAGCATGGCCCGTCGGGGCCATGTCAATTACCACTTTGGCCGAGGAATGTGCGCAAAGGTCACTGATGCGGAGGATCGCGAGCACCTCATCGAGACCCGGCGGAACAATATCGAGCAGGGCGGACAAGAGCTGGCGCTCAAACGAGAGATCAAGGTGAATTCCAGAAACTTCGCTGGTTGTGGCTGAATCCACTTCGTTGCCGATTTCGACGATCCACTTTCTGAACAAAGCGACTGAATCCAGCTCGGAGGCGCGGAGATCTGCGTCGCTAAGCACGGCGACAGGGTCATCGCCAATTCTCGTTTGGAAGACGTCATCGAGAGAAGGCGCCGGATCAACTGAGCAGATTACGACCGGAGCTCCAGAAGTCCTTCTTGCATGGAAAGCGAGCGCCGCCGAAACAGTTGTTTTGCCCACTCCGCCCTTTCCGATTACGAAAGAGAGACTTGAATTCAGCGTTGGCCATTTCACGCGAACCATGGCTAATTTGGGGGGCTTATGTTTCGGCAGTTTCGGTTTGACCGTGAGCGGCTTGCGATTGAACACATGATGGCCAAATGCTAAGAGCGCACTTGTGCCGGCAATTGGAAAGCCGGGATCGTCGCCAACAAGCACAGTGGCAGATGGAAAATGATTCAATAGAAATTGTCTCGCCTGAGTGGCTGCTGCCATTCTGGCGCGGCATGATGCGCATCTGCCGGCACGGCGCACAACGCGATTCAACACGACACCTTGCAAGTGAAACGAGGGATTCGATCTACGAAGCTCCGCGACGCAGCGAACAGATTCATTCAACGCAAATTTTTCGGCTGTCGTCGCCAAAAATATGTGTGCAGCAGAAAAACCCCGCGTGAGTTCCCGTAACTGTTCTTGCCATTGTTGAATCAATGGCGGTTGAGCGCTCCTAGCGCCTCCAAAGTGTTCGGCCAGGACACGGTCTCTGCTAGCGGCAATTCTCAGGAATTTCACCAGGCGAGCGAACTGTTCCGGCAGATTAAATAGGCGGAGGGTATGACCAAGTGGAGCAGTGTCGACTACGATGTGCGTATATTTGCCTGACTCCATCGAATCTCGAATTGCAAGGAGCGCGGCCATCTCTGCCATTCCGGGCAGGGCCGAATCAAGTAAAGGGGCAATCTCCGGGGCGGTAAAGAGCGATCCCCGTTCAATGATTTTGAGGATCTCTGATTTGTAGTTGTGAATAAATTCGCCAAACAAAATGGAAGAATCAAGCTCCCATGCGGCAAGTTTTCCTGGACCAACAGCTAGAGATTTGATTCTCTTGCCAAGCTTCTGCTGCAGAACGTCTCCGAGCGAGTGGGCGGGATCAGTCGAGACGAGAAGGACACGGTTCTTCGCGCCTGCAGCGGTTAATACCGCATACGCTGCGGCAACCGTGGTTTTTCCCACTCCACCCTTGCCGATGAAAAATGCGAGCTCCGGCACGGCATGATTTTAATGGCTGCGGTAGAAATGCGGGGAAGGCAGCTCAGCGTGCCGTATATAAGCGTGAAGATACATCTGGAGTACCGAATCCCACTTCTCCAGTGAATTGCACCACACGCGAGCCATTCTCTGTCTCAAGTGTGATCTCGAGCTGATCAACCAGAGGTACATGCGCTGAATCGATCTCGAGGTCGTAACTCCATACGCCTCCACACGCGTTCTCACACCAAGGACCGTTTGTCTCGAATTCAGAGACGATAAATGTGCCACGCGCGATAGATGTCCCCGACTTATCCCGCCATGCTGCTCTGAATTTGATTTTGTTCGGGTCGAACGGCGGTGCACTGGTGGTACAGGAATTCATCAGCGCAGGGAACCGCTCATACGTGAAATGCACCCTCACTTCCTCAGGGAAAGTCTCGACCGACTGCCCGTTTCGTTCAAACTTGATTGAACCCTTTGCCGTTGTCTTCTTCAGATCGGTGAAATAGGGATCCGGCTCCTGCCAAATTGAAAACGGGATAGTGCAGCTGGGCAAAGAACCCTTGAGGATGAATCCCTGAACCGGCTTAAAAGTGAGATGGACGACCGGCTTTGTGCGAGCGAGAGCAGAAATTGGCAAAACCGCAATCAGCACGACAATCACGTATATCCGGTCGAACGTGCGCATAACTGGGATTGTACTCTTGGCCGCACGCGAGAGAAGACTCTATGGCGACTCGGGTCCGCTCCTGGTCAGCAGCCCGACTCTCTCCACTCCCGACCCTCGCGCGATATCGATAGCGTCGGCCAGATATTGGAAGTCCACGTCGTCATCGGCCTTCACGAACGCTACTCGCTCAACTCGCAGATTGAAGATTTCCGAGAGCCGGTCGTGAAGCTTCTCCCATTTCACTTGCTCGTCGTTGATCTTGAGTTCAGGTTCTTCCCGATCGCCGCTCCACGCGATTTGAATCACGATTGTTCTCTCCGGCTGGGACGGAGTCTTTGTAGTCGCAGGTTGCGGAATCTGCGCATCCAGGCCTTTGTCGCCGGACATCGCGACAACAACCATAAAAACGACAATGAGCACGAGCAGAATATCAATCATCGGAGTGATGTTGATTTCTGATCTGAGCGGACCACTGCCTGCCGTCGAGAACGCCATACGAATCGCTCCTCTCAAGCACGCGCGTGTCTTGTGAATTGGACAAGCAGGTTCTTCCAGAAGTTCCCACATCCGGCCAACCGCATTAAAGAATCTAAAATGAGACTCACATGACATGGACGCGAATTCAGTCGCCACTACTACTCTTCTTGTTCACGGTGCATGCTCCCGTCTTTCTAAGCGCACAAGAAAATTACGAAATCCAGGTGTACGGATCGGAAACGGTACCTCCCGCGCACACCATGGTCGAACTTCATTCGAATTTCACAATCGACGGGAGCAAAACCGTGATGGATGGTGTCCTGCCTACGAACCACGCGGTACACGAGACAGTTGAAATCACGCAGGGCATCAACAGTTGGTTTGAGACGGGGTTTTACATCTTCACCAGCATTCAGTCGGACGGGCATTGGTATTGGGTCGGTGATCACATCAGGCCGCGCTTCAGGATTCCAGAATCGTTGCACTGGCCGGTTGGCGTAAGTGTCTCGAATGAAATTGGATATCAGCGGCCGCTATTTTCCGCCGACACCTGGACCTGGGAAACTCGGCCGATCATTGACCGCAAGCTTGGCCGCTGGTATTTAAGTTTCAATCCGACGCTTGAACGATCCTGGCACGGGCCGAGCGTTAACCGCGGCGTTGAATTCTCGCCCAATGCGAAAGTCAGCTTCGATTTCACGAAGCGAATTGCGGGCGGACTCGAATATTACGGCAGCTATGGTCCGCTTTCTGGATTCGACCCTTTGCGCGAGCAGGAACAGCAGTTCATGCCGGCAATCGATGTCGACTTCGGCCCGCAGTGGGAGTTTAACTTTGGAGTCGGCGTAGGAGTGACCGCGTCTACCGATCATCTGATCGTGAAATGCATATTGGGCCGGCGCTTTGATTGGCGTCGTTCGAAGTAGTGACGCGCGGCTGCTCAGCCAATCGGCTCAGGAGCAGGCAATATGGGCGCAGGAGGCGGAAGTGGTGGAGGCGGATAGAGCAAATCTCCAAGTCGCGGATAGCGCGAAGCGAAAAAATATACCGAATACGCAGGGAAGAAAACGATAACCGGAACTGAGATCAGCGCCACGGCGTAGAACACTATCAGCAGAAACACACTGCCTCCGACAATAGCGGCGGTGATCGTGAAGACGTTCCACCCGAGACCTGCCACTTTACCAGCGAGCAGAGTGATGGCGGCCAAACCACCGAACGGAATCAGAAGAATGATGATGGCGACGATAGCTACAATGCCTACCGCCAAAGCGGCGCCGATGGCGAGGACTACCTTCATACCGCCATATCCTGCGTATCCGCTCTTGTCAGACCGCATCATGGCCCATAAGCGGCGCCAGCCGTCAAATGCCGAAATATTCTCCAGCGCCATCTGCGGAACGACGAAGTCCTTTGTGAATACGTGAACTACTGCCGAGAGCACCAGCCACGCCATGAAGACAAAAAACAGAAATATGCCTGACAGGATCAGAGGCGCCAAGTGCTCGCGCGGCGGACTGAACCATCCGAGCAGAAAGGCAATCAGCGCGGGCACGCCGATCAGGACAACGGTGCCCGACAACATTGCCAGGGTCACCACAACCTGAAAAAGAAAATACTGCAACGCGGGCTGCCGCCGCTGGCGCCACATTTTGCCGATTTCGCACCGCTTAGCCACGACACTATCGAACAGCACGAATCTCATTCTGCTATTCAGGTACAGGAGCAACAACCAGATCACCGGGATCGCGATCAGCGCCAGAACTAAAAGGGGAGCTAAGAGGGACCAGCTTGGTGACGCAATGGATAGGAAGTCGTGATGCGTGGTACCGGCATGAGACGGAACATTGAAATTGAAGCCGCTCCCGCCGCCCGAACAACTCTCGCCAGCAAACAATCCGACCAATGCCAGGCGCGTCCATTGTCCGAGCTTGAACGGCCGAAGAAGCTGTTGCCTCGTGTGCTCGAAGGCAGGACTAATCGAATCGGTAGCAGAGAGTGGCACGTAGTATCTCCCGAAGGCGGTACAACGCGATTCAAGTTACATCGCGGGAGGGGGACGGTCAAGGACGTCGGCCACCTTCCGCGAGTTACGGCCTAAAGGCGAGGGGCCGGAAGCCTAGAGCTAAAGCCCTACTCATATCGCAGCGCTTCCACTGGATCGAGCTTTGACGCGCGCAGAGCGGGAACTAGTCCGCTGATCACACCTACAAGCAGCAGCACGAGAGTAGAGACCACCAAGGTCATCATCGAGATATGAAGATGGATATCGGCTTTTCCGGAGTCATCTTCAAACAGAGGCCCCATGAGCGGAAGCGTCCCCACCGCGGCAGACACCACATAGGAGACCAGCACTCCAATTAAACCACCGAGCAGCATGATGAGCAGTGTTTCCGCCAGAAACTGCAGCTTGATGTGAAACTTCTTTGCGCCAAGTGCGCGCCGTAGGCCAATTTCGCGAATCCGTTCTTCAACAGAGACCAGCATGATATTCATCACACCTACGCCGCCAATGCCGAGGGTCAGGGCACCGATGAACGTGAGCAGGACTTCCAGACCGATTGTGATGGCGTCGATCACGGGGCGAAATTCGTCGCGGCCAAACATCTGAATGGCTTTAGGATCCGTGGGCGAAAACTGTTGGCGAGTAGCAATCGCTGCAAGCACCTGCGCCATGGCACGTTTCTCGAATTGCGGAGCAATCGGCTCAAACACGAGTACCGCCGCGTAACGGGTATTCCACAGATCACCTGCCGTCGAATATGGAATCCACGAGGAATCATCGTCACTAGAAAAGTAGTTGCTGAGCTGGATCTTCCGCGCCATCACGCCGACAACCTGAAAGCGCACGCCCTGTACCAGCACCGTTTCGCCAACCGCTGGCCGGCCGCTGAATAAATCTTCCTTCAGTTTGCCGCCTAGGAAAATCACGCGGTGCCTCTCAAGCTCGTCTTCGGCATTGAGCCACCGGCCTTCGGAAGGGACCTCGTTGCGCATTTCGCCGTATTCGGGGCAAACTCCGCGCACCGGATCCGTACCCACCATGCGATTGCCATACTGAATGCTTGGCCTGCGTACGGTCTCAAGACACGCATATTTCACGAGCGGCGCGGTGGCCTTGATCATTTCGATATCTGCCTTTTCAAGCACGACCTTCTTGCCTGCTCGCTGGCCTCCAGGTTGTTCGCTGGTCTGTTGCGGCCAACAGATGACGACACTCTTCCCGAACGCGTCAAAACCGTTGACTAGAATCTGCCGGAAGCTGCTTCCGTAGGCGATCAGCAGTGTCACGGTCGCGATCCCCCACACAATTCCCAGCATGGTGAGAAAGCTGCGCGTGTAATTGCGCTTCAACGCCACCCAGGCTTCGCGAATGATTTCAGTAAGCATCAGCTTCTAGCTTTTAGCTCCCAGCTCTTAGCTGGACGTACATCGAAGAACAGCCAACCAACCTGCGGCTGCAGTTGTTCAGACCACCCGGTGAGCCAATCATCAGATGACCAGATTTCTTTTATCCCCCCGCTTCGAACCTCAGTGCCTCGATCGGATCTATCGACGCCGCTCTACGGGCTGGGTACAGCGCCGAAAGAACAGCGGTTCCACCGAGTAATGCACAGGCGAGTAGACCGGTCTTCCACGTAGGCAGCAAGCCCGCGAAAAAGTCCGGCATGGGCAGCAAGTTCACCAACCAGCACAATCCATAGGCCACGGCGAGTCCGATTCCGCCACTCACCAAAGCGATGACCATGGCCTCGACAAAGAACTGCTTCAGGATCAGATTCGACTTCGCGCCTAAAGCTTTGCGCACCCCAATCTCGCGAGTGCGCTCTCTCACGGCAACCATCATCACGTTCATCACACCAATTCCGCCGAGAAACAATGTCACGAGTCCTACTGCGCCTAAGAAATACTTCATGCCGTCGGTCATCTGGGTAAACGCCTTCGCTTCCTGCACGGTGTCCCAGATCGGGCAAGCTTCCTTGTCGAGCGGATCGTAGTGATGCATGGTCGCGAGTGCGACGCGTACCTCACGCTTGCACGCCTCATGTTGCTCCACGGAACGCGGCGTCACCAGCATCTGGTCGAACATGTGCGCGGTCGCTGGTGGCTTGTCGGGAAAGTCACGACGCATGGCGGAAAACGGAACGAAGACCTTGTTCACATCCCATCCGTCGTAGCTTGAGTCCTGCTTCTTCTTCGCCATCACCCCAATCACGAGATATGGAATGTCGTTCAAGTACACATTCTCGCCAAGCGGATTGCGTCCTTCGGGAAAGAGTTGTTTGGCGGCGTCAGTGCCCAAAAATGCTACGCGGCGCGCATTAGTTTCATCGTCCCAGTTGTAGAAGCGGCCGGTACCAACGTTTAGGCTGCGAATGTCGCCGAACTCCGGATACGAACCCGTGACCAGGAAGGATGCGTTGTTGTAGTTGCTGTGCGTGCGGACGTCGCCCTGCTCGAGCTCGGGAATCGCGTACTGGCAGTCGGGCGATTGTGATTGCACCGCTTGCACGTCGGCATCCTCCCAGCGGACGACGCGTCCGGCGCGGGTCCCTCCCGCCTGCAGGCTGGTGCGGCCGTGGAAGACGATCATGATGTCCTTGCCGAGCGTCTTCGATTGATCTTCCTGCCCCTTGCGCAGTCCCTCGCCGGCGGCGACCATCAGGACAATAGACACAATTCCCCATGCAATCCCAAACATAGTAAGAAATGTGCGCAGCTTGTGTGACCACAGAGTACGAAAGACGTCGCGGATGAGATCGCGTAAGACCATGGTTGCATTTGTCGGGCCGGAGGATGTTAGCCGACGCACTCTCTTGGACGCTTACGCGGACTTAACGTAAGCCGTGTAGACGCCGTATTGTGTTACGAAAGCCAAGCGTAATTAGTTCATAGGGAAAGCATGAGGTGCTAAAATTCAAAGCCACATTCTGGTCAGTCTGGTGTTCTCATGCTTGTATTCGTCGATGAAAGTTACCATGCCACCGATGTTCCTCCTGCAAAGAGCACGTTCGCTGCTCTAGCGATCCAGGAGCGACGTTATCGAGAGTTCGACATGAAGCTCTTTGACCTAAAGCGTCACTTCTGGAAAGTTGCCAATCCATACGACATGGAACTCAAGGGGCGCAGACTACTAAATGACAGGGCACTAGCACTGCCTAAAAATAGAGATTTCGCTGAGCAATTCATTACCCTATGCAAAGAAGTTGGGGCGGTCTTCTTTGCGGTTGTCCAGGACGGAACCTTCAGCTTGGCAAGCGAAAGCAACAAGCTTCCGAATCTCTATCGGTCCTTGATGCGTAGGGTTAATACGTTCATGGAGGACCGCTTTCCTGAAGACCAAGCCGTTTTTTTCTTCGATGGAATCGACCACAAAACAAACGCAAAAATTGCAATCAGTTTCAATAACTTCATGTACCGCCACCGATGGGGTCAGGCAAGTAAGAACATCCTGCCCACACCGTTCTTCTGCGACTCGGTTGTCTCACCCGGAATCCAGATCGCGGATGTATTAGCCTACTGCGTCAACCAGCGGTACAGTGGTCGACGTGGATATCTCGAGGAGGTTTTTCAGAGGTTTAGGGCATTAGCTTATAACCACGAAGACCCTGATGAAGGCTTTACGTTATGGGGGTTTTCGATGATTAAGCCGGATGAGCCGACTCTTCTGATAGAAAAGTCGCTAATCATTGCAGAAGAGGAAACAATCTCGCTAGCAGCAGCAACTGAAGTTGATGGGAATGGGTCGAGCGTGGCGGCAGAATAGGAGTCCCAAAAATAACAGAAACTGGCGGTCCTAAGACCCGCGACGCCCCCTGTTAAGAAGCGCACCAGTTTCTACAGTCGTAGATGCTAGTCTGGACTGACACGGTTGTCAACTAGGAAGCTTTGTATCGAAAGTAATGACCAAACCAGACTGGGAGTAGTTGAACGCTTTCTGCAGTCGTTAGTCCTTGCAAATCATCCGTTTATGACGACATCTTCCGTGGGAGCAGTCCATCTAACCCAAAAATCAATCCCTCTCAGTGCTGTCTCGCATTGGATGCGATGCCTTTCTGACCGATCTCGAATCTTCTTTTCCGGCAATGGCAGGAGATCAAAGGTAATATTCGCAGGCTGGAATTTCTTAGGATCGGCGTGAGTGATGTAATGAATCAGTGAGCCGAGGGCAGTCGCGCGCGGCGGTGGAACTGGCGTTCCCCCCGACATGAGCTGTGCGGCGAAGATTCCCGCTAGCATTCCAGTTGCGATGGACTCAACGTATCCCTCGACCCCACAGATTTGTCCCGCAAACAGAACCGCAGGATGTTCTTTCATCTGCAACGTAGAAGTAAGCAAGGTGGGCGAATTGATGTAAGTATTGCGATGAATCTGACCGAAGCGCAGAAAGCGTGCGTTTTCTAGACCTGGAATCAACCGCAGAACGCGTGCCTGCTCGCCATACTTTAAATGATTCTGGAATCCAACAAGATTATAGGAATCCGCGCGCAGGTTTTCCTGTCGCAGCTGGACGACGGCATAGGGCTGTCTTCCAGTTCTCGGATCTTTGAGCCCGACTGGTTTCATTGGGCCGAAGCGGAGAGTGTCCCGCCCACGGCGGGCAATCTCTTCAATCGGCAGACAGCCTTCGAAGTAGTTAAGGTTTTCCCATTCTTTTGCTTCGACTGACTCAGCCGAAACGAGAGCATCGTAGAACCGATCATATTCTTCCTGCGACATCGGGCAATTGATGTAATCGGCAGAGCCCTTGTCGTAGCGCGCCGCGAGATAGACCTTCGACATATCGATGGAATCAGCTTCAACGATGGGACTGATCGAGTCGTAAAAATAGAGTTGAACATTCGGATCGGACGTCCCCTTCGGCGAGCTCATGGCAGGGTCTGTCCGAAACTCTTCCGGCACTGTCCCGTCCGGTCGAGGAGAGTTGGAAGACGCCGGCTCGGACAAGAATGTCCGAGCCACACGGCCTGTGCCCTGAGCATTGTTTGTGCTCAATCCAGCAATCTCATTCGCTAAAGAATCGGATGTGAGCGGGCCGGTTGCGACAATTGTGATCTCGCGTTCATCTATTCGTCTGACTTCCTCGCGCCGAATTCGAATCAGCGGTTCCTGCAAAATCCTCTCCGTCACTCTCGATGAAAACTGCGCCCGATCAACAGCAAGAGCATGGCCTGCGGGGACGGCGCACTCGCGAGCAATTTCGATCAGCAACGATCCTGCGCGGCGCATTTCCTCTTTCAGCAGCCAGGGAGCGGTGTTTTCGGATTCCGACTTCAAAGAATTTGAGCAGACCAGCTCGGCAAAATTCGCAGTCTGGTGGGCCGGCGTGCTCTTCACGGGCCGCATTTCATAGAGGTCGACCGGGATTTCACGACGCGCACACTGCCATGCCGCCTCAGATCCTGCGAGTCCCGCGCCGACAATTTTGATTCGAGTCATAGGATTAGTTCACCACTGAGACACGGGGGCACGGAGAAAACAAGAGACCACAACGCCATGAATACAAAAGGAGGCGATGGGCAATAGCAAGTCCAAGTTCACTCACTTTTCTCCGCATCTCCGTGTCTCCATGACGAACTCACTTTCCCGCAACTCTTCGCATCGCAAGCTGGTCGAAAGCAACGACCTTGCGCTCATTGAGGAACGTTGCACCGAGCTTCTCGTAAAAAGCGATTGCGGGTCGGTTCCAGTCCAGCACTTCCCAGCGCAGACCAAAGCAGCCTTCCTCGATCGCGAGTTTTGCGACCGCTTTGAGCAGCGCCATGCCGATTCCATGATTTCGGAATTTCTCGATAACAAACAAGTCCTCAAGAAAGAGCGCAGAACGGCCCTGATACGTTGAGTAAAAGTAAAAAAACGAAGCGTAGCCCGCTGGTTGTCCGTTCCATTCGCCGATCAGCGCACGGAATTTTGGTTGCGTGCCGAACATGTCGCGAAGCAAGTCATCTTCGGTCGCGACGACGGCTTGCGGCTTCTTCTCGTATATTGCGAGCCCGCGGATCAGCGATAGCAGCGCCGGTATGTCTTCAGGAGTTACGGACCGAATGTTCAGCATTCATTTACCAGACATAGTAGGCGAGCGAAGACACCGCTCTACACGCGCAGTTCTGCCACTGTGGCGCCGGCCCCGCCCTCGTTCTGCGGAGGCTCAGCGATCGATTCCACATGCGGGTGCTTCTGCAAGTACTGTCGCAGAGCTTTGCGCAGAATTCCCATCCCGCTGCCATGTACGATCCGGACTCGCGGCAGCCCAGCGAGGAAAGCGCGATCGACGAACCTTTCCACCTCGCGAGTGGCGTCATCCACAGTATGCCCGATAACGTTGATCTCGGAAGGCACATTTTCATCGCTCTCAAGCGCAATCGAAACTCCCCTGGCGCGAGCCGCATGAATAGGCGTCTCGGCCGCGCGGCGCACGACTTCCGCGATGTCCTCGCGCGAGACCCGCATTTTCATCGCGCCGACTTCAACCTCGAAGTGGCGGTCATCGAGACGACGCACGACCTTCGCGTTGCGCCCGACTGATTTCAACTTGACCAGATCGCCCTCGAACACGTGCTGAACGAGTCCGGGCTGCGCGTTCGGATCGTCGCGGTCAGCGCCGCTGACGTGGGCTACTACTGAGGAGTCGAACTGTTCGCGAAACTCGCGCCGTAATTTCGCGATACGACGCTCAGCTTCTTTTGAGACTTTCTGCGCAGCAGCGCGGTCCTGAATCGCGGTCACCGCCTCGCGTGCGTGGTACTCAAAGTCGCGCAGCAAGGCCCCCAGCTTCTTTTCCAGCTCGCGCACTTTTTCCTGCTGCTCCTGCTTTCCTTCTGCCGCCAACCGCACACGCTCTCGATTCAGCTGTTCTTCTTTCTCCCGGAGCCGCAGGCGTTCCGTTTCGGCCTCACGCAACCCGGCGTGGAGCTTGTCTAGAAATTCGCTGACATCACGGGCCTGAGTTCCCAGGCGCAAACGAGCGGATTGAATGATTTCAGAGTTTAACCCGAGTCGCTGAGCTATATTGATGCCCGCCGACGCACCCGGAATGCCGAGCTTCAATTCGTAAGTTGGCCTGAGAGTCGCCTCATCGAAACCCACGGCTGCGTTCACAACGCCAGGCGAGTTCGCGCCGAAAACCTTCAGTGAGGTGTGGTGGGTAGAGATAATCGTGAAGCACCCGGTGTTCAGAAAGTGCTCAGCGATTGCTACTGCAAGGGCAGCGCCTTCTTCGGGATCTGTCGCGGAGCCGAGCTCATCGAGCAACACAAGAGAATGCGGAGTCGCGGCGCGTGAAATGAAATCAATGTTGGTGACATGGGCCGAGAACGTCGAAAGGTTCTGTTCGATAGATTGATAGTCGCCGATGTCGGCGAGAACTGCGTCAAAGAGTGGCGATTCCATACGATCCGCCGGAACCGGAATTCCCGACTGTGCCATGAGGACAAGTAGCCCCACGGTTTTAAGTGCCACCGTTTTGCCGCCGGTATTCGGGCCAGTGATGATGAGCTCGCGATGATTTCTGTCGAGTTCAATCGTCGTTGGAATAATTCCCTGGCTCTTCGTTTTCAGGTTGCGTTCTAACAAGGAATGGCGTGCATTACGGAAAATGAGACTTGCGGTTTGGGAAGAAAAGTCAACGTCCCCACCCTCGGGATTTCCTTGTTTTGGTCCATATAGGGACGGGCTTCCACGTCCGTTCGCAACAAATTTTGGCGTAACACAGTCGTAATCTTCTGCGAACCTTGCCTTCGCGAACTGCAAATCCAGTTCGGACAGGGCATCCTGAGCAGTGTTGATTTCGGCGGCACGCTCGCCGATTATGCGGGTCATCTCCAGCAAAATGCGGCGAATCTCGGCTTGCTCATCTTCGAGAAGACGGACGAACTCATTGTTCTGCTCGATAGTCTCAAGAGGTTCGACGAAAACGGTTTGCCCGCTCGAACTCGCTCCGTGTACAACGCCTTGCACCCGCCGTTTATGCTCAGCTTTCACTGGGATGACGAAGCGCTCGCCGCGGACAGTGACTACCTCTTCCTGCGTGACGCCGCCTTCGCTGAGCCGACGCAAGTGGGCCTGCAGCGATTGCTGAATTGCCCGACGTTGTTTTTCGATTTCCCGGCGGATGCTCGCCAGCTCCGGCGAGGCTCGGTCGTCGAGCGTGCCATCCGGAAGGATTTTGTTGCGGAAACTCCGAAGAAAGTCAGTGAAATCGGAAATACCTGATGAAAGATGGTGCACCGCAGACCAATCGCTCTTCATCGCTTGTGGAGGGTCGAAGGCGATTTTCCGCCATTCGGCGGCGCGGTCCACAATACCGATAACGTTCCTGATTTCGAGCGATTCGAGTGTTGCCCCAGAGATGCGAGACTTTTCGAGCAGATTAGAAACATCCGTCAGGCCACCGAATTCGAAACTCCCGCCTACACGGCGAAACTCGCGAATCTCGCTGGTGAGCTGTTGTTGCTGCTCAATCCACGCCAGATCGACGGACGGAGTGAGCGCATCGACGCGCGCGCGCCCGAGATCGGAGGCTGCGTATCCGCGTAAAAGGTCGCGCAAAGGTCCAAATTCGAGGACCTGAGCGCTCGTCTTTTCCATCAGGAGCGGCACTGCTCCATGTTACTGTAGCGGCGAATTTTGTATCGAGCAGAGGGATCCCCACTTCTCGCAAAAACGGCGAGAAGTGGGGCATCCTAGAACGATTTGCGGATTACTGCTGTGTCGAAAGCGATGCGGAAGTGTTGTCGCCTATCGCATCCCCAGATAGCACTAGCTCCACGCGCCGATTCTGCTGCCGTCCCTCGGGCGTATCGTTGGAGGCGATGGGCTGGGTTTTGCCGAGACCACGGGCGGTGATCTGTCCCTGCGCAATTCCCTGCTGAATCAGGTATTGACGGACAGCCTCTGCACGCGCCTCTGAGAGCTGCTGGTTGTAATCGTCGGACCCGATGGCGTCGGTGTGGCCTTCGATTTGAAGGCGCAGCGTCGGATAAGCGAGCACGATTCCAGAAACCTTCGCCAAACGCTCGCGTGCACCAGGCAGTAGCTCGAAGCTGCCGCTTTTGAAGAGCACGTCTGACATGTTGGCGATCAGGCCCCGTGCAGAGTCGCGAGTGGCCAGAATTGTGTTGAGCTGTTGCAGGAGCCTCGCGCGGAGTTCCTGTTTCTCCTTTTCAGCCTGTTGCCGCATCTGTTCGGCCTGCTGCCGCAACTGATCAGACTGCGCGGCGGCCTGCTGAGCTTTAGCGGCCTGCTCAGCCAGAGCCTGCTGTTGCGCGACGGCTTCAGCTTTGGCCTTCTCGGCTTCTTCCCTTTGCCTTGCAGCTTCCTGAGCAGCGGCTTCGGCTTCCGCCTTCATGCGCTCGGCTTCGGCTTTGGCAGCTTCGGCCTGCTTCTGAGCTTCTTCAGCTTCGGCACGCCGCTGTGCTTCAGCCTCGGCGTCGGCACGGGCTTTGGCCTCGCGCTCCTCAGCAGCTCGTTTCTCGGCGGCAGCTTTGGCCTGGGCTTCATCTTCGGCCTTTTGCTTTACCGACATGACTCGCGCTTCTTCCGCGGTCTGCTCAGTTTCACGAGCGGCGGCTTCGATCACAGTCTTCCCTTGCCTTTGCCGATACGCCTGCTCAGCCTGGCTTAGCTGCTGATCAGCCTTCGCCAGAATTGAAGTTGCATACCTGTCTCCGGCGGCGATGTGCGCAATTCGCACGGCATTGCGAGCTTCAAAAAGCTCCATTGGCGTATTGCGGTCGATTCCGAAGATTGCATCCTGAATGTGGGCGTTGGTCGAGGAATACGTGCCTTTGCTGACAAGATCGAATTTCGCGCTGATCTCTTCGCCCTGCGGGACGGCGCCTTCCATCACCACCATATTTCCAGGCTGCGACACTTCCGAGTATGGTTCGGCAGTCACGATGAGGCCGAATGTCTGCATGTCAGTGGAAGCCTTCAGGTGTGCCTGGCCTTTGTCGAGCATGAGCTCGCCCAGGTTCTCCGCGCGCCCTTCGGGCGAAACCGCCCACAGTACGTACGTCAGATACTCCATCCCGAACTTTGTGGCTTCTTCCACGTTCTGGATCTTTGCGTCGATGTTCACCGACGTCTTCTTCGCTTCGATCTTCGCTTCACCGCTGGCGCTTGCCATCAACTCCGTGGCCTGAAGTAAAACCTTTGTATTCGCGCCGGGGCGGTAGTGCGTGGCCTTGGTAGTATGTGAGACGCTACCAGCGGGGGAACTTGCCGAATTCGGCACACCGCCGGCAACTTGTCCCTGCGCGGCAAGGATCGACACTCCAGCGGCAACCACTGCAAAGACGCAAAGCTTTTTCACGGTTTCCTTCAATCTGAGGGAGGTAAGGATTTTCTTTCTTCATGATGACCCTAAGCCATTGGAAAGAAAAGAGCAGGAGGTCTTGCGACTTTGGTCACCCAATCTTCCTTATTTTGCTGTCGCAGCCTGGGGCTTAATCCTTTCAAAAACGGCTTCGGCACGGCGCAGAGCCTCATTCACGTTCGCGCAGATGTTTTCCCTGCCAACAACGTCTTCAAACTCTGCCTGTCTCATCAGCTCGGCAGGCTGCTCGCGTGCCCCGCACAGGATGAGCGTTCTCCCCGAGTCGTGCAGCTGCTTTGCGATTTCTTCAAGAGCGTAGAGGCCCGTGGCGTCAATTGCGGTCATGTTGCGAAGACGAATGATCACAACTGGCGGAAGCTCGTGCATTTTCTCGGTAATTGCGGAAATCTTGTCGGTCGCTCCAAACAGGAATGGTCCGTGAATGCGGAAGATCGTTGCATAGTACGGAATATCCTTGTCTTGCAGAATGTGGACGCGGCCATCTTCAATGTAGTCGTCCGTTACCCGCGAAACAGTTGTCGTATTCGCAACGCGAGTGATGAACAGCAGCGCAGCGAGAATCATGCCCGCTTCGACGGCCACGGTGAGGTCGGCGAAAACGGTAAGCCCAAAGGTGACAAGCCATACGCTGATATCGGTCTTCGTGAGCTTGAGCAGTTGGGGAATCTCGCGCCATTCACCCATGTTGTAAGCGACCACAATCAGGATTCCCGCCAGAGCGGCCATCGGGATATAGCTTGCCAGCGGCGCCGCAAACAGCAATACACACAAAAGAGTCAATGCATGGACCATTCCAGCCACCGGAGATTGCGCCCCGGAGCGAATGTTAGTTGCGGTGCGAGCGATGGCCCCGGTTGCAGGCAGCCCGCCGAAAATGGGGGAAATGATATTCGCGACGCCTTGCCCGATCAGTTCGACATTAGGATTGTGTCGATCATTGCTCATGCGGTCGGAGACAACCGCCGACATCAGTGACTCGATTGCTCCTAGCATCGCAACCGTGAATGCCGGACCGAGCAGCCCGTAGACCAATCGCGCGTGCCAATGAGGGATGGCTAAATGCGGCAAGCCACTGGGGATGCCGCCGAAGCGCGTTCCAACGGTTTCAATCGGAAGCTTCAGGAAATACGTCGCCAGGGTTGCTCCCAGCATGGCGACAATCGGGCCTGGAATTCGATTGGAGACCGTGCGGCATATGATCATCACCGCAAGGGTGCAAATGGCCAGCAGAGTTGCTCGCGGGGACCAGGTAGGAAACGCCGCCGCGAGCGTTTTCATGCGCAACCAGAATTCACCCGGGACTTTCGCGACGCGAAGGCCGAAGAAATCTTTGATCTGAGTGCTGGCAATGAGAACGGCGATGCCGTTGGTGAATCCGATCACCACGGGGCGTGGGATGAACTTCACCGCTGATCCCATACTGGTCACGCCCAGCACGACCAGGAGCACGCCGGCCATCATCGTGCACATGAACAGGCCATCTACGCCGTGGGCAGCGACAATCCCGTAGACGACCACGACGAATGCTCCGGTCGGGCCGCCGATTTGCGTCTTCGAACCGCCAAGCGCAGAAATCAAAAAACCAGTGACAACTGCGCAATAAATTCCTGCCTGCGGCGTTAATCCAGATGCAATCGCAAACGCCATGGCTAGCGGCAAGGCCACCAGACCAACGGTTACGCCCGCAATCAGGTCGTGAATGAATTTGTTGAGGTTGTAGTTGCGAAGGCAAAGAACCGACTTCGGCAACCAACGGTCATCCAGAGGAAGAGAAAGATCGAGAGACATACCACCCCAAGTGATTATGACAGGTTCAAGTGTGTTGATGGTTAAAACGAAAGGTACTGGACTCTGCTGTTTGAAATTAGGGATGAGTCGAACACCTTAAGAGCGTCGCCCTTCAGAGATTAACAGCAGACTGGTGACAAGGATGTGAGAGGCTGTAGCGCCGGCAACCTGACGTTGGTCCCAGACATAGCCGAGATAGATTTTTTGAATTGGACATTCCCTCAACGTTCTTGCAAAAGTAAAGTAAGTACTTGGTTGCCGCGTAGCAGCACAGGTTGAGAATTTCCCGCCTCGTTGCCCTGTTCTGACCTAGTTGTCCTCAAGCGAATAAGGAAAAAAATCAAAGCGAAACAGGAGACATTCGCATGGACAATGCAATGAGCAACAAGAGAAGAGTTACTCTCAAGACCGTGGCCGATCACCTCGGCCTGACACCCGGAACGATTTCCGCAGTCCTGAATAACACGTCAGGAGCTCTACGCATTCCACAGACGACAAAGGACCGCATTCTCGCTGCCGCCCGCGAGTTGAATTACCAACCGAATCCGCTCGCGCGCGCGCTGCGCACCGGACTAGCGCCAAGGCCTGAATTCGATTCCGGAGCGCGTGGCGCGCTGGTGATCATGGACGCGCAGAACTTCGTGGTAGCCATGAATGCGCTTCAACAAGCTGGGCTGCGTGTGCCGCATGATGTTTCGGTCGTGGAGTTTGATTCGCGTCCGGCGGCGATGGAGTATAGCGATTAGATCAGGAAGCGGAGACTTACGAGGTCATTCCGAACTCCGCGCTTGCGAGGAGATGAGGAATCTGCTCTTTCTCCTTATCGGAACAACAGATTCCTCAGCGCTAAAGCGGCCCGGGATGACAGCTGAACTTCTGTCATTGATTCAATAACTACATGATTCAATGACTAAATAGACTTACTTCGCTTCCTGCTCTTTCGCGAGCTTCACCTTGGCGGTTTCGAGTTTCTTTGCCACCCGCGTCTGCTCCTCCTGATCAACTTCCGGAGCAACGGTTTTTCCCCATTCCTGGAGGGCGCGCTCCCAGTGCGCGGCGGCAAGTTTTAGGCGCCCGGTCTTCTGATAAAGATCACCCAGATGTTCCTGCACCGTGGGATCGGCACCCATATGCTGTGAGGCTTTGGTGAGATTATCTTCTGCCAGGTCGTACTTGCCCAGTTTGAAGTAAGCCCAACCCAGAGAATCAAGATAGGCCCCATTCGCAGGCTCGAGGTTGACAGCTTTCTTGATCATGGCAAGGGCGTCATCAAGCTTCGTATTGTGGTCGGCGAGCATGTAGCCGAGATAGTTCAGCACCGCTGCATTATCAGGACTGTTGGTCAGAATCTTTCGGAAACCCGCCTCGGCCTCGTCGTACTTCTTCTGACGCTCGGCATTTGCAGCACGCAAGAATTCAATATTTTCCTTATCCTCAGGCTTCGTGGCCAATGGAGCCGCTTTGTCCAGTGCAGCCTCAGCATCAGACCAGCGCTTCAACCGGCTGTACATGTTCGCGAGGGCGACGTAAACCTCACGGTCATCCGGCGTGCCGTTCAGCAGAGATTTCACCTGCTGCAAACCCTGTTCAGGCTGTCCCATGTCGGCGATCTGGCTGGCGTAGACCATCTTCAGGCGGCGGCTCTTAGGCAATTTTTGGCTGGCTTCACGCGCGACATCGGTCGCCTTCTGCCATTCCTTGTTTTCGCGGTAAGTATCGATAGTTGCCCCGTAGCCGCGCTCGGCGTTGTCATCACCGAGAGAGAGCATCTGCTGGAAGGTCTGAATTGCAGCCAGCTCGTTGTTGTTGTCGGCGTAGGCTGAGCCAAGGCGCTCGAGGAATATCCCCCGGTTCTCCGATTCTTCTGGTGAATATTTGCCGTCCGGCTTCTCGGTCTTCTTCAGCAGATCCTGGAGGGTGGAAATTGCTTCATCGTAACGGCCCTGTATCTGATAAATGCTCGCAAGATCGTAGGAAATCTGCTGCGAGTCCTGCACCATCGACTGAGCTTTTTTCAGATTTTGCAGCGCCAGATCAAGCTTGCCCTGCCGACGATAAATCTCGCCAATGCTGATATAGGTGCGAGCATCCTCGGGATTCGCGTCGGCAATGACCTTATATTGCTGCAGCGCTTTATCGGCCTGCCCGTCTTTTTCGTAAGTTTCGGCGAGGCCGCGAATGGCATCGAGATTGTCCCGATCCATTACGATTGCGTGCTGATAAGCTTCAATCGCCTTCTTGTAATTCTTCTGCTGATCGTAGGTGTCGCCGAGCGCGGCATAAAGTTTCGCAGAGCGGCTCGCCTCCGGAACCGAAGCTAAGGTCTCTGCGGCTTTAGTGCTGTCGCCTTGCTCGTTGTAGAGCATTGCGAGGGAGGTGACGGCTTCCTCAGAATCAGGCGCGAGCTTTACGGCTGCCTTCTCTTCCTCTTCCGCCTTTTTCATGTCGTTGTTGGCGTGGTAAAGCCGACCGAGCATGATGTGATCGTCGGCGCTCGAAGGATCAAGCTTTACGATTTGCTCATATTGATCGATCGCCAACTTCAGCACATTCTCTGACCCACTGCCACCCTGCATGTCGCCAAGGGAGCGCAAATAGATGTGGCCGAGAAGACGATGGGCTTCAAGATTGTTGGGATCCCGCTGCAGAATTTCCTGTGCTTCGGCTACTGCATCTCGAATCCGTCCGCTACGCGCATAAAGTTCGGCCAGCCCGGATGTCAGATACTGCGACGAAGGATCAGCCTCGATGGCCAGGCGATATTCCTGAATGGCCTTGCTCAACAGGTCGCTGCGCCCATAGACAGCCATCTGCTCTTCATAGGTGTGCGCCATGGTGAAGTGGTAATAGGCAGCAGCTTTGTCTTCCTTGGAAGGGGCGGGGTTCGCGGCTTTGTCAGAAGTCGAAGATGGAGCAGCAGCGCCAGGGGTGGCAGAAGAATTACCCGGCTTCGTGCTCTGACTGTTTGGAGGAGTTTGCTGGCCGAAACTAAGGCAAGCGCTTAGCAAAATAGCAACAGAAAGTTGTTTCATGAAGTAACCTGCGGCCTCCCAAGGCCATAGCGATTGGATGCTGAACCGCTCGGGGTGGGTGCTTGTGCCTATTCTACCCTGTGATAGAAGCGAAAGCGCGAACCGGAGTAATCCGGAGTACCGGACAATGCGCACACGTACAGCCAGCACTGAGCTTGTGGTCGGATATGTCCGGGCTTGGCTGGACGAATCGAGGGGTTGAATCAGCTTAACCAATTAACCGATGATTCGCTTAACCAATGATCCACGCCGATTCACATGACGACCCAAATATCGAAGCCGCGATCAGCCAACGTCGTGTTGTGAAAGGGTGGCACCAATGCTCCGCCGCTGGCGGCTGACTATCGTGCAAAGGCCGCAAATTTGGCCCGTGCCGGAGCAGTCAAGCCGGCTGACACCTTTTGTCGGACAAGAATGTCCGACCCACATAGTTGGTGACTTTCGTTCTATGTCCTTCTCTGCACTTTTTATACAAACTCGGCAAATTTACCGATGAAGCGCGCATCGGCTCCTGCTGAAAGCGATAAAATAAGTCTAGGAATCAACAACTTACACTTCTGGCAGTTTGGCATCGGAGTTGATATACGCCAGAGTAGGCGTCAGCATCTTAGGATTTGAGTCGCAAGACGCCGGATTTGGCCTTCGAGCGCGAACCCGCTCCCAGGCCGGAAATAGTTCCAAGTTTCTGGTTCAGCGTAGCGTCAGCGCTGGCCGGCACGTTCGAGTGCTGGAAGGGTCTTCAGCCCACACCGACCGTGCTCTCGTTTCCAGGCGCAATAAATCGCGATCACGCCCGCGTATGGCGTGTGGCGTGGAGGCGCCTGAACATCAGTTCAGAGCAACTCCCCCAGTAGCACCAGGAGGATGTAGCAAATGAGAAATCGCGCAGTGGTAGCGTTGTTCGTCGCATTCTTACTCTCGCTGCCGGCGCTTGCCCAACAGTCGAGCTCCACCCCGAGCAATGACCAGTCGCAGGCGTCGTCCCAGTCCACCACCCAGGCCACTCCAACGAGCGAAACTGCCACGGGAAAGGCGCCGTTGCAGTATGAGAGCCGTCAGGGCTTCTGGGGCAAGGTCAACCCATTTGCCCGCAAGAAGTATGTGCAGAAACAGACCCAACCGATTCGCGACCGCGTGAACGAACTCGATGAGCTCACCGCCGCGAACTCGAAGATGATCAAGGACGTCGACTCCCGCGCCCAGAGCGGCATTCAGATGGCGTCGAACAAAGCCAACGAAGCCGATCAGCACGCTGTCGATGCTGGCAATAAGGCCACCCAGGCGCAAAACACTGCGACTCAGGCCAACAACCGATTGACGACGGTAGAGAACGTCGTCAGCAACATCGACCAGTACAAGTCGACCAATCAGACTGAAATTCGCTTCCGCCCCGGCCAGACTGTTCTGAGCCAGCAGGCGAAGCAGGCGCTCGATCAGATGGCCGAGCCGGTAAAAAACCAGCGCGGATACATCATCGAAGTGCAGGGCTTCTCTTCCGGCAAGGGACAGGCTGCGATCCAGACTTCGCGGAAGATGGCCGACGCCGTCGTCCGTTATCTGGTCGAGAACCATGAAATTCCCGTTTACCGAATCTACGTTCTCGGAATGGGAAATGCCCCCGCTCAGACCGCAGAAAACGGTGAGAAGCCGAAGCGTATGAGCGGCGGCCGGGTTGAAGTCAGCCTGCTGAAGAACGACCTTGAGCAGCTGGCTTCGAGCGGCGCAGCGGGGACTTCACAGCAGTAGCTGTGGGTCGGACAATCCCGTCCGCCACAATCCGCACCTTCGAGAAAAACGCCTCCTAACCGGGAGGCGTTTTTCATTCGGTTAAGCGGGAATCAGGCTACGCGGCCTTCTTTTCCTTATCAACCGGCTGCGACATCTTCCTGTGCTGCTCGGCTTTGACGGAGTCAGGAACAAAGCGGCCAAGTTCGCCTTGGATCTTCGTCTTCAGAGAAGCAACGTAAATGTGGTCTTCATTTTTCATCAGCGCCTCGAAGCCCTGCTCGGCTACTTCGCGGGGATCGTTAGTGTACTTCCCTTCTGAGCCGATTTTCGTGTCCTCAAATTGAGCGCGATGGAAGAAGTCGGTGTTAGTGGGACCAGGTTGCAACGCCGTTACCGCTATTTTCGTGTCTTTCAGTTCATTGCGGAGTGACTTGGAAAACGACAGGCTGAAAGCCTTAGTAGCCCCATAAACCGCTGTAAAGGGCGCTGGCATGGTTCCAGCGAGAGAAGATGTGATCAGGATCTTTCCCTCGTTCCGTTCGATCATTTGCTTCAGCACACGTTTTGCCAGGTGGACAACTGACGTTACATTCAACTGAATCATCTTCAGCTCTTTATCCAGTTCAGTATCGCGCGCGAAGTCCCCGCCGACACCAAAGCCGGCATTGAGAGCAATCGCATCGACTGGCCGTCCCGTGTTCTCGACCTCGCGCCAGAGCTGCTCGACGCCTTCGTAGGTTGAAAGATCCGCCTGCACCGTTATGACTTGGAATCCCAGTTTCCTTAGGTCGGAAGCCGCGCTCTCAAGGCGCTCCCCGCTTGAATTGATCAGCAGATCATATGCGTTCTCTCCGAACACTCGCGCCAGGTCAAAGCCAATTCCGCTGGAGGCTCCCGTAACCACCGCAAACTTGTTGGCCATAGTCTCTCCTTCGTTTTTGACAGGTTAGACGTAACGCGTCGGGGCGAGTTTGTAGCTTCAACTTTGCAATTAGGGGCGCGTCCGGATGCTATGCGAGAGTGGCCGTGCGCTATCCTACTCGCATGTCGCTGAAGGAATCAGAGGCGCTGGTTCTGCGCACGTATCCGTTCCGCGAATCTGACCTGCTGGTAACGCTGTTCACGCGGGCAGAGGGAAAGGTGCGCGGCGTGGCGCGTGCGGCAAAAAAATCGCGGCGGCGTTTTGGCGGGGCACTGGAGCCGCTCACATACATAACGGTGACGTACGAGGATCGTGAGCGCCAGGAGTTGGCGCGCCTGGACGCATGCGAGGTGATCGAGTCGCCCCTGACGTCAGAGGTGAGTTATCCACGTGCTGTTGCGCTGGGGCATGTGGCTGAGCTGCTGGACGAACTGCTTCCCGACCGCGAGGCAAATGACGCCGTTTTCCGGCTCGCATTGTCAGTACTGGCCCAGCTTCGAGCCGAGGAGTTCTGGCTCCCCATTACTTATTTCGAGCTGTGGATGGCTCGGCTGATGGGCTATCTGCCGGATATCAGCGAGTGCCTGACATGCGGTCGTGTGCTGAACGGCAGCCGCGCCTACTTTCACGCATTGGCCGATGGCCTGATGTGCCCGGCGCACAAGCGTCTCGCGTCGTCCGAGATGTCGCCGGAGTCGCGGAAGCTGGCGGGACAGATGCTGCGGGTGCCGTTGTCGGCCGTAAGCGTACTGGACAATTCAAGCTTCGGGAGAGATTTGAGGAAATTTCTGCTGCAAACGGTGGAGCGGCATATTGAAAAGAAGCTGGTAACGCGAGGAATGCTGGAGAGAATCGGCTGAGGTTCCTCTTAGTGTTTAGAACAAATCTATAACCACGAAGGACACGGAGTCACACGAAGGCTGACGGCCCCTGTTCCATCCTTTACAATCACTGATTACCGCGAGTCCTGAGGTTTGACCCCGACTACGACAAATTCGCCGACTTTCCAGGAGCTCATCTTGCGCCTTCAGAGCTTCTGGGCCGAGCGCGGATGTGTGCTACAGCAGCCGTACGATCTCGAGGTCGGCGCTGGCACGATGGCACCGGAAACGTTTCTGCGCGTTCTAGGGCCGCAGCCGTACAAAGTTGCCTATGTGCAGCCCTCGCGACGTCCAGCAGATGGACGTTATGGCGAAAACCCGAACCGGCTGTACAAGCATATGCAGTTGCAGGTCATCCTGAAGCCGCCGCCAGAGAACGTGCAGGAGCTCTATCTCGAGTCGTTAGGCGCCATGGGGATCGATCTGCGCCAGCATGACATAAAGTTCGAGGAAGACAACTGGGAATCGCCGACGCTTGGCGCCTGGGGCATCGGGTGGCAGGTGATGCTCGATGGCCTTGAGATCACCCAATTCACCTACTTCCAGCAATGTGGCGGCGTAGACCTGAATCCGATTTCCGCCGAGTTGACCTACGGCTTAGAGCGGATTACGGCATTTCTGCAAGACGTGGATTCGATCTACGACATTGTTTGGGCGCGTGATCCTGTTTCTGGTCACGCGACCAAATACGGCGACGTTCGCCTTGCCGATGAGTTGCAGTTTTCCGTGTACAACTTTGAAACGGCGGATGTCGAGAAGACCTGGAAGCACTTCGATCTCTGCGAGGCGGAATGTAAGGGGCTGCTGGAGCAATATTCCCAGCTTGCTCTGAGGAAGGCTCCAGTGGCTGAGAAAAGGCGCTTTCCTCTTCTCGCCGCGTACGAACTGTGTCTGAAGTGCTCCCATTTGTTCAACATTCTCGACGCTCGCGGCGCGATTTCCGTGACCGAGCGGGTCGGCGTGATTGCGCGGGTGCGGGCGCTTGCAGTGGGAATCGCGAAAGCGTGGGTCGATCAACATACGATTCAGTCAGGCGAGCTAAAAAAAGAAGACACCGAACCTGCTCACGCGAAGAAGGTGATCCATCTGGTATCAGCCACGCCCTGAGCAATCGACACAAGCAACCTTCAATACCCGGTGCAGAATTGAAAGTGCATCGGGTCCCGCGATTTTCCATTCCAGTCGCCTCCCCATTTGAAGCCCGCATTGCGGAAAATCGCGACTATCCCGGGATGCATGTCGCCCGCAGTTCCTTGCTGGTTGGTCTCAGGGTTCAGGTCGATTGCAATCCCCCACGAATGCGTGGAGAGCTTGGTACCGGTACGCTGAGGACGGAAAGAAAAGCAACCTCCAAAGCTCGTGACCTTCGACTGGAGTCCATTTTTTGAAATCTCGGTAAACACATCCGTGAAGATTGCAGTGAGTAGCTTGTGACAAACAATCGCTGTGACTGTTCGTGTGCGGTCCCACGAAAGCACCATCGGAAAAGGGAGACTGGTTCGCTGTAGAAAATCCGACTGCCACCGCGGATCGAGAGAATGGTCTTCCGCGATGTAGGTGAAAATATTGCCGAATGTTGCAATGACCTCCGACATGCCGTACGGGGGCACGAGAGATGTAGTTGGAGCTAAGGACATGGTTTACCTCCGTTTATAATCGAGCGTTTTCAGTGAAGCTAGAATCGCGCCGTTCGGCGGCGCTATTTCGGGAGACAGCTTGGCTTACAACGACCTTCGCGAATGGATCGCCGCGCTTGAACGCGCCGGCGAGCTGCGCCGAATCAACACTGAAGTTGATCCGATTCTTGAGATTGCTGAAATCACCGACCGGGTCTCGAAAAGCAGAGATACCAACGGGAACCCCGGAGGAAGCGCGTTGCTCTTCGAAAACGTGAAGCGCAGTGCGAGTCCAGTACTCATCAATCAATTCGGCTCGCAGCGGCGCATGCGAATGGCACTCGAGGTCGATTCGCTCGACGAAGTTGCGGATCGCATTCGGCAATTCATGGATGTGAAATCGCCCCAGGGTTTCTTAGACAAAGTGAAAATGCTCCCCATGCTGGCAGAGATGGGCAAGTTTTTTCCTAAAACTGTTTCAAGCGGCCCGTGCAAGGAGGTAATTCTCAAGAGTGGTTTCGATTTAAATCAGTTCCCCATTTTGAAATGCTGGCCACAAGATGCGGAACGATTCATTACTTTGCCTTGCGTCGTCACCCGCGATCCAAGAACTGGAAAACGGAACGTTGGGATGTACCGCATGCAGGTGTATGACGGCCAAACCGCCGGCATGCACTGGCAGCGGCAAAAAATCGGAGCGGAGCACTATAGGGAAATGCTGCGGCGAGCCTCAGATCGAGATCACCCGAAGGCTCAGTTGCCTACTAGCGAAGTTTCCACTCAGGCACAAAGTCGTTCCTCGGTCGAAATGATGGCGAGAACCTCTGGTGGATCGATTCTCCCCGAAGGTAATCTGCCCTCAGGGAAGATGGAGCTTGCAGTAGCTATCGGAACCGATCCCGCGCTGACTTTTTCCGCAATTGTTCCTGCTCCTCCTGATGTTGAGGAATATCTGATCGCCGGATTTCTGCGCCAAAAGCCGGTCGAGCTTGTGAAGTGTGAAACTGTCGATTTGGAGGTCCCGGCAACGGCTGAAATCGTTCTCGAAGGCTACGTGAACCTCGACGAGCTACGAACGGAAGGACCGTTCGGCGACCACACGGGTTTCTATTCTCTTCCCGATCTTTACCCCGTCTTTCATCTGACCTGCGTGACGCATCGCAACAACCCGATTTACGCTACAACGATAGTCGGCAAACCACCGCAAGAAGATGCGTACATGGGCAAAGCCGTCGAGCGCATCTTTCTGCCGTTGATGAAACTGACGATCCCAGAATTAGTCGATATCAATCTCCCGATTGAAGGCGTGTTTCATAACCTGATGATCGTTTCGATTCGCAAGTCCTATCCCGGGCAGGCGCGCAAAGTCATGAGCGCGATCTGGTCCCTTGGGCAGGCGATGTTCACGAAATGCATCATCGTTGTAGATGAAGACGTGAATGTTCAGGACTTGGGCGAAGTCACCCTGAAAGTTTTGAATCACATCGATCCTGAGCGCGATATTCAATTCACGCTGGGGCCGATCGATTCACTCGACCATGCGTCGCGCTTGCCCAACTTCGGATCGAAGATGGGCATTGATGCCACTCGCAAATGGAGCAGCGAGGGATTTGCGCGGCCTTGGCCGGACGAAATCCTGATGGATGAACAAACCAAGTCCCTGGTCAACAGCAAATGGAAGACACTTGCGAAGGAACTGGGAATTGTATAAGCCAAGCTCCTACGGTCTACTGGAACTCCCGTAATTAGCCGCTCAGCTGGATTTTTTCTACTGCATCTTCCCCGCCAGCCGTTGAGCGACCGTCTCACGGAATGCAGCATCCCAAAACCAGCTTGAGGCGACCGCAAGCGGAGGTACTTTATGAAAGCTGCACGATATCTGATCCCAATCGCGCTCTCGTTGCTGGCGTTGCCAGTGGTGGCTCAGGAAGTTCGAACAGACTACGATGAGCACGCCGACTTCTCGCAGTTCCATACTTACTATTGGGCCAAGGTGGAAACAGAAAATCCTCTCTGGCAGCAGCGCGTCCAGGACGCCTTCGATCATCAACTCCAGGCGAAAGGTTGGCAACGAGTCGACTCTGGCGGTGATATTGCGTTGACCGCCGTAGGAGCCACTCGGAACCAGCAGCAGTATCAAACCTTCTATAACGGCTTCGGCCCAGGCTGGGGCTGGGGCGGCTTCGGCGATACGGCCACGACAACCGTAGAGAATTATCGTGTTGGAACTTTGGTAGTCGATATGTACAACACTCAAACAAAACGCTTGCTGTGGCGCGGGGTCGCCAGCGACACTCTGTCAGACAAGCCTGAAAAGAATGAGCAAAAACTCGACAAAGCAGTGGACAAAATGCTTGACAAATTCCCGCCGAAAGGCCGCGAATAACCTTCCGACAATGAAAAAGCGGGCCAGCTGGCCCGCTTTCTCTTCTTAATTTCAGAATAGCAAAACAGCCGGACATTTGTGCCACTTCCCGCAGATTTATTTCGTTCGTGGAATGAGAGCCTTAGCGCGAATTGCACCATTTTCGGGCCTTGACAAGATTTTGACTGCCAAGCGCCTCATCTGTGCCAAAGAGCTGGTATTTTCTATGTCATGCCGTCAACCAGGCGTACCGTAATCACCGGAATGGGCGTCGTGAGTCCGAACGGGACCGGCGTTCCCGCATTTACTTCTGCGGTCCTCGAAGGACGAAGTGGCGTAAGACGCATTTCGCGCTTTGACGCCTCCCCGATCGAGGTGCAGATTGCGGGCGAGGTTTCAGACTTTGACGAGTTGGCCTGGGTCGAAAGGAAAGAGCGCAAGCATGTATCGCGCGTGTTGCCTCTGGCATTGTGTGCGGCTACCGAGGCGCTATCGAGCGCTGGCCTGAATTCCGCTTCCCTTCCCATTGAACAGCGCCGCAGATTTGGCGTGATCATCGGAACCGGAGGCGGCTCCCAGGAATTTACCGAAGAACAATACCGGCTCTATTTTCACGGCCAACTCAGCAAGATGAGCCTGTTTTGTGTCCCCACCGGTGTAATGGGAAGTATTTCGAGTGAGCTGAACGTTCGATTCGGGCTGCGCGGCCCGAGCCATGTGATCACCACCGGTTGCACATCATCAACCGACGCCATGGCTTATGCCATGAGGCAAATTCAATCTGGACGGCTGGATATTGTCCTGACTGGAGGCGCAGATGCCCCCATTTCACTCGGCACGGTGCGCGGATTCATATTGATGAAGATCCTGACTGAGAGTTGGAACGCTCACCCCGAGAGGGGGTCGCGACCTTTCTCAGCTGATCGGGATGGATTCGTCCTGGCTGAAGGCGCATGGATGTTCGTGCTCGAAGAGTACGAGCATGCAAAAGCGCGGGGAGCGACAATTCTGGCGGAAGTTTGTGGATATGGCTCTACATGCGAGGCCTACCATCGCGTGCGTCTGATGGAATGCGGAGAGGAACCGGCGCGCGCCATCGAGTTGGCAATGCGAGAGGCAGGGATTGGACCGAATGAAGTGGACTACGTGAACCTGCACGGAACATCAACCCAGCTGAATGATCGTATCGAGACTCGTGCTTTGAAGTTGGCGCTGGGCGAGGACCGGGCGCGAGCGGTCCCAATGTCGGCGCTGAAGTCGCAAATTGGGCACCCACAAGGGGCATGTGGAGCGGCAGGGGTCGCCGCCACCTTGGTCGCGATGCAAAATGCGCAAATCCCACCAACGATAAATCTGGATGACCCGGACAAGGACTGCGATCTCGACTACGTGCCGGAGCCCGGCCGAAAGAAGAACATTGAGCACGCGGTCTGCAATTGCATTGCGTTCGGGTCGAAGAACTCGGCGCTGGTGCTGAGAAAAATTGCGTAGCCCACGGCAACCTACGGCTTCAGCAAGTGCTCTGCCGTCAAGCGTACTTCCTGTGGATTCGATGAAAGCTGTCTAGCTCGCTCATAGGCCCGATTTGCATCGGGTCCTTTACCACTCTGTTCGAGTGCCATGGCCAACAGTTCATATCCGAGATCACTCGGATTGATCGAAAGGGCTTTTGAGTAGCTGCTGATCGCAGATTGCCAATCGCCGCTCCTGTGCGCGATCAAGCCGCTTCCTAATAATGCAGGCACGTTTTTCGGGTCGTATTGCAGAGCCTGATCAAAACTTGCCTTTGCGTGATCGAGATCCTTGGCCTCGATATACGCAGAACCCATGTTGCTGAGCGCAACGGCACGAGTGGCAGGATCGGAAGAATTTCGGAACGCGCGCTCATATTGATTGATTGCATCGGCCGCATGTCCATTGCGCTGCTCATATACACCGAAAGCGATCAACTGGGAAGGCTCGTAGTTGTGCAGCGCCAGGGCTCGATGAAAGTGGACGAGCGCCTCTTCCGTACGCCCCTGGTGGGCAAGTTCCTGGGCGAGGTTATCCTCCGCCATGAAATTGTCTTTTGTGACTGAGAGTGTGTAGTTCCAGAGAGTTTCGCTGTTTCGCCATAGGCCGACTTGGCGGTAAGTCAGGATCGAAAAGATGACGAGCACGATTACAAATGCCGAAACTTGCCAAACCATCGAAAGCTTAAGTTCACGGAACAGATCGGCGACACCCCAAACGATCGCCACAAGAAGGCCCATGAGAGGAATGTACATGTAGCGATCGGCACGCCCCTGCTCCCCGACCTGAACAATGCCGATCATGGGCACAAGCGTTCCGAGAAACCACAGCCATCCGAACGTCAGGTAAGGAGCGCTTCGTCTAGCGAGAAATGCCAGGCAGGAGAGTCCCGCAAGTGCGCCAGCCGCGATGAAAACCTTCCAGATATCAAAGCCCCCCGGATGTGGATAGAGTGGCACAAGGCGATATGGGCAAAAAACGTCGCGCAAGTACGCGATATAACAGACCACCGCGTTCTCAGTGCGCACGGCCAACGGGTATTCCGCGGTGGTGCGAACGGCATTGCCGGCGTGTTGAGCGGCCATCGTAACGACCGCACTGACGGCTGAGAGCATAAACAACGGAATTTTTTCAAGAAGAAGGCGCGGAAAAGACTGTTGCTTTATTCCCGAAATAGAGCCTTCCGTGGCTCCAGGGACCAGCAACCTCGTTCTTCTTAGCGGCCAATAATCCAACAACAGCAAAACAAACGGAAAAATGATCACCTGTGGTTTTGCCATTAGCCCGAGCGCAAAAAGTGCAATGACTCGGAGATAGGTCACGACTGTTCTTTTGCGAATGAATGCCGCATACGTCCAAATCCCAAGTAAGAAAAAAAGCACGCTGAGTACGGTCTTTCGTTCAGCAGCCCAGGCAACTGCTTCAACATTCAGCGGATACACCGCAAACAGCGCGGCGATGGCGAGGCTGCTCCATGTGCGCGCCGTTAGCCGCTGGAAGACAAGGAACAGTAACACGACGTTCAGGGCGTGCAGGAGAACGTTGACGAAATGATGAGCGGAAGGGTTCAGGCCGAAAAGCTGGCAGTCCAGCGCATGTGACAACCACGTTAACGGATGCCAATTGGCTGCGTCCGAGGTTGTAAAGGCCCATTGAAACGTCTGCCAACTCAATCCTGATCTAACGTGTACGTTCGCGAGGATGTACTGGTTATCGTCGAAGTTGATGAATTGATTGCTGCGGACTGAAAGATAAACGACGGTCACCAGCAGCACCAAAGCGAGCGAAAGAAACAGAGTTCTCTTTTGCGGGGATGAAAATAGCTTGAGTACTGGCGGTGCGGGCTCAGACCCGGCAAGCTGCGTAGCTGGAGAGACCATCACTAACGAATGATTTTATCCCGCTCACCATACTTCGATTTAACGCCCCACGAAAGGGTGATAACAAAGGTCATCGTCAACTCGCCTACTGCACGCGACTGAACTGGTCAAACTGAGCGGCTCTAGGGAAGGAATGGGCTCATTCGCATTTTCGTTACTACTTCTTTCAGGACACCTGACAAAACATGTCACGGGTGCCAAATCTCGACACAGAAAGTACGGCGCATGCCACGAGAGGCGGTTTCTGCTGGTTTGTTCGTGGGGTACACTCAGGAAGCGTATTCCTGTTCTTTGGCATTGCTTGATACAAACTCTCGTTCCCTTGCAAGAAAGCTCAATTCGAGCGTTCTGGATTCAGGTTCTTGCGTAAGGCAATAATCGGCTGACAAGAAATGTCATGCCAAAGTGACAAACTGCGACAAAACTCCGGCCCGCGCCGAAAGTAGATTCCAATCAAGGATGGCAAATTATTGAAAATATGGCGCCAGTGTCACGAAGTGGTAACACCCTTTAGTAACTTTAGCGGTGGCGAGAGAAGTGCGAGAGTACAGGCATCGAGTCGCTGAGACCGAGATTCGAAAACAACAGAAGAAGAGGGAAAAACAGAAAATGCGTAAACAGAAGGGTTTCTCATTAATTGAGCTGCTGATCGTGGTCGCGATCATCCTGATCATCGCCGCGATCGCGATTCCAAACCTGCTGCGCGCCAGGATTGCGGCTAACGAGTCTTCGGCAGCGGCTTCAGTTCGTACAATCGTAACAGCTAACATCGAGTATTCAACCTCGTATCCGGCAGCCGGGTACGCTGCGAACTTGGCAGCTCTTGGGCCGTCCTCCCCAACCTGCACCACTCCGTCCAGCACCAACGCTTGCATCGTTGACTATGTTTTGGCACAGGGTACCAAGAGCGGATACTTGCTCACCTCGGCCGGTGGCAACCCGATCGGCACTGCGAACACCACGTTCGATGCCGCCGCGATGCCTCAGACTGCCAATACGACTGGGGTAAAGGGTTTCTGCGCTCAGGAAGATGGCGTGGTTCGCTATGAGAACCCGGCCTCCTCGAAGGAGACCACGTACGGTTCAGGCGGCTGCGGCAGCTTGGCGCCTCTGCAGTAAGCTGTAAGTTTGGCAAGTACCTGGGGGAGGGTACAAGCCGGGAGCATCGGATGGCAACATCCGATGCTCTTTGTTTTTTGCGCCAGTTCTTCCGACGTCTTTTTGCTGGAAGGCCTTCGAACTTCAGTTTCATATCGATTGCAACTTTGGTAATTGAAGATTGGCGATTTAGGTGCGACAGAAATAGCAGAGGAATCAACTATGCGACGCCAAAAGGGCTTTTCGTTAATCGAGTTGTTAATCGTGGTTGCGATCATCCTGATAATCGCTGCGATCGCGATCCCAAATCTGTTGCGGGCAAAAATCTCCGCCAACGAATCTTCCGCGGCCGCTTCGGTCCGCCAAATTTCGACGGCTCAGATCGCGTATGCCGCTTCCTATCAGGCTACGGGCTACGCCGCCGCGCTCTCCAATCTAGGTCCCGGTGCGACCAATTGCAGTGGCGGACCAACAAGCTCCAATGCTTGCCTGCTCGACGTTGTTCTGGCGAGCGGTACAAAGAGCGGATACCAATTTTTGTCAGCCGGAGCCGCCGGAACACCAAGTGTGCAGTTTGTCTCCAGTTCGGCTCCGCTCACGTACAACACAACCGGTGTTCGCAACTTTTGTATGGTCACCGACGGAGTTATGCGAATTAACACCGGGCCTGCACCGATTGCTGGCGATGTGCCCACTTGTACGGCGTACCCAATCGCGCAGTAGAGAACTCTCGTAATGCCGTTGTCGCGGTTCGCCGTCCGCTCCCCCATTTAAATTTCATATAATTTTTGCAGGCGTACCCATCATGCCTGCCATCGAAATTTTCGGCCTGGAAAAAATCTACAACACAGGATTCTGGCGCAAGCGCGCGAAGCGCGCGCTGCATCCGCTGAACCTGACAGTTGAAGATGGCGAGATTTTTGGGTTTCTCGGCCCTAACGGCGCCGGGAAAACAACAACCCTCAAAATGCTAATGGGGCTGGTGTTCCCCACCAGCGGAAGCGCGCGAATTTTGGGCATGGAACTGGGCGACCCGCGAATGAAAGCCCAGATTGGCTTTCTCCCCGAGCAGCCCTACTTCTACGATTACCTGACGGCGCGCGAGCTATTGAACTATTACGGTCACCTTTCAGGAATGGAGTCAAAACAACTCGCGAAGAAAATCGATGCGGTTCTAGAACAAGTCGGTTTGGCCGGCTCTGCGGGCGTTCAACTAAGGAAATATTCGAAAGGGATGTTACAGCGCGCCGGGATCGCGCAGGCAATACTTCATGATCCTAAGGTGGTATTCCTGGATGAACCGATGTCGGGCCTTGATCCAATGGGCCGCCGTGAAGTGCGTAACCTGATCGAGAATCTGAAGGCCAATGGAAAGACAGTCTTTTTCTCCACACACATTCTGTCCGATGCAGAGGCCCTGTGCGATCGGGTGGCAATTCTTGGGCAGGGACAGTTGAGGGGGGTTGGCGCTATCGCTGAACTCACGGCTGGTGTACACGGCAGGGTAGAAATTGTCTGGCAAGGAACAGAGATACCCGCGGACATCAGATCGATCGCAGAGTATCACAGAGCTGCTGAGATCGTACGAGCAGTTCTTCCCGAGGAGAGCCAAGATGCCGCACTGGAAGCTCTTCGACGCCGGGGACTGCGTCTGATCTCAGTGACTCCAGTCAGAACATCACTGGAAGACTACTTTGTGGCTAGGCTTGGCACGCCCCGAGATGCAGAGACCGTTTCAATACAAACGCAGGCACATAGTTAGCTAATGAACTCTCGAATCCTACAGATAGCAACGAACACTTTCCGGGAAGCCGTCCGTGACCGTGTGCTCTACAACCTCATTGCCTTCGCGTTGCTCATGTCCGCTGCCGCAGTATTGGTAGGCCAAATATCAATTCAGATTGAAAAGCTCGTGGTCATCAATCTCGGACTGACAGCGGTGTCATTGTTCGGGATCGTCATCGCAATCTTCATTGGTATCGGCCTGGTTTCGAAAGAAATCGACAAACGCACGCTCTACACGGTGCTGTCACGCCCGGTAAGACGGTGGGAATTCATCGCCGGAAAATTCTTTGGGCTTGTCGGGACGTTGTTCGTCAATACATTTTTCATGGCGATCGGCGTATTTGCAGCGCTTGCCTATGTGTCCCATCATTTCGAAAGATCCGATGCGTGGGTGCTGGTGGCGCTCTATTTTATTGTTCTTCAGTTTGTGATACTCACTGCCCTGGCTTTGTTTTTTTCTTCTTTTTCGACTCCAATCTTCTCAGCGGTGTTTGCGTTCTGGCTGTTCGTAATCGGAAGCTTTGCGGGCGATCTGCGGAATTTTGCTGCGATGGCGCACGGCATCACACGATGGTTGGCGACGGCAGCGGCGTATATGGTGCCGAACTTCTCCGCGCTGAATGTAATAAGCGAGGTCGCGCACGGCCAGGCTGTTCCAGTACAGCTGATCGTTCTTAACACTGCCTACACGTTTGTTTACGCTGCGGCGGTTCTGAGCGGCGCGGTGCTGATATTTGAACGGCGGAACCTGAAATGATTCTGTCACAGAGAATCAACATCATTGCCGCGACGATTCTGATTTGCGGCATGGCCTGCGCAGCAATTCTAATTCGGACCATTGATCAGGCCCACGCTTCCACGGCCGTTCAAGAAACCCTGTACATCTCTTCTCCAAAGCTGCTAAAGCGTCTCAGTCTTGGCTATCACGGACTGTTCGCCGACATTTATTGGACTCGGGTGGTGCAATATTTTGGAGGCGTTCACAGCCGTGGCGGAGGAACATATAACTTGCTCTGGCCGTTGTTGAATATAACGACCCAGCTCGATCCTCATTTGATTCCAGCGTATGAGTTTGGCGGAACGTTTCTCTCTGCGAAACCGCCCAACGGCGCCGGATCGCCCGAGCAGGCGATCGAGTTGGTCCAATATGGAATCCAGAACAACCCCGGAGACTGGCACCTTTATTACGACCTCGCATTTATCTATTACGACTTGAAGGATTACCGGCACTCGGCCGACGCATTCCTGAAGGGGTCGCAATTGCCAGGCGCGCACCCGTTTTTGAAGATCATGGCGGCACAGATGGCAGAGCACGGCGGAGATATCGCCACCGCGCGGATGATGTGGACCGCTACATATCAAACAACGCACGATGACATGATTCGCGCCAATGCCGCGGCCCATCTGCGGGCCCTCCAGGCAGATGAAGATGTGGCCATGCTGGAACAGTTAGTACAGGATTACCGCGTTCGAACCGGCCGCCTGCCGCAAACATTCTCCGAACTGATTTCTGCACGAATGCTCAGAGGAATTCCGTTGGATCCTGTCGGCCATCCTTATGAACTGGAGGACGGGAGGGTCTTTATCAGTGACCCCCAGGACTTGCCGTTCGTGCAAAAGGGGCTGCGCCCGGGGTACATCCCCAGCCCGGTTCCGAAGTTGATGCCTGCCAACTAGCTTCTTGTATCCTCACTGCTTCATGGCAGAAATTCAGCCGAGTCTGATCGCGGCCGTCGGTTCCTGGTGGCGACGGCACCGCGAAACCGCAGGCACGGCGAGGTCCTCGCTCAGGCTTATCGAAATCATGTGGGAGTTTCTGCGCGATTCATTTCCCGATCGCAGGCGCCAGCGCTATGGGGACATCGATTATGACTGGGAATGTCGCGTAGACACGACCAGCGCAACGCTAAGTTGGCGAACGCGCCTCATGGGACTGCTTAGCTCCCCCTATCAGCCAATCCCGCCTGAACAGTTTCGCGAGATGATGGCCGCGCTCTCGATCGATTTCAGCCAGTTCACATTCATCGACATCGGCTCGGGTAAGGGACGCGCTCTGTTCTTAGCTTCCGAGTACCCGTTCAAGAGAATTATCGGCATTGAACTTCTGCCGGAACTGCACTGGATTGCCCAAGAAAATGTGGCCAAATTCACAGAACGAAGCCAGAACAGACACATTGAACTTATCTGCGGAGATGCAACAAGTTTCATTTTCCCGTCGGAACCAACAGTGCTCTTCTTGTTCAATCCCTTGCCGCAACAAGACCTGGTTCGTGTAATCAAGAATCTTGGGAGTTCCTTGGACAGGAATGCCCGCCCACTTTACGTCGCATATGCCAATCCCATCCATCAGCGAACTATCGCTGCATGTCCGTTTCTGAGGACTTTGGCAAATAGTTCTCAATACTCACTGTTCTATGGTTTGGGAACCCGTGAATCTCGGGAGGGGTGAGTTGAACCCTGCTGTTGGCCATTAGGTCGTGGTCCGAAACCAAGTGCTTTGTCGGCGAGTTCGATCCAACGTTGAAGGCGGGCTTTGACCCGGTCGCTTTCTCTCCTTAAGGGAATACCGCCATCACGAGAGAACGGCAATATGTCCTGCAAGTTGTTACGGCGTCTTCGCTCGATTGGAATCTTTGGATTTGACTCCACTAAATTTGACTCCACTAAGAGGTACCCTAGGATATTAGGGCGAAATTTTGCGTATTGTTGGATACAGTACAATCCCTAAAAAATATAGTTTGAATGCGTATGGGCAGTTAAGAATCCGCTGGGACCCTCTCTGGGCATCTAATCAGGAAGACGCTAAAACTTAGGTTTCCAATAGAGTTCCGTCCAAAACACCCAATGAAATCTGGCATCGTACGCCGCTCAGTTGCTCGTGCCGTACTAATCCTAGCGTTAGGAGCCACCCAGGGTTTGGCCCTGCCAAATGTAAGCACCTTCGCTCGTCAGGTCGATGAGCGTTACAACAACCTCCAGACGTTGCAGGCCGATTTTACGGAGATCTATCAGGGATCTGGCACTGAGCGGACCGAATCGGGCAAACTCTGGCTTAAAAAACCCGGCAAGATGCGCTGGGAATACCGTTCTCCAGAAGAGAAGCTGTTCGTGGCTGACGGACGAAATGGTTGGCTCTACCTGCCGGCGCAAAGGCAGGTCCGGAAATCGGCTATGAAGAGTTTTGAAGACATTCGTTCACCGCTTGCGTTTCTGCTTGGTAAAACCAAGCTGGAAAAGGAGTTGGCAGATCTTTCCTTCGCGCCGGATGTGCAGGTGTGGCATCAGGACGACGTGATCTTGCGAGGAATTCCCAGGGGGTTAGACGACAGAATTCATCAAGTTCTGCTGGAAATCACTCCAGAGCACAAGATCGCCAGAATTCTGATCTACGGAACGGACGAGTCGGTTACCGAATATAGATTTAACAATCAAGTCGAGAATGTTCCGGTGTCCAATGCGCAGTTCCGATTCATACCGGCAGAGGGGACCGAGGTGATCGAGGATCGCGCCGGAAATTAACCTCCGATTGATGTTACTCCCGATACACTTCGGTGCTAAGTAGCTGGAAAATAGAGGATTTTTCGATGTTAGACTGAGGTGGGCGAAGGGGCATTTCCCACGGAAAAATGGCTGAGTTTTTAATCAAAGTCGCTGACGAGCGCGGCCGTCTGCTGCAACAGGTGGAGAGCGGAATTTCTGAGGCCGAGGTCCGCGACCGATTCGCCCAACAAGGTTTTCTGGTTTATTGGGTAAAACCTAAAGGGATTCTGGCTGGCGGCAAGATCGGACGCGGAAAGAAGGTAAGAACCTCAACTTTCCTGGTTTTTAACCAGCAGCTCCTTACATTGTTAAAAGCAGGATTGCCGGTCCTGGGTTCTATGGACCTCCTGATCAAGCGTCAAAGGGACGGGTATTTCCGTTCCCTGCTGCAGAATGTGCGCGAGCGGGTCAAGGGCGGAGAGTTGCTTTCAGAAGCATTCGCAGCCCAGCATGCGTTTCCGAAGATTTATACAACGACCCTGATGGCCGGCGAGAAGAGCGGCAACATGGACGAAGTGTTAAGCCGGTATGTCAATTTCCAGCGTCTGGCGTTGACCTTTAAGAAGAAGCTGGCGGTTTCATTGGTATATCCGGCACTGTTGGTGTCTGTTGTAACGTGCATGTTGATTTTCCTTGTGACTTACGTAGTGCCGCAATTCGCTAAGTTGTATTCGGATTTGAACGCACAATTGCCGGCCATTACGCAGTTCATGCTGGAAGTCGGCACCCACGCGCAACGCTACGCGCCCATTGCGTTAGCCGTCCTTGTGGTTGGCGCGTTTCTTCTGTGGCGTTGGCAGGCGACTGACCGCGGCGCTGAGGCCCTCGATCGACTTACGCATAAGCTTCCTTTGGTTGGCGAAATCTGGATGAAGTACCACGTTTCTACATTTTCGCGAATGCTGGCGACGTTATTGACGGGAGGCATGCCGCTCGTACCTTCGCTTGAGACCGCAGGGGCTTCGATGAGCAGCCGCACCATCCTGAATGGCATTGGCCGGGCGGCAGAACGGGTGCGAGAAGGACAATCCCTGGCAAAAAGCCTGGAAGAACAGAAAGTATTCCCCGATCTTTCTGTAGAAATGATCGAAGTTGGGGAATCGACGGGTGCATTGCCGGCAATGTTGAATTCAGTTGCGGAATTTTACGAGGAAGACGTACAGACGGCGCTAGCAGGTGCGATGGCGCTGATTGAACCAATCATCCTCATCATCATGGCTGTATTTGTGGGCGGAATCCTGATTTCGCTCTATTGGCCGATATTCACACTAGGGTCGAGCATCCACTAGAGCATCAGGGCAGGTTTGGAATGGGAAGCATGGCAGAAAAGAAGTCAGTTTTTGTTGGTGGCGGAAACGGTCAGGTTGGCACCGCCAATCGTTCCGACGAGCTCGAGCGCGCGAAAGACGTCGCGCGGCGGTACCGCTGCGACTTCATCGATCTGCGCGATTTCCAGCTGCATCACGATTTGTTTACCAAGATTTCACCGCACCTGATGTTCCGCTACAACTTTGTTCCGCTTGAAGAAACAGCGGATGGACGGCTGGCAATTGCGATCGCGGACCCGAGCCAGCTGATGATGATCGACGAGATCAGCTTGCTCCTCGGCAAGCGGATCATCACCAAGGTTGCCACGCTCGGGCAGATCACAGACATCCTCAAAAAAACCGAGCAGTCCAAGCGCGTACTCGAAGATGCCAGCGAAGGCTTCACGCTCTCGGTTGTGCACGAAACCGACGAAGGCGGCGATGAAAGCATCACCATCGACAAGCTGACCGCGCAGGGAGACATGAGCCCGATTATCCGGCTCGTGGACACCACAATCTTTACTGCGTTGCAGCGGCGCGCCAGTGACATCCATATCGAAACACGCGATGACTCTGTGAACATTAAGTTCCGCATCGATGGCGTGCTGACGCAGGCCATGCCACCGATTGCGAAAGAACACCATTCGACCATCATTTCGCGCATCAAGGTCATGAGCGAACTCGACATTTCCGAGCGCCGGGTTCCGCAGGACGGGCGCTTCCGTGTGAAATATGGACAGCCGGAGCGGCCGATCGATTTTCGTGTTTCGATCATGCCGTCGATCCATGGCGAAGATGCCGTGCTTCGCGTGCTCGATAAAGAATCCATGAGCGAGAAATTTCGCTCGCTCACGCTTGACGTTGTCGGATTTGATGAAGACGACTTGCGCAAGTTCCGCCGCTACATCAAAGAGCCCTACGGCATGGTGCTCGTCACCGGGCCCACTGGGAGCGGTAAAACGACTACACTCTACGCCGCCATCAACGAAATCAAGACCGAAGAAGACAAGATCATCACTATTGAAGATCCTGTTGAGTACCAGATTCGAGGCATTACGCAGATCCCGGTAAACGAAAAGAAGGGGCTCACGTTCGCGCGTGGGCTGCGTTCGATTCTGCGCCACGATCCTGACAAGATCATGGTCGGTGAAATCCGCGATACAGAAACCGCGCAGATTGCGATTCAGTCGGCGCTAACTGGTCACCTGGTATTCACGACGGTCCACGCGAACAATGTAGTCGATGTGCTGGGACGCTTTTTGAATATGGGTGTCGAACCGTACAATTTTGTGTCCGCCCTGAATTGCATTCTGGCGCAGCGCCTGGTGCGTTTGATCTGCAATTCCTGCCGTGAAGTGATGCGGTACACACCCGATGTGCTCGAAGCGAGCGGGCTCGACCCGGACCAGTGGTCAAAGGTTCCGTTCTACGAGGGCCAGGGATGTATCGAGTGCGCAGGCACTGGATTTCGTGGCCGCACAGCAATTCACGAACTTCTTGACCTGAGTGACCGCATTCGAGAAATGATCCTTGCACGCAAGCCCACGTCAGAGATTCGCCGCGCCGCCCGCGAAGAAGGCATGCGCTTCCTGCGCGAATCGGCACTCGACAAGGTCCGCAATGGGATGACCACATTGAAGGAGATCAATAAAGTCACGTTCATTGAGACGATGAGGTAACAAACTAGTGGCTAGCATTAGTGGCCTTTGATCCGTGGTGCTGATCAAGATCCTGGTTTGCCGCAAAAAATACTAACCACTAACTACTAGCCACTGACAACTTAATCTTATGTTACGCACTGCACATTTCGCCCGCCCCAAGCTGGCCTGCGAGATCGCCCCTGACAGGGTAATCGCGGCGCGCACCTCTGATTCGCGGCAAGTGCTCGAGCTGTGCTCGACCAGTGAACTTGCTCCCGGGTGCGTCGTGCCTGATTTGACCGAGAATAACGTGCGTCAGCGAGACATGGTGGTCACCGCTCTTCGCCGCGCCTTGGAGCAAGTGGGCGGGCACTCCAAGGACGTGATTGCGATTCTTCCGGATGCGGCCGTGCGCGTTGTGTTACTTGACTTTGAGGTCCTACCGGATAAGGCGGAGGAAGCGGAAAGCGTTGTGCGTTTTCGGCTCCGGAAATCGTTGCCGTTTGACGTGGACAAAGCAGCGGTTTCGTATCATGCGCAAACTGCAAGCAGCGGTGTTCGCGTAATCGCGGCCGTGGCCTTACACAATGTGGTGCAGGATTACGAGGCAGTCTTCACCGAGGCGGGATTCAGTCCTGGAGTGGTTCTTCCGTCGATGCTGGCCGCTCTTGGCGGAACCGCAGGTAACAAGGGAACGCTGGTTGTAAAAGTCGATGCGCACACTACCAGCATCGCCATTCTCGATAAAGAGCAACTGCTTCTGTTCCGGACTCTCGAGAACGCGCGCGGAGTGACCATCAGCGGCGAGCAACTCGCCGAGGATGTGTACCCGTCTGTGGTCTTTTTCCAGGACACTTATTCGACGAATATCGAAGAGGTTTACGTGTCGGGGATTTCTGACATCACGGGGGCCGCACCAGCTCTCCATGCGCAGACGGGCGGCGAGGTAAAAGAGTTGGTGAGAGCTTCGCAGCTGGGGCTCGGCGGCGGATCTATTCCAAAATGGAGGATGGCGGGAGTAGTCGGCGCACTGCTCTCCTGATATGCGGCTTAACATCAATCTCGCGTCCCGCCCCTACGAGGATTCTCGCCAGTTCTGGACGTACTGGGGAACGGGACTGGGCCTGCTCGGACTGATCACGATTGTGCTCGTGTATTTTGCAGTCGCGGGTTTCATTGAAGGAAGTCACGACCGTCAGCAAATTGCGACTCTGAAGGCTCAGCTTGCGGAATACGATCAGGAAAAGACACAGGCTGTTGCCATGCTCAACGAGCCTCAGAACCGGATGGTGCGCGATCGCTCGAAGTTTTTAAATGAGCTCTTCGAGCGCAAGGCCTTTTCATGGACACTTGCCTTCGAACAACTCGAGCAGGTCATGCCTGCCCACCTGCATGTGATTTCCATTCACCCGGGACTGTCTGAAGACAACAATCTCGAACTCAAGTTGGTGGTGGGTGGCGAAACCCGGGAGCAGGCGCTTGATCTGGTGCGCAAAATGGAGAGCTCGAAGCATTTCAAGCAAACACGCATCGATGCGGAAAAGTTCGAACAGCAAGAGAACGGCGAGAACTCTCGCGATCGCGTAACGTTCGATATTAACGCGCTCTACGTACCATCCGCGGAACCTCAAGCAAACAGCGGAGGCATGAACTGAATGCCTGATCTCAAGCGGACCCGCGACAAACTGAAAATCGCGATTGGTGCATTTGTTCTGGTGGACGCGGTGGCAATCGCCATGCTTCTGACTCCTCTGGCGGGAATGCGCCAGGCGAGACAGCAGGAAATGCGACAGCTGTGGCAGGAGTTGAAGTCGCGCCAGTACGCGCCCTGGAGAGGGCTGGACAAGAAAATTCCGCGCGCGAAGCAGGACATCGATGACTTCTACCAGCAGCGGTTTCCTTCCGAGGAATCCTCAATCTCGGCAGACCTGGGCAGAGTCGCTTCGGAAACCGGAGTGCGGGTCGCAGGCGTCAAATATGCAGTAAAGGATGCTCCCATTGATGGATTGCAGAGGGTCGAAATTGAAGCAAACTTCTCGGGAGATTATCTGCAACTCGTCCGATTCATTAATGCTCTCGAACGCAACAAATTGTTTTTCCTGGTTAACGGTGTGCAGTTGGGGAGCGAGCAAAACGGTGTAGTCGCCCTGCAAATCAAGGTTGAAACATATCTGAGGTTGACGTAGTGAAACTGGGTGCGGAAAACCGGAACAAGGTGATCGCGGCGGTCGCGCTGATCGTGGTTGCCGTCATTCTGATGGCTACGCGATTTTCGGGATTCATGGGCGGAGGATCGTCCAGCGCGTATGTGCCAAGTCCGGCGGCACCCAACCTAACGCCCGCGCGCCCGACTGGAGCCGCAGGCAGAACCGGTCGCCCGATAAGTAGGAAACAAAGCCAAACGCAATCGCTTGATCCGACGTTGCGAAAGGATCTACTCGCCGTCAGCGAATCTACCAAGTACGAAGGGACAGGACGGAATATTTTTAGAGTGTTCGTGGAGCCGCCTCCACAGCCGGTCGTTCCGCCTGTAACTCCGAACAATCAAGTCGCTACAGGACCGGCTCCGCCTCCCCCGCCTCCACCGATTGAATTGAAGTATTACGGCTACGCGACTCCGGCGGGTGGCACGAAGCGTATCTTTCTGGCGCAAGGAGAAGATGTCTTCATCGCACGCGAGGGCGACATCGTTGACCGTCGCTACAAGGTGGTTCGGATTTCACCGGCAGCTGTGGAGATTCTGGATGTATTGAGCAACAACCGGCAGAGCATCCCGCTGACCCAGGGATAAAGGAATTGAGTCATTTCGCCATTGAATCATTTAGTCATTGAGATCACCTCAGATCCCAGATTTGATTCGACGGCTCAACGCGTATGAAGCTTTCGACTCCATTTCGACGCAAGCGCGAGCAGGGATACATTCTGATCTATCTCACTCTGGTCAGCGTGCTTTTGTCCATTGCCGCATTGGGCTGGATTGAACGCGTCGATTTTCAGATTAAGCGCGACCGCGAAGAGGAATTGATCCATCGTGGCGTGCAGTACTCGCGCGCAATCCGGCGGTTCATGAAGAAGTTCGGCCGCTATCCTTCGCGGATCGAGGACCTGGAGAGCACGAATAACATCCGCTTTCTCCGGAAGCGTTACAAAGATCCCATTACTGGCAAAGACTTCAGGCTGCTGCATATGAATGACGTGCAGATTTCATTTAGCCCCGGTGCCGCCAGTGGACTACCGCCGGCGCCGGCGGATTCCAGCCCTGCAAACCAATTGGGGGCACCGGGAGCGCTGAACCAGAATGCAGCAGGTCGCGCAGGCCCGGGGCCAAGCTCAATCCCCGGAAATCAGCAGACAGGCGGACAGACGGGGGCGAACGGACAGCAAGCCGGGACGGCGGATGATTCGGCTCCCGATCAATCTGCACAGGGCGCTTCGGGAACAGAAAACGCGCAGGACAATGGGAATCCTGGTACTCCTGTAAGCCAGTTAGGATCGGGAAACAACGGTCCCACCTATGGAGGCCTGCCGATCATTGGGGTCGCCAGCAGAAGTAAAGATAAGACGATCCGCGAGTTCAACAAAAAGAACCACTACAACCAGTGGCAGTTCATCTATGACCCAAGCACAGATCGCGGTGGATTGCTTACAACTCCGAATCAGCCCGCGCTACAGAATTCGGTGCAGATGAACAATACACCGACCCAGCAGAACAGTAATCAGAATCAAAGCCCCGGTTTCGCTCCCGGTGGAATGAGCGGCCCGGGAATGAACCCTCCTCAGCAGCCACCGTCAACCACTCCGGATCAACAATAGATTTCGAACAGAACTGAAAAGCCCTCCTTTTCGGAGGGCTTCCTGTTTCTGAGTGGATATTGCGTTTAGACGTTGAAGGACGACCCGCAGCCACAGGTGCTCTTGACGTTTGGATTATCGAACTTGAAGCCGGCGCCTTCGAGGGTCTCAAGGTAATCTACTGTGCAGCCATTCAGGTACATGACCGACGTGGCATCCACATAAACCTTCAGTCCGTCCATATCGAAAACTTTGTCCATCATGCCCGCGGAGTTCTCAAAGGACATCGAGTACGAGAACCCGGAGCAGCCACCGCCGACCACGCCCACGCGCAGTCCGGCTGGCGTCGGGTTCTGCTGGCCCATGATCTCTTTTACTTTGGCGATTGCCTTTGGAGTCAGGCTAATAGGAGCCTTCTTGGTCGTTTCCTGGGGCTTGATTTCGGGCGTAATTGTGGCCATGTGTCTCCTTTACGTCGACCTTTATTATAACAGACGACTTTTGGGTGCAATAAGATTCACACACCCATGCGCCGCACCAGCTACGCTGCCCTAGCCTCCTGCCACGGATCAAGCACGACCTTGATGCATTCATCCTGTTTGTCCCGGAAAAGACGATACGCTGCCGGCGCATCGTCGAGCGTAAAGCGATGTGTAATCACGAATGAAGGATCGATTTCACCTTCTTGAACACGCTTGAGCAGCCGTTCGGTGTAGTTGTGCATGTGAGTCTGACCCATCTTAAGAATCAGGCCTTTCCCAAATGCAGCGCCAAATGGAATCTTGTCCAGCATTCCGCCATAAACTCCGGGCAGCGAAACCGTGCCGCCTTTCCTGCACGCCTGAATGGCTTGGCGCAGAACAATGGGCCGATCAAATGCTAGCTTCATTCGCTGCTTTGAGTAGTCATAAGCGGCTGAGATTCCCGTCCCATGAGCCTCGAGGCCAACGGCATCAATGCACGCATCGGGCCCGCGTCCGCTGGTCATCCATTTTAGTTCTTCGATCACATCATCGACTTCAGCATAGTTAATGATTTCCGCGCCTGAGGCGCGCGCCATCTTCAGGCGTTCATGAAAACGATCGATGGCAATCACCCGCTCTGCACCAAGCATGAAGGCGCTGCGGATTGCAAATTGCCCTACTGGTCCGCACCCCCAAATCGCGATTACATGACCGGGCTTGATATCACAGTTTTCGGCGGCCATAAAACCGGTGGGAAAAATGTCGGAGAGGAATAGTACTTGCTCGTCCGAGAGGCTGCCCTCAATCTTGAGCGCGCCGACATCGATGAAGGGTACACGTGCGAACTGCGCCTGACCTCCGGCGTAGCCGCCCATCATGTGGGAGTACCCGAAGAGACCTGAGCCCGAATAGCCGTACATCTTTTCCATCATCCACGCGTTCGGATTGGTGTTGTCGCACGACGACCATAAACCGTGCTTGCAGAAGTAGCATTGGCCGCAAGCAATAGTGAACGGAATTACTACCCGATCGCCTTTCTTTATTCGGCTGACTGCGGGGCCGGTCTCGACCACTTCTCCCATGAATTCGTGCCCAAGAATGTCACCTGGCTCCATGGTTGGAATATAGCCGTCGTAGAGGTGGAGGTCCGAGCCGCAGATTGCGGTCCGGGTGATGCGCACAATCCCGTCGCGCGGGTTCAGAATGACAGGGTCGTTGACCCGCTCCACGTCGAGTTTGTTCTTCCCTTGCCAACAAAGCGCTTTCACAACTCCTCCTCGATTGCTCAACTTCTAATCGCCCGCAAGGCGCGACTGCAGGTCGACTGCAGGCCGCTCGCGAAAGACAACACGCTTCGCCGCACCTTTGACTCCACGGGAGCCAACCGGTTGCCCTTTCGTCGTCGGAATCTCCCCCGCTTCCATTAGCTGCTTCATCTTTCGCAACGCTTCGCGCGCCAGTTGTTCCGGGTCAAAGCCCGCGAATGAAGCGAGAGTGCGCGAAAGCGGACCTGCGGGGCTCTTGTATTCAAATGCAATGCTCAGTTCCGTGCCACGATCACCCGGAGCTTTCTTGAAACGGATCACACCGCGGTGCTCCATCATCTGTCCGCTCGACGCCCAAGCGATATGTTCTCCCGGCTTCTCGTCTGTTATTTCCAGCTGCGAGCTTAGGACGTATTGCTCGCCATCATCGAACCGCAGCGAAAGTCCGTGCTGCGCATCATGTTCAAATTTCACGCCTCGTAATCCGATATCCCAGTTCCGTGGATCGCGGACAAACTCGTAAACCTCACGTGGTTCCTTTGCAATCGTGAATCCCACTCGAACACGCCCCTGGTATGGCTTTCTGAGCTCGGCAGCGCCGGCATAGGCCAGATATGCACCTACTCCGGCGAATGCGGCGCCAAACCAATCACGGCGCAGGAGACCATAGATTGAAATCCCTGCACCCGCCGCGAGAGTAAGGGCAGCTTCTAGTCTTGAAGTCGCCGGACGGCGGGAAAATTCCCTTTCTCTGTATTTCGGGGCCAGATTTGTCGTAATCGTCATAGATTCACCACCGAAGGCAAACTTATTTGGTTGTTTTTTCTTGCAGCTCGCCGGTCCAGCACCGTCAGCAAGGACTCCGAAAGTGATGTCGAACTTTCGGCACCCTTAGCCCTCTGAAAGCCAGAATCCCCCGCGGACGGCAATCCTCGATTCACAAACGCGAGAACAAGCGAGAAGAATGCGGGCATCAACTCGTGCAACTTGATTGCGGCGCGCGCGGGGAATCCGATAATGCGCTGTGCTTTTCCATACTCGCAGGCGCGAACGATTTGGCGGGCAGCTCGATCAACGCTGATTGATAACCCGGGTGTAGCATCGCTAAGCACAAACCATTTGTACTCGGCACGATGCTTTCCTTTGAAATCGGCATTGCGCGGGCTTCCCGTGCGCATGAGGCCGGGATAGATTGTTGTGACATGTACGTTGTCTTTGAGCAGCTCGGAGCGCAATCCCTCTGAAAACCCGGAGAGCGCAAACTTCCCAACACTGTAGGGAAGAAGATGTGGCACGCTGATTTTTCCGCCAATGGAACAAATGTTGACGATCCTGCCGCTACGACGTCGGCGCATCTCCGGCAACACTGCGAAAGTTGCATGCAGTGGACCCCAGAGAAAGACATCGAGAGACTCCCGGTAATCCTCGGTGGACATGGTGTCCATGGGACCAACAGTTATCGTCCCGGCATTGTTCACGAGCACATTGATTTGTCCGAATTGTTCGCGAACGTCCGCAATTGCCTCATCGACTTGGTTCTCGTCGCGGATATCGCATGAGCGAACAAAAACCTGTCCCATTCCACCCAGGAGCAGGTGCGCTCGCCGCAGGGTCTCGGCATCGCGCGCGAGCAATGCGACTCGAGCACCGCGTTGTAAGAAAGCTCGGGCCAAAGCGAGACCCAGGCCGCGCGATCCACCCGTAATCACCACCGTGCGACCGAATAGCTGATATCGACGAGAGCGGCGCAAGGTCCGATACGCGAGAACCGCTCCAGCAACTGCACTCAATAGCAGCATGCGGCGCACGCCTTCTCTTCTGTCACTTCTACGAAACAATTTTCGCGAGGCTACAGTCATGCAATTCGCAGGTTTAGAAAATATGTCTTTACAGGCTTGACTAAATCACGAGTCTCATCATCCGGCTCGGGAACATCGGGCTCAGGTTCTTTCGTCGGAGGCACACGAGGACCTTTGGGTTCTTCGTCGTCATCAGGAGGGTGTTTGCGCAACTCTTCTACTACAGAAAACATAATGCTCACTCTAGTCCGCCAAGCAGAGGTGGTTGCATCGGATGAGCGCTGTACGAGGATTAAAGAAAAGGTGTAACGAGACTAAGTCGTACTTGAGCAGAGATCGCGAGCGCAGCTCAATCTCCGCATATTGGCTGAGCAACTATGCAGCCTTACGAACCCTCTTGATCTGGGCAGCTGCTACGCGCAAGTCTGCGATGAAGGCTTTTTTCTGCTCGCTCCGCGAGGCCTCATCAGGAGCCCGCAAGATTGACGAAGGGTGGACTGTAACCATCACAAACGGGGCAAGCGAGGACTGAACAAATTGCCCGCGCTGTCGCATGACGCTGAAATCCCGACCCAACAACGACTGGGCCGCAGTTGCGCCAAGGCAGATTACGACTTGGGGGCGCGTTACCGCGATCTCCGCATCCAGCCACGGCCGGCATGCGTTGATTTCCGAGTAGCGCGGTTTCTTGTGTATTCGCCTCTTACCTCGCTCTGCAGGTACCCAGTTAAAGTGCTTCACCACATTGGTAACGTACACTTCGTCGCGTTCGATCCCAGCAGCTTCCAAGGCTTCGTCGAGAACACGCCCAGCTGGCCCGACGAATGGGTGCCCTGCTATGTCCTCTCGGTCACCAGGTTGTTCGCCAATGAACATAACTGACGCCTGTGAGCTGCCTTCTCCAAATACGGTTTGAGTCCCCTTTCGCCAGAGGTCGCACGCTTTACACCCGGCCGCGGCTTGTTTCAGGGTTTGCAGCGTGGGTTTCGGGGGAATGAGTGAGGCGGCTGTGTGTTCGACTTTGTCATGGGACGGCACAAGTGCTGAGATGGCAGCTACAAGTCGTCTTTTGCTCCGGGGCTACGCGCCGGTAGAAAATGCATCTAAGCACACGTAAATAGCAGCAGGGAATAAAAATTACCAAAATACAGTTCAGACTGTATTGGAGCTTTAAGGTTTTAGCTGTAAGGTCTGTTCGTTACGGTAAATGGACTGCCCCGGCAACTCGCACTATTATGCTGGCACATTGCATAAACGACGCCTGCAACCGGGCTTTGCATTCCTTTTCTGAGGGAAGGTTATTTCAGTTTGAAGTGGTATCGATTTCGGTCGCGGCGTGTGACGAAAACTCCGCACCGTTCGACGAACGGCCGCAACGCCAGACATTGCATCTCTGGCTGTGTGGACGTTGCGCATCTACGATGACGCTAGTGCTGGAGCCGACGCGAGGGGTTAAAGTAGTTCCCTTAGAACAGCGAGGTGACGAAGGTCGCGAAACTTCCACTCTGCGTACGGCGGTACCACACGCAAAACAGTGCTAGGCTCGCGTGGAGGTTGTGAAACTACTTGCTTGCCAGTGTCTTCTTTTCTTCAGAGATTTTCGTTTTTGAATGAACGAATGTGACGATATCTGGTAATCCAGAGCACCTGCCTGTGGCCTTCGGATTTTCGCCTGTGGCCTTCGGATTTTCGACGAGAGGTGGAGCATGGGAACATTTCGAATTTTAGTGGCGGACGACCATGAGGTGGTACGAAAGGGTTTGATCGCGCTCTTGCAGTCCCAACATGACTGGCAAGTCTGTGGAGAGGCGGGCGACGGACGAGAAGCCGTCGAGAAAGCCCAGCAACTCAAGCCCGATGTCGTGATTCTCGATATTGGCATGCCGAGCTTGAACGGGCTTGAGGCCACGCGGCAGATATTGAAAACCAATCCGCAGGCGCGCGTGTTGATTCTCACTCTGCATGATTCGGACCAGGTAGTGAGGGAGGTGCTGAATGCGGGCGCCCGGGGGTTTCTGTTGAAATCCGACGCTGCGCGTGACCTGGTGGCGGCGGTGGAAGCATTACGGCGCGACAAGACGTATTTCACGTCGAAGGTTGCGACCATGGTGCTGGAAGGTTATCTGAAGGGTGGTACGCCCGGAGCCCCAATACCGACCGCAGGCCGCAATCGTCTGACACCGCGTGAGCGTGAAATTGTACAGCTGCTGGCCGAAGGAAAGAGCACCAAAGAAGTTGCCGTTGCTCTTGGCTTGAGCGTGAAGACGGCGGAGACGCACCGCTCGAACATCATGCGTAAACTACAACTTCATTCGGTCAGTGATCTGGTTTTGTACGCAGTGCGCAACAACATTGTGCACGTCGTGCAAGCCGGAATTGAATAAAACAGGCCTCCGCGCGAGATTGAAACAAAATGGCAGCTCCTCGTTGGAAGCTGCCTCGGAATATTTCGGTCAAGTTCGGTCACTACGCGGCAGGTTTTCTGCGTCGCGCGGTTCGGGCGGTGGATTGTACCTCTGCTTCGCCTTCTGCTTCCTCAGCAGCGACGTTGATTTCGCTCGCCAGGTCATTGAGCTTGGCATCAGTTTCTTTTTCCTCGTCCAGTGTCTGTTGCAGCAACGATGCGGCTTTCTCTTCTCCTAGTTGATTGGCAAAAGTCCGCGCCGTTCCGTAGCCAGAAATTTCGTAGTGCTCGACTCGCTGGGCGGCAGCAATCAAGGCCGCATCTTTGACATCGGGGTCCATATCTTCATCAATTTGCTCACTACCTTCTTTAATCAGTCCTTCCATTCCTTTGCATTTCTTGGCCTTCGCCTTCTGGCCGAAGCTTTCGAAAATTGTCTCTAAACGGTGCGCGTGCCCCTTGGTCTGTTCAAGGTGCTCTTCGAATGCATCGCGTAGCTCTTCCGAGTTGGACGCCTCAGCCAACTTGGGAAGAGCTTTAATGAGTTGGTTTTCTGCGTCGTACAAGTCCCGCAGTTGATCAACAAAGAGATCTTTCAAAGAGTCAATCGCCATGGTTATTCCCTCCGCAACACTTGGATGTGAACTTAAAGAATTTAAGTTAGCTCGGATGGATTCTTGAGCGCCGCCCGCAGACGAGAATTGAGGCGAGAAGCAGGTGCCGGTTTTATCGTGAACCGGCGCCTGCTCGAATGGTGGGGAAATTGAGGGCAACTTTCATGCTCCAGAGAATAAGTTTGCAGTTGCGCGCAAACAATCCTGCGAACTCTGTAATTTTTCCGAGGACTTTCCTGTAGCAGAGAAGAAGATTCACGCTCAGTGGCAATATCGTTTCTGCTTTCCGAAATCCACAGGAGATTCTTTCTGCCGCACATGATTTTGAGCGGACACCACATGCATGACAGCCGCTCCGATTCCTTCAAATTCTTGAACTGGCTCGGGTTCTGCTAAGGAAGACAAAGAACGCCCCATGTACTAGTGAGTAACGCAGTTTGCCTGTACACGGAAAAACTCTTGCATGTCAAAACGGTACAGGAACGTCTGTGGATGGATACAGACCTCACCGGATAGACCATTTGCGGCGAGAACTCTAGCCTCATACCTGTGAACGAGGCTGATCCACTTCGATCCAACACCACGATAGACAGGCGTTTTGAAAGGAGAGCCCCAGTGACCACCGACACCGACACCATCGTACGATTCAATTCTGACCTTGACCTAGTAAAGCGCGCCCAGCAAGGAGACCCGGACGCATTCGCGTCTTTATTTCATGCACACAAGGCAAAAGTTTACTCAGTGTGCCTCCGCATGACGAACAATACCGCGGAAGCGGAGGACCTTACCCAGGACGCGTTTCTGCAAGTGTTCCGCAAGCTGGCTACATTTCGTGGCGACTCTGCGCTTTCAACCTGGCTGTACCGCATTGCCGTCAACACGGTGCTGATGCATTTCCGGAAAAAAGCGCTTCGTCAGGTTTCACTCGATGAGCCGTACAACCAGGACGCGAAGGTTGTGCGCCGCGAATACGGCAGTCGTGATGATCGTTTGACCGGCTGCGTGGATCGCATCGCTCTGGCTCGTGCTATAAAGGAATTACCAGATGGTTATCGGACAATTTTCTTGTTGCATGAGGTAGAGGGCTACGAGCACCAGGAGATCGCAGAATTACTCGATTGCTCCGTGGGCAATTCAAAATCGCAGCTCCACAAGGCTAAACTTCGCATTCGCGAATTGCTCGGCCATGCTCAAGAGGAGAACGAGGTTGCAGCGAACCGGGTTCATCGTTCGCGTACCCGAAGGGATACTGTGCGTTGGGACTCGGTAATGCAGGAGTTTCCTCCTAACAGATCGGCGATTTTCCCGGCTCTCTCACAAGTTTCGGCGAGTAATGCGGCGTAATTCTGGGTTGAACAGCGCAGGAACTATACGGAGAGAGCAAGTGGAGATTGCAGCAATCGTAGCCATATCAGCGTCGAAAAGAAGCGACGCCACTTCTTCTCAAGCATCTCCCACAATGAACGGTCCGCTTACCAGACTAAGCGGACTGTTCACCATACGAGAGGTCGCCCAGAATGTACTAGGACACAACCTGATTGAGCGAACCATTTCTAGGCTGCGCGACCTCGGAATTACGACAACTATTGTGGTTCCGGAGATGCCGAGTGTCGGTCAGTTGAGCTTTTTGAAGACGTTGATTACCGGCGACTCTCACTCCGCTTGGCAGCGAGCAATCGCTCGCGCGATAGGGCAAGGCGCGGAACACTTGTTATTGCTTCGCTCGGATGTATACACCGATCTGAACTATGAGGATATGATTCGCTCTCACATCGAACAGAGGGCAATGTTGACATCTGTTTACGCGGCAGATGATCCACTCGATATCGCGCTATTGGATTCTCGAGTTTTGGGCACCAACGAGTGCACGCCTCAGATCGAAGCAGGCGCAGTTATTGAAGACAACCGTTTTTTTTATCAGGGGTATGTTAACCGCCTGTGTGGACCGGAAGACTTCATGCGACTGGCAGAGGACGGTCTGCACGGGAACTGTGGGCTGTCTCCCAACGGCGCCGAAGTAGAACCCGGGATATGGCTTGGTGAAGGCGCCAAAATCGACGACTCCTGTGTGATCTCCGGTCCTTGTTTTGTAGGCGCGGAGGTTCGAGTCGGCACGTGTTGTATGCTGGGCGACGGAACGGCCATCGAGCGAGGGTGCGCAATTGATTCTGGGACCGCAATCGAACAGTCTTGGGTTTTGCCGGGCACCTATGTAGGAGTTGGTCTAAACGTTCGGCACTCGATCGTAAGTAGTCGCGGAATCTTTCATCTCGGTCGTAACACCGAGGTCTCTATCAACGACCGGCGCTTGATCGGGCCCGTTCGCTCGCGCACATGGCCGAGTATTGGAGCAAGGTTCTTAACTAAATTGCAACTGAGTACGCTGCCGCATTGACTCAGCGTAAACCCGTTCTTAACAACTCGCATCTGTATGTAAGCAGGGGACAGGATGAACAAAAGCAAGCTTAACTGGTTTCAAGTTTCTGCACGCGTTGCAGGACCCAAAGAGAAAAGGTGAGCAAATGCAATTAGCGATCATGGTTAAGTTACCGGAAGTTTTTGGGGCTAAGGAAGCACGAAGATTGGGCCAGGAATTAAAGGGCAGAATATCGAAAGGAACTCCTAGCGTGTTGGTGGATCTTTCGCGGGTTCGCCAAATCGATTTAGCCGGTATCGAGGGTCTGCTGGATTGCATGGAAGCGGTTGCCAGAAAAGACGGTTCATTGCAGTTGGGAGAAATCTCGGCTGAGGCAGCAGCCATTCTTGAACTGACAGGGATGGATCGTCTGTTCCACAAATTCCCTGCCCTCGATGTTGCCGAGGCCTTCACTGCAGAAGAAGAGTTGGCTATCGAGAGTCAAGACGCTATCGCCGAGAAAATTGCTCAGACAGAGCCCGTCGCAGCGTAGTCGCGTCCATTGGAGGCGTTATGAAACATATCTTCTTGCGGGCTACTGGGAGTTTGCTCATTTTCGTGCTGAGTAGCACGACGGAACCGTTATTCGCGCAGCAACCTGCTCCTCCTGACCAGCCTTCGCAGAACACAACGCAGCCTCCAATCGAGCTCCCGGAGAACCCCGGGCGCTCCTCACAACCGGTGCCGAACACGGCTGCACCTCCGTCGACAACTCAAAGCAACGTTCCTTCGCTTCCTAAACAACCGAGCGGTACCGCTGTGGCACCAGCGGTGCGAACGAGCGGAGGCGCTGCTTCCAGACCTGCGGGGGCCGCAATCGCTCCTCCGAAGCAGAGGCAGGTGCGCTCTTGGCTGATTCGGTTCGGATTCATTGCTGGTGCCGGAGCAGCCATCGGAACTGTTGCAGCTCTCTCAGCCGGAAGCCCCGGGCGCGTTCCGGGTAGCACCCACTGAAGAACAATAAGTCAAAGGGAAGCATTGCATTGAACCCAATATTGATCACCTTCTCTGGAATCGATGGCGCCGGCAAGACCACCCAAATCGATAAATTACGCGAGTATCTGAAGACCCAAAACCTTTCTGTGCGCGTTTTAACTTTTTGGGACGACGTCGCGCTCTTTTCCCGGGCACGCTCTGGATTCAGCCGTAGGGTGCTGCAGAGCGACGGAAAGGTGGGCACGCCGCAAGAGCCTGCAAACCGCAATGACAAAAACAATCAGCTGTGGCCACTGCTGATGGGGCGGTCTTTTCTCTATTTGCTCGATGTATTCCGGCTACGAAAAATCGTACGAGAAACGCGCGCCGAAAGCACACGCACAGTGATTATTTTCGACCGATACATGTATGACCAGCTTGCCGCTCTTCCATTGCGAAGCTGGCTGCCACGCACGTACGCACGCCTGATGCTTATGCTCACACCTAAGCCGGATATTTCCTACGTTTTGGATGCGGTACCGGACGAGGCTCGGGCACGCAAGCCGGAATACCCAATCGAGTTCTTACGGGAATACCGTAATTCATATCTTGAATTGCGAAAACTTGCTCAAGTATGCGTGATCCCCGCTGCCGATCCTGACGCCGTACACGCCGCAGTTGTCGCGCGGCTAACGAAAGCGGTCGGGGAACCGCCCCTGGCGCAAGTGGACTCCGCAGTCGTCGCTTGATCGCTCTTCAGGTTCTTTCTCCAATCTCAATACAGCACTCCTGATTCTTTTCGAACCAACGTCTTTGTGCTCACAAACATCCAAGCTTCGCTGCACCGATTGACACTGCACCCAGGGACCCAGCATGAGCACGTCTTCCAGATCCAGGTTAGGTTTAGTGATACCCACCCTGAACGAAGCCGGAAATATTCCCATTCTGTTGAACCGATTGAGTGACGCGGCTGCCAGCGCTTCCGTCGACTGTGAATTTATCGTGGTCGACGACGGAAGCACTGATGGTACGGCAGAAGTAGCGGCCACCTGCGCAACCACTGACCCGCGTGTGCGCGTTTTTGTTCGCAACGGAGAACGCGGGCTTGCTGGCGCTGTAATTCACGGCTGGACGCATACCGATGCCGATCTGCTTGGCGTCATCGATGCCGATCTCCAGCACCCGCCGGAGTTATTACCGGAGCTTGTGCGTCCGGTGCTGGACGGAAGCGACATCGCTATTGCCAGCCGGTATGTGGCAGGAAATGGGGAAAGCGTAACGGACTGGAACAAATTTCGACTCTTCGTTTCCCGTTGCAGCACTCTGCTCGCGACCGCGCCGCTGCGAAGCCGCGGCCTCAATATCAAAGACCCGTTATCGGGTTATTTTGTTGTTCGCCGCCGATGTCTTGAAGCTCTTCGGCTGCAGCCGGAAGGTTTCAAGATTCTGCTCGAGATTCTCGTTAAAGGCAAGATTCGGAACGCGACCGAAGTTCCTTTTCATTTCGCCACTCGTCAATCGGGCAAGAGCAAAGCGGATTTAAAGGTTGCACTGCAGTATTTCGCCTTGCTGGGAAAGCTGTCCCGACATGCTTTCTTTGGGCAAGGTCAGCAATGAAAATTTGCCTCGTGACATCCTTCCCTCCCAGCAGGGACGCACTCAACGAGTACGGGTTCCATATCGCGAGCGAATTGCAGCGCATTTCCGGCGTTACGCTTAAAATCCTCGGCGATGATTATTCAGGGGGACACCCCGAGCGGGATGGCTTTTCGGTTACTCGCTGCTGGAAATTCAACAGTCTTAGGAATCCCTGGCGGATCTTGCGCGCAATACAGGCAGAGAAACCTGATGTTGTTTGGTTCAACCTGGGCTTCGCGAGTTTCGGCGGAAAAGCTGGACCGGCATTTTTCGGGATCGCCACGCCGGCGCTCGTACGCCTTGCCGGTTATTACACTCACGCCACACTACATCAGCTGATGGAAACCGTAAACCTGGAAGATGCCGGCGTGCGCTTCCCGCTGTTATACCGAATCGGAGGATTTCTCGCGACCCACATAGTGCTTTGTGCGAATTCGGTCTCTGTAATGCTGCCTGCATATCGCAGCGTGCTGGTTGAGAAATATGGGCGCGGTGCGGTTTATGTCCGCCGGCACGGAATTTTTTCGGCACGGCCCGAATATCCTGATCTTTCCCGCCGCGGAAACCCCGAGCACCGTATTCTCGCCTTCGGAAAGTGGGGGACCTATAAGCGGCTTGAGCCGATTATGGAGGCCTTCAAAATTGTTTCGCGTGAGGTCCCGGAGGCGCGCCTGGTCGTTGCAGGCACTGATCACCCTAAGACGCCGGGATATTTGAAATCAATGCAGGACCAGTTTGGCGGAAGTCCTGACGTTATTTTCAAGGGATACATTGCGGAAGACGATATACCGCATCTCTTCCAAAGCTCTACTGTTGTCGTGTTGCCGTACACTTCATCCGCCGGTTCAAGCGGGATTGCGCATCTGGCGTGCACCTACGGCGTGCCGATCATCGCCTCCGACATTCCCGACTTCAGACGTCTGGCTGAAGAAGAGGGCCTCTCGATCGATTTCTTTCCATGCGGAAACATAAGCGAACTGGCTGCACATATGGTCAATCTGCTGATAAGTCCTGAGCGCCAGATGCAAATGGCGCTGGAGAATATGTCAGCCGCCCTTCGTATGAGCATGCCCGAGATCATTCGCCAGTACTTAAGGACGTTTGAACTGCGGCAAGAGCTCGGACGCATGCGGTCGATTTCAAGCTTACGCAAGCTGCCGCGCTGGCTGCCTATGAGAGATCTGTTGGTACGCAGAAGAGCACGCAAGATGCTTCTGCAAACAGTACCCCGCAGCTCGGCGGCAGCTGCTAACAGCGCAGAGATTTCCCGCGTGGTCTATATTCCCTCGCCCGAGAACGAGGACATCCACTCACGAACCGGCACCGAATAATAGCCATGCTATACCCGGCAGGGAAAAGAAGGCGCCGTTGTCCCCTTCTCCAGCTGGTTGAAAATCGTCGTCTGCTTTGTGTGGTACGTTCCGGAAACAAGGGCGTAGTGCACCCATTGCACAAGCCCATAGTGCTGCGCGAAGTAATATTCTTCTTTGTCGCCGCACTTGCTGTAATTCGAATTGCAGTTGTACCGATAGCTCGCAACCAGCACCGATAAGTCTTTGGGCAACATTCCGCCAAGCGTGACCTTGTAAGGACCCCATACCTGATTGACAGCTTTTTGCAGATTCTGCGTTACGTAGTGCGTGCAATCAGAGTAAGTCTGGTAAGAGGTATCGGGAACGGTAATGGTTGAGCCTGGAAATCCGCCCTTTGCGCAACGGGGCACGAGGGGCATATTCGTGTTTTTTGCGAATTTTTTAAACGTCTTCGGGTTCAGCCAGTTGAGTTCAGTGATCCAGAGATAAATGTACTTGCTGTCGAACAACTGAATATCCCAGGGCGCGCCAGTGGCGCCTTTCGTCCAGTAAAACTTACCAGTAAACATATTGGTGTAAAGCGGATTCGAGTTTCCTCCCATGTGATAAGAGGATCGCAAAGAAGAATCCAGCGTGGCCCAATCCAGCATGTCGTAAGTCCCAGACGGACAGTTCATTGTGGATTCTGCGACGGCTCTTTTGTTGATTGCGAGGTGTACTGGAAGCGATAGACACACTACGGCGATCCATTTGAACTTGCTCATTGCCCCTCCACGAGAAGTGGGCCGGAACGCGGGCCTACGATGGGGGGAGCGGCAGGCCTCCGCGGTTCTCGTAACCCTGACTAATTTGCAGAGAGCCTAAACAGGCGGGGACAAATCAGCAATCAGACAAACGCCTTAATGTGAACACAACAGTGCACCTGTTCTTAACACGATTTGAAAAGGAACATACGTCTTCCGCAGCCAACAGGAAAACTACTTCGGGCGAGGTACGGTGTTTTCAACCGGCGCATTGTCGAGCGACGGAGGCTGCGTTTGCGGCTTAGGATTCTGCTGTGGAGGAGTCACGCTGCCGTTACGGCGGCGCAAGACAATGGGAGCATTGCTTCGGCGCTTCATCTCCGCCTGAGCTTGAAGCTCAGCTTCGCTTGATTGCGAGTTCGACTCGGCGACCTGGCCAACCGCTGTGCCGACCATCTCATGATGGCTCGCAAGACTGACGGCAGAGCCGGAGTCAATTCCTCGTTGCGCTGCGGAATAGAACTCGTTCGCAGTCTCTTCGTCTCCGAATGCCTCAGAGACAAAACCCATGTTGTTCAACGAAAATGAGCTTTGAGGGTCGAGATTGTACGCGCGCCGGAAATAATCGTACGCCTTGTCCGGCTCGTTGTGGTTTAGAGCCGATACGCCTTGGACGTGGAGTCGCGCCGCCTGATCTTGTTTGGTTTGCTCTGCGGCCAAACGAGCGCGAATCGCTTGTTCATTGTTGAATGCGACATCACTAATCGGCTTGCCGCGCCAGTGCGGGTCCAGAGAAACCACAACCGGCTCCTGGGAGTGTGTGATTGAGGCCTGATTGTAATAGTGCAGTGCAGACTCAAGATCGCCTTGAGTCTCCATGGTGAAGCCCAGGTTGTTAAGCGTAAAGGGATTCTTGGGATCCAGTTTTAGCGTGTCGCGTAAAACATCTTCAGCTTCGGGCGATCTCCCCTGCTCAAGCAGCGTCATGGCCAAAATATTCCCGCGATTGATCCTCAATTCCAGGTTTCCGTACGACGTCGTAACCTCAGTCAGCTTCTTGCCCTCAAAACTACGCGTGCTTGCCACCGCAATGACGGTTTCGGAATTGTTTTCTGCAGCGGCAAGTTGGTAGTACTTCTGTGCGCGGTCAATCTTGCCCTGAAGCTCCGAGATATATCCCAAATTGTTCAGCGTGAAGGGATCGTCTGGATCGATCAGGTATGCCTTGTAGAAAAGTCTCTCTGCCTTTGCCAGATTGTGCTTTTGGATTTGCTTTACGCCTTCGCGATTGAGGTTCTGGACAGGCGTAGCTTCAGAGCGCTTAGGAATCGTTATGCGCAGCCCCTGCGAAAATGCCACAGAGCTAAGCAACACCGCAGTTAAGCAGGCGCTCAGAAATCGATCAATGGAGGGGAAACTCATAGTTTTCGAAGCCGATTCCACGACTTTGGATGCAAATTCAGCAGTTCGCGTTCGCCGTCACAGTCAGCATCTCTGGCTACCCGAAACTGCTCCGGTGCATCCAAAATCACGCAAAGCCATGCGCACATACTTCCACTCGCTCTCATTAGTCTTAGTTCTTCCTCTGGTCTCCAATTTCGGTGTGGGTCAGGGCCAATCAGGTTTTGCGGGAAGCCCGGCGTCACCGAGCCCGCCAACGACCAACACGGCCAACGCGGTCGGACAGCAAGGCGGTCACGACCCCCTGCTCGATCTACCGCCCCTGCCGAACAGCCAGATCACTTTGATGGGCGGAATCGTCCTGAACACGGATGAAGTGATGAACCGGATGACATTTCAGCCCTTTGGGACCAAACAGAAGATCCAGGTTCACTTTGATACCCGCACTCGTTTCTTTATGGATGGCAAGCCCATCACTGAACGGGAAGTTAAACAGGGGCAGCGGATCTACCTTGACACCATGCTGAACGGGGACCGAGTCTTTGCAAAGACGATGTGGATCCGGACCACCTCCAACAACGGTGTTGGACGGGGCCAGATCGTCGCGTACGACTCGCAGCGTAAGATTGTCACTGTTCGCGACGAGCTTTCCAATCAAGCCGTAAAACTGCAATTGACGCCATCAACTGTAATTCACGTTGGCAACCGGACTGGTTCGGAGCATGATCTGGCACAGGGTTCCCTCGTAAACATGGACTTCGGCGCACAGAAAGAACTGCGAGCAATCACCGTTGTCGCGGCTCCCGGCAGCACATTTGTATTCGCAGGCCGCGTGAGCTACGTCGACATGTCACAGAAGCTGATCGCGATCGACAATCATAGCGATGGCAAGAAGTACGACATTGATATGGAAGCGATACCACAAAGCGTGCTTCGCCAGATACATGAGGGACAGGAAGTATCCGTTTCGACGGTCTTCGACGGTAGCCACTATGCAGGCCGCAGTATAGATTTCGTTTCGGCCAATTCAGGGCGGCCGAACAGATAGTCAAAAGTGAATGGGAGTGGGCGCCTTAGCCTTTGGCTGGCTCCGCGATTCCTATCCGAGCTTCATCGACGGCGGCGATCTCAGCTTCAATCTTGCGACGGTCCTTTAGATAGTAGAGAGCTGTATTTTTCGCGTAGCGCCACAAGCTGAACACGTCCGTCTGATACCAGCAGCACTCCGACATCCGGCGCGAGAAGCCGCATACAAACCGGAATCGCCGGTGCACTTCTCCAGGCACGCCGAGTGATGCCGCTGTCATTCGGTGATTGCCCTCGATGATGGTCAAGGGCGTGAATTCGTCGATTGTGATCAGAATTACCGAGCCAAAGTCTGAAGATTGTCTGGTCTGCATCTCGAGACTTAGCGAACGCAGCTTTTCGATAAAAGTGTCTTTCGAATGAGAAAGAATACTGGCCCGAATTCGATCCACCGTTTCCGCCAGCAGAAAATTTGGCACGCCGTAACGCAACCACTGATTACGGGGGAAGACCCGAATCCGGGGAATATCGCTCGGCGTTATTTCCACCTCCCACCACTCGGTGTCGGACGGGAGTTCACGCCAGAGCCTCCCGCGGCGCCGAAACAATAAAGCGCGCCGCAGGGAGTTTTCACGCTCGTTACTGAAATTAGGTTGAGTCACCAAACGTGCGAAGCGCGCTCGAAAACTTTTGAATTCATCCTGATAAAACTCATCACGCAAGAACTCGGCTATGACATGGTCCTCGTCGATCGGCCTGATTCTCCGCAGGCCAGTAGTGAACCTTTGTGTGCTACGGCCTGCAAGCGGACGCAGCAACGTGGCTCTGCGCAGAAATGGCAGTGACACTACAAACAACAACATCAACATCAGCACTAGCTGGACTGTGATAACGGTCTCAAGCGAACCGTGGAAAAGATAAATTCCAACAATGATTGCTCCACTGAAGCCGAGCTGCAGCCAGCTCGCGTGTCCAATCTTGCGGGAAATCTCGTAGGTCATCAGGACGACGCTGAGGGAATAAATTGCGGTGGTAATCGCATAAAGAACCAACAGCGACGAGTAGAAATGATGACCTTCGTGCGGGAAGCCTCTTCCCAGCAGAATTGGCCACAACCGGGAGGGCGCAAGCCACGCACACACGATGAAAATGGCAGAAATACTTGTGGCAAGGAGCAACGCAGTACTCAATACGGTACGGCCCCCGCGCTCTTCAGAACGAATGCCAGCCGAAAACGGAAACATGCTGCTGATAATTGACCACGAGAGCATGTACACGATCCTGCCGATGAGCGCGATGGCAGCGTAGACTCCGGCCTGAGTGGCATTAAAGAAATGCTTCACGAGGATTATGTCGAGGTTGTTAATGACAACCTGTCCAATGAAAAAGACCAGCGCCTGAACGCCTTCGCCGACGCCGGCACGCAACTTCGCCTGCGGCACCTCACTGACGTGGTGCTTGCGCGGGATGGACACGAAATAGGCCACCAGCACCGAGGCGGAGATCGCGCCGATAACCCCTTCGACTCCGTATCCCGCCGATATCAGAGTGACGGCACCCGCCAACTTAATAATTACTTCCAGAACAAAATTTATGGCGAGAGGAACAAAGTCGTAGGTCCCCTGCATGAAGCCGCGGCGCGTACCAAGCGGTACATAGAAGACTGTGCCGATCGCCAATACGCGAATGAGGGTTGCGGAAGGCAGATTCAGGTACTGCGCGACTTCTGAGCTGAAGCTCGCCAGCAAAAGTCCTATTCCGAGACCTGCCAGCCAAGAGCGGCGATGCAGTAAGTGATAGATTGCCACCCGTTCCGTTTGGGATTCGCTGCGAGCCGCAAATTTCGAGCAGAGCAGTTGAAACGAAAGGGTGATAGACGAGAGCAGCATCAGGATGGTGTAAACCACACTGGCGTGCCCGAATTTATCCGCTCCCAGGCGATGAGCAACCGCAAAGTTGTAAAGAAGATTGAACAGCCCGACGAGAACAGAGCTGAGCAGCATGATGAAGCTGCCACTCAGGACGCGCAGTCGCAAATCGTAGATCTTGAAATGCCGATGAGGACGTGGCGCCTGTGGAGCTATTCCCAGTGCTGTTTCGATTGCTTCTTCCGCCATTGTAGAGAGTCCGGAACTAAACGCGCCCCCGTCGGCGCGGCTCAGAACACATTGAAATGTATGATGGGAAGAAAGGTGTTCCGGTTTCTCCCATTGAAGTCATAAAAGCTTTGCTGCTGAATTCCAAACGAGATCCGTAAAGGATAAGTAACCGGAACCTCTCCGATGCCATCCTGTATCGGGCGCTGCAATCCTTTTGTGTATGACACGATGACTTCGTTACTTACGTTGTTGTAAGTATTGAAACCCTGTCCTTTCGACCACGTTCCAGATGCATGTACGGACCAGTGGGAGACCAAAGGCTTGTAGTCGAGACGGAAACCGGGCCGTAGAGCTTGAGCAATCGCGAAAGAAGTATCCTGTACACGCCACGCACGAAGATATTCCGCCAGGACGGCTGCAGTCCATGAGGACCCGAACTTCCTCTGAACGCCAATGTAGCTGTCCGTCTCATAGAACTCACGAATTGCGGGGCGGAACAGAATATCTCTACCCATATAGCCAGTGAGTAATGAGGTCTTGCCCCATGGGCGTCCAACTTGAAATTCAATCGTTCCAGCAAAATCACGGGAATGAAGGTCGATCTCGGTGAATGGTCCAGCTTCACGCAGCAGACTTCCGTTAACCGCGACCCAATTCCCGAATGCGCTCGTATACAGGTACACGTACTGCCGGAACAAGTTCTGATTCAACCCTTGCGGTGAAGCGGAGTCGCGCCGAATCGTGAACTGCAGGCCCGGATTGACCGAGACCGTAGCGCCGAAGAGATGAAAGTCCTCGGTAATTCCGCTACTGAATATCGTGTCGTAAGTGTTCCGATACTGAATCAGCAATTCGTTCGGGAACGAAACTGAACCGCGAGCATTTCGCTCCTGGAATAGCCCGCTAATTCGCGGCCAGCCCTTGAAATTCAGATGATAGTGCGCTGTCGCCAAGGTCTCGACGGTAGATCGAGGTGGCGGGAGCACGGTGGAGTTCGTGGGGAGCCCGCGGATTCTGGCGTCGAGCTGGTAGATGTTAATGTCCTCGAATATCGGATGCACCAACAATTCCGGCGCAGCGCTAACCTGCTCCGTAACTTGCCTGCCTTCTTGCTCGGCAAGATGAAGTTCAGTGGCCTGTGCATACTCATTCCCTGCCATAACGTCATTGGCGCGCGCGAACATACTCAGAGCATGAGTGTTGTCGTGCTGCTGCTGATAGGCATTTGCCATTGCCACCATGTATTCGTAATCCTGCGCCGAATCAGGATCACGGCCCACGGTCTCAAGCAGGGTCATGGCGCTTTGAGTGTGACCCAGAGCAAGTTCAGCATTGGCTAATCCGAGAAGCACAGATTCCTGATCCGCGCCCTGTGCCTGGGCGCGCTCAAAGAATTTCTTAGCTAGTTCGTACTGATTGATCGATACCAGAACGTGCCCGGCTTCAATCAGGTTCTCCGGCGTAACCGCGTTGGCTTCGCCAATCCGGGATTCGGCCATCGCGAAGGCGACCTGGTCTTGTGCGTCCCGGCGCCGGCCGGATTGCGAGAATAACCTCGCCAGCGCAAGTCGCACCTCGACCCGGTCGGCGCCAGGAGCATCCAGCGCCCGCGTATAACGCTGCATGGCGCCGTTGTTGTCGCCCATAATGAGCAACGCCTCTCCGTCGGCCATAAGGACTCTGGTGTCTTCGCCTTTGCTTTCCGCATCCTTAATGGCTTGGTAGGCATTATCTTTCTGCCTGAGCTGGGCGTAATTGCGCGCCATTTCCGCGTAAAGAATCCCGTCGTTCGGGCTCACGCCGATTCCTGACTTGAGCACAGTGAGCGAGTCATCGTAGCGGTGCAAGCGATATAGCGCTTCAGCAAGCGCCAGATAGACCGCAGGATCATTCGGCGCAAGCTTCAAAGCTGCGCGATATTCGACCTCCGCTTTGCGGAAAATCATTTGCTGCCGATACGCCTCAGCGCGCGCCAGATGAATGGCTGCAGAATCGGGCAATGTTGCCGCAGCGAGGTCAGCCTCGTGCAATGCAGGCTTGGAACGGTGCAACTGCAGGTCGGCAAAGGCGAGTCCAAGATGCGCCTGCCCGTAGTTGGGCCGCAACTTCAGCGCCATCTCGAAATCCTGGATCGCTTTTCCGCCCTCACGCAGATCGTTCCGGACGAAGCCGCGGTTCATGTAAGCGGTGGCGTTCTCGTCGATCGCAAGCGAGCGGGTGAAGTCTGCCTCAGCTTCTCGCGGATGTCCGGTGTGCGCGTGCACGTAACCAGCAACCAAAGGCAAATCCCTGTCCTTTGGCTTCAAGGGCTCGTAATGCTGCACGAGCTTATATGCCTCGTCATATCGGCCAAGGAAAAGCAGATCGTAAGCGAGATAGTCTGCCGCTTCAGGATCATTGGGCAACTTCTGCAGTACTTTATAGCCGAGCACAGCCGCTTCGTCGTACTTGCCGTTGAATGTCAGGTATCGCTGGCGCTCGCGCATCACTTGCGGATTGTCGTTAATGACGGGATTCTCGGCAGCGCGATCGACCCAAGTTTTCGCAACTTGTAACTGGTGCCCCGGAGTCTCAAGCGCGGAGTTGATACCTCCTGCTACTACCGCGGGATTCTTTGGGGCAAGCTGATGCGCCTTCTCATAGTTCGCCTGCGCGCGATCAAACTGCTTGGTTGAGGTGTAAAGATCGCCCAGTGCGAAATAGGGTACGAAGTCTTGCGGATAGAGCTCCGCGAGTTTCAGGAAGTACTTTTCCGCCGAAACCGGGTCTTTCATGTCGCGCGATAGATACCCGAGGGCGGTGAGGGCCGCGTGATTATTCGGGTCCATTTGCAGCGAGCGCTTATAAAGCCCTAAAGCTTCCTGCTCGCGGCCCATCTTCCAAAGCAGATTGGCATAGTTCAATGCAATGTTGACGTTGTTCGGAGCGATCGACATTGCCTCCTTCAGGTCCCGCTCCGCAGCCGCCATCTCTTTGAAGCCGGCCTCGATCAAAGCGCGAAGACGAAGATAGTCAGGCCGCGAGGCTTGGTCGGTGCCGGGAATCCTGTTCAGAGCCTCCCGGGCATTTGCCAGTTCTCTGTTGGAAGCGTCTTCCTGCTCAACCCGGCGGTAAATTTCCGACAAGCTCAGGTGTAACGAGACCAGGTAGAGTGGGCCTTCCTGCGGCGATGGAGGCGTGTTCTGAATAGCCAGTTGGTATTCGCGGATGGCCTGTTCGTTGTGGTCCTGGAGTGTCTCCATCTGACCGCGAATGGCGTGCAAACGGTAGTTGTTAGGATCACCCTTCTCCACCCGTGAAAGGAAATTCGAAGCTTGCTCGAAGCCGCCAACATTCACCAGGGCTTGCGCGGCGCTCAGCTGCAGATTTGCGCTCTTCGGTAGGCGGTTCGCTGCGCGAGTGTATGCGTCCGCCGACTCCTTTTTCTTTCCAGCAAGGCCGTAGGTATAGCCGAGATCGGCCAGAGCATCGGGGTTCTTTTGGACGGCTCTCTGCAAAGTCGCGATCGCTTCGTCGAACTTGCCGTTTTCACGATAGTAGGCTGCCACCGCGCGAAGCACATTGGGATCATTTGGACCACGGCTCATTGCCTTGTCTAAATACTGCTTTGACGCGTCAGGCTGGTTGAGCTTCTGGTATGCCCGGGCGACCAACAAAGCGCTGCGGGCATTGGGTTGAATACCATCGGCGCGCCTCAAAAGGTCAAGTGCAGTCTTCGGGTCCGTTCCCAAAGCGAGTTCACCTGCCAACTGCAGATCGACGGCGCTTTTTGGATTTGCAGCAAGGACCTGTTTCAGCAAATCCTGCGCTTCTGCGGTACGGCCCATCTTTGCGTAGGTCTGGGCTTCTCCGGAAAGACCCGGTATCGACGACGGCGTTATCTGCAGGCCGCGTTTATAGCCTTCAAGAGACAGGTTGTAGTTGTTACCAAGCCGGGCCGCGTACCCTAGCAGGAACCATAATTCCGCATTTTGCGGCGCCGAGTGTGCCGCTCGTTGCGCAGAGGCAATGGCCGCCTGGTAATCGTTTTTTCGTAATGCTTGATCGACAGCACGAGCTTCACGCGCGGTTTCGATGCTTGAACCCCATCCAATCCCGGCTTCTGAACCGCCTTTTTTTGGCTTTGGCGCGGCGCCTTTCTGTTTCCCTTTCGCTTGTTTCTTGGCTGCGGGCGGTTGATTCACTTCAAAAGTTTGCGCTGCTGCGAACCCGGTCAATCCGAGCGAGATGCAACAGGCAATGAGGATGGAAAAATGGCGTCCGCGCATGGTGCAGTGCTGAGCGCTGTCCCCGAACTCGAAAATGCTCCCGAATGTGTGCTCGCGCTCGTACGCTCAGATGCATTGCAAGTAGGAGCGGTTGGATTCAGAGCGTCACCTGTCCAGAGCTAAAAGCCACACCCCACGGCAGTTCCGCACGCGAAGTGAGTTTGCCGCTAGCAAACCTTAGGCGTTCTAGGTGAATCCAATCGGGTGCTCACAACCGTACGGGGAGGAGATACTACCGTGGAAACGAGCTATTTCTCGCGGCCAATTCCGTTACGCGTGATCTTGCTGCTCGCGCTGGCCATCCATGGTCCGCTGCTGGCCATGCAGTTGCCGCTCACGAACTCCTACGACGCCAACTTCCACGTGTTTTTCGCGTCGCATTATGCGCACAGTTGGTTCAATCCGTGGAACCCGAAGTGGTTTGCTGGCTTCTCGCAGACTACTTATCCGCCTCTCGCGCATCAGTGGATCGCCTTGCTTTCGTACATCGTGGGCTTGAAAGCGGCCTACCTACTTGTACAGCTCGTTGCGGTGCTGCTTGTTCCGATCGGAGTTTTCAAATACGCGCGCCTGTGGGTAAGCGAACGCGCTGCAAGCTATGCGTCCTTCTTCAGCATTTTTCTCGGCGCGCTGGCATTTCTGGTTTATAACGCCGGACAGCTCCCTACAACGCTTTCTGCGCCTCTGTACTTACTCGCCCTTCCGTACTTTTACGACTGGTCGCGTACAGCGGATGGCCGGGCGTTGCTGAAAGGCGTTGTGCTCACGCTGGCGGCTGGCGCGGTGCACCACGTTACCTTGATCTTCGGGTCGCTGCTGTTCGCAATCCCGGTGTTGTGGCTGGCAATAATCGATCGCCAGGAGCGCAATGCCGGGGCAGTCCTGATCCGCGGCCTCATTTTTGGAGCCTTTGCCGCTGCTGGGTTGGGAATCGTATTGCTTCCCTACTGGCTGTCGATCATTCAGCACCCAATTCAACAGATGCCTATTCCCCATGCCAGCCGGTCGAACCTGCTGCTGAATTTCACTTTCTTCACCAACTACTTTCTTGTTCCTTACGGAATGCTGGTCGTCGCGCTGCCCTTCATTGCGATTTATGGGGCGGCGAACCGGAGATTGCGGCCTTTGCTGTTTGGATTTTGGATCACGCTGATCTTCGGCCTCGGCGGCACCACTCCTATACCGAAGTGGATTTTGGGTCGAGCATTCGAAATTCTGACCTTCGAACGCTTTACTCTTGCGGCATGCTTTATGGCGTTGCCGATAGTTGGCATAATCGCGGAACGGATGTTGGATCGGCGACCGCGGCGAGCAGCCGCTGTCCTGGCGCTCGCCTCCATCATTACGTTCGCCTGGCCAATGGCGTGGATCGGACTCAGCCCATTTTCAGCAAACGCGGACCTGAACGTGGATCCTGTTGTCGCGTTTCTCAATCGCGATGGGCACGACCGTTATCGCTACCTGACCCTTGGGTTCGGCAATTCCCTGCCGAAGGTTTCCACTTATACAGACGCAAACAGCGTTGATGGTGAGTACAACTCCGCCCGCTTGCTACCGGAATTTACACACTACGGAACGGCCCAGCTCACCAGCGCGAAGTACTTCGGCACTGCCGGCATGGAGGCCTTGCGCATGATGCTGCGGCATGCGGCGCATTACGGCCTGAAATACATCTTTGTCCACGATCCGTTCTACGAGCCCCTGGTAACTTTTGCGGGCTGGCAAAAAGTTGAAACGTACGACTCCGGCGCAATCACCGTCTGGTCCAGAGAAGATATTCCTCCGGCGAGACCGATTCCCTCAGATGCGATGCCCAGTGCCATCGAAGGCTTGCTCTGGGGAACATTGCCTCTGGCGAGTAGTCTGCTGGCGATGTTGTTCGCGTTCATAATTCCAGACCGCGCCCGCCTGCGGACGCCCGATGTTGTTCTGCCATTCCCCTCGCACGAAGAAGAAGGCGAGCTGGTACGGGAGGCAAAGTAATGAAATATCTTCTGCCGATCGTGTTGGGAATTGTCACCTTGGTTTTGATCGTCATAGCCTGGTTCCAGTCTGGCGTTGTCGCGCGCCATGAAATGCGCGCAGCAAGCCAGCCCGACCAGGCAGTACGACTAATGCTCTCGCAGGTCCAGGCACACAACTGGGAGGGCGCATATTCCCGCTTGGCAAATCGTAATGACGTCGACCGTAATTCATTTATCCGGGAGTTCGCCGGCAGTTACGGAAGCATTCTCTCCTACGCGTCCCTGGAAAGCTTCGATGTTTGGCCTCTGCATACATCTGATGAAGAGGCTGCCGTACGCGCGAAGCTGCACTACTCAACGGCAGTCGGACAGCTCGATGATGTGCGTGACTTGACCGTTCGCAGGACTGGAGATACATGGAAGGTTTTCTGGCCGGTGAACAATGCTACGAAACTCCCTCCCCAAGTGATCCCGGTGAACTACCTGCGCTGGGACGTCATCGGCCGCAATGCAGGAGATGAGTGGGGGCTCTCGAACGTAGATACTCCGCAAGTGCGCATTGTTTCGATGAACCCGATCCAACGGCCTGATGGAGTTGTACTCGTGGGTGAAGTAGTGAACGAGGATTCCGTTCCCGCATTCGTGAACATCGGCGCAACCTTACTCGACGCACAAGGAAACGAGATCGCGCAGGAGAGCAGCTTCGACAAAATTGCGCACACCATCCTCCCCAAACAGGTTTCGCCATACCGGATTGACTTTCCCAACATGCGTATTGAGAAGATCAAGAACGTCCGCATGGATGCGAAGGCTATGCTCATTGCAGCCAGCGCCGATCCGGTAATCGAGGTCAAGCAGCAGAAACTGGAAACTGATGCGCTTGGCAAGAAAGTGCTGAGCGGTCAGCTGCTCGATGAAAGTGGCCAAATCGTAGACATTCCACACGTGATCGCCGCTTACTACGACACCAACGGAAAAGTAATTTGGGTATCGGACGGGTATGTCGCGCAACCTTTGCTGCCGCAGGTTCCCGTACCGTTTGCCGTTGATCTGCCGGCCGATATCGCCAAGGACGTACAAAGCTATCGCGTAGTTGTGAATCACTACGACAGAGCTTCGTAAATGAGAACGATTGCGCTTGCACTGACCGTATTTGCAGTTACGACACTCGCCGCATCGGAGATACACCCTCCGGCGCAGGTAGCCGCGGGAAACCCAGTCACGATCCCGACGAGCGGATCGGGTGAAGCCACGTTTTACCTGATCGGGCCGGCTGTCGCGAACAAGACAAAGGTACAAGCCGGAAGCGATATTTCTGTCAATGGCGATCAATTGCAGCACGGTGGGCGCTATGTCGCGATTCTGTGCGCTTCGGATGGCTGTAGCGCGGCAAACTTTTTTGTCACTCCCGCGGCAGCCAATAAGTTGAGCTTCCTTGTACATCCATCGCGAGTTCCAGTCGGGACATCAAATGGAATCACTGCGCTAGCCATCGTCCACGACAATTTCCAGAACCTGGTGTTAAAGCCAGAAGCGGTTACTTTCAAAGTCATGCCGAAAGACGGAAAAGAAGTTTCGGCATCGCGTCCGTCTGAAAATGGCGTGGCGTGGGTGCGCCTGACCGCGGCAAAGAAAAGTGGCCCTACAAAACTCGGCGCAAGCATAGGCCATGCCGACGAAATTCGCGTGGTGCAGCAGGTGGCTGCCGACGCCTGCAATCTGCGAATCAAGGCAAGCCGCGCCAAGCGAGGGTTCCTCATCGAAACAGATCCTGTTCACGATTGCTCCGGCAATCCCGTACCTGACGGCACGGTCGTCAGCTTCACGGCCAGCGATTCCGTTGGCAAGACAACGGTGGATGTTCCCATCAAACGTGGCGTGGCCAAGGTTGAAATGCCTGTTGATGGCCGAGCGAAGATCACGGTGGCATCCGGCGTGGTGACTGGAAATGAACTCGAGGTGGCGGAGTAATGAGGGTAACATTCCTTCGATATGCTTCGGTTCTCGCCACTATCGCGATCCTTCTTCTCGGTTTCGTGGCCTACCGGTTGAGTGCAACGGCTGACGACAACTTACCCCATGTTCACTTCAATGCCGATGACATTAGCCCGCGGCAAATCGAAGATCTGACCAGCAAGAGCGTGCCCCGCGACTATGCTCTTGCGTGGCAAACGATGGAACAATCTCTGAGTGAAAATCGTACCGGCTTGCTCGACGGATATTTCACTGGATTCGCAAAACAGGATTTGACACAGCGGGTAAACACGCAGGCGCGATCTGGCCTGCGCACGCACTACACCGACCGCGGCCATAAGGTCGATGCTGTTTTCTACTCGCCGTCCGGAGACGTCATGGAATTGCGCGACCACGCGCAATTTGACATGCAAATTCTTGACGGCGGCAAAGTCATCTACGAGGAACCCGTGAACGAAGACTATGTAGTCCTCATGACGCCAGGAGCGGACCGCTGGTTGGTGAGGCAACTTCAGGCTTTGAATGGGAAGAAACCGTAGTGACGTCTAAGCAGCCACAGAGAGCTGCCGCCCCGCATCCAACCATGAGGAAGCGAGCCCACAGCATGAGAGGCATTTCTGCAATCGTTGCCCTGCTGGTTGCAATTTTCCTGATTACCAGCGGATGCTCCCACAACCCCATGAAACAGTCTGTCAGTCTGCCAACTCTGCAGGAAACCTCACGCATTCTGGCCGACTATCAGCCATGGTTTGGATCGCCGGGGCACATCAACATCGGATACTCGACCATGGATCCGGCAGTATTGCGCAAGCAAATCCAAAGAGCGAAGGAGATGGGGATTTACGGGTTTGCCGTCGATTGGTACGGCCATCGGCGACCATTCGAAGACCGGAGCTACGCCCTTCTGCAGAAGATCGCCGCGGAGAACAACTTTCATGTCTGTCTGATGTACGACGAAACGCAGGAAGACAATGGCCGAGCTACAGAAGACGCACTCGATGCCTTCGATCAAGCATATAACTCTTATATTGGGCCGAATGCGCCCGCTCGCGAGGCGTACATTACGTATCAGGGGCGTCCGATTATTTTCATTTTTCCCAAACGTGGCCACACCGATTGGGACCGCGTTCGTGAAGCAGTCAATCAATGGGAAACCCCGCCTCTGCTGATCTACAAAGATGAGCCGCCTCCGCAGTACGCCCACAATTTTGATGGCTATTACGCCTGGGTGCACCCCGCGCACGGCTGGCATGGCGAACAGACAGACTGGGGTAAAGATTATCTTGAGACTTTTTACAAGAAGATGCAGGCGCGCCCAGGGAAAATCGTCGTGGGTGGCGTGTGGCCTGGGTTCAATGACAGCAAAGCATCCTGGAGTCTGAATCGGCACATGAGCCGCCGGTGCGGCGAGACTTTCGAGGACACTCTCAAGATGTTCCACCGTTATGACAATCCCGAGCGCCCAATGCCGTTCGTCATGATCGCGACCTGGAACGATTACGAAGAGGGCACTCAGATCGAAAACGGCGTCTCCGACTGCAAGAACCAAAATCAGCTGGCGGAGCAGAAGCCCGCCCAGCACTGACCAACCTGCAACTTACGAGTCACATCGAATAACTCCAGTCGTACAGCAGAGGAGTCTCTTGATGGGAAATACCTTGTCGAGCAGCGCAAGGCACATGGAGCTGCTTTCGAAGTTGATGTTTCGAGGTTATGCCGCCGATTTCCAGACACTCCAGCCTGACTTGGAGCCGCTTAGTGTCGAGATCGACGAAATTCTCTCGATGAACACGGAGGAACTGGGGAATTTCCTTGCTTTGGCAGACAAACATCACGTGAGTGTTCGCACTCTTCAAATCTTGCAACGCGCTGCGGCTCAACAGAAACAAGCAGCTTTCCAGAACTGGTGTAACGATACGTTAACGGCAGAAAACGCGAGAATTTCGAATGCGGTCGAATGGCTGCGAGCGGTTGTGCACACGCTGCAGGGCGCCGGATGCTCCGTCACGGTGATCAAATCGCTGGATCATTGGCCCGACCTTGGATCTGACCTCGACCTCTACACCAATGGCGCGCCGGAGCGTGTTGTTCAAATCATGCAGCAGAGACTGCAAGCGGAGCTAGAGGCACGGAGCTGGGGGGACAGACTAGCGAATAAATGGAACTTCAAAATCCCGGGACTGAAAGAGTTGATCGAAATTCACGTCCGCTATCTCGGCCAAACCGGCGAACAAAAGTTAATGGCCGAGCGTGTGATCGAGCGTAGCGTGTGGAAAGAAGTCCAGGGATGCAATTTCCCTGTTCCCGCGCCCGAGGAGCGAGTCATGATCTCGACCTTACAACGCATGTACCGGCACTTTTACTTCCGTCTCTGCGACATGGCGGATTTTGCCGCTCTTCTGGCCGGCGGTGCAATTGATTTTCAGGAACTGCGTACGGGGGCCGAACTTGGTGGCATTTGGCCCGGCGTTGCCAGTTTCCTGGTTATTGTTGCTAATTATGTAAAGAGCTTCGGCGGATCAATCTCCTTGCCTCGCGAAGTTGTTGACGAAGCCTACGCAGACAACCTCAGCGTACACTTTCGAGGCGACTTCCTTCGCGTTCCGATGAAACCGGCGGCTAATCTTTACGGCTCGCAACTTCTCAACGCCGGTAAGCACGGTGACTTCCGAGCCATCTCGCGGCTACCACTGCTACCTCCACTTGCAGTTTCCGCTCTCGTGGCTTTCCGGCTGACGGGAAGCGACAAAGGCGTCTGGTAAAGAAAACCAACTATCGTCCCAGCTGCCGCTACAGCAAAAACCGGATGGCACACACGGTGGATCGACTGTAAGCTATTGAATTAATAGTAGTTGCATCGCTCATGCGCTGCCGACAATCCTTAGCGAGTGAGTATGAGTTCTTTGTTGAAGGCCAGCTAAATGAGAATTGCTCAAGTCGCGCCGCTTTTCGAGAGCGTTCCACCCAAACTTTACGGTGGAACGGAAAGAGTCGTTTCATGGTTAACAGAAGAACTGGTAAGTCTCGGCCATGACGTCACTCTTTTCGCCAGCGGGGATTCCATGACCACGGCGAAATTGGTGCCCGGTTGCCCTGAGGCACTACGTCTCTCGTCCGCTTGTGTGGACCAACTCGCCCATCATCTTGTGTTGATGGAGCGCGTGCTGAGTATGAAAGACGAGTTCGACGTGATTCATTTTCATACCGACTACATGCACTACCCCCTGAGCTCTCGTGAACGTTATGTCCACGTCACAACACTACATGGACGCCTGGACATTCCGGATTTGGTACCTCTCTATGAAGTGTTCAAAGACATACCGTTGATTTCGATATCGAATGGGCAGAGAGAACCGCTCCCGTGGTTGAACTGGCAGGGCACTGTCTATCACGGCATGCCGATTGAGAGTTATACGTTTCACCGCACTGCCGGGAATTATCTCGCGTTCCTAGGGAGGACCTCGCCCGAGAAGGGTCTGGTCGCTGCGATTCAAATTGCTAAGGCGGCGGGCATGCCCCTGAGAGTTGCCGCAAAAGTTGACAAGACTGATCAGGAGTATTTCGATACAGTTGTACGCCCAGCCATGGACAGCGAGAGTATCGAGTTCGTGGGCGAAATCGGCTATCCGGAGAAAAATGATTTCCTAGGCAAGGCCGCAGCGCTGATATTCCCAATTTCCTGGCCCGAGCCCTTTGGAATTGTGATGATCGAAGCTATGGCATGCGGAACGCCGGTAATAGCTTATCCATTCGGATCCGTTCCCGAGATCGTAGCGGATGGAGTCTCTGGGTTTGTCGTTTCAGATGAAGCAGCAGCGGTCGACGCCATTAACAACATCGAAAAACTGGATCGCAGGAAGGTCCGGAAGCACTTCGAACAGAATTTTTCCGCTGAACGCATGGCGTTAGACTATTTGAAAATCTACGAACGTATGTTGAGCCGGAAGAAAGGCTCGCTCAGCGCCGCTTCCAGTGGAGTTCTGAATTGGATGAAGCTACCCTCACCCAGCAACAGTACTACATAGCCACCAAATCAGCCCCGAGTGACGACCGCACTCGCGTCCTGAAATACGGTTCGATGTTCGCCGTTTTTGATCGTCTTGGCGATATTAGCCATCAGGGCTTGTGCGAACAGGGGATCTTTTATGAGGGCACGCGATACTTGTCGCTAATGTCCTTGCGGTTATGGAACGAACGCCCGCTCTTACTGAGCTCCACGATAGAGGCGAACAATTTCTTGTTCACCGCAGACCTGGCGAACCTCGACGTTTCGCGCGGCGGCTCGGTAGCAATCCACCGCGGAACTCTGCACTTGCTTCGATCGCGCTTCCTGTGGCGCAGCACGGCGTACGAAGAACTGGAGTTCGTGAACTACGGCATGGAGACCCTGCACGTGCCACTCTCCATCAGCTTTGCAGCCGATTTCGCTGATATCTTCGAAGTACGCGGCACGCCTCGCCGCCAAAAGGGTCAGTTACTTGCTGATGAGCAACTCGAAGACTCCCTGATTCTGGGATACGCGGGGCTCGACGATGTCACGCGAAGAATGCGCATTCAGTGCGATCCCGCACCTGACAAAATTGAAGAGTCCGAGATGCGGTTCCATCTGGAGCTAAAGCCGAAAGCGATATCTCGATTCCATTTTTCCATGGAGTGCCAGGACGGTACGGCTCGACGCGCCACTTCTTATCCGCAGGCCATGCGCCGCGCATACAGCGAGATGAACGTGGCGGCACAGTCGTTTCCTGAAATCCACAGCTCGAACTCCAGACTTAACGATTGGATGAAGCGCTCGCTGGCCGACGTACAAATGATGACCATCGGAAATCAGGAACGGAACTATCCCTACGCCGGCGTACCCTGGTTCAGCACTGTCTTCGGACGCGACGGAATCATTACGGCGCTCGAAACCTTGTGGATCGATCCCTCGATTGCATGTGGAGTTCTGGAGTTCCTCGCTGCCACCCAAGCCACGGAAGTGGACGAGTCGCGCGAAGCAGAACCGGGGAAAATCCTGCACGAGCTGCGGCGCGGTGAAATGGCCAATCTGGGAGAGATTCCGTTTGCAAGATATTACGGCAGCGTAGACGCGACTCCGCTCTTCATAATGCTGGCAGGCGAATACTATCAGCGCACTGGTGATAAGAGATTCATTGAGCAACTCTGGCCCAACATTCAAGCTGCGCTCGATTGGATCGATCATTACGGCGATGTCGATGGTGACGGCTTTGTGGAGTACGCACCCCACGGCAATAAGGGACTGATCCAACAAGGGTGGAAGGATTCGAATGATTCTGTGTTTCATGCCGACGGCTCGCTTGCAGTGCCTCCTATTGCTCTCTGCGAGGTGCAAGGATACGTCTACGCGGCGAAACTAGCGGCGGCGAGGCTGGCAAACGCTCTCGGAAACGAAAGATTGAGTGCTGAGTTGGAGGAACAGGCAGCGGGTCTGCGAGACAACTTTGAACAAACATTCTGGGACGACGATTTAGGCTTCTATGCCTTGGCGCTCGACGGGTTCGGGCGGAGACGGCTATGTCGCGTCCGCGCCTCGAACGCCGGGCATTGCCTGTACACCGGAATCGCTAGCCCGGAACATGCCAGAGAGTTAGCTCAGACGCTGCTTGGAACCAAGTTTTTCAGCGGTTGGGGCATTCGTACTTTAGCGGCGAGCGAGGCCCGCTACAACCCGCTGTCCTATCACAACGGCTCCGTTTGGCCACATGACAACGCCCTGATCGCAAGTGGATTCGGCCGCTACGGTCTTAGAAATCTCGCGGGGAAGGTGCTACTTGCACAACTCGATGTAAGCAGCGTGATGGAGTTGCATCGCTTGCCGGAGCTTTTCTGCGGGCTGGAAAGACGAACAGGTGAAGGGCCAACTCTGTATCCGGTGGCGTGTTCGCCGCAGGCATGGGCAGCTGCCGCACCATTTTTGCTGATTCAAGCGTGTCTGGGCTTAAAGATTGAGGGCGCAAGCAATCGAGTGACATTCGAACGTCCGAACTTGCCTGAAGGAATTCCACAGCTTTCGATTCGCGGGCTACGGGTGGGCAATTCGTCAGTCGATCTTTTCTTTGAACGGCAGGCGGACAATGTGCGAGTCCAAGTCCTTGAGAAACAAGGCGAAGTCGATGTGGTTGCGACGCTTTAAGGACAACCTGAACTCCTAGCCTGCTTACCTGAAATATCCTAGCCAGCTACTGCGATTACTGGATGGAGGCATTGTGAGCAGCCCCGTACAGTAGGGTAGAAGCAGAAGCACACCCTTGGGAGGCTGGAATGACGAGAAAACGGGTCTTTCTCGTGGCCGCGATGGCTGTGGCATCGCTTGCAGCGATGGCGCAGAATAACTCGGCCGGAGCACCAGCTTCGGCCCAGCAGCATCAGGTCTTGGTTCAGCAACAACAAGACAACAACGTACTGGCGCAAAACCACGGTGGGAACGACGCAACTTTAGGGGCTCGGGATTCCGCACAAACGACACCTCCCGCGCCGGCATCGAAATCGAATGAAAGAGGCCCTGAGGGCAAGGCCGTTGGCGATCAAACACCGGCCGCAAGCGAGGGGCAGCTGCCTCAGACTTCCACAATCCTGCCGCTTCTCGGCTTGATTGGATTGGGATCTTTGGTAGCTGGCTTTTTTGCACGACGTTAGAATCTTCTTATGCAGGTCCTGGGGACCAGCAGACCGCGTCGTTTTGTTCGATTCAACCCGCTGGTGATTCAACCAGCACGGTGGCGAAATCAGTATAAGAACGTAAAGTCTGAGTTGCAGGCCGGCAGAGTTGATCCCCGGCGGATCGTCTCTCTGGTCTTGCTTGCGACCGGTGCGGTGTTATGCACTTATGTTGCAGGCAACTATGCCTGGATGTACGCCGAGCAGAAGAAACTACTTCGCGAGTGGAAAAACCATAACTCATCAGCAACCGACGAGAGCCTTATAAAGCTCTCGATTCCTCGTATCGGATTGCGAGCTGTGGTCCTCGAAGGAACCTCCTCTCACTCCCTACTGCTTGGCCCTGCGCACATGACCGGATCGGCTATTCCAGGAGACAGCGGAAACGCTGTCATTGCCGGTCACCGCGATACCTTCTTCCGTCGGGTTCACCGGTTGCGCTATGGCGACGATATCTATATTGCGCGAGCGGGCAAATTGTTTCACTACACTGTGGCGGGAAGGAAGATCGTAGAACCCACAGATCTTTCTGTGCTGCGACCAAGTTCAGAGAGTGAGTTGACCCTGATCACCTGCTATCCAACTTATGTCATCGGACCTGCCCCCCAACGCCTCATCGTTCTTGCCAAGCTCATCAGAACGAATACCCTCGCCGGAAAGGCAATGCAGAGCCCGACAATGCTGGCGCTTTCGTCTAAGTAGCTAATTGTCAACAAATACCCAATCCACTGGATAGTAACGGTTCTTTTCACTCTCTAGGATTGGTACGTAGTTTTGGATATGAGTCTGCCCATAGTGGCACGAAACGAGGATGGAACAATGAAACGCATCAGGGGAGCGATCACAAGTCTCGTTTTAGCGCTGAGCGTAACCATCATGCTCGCTGTCGGGGTGGGTGTGGCCACAGCTCAGACCACCGAGAGCAGCAAGGAGAACCAAACCGATATCCAGAAGCGAATCGTGGCCGCAGCAAACGTCCTTGACGAGATTATGGGAGTGAAAGAGAAGGCTATTCCCGACAAAATTATGAACGACGCAGAATGCATTGCCGTCGTTCCGTCAATGGTTAAAATCGCGATTGGATTCGGCGGAAATCATGGCAAGGGCGTGGCTACGTGCAGAACAGCTAACGGCTGGAGCGCGCCTGCTCCAATCACTATCACTGGTGGGAGTTGGGGACTACAACTTGGCGGGCAAGCCATCGATTTGGTCATGCTTGTAATGAATGAAAAGGGTATGAACGCTCTGCTTTCGAGCAAATTCAAAGTTGGCGCCGACGCGTCGGCGGCAGCAGGCCCAGTCGGCCGTCAAGCTGCAGCTGATACCGACTGGAAGATGAAAGCGGAGGTACTGAGCTATTCGCGTGCCCGTGGTGTTTTTGCTGGTATCAATCTAAGCGGGTCTAAGATTGAGCAAGACCGCGATGAAACACATGTGCTGTACGGAAAGATGGTCCCATTCGCGACGATTCTTGGCGGGAAGGTCTCGCCTCCAGAGGGAAGCCAGCCCTTCCTCGCGGCTGTACGGAAGTATTCGACGCAAGCGCGTGAGCAAGGCAGTTTGAATGCCTCGCCCGAGACTACGACGGCTCAGAAGTAATCCGCACCTACCTAAGTGCCAGGCCGGAGACGGCCTGGCTTTTTTATGGACCAGAATCAGATACTCAGGGCAACTTGGGAGTATCTGTTCATGCTGACCGCCTGCTCAAACTCGATGGCGCGCTGAGTGGCGCTATGTTCATCTAGCACGCGTTCCTGCGCTTTACGCCCAATCTCTTGTGCTTCAGAGGCGCTGAGCGTTTCCAAGAATGATCGGACGTTTGCACATGACGTGGCCAGTAGAATTTCCCGGTTTGGTTCGAAGAAGCTTTCGATTCCTGGCCAAACGTCCGAAATAATCGCACTGCCACATCCTGCAGCTTCGAACAAACGTACTGACGGGGAATAGCCTGCATCCACCATTTCTCTCCGCGTAAGATTCAGCGTGAACAGTGATGAGGAATAGAAGTACGGATGAAATTCTGGCTCGAGATGAATGATCCTGCGGACATTCCCGGGACACTTAAAGTCCGGCGGATATTGCGGTCCAGCTAGCAGGAACTCCTTTTCCGGCAAAGCTTGCGCGGGCTTGCAAAACAATTCTTCGAATTTGAGCTGACGATCAGGGGCGTATGTTCCCATGTAGCTCAGATCACACTTATAGCGAAGATCTGGCTCCAGTGATCGATAGCGATCTGGATCGAATGAACAATACAGAGGGACCGCCCGTGGCGCGCCGAAATGGCTCTCGAGTTCATGCAGCATTGGTCCACCCGTAAAACTGAAATACACATCAAGCTCTGGGATTTGATCTCGTCGGAGGTATTCCGCATCTCCGGCCTTTAGTTTTGAAACCGTGATTGGCGTGTCGATATCGTAGAAGGCCTTCACTCCCGCGCTCGAGCCAAGCATTTCGTCGATCGCTGGCACGCCATCGGGAAAAAATGACCCGACCATCGCGGCGTCGGCCATGTTCAGCTCCCGGCGCAGCATAGTCAAAATATCTTTCCATTGCTCGTATACGTGGACACGGCAGAACGGTGGCTCGGGCATGTCCCGGTTTGAGGCGTACCATTCGAGGTCACGCTCGAAGAAGGTGACCTCGTGGCCGCGTCCGTGCAAAGCGCGAGCCAGAGCGCGGAAGGTCGTCGCGTGGCCATTCCCCCACGATGACGTAATCGACAATCCGCAAATGACAATTTTCATTCCATTTCCTACGAAGTCGAATGAACAAGTTGCGGAGCAGCATCAGCCAAAGCTGCCTCTCCGAGGATCGCATCCACTTCTCTGGCGCGGATTTCATAGGTGTGGTCTCGCAGGGCACGGTCGCGCATAGTCGAACCTATGCGCTTTGCCTCGTGCGGTGGAATTTCCCGCAGATACTGAACAATCGTATCCGCATCCTGCGCCACCAGAATTTCCTTGTCCGGCACAAAAAACTCCTCGACCCCCGTCCAGGCATCTGTGATGAGGCAAGCAGCAGCTCCGGCTGCCTCGAAGACTCGGGTCGGCGGCGAAAATCCAACTCGCGCCATCGACTCGCGATTGATATTCAGTACCATTCGCGCCGAGCAGTTAATTGCGTTGTGGTGATTCGTGCTGACGTGTCCGATCCAGCGGACGTTTTTCGGCAAATTCTTGGATCCCCAACCTTCGCCACCAAGAATAAAGCTGAACTCTGGAGATTTTTCTGCGGCTGCTAGAAAGAACTGTTCAACTCGTGCTTCCCTGTCCGGCAGTCGATTTCCGACAAAAGCCAGATCGCATCGGAATTTGTCGTCGGGCGTGACCGGATAGTGGGTGTCAGGATCGAGGGCGTTATAAATGGGATGGCAGTTCTTCGCCCCGAGCCTCGCGTAATGTTCCACAACTGGACGGCCGCCACCGTAGGTGAAAATAAAGTCATACTGCGGAATCAGATCTCGAAAAGGATCGTTGAGGTTGTGCTCGACGCGCGCCAGGGTCGCCGGTGCATCAACATCCCAGAATGCAACGCGTGTGGACGATGAGTTGCATCGCAAGACTTCCGCCTCCAGCAATTCGTCATCAGCTCCCACACCGCTATGCTTGATGATGAGATCGGAATCGCAGGCTTCGGCGAGCACACTGTCAAGCTCCCGCGGCGTCTGATAGACCCGCACCCTGGCATACTGGATTTCATCGCAATCACGATTCTGTTGGCGCTTATAAACGTCGGGCTCGGCGAATGTAATTTCATGACCGAGTCTGTGCAGGCTCTTATAAATTCCGCGATAGTACGTCGCTGCCCCGTTCCAATAACATGACGTCAGGCTTGACCCGATGACGTAGACTTTCATTCGTCAATTCTCCAGCCGATGGCAGATTTCAGCGAGCTGCGCAGCGCGATGCGCACAAGTGTGGTGTGCACGAATAGTCTCCAATCCGTTTGCCGCGAGTTGAGCGCGAGCAGCATCGTCGCGCAATAGGAATCTCAATTCGGAAATCATCGCGGCCTTGTCGGGAACACAGATGTAGTCTTCTCCGGGGCGAAACAAGTTTTCGGTGTCGTTCCAGGGTGCGCACACCAGTGGCGAGCCTGCAGCCAAAGCTTCGAATACGCGAATCGTCGGAATTCCACTCAGCCCGTTAGCATAAAACCGGCGCGGCACATGCAAGCTGATGCGGCTGCGGGCGTACATTTTGGGAGCTCGGAGATTTGGAAGATATCCGCGAAATTCGATGCCACACTCCGCCAGCCGGGCCCGGGCGCTGTGAGGGTAACGGACTCCGTGCACGGCGAATTTCAGATCGCGCAGCCCTGCGGCGGGACTCATCAGAAATTCTACCAACTCTTTCGTGCGCTCTTCGTCGCCCCAGTTACCGATCCACACAACGTCAGTATCTTTGGGAGCTTCTCGCGGAAAAAAGTGCGCAATGTCCGCTGCCTCATGGAAGGTCCACGCCCGCTTCACGCCAAAGACATCGCAATAAATTTTGCGTATGGCCTCGCCGAAGGCGAGCACGCCATCAAACTCTGCCAGCGGGAATCGCAGCACTTCACGTGGATTTGTGTAGGCGCGATGGTGCGTATCGTGAAACAGCGCACGAAAGCCGAGTTCCCGCTTCAAGCCGAGAATCGCCGAGACGACTTCAGGCGCGTTCCACTCATGAACTAGAACGACATCCGCGCCGCCTAGCTCGCGTGCGAGGAATTCTTTGAGATCGGCACCGCGAGTATGGAAACGAACGTCGAGCGTGGGAAACGCTCGACGGAAATCGGTCAATGCGGCCGCAACGATATCTGGCCCTTCTTCAGCGAGATTCCGCATCGACCAGCCATCGCGCTCCTCATAGCAGAGAACTTCGTGCCCCTGAGCAATAAGCTCGCTCGCAAGGCCGCGCAGGAAATGCGCGTTGCCGTGGTTCCAATCCGAAATCCACGAATGCGCAAAAATGCGGAAGCTGAGGCTGCCCTTCATGCGCTCCTCGCAATGGCCCCAACGGTCTCGTAAGCGTTTTCGTATTCAGCAGTCATTCGCGATGACGTAAATTTTGCGACCGCAACCTCGTACGCGCGCTTTGCATATTCGTTGCGGCGTTCATGGTCCCCTCGCAGCTCTGAAATAGCTCTAGCCATATCTTCAGCGTCATCTCTGTGGAAGAAGATCCCTGCATCTCCCCAAAGCTCGTGGAAAACCGGGTTGTCGTTAAGGACCAATGCGCAGCCGGAAAGTGCAGCCTCAAGGGGCGCCAAGCCAAATGGCTCATATCGCGAAGTTGCGACATAGATACTTGCGCGTGAATACAAATCCCGCAATTCATCCTGAGACTTCGCACCCAGCAACTCCACATTCGCTGGAACACGCACACTTCGAACTCGATCTTCCCTTCCGGGTTCGCGCTCCCAACCCACGACGCACACAGGGTAGTCCTGCTCGGACTTGAATAAGAGCTCTACATTTTTTGCGGGATCCCACACACGGCCGACGCACAGGACATAATCATCTTTCGCCTGTTGCCGATCGAAAAAGGCAGGAGTTCTTCCGTTATGAATCACCAGACCAGACGAAGGCTGCACGTAGTACTTTGATACCTGATTGAGCATCCATCGCGAGGGTGCTACTACCAGATCAGCGCCACGCAACCCATTGATGACAATCTGCCTGTAGTTGCGCATCCACGGAGTGTCATCCGGTTCCCGCCCGTGGACGGCAACCCACCAACTCACAATATCGCTATGCGCGACGACGATTTTGGGAACGTCCGCTTCAAGGTCGCCATAGCAGTACTGACTGAAATGGAGCAGGTCCGGTTCCACTTCCTTGATTACGAGCTCAAGATAGCGTTTCGATTCCTCGATGTCGCGCTCGGCAACTTCCATCCATTCCAGGCCATATTCAGTTGGCCGGTAATCAAGATCAGGAAGAGTCTTTATCCACGCCGTCTGGTGGGGGAGGGGCAGCTTGCCAAAACTCACAAGCGTGATGCGGTTTCCAGCCTGCACCAAGCCGGTAACGAGTTCTTGTGTGTAAGTCCAGACCCCGCCGACGGTGTCGGAGGTGATCAGTACGCGCATTCCAGCTCCTCAATGGGAACAGGCCGCTGATCCTGAATGTCGCTGAATCCTTTTTCTTTGAACGCTGACAGATAGTGCTCGTGCGCGCGCTCCCATGCGTAGTCATCCGGCGCGCCGAAGCGCTGGAAATAATCTGGCGTACCGGGAAAGGCAAACATTGGCACCGGCTCGCTGACCCACACCCCGTGCTTTCGCAAGTTCTCCTGAAAAGCGCGCACTTCGCCGCGTTCATCGTGTTCGGTCAGAATCAGATTGGCCTGTACCCACGGAATCCGCTCCCGAGCATAGATCAACAGTTCGGTAATTCGCTCCGTAGAAATGCGGCAATTCTTGTTGAGCTCGTCGCGTCCGGCGTCTGTAATCGACTCGATACCGCATTCCATAGAAATGCAACCGGCTGCGCCGAGCAAATCGAGCGATTGCTCGTCCCACAGGTCAATGCGGGTCTGCAGGCCAATAGTGATTTTCCGCTTTGCGAGCTCTTCGAGCAGTGTGCGAACCGCTTTTCCGACGCCGAATATTTCGTCAATCCAGTAAATGTAATCAACCCCATGTGTGATGAGCGTGTCCACTTCCTGAAGCACAGCATCGACATTTCGCTCGCGGAACTTATTACGAAACAGCGTTTTGTTGCAGAACGTGCACGCCCAGGGGCACCCGCGGGCAAATTCTAGTTCAGCGCCGCGCCCAGATCCGTGAAACACGTGATGACGATGCCCATGCAGTTCAACCGGATAGTTCTTGAAACTCAGCGCACTTAACCGCTTCATGTCGGTAACACCCAAGCTCGCGTTCAGGTGCACGCCCGATTCGTCTCGCCAGCAGCAGCCTTCGATTTCCGCCCAGGACCTCGACGCGAGCTGCGGAATCGTCTGGTCGGGCTCCCCTCGCATTGCGATATCGCAGTTCAGCTTTCGCAACGTCGCACCCGGAGTCGCCGAGGGATGAGGCCCGATCGCAACCTTCACCGCCCGTCCTCCCAGCTCCGCGAACCATTGTTGCGGAACACGCAACTCCGGCGGCGGGCAACGCCAAAAAAGATACGATGGCGCGGTTGGAATCACGAGAAAATCAGGATCGAAGTTGTTAAGCTGTGCCTTCACTTCCCGTGTCCCAAGCTGCTGCAAGTGCGCGTCAATCAGCAAGGGTTCATGGCCGGCCTCTTTGATCTGATCAAACGCAAATAGCAACTCAAGTGGATAGTGCGGGTCCTGGCAGCCGAAGTAGGTTGAGCCTTCAAATGTCCATGCCGGATTTACAAGCGCAAATTTCATGACGCCGCCTCCGGAATGTGCGCCAGGGCCGGTGACGGGCTCGGCAATATCGAGGCGACAACCTTTTCATCGCGCTGCTCCTTCCACCAGTTCCAAATCATGTGCAGGTTCTGGCGAACGCTGATTTTCGGCTTCCATCCCGTATGCCTGGTCAGCTTCTCAAAATCAGTAACGTAGTAGAGCTGGTCGCCAGGGCGAGGGCGCTGCGATGTGTAGCGTACCGGTTTCCCTGTAATCTGCTCGATCATTTCAACCAATTCGAGAAGTGACACAGAATTCGTGATACCGCCCCCAATGTTGTAAATCTGTCCCGCAGTTTTCTCCACGCGAGCACGAACTTTTTCGAACGCAAGCACAAGGTCTTTCACGGAAAGCACATCCCGCACCTGCCGGCCATCGCCGTAAATCGTGAGCGGCTTCTCTTCCAGGGCCGAATAAAGGAAGTGCGCGACCCAGCCCTGATCTTCATTCCCAAATTGCTGCGGGCCTGCGATGCACGACATGCGGAAAACAACTGTAGGCAACGCAAACATGCGGCTGTAATCGTGAACGTATTGATCGGCCGTACCCTTCGAGCAGCCGTAGGGCGAATACAAGTCGAGTGGCTGCGATTCGTTCACGCCTTCCTCGTGGAGTGCACGATAACGCCTTCCAGTGACTACCAGCTGCTTTGCGGCAAGGTTTCCGTACACTTTGTTCGTGGAGGTAAACAGAATGAAGGGCTGCCGTCCACTCTTGCGCGCGGCTTCGAGGATGTTAAACGTTCCGAGAGCGTTGATCTCGAAATCTTCGCGCGGGTCCGCAACCGAGGTTGTCACCGCAACCTGAGCGGCAAAGTG
>Ga0070741_10000936_pt1 | contig 96155 bp, 85 predicted proteins | sample Coa_R1_4_FD_66440 | JGI IMG/M metagenome (GOLD analysis project Ga0070741, IMG submission 66440) | Surface soil microbial communities from Centralia Pennsylvania, which are recovering from an underground coalmine fire - Coalmine... | ecosystem: Environmental > Terrestrial > Soil > Unclassified ...
GTGCCCGGGCAGCGGCAAGCTCCTCGCCGATCATCGGGACATCGGGGTCGGCAGGGTTGCGCCGGGCGCGGCCCCAGCCCGAGAACTCACGCCGGCCGGCGATCAAGCGGGCGTCGGCTCGGGTGTGGTCCTCGTCTTCTGTGAACACGATCTCGACGGTCCATACGCGGTTCTCGGTCATAGCGCCACCGTACGGACGGAGGTGTGGAGGGTGTAGGGGCGAAGGGCTCCTATCGCGTCCCTTCAGTACCTCACGGTCGCACCGATGCCGCCGAAGGACTCGGCGCGATGTGCGCCGCAGAACGTGACTGTCGCTCCCTGCGCCATGGCCCGGTCGATGGCAACATCCACGATGTCGTCGGCCGCCGAGGCAGGCGCCCCGCACGACGGGCAGTTGCACGCGGCGACGCCGACGTGCCCGCACACCGCGCACCTCGTACCCGTCGTCGTGAACCCGCGCCCCACCAGGAGGTCCGCGACGCGGTGCTCGGCGAGCGCCGCCAGTACGCGTTTCACGCCCAGCACCGCCTTGCCCTGAAGGTCGCCCTCTTCGAGCCGGGTCGCAAGCTCCTCCTCCCGGTGCTGCGTCGTCTCGCGCATCACTGCCTCGACCGCGGCGTCGATCTCGTCGGCAGACGCGCTCACCGGGAGTGCCAGGGTTTCGGCGACGCGCGTGGCAACCGTGTCGTCCAGGTAGCAGCGGAGCGTCGCGAGGTCGTCACCCGACCCGCACAGGATGACGAAGTCAGCGCCGCCTCGCTGGGCTTCATCGCGCACCGCCGCGGCGACCCGCCTGAAGTGGCGCCTCGCCGCCTCCTCACGGCGGTGATCCCAACCGCCGAGCTCGACGTCGTTGTCGACCTGCCGCTCCGGGGCGTCGAGCACGGGCTCGAGCTCGTCCACGGCGCCGGGCTCCACGTGCACGAGGCGGCCCACCCGTCGGTCCGCCAGCACGACCAGGACCCGCTTTCGCTCGTTCAGCACATCGATCAGCTGCGCAACGTCGGGCCGCGTGCCCACGCGGACCGCGTCCCGCACGGGAACCGGCAGCGCCTGCGCCTCGAACCATTGCTCGGCGCTGCACGAGAACATCGCGATGCCACGAGCGCCCTCGCGGGGGGAACGCGACTCAAGCCACCCGCGCATCCGGGCAAGGTCCGCCTCGACACTCGCCAGGACCGCTGGGCCGACGGACGCGGCCTGGTGCTTTGCCTCGTGGCACAGGGCGGTGAAGCGCGGTTCGTAGTCGGTTCGGCGCGGGTAGCGCCTCCCGTCGACGTCGAGGTACAGGCTCGTCACGGCCGGGGAGCCGTAGCGGCCAGCCAGCTCACGCACTCGCTGTAGGTCCAGCACGGTGCTCCTCCTTCCCGCTCGATCGCAGCATGGCCAACCACCGGCACGGGGCCAAGAGGCGAAGGTCCCCTCCTGCGAGCCGCCGCCCAGCGCGCACGTCCGCAGAAGGCCATAGGCCCATGGTGGTGCTGTCGTCCCCGTCCCACCAGGGGCCAGCGTCCCGCGGCCCCGCGGGTGCGGGATCAGAGCTTGTAGCCGATTGCCCGCAGCAGCTGCTTGCGTTCGGCGACATCGGTGTCGGTCTCGACGCCGGAAGGCGGGAGGCCGTCGATGACACCAACGATGCCGCGCCCGAGCCCGCTCGTGACGACGAGGACCTCCACCGGGTTGGCTGTGGCGCAGAAGATCCCGCAGACCTCAGGGACCTGCTTCAGGGCGTTGAGCACGTTGACCGGGTACCCGTCTTCGAGCAGCACGATGAACGAGTGCCCTGCCCCGATCGCCTCGGCGTTCCGGGCGGCCAGCTCGACGAGGTGGGGATCGTTCCCCGAGCGGCGCACCAGGCACGGCCCCGAGGCCTCGCAGAACGCGACACCGAAGCGGAGGTGCGGGCTCGTGCCTACGAGCGCCTCGTGCACGTCTTCGACGGTCTTGATGAAATGCGCCTGGCCGACGATGACGTTCATGCCGTCGGGCTTGTCGAGTGGGACGGAGATCAACTCCACGCCGGGCTCCTTCCGACACCACCGTTGCGCAAACCCTATTGGAGCATGCCCGGGCTCCCCGTCGCTCGAGGACATGCGACGACCCGCGCGCATCGTTGCGAGCCGCGGCACACCCCGCTCCTGACCCGTGCCAAGGTGGTGGCGTGGAGGCCACGCCGCTCCCCGTGGGGAAGGTGCCCGCCGACCTGCTCGGGCGTGTCCTGTCGCGGTTCGGCCCGCTGCCCGCCGAGGTGCACCTGGGGCCCGCGCTCGGTGAGGACGCGTGCGCCATCCGGGTGCCGGCGGGCCTGCTCGTCGCGGCCACCGACCCGATCACGCTGACCGCTGGGGATGCGGCCCGGTTGGCCGTCATTGTGAACGCCAACGACGTCGCGGTCATGGGCGTGCGCCCGCGGTGGTTCCTCGCGGCCGTCCTCCTCCCACCAGGCACGACGGCGGCGGCTGTGGAGGAGCTCTTCGGCGCGCTCGACCGCGCGCTCGTCAGCGTCGGTGCGTGCCTGGTCGGCGGGCACACGGAGGTCTCGACTGCCGTCGTCCGGCCGGTCATCGTCGGCCAGATGCTCGGCGTGGCGGAGACCGGCAGGGTCGTGGCGACCGGAGGAGCCCGGGCCGGCGACGTCGTCGTGCAGGTCGGCCCAGCGCCTGTCGAGGGCAGCGCCGTCCTCGCAGTAGAGAAGGCGTCGGAGCTCCGAGGGCTTGAGCCCACGACGCTTGCGGCTGCGGCACATGCGGCGTCGGTGCCCGGCATCTCCGTGGTCGAGGCCGCCCTGATCGCGGCAGAGCTCGGGGCGACCTCGTTGCACGACCCGACAGAGGGCGGCCTCGCGTCCGGCCTGCACGAGCTGGCACGCTCGTCCAGCGTCGCGTTGTTCGTCGACATGGGCGCCGTCTTGTGGTTCCCACCCGGAATCGCGGTGTGCCGCGCGCTCGGGGCCGACCCGTGGGCGACGCTCGCGTCCGGCGCCCTGCTCGCCGCGTTCGCGCCCGATGCGGCCGCCCACGCCGTCGACGTCCTCACCCAGCGCGGGCACCCGGCAGCGGTGATCGGCAGGGCCGAGCCCGGTCGCGGCGTCCGCGCCACGACCGGCGAGGTGATCCCGTTGCCGCCTCGCGACGAGGTCGCCCGCATCCTCGGGGCCTGATGGCGCGGCCATATCCGTAGCGGTTCCGGCCGAACGGCCCTGGTGCGGGCCGCGCCGCTCGTGTGATCGTGGCAAGGAGCCTCGGAGGTGTGCGATGGCGACGGCACAACCGACTGAGCGCCGTGGCACCGAGATGGCGGGGCGCGCACCGGGCAAGGCGATGCGCATCGAAGCGATGACCGGCGAGCTGTTGGCCGAGCTACGGGCCGCGCCGCTCGATGCGGTCTCGAGGGCGCGGCTGGCCGCCGTCCACGACCGGACCGTGCGTGAGCTGGCCGACGCGCTCCCAGAGGCGATGCGGCTCGAGCTCGGGCGCCTCGTGACGGAATTCGGCACGGCCGCGGCCCCGTCCGACGGGGAGTTGCGCGTCGCGGAGGCACAGCTGCTGGGGTGGTTGGGCGGCGTCGTGGCCGCGGCAGAAGCGAGGATCCTGCACCAGGCCGCCCGTGGGGAGGGCCCAGGTGTTCCACCGCTCGCGGAGGCGGCGGCCCCGACTGGTCCGCGGCGTGAGGCGCCCGAAGGGTACTTGTGACCGGCCGTGGCGGCCTGCATCGCAGTCGAGGGCTTGCAACGCTCCTACGGGGACGTCGACGCCGTCCGCGGCGTGAGCTTTTCGGTGGAACAGGGCGAGGTCTTCGCGCTCCTCGGCCCCAATGGGGCAGGGAAGACGACAACGGTCGAGATCCTCGAGGGCCACCGGGCGCGCACGGCCGGATCGGTCAGCGTCCTCGGGTTCGACCCGGCGACCGGGGGCCGGCCGTTCCGTGCGCGTATCGGCATCGTGCTGCAGGAGGCGGGCATCGACGGCGAGCTCACGGTCCACGAGGCCGTCTCACTGTTCGCCGGGTTCTACCCGCGCCCGCGGCCCATCCGCGAGCTGATCAGCCTCGTCGGGCTGAGCGACAAGAAGAACGCGCGGGTGCGCACCCTGTCGGGCGGGCAGCGCCGCCGGTTGGACCTGGCCCTGGGGCTTGTCGGCGATCCCGACCTGCTCTTCCTCGACGAACCCACCACGGGCTTCGACCCCGAGGCTCGACGCCAGGCCTGGTCGCTCCTCGACGCGCTGCGTGACCTGGGGACGACCGTGCTGTTGACGACGCACTACATGGACGAGGTGCAACGCCTCGCGGACCACGTTGCCGTCCTCTCCGCGGGCCGCATCGTCGCCCACGGCGCGCCGGGGAGCATCGGCGGGCGCGACGTCGCGACGGCCGAGATCCGCTTCCGCCTGCCCGTCGGTGCGTCCGTGGCCGACCTGCCGGGTGTCCCCGGCGAGCTGAGCGGGCGCGCCAACGGAGAAGTCGTCGTCCGCACCGACGCCCCGACGGACGCGCTCCTCGCCCTGACGGGCTGGGCTGTTGGCTGGGGAGGGGAGCTCGAGGCCCTGACGGTCACCCGCCCGACGCTCGAGGAGGTGTACCTCCACCTCGTCGGCGCGGCAGACAGGTACGGCGGGGAGTGATGGCCGAACCTGTCGCGACCGGGCCGGGCGCAGTGCGGGTCGCGCTCCGTCAGGTCGGGTACCAGAACCGCCTCGTACTGCGCAGCCCGACCGGGCCGTTCTTCACCCTGGTCATCCCGCTGATGGTGCTCATCGCGCTCAACCTCGTGTACGGGAACCAGACCATCCATGCGAGGGGTGTGCGGTTCCCTCGCTTCTATACGCCCGCGATGGCAGCGTTCGCCATCACCAACGCCTGCTACGTGAACGTGCTCACCGGCGTGACCCTGTCGCGTGACGAAGGCATGTTGAAGCGCTTCCGCGGCACACCCCTGCCGACGTGGGCGTACTTCTTCGGTCGCACCGTCTCCGCGGGCCTCGTGGCAGTGCTATCGGCAGGTGTGGTGCTCCTCATGGGGACGTCGATGTACCCCGTCACCTTCCCGTGGCGCGCTGTTGGACCGCTGGTCCTGGCAACCCTCGCCGGCGTCGTGTGCTTCAGCATGCTCGGCCTTGCGGTCAGCGCATTCGTCCCGACGGCGGGCGCCGCGCTCCCCGTCGCCTATGGGACGCTCTTGCCTCTGAGCTTCATCTCCGACGTGTTCTTCCCGATGGACACCAGCCCGCACTGGCTGCGGACGGCGGCCTCCGCCTTGCCCTTGCGCCCACTGGCGAGGTCCCTCGAGGCGCCCTTCCTGTCCGGCAACGCCGGCGTCCATTGGGCGGAGCTCGCTGTCGTGGGTGGGTGGGCCGTCGCGGGAGCGGCCCTCGTTGCTGTCTGTTTCCCGTGGGAGCGCTCGGGGAGCGGCATCCGCGCGCGGCGCGCCCGCTAAGCCGCCACGCGGGGCCCTTCGGCCCTACACCGGTGTGACGCGGTGCGCGATGGTCGTTGTGGTGCCCGCTCCCGCTGTTCTGGCTCGGCTGCGCGTCGCCGAGGTACAGCGGTCGCTGGACGCCGCACCCGTCGCGCTCGTCCTCATGGATGCCGAGGGGACGATCGTCGCGGCGAACATGGCCGCCGCCGCCTTTGTCGGTGCTCGCGACGCGGCGGAGATCATCGGCCTCCCCCTTGTCCGCTTCGGTGCCGAGGACGTGCGCGACCTCGCCGGGCACCGCCTCCGCGATGTCACGTTGGGGATCGTCGAGGGGTACGTGTCGCCGTCCCGGGTCGAGCGCCTTGACGGCACGGTTGAGCCCGCCCACGTGTGGGCGTGCCAGGTGACCCTCGAGGAGGGCCCCATGGTCGTCATGGGGATCGTGCCCGAGGCCACGCTGGACGACACGGCGCTCGCCGGAGCGTTGGCGCCCGGCCAGTTCGCTGTCCTCACCACGGACCACGACTGGTGCGTCGCGGGGGAGAGCAGCGATGCCGAGAGGCTGCTCGACCTCAGACGGGAAGAGCTCACCGGCCACGGGGTGCTCGGGTTGGTCCACCCGCTGGACGTGGGCAAGGCCTCGCTGGCGTTCACCAGCCTCGGCCACGACGGGACCACGGTCACCGTCGGTGCACGCCTGCGCGGGAGGAACGGCTGGCACGACGTCCTGCTGACCATGACGAGGCTCTGCGGCCACGACCCGCCACGCGTCGCGTGCCTGCTCACCTCCCGATGGGCGCCGCGGCTCGCACCCGGGCCCGGCACTCCCGAGCCCGTGGTCCGCGTCCTTGCCGACGCGACCGGCCTCAGGCAGGCCGACGCGGTGCGCCCGCTCGTGCTGGAGCGGTCGGGGGCGCTGCACGCCCTCACGCCGCGACAGGGCGAGATCGTTGCCCGTTTGATCCAGGGCCAGTCCGTCGCCGACATCGCCCGCGGGATGTACGTGAGTGCGAGCACCGTGCGCAACCAGCTGGCGCACGTCTACCGGAGGTTCGGCGTGCACTCACAGGCCGCGCTCGTCAGCGCGCTGTACGCCGGTCCCACCTGACCGGGCCGCCGACGGCGAGCTACGGGTCAAGGCGTGCCGGAGGTCGGGGGCGGACCGATCCGCCGGCACGCCTTGGCCGGGACCACGCCACGCCGCGGCGCGGCGACGCAGCGGGGGGGCACGACGATGATGCGCCAGCGCGCGGCGGCGCTCAATAGACGGGCCGCCCCCGCAGCTAGACGAACATCACGCCGCCGCGTCACCTTCAGCCGATCGGCCCTGTCCAACGGGGTGCCGGGAGGCGCATGCTGGAGGTGACGCAAGGAGGCACCATGCGGCTGTTGATGAGAGGCATCGGTGCCGTCGCCGCCGCGGCGCTGGGCATCGTCGCGTGCAGTTCGTCGCCACATTCGTCGGCACCACCGGCGAGCGCCCCGTCGACGACGGCGACGGCCACGGCGGGCACAGCGACGACCGCGGTGCCGTTGACGACCACGGCGGCGCCGGCAGCGACGATGGACGTGCGCGTCTACTTCATGCGAGGGGACAAGTTGGACGTTGCCCATCGCGCCGTCGCGCCCACGCAACAGGTGGCGACGGCCGCCATGCAGGCGCTCCTCGCCGGCCCGACCGCAGACGAGGCAGCGGCTGGGCTGGGCACGGCCGTTCCGACCGGCACCCGGTTGCTCGGCATCAGCATCGCGGGCGGCGGGGCGACGGTCGACCTGACCGGCGCGTTCGCAGGCGGGGGCGGCTCCCTGTCGATGATGGCCCGTCTGGCGCAGGTCACGTTCACGCTGACGCAGTTCCCCACGGTCGAGCGCGTGGCGTTCCACCTGGACGGGAAGCCGGTCACGGCGTTCGGTGGTGAAGGGATCATGCTCGACCACCCCGCGACGCGCGCCACGTTCGAAAGCGTCGCTCCGGCGATCCTCGTCGAGTCGCCCGCCCGGGGGTCCGCAGTACAGAGCCCGCTCCGCATTACCGGGAGCGCGAACGTGTTCGAGGCCCAGTTCCAGGCCGAGCTCGCCGGCCCCGACGGCGCCGTCATCGCCCACCAGGCCGTGCACGCCACGTCGGGAACGGGCACCCGCGGCACGTTCGACGTCACCATCCCCTTCACCGCCAGCGGCACGGCGACCTTGCGCGTGTTCGACCTCTCGCCCAAGGACGGCGCGCGCACCGACATCGTCGAGGTGCCGCTGCAGCTCGTCGCCTCCTGAGCCCCCGGGTTCAGCTCGACGAGCGGGCCGCGGCGAGGCGGGCGGCCTCGAGGACCTGTTGGTAGCCCGTGCAGCGGCAGATATTGCCGGCCAGCGCCTCGCGCACCTCGTCGTCGGTGGGCGCGGGGGAGTGGCCGAGCAGGTCGACGACCGTGAGCACCAGCCCCGGCGTGCAGAAGCCGCACTGGATGGCGCCGGCATCGACGAACGCCTGCTGGACGGGGTGCAACGCGCCCGGCGTACCGACGCCCTCGATGGTCGTCACCTCGCACCCGTCGGCCTGCCCGGCGAGCACCAGGCAGGAGCACACCGGCACCCCGTCGAGGAGCACGACACACGAGCCACACTCGCCCTGCTCGCACGCGTTCTTGGTCCCCGTCAGGCCGAGCTGCTCGCGCAGCAGGTGGAGGAGGGTCTCGTCCGCTTCGACGTCGGCGTCGTGCGCCGTGCCGTTCACCATCACCTTCACGCCCCACCCCCGCGGTAGTCGTCCCAGCACCACACCAGCGACCGCCGGGCGAGCACGTGCAGCGCATGGCGACGGTACGCCGCCGTGCCCCGTACGTCGTCGATCGGGCGTGCCGCCCCGCTGACCAGGTCGGCGAAGCGTTCGACCGCGTCGGTGGGTAAGGCCTCGCGCGACCGCCACCGGCCGGTCTCTTCGAGGAAGTCCTCGAGGAAGTGCTCCGCACCCGACGCCTGCAGCGGCACCGGGCCGACCGAGCCCATGCCCGTCCCGACGCGACGGTGGGCGGGATCGAGCGACAGGGCGAACGAGCACACGGCGATCACCATGGCGTTGCGGGGGCCGACCTTGGTGAACACCTGGGGCCCGGCGGTACGCGGGACGCGCACGGCGGCGATCAGCTCGTCGGCAGCCAGCACGTTGCGCTTCGGCCCGACGAAGAACTCCCGGACCGGGACAGCCCGAGGGCCGCGCCGCGACGCCAGCTCGACCGACGCGCCGGCGGCGAGCAGCGGCGGGTGGCAGTCGCCCGCGGGCGATGCCGAGCCCAGGTTGCCGCCGATCGTGCCCCGGTTGCGGATGGGCGGCGACCCGACCGTGCGCGCTGCCTGGGCGAGTGCCGGGAGGTCGGCGGCCAGTCCGGCGATCAGCTCGGTGTACGTCACCCCGGCCCCGACGCGCACGTCATAGGGCCCGAGCTCCCACGTGCGCAGCTCCGGTGCGCGCGTGAGGTCGATCACCGACGACAGGTGGGCGCGGTCGAAGTTGACCTCGACGAGGACGTCGGTCCCGCCGGCGACGGCCACGGCCTCGGGGTGCGCAGCGCGCGCCTCCAGCGCGTCCGCCCACGACCGCGGCTGGAGGAAGGTCACGTGGCCACCGGTTCGGGGATGGCGGCCGGTGCTGGCGCGACGCCGGCCATCATGAGCCCGATCGCCTCACGCGTCGATGTCTCCGGCCCGGCTTCTCCGATGACGCGGCCCTCGTACATCACGAGGATGCGGTCGGACAGGGAGATCACCTCATCGAGGTCCTCGGAGATGATCAGGATGGCGATGCCCTCGGCGCGGTGCGCGCGCAGGCGTTCGTGCACGTAGTGGGCGGCGGCGACATCGATGCCACGCGTCGGCTGGGCGACGAGGAGCGCGGCAGGGTCGCCCGACAGCTCGCGCGCCATGATCAGCTTCTGGATATTGCCGCCCGAGAGGTTGCGCGTCGGGGTGTCGAGGGTGGGCGTCCGGATGTCGAACGCGTCCACGAGCTCCTTCGCGTGGGCGCGGATGGCGCTGCTGCGCAGCATCCCGTGGCGCACGACGTTGCGCTTGTGGGAGTCGGCGAGCATGAGGTTCTCGGCAACGCTGAACTCGGGCACGACGCCGTCGCGCATGCGCTCCTCGGGCACGTACCCCAGGCGGGCGGCGCGTGCCGCCGCAGGCCCGAGGCCGGCGAGCTCCACACCGTCGATGCAAACCGAGCCGCTCGTCATGGGGCGCAGCCCGGCGACCGCCTCCGCCAGCTCACGCTGCCCGTTGCCGGACACGCCGGCGATGCCGACGATCTCGCCGGCGCGGACATCGAGCGACACGCCGCAGACCGCCTCAGTCCCCCGGTCGCCGCGGACGTGGAGGTCGCGGACCGACAGCCGCACGTCGCCGGCGACCATGCTCGACGGCCGTTGCTCACGCCCGAGCTGGTGGCCGACCATCATGTCGGCCAGGCCTTCCTCGGTGACCTCGTCGGGGCGGACCGTGCCGATCACCCGCCCGGACCGCAGCACGGTGATGCGTGCGGAGAGAGCGAGGACCTCACGGATCTTGTGGGAGATGAAGACGAGGCCCCGGCCGTCCGCGGTCATGTGGCGCAGGACGCCGAACAGGTCGTCCACCTCGTTGGGCGTGAGCACTGCGGTCGGCTCGTCGAGGACGAGGAGCTTGGCGTCGCGGTAGAGCGCCTTCATGATCTCGACCCGCTGGCGCTCGCCGACCGAGAGCTGCCAGACGAGGGCATCGGGCGTGACCCGGAGGCCGTACGCTGCCGAAAGCTCCTCGATCCGCGCCGACACGCGGCGCAGGTCCTTCAGCACTCCCCGGGTGGACTTGAGCCCGAGGGCGACGTTCTCGGCGACGGTGAGGGTCGGCACCAGCATGAAGTGCTGGTGGATCATGCCGATCCCGAGCTTGATCGCCGCCGCTGGCGAGGAGATGGAGACCGGCTCGCCGTTGAGCCGGACCTCCCCTTCGTCGGGGCGGTACAGGCCGTAGAGCACCCGCATCAGCGTGCTCTTGCCGGCGCCGTTCTCACCGAACAACGTGTGGACCTCGCCGGCCCGCACGTCGAAATCGACATGGTCGTTGGCGAGCACCCCCGGGAAGCGCTTGGTGATCCCGCGCATCTCGAGCATGGGGGCCTCGGAGCGATGAGGGCCCTGAGCCGAGCCGTTGTCCCCGGGGGTGCTCGACATGGTGGCTACTGCGGGACCGTCAGGGCACCGCTCGTGATCTTGTCGATCACGTCCTGCGCCTTGGCCTTGACGTCGCTCGGGATCGTGTAGCCGGAGTTGAAGACGACCTTCATGCCGCCGTTCCCCAGCGTCGCCGTGTACGACGCGCCACCGAGCGTGCCGCTGTCGATCGCGGTGAACATCTGGGTCAGGATGCCGGTCCAGTCGTAGACATTGCTCGACACCACCTGCTGGGGTGCCAGGGTGGCCTGGTCGGCGTCGTTGCCGAACCACGCCACGTTCGACGTCTTGGCGACGCCGATGGCGCCGACGACGGCTTGGGCGCTCCCGGTGAGGATGTCCGCACCACCGGCGATGAACGCCTTGGCCGCGTTGGCCATGAGGCTCACGTCGCTGAACGACCCGGTGAAGGTCGTGCGGACGTTGGCCTTCGGGTCAGCGGCGAGGGCGCCGGCCTTGAAGCCGTCGGCGTACAGCTGGCCGTCACCCACGTTGATGGGGCCGATCATGCCCAGGGTGTGGCTCTTGCTGATCAGCGCCCCGATGTAGCCCTGCACGTACGCGCCTTCGTTCGCCGCGATCTGGTAGGCGAAGATGTTGGGCTGGTTGAACGTCGAGCCCGCGGTCCCCCAGGCGAACGACACCTTCGGGAACTGGGACGCCAGCTGCTGCAGCGTGCTGCCGTACTGGGACCCATGGGCAATGACAAGGTTGTAGCCCTGCGACGCGTACTGCCGAATGGCGTTGGCCGCGTCCTGGACGACGAACGCGTTGTCCGTGACCGAGATGGTCAGGTTGAACTTGTCCTTCAGCCCCTGGAGCGCGTCGTACATCGACTGGCTGAACGACATGTCGTTCTTGGCGCTCGGGAGGATCAGGGCGACTTTGAGGGCCTTCGCCGACGGGGTGCTCGACCCCGTGGGCGCTGCGCTCGTCGCCGGCGCAGATGTCGTGGCTGTGGTCTTGGAGCCGCTACTGCTGCACGCGGACGCCAAGAGTGTGGCGCCGAGGGCCAGCGGCACCAGCCACCGGGCTTTGGATATGACGGACCGCATGCGGTGCCTCCTTGTTGGTGAATGCTGCTTCATGTGACGCCTCGCAGGAACGGCTTGCCGAGCGCCGCGGGGGCGCGGAACCGGCGGGACACGGTCAGCAGGGCGAGGACGGTGATGACCGCCGGAGCGGTCGCCGCCAGGTCGGCCGCCGATGTCGGGATGATGCCGAGCGCCTTCCACTGCAGGATGATGGCGGTGATCAGCCCGTACAGCAGCGAGCCCGCCATGACACCCGATGGCTTCCACGCCCCGAAGTACACGAGGGCGACGGCGATGAACCCGGTGCTCTGCGTCAGGTTCTGCTGGAAGATGCCGTCGAGCACGAGCAGGGTCGCACCTGCCAGCCCGGCCATGGTGCACCCGAAGATCACGGCGGCGTAGCGGGTCCGGGCCACGTTCACGCCCACGCTGTCGGCAGCTGCCGGGTTCTCGCCGGCGGCGTGTACCTTCATCCCGATCGTGGTGCGGCGCATCACGAAGGTGAGGGCGGGCACCATCAGGAAGGCGATGTAGACGAGCACGTTCTGCTTGAAGAACATGTGCCCGAGCGCCGGCACCTTGGACAGCAGCGGGATGTTCCAGGCGTGCAGCGTCGGGATGGGCGTCGGTGTCCCGACCAGCTTGACGAACAGCAGGTCGCTCAAGCCCAGGCCGAACAGGTAGACGCCGATCCCGCTGATGCCCTGCTCGGCCTTCAGCGTGACGCTCATGAACGCCGTGACCAGCCCCATGACGGCACCGATGCCGATCCCGACCAGGATGCCGAGTGGCACACTGCCCGTCTCCAGGGCGGTGTAGTACGACGCGAACGCGCTGAGCAGCATGATGCCGTCGACACCGAGGTTGAGGACGCCGCTGCGCTGGCCGACGGTCTCGCCGAGGGCGGCGAGCAGGAACGGTGACGAGAACTGGATGCCGGCGGCGATGGTCGCGGTCAGGATCGAGTACGTGAAGAACTGGCTCATGTCGCCGCTCCCACGGGTTGCCCTGCGCCGGGCACAGGCGGGGCCGCCCTCGCCGCCTGTGCCTCAGCGATCGCTTGCGCCCGCGCCCGCCGCCGGAGGAACTCGATCGAGACGACGAAGATGACGACGAGGCCTTCGATGGTTGTCACCAGGTCCGTTGGGACGCCGGTCGTCGCCTGCAGCGCCGTCCCGCCGACGATCAGCCCTCCGAACAGGTAGGCGCTCAGGATCGTCCACAGCGGGTTCAGCGCGCCGAACAGGGCCACGACGATGCCGTTGAAGCCGGCCGAGCCCGTGAAGCCCGTGAGGCTGCCATCGCTGACCATCCGGTGCGAGATGCTGCCGAACACGAGGATGGCGCCAGCCACACCGCACGCCGCACCGCTCAGCGCGAGGGCGCTCGTGATCGTGCGCTTGACGGGCATCCCTGCGTAGTTGGACGCGTCGCGCGACAGCCCGACCGCCCGCACCCGGAACCCGAACCCCGTCCTCCAGAGGAGGAAGTAGCCGGCGATGGCGACCAGGACGGCGACCAGGACGCCGAGGTGCAGCTGGGTGCCGTGGACAAGGATCGGCAGCCACGAGTGGCGTGACAGCAGTCGTGTCTGGGGGATCTTGCCCGTGACGGAGAACGGCGTCGTCTTGTCGATCAGCGGCCCGGCGAGCAGGTAGTTGGTCACCTGCACGGCGACAAGGTTGAGCATGATCGTGCTGAGGATCTCGTTGACGTTGAAGTACGCCTTGAAGAAGCCGGGGATGGCGCCCCACAGCGCGCCACCGGCCGCACCGGCGACCAGCACGAGCGGGATCAGCAGGGCGCGCGGCGTACCGGGCAGGGCGAGCGCCACGGTCGTGCCGGCGAGGCCGCCCATGGCGATCTGGCCTTCACCGCCGATGTTGAACACGTTCGCCCGGAACGCGATGCAGATCCCCACGCCGACGAGGAGCAGCGGCACCGCCTTGACGGCCGTGCTGGCCAGCGCATAGCGGCCGCCGAACGCGCCGACGAGCATCGCGTGGTACCCGGTGACCGGGTTCTTCCCGAACGCGAGGATGAGGAAGCCACCGAGCACCAACGCCGCGAGCGCAGCGAGCGGCAACGCGAACCAGCTCAACAGCAGCGTCCGCGTGGGGAAGCCGCGACCTCGGAGGCTCATACGGTGAACGTAGGAGGACCGGGTGGTGCCCCATAGGGCCGAAGGGCCCTATGCCGACGGGACCATGAGGTGCTGCTGGCCAGATGCCGTGCCGTAGTAGAGCGGGACGGCGGCCTGCCCGGGGACCTCCGGCACTATCGGCGGCGCGCCACCCTCGACGGGCCCGCGCAGGCCGATCAGCTCGTCGGGTGACACCGGTGCCCGGTTGAGCTCGCGCCCCGTCGCGTCGCGGAGGGCGGCGACGACGGCGGCGGTGGCGACGACGGTCGGCGTTTCGCCGATGCCCTTCAGCCCGTAGGGCGTGCCCGGTTCGGGGTCCTCGACGGCGATGGCCACGACCTCCGGCATGTCGAGCACGGTCGGCAGCAGGTAGTCGGTGAACGACGCGTTGGCGATCACCCCGTCGCGCAGCTGGACCTGCTCCATAAGGGCGAGGCCGAGGCCTTGTGCGGTGCCGCCCGCCACCTGGCCCTCGAAGCCGACCGGGTTGAGGAGCCGGCCCACGTCGACCGCCGCAGCGACCTGCGTCACCCGCACCGTGCCCAGCTCCTCGTCGACCTCGACGACGGCGCGCTCGGCGGCGAAGGCGAAGCACACGTGGGCGTCGCCCTGTCCCTCCTCGTCGAGCGGCTCCGTCCGCCGGTGGTGGTACACGACGGTCCGGGTGACCGGCTCGTCCAGCAGGTCGTGCACGCTGGCGACCGGCATCCCGCCGGCGGTGACCCAGCCGTCCTCGAGCAGGAACTCGCAGCACGGGACCCCGGCGCGCGCCGCCGCCCGGGAGTACAGCTCGTCGCGCACCTGCTGGCAGGCCAGCTGCACCGCTCCGCCGGCCATCATCGACTGCCGTGACGCCGACGTGGACCCCGCGTCGCCCACGGCGGTGTCGGTGGCGTGCATGGTGACGTGCTCGGTGCCCAGCTCCGTGCGCACCACCTGGGCGAGGAACGTGTACAGGCCCTGCCCCATCTCGACCGCGGCGGTATGCACGACCGCCCCGTCGCGCGTGAGGGTGAGGCGCGCCGTCGCCGCGTCATCGAACCCCTCGCTGAAGCCGATGTTCTTGTACCCGACCGCGAGACCGACGCCGCGGCGCGTGCCTGCCGTGGCGGGCGGCAGGGGGACGGCCATGCAGCGCTCGATCACCTCGCGTACGGGTGCGCTGTGCACGACCTGGCCATTGGGGGTGACCGAGCCGCGGTGCATGGCGTTCCGGAGGCGCAGTTCGACCGGGCTCATGCCGAGGCGCTGGGCCAGCTTGTCCATCTGGGCCTCGTGGGCGAAGCAGACCTGCGGCGCGCCGAACCCGCGCATGGCGCCGCACGGCGGGTTGTTGGTGTACACGACCGTGCCCTCCACGGACACGTTGGGGACCTCGTACGGCCCGGGAGCGAAGGTGGCGGCGTTGCCGACCACCGCCGGCGACGACGACGCGTAGGCGCCGCCGTCGAGCAGCAGCCTCGCCGTGACGGCGACGAGGCGGCCGTCGCGCGTCGCGCCGTGCCGCATCCACACGCGCGAGGGATGCCGGTGCACGTGGCCCAGGAACGACTCCTCCCGCCCGTAGCTCATCTTCACCGGGCGCCCGGTCCGCAGAGCGAGGATGCAGGCGTGGGCCTGCATGTGGATGTCCTCGCGTGAACCGAACGCGCCGCCCACTCCGGCCAGGTGCACGCGCACCTGCTCGTCGGGCAGCCCGAGGCACGGCGCCAGCTGCTCGCGGTCGACGTGGAGCCACTGGCTGACGACGTACAGGTCGACGCCGCCGTCCGGTGCAGGCACGGCCAGGCCGGCCTCGGGGCCGAGGGGCGCCTGGTCCTGCATGGCCGTCTCGTAGTACCCGTCCACCCACACGTCGGCGGTCGCGCCCTCGGGGTCGCCCCGGCGGAGGTGGACGTGGCGCAGGACGTTGCCCCACGGGTGGAGCCGGGGCGCGTCCGCTGAGAGCGCGGCCTCCATGTCGACCAGCGGGGGCATGGGCTCGAGCGTGACCGAGACGGCGCGCGCCGCGCGACGGGCCGTCCGCAGGGTGTCGGCCACCACGAGGGCGATGGGCTCGCCGGCGTAGCGGACGACGTCCTCGGCGAGGACGGGTTGGTCGTCGACGTTCAGGCCGATCCGGTTCTTTCCGGGGACGTCACGCCAGGTGAGCACGGCGACGACGCCGGGGATTGCGGCTGCCGGCGACGTATCGACAGCGGTCACCCGGGCGTAGGGGAGGGGCGAACGGCACGTGGCGCCCCACAGCATCCCGTCGCAGTGCAGGTCACTGCCGTACCGGAACGCGCCCGTCACCTTGGGCTCCGCGTCGATCCGGGGGGCGCGATCACCGACGCCACCGCGCGTGCTCACGCGACCGAGGGTGACGAACCGGGCATGGCCCGGGTAGGGCCCAAGGTCATGTTCTCCCGCTACGGTGCACGCCGTGAACGGTGCACCTGTGCTCGTGACCCGCCGGCTGCCCCCCGCAGCGATGGCACAGCTCGCCGAGTGTGATGTGGAGGTGTGGCCGAAGGAATCGGTCATCCCGCGCCAGGACCTGCTCCGCGCCGTCGCCGGCAAGCATGCCGTCATCACGCTGCTGACGGAGCGGGTCGACGATGAGTTCCTCGACGCCGCCGGCAGCCAGCTGCTCATCGTCGCCAACTACGCCGTCGGCTTCGACAACATCGATGTCGCGGCGTGCACCCGCCGCGGCGTGATGGCGTCCAACACGCCCGACGTGCTGACCGACACGACTGCGGACATGACGTGGGCGCTCATGCTCGCCGCCGCCCGCCGGGTGGCCGAGGGCGACCGCTTCCTCCGCACTGGCCAGGAATGGGTGTGGGGCCCCGAAATGCTCCTCGGCCAGGACGTGCACCACAAGACGATCGGAATCGTCGGGTTCGGCCGCATCGGGCAGGCGGTGGCCCGGCGGGCGAGCGGCTTCGACATGGACGTGCTGTGGTACGACCCGCCCATCCCCGCCGGCGCATCGCTACCCGGCCGCCGAGTTGACAGCCTCGAGGAACTGCTGGCGTCGTCGGACTTCGTCACCCTCCACGTCAACCTGAGCGACGAGACCCGTCACCTCATCAACAGTGAACGGCTGCGGCAGATGCGGCGCACGGCGGTGCTCGTCAACGCCGCCCGCGGCCCGGTGATCGACGAGGCCGCCCTGGCGGAGGCCCTCGACGAGGGCGTCATCTTCGCCGCGGGGATCGACGTCTTCGAGCGGGAGCCCGACGTCAACGACCGCCTGCGCGCCAACCCGCGCGCCGTGCTGGCGCCCCATCTCGGCAGCGCGACGGTCGAGACGCGCGTCGGTATGGGCACGGTCGCCATCTCGAACGTCCTTGCCGCGTTGCGCGGTGAGCGGCCGCCCACGCTCGTCAACCCGGCGGTGTGGGACGCGGCGAACCGGCGCCGCCCACCCGCCGGCCGCTGACGAACCGGGGCGTCACCCGCACGAAGTAGGGCTTGCGGCCGTCTGCCCACGGCTCGAGCGGGAGCGAACGGACGCGCTCGAGGGTGCGCGCGTCGGCGGGCGTGACCTGCTCGGCGTTGCCGTGGACGACGACGCTCCACCCCGACCGGGTCTCTTCGTCGGTCTCGTCAACCTCGAACACGACCGGCGAGCGCACTACGGCCGAGAGCTTGCTGCCCGCGCCCGTCGCGAACACGATCGCGTCGCCGTCGAGGACGTAGTTGACGGGGAGGATCTCCGGGCCGCCCCAGATGGCGAAGCCGATGCGGCCCACCTTCTTGGAGGCGAGCAACCGGATGCACTCGGTGTAGTCGAGGACGTCCAGGCCGGTACGCGAGTCGAGCGTGCGCATACCGCATGGTCACGTGGCCGGGGACGCGGGCGCCAGGGACCTTCGGCCCTACCTGCGCGGGACGGGCCGAAATACCGTCCTCGCGGTGAGCGGCGGTCGCGTGCAGGCGCTCGGGCATGACCGCGAGAAGGCGGCGCTGCGCGCCGAGTTACGGGCGCTGGTGACCGGCATGGAGCGGTTCGCCGTCGCCCACGCCGCCACCGTTGCCCTGGTCCACCCGGGCCACCATGACGACGCGGTCAACGTGCTGCACTACCTGGCCCTCCGCCAGCTCGACGTGCGGGCGCTCCAGCGCCGCCTGGCCGACCGCGGCCTCTCGTCGCTCGGGCGGTGCGAGCCGCACGTCCTCGCCACCGTCGAGGCAGTGCTCGCCGCCCTCGACGGCCACGTCCCCCCCGATCCCCGGCGCTTCGACGAGGGCCGCGCCGCGCTCGACGCCAACACCGACCTCCTGCTCGGCCCCCGTCCCCGCGGCCGGGTGCCGCGGATCATGGTCACGTTGCCCAGCGAGGCCGCCGCCGACTATGCGCTCGTGCGGCGGCTCGTCGCGCGGGGAATGGACGTGGCCCGCATCAACGGCGCCCACGACGGGCCCGAGGCATGGGAGGCGATGGCGGGCAACGTGCACAAGGCCGCCATCGAGCTCGGGCGCGCCTGCCGCATCTCCGTCGACCTCCCCGGGCCGAAGCTCCGGACCGGCCCACTGCGCCCGGCGCCGGGCGTCGTCCGTCTCCGTCCTGCTCGCGACGCCCGCGGGGTGGCGGTCTCGCCCGCCCGGGCGCGGTTGTCCAGCGCGACCGATGACGCCGCCGGTCTCCCTGTCGACGCCAAGTGGCTCTCAAAGCGCTCGATCGGTGATCGCATCGATCTCCGTGACACACGCGGTGCGCATCGCCGCCTCCGCGTCGTGGACGTGCCACCCGGCGCGTGCGTGGTCGAAGCCTGGGACACGACCTATCTGGAAGCCGGGACGGTCCTCACCTGCGACCGCCACTCGACGGTGGTCGGTGCGCTCGCGCCAGTGGAACAGGCGCACCGCCTGCGGCCCGGGGACGCCCTCGTGCTCACGCGGGACCTGGCCCCTGCAGACCCGTGGGCCCCCGGCCAGCCCGGGAGCGCGTCCATCGGCTGCACCATGCCGGACGTGTTCGACACGGTACGCGTCGGCCACCGCGTGCTCCTCGACGACGGCCGTTTGAGCGGCGTCGTCGAGACCGTGGGGACTGACGAGATCGTGGTGCGCGTCCTCGTGGCGTCGGCGCGTGGGTCATCGCTGCGCGCCGAGAAGGGCATCAACCTCCCCGACACGGAGTTGGACGTGCCCGTCATCTCGGACGGTGACACTCCGCTCCTCGAGCTGGCGGCGGCACACGCCGACATGGTCGCGGTCTCGTTCGTCCGGGACGAAGCCGACGTCGATGCCGTGCTGGAACGGGTGGCCGGTCTCGGCGCGCAGCACCTCGGGCTCGTCATCAAGATCGAGACCGCGGCGGCGTTCAGCAACCTCCCCGAAATCCTCCTGCACGCCATGCGGGCCGAGCGAGTTGGCGTGATGATCGCCCGCGGCGACCTTGCCGCGGAGGCGGGCTATGAACGGCTGGCTGAGACCCAGGAGGAGATCCTGTGGCTGTGCGAGGCGGCGCACGTGCCGGTGGTCTGGGCCACCGAGGTGCTCGACCGGTTGGCGACGACCGGCCACCCGACGCGTGCGGAGGTCACCGACGCGGCCATGGCGCAGCGCGCCGAATGCGTGATGCTCAACAAAGGCCCGCACGTCGACACCGCCATCACGGTCCTCGACGACATCCTGCGGCGCATGGCCGGCCACCAGCGGAAGAAGACCGCGCTGCTGCGCCCCCTCCGGAGCTGGATCGGCGGTTAGCCCAGCGGGACGCGCCAGGTGAGCGACGTGCCGTGGGGCGATGCCGGCTCGACGGAGAACCCGCCTCCCAGCTTCTCGGCCCGTGCCGCCATGTTGCCCAAGCCGTTGCCGCCGGACCGCCCGTCGGACGCGTCCGGCAGGCCCGTCCCGTCGTCGTCGACCCTCAGCAGCAGGGCGTCGCTCGCGTCCACGGTGACCTGGACCGACCGCGCTCCCGCGTGGCGCGCCACGTTGGACAGCGCCTCACGGAGGACAGCGAGGAGGTGGTCGCCCAGTGCCTCGTCCACGCTGTCGATGGGCCCGGCGAACCGCACGGCCGGGTCGAACCCGAGCGCCGCCCGCTCGTCGGCGCAGACGTCGAGGACCCTGGACCGCAGCGACGAGGAGCCAGGCATGGCGTTGAGGGCGAAGATCGACGAGCGGAGCTCGGAGATGGTCGAGTCGAGGTCGCCGACCAGCTGCTGCATGCGGTCCGAGATGAGCGGGTCCGAGACCCGGCCCCGGATGGCCTCGATGCCGAGGCCGGCGGCGAACAACCGCTGGATGACGCGGTCGTGGAGGTCGCGCGCGATGCGCTGGCGGTCTTCGAGGACGGCGACCTCCTGCTGGGCACGCTGGGCCCGCGCTTCGATCGCCAGGCGATCGGTCAGGTCACGGGCGATGGACACCATCCACCGGGGCCCGCCGATGTCGCTCTCGGGCGGGCGTTGCAGCACGGCCTCCACGGGGATGTCGACACCGTCCTTGCGCCGGTGCACGGTGGTGTAGGTGGAGGACCCGCCGGGCGGGACAGAGGCGACGAGGGCGCGGTACTCGGCCTCCGTGAACGTGGGCTTCACGTGCAGCGGGGTCATCGACAGCAGTTCGTCGCGCGAGTAGCCGAGCTGTTCGATCGCCCCCTCGTTGACGTAGGTGAACCGCAACGTGTCGGCGTCGTACATCAGCACGGCGTCCTGCGCGGCGTCGAGCACCCGCTGCACCTCGCGGGCCTCGGCTTCGGCCGCCAGCCGGTCGGTGATGTCGCGCACGGCGGCGACGACGCGCAGCCCGCTGTCCGTCTGCAACGGGCTCAGGCTGATCTCCACCGGGAAGACGCTGCCGTCCTTGCGCCGGCCGAGGAGCCGAAGCCCCGCTCCCATGGGGCGGGTGAGCGGGTCGGCCCGGTAGCGGGTGCGGTGGGCCCGGTGGGCGTTGCGCGCCTGGTCGGGGATGAGGACCTCGATGGGCTCGCCGACGAGGTCGTCCCGGGCGTAGCCGAACAGTGATTCCACCTGGCGGTTGACGAGGAGGATCTCGCCCTGGTCGCCCACGACCACGATGCCGTCCGGGGCGGCGTCGATGAGCGCCGCGGCGGGGAAGTCCCTCAGGGTCTCGTCGTCACGGGGCCCGTCACCACTGCTGACCCGGCCCCCCGGGCCCTCTGCCATACGCCGCTTTCAGCCGGAGGCCCACGCTCTCGGCGTGCGTCATTGTACTAGGGAGCAGGTTGGCGGCGGCTGGGCGGGCCCAGGTACCGGCCGGTGACCAGGTCGGGGACGATCTTGAACCACCGGTCGCGCCCCTCGGGCGCCCAACAGTCGACGTGGAGGGCGCGGAGGCGCTGCGACTCGCTGTCCACGGCGTCGGTGATCTCCCGGCCGAAGCCGTGGACGGTCACGCTCCACCCGGACCGCCGCTCCTCGTCGATGCCGTCCACCTCGAAGGCCACCCGCTGCAGGGCGGTCTCCGTGAGCACGGTCCCGGGAGCGGTGCGGAACACGATGGTCGCCCCGTCGGCGACGTAGTTCACGGGCACGATGTGGGGCTGGTCGTCGATGACGACGGCGAGCCGGCCGATGGACCCGCTCGCCAGCAGCGTCTCGCACATCTCCCGGCTGAGGGGTTCGAGCACGGTCCCGGTCATGGGGCCATCGTGCCCGCCGGGGCGGCGGCGCGGCCAGGGCCGAAGGTCCTCGGGAGGGGGCGAATGGTGACCAACGACTCTGCTGCCCCGGCGCCCGGCGGGCGACGATCGACTCATGCTCGTCGTCAACGGGGCCGCGCAGGAGCGCCTGCCGTTCCCGCGCCGCGACGACTGGAGGATCGACGCCCGGACACGCGCCGCCGCCCGCCGGGGGCTGGCCGATGCGCGGGCGGCGCTGGAGCGGAGCCAGCGGCGGCACGTGCCGTGCGGCGCCCACAAGGCCCGAGGAGGGGAGCGATGAAGACGATCATGGTGGCGACGGACGGCTCTGCGGGGTCGGCGCGGGCGTTCGTGTGGGCGAAGGCGTTGGCCGCGGCATTCGGCGCCGTGGTCAAGACCGCGCCGGTGTGCGGGCCGCCCAGCGTGCTCGCCGCCGCCGACCGGCTCGGCGCCGACCTGATCGTGCTGCCCGCCCACCCGCACGCGGTGGCCGATTACGTGGCGCGCCACGCCCGCCTGCCGTTCGTCGTCGTGCCCTCCTCCGCCAGGTGCCGGCCCCCGACGCGCATCGCGGTCGGGGACGACGGCTCTGCGGGGGCCGACGCCGCGGCGACGTGGTCGCGCGCGGTGGCCGCCGCGCTCAAAGCCGACATCGTGGCAATTGACGTCGTGCACCCGCCCGCCTTCCTGGCCCGGTTCCTGCCCGAGCTCCACGCCGATGTGGCCCACGACCTCGAGGAGCACTGGGCGGGACGGTGCGGCGTACCGGTCACCACCGAGGTGCTCGACGACGAGCACCCGGCGGCCGCGCTGCTCTCGGCAGCCGAGGCGGAGGGCGCCGACGTGCTGGTGCTCGGCGCCCGGGCGCTGTGCGGCGTGCGCCTCCTGCCCCAGGACGGCGTGACGCTGACGGCGCTGCACCACGCCCGCGTCCCGGTCGTCGCTGTGCCCGCGCCGGTCGCCCTCGTCACGACGCGCGACGGGGGCTCCGAAGAGGGCTTCACGGTCGAGCGCGTCCTGGCGTGAGCGCGACGCGCTCGCGCCACGCCCGATGCCGTGCGCGGCGCGGACCTTCGGCCCTAGGCGCACGGGCCGCGAGGCACGTACGGTCGGGGCCATGACCATGCCACTTGCTGGGCGGATGGGCCGCCTCGGCACCGAGTCGGCGTTCGCCGTGCTGGCCCAGGCGCAGGCACTCGAGGCCAAGGGCCGCGAGATCGTGCACCTCGAGATCGGCGAGCCGGACTTCCCGACGCCACCCCACATCATCGAGGCCGCCGTGGACGCCCTCCACGCCGGCCGCACGCACTACGTGCCCGCGCCGGGCATCCCGCCGCTGCGCGAGGCCGTCGCCGCGTTCCTGGAACGCTGGGGCCGGCTCCGCACCACCCCGGACCGGGTCGTGGTCACCCCCGGCGCCAAGCCGATCATGTTCTTCACGATCATGGCGCTGTGCCAGGAGGGCGACGAGGTCCTGTGCCCTGACCCCGGGTTCCCGATGTACGAGTCGATCAGCGCCTTCTCGGGCGCAGTCCCGGTCCCGTTGCCCCTGCGTGAGCAGAACGGGTTCCGCGTCGACCCCGACGAGGTCGAGCGGCTGGTGACGCCCCGCACGAAGCTGATGATCGTCAACTCGCCCCACAACCCGTGCGGCAGCGCGCTCACGCACGCCGACTGCCAGGCGCTGGCCGAGATCGCCATCCGCCACGACCTCGTCGTCCTCTCCGACGAGGTGTACTGGCCCATCAGCTACAACGGCGCCCACGCCAGCGTGCTCGACATCGATGGCATGGCTGAGCGCACGGTCCTGCTCGACGGGTGGAGCAAGCGTTTCGCCATGACCGGTTGGCGGCTCGGCTTCGGCGTGTTCCCGGCGTGGCTGGTCGAGCCCGTCACCCGGTTGGTCATCAACTCGGTGTCGTGCACGTCCGCGTTCAGCCAGTACGCGGCGAAGGCCGCGCTGGAGGGCCCGTGGGAGCCGGTCGAAGCCATGGTGGCCGAGTTCACCGCCCGCCGCGACGTCATGGTCGACGGCCTCAACCGCCTCCCCGGCGTGACCTGCAAGATGCCCGACGGCGCCTTCTACGTCTTCCCCAACATCACGGGCACAGGGATGCGGGCGGTTGACCTGCAGGCGAAGCTGCTCGAGGAGGCCGGCGTGGCCTGCCTCCCGGGGACGGCCTTCGGCTCGTTCGGCGAGGGCTACCTACGGCTCTCGTACGCCAACTCGATCCCCAACATCGAACGCGCGCTGGCGTCGATCGGCGACTGGCTCGCCCGATGAGCGCCTACGTCGAAGACGCCCTCGCCACCGTCGAAGCCAAGAACCCGGGCGAGCCGGAGTTCCTCCAGGCCGTCCGCGAGGTGTTCACGACCCTCGGGCCGGTCATCGACCGCCACCCCGAGTACCGCGACGCCCTCGTCCTCGAGCGCATGGCCGAGCCCGAGCGGGTGATCATGTTCCGCGTCCCGTGGACCGACGACCACGGGAAGGCGCAGCTCAACCGCGGCTTCCGCGTGCAGATGAACTCCGCCATCGGGCCGTACAAGGGCGGCCTGCGCTTCCACCCGAGCGTGTACCTCGGGATCCTCAAGTTCCTCGCGTTCGAGCAGGTGTTCAAGAACGCGCTGACGACCCTCCCGCTCGGCGGGGCCAAGGGCGGCTCGGACTTCGACCCCAAGGGCCGCAGCAACGCCGAGGTCCGGCGCTTCTGCCAGTCGTTCATGATGGAGCTGTACCGCCACATCGGCCAGCACCGCGACGTGCCGGCCGGCGACATCGGTGTCGGCGGGCGCGAGATCGGCTACCTGTTCGGCCAGTACAAGCGCATCACCGGCGAGTTCACCGGAGTCCTGACGGGCAAGGGCGCGGGCTGGGGCGGGTCCTTGCTGCGCCCGGAGGCGACCGGGTACGGCGCCGTCTATTTCGCCGTCGAGATGCTCGCCACGCGCGGCGAGGGGATCGAGGGCAAGACGTGCCTCGTCTCCGGCAGCGGGAACGTGGCCCAGTACACGGTGGAGAAGCTCATCGACCTGGGCGCGCGCCCGGTCACGTTCTCCGATTCGGGCGGGTTCGTCTACGACCCCGACGGCATCGACCGCGAGAAGCTGGCGTGGGTGCTCGACCTGAAGAACGCCCGGCGCGGGCGCATCAGCGAGTACGCCGAGCAGTTCCCGCGCGCCTCGTACACGCCGGCGCAGCACGGCGACGCCAACCCGCTGTGGGCCGTCCCCGCGGACGTGGCCTTCCCGTGCGCCACGCAGAACGAGGTCAACGGCAAGGACGCGGCCAACCTCCTCGGCAACGGCGTCATCGCCGTCGCCGAGGGCGCCAACATGCCGACCACGCCCGACGGGATCGACCTGTTCCTGGCCGCGGGCATCCTGTTCGGGCCCGGCAAGGCGGCCAACGCCGGTGGCGTGGCCGTCTCGGGCCTCGAGATGGCCCAGGACAGCGCCCGGGTGATGTGGTCGCGGGAGACGGTCGACGAACGGCTGCGGGACATCATGCGGTCGATCCACACGCAGGTCAGTACCGCGGCCGCGGACTACGGCCAGCCGGGCAACTACGTTGCAGGCGCCAACATCGCGGGGTTCGTGAAGGTCGCGGACGCCATGCTCGACGAAGCCGTCTTGTAAAGGAGCACGCATGCCCACGCTGGGACTCGAGGACCACATCGTCGACGCGGGCGTGTACCAGCGCACGGCGCAGCGCTTCGGCGAGCTCGGCATTGTGCTGCCGACGTTCGCCGAGCTGGCCGACCCGGCGCGGGTCCCCGCGTCGGTCGTGTCGGCCCTGGCCGGGGTGAAGCCCGACGAGCCGCACCCGCTCAACCTGTTCCGGGTGCACTGGTACAACGACGCGGCGCGCACCGGCGTCGGCGCCCTGCCCGCCCACGTCGTGCTGCCGAGCTCGCTGACGGGTGTGGAGGCGCGCATCGTCGTCGCCCTCGGCGACCGGTTCCCGATGATCCACGCCCACAAGGTGCTGGCCGCCTACGGCTGCCTTGCCCCCCGCGTCGTCACCGGGCAGTTCGACCCGACGGCGCACCGCGCCGTGTGGCCCTCGACCGGGAACTACTGCCGGGGCGGCGTCGCCATCTCACGGATCATGGGCTGTCGCGGCGTCGCCGTCCTCCCCGAGGGCATGAGCCGCGAGCGCTTCGCGTGGCTTGAGGACTGGGTGGCAGACCAGGGCGACATCATCGCCACCCCGGGTTCGGAGAGCAACGTCAAGGAGATCTACGACAAGACCAACGAGCTCAGCCTCGACCCGGCCAACGTGATCTTCAACCAGTTCGCCGAGTTCGGCAACCACCTCGTGCACTGGCAGTGCACGGGTGGCGCGCTGGGGCGGGTGTTCGAGTCGGTCGGCGGCCGCCTCGCCGCGTTCGTGTCCGCCTCGGGCAGCGCCGGGACGCTCGGCGCGGGCGACAGGCTGAAGGACGAGTACGGCGCGCAGATCGTCGCGGTCGAGGCGCTGGAGTGCCCGACCATGCTCCGCAACGGGTTCGGGGAGCACAACATCCAGGGCATCGGCGACAAGCACATCCCCTTCATCCACAACGTCTGCAATACCGACATCGTCACTGCCGTGTCCGACCGCGCCACCGACCAGCTGGCGGTCCTGTTCTCGTCGCCCGCCGGGCTGTCGTACCTCGCCGGGCGGGGCGTGCCGGAGGCGGTCCTCGCCAGCCTGTCGTCGTTCGGCCTCTCGAGCATCTGCAACGTGCTCGCCGCCGTGAAGACGGCCAAGTACCTCGACCTCGGCCCCGACGACGTGATCGTCACCGTGGCGACCGACGGCGCCGAGATGTACGAGACCGAGCGGGCCCGCATCACGTCGCGCGACTTCCCGGGTGGGTTCGGGGCCGAGGAAGCGGCGGGCGTGTTCGGCGAGTGGATGCTCGCGGCGGGGACCGACCACCTCCTCGAGCTGTCGCTCGAGGACCGCGCCCGCATCTTCAACCTCGGCTACTTCACGTGGGTCGAGCAGCAGGGTGTCTCCATCGAGGACTTCGTCGCCCGGCGCGAGCAGTCGTTCTGGAAGGGCCTGCGCCCCAAGCTGGCGGCGTGGGACGACATGATCCGGGAGTTCAACGGCCGCTCGGGCGCCCGCGTGTGAGCAGCCGCCTGGTCTGCGCCGGCTGTGGCGCGTCGCCGCCGGCGGGCGCGCCGTTCCCGTTCCGCTGCCCCAACGCCGGGGTGGGCGACGTCGACCACGTCCTGCGCCGCGTCCTGAGCCCCGATCTCGCCTTCCCGCGGACGGCAGCCGACGACGAGACCCCGTTCGTCACCTACCGCACCCTGCTGCACAGCTACGACCGCGCCCTGGCGGGAGGTATGGGCGACGGCGAGTACGTCGGCCTGGTGCGCCGCCTCGACCTGGCCGTCGCCGAAGTGGACGGCGCCGGCTTCGCTGCGACCCCACTGTCGCGCAGCGACGCGCTGTCGTCCGCGCTCGGGTTCGCGCCCGGGGGCGGGGTGTGGGTCAAGGACGAGACCGGCAACGTCGCCGGGTCGCACAAGGCCCGCCACCTGATGGGCGTGATGCTGCACCTGGAGGTGGCGGAGCAGACCGGGCTGTCGAGCCCGGCGCGCCGCCCCGACCTGGCGATCGCCAGCTGTGGCAACGCCGCCCTCGCCGCCGGCGTGGTCGCCGCTGCCGCCGGGTGGCGGTTGCGGGTCTTCGTCCCCGTCGATGCCGACGAGGCGATCGTGGCACGGCTGCGCTCGCTCGGTGCCGACGTCGTCGCCTGCCCGCGCCGCCCCGGTGAGCGGGGCGACCCCGCCTACCTGCGCCTGCAGGAGGCGATCGCCCAGGGCGCCCTGCCGTTCACCTGCCAGGGCAACGAGAACGGCCTGGCCATCGAGGGTGGCGAGACGCTCGGCTACGAGATGGTCTCGGCCGGCCCGCAGTTCGACCACCTGGTGGTGCAGGTCGGGGGCGGCGCGCTGGCGACGGCGTGCATCGACGCGTTCGCCGAGGCCGTGGCGCTCGGCGCGCTCGACCGCAGCCCGCGCGCCCACACCGTGCAGACGACCGGGGCGCACCCGCTCGAGCGCGCCTACCACCGGGTGGCGTCGCGCGTCGCGGCGCCCGGCGACATCGACGCCGTGGTGCAGGAGGCGGCCGCCCACCGGTCGCAGTACATGTGGCCGTGGGAGAGCGAGCCCAAGAGCATCGCCGAGGGCATCCTCGACGACGAGACCTACGACTGGGTCGCCGTCGTGCGGGGGATGCTGCGCACGCGCGGGGAGCCGCTTGTCGTGAGCGAGGACCGCCTGGCGGAGGCCAACGACCTCGGCCGAGCCGCCGGGTACGCGGTGAGCGCGACAGGGTCGGCCGGCCTCGCTGGGCTGCTCGAGCTGCGGGCGACCGGGGTCGTGGCACCGGGCGAGCGCGTCGCCGTCCTGTTCACCGGCGTCGAGCGCTAACGCGTTGGGCCCTCGGACCAGGGCCCTTCGGCCCTGGTCCGGGCCACCTCCGGGCAGGGACCATCGTCATGTGGGCACCACGTGGGGATGCATGGACGGCAACGAGGCGGCGGCGCGCGTGGCGCACGCCCTGAGCGAGGTCATCGCCATCTACCCGATCACCCCGGCCTCGCCGATGGGCGAGCTCGCCGACGCGTGGTCGGCGGCGGGGCGCCGCAACCTGTGGGGCGCCGTGCCCGAGGTCATCGAGATGCAGTCCGAGGCGGGTGCCGCCGGTGCGCTGCACGGGGCGGTGCAGAAGGGCGTGCTCGGGACCACGTTCACGGCGTCCCAGGGCCTGCTCCTCATGGTCCCCAACATGTTCAAGATCGCCGGTGAGCTGACCCCGGCGGTCATCCACGTGGCGGCGCGCGCCGTCGCCACGCACGCGCTGTCGATCTTCGGTGACCACAGCGACGTGATGGCGGTCCGCTCGACGGGGTGGGCGATGCTGGCCGCGTCATCGGTGCAGGAGGCACACGACTTCGCCCTGGTCGCCCACGCCGCGACGCTCCGGAGCCGCGTGCCGTTCGTGCACTTCTTCGACGGCTTCCGCACGTCGCACGAGATCGACAAGATCGCCCTGCTCGACGACGCCGACCTGCGGGCGCTCGTGCGCGAGGAGGACGTCCTCGCCCACCGCGCCCGAGGCCTAACACCGGACCACCCGGTACTGCGCGGCTCGGCCCAGAACCCCGATGTGTTCTTCCAGGCGCGCGAGGCGGCCAACCCCTTCTACGACGACGTGCCGGGCATCGTCGCCGGCCTCATGCGCGAGCTCGGCGGGCGCACCGGCCGCCACTACGGCCTCGTCGACTACACCGGCCACCCCGCCGCGGAGCGCGTGCTCGTCGCCATGGGGTCCGTCGCCGGCGCAGCGACCGAGGCCGTCGAGGAGCTCGTGCGCCGCGGCGAACGCGTGGGGCTGGTCACGGTGCGCCTCTACCGGCCGTTCCCGGCCACCGCTCTTGCAGCGGCCCTCCCCCAGGCTGCTCGAGCGGTGGCCGTCCTCGACCGCACCAAGGAGCCCGGCGCGCCGGGGGAGCCGCTGTACCTCGACGTCGTGGCCGGGCTGCACGAGCACGCACGCACCGTCGACCGCGTGATCGGCGTCCGCTACGGCCTCGCGAGCAAGGAGGTCACGCCCGCGATGCTGAAGGGCGTCTTCGACGAGCTCGAGGCGCCCTGCGGCCGCCACCACGCCACCATCGGCATCCGCGACGACGTGACGCGCCTGTCGATCGCGGCGGACGACTCCTTCACCGTCCCCGTGCGCGCCACCCAGGCGGTGTTCTTCGGGCTCGGTTCCGACGGGACCGTGGGTGCCAACAAAGCGTCGATCAAGATCATCGGCGAGGGCACCGACGCCGACGTGCAGGGCTACTTCGTCATCGACTCCCGCAAGGAAGGGTCGGTGACGGTCTCGCACCTCCGGTTCGGCGACGGCCCCATCCGGTCGACCTACCTCGTCGACAATGCCGATTTCGTGGCGTGCCACCGCTTCGGTCTCCTCCACCAGCTCAAGGTGCTCGACGTGGCCCGGCCCGGTGCGACGTTCCTCCTCAACTCCCCGTACGCCGCCGGTGAGGTGTGGGCGCAGCTGCCAGCCGACGTGCAGCGCCAGATCGTCGGCAAACGGCTCCGGTTTTACGTGGTCAACGCCAACGCGCTGGCCCGCGAGATCGGCCTCGGCGAGCGCATCAACACGGTCATGCAGCCCTGCTTCTTCGCGCTGGCCGGGCTCGAGCACCTCATCCCCGAGATCAAGCACGCGGTCGAGAAGACCTACGGCAAGCGCGGGTCGGCGGTCGTCGAGCGCAACTTCGCCGCGGTGGACCGGGCGTTGGAGAACCTGACCGAGGTCGCCGTCCCCGCCGTCCCCACCAGCGGCGCACCCGCGGCGCACGCGCTGGCGGCGGGCGCCCCGGACTTCGTGCAACGCGTCACGGCCCGGCTCCTCGCCGGCGAGGGCGACCTCCTGCCCGTGAGCGCGCTCCCCGTCGACGGGGCCTTCCCCACTGGGACGGCGCAGTGGGAGAAGCGGGCCATTGCCCAGGACATCCCCATCTGGGACCCCGACCTGTGCACGGACTGCGGCAAGTGCGCCGTCGTGTGCCCGCACAGCGCCATCCGCCTGAAGGCGTACCCGCCCGACGTGCTCGAGGGCGCGCCCGCAGGCTTCCTGTCGAAGAGCTACACGTCGCGCGACCTGCCCGGCCACCTGCTCACGGTGCAGGTGGCGCCCGACGACTGCACCGGCTGCGGCATCTGCGTGGACGTGTGCCCCGCGCGCAGCAAAACCGAGGCCAAGCACAAGTCGCTCGACCTGGCGCCCGCCATCGACCGCCGTTCGGTCGAACGGCCCAACTGGGACTTCTTCCTCTCCATCCCCGAAGCGCCGCGCGACGTCGTGCGCCACGACACCGTCCGCGGTGTGGCGCTGCTCGAGCCGTTGTTCGAGTTCCCGGGCGCGTGCGCGGGGTGCGGTGAGACGCCCTACCTCAGGCTGCTCACCCAACTGTTCGGCGACCGCATGCTGGTCGCCAACGCGACCGGGTGCTCGTCGATCTACGGCGGCAACCTGCCCACGACGCCGTGGGCGACGGACGCCAACGGCCGGGGGCCGGCGTGGTCGAACTCGTTGTTCGAGGACAACGCCGAGTTCGGCCTCGGCCTGCGCCTCGGTTGGGAGCACCAGCACGCCGAGGCGCGCCGGCTCCTCGGCTCGCTCCGCGACGCCGTGGGCGCTGAGCTCGCCGATGGCCTGCTCACGGCCGACCAGTCGGGCGAGGACGGTATCGCCGCCCAGCGGGCGCGCGTCGCCGCGTTGCGCGCCGTCCTCGACGGCCTGGGAGGAGCGGAGGCGCGCGCCCTGGCGAGCCTCGCCGACGAGCTCGTCGAGAAGGTCGTGTGGATCGTCGGCGGCGACGGGTGGGCCTACGACATCGGCTTCGGCGGGCTCGACCACGTGCTCGGCTCGGGGCGCAACGTCAACCTGCTCGTGCTCGACACCGAGGTGTACTCCAACACGGGCGGCCAGGCATCGAAGGCCACCCCCCGCGGCGCCGCCGCCAAGTTCGCCGCGTCGGGCAAGTCGACGGCCAAGAAGGACCTCGGTGCCGTGGCGCGTGGGTACGGCGACGTGTTCGTCGCCCAGGTCGCCCTCGGTGCCGGCGACATGCAGGCCGTGCGCGCCATGCGCGAGGCGGCGGCGTGGCCCGGCCCGTCGCTCGTGATCGCCTACAGCACGTGCATCGCCCACGGCATCGACATGGGGACGTCGATGACGCACCAGAAGCAGGCCGTGGCCAGCGGGTACTGGCCGCTGTACCGCTACCACCCGAGCCCCGAGGCGGGTGCCCACCCGTTCCAGCTGGATTCCAAGGCGCCGACCGTGCCGGTGCGCGAGTTCGCCCTGGCCGAGACCCGCTTCGCCATGCTCGCCCACAGCGACCCCGAGCGCAGCGGCCACCTGCTGGCGCTGGCCCAGGCCGACGCCGACGAGCGGTGGCACTACTTCGAGCAGTTGGCGGCGGAGGAGCGCGCCGTCCCCCACGAGCCCTGGCCCTCCGCGAACGGTGCGGCCCCCGACGCCGCGACCGCGGAGGCGCCAACCGAGGAGGCACCGTCGTGACCGTCGACCTCACCACCCGATACCTCGGCCTCGACCTGCGCTCGCCCATCGTGGCGTCGGCCGGGCCGCTGACCGGCCGCCTCGACACCCTGGCCCGCCTCGAGGACGCCGGGGTGGGGGCGGTCGTGCTGCCCTCGCTGTTCGAGGAGGAGCTGGTCGGCGAGTCGCTGCGCGTCCACGAATCGCTCGAGCGCGGCGCCTACGCGTCGCCCGAAGCGGCGTCGTACTTCCCTGAGGCCGACTTCGCCGAGCTCGGCCCCGAGCGCCACGTCCGCCTCGTCGAGCACGCCAAGGCCCGCCTCGGCATCCCGGTGGTCGCCAGCGTGAACGCCATCGCCCCCGGTTCGTGGCCGCGCTACGCGCGCCTCATGGCGGAGGCGGGGGCCGACGCCATCGAGCTCAACCTCTACGCCGTCCCGGCCGACCCGTCGCGGCCGGCGGCGAAGGTGGAGGAGCGCTACCTCGACGCCGTCCGCCAGGTGCGCGCCGCGGTGACCGTGCCGGTCGCCGTGAAGCTGTCGCCGTTCTTCACGTCGATGGGCCACTTCGCCCGCGATGTCGTCGCCGCCGGGGCCAACGGGCTCGTGCTGTTCAACCGCTTCTACCAACCGGACCTCGACCTGGAGACGCTCCAGGCCCTGCCGACGGTCGAGCTGTCCCAACCGTGGGAGCTGCGTCTTCCGCTGCGGTGGATCGCCATCCTGCGCGGCCGGCTCCCGGATACGTCGCTCGCAGCGACGAGCGGCGTGCACACGGGCGACGACGCGGTGAAGGCGCTGCTCGTCGGCGCCGACGTCGTCATGATGACGTCGGCGCTGGTCCTGCACGGGCCGGCGCACGTCGCCGCCGTCGAAGCCGGCGTGCGGGCGTGGCTCGACGAACGGGGGTACGAGTCGGTCTGGCAGTGCCGCGGCAGCGCCTGCCAGTCGGCCTCGGCCGACCCCACCGGGTTCGAGCGGGCCAATTACATCCGCGCCCTCGCGTCGATCACCTAGCGCCGGGCTGAGATGACCGAAGGCCACAACCGGGTTGTCGTCGGGATCGACGGGTCGCTGCCCTCGCGGCAGGCCCTCCAATGGGCGTTCAACGAAGCGCGGCTGCGCGGCGACACGCTCGAGGTGGTGATCGCCTGGCACGTGCCGGCCCAACTCGGCTACCCGGGCGCGCCCACCGCACTGTTCGACTTCGCCGAGGCGGCGAGGCAGACGATGGAGGCCGAACTCGACGCCGTGCTGGGGCCGGAAGCACAGGGTGTCATGCGCCGGGTCGAGCCCGGCCCTGCGGCGCGGGTGCTCATCGACGCCTCCCGCGATGCGGACCTCCTCGTCGTCGGGTCACGGGGCCATGGGGAGTTCGCCGGCATGCTGCTTGGCTCTGTGGGCCAGCACTGCGCTTCCCACGCCCACTGCCCGGTCGTGGTCGTCCGCGGGGACGACTAGGGCGCCGAGCGCTGTTCGAGCAGCACACGCCGCAGCAACCCGACGAGCGCGTCATCGGTCGTCGTCGCGAGGGCGGACTCGCCCGCCCGCGTCGCCGGTCCCGGCACGATCACCGGCGTGCCGGGGTGCACGGTCGCGTGCGCCGCACGGACATCGCCGTGCGGGCCGGGCGTCAACGTGCACACGACGACGTCGGCGCCCTCGACCAGTGCGCACCGCTGCCCGTCGAGTGCGGGGCACCGTGCGCCGGGGTGCGGCCCCGGGCAGACCATCACCTGCATCCCCGCGGCCGTGGCGGCGCGCTCGCCGGCCCACCACATCCCCCGTGTCTCGGCCAGGACGCGCGGGCGGTCATGGGTTGGCGGCCACGTCGGCGTCGGCGAGGCCGTGCCGACCACGAGGCGCACCTCGGTGAAGTCGGTGCCGTCGGCGGTCGCGTAGCCGCGGCGGCGGATGACGGCGAGCATCCGCCGGTTCTCGACGAGCACCTCGGCCTCGAGGTTGGGCACGCCGCGCGCCGCGGCGGCGTCGAGCAGGGCGTCGAGCAGGTACGGGCCGAGCCACCCGCGCCAGTCGGGGGCGACCGTGACCGCCAGCTCACCGTTGCCGTTCGGGAGCAGGAAGTACTCGGCCTCGCCGACGACGCGCTCGACGGGGTCGGCGACGACGGCCACGAGGCAGCACCCGCCCTCGGCGGGCGCGTTCACCATGCGCTCGAAGAACTCGCGCTGCGGCCGGTACGCACAGAAGAACCTGAGGTGCAGGTCGTCCGCCGAGAGCCCGGCGTACAGCAGGGCGACCGCGTCCACGTCGTCGGGCCCGGCGGGCCGGACCACGAGCTCGCGCCCGTCGGGCAGCACCGCCCTCCGGGTGCCACCCGTCATGGCTTCGTTGCCGCGGTCGACCATCACGTCGCCGCCAGGTACGACACGAACGCACGGAACGTGGACAGCGACGGGAAGTCGCGCTCGGGGATATCCGCCCCCGCAGCAGCCCCGACGATGTCGACGACGCGCAGGAAGTCGATCGAGTCGAGCCCGACCTCGTCCTGGAGCAGCCCGTCGGGGTCGACGGCGGCGAGGTCGGCCTCGGGCGCCACCTCGTGCAGGGCACGCCACAGCACGGCAACGGCTTGGTCCCGCGTCACGGGTCGCCCCCGGCGCGCACGGCCCTGCGCACCACCTTGCCGCTCGTCGTGTGCGGCAGGGCGCCGGTGAAGGCGATGCGCCGCGGGGCGATCACGGGGCCGAGGCGCGCCCGGCCCCACCCCAGCACGTCGAGCCGCAGCTCCTCGGACGGTGCATAGCCGTCGCGCAGGGTGACGACCGCAGTCACGACCTCACCGGCCACGAGGTCGGGCGCGCCCACGGCGGCGGCCTCCGCCACCGCCGGGTGCTGCATGAGGACGCGCTCCACTTCGAACGGCCCGATGAAATGGCCGGCCGACTTGATCATGTCGTCGGCCCGCCCGACGAACCAGAAGTTGCCGTCGGGGTCGCGCCTGGCCACGTCGCCCGTGAGGTACCACTCACCGGCGAAGCACGCCCGGTAGGCATCGTCGTCGTGGAGGTAGCCCCGGAACATCGAGGGCCAGCCACGGCGGAGCGCGAGCTCTCCTTGCGCATCGGGCTCGTGGGCGACGACCACGTGGCCGTCGCGCACCAGGGCCCGCCCGTCGTCGCCGCAGCGCACGACCGCGGCCTCGACGCCGGGGAGGGCCCGGCCCATGGCGCCGCGCGTCGCGGGCGCCGACGCGTCGTTCGCGATCATGATCGCCCCGGTCTCGGTCTGCCACCACGTGTCGCGCACCGCGTGGCCCAGGGCGCGTTCGCCCCACTCGACGCACTCGGCCGCCAGCGGCTCACCGACGCTGGCGACCACGCGCAACGACGTGAGGTCGAAGCGTCGCGCCAGGTCGTCGCCGGCGCGCATCAGCATCCGCAGCGCCGTGGGTGACGTGTACCAGACGCTCACCCGTTCCCGCTCGATGATGCCGTACCACCGCGATGCGTCGAACACGCCGCCGTCGACGATCGACGTCGCGCCGCATGCCAGTGGGGCCACGATGCCGTACGACGTGCCGGTCACCCAGCCCGGGTCGGCCGTGCACCAGAACACGTCCTCGGGCCGCAGGTCGAGCGCCAGCCTGGCCGTCGCCAGGTGGCCGAGGACGGCGGCGTGCACGTGCACCGCGGCCTTCGGCGGCCCGGTGGTGCCGCTGGTGAAGTGGAGCAGGGCGCGGTCCTCGGGTGACGTCGGGCCGATCTCGAACGCGTCGCCGGCGCCGGCGAGGAGGCCGTCGAGGTCGAGGCAGGGCACGGTGCCCCCCGCAATGCCGCCCCGGCCGAACCCGCCGGCGACGAGCACGTGCCGCAGCGACGGCACATCGGCGAGGATGGGCGCGGCCCTGTGCAGCAGCGGTGCCGTCGTCACCAGCACGGCGGCGTCGCCGCGCACCAGGCGGTCGCGGGCGGGCTCGGGGCCGAACGCCGGCGACAAGGGGCACGCCACTGCACCGGCCTTGAGGGCGCCCAGCACGGCGACGTGGAGCGCAGGCACGCGGCCGGTGAGGACGACGACCGTCTCGCCCCGTCGCACGCCGAGCGCGCCGAGCACGCGGGCGAAACGGCTCGTCGCCGACCGCAGTTCCCCGTACGTCACCGTTGCCGTGGTGGCGCACCGGTCCAGGACGCGCAGCGCCGGCCTGCGCGCGCCGGCCCCGGTCGCGTGGCGGTCGACCGCCTCGTGGGCGATGTTGAGCCCGCGCCCGCCGGGCAGGCCGTCGGCGCGCGCCGCGTCCGCCCACGAGGAGGGGGCGCGGGCCATGGCCGGCGTGGTCACGCTCCGGGCGGCACGAGCACGACCGGGACGTGGGCCTCCTGCAGCGCGCGTAGCGCCACGCTCCCGAGCCGGAGGGACAGGAACCCTCCCGCGCCCCGCGTCCCCAGGACCAACATCCCGGCGCCGCACGAGGCGACGGCCTTGAGTAGGGCGTCGACGGGCTCGGCTTCCATCGCCACCGCGGCGGCCAGGACCCCCGCGGCGTCCACCTCGTGCGCCCAGGCGCGGCACGCCCCTTCGGCCTCGTCCTGCGAGTTGCTGCCCCCCGTGCAGCGCGCCACGCGGGCGGGCGAGTGCTGCCAGGCGTGCACGGCGGTGACGTCACCGCCGGCGCCGTGCGCCATCCACGCCGCCCACCGGGCGGAGGCGGCGCTGCCCTCGGAGCCGTCCAGGCCGACGACCACGTGGGCGGCGTCGAAGCGGTCGACGTCGGGGATGACGGCCACGGGGCGGTCGGTGTGCTGGGCGAGGTAGTGCGAGGTGCTGCCGAGGTGCAGGGCCGGGAACCAGCTTTCGCGCCCTCCGCCGACGACGACGAGCGGCGCGCCCGCGTGGGTGGCGACCTCGAGCAGCTCGAGCCGGGGGTCGCCGACGAGCACCTCGGTGCGGAAGGGCGCACGCGCCTTCTGCGCCGGGACGGACCACTCCGAAAGGAGCCGGAGTTCGCACGCCTCGGCGTCGGCGCACGGGTCGACGACGCTCACCAGCAGCAGCTCGGCGTCGAGGGCGCGGGCTGCCCCTGCGCTCCACGCGACCGCGTTGTGCGCGGACTTCGAACCGTCAACCCCGACCACGATCTGCATGAGCGCCTCCGATCGGCGTACCCACGCGGATTGTCCGCCCCGCCGGGCGGCGGCGACAGGGGCGTTGGTCCCGTGAACTCAGTTCAACCGGACGGCCAGGATGCAGATGTCGTCGTCGCAGGGGCCCTCGTCGAGCCGCCACCGGACGAGGTCGTCGCACAAGCCGGCGGGGGAGAGCTCACTGACGGTCTCGACGTACGCCTTGAGCCGGGCCATGCCCTCCTCCATGGGCCGCCCCCGGTGCTCGACCAGGGCGTCGGTGTAGGCGATGGCCGTGATCCCTGCCGGCAGCTGGCGCGCCGCCTCGCGGTAGCCCCAGTCGGGGTCGGCGCCGAGCAGGACCCCGGGCGCCCGCGGCACGAGGAAGTCGGCGCGGGGCGGGCGGCAATAGAGGACCCACGGGTGGCCGGCGTTGGCCGACGTGAACGTGCGCGACGCGTCGTCCCAGACACCGACGACCGCGGTCGCCGTCTCACCGGGCTCGAGACGGCACAGGAGCCGGTTGAGCCGGGTCAGCACGCGCGCGGGCGACGGCTCGTCGATCGCGTAGGCGCGCGCCGCGTTGCGGAGCAGGGCCATCACCGCCGCCGCCCGCAGCCCGTGGCCGGCCACGTCCCCGACGACCATGCACGTCCCGCCCTCGACGGGGAAGACGTCGTACCAGTCGCCGCCCACGGGCGCGTCGGCGGCGGGCAGGAAGGCGACGGCGATCTCGAGGTTCTCGAGGCGCGGCAGCTGCGAGGGGAGGAAGGTGGTGTGCAGCAGGCGGCTGGCCGCCTGCTCGCGTGCCGCCATCTCGATGTGCTGCAGCTCGGTGAGCAGGACCCGCTCGAGCGCCTGGGCGGCGAGGGTGGCGATGAGCTCGAGCCGCCTGGTCTGGGCCGGCGCGAACGCCTGCTCGTCGGCCCACGCGAAGCTCACGGTGCCGAAGGCCCCGCTCAGCCCCGTCTGGAGCGGGAAGACGGCGAGGGCCGCGCTCCCGCTGAGCGACGGGTGGCCGGCCAGGCGCCGGTAGCGGGCGGCGAGCTCGGCCGGGCTCGGTAGCAGCACGGGCTCGCGTTGGGCCATGGCGTCGCCGACCGGTGTGCCGCGTGGCTCGAACTCGACCCAGCGCAGGTGCACGTCCCGCGTGAGCGCGGACTCGTGGAGCCGGCGCGCCCGGCCGGTCTCGGTGTCCCTGATGGCCAGGTTGGACTGCGACGCCCCCGCCACGGCCGCCGCCTGCTCGGCAACGGCGCGCGCGATCTCCTCGGCGGTCGTGGCCGCGGACATCGCCGTGGCCAACCGCCACAGCTCGTCCTCCTCCATCGGGCCCGTGTCCATGGCGCGCCCGCCGGTGCTCACGCCGTTTGCCGGTACCGCGTGACGGCGAGCGGCGCGAACACGACCACGATGCCGATCGACCAGGCCGCGGCGACCAGCACGCGTGACAACGTCGGGCCGCCGAGGAGCAGCGCGCGCGTGGCGTTCGCCGTCGCGGTCACCGGCTGGTGGTTGGCGTAGTCGCGGAGGAAGCGGGGCATCGTCCGCGTCGACACGAAGGCGTCGGATGCGAACACGAGGAGCGCCATCAACGGGAAGGCGGCGGCCTGCGCAGCCTCGGCGTTGCGCGTCGCCAGGCCGATCAGCGCCATGACCCACGACAGCGCGAACCCGAACAGCAGCATGACGGCCACCGCCGCGATGAGCTCGATGACGTTCGTGTGCAGGTGGAACCCGACGAGGAACCCCACGGCGATCATCAGGATGATCACGAACAGGTTGCGCAGGGTGTCGGCGAGCGTGCGCCCGGCGAGCACGGCCGAGCGGGCCATGGGGAGTGTCCGGAACCGCTCGATGAGCCCCTTTTGCAGGTCCTCGGCGAGCCCGACGCCGGTGTTGACGGCGCCGAAGGTCACGGTCTGGACGAACACGCCCGGCATGAGGAAGTCGACGTAGCGCACGCCCGGGATGTGGATGGCCCCGCCGAACACGTAGCGGAACATCAGCACGAACAGCACCGGCTGGATCGTCGAGAAGACGAGGACCTGCGGGGTGCGGACCATCCCGATGATGTTGCGTTGCGCCACCCACATCGAGTCGCGCACCGCCCACGTCGCACGCGTGTGCCGGTCGATGACCGTGGGGACGGCCGTGGCCGTCACGCGCGCCGGCTCGGTCCCGCCGCCGGCAACGACATCTGCGTCGGGCACGTGGCCATCCTCGCACGGGGTGCAATGGCGCTGGGCGACCGGTGGCGGTCGGTACATTTGGGATGTTGCACGCCGGGCGGGCCGGCACGAGCTGCACGCGGTACGGGAGGGCGAGCGTGGCCGACGGGACTGGGCGCGGCGGTCACGTGGTCCGGCGCGCCGCCGTCGCCGTGATGGCGCTGGCCGCGGCCGTGGTGGTCGTCATGGGCCGCACGGCAACGCCCGCCGGGGCGACGGGATGGGACGGCAAGGGGGTGGTCGCGTTCGGTGACGCCGTCGATGCGGGCGGGATCGGGCACATGAAGATGGCCGCGCCCGCCGTCGCCCTCGCCGCCACGCCGGACGGCAAGGGGTACTGGGTCGCGACCGCGGCCGGTGAGGTCTTCCCCTCCGGGACGGCGGCCCCGTTCGGCAGCCTGGCCGGGACGGTGCTGCACGCCCCGATCGTGGGGATGGCGGCGACCCCGGACGGCAAGGGGTACTGGCTGGCCGCCATGGACGGGGGCATCTTCACCTTCGGCAACGCCCGCTTCTACGGGTCCACCGGCGCCGTGCGGCTCAACCAGCCGATCGTGGGGATGGCGGCGACGCCCGACGGCGGGGGCTACTGGCTGGTCGCCATGGACGGGGGCATCTTCACGTTCGGCGACGCCCGGTTCTACGGGTCCACCGGGGCGCTCGTGCTCAACTCGCCCATCGCCGGGATGGCACCGACCGCCGACGGCAACGGGTACTGGCTCGTGGCGTCGGACGGCGGTGTGTTCACGTTCGGCAACGCGACGTACTTCGGCTCGGCGACCAACTTGAAGATCGGCACGTGGGTCGTCGGCATGGCGCCCACGCCCGACGGCGGCGGCTACTGGCTGGCCGCGGCGACGGGCGGCGTGCTCGCGTTCGGCGACGCCGGGTTCTTCGGGCCCACGCCGAACCTGCCGCCCTTCTCCCCGGCCGCCGCCATCGCCGCCACGCCGACCGGCAACGGGTACTGGTTGCTGTACCCCGACGAGGCCGATGTCACGTTCTCCACCCCTGGCGCGACGGTGCGGGGCGCGCAGATCGTCGGCATCGCCGCATCGCAGCTCGGGCCCGACCTCATGTCGGCGCAGGGCCGGTACTGCAACCCCTACGGGCCGTGCGAAGAGTGGTGCGCGTTGTACGCCACGTGGGTGTGGGAGGGCGCCGGGATCGGGATCCCGCGCTACCCGTTCACGGGCTCCATCTACAAGTGGGGCGCGGCGCGTGGGCTCGCGCTCGGTGCCGGTGCCCGGCCCCAGCCCGGCGACATCGTGCTCTTCGGGACCGGGCCGCAGAACGCGTTCACGTCCGTGCACACCGGCATCGTCGCCCAGGTGTGGCCGAACGGGGCCGTGGTCACCATCGAGGGCGACTCCGGCCCCGAGCCCGACGGCCAGTACGCGGTCACCATGAACGGGCCGTTCCTCCCCGCATTCTCCAAGCAGTACAACGACGCGCCCGTCTACGCCTTCGTCGACCCGTAAATCCCGGGCTGCAGCCGCACGGGCTGCGATGCTTGGGCATGCCGGTGATCGGGATCGCCCTCTTCGACGGTGTCGAGGAACTCGACTGGGTGGGGCCGTGGGAGGTCCTGCGCACGTGGTCGCACTACTGGCCCGACGACGGCGTCACCGTGTTCACCGCCGCCCACGCCGACGGGGCGGTCACCTGCGCCAAGGGCATGCGCGCCGTCCCCGACCACCGCTGGGACTGGGCGCCCGCCCCGGACGTGCTGATCTACCCGGGCGGGCGGGGGACGCGGCCGCAGCTCGGCGACGCCGACGTGCGTTCGTGGCTGCGCGACGTGGCCCAGTCGGCGTCGATCATGGCGAGCGTGTGCACGGGGTCGCTGGTGTTCGCCGACGCCGGGCTGCTCGACGGCCGGCCGGCCACGACGCACTGGCAGTCGCTGGAGCTGCTCGCCAAGCTGGGGCGCGACGTGGACGTGCGCCCCGACGACCGCTACGTCGACGACGGCGACGTCATCACTGCGAGCGGCGTGTCAGCCGGCATCGACATGGCGCTGCACCTCGTCGGCCGCCTGCACTCGCCCGAGCGGGCACGCGAGGTACGGCGTGCCATCCAGTACGACCCCGCCCCCCCGTACTGACCGCGAGTTACTGGTCGATGAGGCGCACGGAGTTGGTCCGCGTGTCCGTCTCGATCTGGTAGCTGCCGCGCATGCCCATGTCGAATGGTGGCCACTTGCGCGCCCCGCCCTCGGGGGCGTCGCCGAGCACGGTGACGCGCTGGATGACGCGCCGTGCGTCGTAGTCGTTGATGGCGTAGTGCTGCGTGCAGCGGTTGTCCCACATGCCCACGTCGCCCTCGTGCCAGCGGTAGCGGCACTGGAACTGCGGCTGCTCGGACCAGCGGCAGAGGTACTCGAGGAGGGCATCGCTCTCGGACTTGCGCAACTCCACGAAGTGCGACGTGAACGTGCGGTTGACGAACAGGGCGCGCCGCCCCGTCTCCGGGTGGGCACGCACCGCCGGGTGCAGTGCGGTGATCTCGGGGTGACCGAAGGGTGAGGCCGTGTGCACGGCGGAGAGCCCGTCGACGAGGTCGCGCAGCGGTGCCGACAGCGACTCGTACACGAGGTACTGGTTGGTCCACATCGTGTCGCCGCCGCGGGCGGGGCACGTGTCCATCTTCAGGATCGACGCCATCGGCGGCGTGGGGCTGAACGTCACGTCGGTGTGCCACGTGTCGGCCTTGCCGCCGCGCTCGCTGTCGAGCACCACGATCTCCGGGTGCGCGTCGTCGAGCTTCGGGATGAAGGGGTGGATCTCGGGCTCGCCGAGGCGGCGACCGAGCGCCACGTGGGCGTCGGCGTCGAGGCGCTGCGTGGGGAAGAACAGCACGAGGTGCTCCAGCCAGGCGGTGCGGACCGCGCTCCACGTGGCGTCGTCGAGGTCGGCGAGGTCCACGCCGAGCACCTCGGCGCCGAGCGCCCCGCTGATCGGCCGGATGTCGAGGGCGGTGGTGGATGCGGGCACCTCGCGATCATGCGCCAGCCGGGCGCCCGGCGCCATACCCGAGCGCTGTCGCGGCTCCGGCGCTCGACCGCCGCTGACCGCCGCGTCACGCGTACGTCGCGGCGCGCGGCATGATCGGGCATGGCCACGTGCTCGCACCTCGACACCATCGCCTCTGTCGCGCCGAGCGACGAGGGCTGCCACGAGTGCCTCCAGGCGGGGGGATGGTGGGTGCACCTGCGGATGTGCCAGGAGTGCGGCCACATCGGGTGCTGCGACAGCTCGCCCAACCGCCACGCGACGGCGCACTTCCACGCGTCGGGGCACCCGATCGTGCGGTCGTTCGAGCCGGGCGAGGACTGGTTCTGGTGCTACCCGGACTCGTTGCTCTTCGAGCTCGACGTCCCGCCCGGGCCGCACCACCCCTGACGGCGGCGCCGCGCGTGGGCGGCGTGCGGTCAGGTTCCCCGCTCAGAGCGTGGGGTGACGGTCCTTCCAGGGCGCGGCCCGCTCGACCTGCCCGGCCACGCGGAGCAGGCCCGCCTCGTCGAAGGGCCCGCCGACGAACTGCACGCCCACGGGGAGCCCCGACGGCGCGTGGTGGAGGGGCAGCGACACGGCCGGCAGCCCGCTGATGTTGAACGCGGACGTCATCACAGCCATGGCCAGCACCGTCGGCGACGTGTTGACGGGGTCGGCGTGGACCTGGGCGAGCACCTGCCCCGCGGGGGGCGGCTCGATGGTCATCGTCGGTGAGATGAGCACGTCGAAGTCGCGCCCCCACTGCGCGGCGAAGGTGCGCGTCCACCGCTGCAGGGCCTTGATGGCGCCGACGTACTCGAGCGAGCTGCGGGCCAGGCCACGCTCGCGCCCGGCCTGGATGTGGGGGTCCGTCTTCGACCAGTCGGCGACCGGCTGCGTGTAGCTGCCGTCGATCAGGGCGAGGAAGGGGCCGAGCTCCTCGAGCTGGATGTCGAGCGACGCCGGGACGACCATGTGGCCGAGCGACTCGAGCAGCGCGGCGGCACCGTGCACGGCGTCGAGGCACGTGCGGTCGACCGGCATCCCGAGGGGCGCGGCCTCGACCATCCCCACGCGCAGGCGCGGCGGGTCGGCGGCAGCCTCCTCGCGGAAGGGGAGGCGCGGCGGCCGGGCGCTGTACCACGCCAGCGGGTCGTAGGCGGCGGTGACGTCGAGCACGGCGGCGGCATCGGCGACGGTGTGGGTGAGGACGCCTTCGACCGAGGCGCCCTCCCAGCTCTCTTCGAGCGCCGGCACGCGGCCGCGCGACACCTTGAGCCCGACGAGGCCGCAGCACGATGCCGGGATGCGGATCGACCCCCCGCCGTCGTTGCCGTGCGCCACGGCGAACATGCCGCTCGCCACCGCGGCCGCCGCGCCCCCGCTCGACCCGCCCGGCGTGCGGGCGGCGTCCCATGGGTTGCGCGTGATGCCGTAGCGGCTGTTCTCGGTGACCGTGATGGGCCCGAGCTCGGGCGCGTTCGTGCGAGCGGTGACGAGGAACCCGGCCCGGCGGAAGGCGGCCACGATCAGCTCGTCTTCGGTGGAGGGCTCGTCCGTCGAGCCCCAGGAGCCGAGAGTGTTGGGCTGGCCTGCCGCGGACGTCAGGTCCTTGATCGGGATGGGGACGCCGAAGAACGGCGGCAGCTTGTCGACCGGTGTGGTGGCCACCACGTCGGCCATCCGCTTGGCCTGGTCGCGGGCGGCGTCGTCGTCGCGCCAGATCACCGCGTTGAGCGTCGGGTTGAGCAGGTCGACGCGCGCCAGGCATTCCTCGAGCACCTCGACGGGGCTCGCCTCCTTCGAACGGACGAGCAGGGCGAGGCCGAGGGCGGTCGGGAAGGGGTCCACGGCGGGCCAGCGTACGGGCCGGCTCAGGTCGGGATGCCGTACAGGCGCGCGCAGTTCTCGACGGTGATGGCCCGGCGTTCCTCGTCGCTCACGCCCGCACCCCGGAACTCCCGCTCCACCACGTCGTGGGAGTAGGGCCACGTCGTGTCCGTGTGCGGGTAGTCCGACGCCCACATGAGGTTGCCCACGCCGGTGATATGGCGTGCCAGCAGGCCGGCCTCGTCGTCCTGCTGGAACGTGGCGAAGAAGTGGTCGTGGAAGTACTCGGCCGGGCGCCGGCTGACCTTCGACTGCATCCACACCCGGTGCCGGTCGAACACGTACTCCATCCGCTCGATCACGAACGGCACCCATCCCACGCCGGCCTCGGCGATGACGAAGCGCAGGTTGGGATAGCGGTCGAGCAGGCCCGAGAAGATGATCAGTTGCACCGGCTCGGCCATGTCGAGGCACATCATCGTCATGTAGGTCTCGAACAGCCCTGACCCGGAGCCGACGTGCTCCATGACGTTGGCGCTCTTGCGCGCCGCCTCGTCATCGCCGCGCGACGCGGCCTCGCGTGACGCCGCACCGGCGAGCGGGGGGACGCAGCGGGCGTTGTAGATGTGGAGGCTGAGGGGCGTGCGCGTCTCGTTGGCAACCGACCAGAACGCGTCGTAGCTGCGCGAGAACAACGGCGGGCACCCGAGTAGGTCGGGCATGGCGTTGACGACGGCGCCCTTCAGGCCGATCGACGCGGCACGTTCGAGCTCGGCGACACCGAACTCCGGTTCCTCGATGCGGGCGAGGGCGAGCCCGGCGAAGCGCGACGGCGCCGCGCTGCAGAACTCGGCCAGCCAGTCGTGGTAGGCGCGAAAGCAGGCGTGCCGGAGCTCGGTGTCGGGGATGTTGGCGATGGCGCCGCCGGTGCCGAGGCCGCCGAGGGGGCCGGGGTAGAGCACCTCGGCGTCGAGGCCGTCGCGGTCCATGTCCACGATGCGCGCCGCCGGGTCGTAGCTGCCGCGCACCATCTCGTCGCGCGAGATGTCGAGGCGGGTGTTGGCGTAGGCCTCGCCGTCGGCGCGCCGGCCCGCCGCGTGCACGCCGAACTGCAACGGGCGCGGGGCGAAGCCCTCGCCGGCCCATGCGTCGCGTCCCTCGTCGAGCGCCACGATGCGGGGGCCGCGGTCGCGCCAGCGGGCGGGGAGGTGGCGCTCGAAGGCGTCGGGGGCCTCGTTGACGTGCGAGTCGGCCGAGATCAACCCGTAGCGCAGCGCCATGGCGGCAAGGTGAGCACCGCGCCGCCGGTGTGTCAACCGGCCCTACCATCGGCGGCGGTGTCCTACGCGGTGGGGGTCGACGTCGGCGGCACGTTCACCGACGTCGTGCTGACCCGGTCGGGCGCGCCGCCCGGCCCCCACGGGCCTCGTGACGCGGGGGGCGCGGCGACGTGGCGGGCGAAGGCGCCGACCACGCCCGACGACCTGGGGCGCGGCGTACTCGACGCGCTGGCGCTCGCGGCGCGCCGCGCCGGCCTCGATGGCGGGATCGACGAGCTGGCGCCGCTGGTCGCCCGCTTCGGGCTCGGCACCACGGCGGTCACCAACGTCCTCGCCGCGCGCGCCGGCCGGCGGGTGGGCCTGCTCACGACCAAGGGGTTCGAGTCGGCGGTGCCGATCGCGCGGGGCAGGCGGGTGACCGACGAGGACGGGTGGCTGGCCCAACCACCGTCGCTCGTCGACCCGCGCTGCATCGTCGGCATCGACGAGCGTGTCGACCGGGCGGGCACGGTGCTGCGCCCCGTCGACCCCGACGAGGTGGCCGCCGCGGTGGACCGCCTGGTCGCCGACGAAGGGATCGACGCCCTCGCCGTGTCGTTCCTCTGGTCGTTCGAGAACCCGGTCAACGAGGAACAGGCCGTCGCCGTCGTCCGCGACCGCCACCCCTCGCTCGCCGTGACGTCGGGCGCCGCGCTCCATCCCGTGATCCGCGAGTACGAGCGCACGACCTTCGCCCTGCTCAACGCCTACACCACCGGCGCCATCGCCGGGATCGAAGCGCTCGCCGCCCACCTCGCCGGGCGGGGCATGGCCGCGCCCGTGCTCCTCGTGCACTCGGCCGGGGGGGCCATGTCCGTTGCCGAGGCGGCGCGGCTCCCCGTGACGCTCGTCATGTCGGGGCCGGCCGCGGGGGTCAACGCCGCGGTCGAGGTGGCCGCCGCTGCCGGTGCACCCGACGTCGTCACGTGCGACATGGGCGGCACCAGCTTCGACGTCAGCGTGGTGCAGGGCGGCCAGCCGCTGCGGCGCCACCGCGGTGAGGTCATGGGGATGTGGACGGCGCTTCCGCTCGTCGACGTCGAGTCCATCGGTGCCGGTGGCGGCTCGATCGGGTGGTGCGACGCCCGGGGGATGTTGCGCGTCGGCCCGCGCTCGGCGGGCGCCGTCCCCGGCCCGGCCTGCTACGGGCGAGGGGGCACGGAGCCGACGGTGACCGACGCCCTGCTGGTGCTCGGCTACCTGGCGCCGGACACGTTCCTCGGCGGCACCATGGCGCTCGATGCCGACCGTGCCCGCGACGCATGCGCGCGCCTCGGGGAGGGCCTGGGGCTCGACGCGGAGGACACGGCGTGGGGGATCCGCGAGATCGCCCTGGCGGGTATGGCGCGGGCCGTGCGCTCGCGCCTCGCCGCACGCGGCCTCGACCCGCGCGCGCACGCCATCGTGAGCTACGGCGGGTGCGGGGCGCTGTTCACGCCGGACATCGCGCGGGCCATCGGGGCGCGGCGCGTGCTGGTGCCGGAGCTGGCGGCGGTGCTGTCGGCCTTCGGCGCGGCGACCGCCGACGTGCGGCGCGAACGGGTGGCGTCGGTCACGGGGCTGATGCCGGTGGACGCCGGCACCATCGCCAAGGCGCTCGCCGACGTCGAGGCGGCGGTGCGCGAAGACCTCGAGGCCGACGGGGTGGCGCCCGAGGACCGCACGGTCGCGTTCGAAGCGGACCTCCGGTTCCGCCGCCAGACTTTCGAGATCGCCGTGGCGTACCGCGGCGCGGAGCACCTCGTCGAGGACTTCCGCGACGAGTACGCCCGCCGGTACGGGCGCGGGGCGCTCGTGCTCGGTACGCCGGTCGAGCTGGTCGCCGTGCGGGCCATCGGCACGGGGGCCACCCCGAAGGCGCGCCTCGTTAGCGCGGCCGGGGCTGCCCCGGCTGCCGGGACTGCCGGGAGCGCCGGGAGCGCGGGCGCTGGCCGGCGCTCGGTGCGCATCGCGCGGGGGCCCGGGGGCCGCGTCGAGCTCGACGCCTACGACGCGCGCGCCCTCGCCCCGGGGCGGCGCGTGACCGGCCCGGCCGTGATCGACGGCACCGATACGACGCTGTGGGTCCCGCCCGGCGCCACCCTCGAGGTCGACCCCTACTCCACCAGTGAGGTGACGGTATGAGCCAGGTGCAGACCGACCCCATCGGGCTCGAGGTGCTGCGCAACCGCCTCGAGTCGATCGGCGAGGCAGCCGGTGCCGCGCTCGAGCGCACGGCCATCAGCCCCGTCGTCGTGGAGTCCAAGGACTACTCCGTCACGCTGCTCGACGCCGAGGGCAGGCTGGTCGTGGGGACGGGGCAGGTGCAGTTCCACTACGGGGCCGCCGCGCACGCCGTGCGCCACACGCTCGCCCGCCACGCCCGGACGCTGGCGCCCGGTGACGTGTTCATCGCCAACGACCCCCACGGTGGCGGCGGCCTGCACCCCCAGGACGTCGTCGTGCAGCGGCCGATCTTCGCGGGCGACGACCTGGTCGCCTGGGTCGTCATCTCCGCCCACATGATGGACATGGGCGGGATGGTGCCGGGCTCGTTCGCGCCGAGTGCGACGGAGTGCTACCAGGAGGCGTTCCGCATGCCGGCCGTGCGCCTGTTCCGCGCCGGCGTCGAGCAAGAGGACGTGTGGGAGCTGCTGCGGTGCAACGTCCGGCTCGCCGAGCTCGTGGAGCTCGACATGCGCAGCCTCGTCGCCGGCGCGCACGTCGCCGCCACCGAGGTGGGCGAGCTGGCGGGCACCATGGGGCCGCGTCGTTTCGCGGACGACCTGCAGGCCATCCGCGACCTGACGGAACAGGCGTTCCGCGAGCGACTGCGCCGGATCGAGGACGGCCGCTACCGGGCCACCACGTGGGCCGAGTGGGACGACGAGTCCTTCGTGCTGCCGTGCACGCTGACCGTGGACGGCGGAGAGCTCACCTTCGACTTCACGGGCGCGTCGCCGCAGGCACCGCACTACTTCAACTCCAAGCCCTACATCGTGGAGACGGAGCTCGTTGCCCTCATCTCGTCGCTCCTGGCGCGTGACCTCCCGTACAACGACGGCATCTATGCGCCGGTGTCCCTCGTGTGCCCCGAGGGGACGGTCGTCAACTCGACACCCCCGGCGCCCATCGGCGCGGCGCACATCGATGTGGCGCTCAACGCCGCCGAGGCGGCGATGCAATGCCTGCGCATGGCGCTGGCCGCATCTCCGGACGCGCCCGGCCGGCGCTACCTCACGGGCTGGTCGTCCCAGTCGGCGCTCGGGCTCAACACGTGGAGCGCCACGGGCCTCGACGGCCGGTCCGACGCGTGGCTGATGCTGGACGGGAGCTGGTCGGGGTCCACCGCGGGCACCGAACGCGACGGGCTACCGCTCTCGGTGCGGCGCGTCGGTGCCGAGTCGGGCCACATGTTCCCCGACATCGAGGTGCTCGAGTCGTGGTACCCGATCCTCGTGCACCACAAAGGCCCGCGCCGGGGCCCGTCCGGGGCGGGTACCTACCGCGCCGCGGGCGGCAACGTGATGGCGTTCGCGCCGCACGGCACCGACAAGCTGGTGGGCGCCATGCTCGGGTCGCGCCGGTGGTTCCCGCTCGACGGCAACGCCGGCGGCAGCCCCGGCTCCACCACCGAGTTCGTCGTGCAGCGGGCGTCCGGCGCGGTCGAGGAGGTGCCGGCGCACGCCGTCGGGGTGGTCGTCGGCGACGGCGACGTGTTCGAGTTCCGGTGCGGGTCCGGGGGCGGCTGGGGCGACCCCCTCGACCGGGACGTCGAGCGGGTCGAGCGCGACATCGCTGACGGCGTCATCACCGCCGGTGAGGCCGAGGAGGTCTACGGCGTGGTGGCGGGAGACCGGGCGGCGACCGCCGCGTGCCGGGCGGCCCGCCTCCAGGCCCGCCTCCGCGCCGCCGTGCCTGCCCCCTCGCCGGGCCCCCCTGCTGCTGCCGTGGGCGGCGCCCCGTCCCTGCCGCTGGCCCCGGGCGTGGCCCAGCGGGGCAACGTCGCCGTGGCCGAGGCCAGCGGGGCGGTCCTGGCCGTCGCCCCCGGCCAGTGGGCCGACGGGTGCCCCCGCCTCGAGGCCCCGTTCCGAGCGCCCGGCACCGGCCCTGACCTGGTCGTGCGCACCTACCTCGACCCGGTCAGCGGGCGGGCGCTGCACGTGGAGACCGTCCCGGCGGGGTGGGGGCGGTCCTTCAGCTGCGAGCCCCGGCGCTGGACTGACATGGGTCGAACTTGACGCGGCTCTAACAAAGCGACATCCTCCGTTCATGGACGGCGTGGAGGCAACCGGCGCGCGCGCCGTGGCCTTCCTGGCCCGGGCGCTCGAGGTCGTCCTCGCCGACGCCGGCCTCTCGCTGCCCCAGTACCGGCTGCTGTGCTACCTGTCGCGGGGGTCGTCGGCGGCCTCGCCCGCCGCCCGCCAGCTGGCCACCTCCCGGCCGAGCGTGACCGCGCTCGTCGACGGCGTGGTGGCCAAGGGCCTCGTCACCCGCGTCCCGGACGCCGCTGACCGCCGGCGCATCACGCTGGCCCTCACCCCCGGGGGCTATGCCGTGGTGGAACGGGCGGACGCGGCCATCACCGCCCGCTTGCGCGCCCTCGCGGACCATCTGGCCCCGCAGGACGCGGAGCGGGCGGTGGGTGCGCTCGGCCTGTGGCTCGATGCGTTGCGCGCCGAGGCGTCCGCCGGGGTACCCGAACCGGCGGTGGCCCGTGCCGGCGGACGCGAGATCGGGGCGGCGCAGTGAGCGTGGACGAGCGCGTCCAGGGGCTGCCGCCCGTCGGCGCCTACGAGTTCGATGCCGTGACCGACCCGGGAGGGTTCGAGCCGGTCCGGTCGCGGCTGCGGTACACGCCGCCCAGGCGCACGATCGACCCCGACCAGTCGCTCGGCTGGATCCGCCGGGTCCTCCCCATCGTGTACTCGCACTGGGTCAGCTTCTCGATGGCGCTGTCGATGGCGCTCGTCGGGATCATCGCCCGCGTGATGATCCCGCGCTGGGTCGGCTACGCCATCAACGAGGCGCTCGTGCGCCCGAAGGCGACGCGCGTCCCGCTGAGCCACTTCGTCATCATGCTGGGCGTCCTCGCGGGTGTCGGGTTCGTGTCGGGCGCGTTGTCGAGGTACTTCCTGTTCCGCAGCGCGTACTCGCTCGACTACGACCTGCGCGTCCTCATGTACCGGCACCTCAGCCGCCTGTCGTTCTCGTTCTACGACCGGGTGGAGTCGGGCCAGCTGATCTCCCGCGCCAACAGCGACATCCGCTCCGTGCAGATGTTCCTCGCGTTCGGGCCCTACTTCATCGTGCAGTTCGCGTTGTTCGCCATCGCCATGTTCTACATGGTGCAGATCAACCTGCTGCTGACGCTGCTCGCCCTCGTCACCATCCCGTTCGTGTACCACTTCGGCGTCAAGATGCGCGGGTGGATGTTCCCGCTGTCGTGGCTGACGATGGCCCGGTTGGCGGAGATCGCCACCATCGTCGACGAGAACATCAACGGCGTCCGCGTGGTCAAGTCGTTCGCGGCGGAGAAGCAGCAGATCGGCAAGCTCGCCGATGCCGCCCAGCGCGTCCGGTGGGTGTCGGTCAAGACGATGTGGGCGCGTGCCCGCTTCGGCCCGCTGATGGAGAACCTGACCCGCCTCGGAGAGGCCTCGATCCTCCTCTACGGCGGCATCCTCGTCATCGACCACCGCATCGGGCCGGGCGACCTGCTCGTGTTCCTCACCTACCTGGCGTTGCTGCAGGCGCCGTTCCGGATGCTCGGGTTCATCCTGATGATGCAGCAGCGGGCGGCTGCATCCGCCCAGCGCATCTACGAGGTCCTCGACGAGCCCGCCGAGATCCACGACGCGCCGGGCGCGGTCGACCTCGTCGAGGCCCGCGGCGACGTCGAGTTCCGTGACGTCGGCTTCACCTACCGCGACGGCCCCACCGTGTTCGAGGGCCTCGACCTCAGCGTCCCCGCGGGGCAGACCATCGCCATCGTCGGGCGGACGGGATCGGGCAAGACGACGCTGGCCGAGCTCGTGCTGCGCTTCTACGACGTCAACGCCGGCGCCGTGCTGGTGGACGGCCACGACGTCCGCGACCTCACCGTGGCCAGCCTGCGGGCGCACGTCGGGATCTGCTTCGACGAGCCGTTCCTGTTTTCCGCGTCGATCCGCGACAACATCGCCTACGGCCGGCCCGACGCGTCGATGGAGGAGGTCGTCGACGCCGCCCGCCGGGCCGGCGCCCACGAGTTCATCACCGCCCTCAGCCACGGCTACGACACCGTCGTCGGGGAGCGGGGCTACACCCTGTCGGGCGGCCAGCGCCAGCGGGTGGCGATCGCCCGCACCATCCTCGAGAACCCCGCCGTGCTCATCCTCGACGACGCCACCAGCGCCATCGACGTGAAGATCGAGATGCAGATCCACGACGCGCTGCGCGAGGTCATGTCGGGCCGCACGACGTTGATCATCGCCCACCGCCTGTCCACCATCAGCCTGGCCCAGCGGGTGGTCCTGCTCGAAGGGGGCAAGGTCGTCGCCGACGGCACCCATCTCGAGCTCATGGCCACCGAGCCGCGCTACGCGAGCGTGCTCGCCCACCTCGAGGAGGACGACGAAGGGAAGGCCGAGCGGGTCGAGCAGGAGGCGCACGCCCACCACATCGTGGCGCCCGACGACGGCCCGTCCACCGATCCGGCGGACGAGGCCGTCCTCGAGGGTGCGGCCCGGTTCCTCACGCCCGAGACGCTCGACACCCGCGACGGCGCCCACTTCTTCGACGACGGGGACGACTGATGCTCGGCGGCGGCGCAGGCGGGTTCGGGGGGTTCGGCGGCGGGATTGCCCGGCCGGGCTCCGACTCGGGGCTCCCGTTCGCCGGCCTCCCGACGGAGATGGTCGCGCCGATCGAACGGATCCTCGACGGCGAACCCGACCATCCCAAGCCCGTCGTCGAGTTCAACCAGCACGACTACGACCGGCGCCCGCTGACATTGCGGAGCATGTTCGCCCCCTTCAAGTGGTCGGTGGCGGGCCTGTTCATGCTCATCGTGTGCGAGACCGTCGCCGGTCGCGTCGGGCCGACGATCACCCAGCTGGCGATCGACCACGGCATGGGCCTCGACAAGCTCGGGCGCCAGACCGTGCACGCCGACCGCACGTACCTGTACGTGATCGTGGCCCTCTACTTCGTCCTGATCGGCGTGTCGATCCTGGTGGGCTGGGGGCGCACGCTGTGGGCGGGCACGCTCAACGAGCGGGTGATCTACCAGCTGCGGGTGCGCGTCTTCACGCACTTCCAGCGCATGTCCCTCGACTTCTTCACCGAGGAGCGCGCCGGCCGGCTCATGACGCGCATGACGAGCGATATCGAGAACCTCCAGCAGTCGTTGCAGGAGGGCATCGTCCAGCTCCTCGTCCAGGCGCTGACCCTCATCGTGCTCACCGTGCAGCTGTTCCTGTTCAGCCGCCGGCTCGCGGTCATCACGCTGCTCATCGTCGTGCCCACCATGCTCGTCATGACGGTGTGGTTCCAGCGAGCGTCGAACCGCGGGTACCTGCGGGTGCGCGACCGCCTCTCCGACGTGCTCGCCGACCTGTCCGAGAGCCTGGCGGGCATCCGCCTGGTGTCGGCCCACAACCGCCAGCGGGAGAACACCGTCGCCCACACCAACGTCGCCGGTGCCTACTTCGACGCCAACGACTACACCGCGAAGGTTTCCGCCCTCTACGGCCCGGGCAGCGAGGCGCTCGGCGCGCTCGCCACCCTGATCGTGATCGGCATCGGCGGGACGATGGTGCTGCACGGCAAGATGCAGATCGGCGAGCTGGCCGGCTTCACCCTGGCCTTGTCCAACTTCTTCGCCCCGGTCCAGCAGATGGCCCAGCTGTACAACACCGTCCAGCAGGGCAACGCCGGCGTGACGAAGCTGCGCGACCTGCTCGGCAATGCGCCGTCGGTCGTCGAAGCCGACGACGCCGAGGTCCTGCCCCCCATCGAGGGCCGCATCGTCCTCGACGACGTGTCGTTCGGCTACGACCCGGCGAACCCCGTGCTCCACGACGTCAGCCTGACGATCGAGCCGGGGGAGACGTTCTCGCTCGTCGGCGCCACGGGGGCGGGCAAGTCCACCATCGCCAAGCTGGTCACCCGCTTCTACGACCCCACGAAGGGCCGGGTGCTCATCGACGGCCACGACCTGCGGACGGTCACCATCGAGTCGCTCCGGCGCCAGCTGGGGGTCGTGCCGCAGGAGCCCTTCCTCTTCAACGGCACGCTGCGCGACAACATCATCTTTGCCCGGCCCGACGCCACCGATGAGGACGTGCGTGAGGCCGCCAGCGTCGTCGGGCTCGACGACCTCATCGCCCGCCTGCCTGAGGGCATGGACACGCCCGTCCACGAGCGGGGCTCGTCACTGTCGTCGGGCGAGCGCCAGCTCCTCGCCCTGGCGCGAGCCTTCCTGGCCCGGCCGCGGGTGCTCGTGCTCGACGAGGCCACCTCGAGCCTCGACCTCAAGTCCGAGGAGATGGTGGAGCGCGCCCTCGACGTCATCCTCGAGGGACGGACGGCGATCATCATCGCCCACCGCCTGGCGACGGCGATGCGCGCCGACAAGATCGCGGTCATCGACGACGGCGGCGTGATCGAGCTCGGCAGCCACGACGAGCTCGTCGCCATGGGTGGCGTGTACGCCGAGATGTACGCCACCTGGCAACACCACATGGGCGCGGCCGCGCACCAACGGGTATGACCCTCCCGCGCCATCCGGCGCGGGACAATGCGGGCATGAAGGAAGGCGAAGGTGGGCAGGTGGAGGGGCGCGGCGTGGAGGCGGTCCTCGCCGAGCACCTGCGCCAGGTCGAGCACCTGCTCAGCGCCCAACGCCTCACGCATGCCGGCCTCGACATCGTGGTCCCGGCGTGGCGGCGCGTCACCGAGGGGGAGCCGCGGTGGCCGGCGAGCATCGCCATCGCTGTCGCCATCGGCTTGCAGACCGCGTTGCCCAACCACCTCGCACTGGCCCCGCGCTGGCTGCTGCCGAGCGTCGAAGCGCTCATCCTCGTGTCGTTGCTGTCGGCCAACCCGAAGCGGATCAACCGCACGTCGCCCGCCATCCGTGGTGCGGCGATCGTGCTCATCGTCGTGGCCAGCCTGGCCAACGCCTGGTCGGCGGGATCGCTCGTCACCGGCATCGTCAACGGCACGGAAGGCCGCGACCCCACGACGCTGCTGCTCACCGGCGCCGCCATCTGGGTCACCAACGTCATCGTGTTCGCGCTCTGGTACTGGGAGCTCGACCGCAGCGGCCCGGCGGCGCGGGCGCATGCCATGGTGGTCAACCCCGACTTCCTGTTCCCCCAGATGACGACCCCCGACCTGACGCCACCGGAGTGGGAGCCGGAGTTCGTCGACTACCTCTACCTCTCGTTCACCAACGCCACGGCCTTCAGCCCGACCGATGTGCTGCCGATGTCTAGGTGGTCGAAGCTCACGATGATGCTGCAGTCCTGCGTCTCGCTGGCGACAGTTGCGCTCGTCGTGGCGCGCGCGGTCAACATCCTCCGGTAGCGGTCCCATTTGTCCGGCTCGGTGTGCACAGCGCCGGGCCCGGGGTATGGCGGCGCGCAGTGCGAGCCGTGGTCCGGGGCGCGGTGGCGACGGCGATAGGCGCAATGTCCTTTTTGTCGGTCCCGCTGGCCGCGACGCCGGCGACGGCCGACCCGGCCATGTCAGCGAGCACGATCGCGGTGGCGTTCCTGTGGGCGATCGAGGTGGAGCGCACGCAACGCGGCCTGCCGGCGCTCGTGCCCGATGCCACCGTGTCTGCCGAGGCGCAGCTGTGGTCGGGGGGCATGGCGCTGTTCGGCACGCTCGTCCACGACCACTCCTACCAAACCGAGCTGGCCGCCATGGACCCGCAGTGGCAGGCGCTGGGCGAGAACGTCGGCTACGGGCAGTCACCGGGGTCGGTCGAGGCCGCCTTCATGGCGTCACCGGAGCACCGCGCCAACGTGCTCGGGAACTACACCCACATGGGGGTCGGCGTGTTCGTGGACGGCACCGGCCGCATCTGGGTCACGGAGCGCTTCTACCGGTAGCCCCCGGGTACCCTGGGGCATGACCGAAGTCGACTTCAGGCTCTTCGACTGCGACAACCACTACTACGAGGCACTTGACGCCTTCACGAGGCACGTCGAGCCCGGGTTCGAGAAGCGCACGATGCAATGGGGCGTCGTCGGCGGCAAGACACGCTTGCTCGTCGGGGGCAAGGTCAACCGGTTCATCCCCAACCCCACCTTCGACCCCGTCTCCAAGCCCGGCGCGCTCGACGAGTACTTCCGCGGCCGCAACCCGAAATCGGCGGGGACGCGCGAGCTGTTCGGCGAGCTCGAGCCGATCTCACCCGCGTACCGCGACCGCGACGCCCGGCTCGAGCTGATGGACCGCCAGCAGATCGAGGGCGCCATCTTCCTGCCGACGTTGGGCGTGGGGATGGAGCAGGCGCTCATCCACGACCCGCCCGCGCTGTGCGCGGCGTTCCGTGCCTTCAACCGCTGGCTCGATGACGACTGGGGGTTCGCCTACCGGGAGCGGATCTTCGCCGCGCCGGTGATCCCGTTCGCCGACCCGGGCAACGCCGTGCGCGAGCTCGAATGGGCGCTGGGGCGCGGCGCGCGGTTCATCCTCCTGCTGCCGGGGCCGATCGTCGTGCACGGGCAGGGCCGTTCCCCGTCGGACTCGGTGCACGACGAGTTCTGGGCGCGTGCGAACGAAGCGGGCGTGACCGTGCTGTACCACGGCGGCGACAGCCGCTACAGCAGCTACCTGTCCGACTGGGGGGAGAACGCCGAGACCGAAGCGTTCCGGCAGAACCCGTTCCGCTCGCTGGCGTCGTGGAGCGCGATCCAGGACACGTTCGCCAACCTCCTTGCCCACCGCCACTTCGAGCGCTTCCCCAACCTGCGCGTCGCTGCGGTGGAGACGGGCTCCGACTGGGTGTTCCACCTGTTCGAGAAGCTGAAGAAGTCCTTCGGCCAGACGCCGTTCATGTACCCGGAGGACCCGAGGGACACGTTCCGCCGCCATGTGTGGGTGTCGCCGTTCTACGAAGACGAGCTCGGCGGGCTACGCGACCTGCTCGGGAGTGACCACCTGCTGATGGGTTCCGACTACCCGCACGCGGAAGGGCTCGCCGAGCCGGTGACGTACTGGAAGGACCTGAAGAACTTCGCGTTCAGCGACGAGGACTGCCGCAAGATCATGCGCGACAACGGCGTCGCGCTGTCGCACCACCGCCCCGCCTGACGCTCGGCGCGCGCCGCGCGCCGCGCCCGCGTCGGCGGCGCGCGCCTGACCCGTCGGCGGCCCCCCGTGATCGCTGCCCGGCGTGTGGCGCGAATTTCGCGCCACACGGCAAATAATTCGCGCTTTCCGGCCCGAATTCGCGAAATTTAAGCCGCGTGGCGCGAATTTCGCGCCACCGGGCGGCGCGGCGCGGCGAGCCGGGGGCGAGCCGAGCCGAGGGCAGCCGAGGGCGAGCGGGGGGCGAGCGGGGGGCGCGGGCCGCGGGCCGCGGGCCGCGGGCCGCGCGCGAGGCGGGAAGCTGCGCGGGCTACGGCGCGAAGAGGGCGGCGGCGGCGAGCAGCCCGTCGACCTCTGCGTCTGACAGGCCGAGCGACGCGGCGATCTCGCGCGTGTGCTCGCCGAGCAGCGGCGCCGGGCCGATGTGCACGTCGGGCAGCTCGCTGCCGGTGAACGCCGGCCCCTCGACGAGCAGCGTCCCCATGCCGGGCTGTTCGAGCGTCCGGATGTAGCCGCGCGCGACGAGGTGCGGGTCCGTCGGCATGTCGCTCGGGTACATCATCATCGCCGCCGCCACGCCCGATGCCTGCAGCCTCGCCATCACCTCGCGGTCGGGCAGCGACGACGTCCACGCCGTGATGTGCTTGTCGAGCTCGTCGTGGTCGGCGCGCCGCCCCTCCACCGTGGACCACTGCGGGAGCGCAGGCGCTCCGATCGCCGCCCGCAACCGCTCCCACTCCCCGTCCGAGCGGCACGTGATCGCGCACCAGCGCTGTTCGCCCGCGCACGGGTACACGCCCCACGGCGCACCCCGCCCACTGCGGTTGCCGACCGGCACGACCGACCCCGGGCGGGCGGCCTCCTCGGCGAACGCCGACGCGAGCAGGTTGATGACCACCTCGACCTGCGCGATCTCGACGTGCGCCCCCCGCCCCGTGCGCATCCGCCCCACCAGGCAGGCCATGGCCGCCATGGCGCCGAGGCGCCCGACGATGTGGTCGGGGAGGGCGACGTTGGCGCCCACCGGGGCGTCGCCGCCCGGGTGGTCCCACAGCCAGGTCAGCCCGCCGACGGGCTGGGTGTTGGACCCGTACCCGCGCCAGTCCCGCCACGGCCCCCGCGGCCCCATCAGCTGGCTGCTCACCATGACCGCCGCTGGGTTGATGCGCGCCACGTCGTCCCAACCGAGGCCGAGGCGGGCCATGGAGCCGTACGGCAGGTTCTCGACGATGAGGTCGGCGCTGCGCACGAGGGCGTCGAGCACCGGCCGGGCGTCTGGGTGGCGGGCGTCGACGCCGAAGCTGCGCTTCGAGCGGTTGGACGAGACGAACGGCGCGCTGAGCTCGGTCCCGAGGATCACGCGGAACAGGTCGGGGTGGTCGCGGCTCTCGACGGTGATCACGTCCGCGCCGTACTCGGCGAACAGGCGCCCGACTTCCGGCGCGGCCCCGGCGACGCCGAAGTCGAGCACGCGCAATCCGCGCAACGGCAGCTCGCCCGCGCCCGCCGGCGGTCGACGCGCCGGGAACGGCTCACCCAGCCAGCGGTCATGTTCCCCGCACGGTGCCGGGGCGGCGCGCACGCCGGCTCGGGCGCCGTCGACTTCAAGGAACCCCGCCGGCACGCGCGTGCCGAGCGCGTCCACGAACGTGCCGAGGGCGGCGAAGTGCGGTGCGGCGAGTACCTCGGCGAGGTCGAGCATTGGCGTCACCGTCATGCGCCGGCCCTGCCCCTCCTCGCACAGGGCGATCCTCGTCTTGTCGCTGAAGAACGTCTCGTACATCCGGGCGATGTCGTCACGCTTGGCGGCGCGCTCCGCGGCCGTGGCCCACGCGTCGTCGGGTATGGAGATGGAGTCGCCCATCCACGCGCGCATCACCGCCCACTCGGCTGGCGTCACGATCGAAGGCCGCACCCACCCGTCGGCGCACCGCACCAGCGGGTAGACCGGCCCCGCCCCCGACCGCACCTCGCCGTAGGCGACGTTGCCGGTGGCCGAGCTGAAGGTGGTGAGCCCCCAGTCGGTCGTCTGGGCGTTGGCCTCGAGGGCGGACACGTCGAGGTGCTGGCCCCGCCCAGTGGCCAGGCGCTGCCAGTAGGCGAGCAGCGACGCGAACGCCGCCACGATGCCGGCGACGTCGTCGGCGAAGCGCGCAGGGGTGAGCACTGGCGGCAGCTCGGGGATGCCGGCGCGGTAGAGGCCGCCGGAGAGGGCGACGAGGACGGGGTCGCTCGCCTCGTAGTCCCGGTAGGGGCCGGTCAGGCCGAAGGGCGTGACCGTCGTGACCACGACGTGGTCGGGGACGGGCGGCGCCGGGTGGAGCGTCGTGACGAAGATGTCGGCGCCGTCGAGGAACTCGGCGACGCGCCCGGCCGCGATGGTGCGCTTGTTGGTGTTGCGTACGGCCCACGACAGCTCACCGTCGGCGTGGGGGCGCTCGACGCTGACCACATCGGCGCCCAGGTCGCCGAGCAGCCGGGCCGCCAGCTCACCGCACTCACCGGCCCATTCCACGACGCGAACCCCGGCCAGCGGCAGGTCCATCGGCGGATGGTACCGGTACGATCGGCGCCATGGTCGATCTGGTGATCAGGGGAGGGACCGTGGTCGACGGGACGGGGCGCCAGGCGTTCCGTGCCGACGTGCGGACGTCCGGGGGGCGCATCGTCTTCGTCGGCGACCGGGCCGACACGACGGGTGCCCGCGTGCTCGACGCCGATGGCGCCGTGGTCACGCCGGGGTTCATCGACACCCACACGCACCTCGACCCCACCATGTTCTGGGACCCGCTGTGCGACCCCATGCCGCAGCACGGCGTGACGACCGCGCTGGTCGGCAACTGCTCGCTCGGCCTGGCGCCGGTGCGGCCGGAGCTCGTGGCGGGCGTGACCGACGTGTTCTGTTACATCGAGGACATGCCACCGCACGCGTTCGATACGGCCATCCCCTGGACGTGGGAGACGTTCGAGCAGTACCGCGACACGATCGACGCCATGGGCGTCACGCTGCACACCGCGGTGCTCGTGGGCCACACCCCCCTGCGCATGTACGTGATGGGTGACGACGCGTGGGAGCGGCCAGCCACCGACGACGAGGTCGAGGAGATGGCCCTCGTGCTGGAGACGTCGATGGCGGCTGGCGCGTTCGGGTTCTCCACGTCGACCTTCGACGAGGACAGCCGTAACCGCCCGGTGCCGAGCCGCATGGCCGACGAGAGCGAGATGCGCGCGCTGTTGGCCGTGACGGCCCGCCACAAGGGCGTTGTCGAGTTCATCCCCGGGCTCGGCACGCCGAATGCGGAGGGAGACCTCCGGGCGTTCGGGGCGCTGTGCCGCGATACCGGTGCGACGTGCGTGGTCAACGGCATCGTCCACCACTCGACGCGCAAGATCCACGAGGTGATGATGCCGGTGGTGCGCGAGCTGCGCGCATCGGGAGCGGCGGTATGGCCGCTCATCTCGCCGCGCCCGATCGACCTGCGCGTCAACTGGGAGCGGTCGATGATGTTCATGAAGATGCCGAAGGGCTGGCACCGCGTCCCCAACGCATCGGACGACGCCGAGCGCCGCCGCCTCCTCTCCGATCCCGCCTGGCGGGCGGTGGCGCGGGAGGAGTGGGACACGGTGGACACCGGGTTCTTCCCGGTGCGGGACCTCGGCCGCGTGCGCCTGATCGAGGTGACGCGCGCCGAGAACGAGAAGTTCCTCGGGGCGCCGCTCTCCGAGCTCGTGTCGGCGCGGGGCGGCCACCCGTCCGACGTGCTCGCCGACTGGGTGCTCGACAACGACCTGCGGCCCGGCGTGCTGTGCACGGCGATGGCCAACCAGGACCCCGCAGGCGTCGGTGAGCTGCTGGCGTGCGACGACGTGCTCGTGTCGTCGAGCGACGCCGGGGCGCACGTGCAGATGTTCTGCGCGGCCGGGGACACGACGCTGTTCCTGACCCGCCACGTGCGCGACCGCGGCGACTTCACGCTCGAGGCTGCGGTGCACGAGCTGACGGGCAAGCAGGCGGAGGTGTTCGGGTTCTCCTCGCGGGGGCGGGTCGCCGAAGGGATGGCCGCCGACCTGGCGGTGTTCGCGCTGGACGAGCTCGAATGGGCCGAGGACGTGTTCGTCGACGACCTGCCCGGCGGGTCGCGCCGGTTGCGGCGGCCGCCGGGTGGCTACCGCTACACCGTCGCCGGCGGCGAGGTCACCCAGGAGGGTGGCGAGCTCACCGGGGCACGGCCGGCCGGGGTCCTGCGCGTCGGCGTCGGATGAGCAACGCCCCGGGCGCTGCGCGTCGGCGTGGGCTGAGCCGGCCCCTGCGGCGGCGTCGGATAAGCAACGAGTCGGCCCCCGCGACGAGCGTGGGCTAGGCCGCGCCGAGGAGCCAGTCGACGTTGCCGCGATAGAGCGCGTCGGTCGCGTCGCTGGGAGGAGGCCCGCCGGCGCGCGTGAAGTCGTCGAGCGGGTGGGCCAAGCCTTCGGCGTGCGGCCAGTCGCTGCCGAACATCAGCACGTCCCCGACTTGGGCGGCGAGCTCCGCGGGGTGCTCGAACCCGAACGTGGCGGCGCGCACCTGCCGGCGGATGTACTCGCTCGGGGGCATCGGCAGCCGGTCGGCGGGGAGGCCGTTGTAGTCGCCGTGGAACCGGTACGTGACGTCCACCATGCGCAGGAACGGCACCAGCCACCCCGACGTGAACTCGACGAGCCCGACGCGCAGGTGCGGGTGGCGTTCGAACACGCCGCCGACGGCCATGTCGGTCAGTGCCAGCATCGGCGTCACCGAGATGAACGTCGACATGAGCATCGGCTCGATGGGATTGTCATCGGCCGCGTACCACGCGTCGTCGAACGGCCGCGGCGCGTCGTGGATGTGGAACACGGCGGCCACTCCGTGGTGCTCGAATGCCGACCAGCAGCGGTCGAGGCCCGCGTGGGCGAACGCCTTGCCGTCGACCGGGCCGATGGGGACCATCGCCGCGGTGACGCCCGCGCGTGCGAGCGCGGCAAGCTCACGGTCGAGCCACTCGGCGTCGCGGAGGGACACGTGGCCGACGGGGTGGAGCCGCCCGTGACCGGCGGGCGCGATGCCGTCGGCGGCCCAGCGGTTCCACGCTTGCATGTTGGCCAGCTGGGCCTGCGGGCTCGTCTCCAGTGTGCGGACCCAGAACAGCCCGAAGTTGGGGAACACGAGCGCCTCGTCGATCCCGAACGCGTCCATCTTCGCCAGGCGGGCGACGGGGTCGCGGTCATAGGCGGGCACGGCGTCGTCGAAGCGGTCGGACGGGCCGTCGGGCGGGAGGCCGCGGCGCTGGCGGGCGCGTCGCTCGCCCATGGACGCGATGTCGCCGGGCGTGTGGGCCTCGGCGAGGTGGATGCGGCGGCCGTCGGGGGTGGTGAGCCACGACCAGCCGAGCTCGTCGTCTTCGATCCGCATCGCCAGGTCGCGGTGCGCGGCGTCGAGGTGGTCCGCCCACAGCGTGCGTGTCTCGATCAGGTGGGTGTCGGCGTCGACGATCCGCGGCATAGCGCGAGCGTAGGCACCCCGGCGCTCAAGCGGCGCCGTGCTCCCGACGCAGCCGCGCGTGCTCCTCGGCGAACGAGGCGCGCAGCGCCGCCTTCTCGTCGGGCGGCGCCCAGCTGGCGTCGATGGCATCGAAGCCCAGCTGCTCCATCGCTTCGAGGTCCCACCCGAACGCCCGCCACACCGCCTCGTAGTCGTCGCGCACGTCAGTGCCCATCATCCCGGGGTCGTCTGAGTTGACGGTCACGAGCACGCCGAGCGCCCGCTGCCGGGCGATGGGGTGCTCGGCGACGTCGCCGATCACGTTGGCGATCACCTTGTTGGAGATCGGGCAGACGGTGAGGGGGATGCGCCTCGACGCCACCAACGCGGTGAGCTCGGGGTCGTCGAGCAGCCGGAACCCGTGGTCGATGCGCTCGCACCCGAGCTCCTCGACGGCGATGCGGATGTTGTCGGCCGGCCCGTCCTCGCCCGCGTGCATGGTGCGCCGCAGCCCGCGGCCTGCCGCTTCCGCGAAGGCGGGCCCGAAGACGCGGTGGTCGATCCCCCGCTCCGTGGAGTCGCCGCCGACCCCGACGAGGCGATCGCGGTCCTGTGCCGCCGCGAACGACACCATCTCCATGGCGTGCGCAGGTCCCGACGGCTTGTCGACGTCGAGGATCATTCGGCACCGAATGGGGAAGTCGTTCGTCGCGTCCTCCACGCCCGCCGACAGGCCCGCCCAGACCGTCTCGATGGGCACGCCGAGCTTGAGCACGAAGCCCGGCGAGAAGAACATCTCCCGGTAGCGCACACCGGCGCGCGCCCCGTCCTCGAGCGCCTCGTAGGCGATGCGGTGGAAGTCGTCGGCGGTGACCAGGCTCCGGCACACGATGTCGTACACCGAGAGGAACTGGTTGAGGTCCGTGAAGCGGAACAACTCCGCTGGGTCGCGCCGCCCGATGTCCACGCCGTTGCGGCGGGCGAGGGCGGCGATCGTCGAGGGGCGCGCCGAGCCCTCCACGTGGCAGTGCAGCTCGACTTTGGGCAGGGCGCGGACATGGGCCGCGGTCGCGCTGGTCAACGATGATGCCCCGCGGTCGTCAACGGTCAGAGGCTGTAGAGGCGCTTGGCGTTGGCCCCGAAGATGAGCTCGCGCTGCGGCTCGCTCAGCGACTCCGTCGCCTCCTCGAGCTCGGCCACGATGCCCGGGATCTTGGCGTCGGGGTGCGGGTAGTCCGAGGCCCAGATGATGCGGTCGGCACCGACGTAACGGCTGTTGGCCGTGTAGGCCAGGGCGTCCTCGTCGGGGTCGAAGCTGATGTAGCACTGGCGCTTGAAGACCTCCGACGGGAGCGTCTTCTGGTAGCGGCTGCCGAACACGTGGATGTGGTGGTCGAACCGCTCCAGCATCGGCGCGCACCACCCGCCCGAGCCTTCGAGGAACGCCACGACGAGCCGCGGGTAGCGCTCGCAGATCCCCCCGGCGACGAACCACCCCATCGCCACCATCACGTCCAGCGCGTTGCCGAGCCCCTGGCGCAACGTGAGCCCCTTCGAGGGGTCGCCCAGGCTGTCGTGATGCAGGCCGAGGCGTGACACCACGTTGTACGGCATGTCCGCGAACGAGAACGGGTGCACGCCGATCGGGCAGCCGAGCGCCTGCGCCGCGTCCCAGAACGGGTCGTACACCGGGTCGTTGAGCGGCTTGTCGTCGATGTAGGGCGCCGGGCGGATCATCACCGCCTTGAAGCCGAGGTCCTCGACGCAGTGCTGCATCTCCTTCACGGCGAGGCCCGGGTCCTGGAGCGGCACCAGCCCTACGCCGATGAGGCGGTCGGGGTTGTACGAGCAGAAGTCGTGCAGCCAGCGGTTGTAGGCCTGGCTCATCTTGAGGAACACGTTCGGGTCCGGCACCCACCCCAGCCCCGGCGTGGTCGGGTACAGCACGGCGACGTCGATGCCGTCGGCGTCCATGTCGACGAGGCGGGCGCCGGGCTCGTAGGCGCCGGGCCGGTTCATCAGCTCGGCGTGCGACGCCTCATCCGGGATGGGGTCGTTGGCGGGCCCGAACACCTCGATCGGGAGCTCGCCGTTCAGGCGGTTGAAGAACGCGGCGCTGACGTCCGGATCGAGCTCGAGCTGCTCGGTCACGTGGCCGTCGGCGTCCACCATGCGGGAACCGGTCATCGCTGCCTCCCCCTCGGTTGTGCAGCGATGATAGGCCTCAGGCCGCGGCCTCCCGGTAGGTGAGCCAGCGCTGGGCGTCGAAGTCGTAGAGCTTGCAGCGGCGGCTGTTGGCGATGAAGTCGCGGAACCGCATCGGCCGGTCGACGACCGTCCCCGGGAAGGCCTCTTCGATGGCGGTGGCCGCCTTCTCCAGGTTGTACATCGGCACCCGCATGTCCACGTGGTGCGGGGTGTGGACCATGATCCAGTGGAGGAAGAAGTTGAACACGGGGCCGGCCCGCAGGACGGTCGTGCCTTCCATCTGCCCGGCGAACTTCGTCCACTCGTCACCACGGTGCCACTTGATGTCAGGGTCGATGTGGTGGACGTGGACGACCGAGCCGATCACGAACGTGAAGGCCAGGAACGGCACGACGAGGACCCGGGCGACCAGCCACGCGTCGCCGGCGAGCGACGTGCCATGGGCGGCGCCGTAGGACCACAGCGCGGCCGTCGCCGCGGTGATGAAGCCGAGCACGAGGGCGCGGTCGCGGTTGACCGACGGCGCCGACTTCTGCGGCGCCCGCCACAGCATCATCTTGTGCCACCACACCTCGCGCAGGTAGTACGCGCCGGCGCCGACGAAGGACCACTCGAGCCGGTGGCGCAGCCGGGCCAGCTTCGGCATCGCCGAGTACTGGGCGGGGGTGACCGGGTGCCACACGAAGTCGTAGCCCTGGCGGCCGGTGAACCCGTGGTGCACGCGGTTGTGCCCGAAGATCCACGCCGTGTACACGTGCCAGCTGGGCAGCATGGCGACGCGGCCGACGACGTCGTTGAGCCATCGCCGCGAGAACAGCGACTGGTGGGCGGCGTCGTGGCCCACCACGAACAGCCCCGACACCGCCAGCGCCATGACCACCCAGATGGGCGCCACGACGAGGGGGTTGGACCATCGGAGGAGCAGGGCGACGCACACCCCGTAGATGGCCAGGTCGCGCCCGAAGTAGGCGAGCCCCTTCCAGGTGGGGTTGGCGTAGGCGTCGGGGGGGATGGCAGCGATGACGGGACGCAGCGATGCCTGCGGAATCCCCGGCCTGGGCTCGACCGTGGCGGTGATCACCGCACCACCCTACCTACCGGTCGGTAGGGAGCGGGGGTCGGGCGCCCGGAACACGGGGGCGGCGAGGGGCGGGCGGTGGGTCGGGGCACGCCTGAGCGATCGACCGGCGGGGCCGCCAGTTCAGTGCGCACCCAAAAAGCCTGGCAAAACGGTCAGATGAGCGGAAGGGGCCGGCGTGCTAAGCAACCGGCCATGCGCACCCGCGTCGTCCGGGAGGGCCTGTACTTCGGGGAGTCGCCGCGGTGGCACGAGGGCCGGCTCTGGTACTCGGACTTCTACGACCACGCCGTCCACGCCCTCGGCGCCGACGGCCACGACGAGCGCATGGTCGAGGTCGAGGGCCAGTCGTCGGGGCTCGGGTGGCTGCCCGACGGGCGGCTGCTCCTCGTCTCCATGGTCGACCGCCGGCTCCTGCGGGTCGAGGCGGACGGCAAGGTCGTGCCCCACGCCGACCTGTCCGACCTGGCCACCGGCCATTGCAACGACATGGTGGTCGACGCCCAGGGCCGGGCCTACGTGGGCAACTTCGGCTTCGAGATCGGTGCGCAGCGGGCGCCCGGCACCCCGCTACCGACGGCGGTGCTCGCCCTGGTGCGCCCCGACGGGTCGGTCGCCCCCGCCGCCGAGGACCTGCACTTCCCGAACGGGACGGTGATCACCCCCGACGGCCGCACGATGATCATCGCCGAGAGCATCGGGCGACGGCTCACGGCGTTCGACATCGCCCCGGACGGGTCCCTCTCGGGGCGGCGGGTCTGGGCCGACTTGAGCGGCGTCCCGGTCTCACCTGATGGAATCTGCCTCGACGCCGAAGGGGCGGTGTGGGCTGCGAATGCGCTGTCACCGGTCGCCGTGCGCGTCGCCGAGGGCGGACGGGTGCTCGACGAGTTGGAGTTCTCGCAGACCTGCTTCGCGTGCATGCTGGGAGGTGACGACGGGCGCCATCTGTACGGGCTGACCGCCATCTCGTCGATCCATGACGATGCCCTCGCCGCCAAAGCAGGCAAGGTCGAGGTGGCGACGGTGGGCGTGCCGCACGCGGGGCTGCCCTGATGGGCCACCTCACGATGGAACTGGCGGACCACGTCGCGACCGTCACGTTCGACCGCCCGCCCGTCAACGCCGTCGACCTGGACGCGCTGGCCGAGATCAGGGACATGTTCTCCACCATCGGCGACGACCGCGAGGTGCGCGCCGTGATCTTCACCGCCGCCGGCGAGCGGGCGTTCATCGCCGGCGCCGACCTGAAGGGCATCGACCTGCGCAAGGTCGACAACGTGCCCGCGTGGCAAGTGACCGACTCGGGACGGCTGGCGCGTGACGCCTTCTGGGCGGTGTACGACTGCCCGGTCCCGGTGATCGCCGCCGTCAACGGTGCGGCGATCGGTGCAGGCATGGGCTTCGTCGCCCTGTGCGACATGATCATCTCGGTCCCGGAGGCGCGGTTCGGGACCACGGAGATCAACGTCGGGCTGCTCGGTGCCAGCGCCCACCTCTACTTGATGGTCGGGCGGCATAAGGCGCGCGAGATGTTCCTCACCGGTGAGCTCGTCGGCGCCGAGGAGCTGCACCGCATCGGCGCCATCAAGGAGCTCGTGCCGCGCGAGCAGTTGCTGTCGCGCGCACGCGAGCTGGCGGCGGTGTTCGCGGCCAAGAGCCCGATCGCCCTGCGCCTGGCCAAAGAGGCGATGAACCGCACCGAGTTCCTGCCGCTCAAGGAGGCGTACCGCACCGAGCAGGACTACACCCGCCGGCTAATCGGGTTCGAGGACGCGGCCGAGGCGCGCCAGGCGTTCCTCGAGAAGCGGCCGCCGGACTGGAAGTGGCGGTGACGCGCCAGGGCCGGGGCACGACGGCCCCGGCCCGGTGGACGCGAGTTCCCGTCAGGCCGTGCGGAGGATGGCCTCGACCTCGAGGTTGAGCGACACCTTGTCGCCGATGACGACGCCGCCGCCGTCGAGGGGCATGTCGATGTCGATGCCGAAGTCCTTGCGGCTCAGCTCGCCCGTGGCGCTGAACCCGACGCGGGTGCCCATCGGCGACTCGATGAAGCCGTTGAGCTCGACGTCGAGCGGCACGTTGCGCGTGACGCCGTGCAGCGTCAGCTCACCGTCGACGACGTAGCGGTCGCCCGCCTGGCGTACGCCGGTGGAGCGCCACGTCATGACCGGGTGGTTCGCCACGTCGAAGAAGTCGCCCGAACGGAGGTGGCCGTCACGGTTCTCGTCACCCGTGACGATCGAGTCGAGGTCGATCGTCGCCGTGACGCTCGACTCGAGCGGGTTGCCGGCGGTGACGAGCTCGCCTTCGAACTTCGTGAACCGGCCCCGGACCTTCGACACCATCAGGTGCCGGACGGAGAAACCCACTTCGGTATGGACGGGATCGATGTCCCAGGTGCCGGCGATGTAGCCGGGGACGGTCGTGGTCGTGAGGGTGGACATGGGGGTTCCTCCTTGGGTCAGATGGAAAGGGGCTTGGGCATGGACATCAGCGACGCGGCGTCCCAGCTGGCGCCGGGCACGTCGACGTAGAGCTCGATCTCGTTGCCGTCGGGATCGAGGATGTAGAGGCTGTGGGTGACGGTGTGGTCGGCGGTACCGACGATCGTCACGCCGTGGGCGCGCAGCGCGGCCACGGCGGCGCGCAGCTCGTCGTCGCTGTCACCGATCTTCAGCCCGAAGTGGTAGAGGCCGACGCGCCGGCCGGCGGGGACCGGGGCGGCGTTGGGCCCGACCTCGATGAGCAGCAGTTCGTGGTGCGTCCGCGGGGACGAGAAGGCGACGGCGGGGAACGGCTGGGGCCCGTCGCCGGTCACCTGCCGGAAACCGAGGACGTCGCGGTAGAACGCGGCCGACCGCTCGATGTCCCGGACGTACAGGACCAGGTGGCCCAGCTCGTGCACCTTTATTGAACGCTCAAGCATGTCCAGTGTAACAGCTTGACCGTTCAACTATTCCCGCCTGGGTACCATCTTTTCGTGGCACGGACGAAGAAGTGGCTCGACGAGCGCGAACAGCACGCGTGGCGCGCCTTCCTCCTCACGTCGCGGCTGCTCGAGGAGGCGCTCGACCGCCAGCTCCAGCGCGACGCCGGGCTGGCCCACACCCACTACGGGATCCTGGTCGGGCTGTCCGAGGCGCCGGGCCACACCCTGCGCATGAACGACCTGGCGTCCCAGCAGCGGTTCTCCCAGAGCCGGCTCACGCACGCCATCGCCCGCCTGGAGCGTGACGGCTACGTCGAGCGCCGCCAGTGCGAGAGCGACCGCCGCGGCCAGCTCGCCGTGCTCACCCCGGCCGGGATGGCCGCCCTGCGGGCCGCCGCGCCGGGGCACGTGGCCGAGGTCCGCCGCCGGGTCTTCGATCACCTCACCGACGAGCAGGTCGACGCCCTGATCGACCTGTGCGAGACCCTGCTCCCCGGGCTCGACCCGCCCGTGGCCTGCCCGTCGCGGGACGGCGCCGCCGCCGCGCCCGCGCCGGCGTAGCGGGCGAGGCCGGCGTGGCGGCCTAGGCGGGCGTGGCGGGCGTGGCGGGCGAGGCAGGCGTGGCGGGCGTGGCGGGCTAGGCCCAGGCCAGCGGCAGGGCCGACGGGCCGCGCACCATGTAGGAGCGGACGCGGGGGAGCTCGGCCGGGTCGGCGTCGACCTCCCAGTCCGGCAGGCGGGCGAGCAGCTCCTCGAACGTGACCTGGGCCTCCAGGCGGGCCAGCGCCGCCCCCAGGCAGTAGTGGATGCCGTGGCCGAAGGTCAGGTGGCGCTCGATGCGGCGGTGGATGTCGAAGCGGTCGGGGTCCGCGTATTCGCGCTCGTCGCGCCCGGCCGAGCCGAACAGCAGCAGCACCTTGTCCCCTTCCGGGATCGCCCGGCCGTGCAGCTCGACGTCGGCGCCCATGGTGCGTGCGTCGCTCTGCACGGGCGAGTCCCACCGCAGCATCTCCTCGACCGCGCCCGGGATGAGGGCCGGGTCGGCGCGCAGCTCGGCGCGCTGGTCGGGGTGGGCGGCGAGCGCCATGACCCCGTTGGCCAGCAGGTTGGCGGTGGTCTCGGTGCCGGCGAGGATCAGCAGGTAGCAGAAGCCGATGACCTCCTCCTCGCGCAGCCGTTCACCGTCGACCTCGGCGGCGAGCAGGGCGGACACCAGGTCGTCCCTCGGGGCGCGCCGGCGCTCGGCGATGATCCCGACGATCCCCTCGAGGATGGCCGCCGACGCCGCCTTGCCGGCCTCGATGCTGGCGGGCTCGGCCGGGTCCTGGTCCATGAGCGCATTGCCGAGCCGGCGGAACTCGGCCAGCCCGTCGCGCTCGATCCCGAGCAGGTTGCCGATCACGTACAGCGGCAGCGCGCCGGAGTAGGCGTCGACGAACTCGACCCGGCCGGCATCGGCGAAGGCCTCGATCAGCTCGCGGGCCAGGGCGCGCACACCCGCGGCATTGGCCGCCACCGGCCGGGCGGTGAAGCCGCGGGCCAGCAGGGCACGCAGCTGGTCGTGGCGCGGGGGGTCCATGGCGATGATCATCGGGTAGGGCGACCGGGCCTGGCCCTCGAGGGCGATGCCGTCCCCGGAGAGGAACGTGGCCGGCGAGTGCAGCGCGCCGACCACGTCGGCGAAGCGCGAGAGCGCCCAGAACCCGAGCTCCTCGTCGTGGTACACGGGCTCCCCGTCGCGCAGGGCGCGGTACACCGGGTACGGGTCGCGGTGGCACTCATCGCCGTAGGGGTCGAAGCGCACCGCACCCACGCTGCCACACGCGGTTTTGCCGTGCATAGGCTCGGCGGCGTGCTCGACACCGTGATCAGGGGTGGCACCGTCGTGGACGGCACCGGCGCACCGGCCCGGACGGCAGACATCGGCATTGCCGGGGGCCGGGTGGTGGCCGTCGGCGCGGTCGACGACGCCGCGCACCGGACCGTCGATGCCGACGGCCTGCTGGTGTGCCCGGGGTTCGTCGACCCCCACACCCACTACGACGCGCAGCTGTTCTGGGACCCGTACGCCACGCCGTCGAGCTGGCACGGCGTGACGACGGTGATCGGGGGGAACTGCGGGTTCACGCTGGCGCCGCTGGAGGCGCGCGACGCCGACTACACCCGGCGGCTCATGGCGCGGGTCGAGGGCATGCCCCTCGACGCCCTCGAGGCGGGGGTGCCGTGGGACTGGCGCGGCTTCGACGAGTACCTGGACCGCCTCGACGGCGCCATCGGGGTGAACGCCGGCTTCCTGGTCGGCCACTGCGCGCTGCGCCGGGCCGTGCTCGGCGAGGAGGCGAACGCGCGTCCCGCCGGCGGCGACGAGCTCGAGTCGATCGCCTCGCTGCTGCGCGGCGCGCTGGCCGCCGGCGCCCTCGGGCTGTCGACGTCGCGCTCGCCCACCCACGTCGACGGCGACGGTGAGCCGGTGCCGAGCCGGGCCGCGTCGGTCGACGAGGTGCTCGAGCTGTGCCGCATCGTCGGCGAGTACCCGGGGACGACGCTCGAGGCGATCATCGAGGGCTGCCTGGCCCGGTTCAGCGAGGACGACATGGCGCTGTTCGCGGACATGAGCGCGGCGGCGCGACGGCCCCTCAACTGGAACGTGCTCGGCGTCGACGCCAAGGACGCCGACCGCCCGTGGCACCAGCTCGAGGCGTCGGCGCGGGCGCGCGCGTCGGGCGGGCGGGTGGTGGCGCTGACCATGCCGGTGCTCGTGCCCATGACGATGAGCTTCGCCGGGTACTGCGCGCTGTGGCTGATCCCGGGATGGGGCGACATCTTCAAGGCGCCCATCCCCGAGCGGACGCGGCTGCTGCTCGACCCCGACGTCCGGGGGCGGATGCTCGCGTCGGCGCGAGCGTCGTCGCTGTCGTACACGCGGCTTGCCGAGTTCGGGAACTACGTGATCGGCGACACGTTCGCGCCGGCCAACGCTGGGCTCACGGGCCGCCGCGTGGACGACGTGGCGCGCGAGCGCGGCACCGACCCGTTCACCGCCATCGCCGAGATCGCGGCCGCCGACGAGCTGCAGACGGTGCTGTGGCCGCAGCCCACGAGCGACACCGACGCCGACTGGGCGCTGCGGCGCAAGCTGTGGGAGGAGCCCGACATCCTGCTCGGCGGCTCGGATGCGGGCGCCCACGTGGACCGCAGCTGCGGGGCGCCGTACCCGACGCGGTTCCTCGCCGACACCCTGCGCGGGCGCCGCCTCGTCACGGTGGAGCGCGCCGTGCAGCTGCTCACCGATGCGCCGGCCCGGCTGTTCGGGCTGCGCGACCGCGGGCGGCTGGTGGCGGGGGCGTGGGCGGACGTGGCCGTCGTCGACCCCACGACCGTCGACGCCGCGCCGCCGCGTGTCGCCACCGACATGCCGGGCGGGAGCGGGCGGCTGGTGTCGAGTGCCGTCGGGGTGGCGCACGTGTTCGTCAACGGCGTCGAGACGATGGCCGACGGCTCGGCGACCGGCACCACTGCCGGGGCGCTGCTGCGGTCCGGGCGGGGCACGTACTCGGTGGTCACCGGGTGAGCGCCGTCCCCCGCATCATCTCGGTCGACGACCACGTCGTCGAGCCGCCGGACCTGTGGACCAGCCGGCTGCCGTCGCGCCTGCGGGACCGGGGGCCGCGCCTCGTGCGCGAACGCGGCCACCTCGAGCTGCGCGAGAACGGTGCGTGGGTGCCCGGCCCGGACGGCGAGTGGGCCGACATCTGGTACTACGACGACCTGGTCAAGGCCATCTCCCGCATGTCGGTGGCCGTCGGCCTCGGCGAGCTGCGATGGGGGACCGTCACCTTCGACGAGATGCGGCCCGGGGCGTGGCGCCAGGCCGACCGGCTCGCCGATATGGACGCCAACCACGTCCAGGCGTCGGTGTGCTTCCCCAACACGCTGCCGCGCTTTTGCGGCCAGACCTTCTCCGAGCGCGCCGACAAGCAGCTCGGCCTGGCGTGCGTGCGCGCCTACAACGACTGGGTCATCGACGAGTGGTGTGCGGGGCCGGGCTACGGGCGGCTCATCCCGGTCACGATCGTGCCGCTGTGGGACGCGGCCCTGGCCGCGGACGAGGTGCGCCGCTGCGCGGCGAAGGGGAGCTTCGCCCTCACCTTCCCTGAGAACCCCGACGCCCTCGGGTTCCCGTCCGTGCACTCCGGCGCGTGGGACCCCGTGTTCGCCGCCTGCCAGGAGACGGCGACGACGCTGTGCATGCACATCGGCTCGTCGTCGCGGATGCCGCGGACGTCGGCCGACGCGCCGTTCATCGTGAGCTCCACACTGACGTTCCAGAACTGCATGGGGTCGGTGCTCGACTTCGTGTTCTCCGGGGTGCTGCAGCGCTTCCCGGGGCTGGTACTCGCCTACTCCGAGGGGCAGGTGGGCTGGCTGCCGTACCTGCTGGAACGGGCGGACAAACTGTGGAAGGAACGGTCGGCGAACTCGTTCGGCTCGGGCCCGGTCACGCTCGACCGCCCGCCGTCGGCGTACGTGCACGACCAGGTGTACGGCTGCATCTTCGATGACGAGACCGGCCTCGCCCTGCGCGACCGGATCGGCATGTCACGGATCTGCTTCGAGACCGACTTCCCGCATGCCGACGGCACGTTCCCCGACTCGGCGCGCGTCGCGGCCGGCATCTGCGCGGCCGCCGGGCTGGACGACGCCGAGACCTACGCGCTCGTCCGGGGCAACGCCATCGAGGCGTTCGGGCTGTCGCGCGTCGGCATCACGGCGTAGCAGCGCGCCGCGCCCGCGCCCACGCGCCCACGCGCCCGCGCGCCGCGCCCGCGCGCCCGCGCCCGGTCAGAGGGCGTAGGAGTAGCCGCCGTTGAGCGGGTACACCTGGCCGGTCACCCACCGCGCCGCGTCCGACGCAAGGAACGTCACCAGGGCGGCGACGTCGCGCGGGTAGCCCGGCCCCCGCAGCGGGTAGCGCTTGAAGAACCGCTGCAGGGCCTCATCGGTGGGCGGCGCCTCGCCCCGCCACAGCGTCCCGAGGGCGATGCAGTTCGCGGTCACGCCCGACGGGCCGACCTCGGTGGCCAGCGACCGCATGAACCCCGCCGCCCCCGCCTTGGCCGCCGCGTACGCGGCCATGCGCGGGTCGCCCGTGCGGCCGCTGTCGGAGATGATCGTGACGACGCGGCCCCACCCCGTGCCCAGCATCGAGCCGATGAACGCGTGCGTCACGTACATCACGCCGTACAGGTTGAGGCGCAGCAGCGGTTCCCAGTCCTCGGGCGTGCTGTCGGCGAACGCCTTCATCCACGAGTGGTCCTCGAACGACCCCGGCGGCATGCCCGCGTTGTTGACCACGATCTGCACGGGGTCGCGCAGCGCGGCGGCCGCCGCGGCCAGCCCGGCAACCGAGGCGCGGTCGGTCAGGTCGGCGACGACGGGGAGCGCGTCGGCACCGTTGGCGCGCACGGCGTCGGCGGCCTCGTCGGCCATCTGCTTCGAGAGGTCGGCCACGACGACCGTGCCCGCGCCGTGGGCGGCCAACGTGGACGCGATCTCGCGCCCGACGAGGCCGGCGCCGGTGACCAGGGCCGTGCGGCCCCCGAGGTCGAGGAGGTCCATGGCGGCAACGTCTAGCACGCCGCACGCGGGGTAGCGTCGGCCGTCGTGGGGAACGCGGACGTCGTCGAGCGGTACTTCGCGGCGATGATGGACCACGACTGGGCGGCGCTGCGCGCCTGCCTCGCCGACGACTTCTCGCGCGACGGCCCCTACCCCGAGCACGCCTGGCGCGGCCCCGACGAGTACGTGGCGTTCGTGAGCGGCCTCTTGCCCGGGCTGCGCAACCACGGCGTCGAGGTGACGCGGATCACGGGGGACGGCGACGTCGTGCACGCGGAGCTGACCGAGACCGTCGAGCTCGAGGGGCGCCAGAGCACGGTCCGCCTGGCCACCGCGTTCGACATGGCGCCCGACGGGCGCATCCGCCACGTCGAGGTGTTCGTCCGCCGGCCACCGGCATGAACGAGCGCGGCGACCGGCATGGCGGCGCACGCGCCGTCGACTACGACCACCACCGGCCGCTCGCCGAGTGGGACCCCGACGCCCGCCACGCCGAGCTGCGCGCCACGTGCCCCGTCGCCTACACCGAACGGCACGGCGGGTACTGGGTGGTGACCGCCTATGACGCCGTGGCCACCGGCGGCCAGGACGCGCGCTCGCTGACGACCGACCACGACCTCGACGGCACGGGCAGCGGCCGGCAGTTCGGCGGCATCGCCATCCCCGCGCCGAACTACCGGTCGCTGCCGTCGGAGGTCGACGGCCCCGAGCACCTGCACTACCGGCGCCTGGTCCAACCGGCGTTGTCGCCGACCGCGGCGCTGGAGTGGGGGCAGCGGGCGCGTCGCTGGACCGCCGAGTGCATCGCGCCCCACCTCGCCGACGGGCGCATCGACCTGGTGCTCGACATCGCCAACCCCGTCCCTGCCATGGTCACGCTCGCGCTCGTCGGGCTCCCTGCCGAGGAGTGGGAGACGTACGCCGAGCCCCTGCACGCGCTGGTGTACGCCGAGCCGGGCTCCGAGGCGCGGGCGCGCATCCAAGAGACGATCGCCGGGCTGCGGTCCCGTCTCGCCGAGCTGGTCGCCGCCCGCCGCGCGTCACCGCAGCACGACGTCGCCAGCTCGGTGGTCGATGCCCTCGACGACGCCGACGCGGTCAACGTGCTCTTCACCGTCATCTCGGGCGGCCTCGACACGACGACGGCGCTGATCGCCAACGCCCTCGTGTGGCTCGACGAGCACCGCGACGTGCGCGATGAGCTCGCCCGCGACCCCGCGGCGCGGACGCCCGCGCGCGAGGAGTTCCTCCGCGTGTTCAGCCCGGCGCCGGCGACGGCGCGCACGGTGGCCGAGGACGTCATGCTCGGGGGGCAGGAGCTGCACCGCGGCGAGCGGGTGCTGCTGTCGTGGGCGGCGGCCAACCGCGACCCGTCGGTCTTCCCCGACCCCGACCGCGTCGACGTGGCCCGGCCCAACAACCGCCACCTGGCGTTCGGCGCCGGGCCCCACCGGTGCATCGGCGCGTCGCTGGCCCGCACCACCTTCGATGCCGTGCTCGGCACCGTGCTCGAGCAGCTGCCCGACTACGCCGTCGACCGCGCCGCGGCCCGCCGCTACGACCGCGTCGGCGCCGTCAACGGGTGGGTCAGCGTCCCCGCGACCTTCGCGCCCCGCCCGCCCGCGTAGCGCGGGCCGTATCATCGGGTATGGCGACGACGACGGCGGCCCCGCTGCCCACGACCAGCCTCAGCCTCGACGAGATCGAGCTCGGCAACCCGGACACGATGCTGCGCGACGACGTCGACGGCATCTTCCTGAAGCTGCGGTCCGAGCGCCCGATCGGTTTTGACCGCGAGTTCCCGGCCGCCGGGCTCCCTCCCGGGCCGGGGTTCTGGTCGCTCACGCGCCACCGCGACGTGGCGCGCGTCAACAGCGATTGGGAGACGTTCTCCAACCTGCCCGCGGTCGGCATCCCCACCTACCCGACGCGCCAGTCGCTGATCAGCATGGACCCCCCGGTGCACACCAAGTTCCGGCTCATCGTCAACCGCGGCTTCACGCCGCGGATGATCGGGCGGCTCAAGCAGCAGGTGTGGGACGACTCGCGCCGCGTGGTGCGCGCCGCGGCCGAGCGGGCGCGCGACGCCGGCGACCCCGAGGTGGACTTCGTCGAGGAGATCGCCCGCCGGCTGCCGACGATGGTGATCGCGGCGCTGCTCGGGATGCCCGCCGAGGACCACGAGCTCATCTACCACCTGACCAACGCGTTCATCGGCCCGAGCGACCCGGAGTACGGCGGGACCGTGGAGAAGATGCTCGAGGCCGACCGCGCCATGGAGGAGTACGCGCTCCGGCTCGGCGAGGACCGGCGCGGCCGCCCGGGCGAGGACCTCACGTCGATCATCGTCAACGCGTCGATCACGGGGCCCGACGGCACCAAGGAGCGGGTGTCCGATCAGGAGTTCGCCGAGTTCGTGAAGCTGCTGATGATCGGCGGCAACGAGACGACCCGTAACGCCATCGCCCACGGCGTCGTGCTCTTCGACCGCCATCCCGAACAGCGCGAGACGCTGCTGTCGGACCCCGAGCGGTACGCGACGACGGCTGCCGACGAGATCGTGCGCTACGCCACGCCCATCACGTTGATGCGGCGGACGGCGACGCGCGACACGAGCGTCGGGGGCGTCGACATCCGCGAGGGCGACAAGGTGGTCATGTGGTACCGGGCGGCGAACTTCGACGAGGAGTCGATCGAGGACCCCTACCGGTTCGACATCACCAGGTCGCCGAACGACCACGTCGGCTTCGGTGCGGGCGGGCCGCACTTCTGCCTCGGCGCCAGCCTGGCCCGGTTGGAGATCGGGGCGATGCTGGCGACGGTCGCCGAGGAGCTGCCGCGCCTCGAGGTCACGGGGCCGCCGGCGAAGCTGCGCACCCTGTCGGGCCACGGCGTGAAGCACCTGCCCGTCCGCCTCGGCGTCTGACCGACGTCATCCGCCCCGCGCCGGCGGCCATGGGCGTCGTCGCCCCCGGCCCGAGCGGCATGGCGCGAATTTCGCGCCATGCGGCAAGAAATTCGCGGAACATGGCCCCGAACCGCGAAAAATTTGCCGTGTGGCGCGAAATTCGCGCCACGACGGGAGGATGCGGCGGGCCGACGGAGCGGATCGAGATGGAGCCGGGCCGCAGGGGAAGCGCGGGAGCGCGCGCCGGGGGAGCGGCGTGACTAGGACGGCGGCTGGGCGAGGCGCATCACTTCGAAGATGATCCCGCCGACCTCGACGAAGAAGAACTGGATCCTCCCGTCGCCCCACTCCGTCTCCTGGATGTCGGTGCACGCCAGGCCGTCGGCGATGCAGCGCTCGTGGGCGCGCTCGAGGTAGCGCGTCCCGATCGCCGCCCCCCAGATGTGCGCCCGCTGGCCGTAGAAGATCTGGAACTGCCGGCTGTCTGGCGACCCGGTGATGAACCCCGCCGGCGCGGCATCGTCACCCCCCCGGAACGCCATCACCTCCTCCATCGACAACGTCTTGCGCGCCGCCGGTGGCGGCGGCGGAGGTGCCGAGCCGAGCGGCCACCCTTCCGGCACGTCGACGACCTCACGGAGGAAGCGGTCGACGGCGGCCGGGTCGGGCGTGACGATCTTCACGTGGTTGAGCCGGTCCATCGCTAGGCCTCCGGGCTCGGGGTGCCGAGCAGGACGACGGCGAGCGTCGCCCCCTCCGGCCCGGACTCCCACGCGTGGTCGACGCCCGTGACGATGACGGTGTCGCCGACCTCGAGGTGGTGGCGCCCGTCGTCGAGGATGATGTCGACCGACCCGTCGAGCACGGTGTCGTAGTCGACGGTGTCGGTGTAGTGCATCGAGGCCGTCAGCCCGGGCGGCCACTGCACGATGATCAGCCGGGTGCACCCCACCGCCACGTGCAGGTCGGTGAACCGCGACCGGCCGGGCGGGCGGGGCGGCGCCGGGTTCTGCACCGTCTCGAACGCGGTGTGCACGCGCACCCGGTCACCGGTCGGCGGCGGCTCGTTGACGTGCTCGGCCACGACGCACGACCGCCCGTTCGCGTCGACTCCCGTCACGATCTGGCGCATCGGCGCAGCTTCGCACGGCCAGCCGCGCCGCGGCCACGGGCGGGCCCGGTGCCCGGGCTCGGGGCCGGCACGACGGCGGCGGCGCCAGCGGGCCGGCGACGGGCGTGCCAACCTGCGCAGTTCCGGGGCAGGTTCCCCGACTAGAGTAGAACAGGTTTCAATAACGGGAGGTGGGCATGCGCACGGCCCTGTGCGACACGTTCGGGATCGAGTACCCGATCTTTGCGTTCACCCACTGCCGTGACGTCGTCGCTGCGGTGTCCAACGCCGGGGGCCTCGGGGTGCTCGGCGCGGTCGGCTTCAGCCCGGAACAGCTCGAGGTCGAGCTCGACTGGATCGACGAGCACGTCGGGGGCCGGCCCTACGGCGTCGACACCGTCATGCCCCAGAAGGCGGCTGCCGACGTCCACGGCGCCAACGCCGACGAGCTCATCGCCCAGATCAAGTCGTTCATCGACGAGGAGCACTGGCAGTTCGTCGACGAGCTGATGGAGCGGTTCGAGCTCCCGCCGCTCCCCGAAGGCCAGCAGGCCCATGGCGTCATCGGATGGGCCGAGGACGTGGCGCGCGCCCACGTCGAGATCGCGCTCGCCCACCCGATCAAGCTGTTCGCCAACGCTCTCGGCTCCCCGCCGAAGGACATCATCGACCGTGCCCACGGCCAGGGCGTGAAGGTCGCCGCCCTCGCCGGCAAGGCCCAGCACGCGCAGCGCCACGTCAACAACGGCGTCGACATTGTCGTCGCCCAGGGGTACGAGGCCGGTGGCCACACGGGCGAGGTGGCGACCATGGTGCTCGTCCCCGAGGTGGTCGACGCCGTGTCGCCGACCCCCGTCCTCGCCGCCGGCGGCATCGGCACGGGCCGCCAGATCGCGGCCGCGCTGGCCCTCGGCGCGCAAGGCGTGTGGCTCGGCTCGCTGTGGCTCACCACGGCCGAGAGCAACCAGTCACCGGCTGGGCTCGCGGCGCTGCTCGAGGCGTCGTCCAGCGACACCGTGCGGTCGAAGTGCTTCACCGGCAAGCCGGCGCGCATGCTCCGCAACGCGTGGACGGAGGCGTGGGCCGACCCCGACGGGCCTGGCCCGCTCGGCATGCCGCTGCAGAACATCCTCACGGCCGAGGCCAACGCCCGCATCGCCCGTTCCGGGCGCAAGGACCTGGCGTTCGCCCCGGTCGGCCAGATCGTCGGCCGGATGAACCAGGTCCGCCCCGTGCGCGACGTGATCTACCAGCTGGTCGAGGAGTACATCGAGACCGTCGAACGCCTGGAAGCGGGGGTGAAGAGCTGATGGAGCTCACCGATATCGACCTGTTGGACCGTGACATCTTCACGAGCGGCGTGCCGCACGAGTGGTTCACGTACCTGCGCAACAACGCGCCGATCTACCACCACCCCGAGCCGAACGGGCCGGGGTTCTGGGTCATCACCAAGTACAAGGACGTCTACGCCGTCGGCCGTGACGCGCACACGTACTCGTCGGACCAGGACCACGGCGGCGTCGTCGGGCTCGAGGAGCTCGAGGTGCAGCCGCCCGACTACGGCGACGCCAAGATCATGCTGACGATGGACCCGCCGCAGCACACGCGGTACCGCAAGCTGGTCAACAAGGGGTTCACGCCCCGCATGATCGCCGCGCTCGAGCCCCACATCAGGGCCCGGTCCATCGCCATCCTCGACGAGGCGCTCGCCAAGGGCGAAACCGACTTCGTCGTTGACGTCGCCGCCGAGCTTCCCCTGCAGGCAATCGCCGAGCTCATCGGCGTGCCCTTCGAGGAGCGCCACAAGCTCTTCGACTGGAGCAACCGCATGATCGGGAGCGAGGACCCCGAGTACATGGTGGAAGAGCAGGAAGCGTTCATGGCGCAGTTCGAGATGTTCGCCTATGCGGGCGAGCTCGCCGAGCAGCGCAAGGTGGAGCCCCGCGACGACATCATGACGTCGCTGCTCAACGCCGAGATCGACGGGGACAAGTTGACGCCGATGGAGTTCAACCTGTTCTTCCTGCTGCTGTCGGTGGCGGGCAACGAGACGACGCGCAACGCCATCAGCCACGGGATGAACGCGTTCCTCGACCATCCCGAGCAGTGGGACCAGCTGGTGGCCGACCCCGACGGCGTCATCGGCACCGCCACCGAGGAGATCCTCCGGTGGGCGTCACCGGTCATGTACTTCCGCCGCAACGTGCTGCAGGACACGGTGCTGAGCGGCGTCGAGTTCAAGAAGGGCGAGAAGGTCAGCATCTGGTACTGCTCGGCCAACCGGGACGAGGACGTGTTCGAGGACCCCTTCCGGTTCGACGTGCGCCGGTCGCCGAACGACCATCTCGCGTTCGGCGGTGGCGGCCCGCACTTCTGCCTGGGCTCGAGCCTGGCCCGCATGGAGATCAAGGTGCTGTTCGAGGAGCTGGCGCGGCGCGCCCCTCACCTCACGCGACAGGGCCCGGCCGTCCCGCTGCGCTCCAACTTCATCGGGGGGATCAAGCACCTCCCCGTGTCGTTCAGCTGAGGACAGGCGGCAGCGACTCGAACTCGGCAGCTCAGTCGAGGACAGGCGGCAGCGACTCCCACTGGCCGAGGTCGTGGGAGAACAGGAGCCGGCGGCCCATCGCCTCCTGCGCCCGGAGCCACGCGAACCCCTCGCGTTGGCGCGCGTGGTCGAACGCGTTGGGCGGCAGCGTGCCGGAGTCGAGGGCCAACCGGCAGTAGCACGCGTCGCCGACGAGCACGTAGGCGCCGTCGACCACGAGTGACTGGTGGCCGGGCGTGTGGCCCGGCGTGGGCTCGATGACGAGCCTCCCGTCACCGAACACGTCGTGCCGGCCGTCGAGCTGCTCGACGTCGTGCCCGAGGTCGAAGTCCTCACCGTTGTAGGCGGCCGACGGCGCGGCGTGCGCCGCTGACCACTCGGCTCGCTGCACGGCGACGCGCGCGTTCGGGACCTCGACGTGGCCGCCGCAGTGGTCGAAGTGGAGGTGGCTGGTCACGATGACGGAGACGTCGGCGGGGTCGTAGCCCGCCGCGGTGAGGCGCGGGCCGACGCTGCCGTCGGCCGTCAGAGAGGGCGTGAACAGCTTGTCGAGCCCCCGCATGCGCGCCGTCGACGTGGCCAGCTCGGGGTGCAGGCCGGAGTCGAACAGCACCAGGCCGTATGGGTGCTCGATGAGGAAGGCCGGCACCGGCATGCGGAACTCGCCGGAGTGGCCGGCGAGCATCGCGCCCGCGTCACCGGTGAGCCACCCGCACAGCAGCGGCCGGACCTTCATCGCAGGGCCTTCATCGCCGGACCTTCATCGCAGGAACGAACGGCCCGACCGGGCCGTGACCGGGGCGGTTATCACGGCACCGCCGACCGGGGGAGGTTCTGGGGGAGCGGCGGTGGCGGCGTGGGCTCCGGTGTGCGCATGGCCGCCGTGGTCGCGTTGCGCACGATCAGGGACGGCGCGACCGATGAGCGGTGCACGAGGTAGAGGTCCGACGCCGCGCCGCCGCACCCACCGACGGCGACGACGAAGCGGTCGGCGTCGAGGCGCCCGACGACCGAGACGGGGCCGGGCACGCCGGGGTCGAGCACCTGGCCGGCGCTGCCGTCCAGCGCCGTGAACACGGCCTTGTGGTCGGCGCACGTGGCGCCGACGGTGAGCGCCACGCCGGGCTCGCCGGCGAGCTCGGTAATGTCGTCGATGGGTGCCGAGCCCGACCACAGCGCCGGCTGCACGTCACCGGTCGGGAGCTCGAAGCGGGCCAGGCTGTGCGAGCCGCCGGCGGTGTCCACGCTGTAGTACAGGCCCACGCCGTCGTGGGCGAACACGATGTGGCCGAACGTGGTCCCCGTGTCGCCGGCGCTCACGAGCTCCTGCGGGTCCTTGCCGGTGTTGCTCGACATCCACAGCGACTGCGGGCCGCCGCCCTGCGACGCCACGAACCCGATGGCGAGCCCCGACGGGTGGTACGCCATGTCGCCGTAGCGCGCGCCGGCGATGGGCGTGATGTCCTCCGACCCGTTGTAACCCATGTCAGCCCGCCGGATGTCGGACTGCGCCTGCCCGGTGAACACGACGGTGGTCCCCGTCGGACGGCTCCACGAGTAGTAGCTCGGGTCGAACTGCCCTGCCGGCCGCGACAGCGACGTGCCCACGCCGCGCACGGCGAGCCCGTCGAGCAGCACGCGGTCGCCGCGCGGCCCCCACGACCACGCGCCCGGGTCGGACACTGGGAACAGGCAGCGCAGTGACGACGCGTCACCCGGCGCGACCGCCCACGCGCGGCCGCCGGCCACGAAGGTCAGCACGTCGCCCGGCGCGGGCAGGGTGCTGTCGCACCCGGCGGGCAGCGCGGCGACCAGGACGGGTGGCCCCGTTGTCGACGTGATGGCCTCCGGCCCGGCGCCGCGCGTCGTGGGCGTGGGGGACTGGGCGTGCGAGCGCGACGACGACGTGCACCCCGCGACCAGCACCGCGGCCATGGCGACGGCGGTGCGCGCCCGCCTCATCGGGGGCGCCGCCTCCGCACGGCAGCGGCTACCGGCATCGTCGCGGCACCGATGAGCCCGAGCGGGACGGACGACCGCGCCGGGGCGGGGCACCACGGGTTGGCGGGGACGCCCGCGCACGGGTCGGGCATCGTCGTCTGCGGTGCCAGCGCGGGGAGGGTGACCGTCGACGACCGGGGGTAGTTCATGCCGGGCTTGGGCGGGCACGGCGCGAGGATCTCGGCCGCGCAGATGGCCTGCACCGCGAGCGGGCTCGTGAGCGCCGCACCGGCCCCCGCCGCGCCGCACGTGCCGTTGGTCTGCTCGAGGCCCGTAGGCGCGCTGGTGAGCCCGGCGCTGTCGGAGTTGTCGTGCCAGCAGTTCCCCGGGTTATGGCTGTCGCTGATGTCGGCGATGTCGCCGTTGGTGGGGTTGCCGAACCCACCGTTGCCGACGAACGTGTTGTGCGCGATCTCGTTGCCCCAGTCGGCGTAGAAGCAGCCCTTCAGCCCGAGGGTCGGCACACCGCCGGGGTCACCGCCCACGCAGTGGGCGACCGGCGGCGGCGTCCCCGTGTCGGGGAACGGGACCACGGCGACCGCCCAGCTGCCGTTGCGCTCGAACCGGTTGTCGACGACCGTGTCGTTGCGGCCGCCGGCGATGATGATGCCCGCCCCTGGGAACGCCAGCTCGGCCGTGCCCCGTCCGGGCACGTTGGCGTTGTTGTTGTCGTGCACGTCGTTGTGCTCGAACACCCAGCACGAGTGCGTTCCCGTCGGGCCCGTCCCGCCGCCCGGGCAGGCGCCGTCCTGCGGCGACGGCGCGTCATCGTTGTTCTGGCTGTTGGTCGTGAAGCCGGTCTTGTTCTGGTCGAACTCGGAGTTCTCGACGATGAGGTGGCCGCCGGCGTTGGTCCCGGAGTAGCCGAGGGCCGAGTACTGGCCGTGCACGTCGTCCAGGACGGCGTTGCAGTCGGCGCAGGCACCGACGTAGAAGCTGGCGTCGGCCATGTTGCTGGCGTAGCTGTGGGTGATGCGCCCAGGCCCGCGGCTGTTGCTGACGAAGAGCCCATAGGAGCCGGCGGTGTCACCGACGGCGTACGTCGACGTCGCCGACAGGTAGCTGCCGGTGTACGCGCCGAGCCCAACCACACCCGAGCCGTCGCCGCCGTTCCACCAGATCTCGTTGCCGCCGCCGGCTCCCCCGACGAGGAAGTTGCAGGCCGTGAGGTTGTCGATGCTCACGCCGTCGGCCTTCCACACCTCGATCCCGTTGCGCCCGACCGGCTTGCCGTCCGCGCCCGCCGGGCCGAGGACCTGGTCGGCCGCCGCGCGGCTGCACGCCGGTGCTCCGGGCTTGGTCCCGTCCACGATCACGCTGTTGCGGTCCATGCCGCGCAGGTGCAGGGCGGGCGTGGTGATGTAGACGCCGCCCAGCACCCGGTCCCCCGGCGCCGCGGTGTGGTCGTACTGCTCGTGGTAGTCGCCCGGCGCAACGAGCACCCAGTCGCCCGGCTTGGCCGCGTCGACCGCCGCCTGGATCGTGGTGTAGGCGCCGGCGTGGCCCTTGTCGGTGCCGACCAGCAGCACGTGCGGCCCGGACGACGGCGCGGTGGAGGACGGCGGCGCCGCTGACGAGCGCGGTGATGACGACGAGCAGGCAACGAGCGCGCCCAGCGCCGCGGCGACGACCGCCCACCGACTTCCGTGACGTGACATGGCACCCCTTGCGGGGTGACGCTAGCCGCCGAGCGCGGCCTTGATCGCGTTAGCCACGGCGTCGGCGACGGCGGCCTGCCCCCCGAACACCTCGACCTTGGTGACCCCCGGCTTGGACGCGGTGCACCACGCCTGCACCGAGCCCGGCAACGCCCCGCTCGGCGGGATCAGCAGGAGCGGGCCCCCGCCGGCGCCGATCGCCGCGCCACCGGCGAGGGCGTCGGGGAAGGCGTAGGCGCTGGCCGCCCCGACGACCGACGGTGACGGCACGAGGGCGGCCGCCTTGGCGCTCGTCTCGAACCGGTCCTTGCCCGCAATGGGCGTTGCCGAGGGGTCCGCAGCGGCGGCCGCGCCCCCGAGCGCCGTGCGCGTGTCGTTGGCGTGCGCCGAGAGGTAGGCCGCCGTCTGGGTGGCCTGTTGCGCGCCGTTGGTGAGCAGGATGGCGCCGTGGTTGATGGCGGCCAACGCCGCCGCCGAGAGCGCGTCCGGGAAGTCGAGCCCCGTCGCTTCGTACACCGTGGCGGGGTCGCCCAACGCGCCGGCGATCATCGTCGCCGTGTTGTAGCGGTCGGTCCCGGCCAGCCGGCTCACCTGGAACCCGGCGGTCACCAACGCGGCGTCGACCGACGGGTCGACGGCCTGCGGTCCACCGAGCACGTACACGGTGCCGCCCGACGGGAGCACGCGGGCGATCTCCGTCTTCACGCGTGCGTCGAGCGACGCCGTCGGCGTCAGCAGGAGCGGTCCGCCCTTCGCGGCGGCGAGCGGCGCGCCGGCGAGAGCGTCGGGGAAGGACCAGCCGCTGGCCAGCACGACCGCCTTGGCGCTCCCCTTGGTCACGAACGCCTGCGCGGAGATGGCGATGGCGGTCGCGACGCGGTCGCTGCCCGACAGACGCGCCACCGTGACGTGGCCGGCGGTGGTCGTGGACGTGGTGGAGGTCGAGGTGGATGACGTCGATGACGACGTGGACGAGGACGACGTGGACGATGATGACGTTGTGGTCGTCGCGCCGTTGGCCACTGCGGCGACGTGGCCGATGATGTTGCTCGACGCGGCGGCGAACCACACGTTGGTGTCCGGCCCGAGCACCAACGAGCCGGGTGCGTCATGGTTCGGCACCGGCCACTCGGTGACGACACCGCCTGGCGTGATGGCCCCGATCTGCGCGGCGGACTGCTCTGCGAACCAGACATTGCCGTCGTTGCCCGGCGTGACGTCGGTGATGCCCGGCGTCGACGTGGGCGTGGCCCACTCGCTGAGCACGCCTGCCGTCGTCAACCGCCCCAGTTTCCCGGTGCCCTCCCCGAACCACAGCGCGCCGTCTGGCCCCGTCGCGATGCCGCCCGCCGCGGTCACGCCCGGCGCAGAGAACTCGGCGATGGCGCCGGCGGTGGAGATGCGGCCGATGAAGTGGCCGTGCGTCTCGGTGAACCACAGGTTGCCGTCCGGACCGCTCGCGATGTCGGTCGGCGTCGCCGTCGGGTCGTTCAGTGCGAACACGGTGACGGTGCCGCCGGTCGTCACGCGGGCGACGGCGTGCGCGCCCGGCTCGGTCACCCACAGGTTGTGGTCGGGGCCGGTGACGATCCGCTCGGGCGCCGAGCCGGCGGCGAGGGCGATGTCGGACGCGGCACCAGTCGGGGTCATGGCGCCGACGCGGTTGACCGCGGGCTCGGTGAACCACACGTTGCCGTCGGGCCCGGCGGTGATCCCCCCGGGCGAGGCGCCGCCGGTCGCGGTGGCGAACTCCGTAATGACCCCCGTCGGCGTGATCCGCCCGACCTTCGAGATCCCCGGCTCGGTGAACCACAGGTTGCCGTCCGGCCCCGACGTGATCCGCGCCGGTGCCGCCGCGGGCGTGAGCCCGCCGAGCAGCACGAAGTTCGCCCCGCCGGATGCGCCCGACGGCAGTTCGACGAGCGCGACGGCGACGACCGTGCCGACGGCCGCGAGCGCCAGTGCCGCCCGGCGGCGCGACGGTTTGGCCCGTTGCATCCCGCTGGTGATCGGCCGGGCGGTCTGCTAGCTGAGCAGGTCGTCGAACCGGGCCACGACCCGCTCCTCGGCCGCCGCCGCCCATTCCTCGTAGCGCGCCGCGTACACATCGGCGCCTTCGGGCATGACCGCGGTCATCGGCGACGTGAAGGCCACGGCCGACTCGCGGAGCGACGGGTACCACCCCGCCGCGGCCGCTGCCGCGGCCGCTGTCCCCCGCAGCGTGACCTCCGGGTCGTCGGCCACGAGCACGTCGTCGTCGAGCACGCCGGCGAGCGCCAGCGCGAGGGTGCGGAGCCTCGAGACGCCTCCGCCCAGGCGCACGCTCGGCTGGCGCACGCTCGGCTGGCTGCCGATCGGTGCCGCAGACCACGTGCGAGCCGTGCGCAGCGCGAAGGCAATGTTCTCCACGAACGCGCGCGCGATGTCGCCGCGGCTCGGTTGCGCGCCGTACATCAGCGGCATGTCGATGCCGCCGCGCCGCACGAGCGGCATGTTCGTCGAGTGCATGGCCATCGGGCCGAGGAAGGCGGTCACGCCGTTGGCGCCGGGCGGCGACGCGGCGGCGAGCGCGTCGAGGTCGGCGATGTCGATGCCGAGCAGCTGTGCGACCCACCGCGCCGGCCCGCCGACCTCGCCGACGTTGCTCTCGATGACCCAGCGGCCCGGCAGCGGGTGCGGCTCCGTCCAGCACCGGCCCGCCGCGTCGTGGTGCCACCGGTCAGTGACGGTCATGAGGGGCGCGGTCGCGCCGGCGACGACGCCGGCCACGCCCGCGTCGAGTGCGCCGAGCGCGAGCAGGCCGGCATGGGTGTCGCCACCGGCGATGGTGACGGGGACGCCGTTCGCCGTCCCAACGGGGGAACCTGCCTCGGAGAGCGGCGGCAACAGGCGCGCATCGGCGCCCGTCATCGCGCACAGTTGCGGTGACCAGCGCCGATCGGCGACGTCGAGGAGCCCGCTCGCCGCGCACGCCGCGGGTTCGCCCGCGACGGAACCGGTGAGCCGCCACGCCAACCACCCTTCGAGGCTGACGAGGTGGCGGGCGCGCGCCAGCCGTTCGGGCTGGTGGCGGGCGAACCACAGCAGGCGCGCCGACGCGCTGGCCACGGGCGGTGCGTGGCCCGACAGCCGGTACAGCTCGTCGCCGTAGGCGCGCCACAGCTCGAGCCCCTCGACGCGCCCGCGCCCGTCGATGTTGGGCCCGCAGTAGAGCTCGCCCTCGTCGCCGATCAAGGCGCACCCCAAGCGCACCGCGGTCACGCCGATGCCGCGCACGTCGTGCCCCGCGGTGGCCTCGGCCAGCGCATCGGCGACGAGCGCCCACACGGCCGGACCGTCGAACTCGGTCCCGTGGTCGGTGCCCTCCGCCGGGTGCGCCGACCACTGGCGGCGGGCCAGCGAGACGCGGTGGGCGTCGCGGTCGTAGGCGGCGGCGCGGAGACCGGAGCCGCCGAAGTCGATGGCGGCGACGACCTCGGGCACGCCCACTGTCTAGGCGCTACCGTCCGGCGCGTGCGTTACTGGCTCCCGCTCATCTACGAGCCGCTCGACCAGTACCTCGACGTGGCGGTGGCGGCGGAGGAGCTCGGGTGGGAGGGGATCGCCGTCGCCGACCACCTCGTCGTCCCGTCGGGGTTCGCGTCCGTGCACCCCTCGGGCGAGCAGATGGTGCTCGAGACGTCCGAGTTCCCGGACCCGTTCACCGCGGTCGCGGCCATGGCGGCGGTGACGACGCGCCTGCGGTTCATGAGCTACGTCTACATCCTCCCCATGCGTGACCCGTTCTCCGTGGCCAAGCAGGTCGGGACCGCCTCGCTGCTGTCGCGGGGCCGCGTGGTGATGGGCGTCGGCGCCGGCTGGTTGCGTGAGGAGTTCGAGGTACTGGGCCGCGACCCCTCGACGCGCGGCCGGCGCATGGACGAGATGCTCGACATCGTGCGCGACTTCTGGGACGACGGCTGGGCCGAGCACCATGGCGAGTTCTTCGACTTCCCGCGGTGCTCGATGCTGCCAGCGCCGTCGGCGCCCGTCCCCATCTGGGTCGGGGGCAAGAGCGACGCCGCCCTGCGGCGCGCCATCCGGCAGGACGGTTGGCTCGGGATGAACTACGGCCTCGACGAGGTCGAGCAGCTGTTGGCCCGCCTGTCGCAGCTGCGCGACGAGGCGGGCGACACCCGTGCGGGGTTCGAGGTGTTCGTGATCCCCAACGCCATGCCGTCCCCGGACCTCTACACGTCGCTCGAGAAGCAGGGTGTCACCTCGACGCTCGGCGGGGCGTGGCCACCCGGGGACCCGTCCTTCGCGTCGTTCGCGGCGAAGCGGGCGGCGATGGAGCACTTCGCGTCGCAGTACCTCTGAGCGCCACACGCGCTCAGTGCGGCACGAGCCCCCCGTCGACCAGCAGCACCTGACCGGTCATGAAGCTCGAGGCGTCCGACGCGAGGAACACGGCCGGGCCCACCATCTCCCACGGGTCGGCGATCCGTTTCATCAGGCTGGCGTTGGCCATCCGCTGCATCGACTCGGGACCGGTGTTGCGCACCATGTCGGTGTCGACCGACCCCGGCGCCAGCGCGTTGACGCGGATGCCGCGTGGGGCGAGGCCGGCGGCCATCGAGCGCGTGAGCGACATCAACCCCGCTTTCGCGCCCGAGTACATCGCCGTCGGCAGGGAGAACAGGAACGCGCCCGCCGAGATCACGTTCACCACGGACGCGCACGGGCTGGCGTCGAGGTAGGGCAGCGCCTCCTGTACGAGGAACACCGGCCCGCGCAGGTTGACGTCCATCACCTTCGCCCACGCGTCGGGCGTGAACTCGCCGACCGGCTGGGAGACCGCCGTCGCCGCGTTGTTGACGACCACGTCGAGGCGCCCGAACCGTTCCACCGTGGCGCGCACCAGCTCGTGCAGGGCCGGCAGGTCGCCGAGGTGGGTCGGCACCCCGATGGCGCGGTCGCCGAGGGACTCGGCGACCTCGTGGCACGCGTCGGCCTTGCGGCTGGCCACGGCCACCATCGCGCCGGCATCGACGAACCCCTTGGCGATGGCGAGGCCGATCCCCCGCGTACCGCCCGTGACGATGGCCACCCGGCCGGTGAGGTCGAACAGGTCCTGGACGCGCACGGGGCCACATTAGGATCCACCCGTGCTCGAGCCCGGTGTGGCGGCCCCCGACTTCACGCTCCCCGACCAGACGGGCGCACCCGTCGCGCTCGCCGACTTCGCCGGCCACTGGCTGCTGCTGTGGTGGTACCCGAAGGCCGCCACCCCGGGGTGAACGGTGGAAGGGCAGGCCCTGCGGGACAGGGCTGATCAGTTCCGGGCGGCGGACTGCGTCATCGTCGGCATCTCGTTCGACGCCCCTGACGACAACAAGGCGTTCGCCGACGCGCAGGAATTCGGCTTCGTGCTCCTGTCCGACGTGGACCGCACCGTCGGCCGGCGCTACGAGGTCGTGCGCGAGGACGACGACCAGTACGCCGCCTTCCCGATGCGCCAGTCCTTCCTCATCGACCCCGGCGGTGTCGTGCGGAAGGTGTACTCCGTGTGGGACGTCGCCGGGCATGCCGACGACGTGCTCGCCGACCTGCGTGCGATGCAGATGACGTGACGGAGCTCCAGCTCCCCGGCAGGCCTGGCCGCCCCGCGGCCCGGCCGACCGTCATCCCGATCGAGCCGCACCCGGTCGCGTCGGAGGCGGATGCCGCGCAGCTGGCCGCCCGCGTCGCCCAGGTGTCCCGGGGCGCCGTGCGCGCCGCGGTGCTCGGGGTCAACGACGGCCTCGTCACCAACGTCTGCCTCATCCTCGCCGTCGCCGGCGCCAACGCGTCGCGCTCGAGCGTGCGCCTCGCCGGCTTCGCGTCGTTGGTCGCGGGGGCGCTGTCGATGGCCGCGGGCGAGTGGGTGTCGGTCCGGAGCCAGGTCGAGCTCTACCAGGCGCTCATCGGCCAGTTGCGCGGGCTGGTGGCGCGCAACCCCAAGCTGGTGCTCGACGAGATGTCAACGCACCTCGAAGCCGCCGGGTTCGGGCGCGAGACGGCGCGCACGGCGAGCGCGGAGCTGCCGCTCGACGAGCCCCGGTTCATGCGGTTCGCGGCCACCACGCTGTTCGGCATCAACCCCGACGAGCTGGGCTCGCCGCTGACCGCGGCGGGGGCGTCGATGTTGTGGTTCGCCACCGGCGCGCTCGTGCCGCTGTTGCCGTGGTTCTTCATCGGCCGGCCGCTGGCCGTGTGGTTGTCGGTCGTGCTGACGGGCGCGGCCAGCCTCCTCGTCGGCGGGGTGGTCGGCCGCTCCGGTGAGCGCGGCGTCGTGCTCGGCGCCGTCCGCCAGCTACTGATCGTCGTCGCGGCCGCGGCGGTGACCTACGGCATCGGCCACCTGTTCGGGACCACGGTCGGGTAGAACCGTTCGGTATGGGCCGGTTCCCCTTCCCGATCCCGACGGGGTGGTTCCCCGTGGCGCGGTCCGCCGACGTGGGGCCGGGCGAGGGCACGCCCGTGCGGTACTTCGGGCGCGACCTCGTCGTGTGGCGGACCGAGCGCGGCACGGCATCTGTCCTCGACGCGTACTGCGCCCATCTCGGCGCCCACCTCGGCATCGGCAAGGGCCCGAAGGAGTCACCCGAAGCCGGCCCGCCGGTGATCGCCGGGGAGTGCATCCAGTGCCAGTTCCACGGCTGGCGCTACGGCACCGATGGCGTGTGCGTGGAGATCCCCTACTCGAGCGCACCGGTGCCCGCGCAGGCGCGCGTTCGCGCGTGGGACGTGCTCGAGGTCAACGGGTTGATCTTCGCCTGGCACCACCTGCACGGGGAGCCGCCCGCGTGGACGCTCCCCGCCATCCCGGAGTTCGGCGACCCGGCGTGGGCGCCGCCCGTGTTCACCGAGCGCACCATCGACAGCTGCCTGCAGGAGGTGGGGGAGAACGACGTCGACTTCGCCCACTTCCAGTTCGTGCACGGCACGCCCGCGCCGCGCCCGGGCGAGGTCACCTACACCGAGGGCGGGCGCATCAAGACGACGGTGGGCCATTCACGCGTCGGCAGCGACGGTGTCGAGCGTCCCGGCCTCGTGCGCGAGTCGCACCAGCTCGGGTGGTCGGTCGTGCGCCTGCCCGGGCGCCTCACCTTCATGTCGGCGAGCGCGCCGATCGACGAGGAGCACATGCACCAGCGCTGGGTGCTGACCTACCCCGCCGACTTCGACGCTGAGCGCGGCACCAAGTTCGTCGAGACATACACGCTCGGGATCAACGAGGACATGCCGCTGTGGGCCAACAAGATCTACCGGTCCAAACCGTTGCTGCGCCCCGAGGACGGGCCCATCGCCGAGTACCGGCGCTGGGCGGCGCAGTTCTACCCGTCGCCCTGCGCGTAGGCGTCACCGAACTGGCGCTTGGCCCAATCAGCCGTGAACGCGATGTTGGCCGCCACGTCCGCGGCACGCTTGGCGAACATGCCCTGGAACTGCTCTGGGATGTAGGCCTCGAACGCGCCCTCCTCGAGCTGGCGGCGGGCCACTGCGGCGACGGCAGACGCGGGTAGCCCCTCCATGCCCGTGTGCAGCCGGGCGTGGTCGGCGTCGAACGGCTCGTCGGACACGTGGATGAGCCCCGGGTACAGCAGGTGGAAGCGCACGCCCGAGTCCCACAGGTCCGCCGCCGCGGATTCGAAGAACGCCGACAGCGCCGCCTTGGACGCCGCGTACGCGGACTCGGCGGGAGGGGCGAGACGGGCGCCGACCGATGACACGGTGAGCACGTCGGCGTCGCCGCGTTCGAGCATGGCGGGGAGCAGGGCGAGGGTGAGCTTCACGGGCGAGAGGTAGTTGGTCCGGTTGAGCTCCTCGATCAGTGCCCAGTCCGCGCCCGGCAGCCGCGTCGTCCGGACGAGGCCGGCGTTGTTGACGAGCACGTCGACGCCGCCAAGGTCGCTCTCGGCCCGCCGGGCGAACCGGTCGATCCCCCCGAGGTCGGCGAGGTCGACCGTCCACGCGATCGACTCCGGCGACGACTGGCGGCACTCGGCGAGGACCTGCTCGAGCAGGTTGGTGCGGCGGGCGCACAGGCCGAGGATCGCCCCCGCCTCCGCGAGCTCCAACGCGATGGCGGCCCCGATCCCCGACGACGCCCCGGTGACCAGCACCCGTTTGCCCTTGAGCTCCATGCAGCCACGGTACCTACGATCAGGCGATGAAGCTCGAGCGGGGTGACGTGGCAGTGGTGACCGGCGCGGCAAGCGGGATCGGGTTCGGCATCGCGTCGGCGTTCGCCGACCGGGGCCTGCGCGTCGTGCTCGCCGACGTGGAAGCGGGGGCGCTGGCCGAGGCGGTGGCCCAGATCGAGGGCTCCGTCGGGGTCCCCACCGACGTGAGCGACCGGGCGCAGGTGCAGTCGCTGCACGACCAGGCGATGGACCGGTTCGGCCGCGTCGACATCGTGTGCAACAACGCCGGGGTCAGCATCGCCCCGCGCGTGGCGTGGGAGATGCACGAGCTCGACTGGCAGTGGGTGCTGGGCGTGAACCTGTGGGGGGTGATCCACGGCGTCGCCGTCTTCGTGCCCGGGCTCGTCGCGCGCGGCCGGGGCCACGTGGTCAACACCGCGTCGATCATGGGGCTCGGCGCCTGGCCGATGTCGGCCCCGTACACGGTGAGCAAGCACGGCGTGGTGGCGCTGTCGGAGACGCTGCGCGCCGAGCTGGCCCACCGGGCGCCGGGCGTCGGCGTCACCGTGCTCTGCCCCTCCTACGTGCCGACGAGGATCGGTGACGCCGCCCGCAACCGCCCGGCCGAGCTGGTCCCGACGGACGTGGCGCCGGCACCGCCGCGCGACGTGCGCGGCCACGACCCGGTGCAGCCGCGCACGGTCGGGGACCAGGTCGTCGGCGCCATCGAAGGGGGGCGCTTCTACCTGACCACCCACCCGGGCCAGGCCCCGATCGTGCAGGCGCGCATGGAGGCGATCCTGGCCGACCTGTCCTGACCGCGCTATGACGCCAGGGCGCTGAGGACGGCCGGCGCGAGGAGGTCCGCGCCGGCTTCGGTGAAGTGGACACCGTCAGCCCGCCGGGCGGCCACCCCGTCGAGGACGGGCGCGTACCTGCCGTCGGGGTCGGCCATGGCGCACAGGTCGACCACCCGCACGTCCGCCGTGCTGCGTGCCGCGGCGGCGCGCACGAGCGCGTTGAACCGGTCCACCCGCGCCGGGTCGTCTTCGGGCCAGGTGCCCCCGTCGGGGCGCTCGAGGCCTGCGTAGTAGGGCGCGGTCAGCAGCACGACCCGCGCACCGGTCGAGGACGCGGCGGCGATCGCCCGGTCGAGCTGGGCGGAGAGGACGGCATCGAACCGCGGGTCGCCGATGTGCGACCACTGCCCCCCGATGACGCGGTCCACGACTTCCCACCGCCCGACGAGGACGGCCGCGACGGCGGGGCGGACCTGGGCGACCAGGCCGCGCCAGCCCGCCTCCCAGTTGGCGCACCCGGGCACCACCGCCGAGGCGGCGCCGCCGACCCGCACCGTGCCCGCCCCCATCACGCCGCACCCGATCAGGCCGCCGTCGACGACCTCGACGCCGGACCCGGCCTGGCGGTCGAGCAGGCCGTCGCCGAGCGTCAGGGCGACAGAGTCGCCGAGCAGGACGGCGCGGACGGGCCCAGGGCCGGTCGGCGCCGAGCCGCCAGCCGAGCCGCCGACCGCGGGCGACGGCGCCGAGGCCGACGGCGCCGAGGCCGGTGTCGCCGACGGTGCCCGCACGGTTGCGGCGAGCCGGGCGCGCGCCGGCCGGACCGGGCCGCCGCCCGCAGGCGCGCCGGCAGCGAGGGCCACCTTGGCGACGGCCGCGGCGGCGAACGTGGCGGGCGGCGGCGCGACGGCGGCCCCGACGGCGGCGACGGCGGCGGTCATGGCCACCACGGCCGCGCCGGGCACGACCAGGCGGGGGACGAGGCGTCGGGCGCGGCGGTGGCGCGCCCGCATCGGTTGGTCGATGAGCGCGAAGCAGGTCACCGCCAGCACCCCGGTAGCGGCCACGCGCGCCCCGAGCAGGGCCGGGCCGGTGAGCCCGGTGCGCGTCCGCGTCACCGCCAACAGCACGGGCCAGTGCCACAGGTACAGCTCGTAGGAGACGAGGCCCAAGCCCCGTAGCGGGCGGGCGGACAGGGTGCGCGCCACGAGCGTCCGCGGCCGGGCGACGACGCCGGCGACCACAGCCGCGGTGGCCAGCGCGACCGCGGTGAACCCGCCCCGGTACAGCACCGGGCTGGACCCGCCGAGGGAGTGGAACGCCCACATGACGCCGATGGCACCGAAGAGGCCGAGGCGCGGCGTGCGGCGCGAGGCGGGCCCGCGCATCGCCATCGCCGCGGCGAGGGCGGCGCCGATCAGGATGGCCTGGGCGCGGGTGTCGGTCCCGTAGTAGAGGCGTGCGCTCCCAGCCCCCGCGGCCGCCAGCGCGGCGCACACGGCGGCGGACGCGGCGGCGCCGGCGACGGCCACATTGCGCACGCCGCGCACCCCCCAACGGGCGATGACGGGCAGCACGACGAGGGGCCACAGGACGTAGAACTGCTCTTCGATGGCGAGCGACCACGTGTGCAGCAGCGGCGACGGCGGCCCGAACTGGGCGAAGTAGCCCTGGTGCGCCAGCACGAAGCGCCAGTTGGCGACGTACGCCAACGTCGCTACCGCGTCGGTGCGCACGCTCGCCGCCCGCGTCGTCACCGCCCACAGTGCGACGGCCGCCAGCATGGTGAGCAGCCCGGGGAGCAGCCGCCGCCCCCGGCGCGCCCAGAAGCGGCGCACCCCGATGCCCCCGGTGCGTTCGTGCTCGGCGAGCAGCAGCCCCGTGATCAGGAACCCCGACAGGACGAAGAAGACGTCGACGCCGAGGTAGCCGCCGCCCGCGCCAGGGACGCCGAAGTGGAACGCGAGCACCGCCAGCACGGCCACGCCACGGAGGCCGTCGAGTGCTGGGAGGCGCGCGCCGCCGCGTGGGTCAGGTTCTCCGATCGGCGCATGGTAGGTGCGAGCCGCGAGAATGGGCACGTGGGCACCAAAGACCGCAGGATCGGGGTCATCGGGGCGGGGCCGGGCGGCATCTGCGCGGCGATCCAGTTGCTCGCCGCCGGCTACCGCAACATCGTCGTGTGGGAGAAGGCCACGGGTGTGGGCGGCACGTGGCATCACAACAGCTACCCGGGCTGCGCGTGCGACCTCCCGTCGCACCTCTACTCGTTCTCGTTCGAGCGCAAGGTCGACTGGACGCGCCCCTATGCGACCCAACCGGAGATCCAGGCCTATCTGCAGCACTGTGCCGACGCCTACGGGCTGGCGCCGTACCTGCGGCTCGGCACCGGCGTCACCGCGGCGCGGTGGGACGACGATGCGCGGGCGTGGCACGTGGAGACCGACGACGGTGAGGTGACGGCGGTCGACGTGGTCGTCAGCGCCATGGGCCTGTTCAACGACCTGAACTGGCCCGAGATCCCGGGCCTCGACGGCTTCGGCGGGACGCTCTTCCATTCGGCGCGGTGGGACCACGGCCACGACCTGACGGGCGAGCAGGTGGCGGTCATCGGGAGCGCGGCGAGCGCCGTGCAGCTCGCACCCGAGATCGCCAAGGTGGTCGGCCGGCTCTCCATCTTCCAGCGCTCGCCGGAGTGGGTCGCGCCGAAGGAGGACACGCCGTTCACCCCCGAGCAGCTGCACGCGTTCGCGACCGACCCGGCGGCGGCCCAGGCCGAGCGCGACAAGATCTGGGCCTGGGTCGACCTGGCGCAGACGTTCGCCAACCCGGAGATGCGCGAGCTCGCACGCCAGCGCGGCCTCGACAACCTGGCCAAGGTCGAGGACCCGGAGCTCCGCCGGCGGCTCACACCGGACTACCCGTACGGCTGCAAGCGCCCGTTGATCTCGAACGCGTGGTACCCGATGTTCAACCGCCCGAACGTGGAGCTGGTGACCGAGCGGATCGAGCGGGTCGGGCCGTCGTCGATCGTGACGAGCGATGGGCGCGAGCGCGAGGTCGAGACGATCATCTGCGCGACCGGCTTCGACACCACGCGGTTCCTGTCCTCCATCGACGTCACCGGGCGCGGCGGCCAGAAGATCGAGGACGCGTGGGCCGACGGTGCCCAGGCCTACCTCGGCATCACGGTGTCGGGGTTCCCCAACCTGTTCATGCTGTACGGGCCCAACACCAACAACGGGTCGATCCTCTGGCAGATCGAGTGCCAGGTCGACTACCTCGTCCGCCATCTGCGCCGGATGGACGACGCCGGCATCGCTGCGATCGAGGTGAAGCCGGAGGTCATGGCCGAGTACAACGAGCGGCTGCAGCGCGACCTCGACAGCGTCGAG